>Ga0209512_1000080_pt1 | contig 225827 bp, 222 predicted proteins | sample frozenSSSSmetaG_FD_184142 | JGI IMG/M metagenome (GOLD analysis project Ga0209512, IMG submission 184142) | Glacier valley bacterial and archeal communities from Borup Fiord, Nunavut, Canada, to study Microbial Dark Matter (Phase II) -... | ecosystem: Environmental > Aquatic > Freshwater > Ice... | reverse complement strand
ATAATCAGTTGTATTTTTGCCCATGGTAAAGTTTTGATTCGACACCTCAACATTACCACCTTGAGGCCGTCTCAAAAATATCGAGGCGGTCTTTTTCCTAGATCTACTCTATCGGGCCCTATTCTTTGTCGGACACCAGTAATTTTTAATGGAAGCGTAAAGAAACGGCAGTTATTTTGTCCCGATTTTATATCCATCTAAACCTTAACCCAATGATCCGATTAACAAAGCTGCTCATAGCCACTGTTATTTTTAACTGTTTCGCCAGCGTATCTGTATACGCAGTCAAACGAGAATTCTATCAGATAAAAATCTACCATCTCAAAGACGAAGTCCAGGAGAAAAGGGTCGATGCCTTTTTGAAACAGGCATATATCCCGGCGTTGCATAAGGCTGGAATACCGAAAGTCGGTATCTTCAAACCCATTGTTTCCCAGGCCCCCAATGCAGTAAATGAGAGGCTGATCTATGTTTTTATGCCTTTTCGGTCCTATGATCAATTTTCCAAACTGGAAGACAAGCTCAACAAGGACACGCAGTACCAAGATATTGGCAAAGAATACCTTGATGCATTGTTCAGCGAACCTCCTTATGATCGGATCGAATCAATTTTACTGAATGCCTTTGAAAAGAGCCCGATGTTCAGCCTGCCACAACTTACTTCTCCAATGAAGGAGAGGGTCTATGAACTAAGAAGTTATGAAGGGCATACCGAAAAAATTTCGAAAAATAAAATCGAAATGTTTAATAAAGGGGATGAAGTGGGATTATTCAAAAGGCTTGGGTTTAATGCAGTCTTTTACGCCGAAGTCGTGTCTGGGAGCCGTATGCCTAATTTAATGTACATGACCACTTTTGAAAACAAGGCCGCCCGGGATGCACATTGGGATGCTTTTGGAAAAGACGCTTATTGGAAGCAGCTCTCAGCTATGCCCATCTACCAGAAAAACGTATCCCGGAACGATATGAAGTTCCTATATCCAACCGATTATTCCGATATTTAATATAACACTTTATGCTATTAGTTTCTGAACAAGCCTATCGACTCCAATTTAAGTAGTCCTCCTATGCAGTGCCCCAAAAAGTTAGACACTTTTTGGGGCACTGCATAGGAGGCATCTTCTTTCTTTTTGCCGGCCCAGCATTCTGTTTACTTGGTAAACTACCTGGCAATGGTCAGAATTCACAGGACTTTAATACGACTAACTTGTGAAAGTAGCTGTAAGACAATATCTGCGCTTATATTCTCTAGGTTTAAATCCTTGAGTTGGCTCAGAAAAGCGGGAAACATTTTTGCACAACGTGATGCAAAATGAAAGATCAAAAATCGGAAAAGGTCGTCGGAGTTACGATGCTGAGTCTAAACAAGAAGTGATCAGAATGCTCGTTTTGAGTAGAAGTGCTACGAAAACTTCTGAGGCTTTTGGAATTGCCGAGAAGCGGTCCGCCGCCACGGGTTCTTTATCCTTGGAGAAGAATGGCAACAAAAAAGACAAAATCGAATAACGGCGAAAGTAGCAACGATAAAGCAGCGAAGCTAGCTGCGGAAGTTGCTAAGCTCCGTGCTGAAAATGAGCGCTCAAAAAACCGACCGCGAGATCTTAAAAGGCCCGCAGGGTGGCCCCGTTAGATCTCTTGAGCCAGTCCGACTCAGGGACGTTTATGAGCTGATATACTCGCTTTCTCGGACGCACAAGAACAATTATTTATACTCGCTTTTTGAGGTGAGCAGGACGGAATACTATCGCTACCGTCAAGGGAAGAGCCACAAGGCTGATAAAAATATAACCGGCCAAAGCATGAAATTTGGAAGGAGTTTATTCAAAATTTCATGCGATACGGTAGTACGCGCATTAGAGAATCCTTGAAGCAAAAGAGGATAAAAATCGGTCGTAGGACGGTTGCTGAAATCATGCGTAAAGAAGGATTGAGGGCTATTCAGCCACCGAAGCGGCTGGGTTATAACGACCACCATGGTTACGAGGTGGAAACACATCTTGGGCGCTATATTGGGAAAATGCAGTGGCTTGTGCCATTTATCGGATTTGACTGGCGGTACAGAAAGATGGGCATCGATGAAGTTGAAACCAATATGTTTGGACAGCGGAACACGAAAGACAAACGCTCCATCCTGAGTGCGGGTGTCAATTATACGCTACCCATGCTGGTTTCTGCACAAGCCGAGATTTTCACCGATGGAATTATCCGGTTTCAATTGGAGCGGATGGATATACCCGTTTCGAAACGCTTGCGGATGAACTTGATGGTCAATACCGATAAAGAGTACATGGCTGCGATCAAATATATTTTTACCAGGTATGCGGGTGTTGCCGCGCATTATGATAGTGATATGGGATTTGGGTGTAGGATTGACTTTGAATTATTGATCAATGAAAGGCTTGCCCTTTCCACATAAACCAAAAAAATGGAAAATCACCACGGGCACCATCACATGCCAAAAGAGGTTCCAATGCCTGAAGATCATCATCCAACGAAGCAAATGGATGAGCGCCAGGGCCACGACAAACATGCGGGGCATCATACAGAGGATTTTCTAAAACGATTTTAGATATGCCTGGTACTGACGGCTCCTGTGCTGCTGCTCTCGCACATGATCCATCAGATTGCCGGGTTTGACTTCGCATTTTCCGGGGACAAATATTTGCTCCTCATTCTTAGCAGTGTCATCTATTTTTATGGTGGCTGGCCTTTTCTGACCGGTCTTGTTAGTGAAGTCAAAAATAAAAACCTGGGAATGATGACCCTGGTGGCCGTAGCGATTACGACGGCATATGTTTATAGCGTAGCTGTTATTTTCGGTCTTGAAGGAGTATGCTGACCGGTGAAAGTGTCCCGGTGCAAAAAAAGAAAGATGACAAAGTCATAGGAGGCGCAATTAATAGTGATGAAATCCTGAAAATCCATGTTACCGGTGCTGGAGCTGATACTTATCTGCAAAAGGTTATTGGTATGGTCAAAACGGCACAAAGTGCCAAATCCAATACCCAGAATCTGGCTGATAAAGTGGCTAAGTGGTTAACATTGGTTTCCATTACTGTCGGGGTAGTCACATTTATAGTCTGGCTTTCCAGCGGGCAGAGCCTTTCTTTTGCTTTGGAAAGAATGGTAACTGTGATGGTAACTTCTTGTCCCCACGCCCTGGGTGTAGCTATTCCACTGGTTATCGCCATTCCACAACACTTTCAGCAACGCACGGACTTCTGATCCGAAACCGAACCGCTTTTGAGAATGCACGTAAACTGACGACAATTATCTTCGATAAAACGGGCACACTTACCAAAGGCTCCCATGAAATCCAGCAGATCATTATTGAGGATCAGCAGTTTTCAACGGATCATATCCTGCAATATGCCGCAGCGGTTCAGCAAAACTCTGAACACCATATCGCGCATGGTGTTATCCGGAAACTGAAAGAAAAAGGGTTAGAACTCTGGACATCTTCAGATTTCAATTACATGCCTGGTATTGGCGTGACAGGATCTGTGAACGAAAAAAAATAGTTGCGGCCGGACCAAATTACTTTAACCAGGAAAACAAACCAATACCTGCCATCCCGGATCAGGTTGACCAGGCTACAGATACAGTAAACTTTATACTCGTTGACGGAAAGCTGGCTGGAATAATCACTTCTCAACATAAACAGGCGAAAAACGATGTACAAAAATGAAGACTCGCCTGAAATAAAGGAGTTGTTTTTAGACATAGGCGGTGTATTTCTGACCAACGGATGGGAGCATCAATCACGTTTTAAGGCTACTGAAGAATTCAGCCTGGAAAAGCAAGAAGTGATGTGTATCTGATGCAGGAACTTGAACGTTTGGCAGGCAAAGAAGCGGCAAACGGGAGGATCATACTGGCACATCTTGGAAACGGAGCAAGTCTGGCCGCTGTGAAGAACGGCAAAAGTATTGAGACCAGTATGGGTTTTACGCCCCCCTCTGGCGTGATCATGGGAACCCGTCGCAGAGATCTGGATCCGGGTGTAGCCTGGTATATGATGCAGTTTAAAAAAATCAGCCCCAGACAATTCAACCATCTGGTCAATCACGAATCCGAACTTTTGGGTATCTCTGAAACAAACTCGGATATACGGGAGTTAATGACTTCCGAAAACTCCGACAACCGTGCTTCCGATGCCATTGAAATGTTTTGCTATCAGATAAAAAAATCAATCGGTTCATTTGCGGCTGTCCTCGGCGGAATTGACACACTTGTTTTTTCGGGAGGGATCGGCGAATACATTCCGCAGATCCGCAGCCGGATTTGTCAGGATCTTGGCTTTTTAGGAATTGAACTGGATGAAAAACGAAATCAAAAAAATGATCCGATTATTTCAACGGATACCGGAAAAGTAACAGTCCGGGTGATTGCGACCAACTAAGAATTAATGATCGCCAGGCTCGTCAGCCAGGTTTTAAATTACGCCATTAAACAATAATATTATGGAAATGGAAGATGTCGGTCTCGAAGTGAAAACTTTAACCCCGGAATTACTCCGAAAAATAAATGCTTACTGACATGCAGCCAATTATTTGTCCGTCGGCCAGATATACCTATATGGTAATCCGTTACTGAAAGAGCCATTGACCATTGCACATATCAAGCCGCGCCTTCTGGGCCACCACGCCTGGACTCAATTTTATCTATGTTCATGTCAACCGTATCATCAAACAGTACGGATCTGAACATCATCTACGTTACCGGCCCCGGGCATGGCGGTCCGGGATTGGTGGCCAATACATATCTGAAACGAACTTACAGCGAGGTATACCCGAATATTAGTCAGGATGAAAAAGGGATGCAGAAACTTTTCAAACAGTTTTCATTTCCTGGCGGCATTCCCAGTCACGTAGCACCCGAAACACCCGGCTCGATCAACGAAGGAGGAGAACTTGGATATTCGCTTGTTCATGCTTTGGGCGCTGTTTTTGACAATCCGTACTTGATCGCAGCATGTGTCATCGGCGATGGTAAAGCCAAAACCGGGGCACTGGCAACGAGCTGGCATTCCAATAAATTCCTCAATTCTGTCCATGACGGCGCGGTCCTTCCTTCATTTGAATGGTTATAAAATCAGACATTGCACGGCCGGTTTGGGTATTTCGCAGTGGGCCAATAGCGATGAAGGTTTTGAACCTGATATGGTGATGGCGTGCGAGGGAGATGTGCCCACGCTTGAAAAGATAGGGGCAGTTCAAATTCTCAGGGAACTATGCATGCCTCACATTTTATTTTACCCCAACGCCCACACGTCGATTGAGCATTCCTGCTATTTATGCGAATTAAGGGTTAAAACTTTCAGGAAAATAACAATAAAAAAGTGCTTAAAATTTAATATAATAGCTTGATTATCAGTATATTATTAGTACCACCAAGCACTAAAATTGCACATGATCAACCAAGCTATCACAACCAAATTAGTTAAAATTTATTTCTATGTATGCGATAAATATGAGAATGAGCTCAAATATTGTTGCCAACGATTCACCAACAATAACTCACCCGAATTTACGGATCAGGAAATCATGACGATTTATTTGTTTTGTGTTAACTTGGAGAAAAGGTTCAAAATCAAGCAGATGTATGAGTTTGTTAAAAATTATTTTTTTGACTGGTTTCCCAAGCTACCATCTTATACCGCTTTTGTTACACGCTTAAATAGACTTACTGAGGCTTTTAAAGGACTGGCTTATAGATTGATAAATGAACATAGGCCCCAGAATGCAGATTTGAATATCAGCCTACTAGACTCCATGCCTATAATAACATGTTCAGGTAAAAGGAAAGGTGCAGTGGCCTGGGATATAGTCGACAAAGGCTTCTGCTCCACTAAGGGAATCTATTACTATGGCGTCAAACTACATTGTCTGGCTTTTGGTATGGGTAGTACTAAAACGCTATCTTATCCTGAAAGTATTGTCTTTAGCAAAGCCTCAGAAAATGATTTAACCGTATTTAAAGAATTGAATTAGGCTATTGATTAATAAGCATTTTGTACATAAATGGCGGCTTACCAACCATCCGCGTCATAAGATTTTCAAAAATCCCCTCTTTCATTTTATGTCGGTTGAATCGATATGTATATTCATTGATGTAAGCTTGCAAATAAGTCACGGAATGATGCATGCCTCTTAGCCAAGACTTGAACATCATAATAGTCCGGTGTAATTGCGGAAAATTCTTTCCCTTTTTTGCAGACTTCTCATGAGTTATATTAGGGAAATCCTTCACGAGGCCCTTGTATCCTGCCCAAAGATCTATCTTTATATGTGCCTGAGGGTGAATGTTATCTATCATGAATGACTTCAAGTTTTTCTTTTCTGCGGTGTCGATGACTTTTCCATACATCCTGGAGACACCTCGTCCTTTTTTCTCAATACCTATAACTACCAGTTTTTTCTTGCCCTCGTTTCTACCCAGAGATTCATCATCCTGGCCACCAACGTAGGTCTCATCAACTTCCACACTGCCATCCAGCGGAAAGTTTCCACTACTTTCCATCGCTTTCATTACCTTCTGCTTAAAAAGCCAACAATTCTTTTGTCGTAATTCCAGTTTCCTACTTAACTCTGTACTGGCGATTCCCTTCTTACTTGTTGCGACGTAGTACACGATATAAAATGCCTTAAGCAATGGAAATCGGCATAAATGAAAAAGTGTTCCCGCAGTAACGGATTCAATATATCCGCATTTTGTGCATTGCCTGCCGTAAGCATTGTGCCCGTTGCAATAGTTACTATGATTGCATTTCAAGCATTTATAGCCGTTTGACCATTTTAGTTCTGCCAGATACTCTTTACACTTATCGTCATCGGGGAACCGTTCCTGAAACTCGAACAAGGATAGACTTTTGAATCTTTTTTCCATACAAATGCTTAAATTTTCTTACTCAATTCAAGCATTTTAGAGACATTAAACAAGCGCCTAATTCAATTAAAGAAAATTGGATGGACATACGCGATAGGGTTTTTTACGACGATAAAATCTATATTGACAAACCCTTTTTTGAAAAATTTAACGATGAGAAAAATAGCCAAATGCTAACACCATTAAAGCTCAAAAAAGGAGAACCCGAAAATCTAAGACAGTTCGACAAAGCCTATAATGAACTATATTCCAGAGCTGTATCCGCCGTTAGACAACCAATAGAGGGATTTTTCAACGCGATCATTGAGAAAACCGATATCCAGAGAGCAAGCAAGGTTCGTTCATCCAGAGGGCTACTAGTACATCTGTTTGGTAAAATAGCTGCGGTATTCCTAAATCCAATTCTTAAATCTTAATTCGCATTATTTATTCAAATTGCAATTGACAACTAATCTTCCTACCTTAACAGAATGAGTTCAAAACATCTCACCCTTCTCCTTGCCGATGATGATACTGACGATCGCATCTTTTTTAAAGAAGCATTAGAACAATTGCCACTATCCACGCACCTTACAACCGTCCATGACGGAGAACAACTCATGCAACTACTCACAAAAGAAACAAACGAACTTCCTCATGTCCTTTTCCTCGACCTCAATATGCCCCGCAAAAACGGAAGAGAATGTTTATTGGAAATAAAGCTAAACAAAAAACTGAAACAGCTTCCTGTAATCATATACTCCACTTCCCTTGAACAAGAAGTTGTGAACCTGCTTTACAAAAACGGGGCGCAATATTTCATGCGCAAGCCCGCTGAATTTTCACAACTCAAAAAAGTAATTCAACAAGCACTTACACTTATAGCGCAAGAAAATATTTCACAACCGACCAGAGAAAATTTTGTGCTCACAGGGCAAAACAGTGTGATTATCTAATGAATCATTAAAAAAAGGAATTACACTGAAGAAGTATTTACAACGTTTTTAAAACACCAGTTATACCTCTTCGAAGGAGCCCTTCGAACAACATTGAAACAAAACAACTCTGATGAGACAGAATATGGATAAAATCAAAAAATCTGAGGAGTTGATTATTGCTCACAAAGAACTTGCCTTTCAAAAAGAAGAGAACGAAAAACTGGCGGCAGAGTTAGGCATTGCTCATCAAGAACTTGCCTTTCAAAAAGAAGAGAAAGGGAAACGGGCAGCAGAGCTAGGTATTGCCAACAAAGAACTTGTTTTTCAAGACGAAGAGAAAGGAAAACGGGCAGCGGAGTTGGGCATTGCCAACAAAGAACTCGCCTTTCAAGATGAAGAGAAAGGAAAACGGGCGGCAGAGTTGGGCATTGCCACGAAAGAACTTGCATTTCAAGACGAAGAGAAAGAAAAACGGGCGGCTGAGCTGATCATTGCTAACGAAGAACTTGCTTTTCAAGACGAAGAGAAAGAAAAACGGGCTGCAGAGTTAGGCATTGCTAACATAGAGCTTGCCTTTCAAGACGAAGAGAAAGAAAAACGGGCGGCTGAGTTATTCATTGCTAATAAAGAACTTGCCTATCAAAATAAAGAGAAAGAAAAACGGGCAGAAGAGCTGAGCATGGCTATCAAAGAACTTGCTTTTCAAAATGATCAGAAAGAAAAACGGGCAGAAGAGTTAGTGATTGCCAATAAAGAATTAGCCTATCAAAACCAAGTGAAAGAAAAGCGGGCAGCTGAGTTAGTTATTGCTAACGAAGAACTCGCCTTTCAAAACGAAGAGAAAGAAAAACGGGCAGCTGAGTTAAATATTGCAAACATAGAACTTGCCTATCAAAACGATGAGAAAGAAAAACGGGCGGCAGAATTAAGCATTGCCAACAAAGAACTTGCTTTCCAAAACGAAGAGAAAGAAAAACGCGCGGCTGAGTTGAGCATTGCCAACAAAGAACTTGCTTTCCAAAACAAAGAGAAAGAAAAACGGGCGGCTGAGTTGAGCATTGCTAACAAAGAACTTGCTTTTCAAAACGATCAGAAAGAAAAACGGGCAGAAGAGTTAGTGATTGCCAATAAAGAATTGGCCTTTCAAAACGAAGTGAAAGAAAAACGGGCGGCAGAATTAATTATTGCTAATGAAGAACTTGCCTTTCAAAATCATGAGAAAGAAAAGCGGGCGGCAGAATTAAAAATTGCTAACATAGAACTTGCCTATCAAAACGATGAGAAAGAAAAACGGGCGGCTGAGAAAGAAAAACGGGCAGCTGAGCTGATCATTGCTAATGAAGAACTTGCCTTTCAAAATAATGAGAAAGAAAAACGGGCAGCGGAGTTAGGCATTGCCAACAAAGAACTTGCCTATCAAAACGATGAGAAAGAAAAACGGGCAGCTGAGCTGATCATTGCTAACAAAGAGCTTGAGGCATTCACTTATGTATCAAGTCACGATTTGCAGGAGCCGCTGCGAAAAATACAAACCTTCGTCTCGGTGATACTCGAAAATGAAAATGAAAATCTATCAGACAACGGCAAATATAATTTCCAGAGAATGCAATCGGCAGCCGGAAGAATGCAACAACTCATCGAAGATTTACTTGCCTTCTCACGGATTAACACCACCGAAAGAAAATTTGAAAACACCGATCTCAATATAATTATAGAAGAAGTAAAAACCGAACTAAAGGATACCATTCAGGCAAAACACGCAACCATCGAAGCCACCGAACTCTGCCCTGCCAACATCATCCCATTTCAGTTTCGCCAGCTCATGCACAACCTCATAAGCAATGCACTCAAATTTTCATATCCTGACATACGGCCACATATACTAATAAAAAGCAGAATTATAAAAAGCAGTAAATTAAATAACGAAAAGCTTTCACCCGAAAAAAAATATTGCCATATCACGATCAAAGACAACGGCATCGGCTTCGAACCTCATTTCAGCGAACGCATTTTTGAAGTATTCCAAAAACTTCATAGCAAAGAAGTATATGCAGGCACAGGCATCGGGCTTGCCATCGTAAAAAAGATTGTTGAAAATCACAACGGCATCATCACCGCAACAAGCGAATTGAACGAGGGAGCAACATTTGATATTTATCTTCCCGCTGCCTGACAAAATACCCCCAATTGTGCAAACACAACAGACACAACTACGAAAGCCACCGCATTTGCAAGCTCAGGCACACGACAGTGCAGGAGTTCGTGCGGACTTCAAACAGTTGTGCTCCGAACGAAGGGCAGCACTGCCTATTAATTGAGTAACGCAGGGGAATTTCACCCCTACGTCCTCACAGAACCATGCTTGACAGTCTCCCGTCACACGGCCGCTTCGGACAATCTTCAATAATGTTCTTTACCTTAAAATTTATTAAATTAGGTGTATAATAACTACCCTAACTTTTCTTTAAGTGATTCATTTTCAGTATATTTACATATTGTAAATGAGTATTTAAATGTATCCGTCCGACCAACCCCGTATTGTTTACGGGAAACATTGTATTGTCCTGAAATAGCTTTACACAAAAGCTAAAAAGGATGAAAGCAAAAGAGGAAAAAGTTACGGTAAAAAATCGGAAACCGTATGAAAGACTAAGCGATACGGAAAAGAAGAAGATTGTTCATGAAATCAATTCCGGACTAATTGGTCAGAGAGCTGCCTCTCGGAAGTACGGTTTAAATGTATCCGCCTAAGCAAGCACATATTGGCTTTTAGAGATTTTGTGTCAGGAAGTTCTGCGGCAGTAATGTATGATATTGGCTAGGCTTGGTGTCCAGGATATTTTCGAAGACGTTTTTTAGCCATTGGTGCGGATTTACTGCGTTCTTTTTACATTGAGCCATAAAGGTGTACATCACCGCGGCACGCCTGGCACCTTCGTGAGAACCTGCGAACAAAAAATTTTTTCGACCTAGTGCGATTGAGCGAATTTGGTTCTCGACAAGATTGTTATCTATTTGTAGGTTCCCATCATACATGTAATGTCCCAGTTCGTCCCATCTTTCAAAGGCATAGCGGAATGCCACACCTATCGGACCCTTCGGCAACACTTTGGACATACTAGCACTGATCCATTTACCCATCAGGTTGTACTTGGGCAAAGCTTCTTTCAGCCTAAGTTCCTTGGCTTGATCAGCGTCCATTTTCTTTTCTCTTGCCTGTCGCTCGATGGCATATAGCTCTTGGATGAGTAACAAGGCGGTTTCTGCCAAAGCCTTGTCATAAGAAAGGGATTCCTCAAATTTGTGGCGGACGTGTGCCCAGCAAGCCAGATGGACAATATCGGGCTAAACGACTCAAACGTACAATTTTCCCCGCGGGTAGCTCAAACGGTTTTATTTAGACCTGAGTATAGCTATAATCAATTCTAAGCACTTAGGTTTTTTCTATTTTGCTTTGATAAGCACTGATTTGAACACCACGTAAGCGTAAATACTTATAAAGTGTCATTTTTGAAACACCAATAGTTTTTGCAATTTCGTCCACACCCAACTTTTCTTCTTTATAATACATCTCGGCTAACATCGATTTTTTCTGTGCTTCTGCAGAAAGCCCACTTCTTCTGCCTCCCTTTCTGCCCCTTGCTCGGGCAGCTTCCAAACCTGCCTTAGTCCTTTCCCGGATCAGGTCCCGCTCGAACTCTTCAAGGGATGCGAAGATATTTAGTATCAGCCGGCCTTGGGGTGTGGTTGTGTCAATGGAATCCGTCAGGCTACGAAGCCCAACTTCTCTTTTTTCAAAATCGGCAACCAGGTTCAGCAGGTTTTTCAGTGAACGGCCTAAACGATCGAGTTTATAAATACAAACTACATCCCCCTTCCGGAGCTGGGCTATCATCTTTTCCAGCTCCGGACGATCTACTTTGATGCCCGATGCTTTTTCCTGAAAAATGATTTCACACCCGTCTTTTTTAAGTGCGTCCAGTTGGAGTTCCAGATTTTGGTCTTTGGTTGATACCCTTGCTTAGCCAACTAACATTTGTATATCTTTATTCAAGTTTTGTGTAAAGTAATTATACTTTGATAAGTATACAAGTTTGGTTTACTAAATAAGACGCATACTGTCCATTTTACTTGCATTTGAATATAAGCTGAAAAAGTACAAACAAACCCACATTTGATTTTACTCCGATTATGGCCCGTAAAGAATATCTTTCTTATGAGGAGCGTCAACGTTTTGATTCACCTCCCATCCTGAGCAATATGCAACGAGCCATTTTCATTCAACTACCTGATTGGGCTGAGCGTTATTATAAAATGCTCATAACCCCTACTAACCAGGTTGGCTTTTTATTGCAACTTGGTTACTTCCGGATAGTTTGCCGCTTTTTTGACCCGTTACAATTCCGTCCGGAAGATATCACTTTCATACAGAAAACAGGTAAAAATATAGATCCCAATGCGGTTGATATGCTTCTATACAAGCAGTCGAGCAGCTACTACCGGCATCAGCAGGAGATATTAAGTTATTTGGGATTTGAATCTTTTAATAATCAACATCAGCTTGTCTTAATGAAAGAAGCCAAACGCCTGGCTCATCTACAGGTAAAGCCCGCCAATATTGTAGACTCCTGTATAATGTATCTTCGTGAAAGGCGTGTAGAAATACCTTCGTATACCATCATGCGTAGCATCATCTATACTGCATTGTCCGAATATGAATCAGATCTTGAACAAACTCTTGAAAAGTATCTTCAACAGCCGGAGAAAATATTACTCAATGAATTTCTTGATAAGCCGGATAACTTAAAAAGATATGAGCTAACATTTTTGAAAAGGATACCGCAATCAATGAGCCCATCAGTGATTAAATACCGGGTCGAACTTTTTTAGCGTTTTAAAACAATCGTCCAAAAGCTCGATCCACTGATAAAAAAACTAAATTTATCGGATGCTACAATCCGCTACTATGCAGAATATGTGCTTGATAACAGAAGTGCGAATATGGCTCGGCGGGGCAATGATAAGTACCTTCTTTTAATTGCTTTTGTCATACACCAGTATTTAAGCCTGGGTGATGCATTGATATTAACGCTTCTCAACACACTGAGTAGCTGTCTGAACAATTGCGAAAATCGGATCAAAGAGCAACTCTACCGCCAGCGCTACCAAACGGCATCCCTGGTTGGGCAGGTAACCAAACGCAACGAAGTGCATATTGACGTGTTGGGTATGATTGAAAAAATAGCCAATGATGATTCCCTCGATGACGGTAATAAGGTTTCACAAATCAAAAATATCATTACCCGCAAAAGAATTAACCCTGTTGCCCTTGATGAAGACCATCAGCATGTGCTTTCGCTTCAAGCTACCCAGCAAAAAGTACAGCAAGGCCAGGAATTGTATGGCCAACTCGAGAAGGAAAGTATTTATCTTCAAAACAGGGTTTCGGCATTGCTGCAATGTCTGGTTTTTGATGAAAGTTCCTCGCAGACCGATATATGGCAAGCGGTGGGTTATTATCAGGGTAAGCAAGGAGAAATAGCTCAAAATACAAAATTGCCACTTGATTTTCTCTCTATTGCCGACCGCAACAATATTTACACTGACACCGGAAAACTCAGAATTTCACTATATAAAGCCCTATTATTCAAGGAGATTGTCTTACATGTGAAAGCCGGATCTCTGAATGTTTTATCTTCTTATGAATATCGTTCATTTGACCAATATTTAATAGATAAACAGACGTGGGCCAAGCAAAGAGAAACCCTATTGAAGCAGGCATGCATGGAACATTGCCTTTCGGCAGGTAAGTTTTTATTAAACCTGAACCAGACCCTTAATCAACAATTTGATTACGTTAATGCGGGAATCAAGACAAATCAGTTCGTGTATTTTGATAAAGACGGGCAGTGGCATTTACACCGTTATCGGGCAAAAGAGGAAAAGGAAGTTAGCCACATAACCCTATATCCCCAACGAAAAGTAATTTCAGTCCTGGAAGTTCTACGCCAGGTCAATGAGCTTACCGGTTTCCTGGCAGCTTTTCAATACAAAACAGTAGACTATGTACCTAAACGTCCGGATGACAGGCTATTTTATGCCGCTATTATCGGCTATGGTGAAAATATTGGCATAAGAAAAATGGGGCTTATTTCTAAAGATGTCACTGTTGATTCGCTTGAATCGGTAGCTACTCATTATTTCTCACCTGAATTGACGTTGCAAGCCAATGACCTGATTTTAAAACAAAGCAATCAGTTGCCAATCATTGACCTGTTCCGTTACCAATCCGAATTTGTTCATACTGGAAGCGATGGGCAAAAATTTGATGTCTCTGTTGCTTCACTGAGGGCTTCTGCTTCTTTTAAATATTTTGGAGATGGAAAAGGGATTACAATTTATTCCCATCTGGACGAAGCCGGTCAACTAATATATTCGACGGTTTTCAGTGCCGGAGAACGGGAAGCCCCATACGTACTTGATGCATTGTCACATGACGAAATAATTATTGCCGATGCACATTCCACAGACACCCATGGGTTTACCGAAGCAATCGCTGGTATAACCGGCCTTTGGGAGATAGAATCCCGTCCCAGATTGGCATCCATTCATAAATTACAGCTTTATTCTATTGATGCTATATCAAATTTTAAGGAGCTTGGCTATCAGATAGTTCCAAATTAGAAAGTAGATTATGAATTGATTATTGAACACTGGGACGATATTTTACGGCTTGTCACAACGATTAAACTCGGCTATGAAAAGGCATCTGTTTTGTTGAGACGGTTAAATTCCTATTCCCGACAAAATCCCTTATACAAAGCACTGAAAGAATTAGGCAAACTCTACAAAACCATTTATATACTACGGTATATCAGTGAGGAAGACCTTCGTAAATCTGTTGAATCAGTATTGTCGAAAGTAGAAAACGCCAATCATTTTGCTAAAGCAGTCATGCTTGGAAACCCACAGGAGTTTAACTGGAACACGCATTATGATCAGCTTGTAGCGGAAGGATGCAAAAGGCTGATCATCAATTCGATTAACTATTATAATTTACTACTGCTCTCTCAACAGATCTGCAATTGTAAAACAGCCGAGCAAAAGGAAGAATTAATAAAAATGATTTCCCGAACATCTACACATACCTGGCATCACATCAATTTGCACGGTGAATTTGATTTCAGTGAACAGCAGATTGCACCGACTTTTGACATGGAAGCAATTTTGAATCTTTTCAAGGGCTGAGAATTGGCTATTTGCTACTCACTGTACATCAAATTGATTTTACGAGACCCGCGGGGAAAATTGTACGTTTGAGTAATTAAGCCCGAATTAGCAGTTTGTTATCGACTTATGCTGAGCTCCTTTCGTTTTATTTTGAGTTTACAATCTATACTGGCGTCTATGTAAATGGTGCCCTCCCTACTGTTCACGTCGAAGGTGTACCCAATCCAGGAAAGCCAGTCAGGAGCATAGGTGACGTACTCAACGTTGACCCTGTTCACAATGCGAAAAATACTGCCGACTTGAATCCGCCAGCGGCCAGCGCCTGGTAGCTGCCACCCCATTTGTGAGTGTGCAGTGTATTCAAGATCCTGGTTTCGGAATACCTCCCCTGTATCTAGGTTCCTTATGTTGGTAAAGTAAACGCCTGATTTATTGATACCGTAAAACAGAAAATAGGTGTCGTTTATATTGGGTGTACCCGAGAAATCCAGCCCCGTAACTGGGTCAGATCCTTGATTGCTCCAATTGATCACATCTACAACCTCGTAGCGCTTTGATGAAAGCCTATACCGTTCCACCAGGCGAATTGCTTCGCCTCTTTCAGCAATAGATACCACATCAGGAACCAACACGCGGAAATCAACACGGACACCATCTGCATCCAGAATCGTGATCCCCTCATGAATATAGCTTTGCAGCACGTGCTCCAATACACCCACCTGCCCAGCTGTTCCCAGGTCAAATTGCAGGTCATATTCGAAGCTGTTTTGCTTTTCAATCACATAGTCGGCACGAAAAAGCGTCGTCAGTATACCAATATGATTGTCTTTCCTGCGGTTGGGCGGCAGGATTTGTTGAACAAATTTCTCTATGTCTAGCAGCATCAGTACGAGTAGCTAAAAGTGGAATCATTATGAAGCACCCCATGTCCCGCCGTGCTTGCTACTTCACGTGCATAAGAAACCCATTCAACAGAAACCGGCCTACGTGTGTAGCTCTGGTTAATTGTGAAATCTTTAACCCCTTTTATTTGCTGTATAGCATCGGTCAGCCCCGTATTGCTGATAATGGAATCATATGGCAGACTCTTTAAGTATGCATTGATGCCATCCTTTATCGGGTATTTTGTATTGTCGGTTAGCAAAGAACCAGTGTCACTGAGTATCTGCCTGTCAACTTTGACGCTAGCCACCAATTTTACCTGATCGGCTTCCAGGCTTGTAACATCTAAAACCACCCCTGCATATTTGAATTTACCAGCATATGCTTTAAACGCCTTCAATTCTCCCTCCGATAGCGGAACAATAGTCCCCTCGGTCATTTTTGCCACACGCAGCATGAGTCGTCCCGTGGCTATATCCTCGGTGATGGCCGCTTGTTTAACGATCAGTTTTTCAGCATCCAGTACCGCGTAAGTAACCTGTCCGTTTACGATGCTTACAGCGTCGCCATACTGGAACGCCCTGGCCTGGCTCACATACCAGGACAAGCCTCCGATCTTCGTTTCAGTGATCCGCGACTCCACCTTCGCAACAATGGAATCCCAGCTACTTTCCAGCAGCTGTACAAGTAAAGTCCAGTATCCTTTCATTTGCGGGTATAGCCCGGCGCTGCTCACTGTATCAAGCGTGTCCAAAGTAGGAAAGCCACCCTTCACGGTATCCATCTCACTCTGTATTTCCTCTGTTGTCCTCATTTCCGAATAATGTTTGGTTTGGTTTGTTGCTTTTTGCTCATTTCGCTCCTGGCCAGGGCCTGACCAGGGGCTGCTCCGGGTCAGGATACCGAAAATTGCACATGCTGCGCAAAATATAATTTGGTTTACTCCACCAGCTCCCAGTCTGATTCCAGGCTATCCGCTTGTGTGATCCATGCACCAGGTTGCACGATGCCATCAATGGCAATTCGGATAGCACGGCGAAACTTTTCATAGTTAGCGATTGCATTTTTGACAAAGTCGGGGCTGTTGATATCCAGCTCATCGGGCTTGCCGTCCAGGTCAATGTCGTAGTATGCCTTTTTGCCAACTGGCCAGGCTTTACGACGCACTTCTTTTGCCTGACGCATCAGCGCTTCGGCTTCTGTATAATTGATATTTTCCATCTAATGGGGTTTTATTGTATTACATATTCATCCAGCCGCCAGTAACCAATTCCCTCAGGCATATCCTCTTTTCTGATCGTTGCAATGACCGCATAGTCATCCAGGTAAATCTTTTTCCGGGGGTCAATCGGCTCGTCGCGGTATTTGAGTATCTGCCCTTCATAGATCCGGTCAACCGGGCCGTTTAACGCATTGTCGGCTACCAGAAATGTAATCCCCGTAACCGATCCGTAACAGATCACAGCTATATCAAAGAGGCTTTGCCCCGAGCACACAACATGGTTTTTCATTTAGTAGGAAGCGTCGATATTGATGTTGTCGTTCGCGAACGAAATGCTATTAACCGCCATTCCGTCCCGTTCAAGCTCTTGTCGGATACTTCGAAGCAGTCCAGGTGCCGACCCGGCATCATTCAGGTAACTTTGCAAGCCAGCCCCAAGAGCAGGAGCGCCTTTAAACCAGGCTTTTTCGGCCCAGATAATATCTGCCTGGTGTTGCAGTGTTGATTCGGTAACAACCAGGTCACCGTCTTTTATCACCAGGTCGCCCGTATCGTCTATCTTAAAATCATTCACGAAAGAAGCTGGTTTATTTTGGTTTCCAGTTGCGTAATGCTTGTCAGAGAAGTAGGTGAAACCGCAGTGCTTGGACCTGTTGTAGTGATGACAATAAAAGTCTTCAGTAGTGTAGTCAGGTCTGTAAATAGCGTTTTAAGGCTAACTGTTCCATTGGTGACGCTTACTTTTTTACTGCCAAGCTCAACGCTTACGGTATCCTGGACGAACGAAAGTTTGTCCTGCTCAATCTTCACCGAAGTTTTTGACCGGCTTGCTGTAATCTGATCTTTATCTCCCTTCAACCCTGCATCACCGATAACAATATCAAAGGAATCAATTTCACTACACTGAGCTACATAAAGGCTCGAAAGCTCATTTTCAATACAGCCAACTAAAACGGTGCTACCTACACGCGGGTAAAAAACAACCTTTCCCTTTTGATCTGGGTCAGCCGATAAACGAACTTCGTCAATTTCCAGATCCGACGATAACAGCCGAACGGTACAGGAATCACCTTGAAGTGAGAGGAGTTCAGCCGGGTATACTTGAACACCCGACTGGCTTCCCCTCATAAAATCTAAAACCGCCTGCCTGCTTGATTGGCTCATTATGCTAGTTTAAATCCCAGGCTTACGGTTCGAATGCCGCCATTCTGGGAAAACTCAATTTTGGTACCCATCACATAATACTTTCCGGCACGCTCGGGGTAGTCTTTATCTATGACCTTAGCGGCATATCCGGTGGTGCAGTAAGGCGTAAGCCAACTGATTATTTCACCTTTATAGCCATCGTAAGAGAGCTTTTTAAGCTCCTCTTTGGCAATGTTTTCAAGTGTAGACTTATCTGAAATCGTTGGGCGCTGTATGGTCCTGACGTCGCCGCCACTCTCACCCGCCTCACCTTCCAGCTTTGCACCTTTCTTTGTCCTACCTACAACTACCACTTTCGTTTTGATGTCCTGGGCTTTTACGTATTTAAGCTCATTGGTATCCTCTATATTCTTCTCAAAATCGTAAGTGACATTTACGCCCGCATTTTCGGTAAAGGCCAGGTGCACCTGCAATGTGCTGTCCCTGGCATAGATCATAAGCCCCGATTCCTGGCGGAGCTTGTCCAGGACCTCGAATCCGGTCGCATTATGAATGGTGAATTTCTCCCATTTAAAGCTATCGGCAGATAACGAAGTTACCAGGGTGAAAGGAGTTGCAATTTGCGGGTTTACCTGACTGAGTACATATTCAAGGATCTTCTTTACACTCACATTGGTTAACACCTTGCTGGCTACTTTACGGCGGAACAGATACACACTATCCTCACATTCCAGCTTCATATGATTTTCTGGATAAATGGCTTTTAAATAGCCTTTAAATTCCGTTTTCAATCCGTTATCATAGCCAAGTTTTACCGTCACCTGGTCACCTCGCTTAATCTTGTCTTCAACCTTATAAGGTATACCCCGGATCATACCCGGAATAGTGATCTGGCAAAAATCAGACAGGAGATCCTGTGAGGTTTCGATCTTTACACTTTCAACGCCTTTGAGCTTGTAAGCCCCGATTTCAATTTCATAATCCAAACTAAACATAGCATTGGCGGTTAGCGCTGCACATACAAAAATGAGTGCAAACATGAGCGTTTTTAACTGTTTCATTCGATTCTGGTTTGTTGTATAATTGATTAAAGTAATTCATGATCTTCATCGGAAAAGCCCCTTATAATGTATTCCTGGCGGCCAATTCCTTTCGTTGGCGGGAATTCTATACTTTCAATTGCCAGCAGCGCAACCCCTACCGCTTCCAGCAATGCACATTCAATGATGACACTCTTTTTAGCCTGGTATAGCGCATTCAGGCGGCTGATCATCTGGGATGGTAATTCGTCCGTTACTTCGCCATCTACCAACGTACCGGTTAAGATCACCTCATAATCGTCCGTACTCCAGAGCTCTTTTACCGACCCTACGCCGGTCTTTTTGGCGATATTACGGCGGGTAATGATATTGCGGCCACGAACAGACACGAGTGGTTCACGAGGCAAAACCCACATGTTACCCCGATAGCCAATACTCACCGGCATCTGCATGATCGCGCCGGTTTCCTTGATGGTCTGCTTACTGATACCTGGCTTTAAAACCCCGCCACCTACACCTATTGAACCTGTTGCCATTACGATACTGCCAGTTGGTTTGCCGAATTGATAAGCCTTGAAAGCGATTCAATGATCTTGCTTTCCAGCTGGGAAATATCCCCGTTGAAGTCCATTACATGGATCTCTGATTTGGCGATAAGAGAGCCGACGTTGATATTTATGCTCTGGCTTTTTGAATTGCCTACCGTTGAATTTAAGCCAGTTGATCCACCAAGTCCACCACCACCTGAGCCACCACCACCGCCTGCCCCGGCAGGAGTAAAACCGCCCTGAACTGCTTTTGGGATGCCTGCAACTATTCTCGAGTTTCTATCCGCTTTGACTGCTCTCACACTATTTGTTCCAGCCTCTGTAATTGTTCGGCTAATCACAGCGAGCGCCCCGGCCACATCTCCGGTAAAGATCATTTTCAAGAAACTGCCCATATTTGAAAAGACCGACTTAACCGTTTCCCAAAGCGCTAAAATACCTTCACGAAACCATGAAACTTTGTCATATGCGGTCATCAATGCGGCAACTATGCCCACGACAGCAGCGATAATAAAACCTATTGGAGTAGCCGTAAATGCAACGTTAAGAGCAACCCATGCGGAACTGACAAGGCTAATTAAGTATGGAATTGCTGTGATCCCGGCGACAAACATCGCCAAAGGGCTATCAGTGAATGCCTGCAATACCCCGGTAACAAACTTAATCGCATTGCCTAGATATGTGAATGCGACACCCAATGTCTCCATTATAAGGCTCGCGGCACCCCCTTTTTCACTGATAAGTCCTAGGTCTTTCAGTAGATTAGAAACATATGCCCATGCACCACCAACCGCACTTGTAAATACAGAAAATCCTTTTTCAAGTGGCCCAATATTCTCCATCAGCTGATTGACGAATCCCATTACTTTTTCCACATACGGAAGCATCGCCTTGCCCAGGTCAAGCCCTTTGTTTTCCAGATCCCCGATCAACTTCTGGTACCTTCCAAATGATGTTTCATTAGCGGTTCGCTCGCTCATGTTGTCGAAAATGCCCCCCTTGCCGCTCATCTTACCTAATGCGCTCTCTACATCCTGATAAGAGATTTTTTTATCTGTTACCATTTGAGATATTTTGTCCTCTCCAACACCTTTGATCTTAGCCAGATATGGAATAAGGTTAACTTTTCTTTCCATGAACTGCATCAACTCTTCTCCCTGTAGACGCCCTTTCATTTTCACCTGGCCCAACACAGTAACAAGCTCCGAAAGGTTATTTCCACTTCCTGCTGCTACATCACCCAGGCTTTTCATGACTGGCAAAATCTTGCCCATTTCATAGCCAAGGCCAACCATTTGCGTACCCATTCCCTGTACTTCCGCATTGCCCAATAAAGGATTGTCTGCCGCATATTTACGAAGCTGATCAGTAAGTATTTGGGCGTTTTCTGGCGAGTGCATCATAACACCCATACTGAACTGATTGCGCTCAGCTTCCATAGCGGGCGAAATTGTAGCGGCACCAATAGCCTGGGCACTTTGCATTCCAATATATCCACCTATTCCGCCCATGAGCATACCACCCAGAGCGCCGCCTCTCATTGCACTTCCAAGCATACCGGAGATGCCGCCAGACCCGCGACCGCCGCCAGCTCCACCACCACCGCCAGTAAATCGGCCCATTGCGTCACGAAGTTTACCCGCTCTACGTGTAGCCGAATCAAGTTCGCTCGTATCGACCCTCAGACGTGTAGGAGTAGACGATAATCCCAATAATTTGCGACGAAGACTGTCAACCGATTGCCCGGCAGTATTGAAAATATTGCCCAAAGCGCCTTTCTTGCGCTCCATATTGCCAATCACCTTGCCGTAGGTTCCTGCCAGCTTCATCATTTGAGGGCTGACCATATCTTGCAATTTGATCATCAGCTCATATACTCGATTCATTCTTGTCGGGCTTAATGGGTTTCATTAATCTTATCAGGTATTGCGCTTCCCGCCATTGCCTGGCGTATTCTTCGGGTTCCAGCAGGTAAGGATCGTTGTGAAAAAAGTATCTGATCCACGCACACGAACCTCTAAATTGGTCATCGTCCGACGAACTAATTTCCGGTTCGTCGTCTAAACTTCCTTTAAGCGACCCTGTCTAATTTGGATTAGCTCTATCACTTGAAGGGCAGCACTATTCAAAAATGTGTCGTCCTTGATAAGTCTTTCATCACCGCCAAGCCAGCAGTTTTTAATGATGACCTTTCCCGCTTCCTGCATGTTTGGAAGCTTCTGCATCGCGTAATTGAGAACCTTGTTGTCAGGGTGCTTGATATACCCGGTTGCCCTGGGCTGTGCATCCAGTTCAGCAGTAAGCAAATGCGGGTCCAGGTTCATTGTCTCGTCCGCAACTTCCAGCCGGAATATGCGGGTATGTTCGGCTTTCCAGCCTGTTAAAATTTCGGGGGTAACCTCGGTAATGATTTCCTTTGCCATGTTTAAAATATCGTTTAATCGTGTTTAAATACTGTATTTTACCGTTACTCTTCCGACTCAGAGATCAATAAATCATAAGTTTTGCCAGGCTTAAAAAATTCAAGAGCTGGCGTCTCAGTAGTAATTGTCAATCTCAATTCGCCCAAGGGAGTGTAACGGGAATAATCCTCATTGCCTGGCCCAGATACCGGCTGCAACTTTGCTTCCTTGCCTCCCGATTCAAATTCAGTGACTGCAAAGCATTTGAATTTTGCTTTTACTTTTTGTGACATGTTATTGATGATTAAAGTGTTTAAATTTCAAAATGAGGCATATCAACAATGCGGAATTGACCGCCCCAGTTGATAGCCGGGTCAGCTTCATCCATTAGCCGGACTAGCTTTTTGTATAGCTCAGGGTCCCCCAGCAGCTGCTTTCCTTTTGCAAACGAAATGTCAATCGCTTCGCTTGGCTGCTTTTGGTGTTTGCTCTGCCCTGGTTTACTGTTGGTAACCGTACGCCGGTTTTCATCTTCCGACAAAGGACCAAGGCCCACCAGGCGGCGCTGGCTGTTTACCCTTGCTATCGGCTCACGACCCTGGGCATAATAAGCCCGTTGTAGATCCGGCGAGCGGTACACCTCCGAAAGAAAGGGCACCGGCTCACCGGGGTAGCGCTTAGGCCATTCCTTTGTAATGAATGCCCAAGCCTTCTGTAGGCGCAAATGCGCATCGTTTATATTTCTATTTCCCATGTGTTTGTTCAAGTTCCTTGATGCGTTCTGTTAGTTTAGTCTGTTCGGATTTGAGTCGGGAATTTTCCGTTTTCAGGTTCTTATTCTCCGTTTTAAGCACCGACATTTCATCAAGAATTTTGTCCATTTCACTCCGCATTTCCTTAACCTTAGACTCTAACTCCTGCGACATTTCACGCCACATCTTCGCAACTTGCTCGGAAAGTTCTACTTCTGATTTCTGGGTTTCGTTCCTTTCCCTTTGCCTGTCAAAAAGCCATCGCCCAAACCAGGTAATAATTCCGCCTCCCAAAAGGCTCAGGAAAGAACTAAGGATACTTTGCGTGTCTTGCATGTGATTCTGTCGATAGAGCCATTAGCCAGGTGTGCCGCTTGCGCAATTGCACCCGCTTCCGTGAGGTGATAAATTGAGTCAGAGGTACGGTATACATACCTCTGACCAGGATACATTTTGATGAGCTGATCTAATTCGCTCATGACACGCGGCGGTAACCTATTGCCATAAATGGGCAAGCGACTTCCATGCGCTTATCGTTTTGTTTGAGTGACATAGGCTGGCTTTGGAAGCGTACGCCTGTGAAAGAGTAACGCACCATTTCGTCACCGGCATTTTTAACCAGGGCTAGTTGAATATCTACATTTTTGAGCTTCACAAGTTTTCCCTGTGGGCTCGCATCAAGCAGATCCTCCAATGCACCTTGAAGCAGCGTCAGCGTGCCACCTGTTGACTCATTGCCTTCCGCAATGTCCAGCGGCTCGGTTCCCTTTCCGTAGGTGTATTCCATTTCCTGTTGGTGGTCCCAATCTATGCCGACTACTTCAACCATCATCTGCCCGTTGACACGTATCTCAATGTGTGACCAGCTATATGTTCTACTATTTTGGCGTGCCATATTATGCAGTTAAGGGGTTTATAAAGCCCAATTGAACATTGATATATTTGATCGTTCCATGCGGAAGGATACTAACCGTAACCGTGATGCTATCCGTAGAAAGTACATTCTGATTGGCGTCAACGTAGGTTTTAGCATCACTGCAATTGCCTTCTGCAAGCATCCTTTGCTGTAAGCGCCTGTTCATCACATCTTCCAGATAGCTAACCTTTGTAGGCAGCAACTTTCCAGTTTCCGGGTCAAGCTCCACGATATCGTTAAGCTCATACACGTAAGCCTCATAGGCAAGGCGGCAAGCTTTATCCATCAACCGGCCACGGGAGATAGATGAGAAATCGCTATCAGCAGCGGCCAGCGTTACGTCGTCCGAAGCAAACGCCCCAAAACGTCCAGGGAACGATCTCAGAATGATATATCCAGCATCGTGTAAACTTGCGAGCTGTCCATCTGAATAAGACGAAAGTGCAAGACCTGATGTAAGAAATCCGTTAGCGCTGAATATGCCCGATTTCACACGGGCAACAGAATAGTGTAGCGGCTTAGCAGCAAGCCGTCCAAGGAACCGGCCCATTGAGCAGGCACGTTTTCCAGTTTCAGTTGCACCGCAAAAAACAGCCGTATTTGCACCAGCTCCTTTGATGCTCACTACACCCGTTAAAGGGTTCAATAGGTAACTACCGTCTAAAACTATACGCACGTATGCAAACTTAGCAGCCTGAGCATTTGCCAAGGTCTGGGCAAGTGCTGCCACTGCCGGTAAATCGTAATCAACCAGCCCAACCATTGTAGGACTGTAACCACCTGCACGGCCCATGCTGTCACCGGAAATTTTCACACGGCCACCAGCAGCGTTTAAGAGCACGGCCATTGGCCCGGTAAGTGCGGTATAGATAGCGGTGTGTGTGGTAGCTTCTGCGACAAGCATGATCCAAAGCTCCGCACCGCCGTTTGTTTCATCGTAAAAGTCCGATATCTGCGTGTAGGCGTGTGGGTGTGTTGCAAGGGTAATACCAAGGGCAATTGCCTCCTGAAGACTGTAAATCACTTTGGCGACATTCAGGGCTAAGCTTGTTGCGGCGATGCCCGTTACAACCAGAGCCGCCACACCGTCATCGGTCGCGGTGGTTCGACCCAGACCGCCGTCTTTAATTTGTATACTAACACCAGGTAGTGCCATAATTTGTTGATGTGGTATAGTAAAAAGCCTTATGCTAGGTTCACATAAGGCTTTTTACTTATGTGATTGGTTATACTCCGACAGCTTCCACAAGTGAGATAATCCCCTTATTACTTTCGCGGCGGATTCGACCACCCATCATTAACAAGAATGAGAATATACTACCGTAGTATTCCGGTTTGTCCATGTCATAGAAAGCTTCAACATTCCCCACAGCGCATTCAACGGCGTCTTTTTGCCAGATCAAAGCAGCGTGGTTATCGGTGACAGCAGTAGCAGCACCGGGGTTTTTAGCCAATGGTGTACCAGCCTCAGTATAAACATTGACGGTAGAGCGTTCGATCAGGTTGAACCCGTAAAGACGTGTGATAACCCCGCCTTTTACATCAAGTTCCAGCGAGCTATCGCGCTTTAACAAGTCCGCATCAGAGAGTAAAAAGTCCATCTGATCAGATGGGATCAAAGCATAACGCTCGGTCGAAGACACGTTTTCTTTGTTCAACAGCAAACGAGCTCTTTTCAAATCTTCCTTAACCAATCCTTTACGTACACCAGTTGCACCAGGTGCGGAAGCTGTAACGTTAGCACCGGTTGTGCGAAGGATACGGCCTATTGGAGCCGGTGCCCAAAGGCGTAGCATCCAGTCAGCGGACTTTTCACGGATATTACCCATATCCTCAGAAAGCACACTCTGCATTTTGTTGTAGCTAAGCTGAATCTGGTCAATGTGACGGATCAGTTTAGGATCAGAGGTAAATTCTTTCAGCGTGTACACGATATCCGTGTCGGTGCGTTCCGAGATCGTTGCCGGTAACGAGGTACGGTCTACTTCCACATTGGAGGGAACTCCCGCCTGGGAGATGTGGACAATGGTGCCTTCCTTTACATATTCGTCAGCACTGACAGAATAGCGCATAAACTCGTTGTTTTTGAACAGACTGCCCATAATCTCCTTTCTCCAAACTTCTTTAATTAAGCCTGCCATTTATAGTTTTTAGTTTGATGATGATGTAAGTTTTTCAGTTTAGAGAGGTCGCCAGGTAGGCAGCTCTGCTACCCGGTAGTGTGTAAAACTCCTGCCGTTCTTACCCGGCGAACCCCTCATTCTTCGCGGTTTGTTGATTCGTGGTGTTATGGGTTTCAGGCTTCCGGATCGAATCCGTGCTCCGCCTTAAATAGTCTTTTGAATTTGTCAGGGTTTTCCAGCTTCAAGGTAAACAAGGTACCCGACTTGAACAGCTCGTTATATTCCTCCTTGTCAGCTTTAACGGTCGTTTCGGTAGCGGCAGCACCAGCAGCAGCGAATTGAGAAAGGTTCTTTGGCGCTTCAATTCCGTCCAAAATTGCTTTCGTAGTTTCGAAATCAGCAGCAGCCAATTTCAGATAATGTGTACGGTCTGAGTCAGTGATCTTTTTAGCAGCAAACGCAGTATCGACAAGTGTCTGGGCTTTTGTGGTTTCATTCGCCTTCAACGCCAATTCAAGTGATACATTTTTTGCAATCAAATCAGTAATTGCTTTCGTCACAACCTCATTGCTTGCACCTTCCGGCGCTCCGAGTGCCAGCACGACGCCCTTAGGAAATACTTCCTTTTCAACGATTTCCTTAACAAGCTCCTCGCCCGTTTTCTCTTTTTTGTCCATTATGGATAAAGTTAAAGTTTTGATAAATGACTCAGTGTCCGCAATCATTTCCCCGGAAGTCGTATAAAGGTGAAGGGCGTTAAGATTGCTACCAGCATCTACAATGCTCGTCTCGAAAGGCTCCCAGTCCGTTGCTACCACCTCATTATCGATGAGTTCAGCAGCGTGGATACCGACACCAGGCGAACAGGCATTAAGAAACCCGCGCTCTACTTTCCCGGCGATACCTTCTGCAAATTTGTCTGCCTTGTCGAAAACAGGGTCAGCGATCCAGGCACCACCTTCAAACCTTACATTCTCCCACTTCCCGATAACCTCACCTCTTACATGCATGAAAAGCATGATCGGGTTTTTGTTGAACCGTTCCCAACGCCCGCCGTCCATTCGGAAGCGAATCCCGTGCATGGTCATTGACTCGTCAAGAATAAGAAATGGTTTTGGCATTGTTTCAGTTGATTAGTGACCCAAAATTGAAGGCATTTTTTTGAGTCCACAACCTCAAAAAAGAATGGTTGTACCCTGTGGTGGAATGGTTGTCGTATATAAGACAACGGTAGTTTATTGTTTTCTGAAATTCGAGGGTGTTTGCCCAATTTTGGACAAACAAAATCAGCAAACGTGAATAAGGATGATGAAAGGGTCGCCGCCCGCGATCTGTTTATGCTGGGCAGGGATCAGCAATACGTCGCCAGGGTTTTAAAGATATCAGAGACCACCATGTCCAAATGGGCAAAGGAGGGGAACTGGCGAGAACAGCGTTCCCAAAAGTTCGCCCTGGAAGAATCCCGCGCTGATAGAATGCTCGGACTGATTGATTACCAGATCGAAGCCCTGCAAAACCTGACCGACGAACACCGGTCAGCGGGTAAGCTCAAACTTTTGGACAAGGGCGAAATAGACGCACTAAGCAAGCTTTTCTCAACCATCAAAGGTAGGGACGTTACCTGGTCGCAATATGTGAACGTAACCCGTGAGCTGATCGAATTCCTTTCATCCAGAGACAACGAGCTGGCAAAGCTGGTTGTCGAGCATACCGACGCATTCCTGATGCATAAACGCGACTTGATCGTATCCTGATGACCAAAGATGAAAAGCTCTGGAAAGAATACCAGGCCGAGAAAAAGCGCATTATTGGAGGCAGGAGTATTCCGGTAAACGAATCAGTTGATTCGAAAGCGCTGCGAATTAAAGGCTTACTGGCAGACTTTAACAAGTTCTGCGATTACTATTTCCCGCATTATATGACCAGTCCTTTTGGCTGGTTCCATAAAAAAGCTTCAAAGGAGATCATTGCAGATCCTAATATTTTTGCCGGTCTGGAATGGCCCAGGGGACACGCCAAATCAATCTTTTCAGATGTAATGGTGCCTTTGTTTTTAAAAGTGCTCGGGCAACTTAACGGCATGGTCATTGCCTCAAACAACGAGAATAAGGCCATCATGCTTCTTGCCGATGTAAAGGCGGAATTTGAGTTTAACGACCGGTTCAAAAACGACTTCGGCATACAGAAAACTTTTGGCGATTGGGGCGACTCCTCATTTATTGCAGACGGTATAGGCTTTTGGGCATTTGGACGTGATCAATCCCCGCGTGGTATCCGGGTAGGTGAAAAGCGCCCTAATTACATTGTCTGCGATGACATTGACGATAAAGAGATCTGCAAGAACACCCAGCGCGTCAAGGAAAAAGTAGATTGGTGTTTAGAGGATCTGATGGGCTGTTTTGATCCTTTGATCGGTGGACGCTTCATTGTGGCCGGTAACCGGATTCACAAGCATTCGATACTTGCTTACCTGATCGGTGACGTTGAAGACGACCAGCCGGTTAAGGACTACATCGTCCACATCAAGGTTTTCGCCCTTGAAAATCCGAAGACCCATAAAATGGATCAGTCGGAGAAAGGGGTGCCTGCCTGGAAAGAGCGGCTTACCCGTGCCGATGTATTGGACCGTATGCGAAAGATGGGCTACCGGGCCAGTCAGCGTGAGTACTTTCACATCCATTTGCAGGAAGGTGACAAGTTCAAAGCTGAATGGTTTATCTGGGAGGATCTGCCAAACCTAAGCGCTTACAGCTATATCATCACCTACTGTGATCCGAGCTATAAAGACACGACCAAGAATGATTACAAAGCCATTATCGCAATAGGCAGGCTGGGCAAATACTATGACGTACTGGGCGCTTTTGTCGATCAGTGCACCTTGACTGATATGGTTGTGGCTCACTATGATATGGCAGAAGAGCTTCAAAGAAACGGGGCACTACTGGTGTATCACTTTCTGGAAACCAATTTTATCCAGGACATGCACCTAACCGAATATGTGAACGAATCCATCAAGCGCGGCTACATGCTGCCCATTCAAGGGGATGCCAGAAAGAAGCCCGACAAGAAAGGACGCATTGAAAACTGTACACCGCTATGGCAAAGGGGCCTTGTCAGGTTCTGGAAAAAGCTTCGAAAGAGCAGGCACATGCAAAATTTTATTGATCAGTTATTGTCTTTCCCCGGTGGTCACGATGACGCGCCGGACGCCTTTGAGGGAGCCAAGACCATAGCAGATGAAAAAAGCAGGGTCTCAGAACCCGAAGACGAACCACAAGGCAAAAGACGCAGATCAGCAGACAACCGACTTTAAATATGTTCATCACAAGCTCAGACTTATCAACGGGCGTTTACCCGGAAATAAAGAACACCCTGGCAAGATCGTCAGAGGCATTTATTCTGACAGCCTGCAAAACAGCTGAAAGAGAACTGGAAAGTTATCTTTCAAAACGCTACCTGATCCGGCCAGAGCTGGAAAAACCCATTGAGGAGCGTGACACGCTGCTGGTTATGCTTTGCCGTGATATCGCAATCTATCACCTGTACGCACCAGCCGAAACGCTGCCTGCCAAAGTAGTCAAACGCTACGACGATGCAATCCGAGTGCTGGGCAACTACGCCGAAGGAATCATTTCACTGCCTGGCGTTCCTTCCGCACCAGATCCCGAGGCAGGAACGCCGGATGGCGATCAGATCGGTTTTGGATCGAGGCCACCAAGGGCACTACTCGTTTAAGGCTGTTTAAGTCCTGTTTAACTAACGAGCAAATACTTTTTACGTACCAAGAGTCATTTTTAAAATTCAAAGGCCGTATGGCGAAGAAAAACAGGGGTTTTAAAAACCGCAACACTTCAACCGCAAATCAACCCAAACCAGGGCAAACAGTAATCAATGATTTCGGGATTCAGATCCAGAACATTGATACTACCCGCAAGGATCTCAACAAGTGGCGTACCGCTTACGAATCTGCAATCTCCACCGTTCGCCCGATACGCCAGCCGTTAATGGATCTTTATACCAATATCGTGCTGGATGATCACCTAACCTCTGTAATGGGACAAAGGCGGCTTTCGGTCACAAATACATCCATTGTATTTCAAAACAATGGAAATCCGGTTGAGTCCATTAACCAGGTCATAGCCTCAGAGTGTTTTAACGGCCTACTGGAACATGTAATTGACCACCGGTTTTATGGATACAGTCTCGTTCATGCCGATTTCAGGGCCAATGTGGTGGAGCTGGTTAACCGTTCCCACGTGAATCCAACAGAGCGGATTGTTGTTCAAAACCCTTACGACGACAAAGGGATTGATTACAGCACGGGGCCTTACAAAAACTACTATGTCGGTGTCGGAAAGCCGGATGATCTGGGTTTACTGCTCATCGCAACGCCTTTGGTACTGATCAAGCGCGGAAACCTTTCCGACTGGGCAGGTTTTAACGAGCTTTTCGGTCAACCGATGCGAAAGGGCACGTATGACCCGCACATGCCTGGCAACAAAAAACAGCTCATGGACGCCCTCGCCCAGGCTGGGGCGCTGGCATACATCGCCGTTCCTACAGGGAGTAATGTCGAATTCATTGAGGCCAATAAGTCGGGAGCAACTGACACCTATGACACGCTTTACGAGCGGATGGAAAAAGGTATGTCCAAGCTCATTGTAGGCCAGACCATGACCACCGAGGACGGCAGCAGCCGCAGCCAGGGCGAAGTTCACGAACGTGTTGCGCAGGGTATCGCAAGATCCGACCGGCAGTATGTCACAAGGCTACTCAATGGCCGTATCCGTGAAATGCTAATCGCCCAGGGATTCCCGGAAGCATCTACAGGAGAATTTCAGTTCATCGATGAAGAGGAAACGATCTCTAAAAAGGACCGTCTGGAAATGGATTTGAGCATTCACAATGCAGTAGGCCCGATCAAAAAGGAGTATTTCGAAGAAGAGTACAACGTCCCGTTTGACGAAGAAGCAGCCAAAATACAGGAAGAAGAAAAGCAGAAAATTGCAAAGCAAACAGCCATTCCAGGCAAGAAAGACCCGGAAACAAAAAAGCTTGCTTTGAGCCTCTTTGACCGCTGGTTAGATTTTTTCGCCTGAGCCCGTCACCGCACGGGCCTGTTATAGAAATGGCCGTACCGATCAATCAACTGTATTTTGATTGTGAGCATAATCATGTGCACCTGGTAGCGGGTGATAAAACGTATGAGCTGCCCAGCTTTTTAAGGATCGACGAACTGGTTGCAAAAGCCCTTGACAGGATTTTCAAAAAAGGAAAGACAGATATTGATCCGGATCTTTTTGAAATCACCTACAAAGCCCTGGAAGATTCGGTAGACCTCGGAGCTGGAAAGATCGAGTACGGAAAACCAAACTACGCTCTTGCCCAGGAGTTGAAGGATTCAGCGGCTTTCTTCGCTGCTGGCAAAACCGAGCAGCAGGCCAAAGAGCTTGCAGCGCTTAGAGTTCGCCCAGATGGCAAGATCCGCAGCTGGGAAGAGTTTCATACACTTTCGAAATCAGTGGTTGAAGATTACAACGAGCACTGGTTAAAAGTCGAATACAACACCGGCATCAGGCAATCCAGGGCGGCAGTAGAATGGAAAAAGTATGAGTCAAACGCAGATCTGTATCCAAACCTGGAATACATGCCAAGCAGGGCCGCTACGCCATCTGAGGAGCATAAAGTGTACTGGCACATCATAAAGCCAATTGGCGACGAATTCTGGAAGAAACACTATCCGCCCAGCCGATACAATTGCCAGTGTGGGGCCAGTCCAACAGACGATGATCCGACCGGCGCAATTGAACAGGTTTCCGAACCATCACCCGGCCTGGATAATAACCCTGGACAAACTGGGCAGTTATTCAGTGACAATCATCCTTACATAGCAAAGCTGACGCCCGAAGAATTGAAGCAGGTAACCAAAAAAGCCAAAGAGTATGTCACCAGAAGAAATGAAGACGGCAGCAGACCAGGTTAAAAAGCTGATGACTGAGGATGCTTATCGGATCATAGGCATTGAAGGTGAAAAGCATTTTAAGAAATCGTTCCAGGATGAAGGTTTTACGGATGAAAATCTTGAAAAATGGAAAGAGTTGAAACCCGCCACTGTGAAGCGAAAAACCAAGAAAGACGGCAACGTATCCAAGATCCTGCACGACCAGGGACATTTGGAAGACGCCATTGACTGGAATGCGGACTACGGCGCTGGTGGTGTGGTTTTTTCCAATGACAGGCCCTACGCCCAGATTCACAATGAAGGCGGGACAATTACCCAGGGCTCACGATCTGAACTATTTGTTCGCAACCGGGATGATAAAAACCGCTTTGCAAAAGGCACCACAGCCGGTAAAGGTTTCACCTTCCAGCAGCGTGCAATTGAGATGCCGAAGCGGCAATTTATGGGGCCGTCGCGGACGCTGGAAAAGAAGATCGTTGACAAGATTGCAAAACAGCTTGACAAAATTTTTAAACGCTAATTAAACGATGCTTAACACCTATTTAGAGATTGGTCAGCACATTTTTGACATGATGCCTGAAATCGAATGGATCGACCGGGATAAGGGCCAGATCGACCATGAGGAAGAATTCAACAGCATCCTTTGTCCTGCCGTGCTGCTGGACTTCGGAGAAACAAACTGGACAGGGCTAAGCCGTGGAAACCAGCTGGGAGATTTGACGATCACAACCAAACTGATCTTTGTCAAGCCCGGCGAAACCTTCACCAGGGATAATAACCCATTGCAGGAATACGCCGTTTTCAATGCCCTGGCTGATAAACTGCACCAGGTTGTCGGGCAACTTGAATATGTCCATGAGCGCCGCCGAAGCAGCGATTATTTCACGAAGTATTGGTATGTGATCGAACAACAGTATGATCTGGAAGTCAATTACGAAGTGCCTATAAGAACAATACCAAAACCAGTTCCAACCATTTCAACAAACATCATTTTACCCGTATGAAAGCTAAACTAAAAACCCTCTTTTGGCCGGTGGTCGTGCTGATCATTATAATTCTGACCCTGAACAGCTGCGCGACATACCAGCGTTGCCAGGTCAAATTTTCCAACCAACTCACGACAAATGACAGCGTCCGGGTCACGGTTCCGGTCTCTGTTTTAGTGCCCAGGGATAGCGTAGTAACCAGCTTTGTAACCGACACCACCTACGTATACAAAGAGATCCAGCAAGGCCGCGCAAAGGTAATTATCGAGCGGACAAACACCATTACCACGGTACAAGCCAGGTGCGATACGGTGACCATTACCAAGTATCAACGAATCATGGTAGAAGGCCCTCGAAAGGTCTGGGGAGTTAAGCCATTTTACAGAAACGCCTTTTTGGTGGCATTCAATCTGCTGATTTTCGCCATCGCGATCATCATTTTCTTAGCATTACGTAAACCACAAATCCAGTGAACTACATAGCAACGAAGCTTAATTTTTTGAAGGTGATGCGGGCGGACACCTTCCAGGTAACATTCACCATCGATGACGCTTACGAGATCACAGGAGACACCCGGATACAAATGCAAGTAAAACCCTCTGGCGATATCCCGGAGCCTGCAATTTTAAGCTTTGATAGCGATGATGACGATATCACCATTAGCGGCCAGCAAATTACATTCCACAAGGAATTAACAGACATGAATGTTCGCCCTGGGAAATACCTACATGAAATACACTTCACCAAAGAAAACATAACCAGCACCCTTTACGCTGGCATTTTCGAAATTTTATAATACGCTCTCAACAAACTAAAAATTATGATTATTCAACTTGAAGTTGACGACAACCCATTAAAAATTCCAATCTCCTACCAGGGGGCAAAAGGTGATCCGGGCGATCCGGGCGAAGACGGCGCACCCGGTGTACCTGGCCCAGCTGGCGCGGCTGGCGTAACAGGAGCCAAAGGCGATATAGGAGCACAAGGCCCACAAGGCATTACCGGGGCAACTGGGCCAACGGGAGCAACAGGAGTGACCGGACCCCAAGGTATTAAGGGAGACACCGGAGCGGCGGGGGCTACCGGCGCTACCGGCCCAGCTGGCACAACGGGGGAAACAGGCGCAAAAGGCGATACAGGAGCAGAAGGCCCGCAGGGACTCACTGGCCCAACCGGAGCAACCGGAGCAACCGGTCCAGCAGGTACGCAAGGAATCAAAGGAGATACAGGCGCGACTGGCGCGACTGGCGCAACAGGCCCTGCCGGCGCAACAGGTGCGACAGGTGCAAAGGGCGATACTGGCGCGCAAGGGCCTCAAGGAATCGCAGGGGCAACAGGACCAACCGGCGCAACAGGTGCAACAGGGCCACAGGGCATTAAAGGAGACACAGGGCCAACAGGAGCTACCGGTGCAACAGGCCCGGCAGGGGCAACCGGATCAACAGGAGCTACCGGTCCGGCAGGAGCAGCGGCCACTATTACCCAAGAATTGCAAGTGCTCGCTAGCAATGTCCTTGCGGATCACAATGAGGTAGAAGCAAAACGGCAGGAAGTTGCGACAAACACAGCAACCGTAACTGCTAAGACTGCGGCAGTTGAGAACGATAGAATAATTGTCGTTAACTCTAAAAACTCAACCGAAGCGTTTATGATCCGGGCGGAATCGGCGGCTAACAATGCGGAACTTGAACTCGTACCTAAGGGACCCTGGAACGCTTCAACAAACACCCCTACTATAACAGCTACGCCTAATCCTGCTTGGATTGACGGTGCTTACCTGGACATTACTCCGTTAACAGGCACTATGCCATTTTCTGGACTGAATTTCTCAAGCGGCCAGGCTGTCAATCCCGGCGACCGATTGAAAAAACAAGGTAGTCAATGGAGCTGGATCAAGGCTAGCGATCTGGCCTTGCAAAAGATTGTTGTAGCCGAACCTAAGATATCATTACTTGCCCCATCCATAAGCTATTCACCAGTAATTAAACAGTCCCCGACTAATAATTATTCGATGTATGAAGTCTCGGCTACGAAGGAGCATAGGGCTTGGTTCTTTGCGAAATCCGCAAAAAACATAAAAAGAATGGGTATTTTCATTTTTAAGCGTTCTAGTAGTGGAACTATTTCAGCTAATGTCCGAGTACAGGCTATTCGCAAAAGAAGTGGTGTCGTGACTACCATGCTGGATACAGTTATCCCTTTTTCGGAATTGTCTGCATACGATAATTTTGACGCCCTTGCCGTGGGCACTGCTTCCAATTTTGAATATTTACTCGACCTCCCAACCCCGATAGCCCTCTTAAGTGGCGACACATTCTTTATCTCAATCCACTGCGAATCGGGGCTGAATCCTTTTTATTCGAATGAAAATAAAGACCTTTCAAGTGGGGAATGGAACATTGGGACAGGGTTATATTATCGAACCTGGGGAAACTCCACGGAAAGCACATTTTCGGATATCCCGACGCTCCCAACAGCCGAAGTAAACCCAATGTCGTTTAATTTTTACGAGGAGATTTTAACGCTTTCCCGTGTTGATGCCATCGAATCTAGTCTTGCTGGTAAATCATCGGGATCGACCATTCAGATTATTGGATCTAATAAATTTGATAAAGCCACTCATGTTCAGGACGGAGAAGGCATAGGGAGTGACGGTAACATTTTTTCCATCGCTGGGTATGGCAGGATTAAAGATATGCCAGTTCTGCCCAATACGACCTATTTCATATCTGGATTTAACGTAGGAAGTCCTCGGGGCCTAAAATTTTTGAATTCAGCGGGGGCCACGATCTCCTTTATCGGAAGTCCTACAAATAATTATGCTTTTACCACACCCGCGCTTTGCACTAAAATTACAATGCAAATTTACAGCGGCGCGATTTCTTTGGCCGACAAAGACACAATTCAAATTCAACTCGGAACGTCTGCAACAGCTTATGAATCTTATTGGACAGAAACGGTAAATGACAAGGTTGATGCGCGAAATATTTTGTCAAAATATTTGCTGACAGGCGCTAGAATTGGAGAAAAATTAGTTGCTGATACAGGTTTGACAGACGCATTGGCCGTTAGGATGGGGTCAGCAGAATCCACGCTTGCCACAAAATCGTCTGGTTCCACCGTTCAAATTGTCGGGACCAATAAATTCGACAAGGCAACGCACGTCCAGGATGGAGAAGGCATTGGAAGCGATGGCGTTGTTTTTTCCGTGGCAGGATTTGGTCGGATTAAGGATATGCCCGTTTTGCCCAACACCACTTATTTTATTTCAGGATCGACCCTAGGCCCCCCTAGGGGATTGAGGTTTAAAAATGCAGCCGGGGGCGTGATCTCGTATATTGGAAGTCCGACAAATAACTATGCATTCACTACACCAGCCTTGTGCGTAAAGATTGATATGCAGATTTACGCGTCTTCATTTTCATTGCCCCACAAAGATACTCTGCAAATACAAATTGGAACAGCATCCACGGCGTATGAGGCATACTCAATGGAAACTGTTAACGACAAAATTGACGCACGTAACATATTATCAAAGTATTTATTGAATGGTGCTAAAATCGGAGAAAAATACGTTGCGGATACTGGATTGACGGATGCGCTATCGACAAGAGCAGCAGCCTTAGAAGCTGTTTCGCCGTTAGCACTTATTGACTTTCAATATATTTATCCAGCGAATATATATCTCCCTGACGGTGTGGCAACTACGCGAAAAGAGCCAACCCTTCTGTACTTGCAGCACTTTATACGAGAAAAGATTGAGATATGGTTAAACGGTGGTAAAAATTTCATCATAACAGCCAAAAACGCATCAAACACGGGCACGGTTGTGCAGGACACCCTTGCAATCACCTTGGGAGGTGGGAAGTATGTGACAAAAAACATCAATATTAATCGAAACTCAGCTAATATAAGCTTGCTTGTTGCTCAATTCCCAAAGGTGGGATGCCTGGGAGATTCTATATTAACCCCAAGACCAAGAAACGGGGTGTACACAGGAGTTGGCGCGGGAACCATTTACGGTATGGCAAAAGAGATTGCTGAGAAAAACCGGGTTGATGCAGGAGGTAGTGGGTTTAGTTATCTGTGCATGGGAAGGTCAAATTTCGGAGACGGAACGCTTACATATAACGGCAACTCCTTAACAATTAAACAGTTTGCGGATGGACAGGGCGGCTTCGCTACCAGCACATTCCTCAGACACCCTTGCAGGATGTGGGTTTTCCCGCTTGGTGGGTGGGATTTATTGGGCCTCTCAACCACATATAGTAGAGCTTACAATGGATCGACAAGCGATAACACTTTGATTTCCAAAGCGATTTACGGAGTTGTCGCCCCGGTTATATCAGCAAATTCATACAATACCTTGATCTCTGAAAGCCAGATTTCTAATAGTCTCGGGGCATGGACTGGCAGCGCGCCGCAAATCGCGCTCGTACAGGCATGGATTGACGGTGTTGCCGCTGGATCACTTTCAACGGTAAGTAATAGATATTTCGACTATTCAAAGACTGGAACCAATCGTTTCAACTTTGCAAAGTATTTAGCAGAATGGAAGACATTGGCGTCGGATGGAGTTACGCCGCTAGTTTTAGGAAGTACGGCTGGCACAAAGGTTACAAGTTTGGCAAACCACCAAGTTTGTACGCCAACGCATTATCTAATCACAACCGGTGAAAACGATCGATTGCACGTAACAAATCCAGTTGATATTACTAACGACATTATCGAACTGGCTACTGAAATAAGAACTCAGTTGCCATCCTGCAAAGTTGGTGTTCTTATGACAGATATTCCTGGCCCAATGTTTCCTGAACGCCACCCAAATTATTTGGGGTTGTTCTCACAATCAGACCATAACAACAAATGGGATTTGTACAAAGAACTACAAACGAGATTCGGAAGTTTAGCCAGTCAGGTTACAAACGGTATATTTATCATTCCGACTTGGTTCGCAATGCAGCCGAACAGCCATAGCTTCACTTTTGAGCAGAGCGACGAAGGCAACCCAAATAACCTTCTACAAATCGCGAATGACGATTACAATCATCCAGGATATTTCGCTCTGAGAAGTGCAGGTGCGCAGGTTTACGGATGGGTGGCATACACCTACGGCGTTTAACAACAAAAAGAGCCTGGACAATCGTCCAGGCTCTTTAAAACTTACCCTCCTCTATTTTAAAAATCCTTGTAAACTCCTTTTCCATAAACAATTGCCTCAATGGTGTAGGCGTCCAAAAAATATTCCCTTTGTAAATCTGAAACAATTTTATCATTACGGAACCCACGCGCCCACTCCTTTTTATAGGCGGCCCTGATCTTGTCGTTACGTTCCTTCAGTCTCTCTCTTTTCTCCTGCTGCTTAGCGACACGCATAAACTGATTGTAGGGGGTTATTCGTAATTGTAAAGTTCAATCATAGGTTACTCTATTCCAACGATGTAACCAAATTATTTCTTGTACTCGTTTTCCCAGCGCCTTTGGTTCAACCAGGTTTTAGCGTGGGATTGCTCAATCGTTTTTGTGGACAGCCAAAACAAGTATCTCGGAATACCGGCAAGAGCGGCCACTTTATCAACCTCGGGTAGCAAATTCCAGCTTTTTTCAGTCGCTTTTTTGTCGCCAACCTTATAGTTGTAAAGCTTCCAAAACAGGTCAAATGAAAGATCATTGGGCATTTCCTTAACTGTTAATTTGGACGTGACGGTGAGCAGCTTCAATGCTGTGCTTGTTACTGGGAAGTTCCTACCTAGCCAAGCCCATTGTTTTTCGTCCAACTTCGCGGCAACTTCCACAACAGCTAAAAAACCGTCATCATCATACCCTAAGATCAGGTCACCATTAAAGGCAGGGCTTTGTGCAATGTATTTTATCATATCAAAAATGTTTTGTGTATTTCCCCCCTAATTGTGCGTATCAGGTTCAATTCCAGGCTTTGCAATTGCGGCAAATAACAGCCGTCCGGGCTTCCTTCGTCCGTCAAAAAGAAGAAGGACAAAGCTTCATGTTGCTTGATAGTCACCCTGATCATCTTGCCTGGTGGGTAACCATAAATTGAAAACTCCCTGCATTTTGCTTCCAGCTTGTTGTAAAATGGGTGCACGGCGGAGAAAAGCACATAATCAATATGAAGTTCGCTTTTAAGCGTTTTAACGTCTGTTCCACCCAGGATCTTCCATAGCACAGCGCCCATTATTTTAAGATCCTGGTGACTAAGTTTCAATGTCAGCTTTTCCATTTAAACGGGATTTAAAGCCTGGTTAACCATCTTGTTTGTCCTGTAATCCCGCCAGCGTTCCAGCGCGGTAACCAGCACTACCAGCTCGTTGTATTCAAGCTTGAACATGCTAGGCTTTTTGCAAGTTTTTTGCACAAATGTATCCAGGGCACTATAATCCATTTTCTGACCTATAACCTTCAAAATGCCCAGGTCATTAGCAATGGCCCTCGCTTTGGCCTGCATCCTTGCAATGCTGCTATTCATGCCACCTTCCAGGATATCTATTGCCTTTTGCATTTCGTGGGCGGTCAGATCCTTGGAGGAAGTGCAGCGGCCAGCCGACACTTCCCGTACTATTGCTTTCTTCTCGTCCGGGTCAATCTTCATCTTGCCGATTAATCCGTGAAACCGTTGATTTTGTGATTTTAATCGCTGCATGATATTTCGTTTTTAGGTGAATTCAAGTCTTTGATTTTCTTCTACTATGGTCGTCCGAAATGGAAAGGCATTTGTTGGAAGCTTTTCGATCATTTCTTGTAAGACAACTGAGCTAGTCCATAGAACCCTTTTTACGCCGTCAACCACAATTTCCATATCCAGTCTATTTCCATTACCAGAACCGGGAAACTTTGATTTTTCAATCTTACACCGGTGAACTTCAATTTCCTTGTTGAGCACTTTTTTTAGGTGGATCTTCTCACCTTCAAACCCTTTGTATTCGGTTCTTATCCCGAAGTCTCGAAAGTTCTTTATTGTCATTGCACAGCTTTTTTATTAAATGGAGAGTGTTTGCGTGCTTTGCCCACCCGTTATAGGCAGCAATTGTTTCAAGCCCTTTACGCCTGGCAATTGCTCTGGCAAAACTTTGTTTGATAGATTTTCTAAGTAGTGTGTGGGTGTGGAAAAACTTGTAGCCTACAAAGTCGTTACCCCGGCTTTGGACCGGAAAAATCTGATAATTGCCTTTGATGGTTAGTTTTAGTTCATTGGATAGATACGCTCTAATTTGGGCTAATATCTGGTGCAGCTCAGGTTTGTTGCTTGCTAGTATCACCATGTCATCACAGTAACGGAAGTAATACTTAACCTTCACCACTTCTTTGAGCCAGTGGTCAAAATAGGTCATGTACATATTAGCCAGGTATTGACTGAGATAATTGCCAATTGGTAAGCCGTCCGAACTGTCAATAATAGAATCCAGCAGGTTGAGCAGGTCCGCGTCCTTAATCTTCTTACGAATGATCTGCTTTAAAACGTCATGATCAACGCTCGGGTAGAATTTTTGCACATCCAGTTTGAGACAATACCGTGTTTCCGGTTCGTTTTTGAGTGCTTCTTTTACCTTCCTGCCAGCAGAATGAACACCACGGCCTTTGATGCAACTGTAAGTATCAGCGGTGAACATTGGCACCCAGATAGGCTCCAATACATTCATAATAGCGTGGTGTACAATGCGATCAGGGAAATATGGCAACCTGAAAATCTCGCGTCGTTTTGGTTCAAAAATGATGAACGTTTTGTAAGCCCCGGTTTTGAAGGTTTTTGCCGTTAACATTTCATGTAGCGCCTGCAGGTTTGCTTCCTGGTTAGCCATGTGCTGCTTTACACCGATCTGACGGCCTTTACCTTTGCTTGCCAACTTGTCAGCCAGGATCAAATTATCCAGGCTGCAGATGCTATTGTATAAATTTCCTATTCGTTTCATTGGGCCTATGTTTTGCAGCTCGTATTTTCAATCAAAATGAGATACTAACGCGCTTTAAAAGTTTGAGGTCATTTTTTGCCATGTGGGCAGGGTCTGTGCTGTCAAAATCTTCCTTAACATATTTGGGCACTGACGTTCGAGTTCGAGTTATCGTAGTTGTAATCGTTGTACGAGAAACCGGGACTACCAGCAGCAACAGCACACAACCAAGGGTCTTTACTTCGGAATTACCATGAAGTCCTCATAAATGTCCAGAAACTGATTGGCGGCGTATTCTGCCAGCTCCTCAGACTTGAACGCGAGGCGGGCACCGACGAACGAGTGCGAGACATCGCAGCTGAAAACGTGGTACGAGAAACCGGGACCACCAGCAGCAACGGACTGCATGTAAAACCAAGGAAAATACTTCCATTCATCGCTATCGTCGAAGTCCGGCACCCAACCCTCATTCAAGACCCTGGTTATAATGATCAGTTTCGCATAGGCATTGATAGACCTCTGATCCGCTGTTACAGGCGGTACATACGGCAGGGCTTCCGCTGGATTAATACCCTCAACAGCGCAGGCATTTTCAAAAAATTTAACGTTTTCGGTGATATCCATGATCAAAGTTGTAAGTATTGGTTGTAGATAGATAGAAATTGATTCCCGGCGTATTTCGCCAGATCAGACGATTTAAAAACGAGGCGGGCACCGACGAACGAGTCCGAGTTACCGCAGTCGTAAACGATGTACGAGAAACCGGGACCACCAGCAGCATCCTTGTTCCAAATGAAATAGGGGTAGTATTTGTACTCGCTGCCGTTGCTGTAATCAGGCTCCCAACCCTCATTTAGCACACGGTTAATTACGATTAATTGATGCGCGGCAAAATGGTGCTGACGATCCTTTTTTGGCAGGAATGCAAAATTTTCAATCGTCAGCGGCTTACTTCCCTCAATCTGGCAAGCATCCTCGTAGGACTTCACCACGTCGGTGATTTTATCAAATAAAACCTTTGGACCGATCAGCTTTAAAAGCGTTTGTTTAATTTCCGCACCGGCTTCATTATAGGCTGTGCGGGCGTTTTCGATACTTATTTCTACTGTCTTCATAGTGGCCTATACGGGGATAAAAAGCGGTTGTAAATATCTTCAAACTGAGTCCCGGCGAACTTTGCAAGCTCCCTGGTGCGAAACGAGTGGCGGGCACCGACGCACGAGTCCGAGAAATCGCAGCCGTAACCGCGGGACGAGAAACCGGGACCACCAGCACGATCCTGCTTCCACCAAAACCAAGGGTAATACTTGTTCTGGTTATGGTTGGCATAGTCAAACTCGTCCGGGCCATTGAGCGCATCGGCAATGACGTTAATCTGGTGCGAGGCAAAATCCGAATCACGGTGTTTTGCTGGGTGCTTTGCAAAGTCCTCAATCGTTAGAGGTGTAGTTCCTGTCAGCTCACAGGCGGCTTCGTAGGTGGTAACAATCTCAGTGACTGGACGGGTTTCGGTATTTGTATTCATTGGTTTTGGTTGGTTTAACACTTTTCTGTAATATTCAATAGTCCTCTTTCTTCAAGCAGTAACCGGACCTTTTTCCAGTACACGTAAGGTTTCCCTTTCAAGGGGTACACCAGGGGAATCCCTAGCGCGGCATCATCAATGTATAGGTGCCCGTAGCATTTGGGACTTGTTGTAAACCTGTCTTGTGTTGGGTTGACCTGGATACCATAAAGGTCAATCCCCTGCACTTTGAACCATTCCAGCGCCTCAGTAAGGTACATTCCAGGCTTACAATGAATTTCCGGCAGTTCGCTTTGTGCTTCGGATACATCGCTACGCATCGTTGACAGAATCAGGCGATGACCAGCCCGGATCAGGTCAATCAAAACCGGTTGAGCGCCGATATTCCGGCCAACTTGTGGGAACTCGTGCGCTACACAAGTCCCATCGAAGTCAATTACTATATCCATCTTTATTGTCGTATTTACATTTGAAGCACATGGAACTCATTCTCAAATCGTAGTAGTACCCACAGTTTTGGCAGATCCGCCAAATCTCATGGTTAAACTCGCCGTATCGTCTCATCGTGGATGTTAATTAGCCAGATGAAACAGAGCACCAGGCCGGTGAGTGGAAGTGCGATAAGCACCGAAACAGCTAAAATCAGGGCGAAAAACCATCTTAATATCTTGCTCATATATTTGAAAAGTTAAGGTCAATGTTATCGTAAGCGCCTTCTTCGTTGCGGACGTAAAGCTGAAAATATCGCTTGCTGTCTGGGCGTCGAATGCTCTTTTCCAGTAGTTCCAGGGCTTCCTGAAATAATTGGTTCACTATTTTGGAGCGGTATTTTAAAAGGCTCATGACCTTTTTTGCATCCAACTGGCCCTTTGACTGGCTGAAAGCATCTGTCACAAACTGCTTAATGAAATCGTCCTTGGTTTCAACCGTTTGGTCAAGGAATTCATTTAGTTTGTTTTGACATAGCTCAATCAAAGTCTGGTCAAAATCAATGCGTTCGTTGATCTTGGTCATGATTTTAAGGGAGCGGTCGAAATTGTACCAGGTGAAATTTCCCTTGCTTTTGTCCGGGTCCTGGCTGTGATCAGCATACACCTGCTTCATTACTGCCTCACATTCAGCAATCATCGACTCTTTGAATTTTTCGAGTAGGTCGTTGATTTTTAACCCTTGCTTGTAGAGCTTCTCTGCCGTTATTTCGGCAAATTTCTCGCTCTTAAGTAACCTGTTGACCGGAAGCTTTATGCCCGCTTCGTCTATCCAAACCTTGTCTGTCTTTTTTTGAAATCTTGGAGTTGCCATCTTTATTTTAATTCTGAAAATGTTGGTACTGTTTTGTCTAACCATGTTTCCAGGTCTGCCCTGGACTTAATGTATTTCTGCTGTGATCCAACAGACGCCCAGGCTCGAAGCGGGTCCCGGTGGTCAACCTTTGGTTTTGGCTCCCAGCCTGGGAGAAACCAAATGCCGGATGGTTCCGGGTCATTCAGGTGTTTTCCAACTACTTCGGATTTAAAGCCAAGCTCCACCAGGTCGGAGATTGTTATCGGCTCAATTAGTTGCTCTGTCATTGCTTCCTATCAAAAATGTGATGTTGTCGAGTTGCCTTTTAAGCCTTGTAATCCCTGATTCCTTGTTGAATTCCCGCCGTCCGCCCTTGTTCTGAATGATCGTATCTTGCTGTTTAAGCCACTTTTCGTACCCCCCCCCTGCGAGTTTGATCTGGTTGATTAACCGCTCCTTTTCGCGTAAAAGGTAGCCTTCTGAGGGTTTTGTTTGCAGGTACGCTATCAGTTCCCGTAGGTGGTCTCGCTTGCGTGGCTTAGGTTCACCAGCCACCATTCTTTGAAGCTCCTTGACTGTTTTCATCGCTCAATCTCTTTGTCTAGCCAGCGGTGAACCATTTCAACGATCTGGTTTGACATAAAGAATCCGGTTACCGTCCGCTTGCCTACGAAAAGGTGTAGTTCGTGGTCCTCGGGTGCGTCGTCGAATCCTCCAAGGCTCATTTCCTTGATCTTAGGAAGCAATTCATTAGGGACAATCTGGCATTCGTCATCCCGCATGTATATACCTGTGAACCCCTCAGGTATACAGCTGAAATCATTTTCCAAAAGCGTCGTAAAGGCAAATGAAGGTTTGCTGTCGTTTTCAAGCTGGCGTATAAGCTCAGCTTTGTGCAGCTCGTTCATTTCTAAAATTCCCATTCGTTCCATTATTTCCATTGTTTAAATACCGTTTAAATAGTGATTGCTTTGAGTTTATCCAGGTGTTCAGTAAGCAGCTGAATGACCTTTACGTCAGGTAGATTCGTTTCAATTTCCACCTCATCACCTTCGATGGAAACCAGTAGATATTGCTCGGTAGATTTGAGCAGAATGTGGTGAAGCTTTTCCATCAGGCAGTGGCATGGGCAGCGCGAAGCTTTACCCTTGTAATCTTTCGTTGGATCAACCGGCCATCCTCTACGATCTGGGCAAAACCTTCCTGGTTGAAAGCCTTCATTACCCGCTTTTGCGTTGGCTTACAGTCATCCCAAATCTTGTTGATCACGTCAGGATCGGTGACACCGTTCGCCCTGCATATTTCCTTTACATCGTCCTTGGTGTAGCCAATAAGATGCACGAACGAACGGCCCAGGCGGCTATCAATTTCGTCATACCCCTTTTCTTGTCTGCGAACGCCGTTTTTGATCTCTTTTTCAAGATTTTCAGTGCCAACACACACGAGCCCTATTTCACCTTCCAGCTTGTTATAAAAAGGGATAATCAGTCGCTTTGCAGCTGGGCGAAGCTTATCAGCCTCATCCAGGATGAGCAGCGGGCTTACATCCTTTGAGCGCTGTTTGAAAAACATGACAATCCCCTCAATCATGTCATCAGCGGAATCGTAGCGGCCCGCTGGTACGGCCAGTGTCCGGCAAAGAGCTATTAAGAAACCCTTACGACCCCATTCTTCACACTGCAAAGCATAAACGGCGTGCTGCTTGTCACGTTCCACAAAATCGGCGATGCTTGCCGTTTTTCCACTGCCTGCCTTTTCGCTTACCGCCATAAAAAGGGCTTCCTTTTGAGCATCTAAAAGGGTGCGGTGCATGATCTTCACATTACTGGTCTTAGCCAGATGCCATTCACGACTAACCAACGTTACACCCAGGGAAGCCGCTACGCCCGCCCACATTGTCTCTGCTACCTTGCCCCAATTTTCCTCTTTAAGCAGGTTGGCACTAATTGTCGCATGGCTTATTTCTAGCTTTTTCGCAACGTTATTCATGCTTCCAAGCCGTTCCTTTTCCCTATTGATCGCCAATACGATCTCTCTTTTCTTTAATTCCGTTATCATCGTTATATTTGGGTTATTGTTGGTATTACTTGCAGGCCCCGTCCATTTGGCGGGGTTTTGTTTTAGATGATGGTGCAAACCGGCTCAATACGACGGTTTATAAGCTTTGCTATTTCGCCGGACACCAACCGGTACTTTCTTAGGTCGTCCCTCACATCCTGCGAAACCTCCTGCCCACGAATTACCTGGTTCATGTAGGTAATTTTCTGTTCAAGAATAATCCCCAATTCATTCAGCTGCAAAGTGCTGAAACCTTCCAGGTTGCCCACATTGTAGGCATGGATAGCCGTCGTGATATTCATATATTCAAGATTTAAGAGTTACTAGTCAGTACTGGTCCTGCGTGAAAGCATCCAGGTCAAAATCATCCATTGTAGTCACTGGAACGGCTTTATTGGCCTTGGTTTCATTCTTCCAGCGGCTTACGTTATTCATAGCATAGTTTTCCAGCGCGTCGTGATGGACCTTTTTAGGTACCATTGTAGCTAATGCCGCCGCTACGTCATCACTCAGGGCGAATTCATTAAGCTTTTCCTTGCGGATCTTCTTGATTTCAGCTTCATCCTGTTTCCACTCGCTCACCGCTTTCCAGTCCGCATTTGGCCCAAAAGTTGGGATCAAGCTTTGTTCTTTCAAGTCGGTCAAATACTCGCCTTTTTTGCTGAAAATCATCACCTCCGACATATCAGCAGGGTCGAATTTTACAACCACCTTCACACCATTGCGCTGATATTCAAGAAGATCGAATTCTTTCGCGGAAACTTTATACTCATACTTCGTTTTCTTGATCTCAAACAGGATTTTGCCATTCCTGATACCCTCCTCGCGTGACTGCCAGAACAATTCTGATATAGCAATCGCATCAGGATTAAGGCCGCTGCTTTCCGCTGCCCCGTTTTGATATATCTGCCAGGGGGTTAAATGCAGATCTTTGTGTTTCCGGCTGTAATCACTTACCGCAGTGTGGTTATAAGTAGCAATTACATCCGCATGGCTCATCCAAGCCTGGTCAAAATCCCACCCATTATTCAGGTATTCACGCTGCATCCTGGCAATGTATAGCTCCGTTGGCCTGGCGTGGGCAATACCCGCCTTAATACCAAGGCCAATAAACTCCTTTTTTTCTGCTTCAAATACCTGTTGTAGCGTGTAAAAGCCTCTTTCTAAGTGCGCTTTACCGCTGGCCGAGCTGGTTTTAGTAAGCTTTACGCCAGCCCGTTGTAGTGCACCCGGTTCCTCTTTTGTGCCTTCCATCAGCTTCCAGCTTCCCGAATTAGACCCCGGAAACTGGTCATAACGAAGCTCGTATGGCAACTTTCCAGTAATATCAACCGCCATTTTTAAAGCACAACGGTATGCGTTTTCGTCCTCGCCATATCCATACCAGTAACCAATGAACGCTCCACTATGTACGTCGCGAACAGCCACAATAGAAAGAGACTTGGTTTCCTTTCGTCCGTCCTTTGTCTTTTTCCCGGTTAAATGCCCCGCAAACTGAACCTTCGTGCCGTCCATCTGCCAGCACATATCCACTTTGTCCGGGCCAACGCTTGGTAAACTTGGCCGGTGGCGCTGTCCTCTTTTATTGTTCAAATCCGTATGCAGCGCTACCGTCAAATGCTCCTTAGAGTTCAGGAAGGCCCGCACCGTGGTTTCACTAGGCGTTTCCTTTCCCATGATCGGGGCCAGGTCTCTAAGCTTCCTGAATATTTGCGCCTGGGTGTAGTTTTTGGTATCCTTACGCAATTCAATAGCGTAGGTCTGCCACCACATTTCCTTTTTCTTTGTCGCCCTATTCTCATTGCCGCTACGAGGGAGGGTTATCACCTCGTCCAATTTCACCCCCTTCAACGCATAAGCAAGAACCTTTTCTTTTAACCGGATCGGATTAGTAGGAAGGTATTTTTTATAGAAAAACTCCCTTTCCTTTTCTTCAACCCAGGTAGCGGCTTGTTTGATCGGCTCGTATGATTTCCAGCTGATATTATTAGCCTTGTACCATTCTACCAACACTTCCACCACACCAGCCGCCCGGCTCAGGCAGCGCTGTTGACCCACATCAACCCCACGATACAGCCGCAAATGCCGCATGTACCCTTCCTCACATACCTCCGCCAACTTGTCAACCAACGCCGCCCGATTACCAAGCGATTTGTCCTGCTTGGCCTGCTCTTCCAACATCACCAACCACTCACCAGGCTCCAACCCTCCACACAACTCCGCCCTTACAGCTTCTTTATACGATTCCCCCAAAGTGGCATAACGAATCAGGCGCTTACGGCCATCATCTGGGTCTTTGATAGCAAACCAACGATTTGATTTCCTTTTCAATCCCATCAATACACAATTTTCCTCTACACCAGATCTTACTAGATCAGATACCGTTAGCCAGATTTCATTTGAGAGGGTACGCACGTAATTCCTAGCTATTGTTGATTAATTTCTTCCACGAGAGCTTCACGGGAAGCCAAAAGTTTGCTTGCTACATTTTTTATTTTAATACCCCCACGCTTCCCTCTCCTCCCGGACAGTACACTATAAGCAGCATCATAGCTTGAACCTGCCATTATGGCGATTTGCTTGATGTCTCCGTATCTAAGTTTTCCACGCAAATCCATCCGCTTACCGTTTAATCAGTTTAAATTTTTATTTTTGTTTTGTGTACAAGTTATCTTGTACGTTTGCAAAGGTATTAACATTTCTGAATATCACTAACATTTCTGAATATATTTTGGATGGATTCGATAAATTCACGTATAAAAAGCTTAAATGTCGCCCTGGGGGTATCTCAGAACGCGTTCGCAAAAGCATTAAATACGTCGAGTAGTAGAATATCAAATATCATTAACGAGAGAAATAAGCCCGATTCAGACCTTTTAAGTATGGTACTGAGGGTGTACAGAAATGTTAACCCAGATTGGTTAATGATGAACGAGGGGTCAATGTTCAGAAATGTGAATATTCCTCAGGAAGGAGACGGCGATGTACCTCTAAAAAGTACCAGTAAAAGTACCATTATATCCAAAAGTAAAGAATTAGAGGTACATATGGCCGCAGAACCGCCACCGCCACTCTACGGAACCCATAAAACTGATGAACAGATAGATTTTCTGAGTAAATTATTAAAGGAGCGCGAACATGTGATAATATCGCAGGAAAGAGAACTTAAAAGTCAACAAAAGATTATAGAACTCTTAGAAGAGAAGCTTAATTTTACTCAACGCCATACGGTCGGCAAAGCTGGCTCCGTAACTACTCAAGAAACAACTTAAATTAGTACCGTATACCCTCCTCGTTAAAAAGAAATATTCATATAGTAAGTCCCGGTAAGCTACCGGGCTTATTAATTATTCGACTCTTTAACTACTCAACGATGAAATCAATTTGTATACTCCTGATGCTGCTAGCGTCATTTGAGTCGTTTTCCCAGGATGATTCTTGTAAAATTCTCAGAGACACATTCAAAAAGGTCAATGCGAATAAGCCTCCTGGCGATTCTACCTATTATATACGATTCCCACTGATCGACATCATTCAACTACATAGAATAGAAGGCGTAAAGGCGGCCAGCTTCATATTAAGGAGGCTTCAAAGTGCCTTGGAAATCGATCGTGAAAATTTTTTAGATGAAAAATTTCACACTTTGAAAGACTTTGATGCTGAATTTAAGATGATTAGCGATCTTAAAACTGAATGTCCTACCATTAGCTTAATAGTATACGAAGACGAGCTAGCTTACTATTCTTCGAAATATCGAGAGTACGACGAGAAAAAAGAGGTTGTGTACAAACGGAAAGGTTACTAAACAATCACCCAAAGTGAACAAACAACTATCGCTAATTATTATCGTAGCCGCCCTCGCTACCTCCTGCACATCCACAAGAATATCAAAAGCAAACGATCCAAGGGAGCGCTTTAATTACCCACTTGTAATAGAGACATCAACGCCGATTGATAAAGCCTGGACCAAATTAATTGACCTCGTGGCAGTTAAAGGATATTATGGCGGCTTAGATAACGTCAATGGCCTATTCACTGGCAAAATAATGAATGTGCCTTATGCAATAGAGGGTAGCACTGTACCAGGCTCCGATACAGCGGCGTTCGTAATGCTTCCAAGGTTAAGATTTCAGGAAATACAAGGTGGGAGAGTTCGCAAGTCCCGCATAATCTACCCGGATACCGTTTCTATTGAATTTAATGTCAGGATTCGGTCTAATGGATCATCAACCACCTTCATAAACGTCAATATCTCAAATATAACCGTTGCAGGCGCTCATTACAACAAGAAACAGAGCTCATTGGCTAATATCACAGATACAACGACCGTTCAGGTTCCCGCAGCCGTCAAGCCAAGCGATTGGTCCAGCGCCAAATCAACTGGCAAGCTCGAAAAATACATTATACAGCACATTAAAGAAGGCCAGATCGGCAAATACTGGCAGTGACAGCCGCAAAGGATTAAAGCGCGATTTAAACGGGAGTTAAAAACCGTTTAAATCGCGCGCTTTATTATTACAGGCAGATCATAGTTATTTACATTTGGTTTTTTATACTTAGAAACCCATAATGTGGATAACTCGCTAATAATCAATCAAAATCCACCAAATTTTTAAAGAACCTTCTTTCCTTTTAGTTTAACCCCTCAATGGTGATACCCTGGCCTGGCATTCTCAACTTTCTCGACACGGATTTCGTGTTTCCAGCAGTCGCCAAAATCATAGACATATGAAAATTTATCGCCAGCCCTCAGACCTAAATCTCCGATAAAAATCTCACTGGGGTCATCCCGATAATGAGTGCCTCCTTCATAGGCAATTCCATAATCCACTCCCCAGATATGAAAAACATGTAAATGCTGGTTCTCCCAGCCCATCATCATTTGTATCAAATGATGGAGCTCTGCAATGTGAGTATTTCCGTCAATGATAAAGCGCCGGTAGATCATCGGCGAAATATTCAGAATATGTACCTTTAAATGATAGACCGCACTTTTGGGGTCAACGACAGATGGATGGACAACGTTTTTTACTTTCATGACAAGGTGGGGCCGCCAAGGCTTTGAAATCCTTCTCAAGTTAACAAAGAATCAATTGCCCACACTTTTTGATGCGCTCCACACTGTCTGCGGAATTCCAGACAGAAAGCCCTGATTCCATAGGAGAAACACCAGTTTTCAGACTGAGCTGGTCGCACTATTTAAATCTAATTTCTATAAAGAACATTGAAGAAAGAAGATTTTATGAAATCGAGTCAATCGAAAACAATTGGAGCATCAGGGAGTTAAAGAGGCAATATGACTCAGGTTTATACATGCGACTGGCACTGAGCACAGATAAGGTAGGAGTGAAGCGCTTATCTGAAAAGGGTCAGTTGATGGAGGGTCCAGCTGATGCAATTAAGGATCCATATATTTTGGAATTTCTGCACCTGAAGGAGCATTACAGCTATTCAGAGGGTGACTTAGAAAATGCTCTAATCGATAAGTTGGAGCATTTTCTTCTTGAACTGGGCAAAGGTTTCACTTTCGTAGCCCGTCAAAAACGAATCACTTTCACGGATAGGCATTTCTATGCTGATTTGGTGTTTTACAACCGATTACTTAAATGCTTTGTCATTATCGACTTAAAAATAGGGGAGATACAGCATCAGGATATTGGCCAGATGCAGATGTATGTTAACTACTATGACCGTCAAATCAAACTTGAAGATGAAAATAAAACTATTGGAATCATCCTATCTCAGAAGAAGAGTGATTTGTTGGTAGAAATGACATTACCTGAAAATAATGATCAGATTTTTGCCAGTCGCTACGAAACTGTGCTGCCAAGCAAAGAGGAACTGCGGAATCTGTTGAATTCAAAAGGATAGTGAGTATCAAACCAAATAATATTTTGTTGTATAACAGGCGATATGTTGTCCACTGAGGAATTCTGCCTTAAGATCGAACGCATTCCACTCAAATTACTGACCCTAATGCACTTCAATTACAATTTTCAAAAGCTTCTGATATAGCCCTACACCTGAGAGAAACGACACAAGTTGCACAAAGCAGCCTGGATGGCAATCACGCTGCCCGCTCCATTCGCTTCGCTCCCGTGTTGGTGTTGCCTTTCCAGCCTTTGGCTTTGTGCTGATCCGTATCGTTCTCCAACGGTGGAGGGCGATAAAACATCAGGATCATGGAAAGTGTCAAATTGTCAAAAGCAGACCTAGCAGAATTCACAGGCACCGAGCAATGGTACCGCCACACAATGGTAAAGAATACCTTGTATACAGATGGCATCAAATATGTCGCTGAAAGGGCCGGCGCATACTGGCTCATTGATGAAATTGCTTTTAAACAAAATCATCCACTTGTTAAAAACGAAGAATTTCAAGTTTGGACACTTAGGGTAGATCAACAGCAAGCTACGGCCATCCTTACATGCGATGATGGTAACGGGCGAATCGTCTTCACAAAAAATATCGGATATACTGACTTTCCGCTGGAAAAAATCAAAATCTATTTTACAGATAATGTGATTTTACTACCTGGCGAATACTAACCAGTTAAAAGTCATCTCAGAATAGATCTAAGATGACTTTTTTTTGATTTTATTTTAGTCAACAACCTTCCGGATCAGTTTGTACTCATCAGCAGCCAGAATATCTAGCTTGCCATCCGTTGCGATCACAATTTGATCGCGAAACTTTTTAACCCGTGAAAGCATCGGTTCAATGATTGTATTGCTGTGACTCACAAAATCATACAGGTCTTGCTGGCTCGCTGGCAATTTATAACCGCGTGAGCTACTGGCTACAAGCACGCCGGCATCGCGCAGCGGCGCAATTACCTTTGTTTGAAAGTAGTGCAGTGAAACATTTTTTCCCCTTCTGGCCCCGACATGTTCCATCAGCTCGAAGCTGGTTATATATCGGGTAGGATTTATGTGCCGGAAATGGAACAGCAGATAACCCAGGCAACTCACCTGGTCGATACTTTGCAAGGCCCTGTCTGATGACTTCCGTTGCAAAAAACTATTGGCCAGCTTTGTACTTAGCTCCGCCAGGAGCGGGTCATAGGTTGGTCCTGGCTCGGGAGGATTTGCCAAATTGTGTTCAAAAGCATCCGGCCAAAATTTGATCGTGAACAGCTTTTTCTTAAGAACTTCAATAAACTCACCGCGCTGATCGGTGATCACAGTTTCATCATAGCACCGGGCCAGGCTTCCAGCGATAAACCCCGATGCCTGTACTAGTAAGCTATCCTGTACCTGAGTAAATCCAAACGCGGATTCATTAAACAGATTAGCGATATGGTTCTGCTGCACATAGGTTACAAATCCTCTCATGAAGCTATCATCGCCAGGTAGGCTTGTAACCATTTCCAGATCCGGGTAGATATTGTATAACTCCCGATCGGCCAAGCCGTGCATGAATTTAAAGAGAGAACCTTTGAACCGCAGCCCTTGGCCGCTTAGCTGCCGTTTATCGACGATCAAGGCGAATACTTTAAAATCAACTTCGTCAAGATCTTCAAGTATCTCTTTTCTTTTAATGTGATCGTTTCCGATAAACTCAGAATCGATATTGCCTCCATTGAAATACCTTTGCCTGACTGCTTCCAGGACCTGGATTTGTGACTTGGTTTCATTACCGGTTATTACAGCTGAAATAATAAAGTGGGTCGTTGCCGCCAGGTCAGAAGATGCCTTTTTTGAAAAGTCGAGAACATTGTTTCCCCATTCACTCAGGTAGGCAATACGATGCTGCATAATATTAGATCCTGTAATCCTCTGTCAGTTTTTTTGACAGTGGACCGTTAGTGTGTTAAATAGTTTCGGAATCTGTTTTTGGTTTACGCCCTCTGGGTTTTCCGGTATATGGCGCTTTTTCAATTACTGTTTCAGGTGATATCGCCAAAGCATAACCAGCTGCTCCTTCATGATCGAAGATGGATGCCGTAAATATGTATTTTGCAGTGCTATAATCTATACCCCCTTTGGACAGTATAAGCTCCAGAGGTAATGAATAACCACGACCCGTCCGTACAATGGAAAAGGCGCTAGGCTGATCTGTTGGGATCAGGTAAAGGTTTTTGATTTTGCGCTTTCCCTGATCGGTGCCTACCTGGAATTTTGTGCTTTCAGGTTCGATACCCAATTCTTCAATGGTAGCTGATGGGAATATGATTTTTCCTGTGGTGGAGATGTAACCGGTTGACAAAGCCTTCTTCTTGATGGTCTCTTTACTTTTTGGCTGGTTTTCTTCGGGTGAGAAAAACCGGATTTCTTTTGGTGTCATAAAAGTTTGTTTTCGTGAAATTAGGTTTGCAATATACCAATCTAACGGGTTTTCTTGCTATTTTCATCTTCACGTTTCAACTGCCAATTACTATCATTGTACAATTTGGCATTGCATATTTAATTTAAAAGGAAATTAATGGGTGCAGCAGATGATTTTTTACAGTCGTTATTAAAGAGCCATCCGGAAATAGCAACCGGGAAGTTGGGCGAAGACCAGCTCGGGAAGCTAATCTCAGGCCATCAGCATAAGATCAACAGTATCGGACTTGAAGATTTTGATGGACTAAGCCCGGAGCAAATGCACCGTCTGCTGCATACACCCCTTTCGCCGGAAAGTTTAATGTCGGTTAAGGTTGGCATTGAAAGGCATCTGGATAAAGTACCTCTCTTCAAACTTTCAGAATTACTGTTGTCCGAAATCCATACTGCCAAAACGTTGAAACTTACGGCAAAAGGTAATTTGCCGGTACGGATATGTGAACTGCTGCACGGCCAGGACCTGATCCAATGGGAATATATGCATTACGTCAAAAGAATTACCGAGGATGACATTCCTTATATATGGCCGTTAAAGCATTACTTGCTGGATACAAGGATAATAAAAAAACGCAGCAACAGTTTGTCTTTAACAAAACAAGGTGAAACTTTTTTGAAAGGACCGGCAGTTTTACGGTTTACCAGTCTTTTAAATTACTTTTCAAGCCAGTTTCATTGGGGCAATTTTTATGATTTTGATGATGATGGAAAATGCGGTCAGCTGGGCTGGGCCTATTCATTGCTACTCTTATCACGGGACGGCTCAAAATCTCACGAAAGTAAATTTTACAGTCTTAAATGGATGCAGGCATTTGAGAAGGGGTTATGGCAGGCAGATAAGCAAGAGTCAGAAAGAGAAGCATTAGAATTTTACCACCGTGCCTACGCCGTACGCTTTTTTGAAAGCTTTGGAAACTGGTTTGGTCTTGTAAACATTGAAAGACGGCCAGCGCGTGAGCACGCTTTTATGAAAGAGATGCTGATAACTAAATCTGAGCTTTTTGATCAGTTATTAGATTTTAAGGCCTGACCGTGAGGAAAGCCGTCATCTAATTCGGAACAACAGCGTAACGAAACACGGGGTAAAACAGAAAATTGATTTGGTTTCTTAACTTACACCTATATTAACCACTCAAAATGGAAGCACAAATAGAACCGATTATTTTTAAGGAAGATGTCATGGTTAGGATCGAGCTGCTTGATGGAAGTTTTGAGGTCAATGAGGAATTGCTCTATGTGATCCAGCACCGCATCAGCCCTTGAACTGTCTTCGATAAGCGGGCTCAAAGAAATAACAGAGCAAGATTTCTTTGAAATTTTCACGCCCTGTTTAATGCTCATTATGGCTTAAAGTAGCTGGGCTATGACTCGGATCTGTTGCTCCGAGACCAATTAAATTCGTGTGCATCTTTCTCAGGTAGGGTAGGAAAGGATTCAGCTCTCTGGGTTTCTATTTAACATAAGATAACTTATGTAATTCAACCATAATTTGGTGAAAACCCCCACTCCAATCCACCTAATGCAGCCACACTTGACTGCCCTTCAATGGATCATAAGAAGGAACGTACTCAATATACCCAAACTCCTGTAAGTCCTTAATAACCTTATGATACGTCGCAGTGCTTTTGATCCTTGACAACTTCATGACCTTCCTTCGCGAAATGTTAAACAAATTCTCCCTGTTATTTTGCAGCCACAGTAACAGAAGAGCTGTGTAAAATGCTAAATGCCAAGTATTGATCCGGTTGTCCAACGATATGGCAGAGAGGTATTCCATTAATTTATCCGTCTTCATAACAACATCAGTTTGTTTTCGATAATAGTTTTTCTATTTCATCGGAACGGTAGTAGAACGATCCACCGATTTTGGATGGTTTGAGCTGACCGTTGATCCTGAGGTTTTGTAATGTCCCGGGCGAGATCTGCAGGATCTTTCTGACCTCATTCCCTTTGAGCCATTTTTTAGGGCTTTCCGGCTTTGACAACAGGATCGTTTTCAGGTCATCGAGGATCTGTAAACGCAAGTCTTGCAGATCCTCCTTTGTGACCAATTCGACATGCATGGGACAGTTTTTTAAGGTTTTATGTTGATCGAAATTCTGCTAGCCCGTCCTTTATAATAAGAAGGCTCGTAACTGACATATCCGTAGTTATCCAGGTCATGGATCAATTTATGGTAGGTTGCACTACTGGAAATTTTAGCAACGCTCATGACCTGTTTGCTGTAAAGTTCCAGATAGGCTTTACCTGGTTGCTTCTGCCAAAGTGCTGCCAGCGTAGCAAATAACCCGATGTGTGAAATACTGATCCTGGGGTCTTTTTGGATTGCTGCCATGAAACTGGTCAACACGTTAGCGCTGTTCATAACATTTGTATTTCAAACAGACATACCTTTTCTCTTGCCCGATTTTTGGGACGGGGCTTGACTCTCATCATCCATACCAGCTTTTGCAGTTTGTTTTTTGCTATCCTGTTTTTCCGACTGGGTTTCTCCTCCGGATTTTTTCTCTCCCTGGCCTTGACGAATTCGGTGCTGCATTTCATCGTAAACTGCCACAGACTTAAACTGGGGATTGGCTTCCACGAAACGCTTTTGTTCAACACCATTTTCAGAGAAGGTTACTGACTGGCGGTTTCCTCGTTGAAGGGATTCCAGCAGGCGCGTTTTGTCCTGTTCACTTTTGAGCTCAATGATCGGGTGCCTGGCCAACGCCTTTTCAAGGTCAAAACCATATTGCTGACTGAATTGTTTGATTTTGTAGTTGCCGTTTGCTGCTGTCTCTTTGAAATCCAGTTGTTGCCATGCGTTGTATATCTGGCCTTCCTTGTTGATAAGGTCTTTGTTTACAGAGCGTCCGTCAAGCAGATTGAAGGCTTCCTTTAAAGTAATGTTTCCACCTTCCTTGTTAATGTAAAAGGTCTGGGTTATGCTATCTGTGGCATTCGGTTTTTTTAGCGAAGCAGTATAGCTGTTGAAGAAATACATATCGCTTTGTGCAGATTTTTTAAAATGCAATGACGCGCTTAGCTCATCCTTCCCGTAAGCAGCACTGTGATCGAGCCGAAATTCAGTTTGCCCTTTGCTTAGGTTGGCTTTCAGCTGATTTTCTGGATTGTCGCCAAATCCAGTGTATTTTACCTGGTCTTTTAGGAATTCGAAATTTTTCTCGTTCATGATTGTAAGTGTTTAAATGGTGATTGAGATGTTGTCAGGAAACGGACCTGGCGCGAACAATGGTTTTATTTTTAACCCTTATCGCAAGATGCCTGCCCCCTTCTTTTTCTGTCAGACGTATTGACAGAAATTTCTTGTCCGGAATTGTGAATTTGGAGAGGGCAATCACAAAGATGTTGTAGGATTGTCCTTCGACTCTGGTTATATCTCCCTTTTGTAGAACCGGAATAATTTCCTTTTCCTGTACAGCCGTTCGTTTTGCCTGCTTTTTGTCCCTGATAAAGAAACGAAAGTTCTCGATCTGATAGGAGAGGTCGGAACGGTTAGCGAGTTGGAACCGAAAGAAAATAATATCCTGATCCGTATAGATCCCTTGTAGCGTCAAGCGGGCCTGACCGATATGATCTGTAATATTTAAAGCGTTCTTTCGGGCGGGAACCCGGTTTTCTAAGATCATTTGGGCGGTTTGTTCAATATCGGCCTCACTTACCCGCTGGAAAATAGCCGATGGCGCTGATTTGTGTTCACCGGTCAATATTAGGTTGAGCTGTAAGGGTTCGTCTGCGTAATCAACGTTAAATGAAAAAAGTTGACCATCTGAGGTAATCACGGTCAGGTTAGTCTGTTGAAAATCTTTTTTTGCAGCTTTAACGAGTAGGATATTCTCAATACCTCTCACCTTTTGTACCAGCACATCGCGGCTGCCCTTGTCCACACTTTTGATCGCAAAAGGAAAGACGAGGTTCACGGTCTTATTAAAGGTGATTTCAAGTGGCAAAGGCTCAGTGGCAAAAAGCTGCATTTGTTGAGAAAAGCCCTCAAGGGCAAGCAGAAAAATGAAAGATAAAACCCAGGATAATCGGATTGATGTCATGACTAGGAAGTTGATGGTGAAGAAAAGGTTCTAAATCGCCTTGGCGTTGCCGTCACGTAGCAATACCTGATACCCCGCTTTGACGGTCACTTTGACCAGCCGTGCCTTTTTGCCAAGCAAAGTTTTTGCTGCCTGAATACCTGCACTGGCCGCTTGTGCACCCAGTGAGGAATCAAAAGTGCCAATATTAAGCCCGTTGATATCCTGGCTCAAAGACTGCTTGCCAACGTCACGACTGATCGCTCCGGGGATGTAGATGCCAGCGATTCCATCCAGATCATAAACCGAAAGCTTGACGGGTAGTAGGGCATTTTCATGGCGAATGGTTATAATCTCAACCATCAACCGTTCATTATTAAGTGTAGCCGTCCCGAAAATGAAGCTGTCTTTTGGTATTAGAATTCCACCAATGTAAATATCACCTGTAAGCCTTATCTTGATAGTGGAACCACTGACGAGCTGCTGGTCCTGATCTATTACGGCCGGGATGGCGTTTTGAGTTGATGCGGCAGGCTCGGCGTCAAGAGAAAAGAAACCATTCTGCTGAAAGGGCAGCGAAGAGACCTGACTGGTCGACAGAGAATCATCGCCCAGATAGGTGATCAGATCAGGTTCTGGGGAGTTAGTTACGGCAAAGACTTGTTTTTGATTGGCTTGTGATTGTTTTTGGATCTTGTCAGTGAGTCTTTCTGGATGCTGGATGTCAAGAATCTTTTCAAGCATGCCATTGAGCTGCTCCATTTCCGGATCTTCTTCCCCTGACACCGGATCGCTTTGCATGGCAGCCATCATGGATTCCAGCCTTTGAATTTCATGGCTCTTCTCCATATCAGCAGACTCTAAAGACACGGGCGTTTCAGTAAGATCGGCTTTGTTTTTTGGGCTAAATTCGGACTGCGCAGATTGGGATATCACCACGTCGAGTTCTTTAAGCTTTCCGAAAACCCGGGCTTCATTGGGATTATCGTATCTTCTTCCTTTATAAAAAACAGGACCAACCCTTTTTTGACTATCGTAAGGTCCCTCCAGACCCTGAAGCGGTACACCGGAAAGTGGGTCATAGGTAGCTGGCTGTTGCTGACGGTAAGGATCTCTTTTGATCTGTTCAGCCCTTTTGGCAGAATCCTCAGCGGATTTTTGGTAGTAGCTTAACTTGTCCATGCGCTTGTCTTTCAGAAATGCATCCGGAAGACTGGTGTTAAAGCCGGAAGCTTCTGTTGAATTAGTCTCGCTGGTCTTGAGATTTTTGACCACCAAAAGCCAGTAAAGGAGCGTGACAAAGGGAAGTACAAGGAGTGGTAGTGCCGTGTAGAATTTTCGCTTTTGCAAAAAGCTGATGGAATAATTAGCGTTTTCCATGATCATAGCTGGTTAAATGATGTTAGAATAAGTTATTTCAGTGGCCGATAAACCGAAGGGTGAAGGATGCTGTCGAGCCGGACGGCATTTTCGAGACTATCCAGATACAGCCAGACTTTGGAAGTATTTTTGTTATCAGGATAGTGTTGCTTCTGCCACAGCCATTTAACTTGTGTAGTAAACGGCTGGGCGGCATTGGTAAAAATTAAATAGAGACAAAATCCGGTGGCAACCAGTACTGCTGAGAGCAACAGGGCTTTGAACCATTTTAAAGGTATTTTTCTGGTAAAGCGGCTCATGAGATCTGCCCAGCAGCATTGAAACACCATGATTTTAGCAGCTATTTTTTTGGCAAGGGCGTCAGACCCGTCGGGCCCGTGTAGCTTTTTTTGCCGGTGAGCGTTGAAATTGTAGAACATAGCTTTATCTGTTTTGAATTTGAATGTCTTTGTTTTCTGTGGTTACCCATTTTTCGATCAGAAATCCATGTGGGTTATTGTCTGAGCGCGAAATGGTGCGTAAGTATCCTTCGGTGATCAACCGTCGCGAAACAATGCTTGTGGGCCTGATAATCCGTTGAACGGCGATGCATTTGAAGTAGTAGGGGTATTGGCCTGATTCAATCTGCACGCTATCAATCTGGATTTGCTGACTGATGTTGCCGGAAATAATGCCCGTGTAAAATCCCGACTCTTTGAGATTGTCGTACTGTTTTTTCGCAGAAGCATCCGCCAGATAGAGTGCTTTGGAAACATTGGACTGTATCGCCTTATCGTCGGGGTCCAAAGTAAAAAATAGCCTGTGAAAAGTGGCGATGTGGTCTCGTGCCTCCACCGGGATATTCTCACGACGTTCGGAGGCATAAGCTTCGAGCACCTTTCCGCCTGCGAGAATGTATACAGTTGCCTGAGAAGCCCGGACAAGCTGGTAGCTTTTGTACAAGGCGAAGCAAGAGAAAGTAATACAGCCCACAACGACCACCATTGTGAAAGTCCGTATGTGCCGAAAGGCAGTGTCGATGTTTTTGGCTTTTGTGAACATGATGGTATGGGACAAAAATGAGAGTCGAAGTTTTGTATCTGAACGTTAACGGCTACTGGCAGTTTTAGAGGCAGGAAACCTTCCGAAACCGCCGCCAGCAGGAAAGGCTGCATTGCCGACTGCAGTGGCACTATTGGCAAACAGGCTGGTCACTTTGTATAGCAGCGTGTTATTACCTCCGGCTGCAATAATGTAGTTGGCAACAGATGGTACAGAGAAATACCCCACAATGCCAATAATAAGAAAGACCAGGTAGGCCATGTCATGGGCGCTAAAAAAGGTGTCACCGGAGCCCTCTATCTGACGGATGTCCAGTGCAATCATTTTCTCCTGGATCTTTCCGATAATGGAGCCGAATATATTGGCAACCGGAAGCCACAAATAGATGTTGATATAGCGGGCGATCCAGGCGGTCAGCGTATGCTGGAATCCATCAAAGACTGCAATCCCAAAAGCAATGGGGCCGATAATCGCCAGCACAATAAGATAAAATGTCCGGATCGTATTGATGCAAAGTGCTGCTGATTCGAACACAATGCGTAGTATTTCACTTAAGGCAGCCTTGATCGAGTTCCTGAAATTATATGACTGCTTGGCCATGAAAAACTTAACATCATTGGCAAGGCCTTCTCCAAAGCCTTCGGAATATCCGTTGCCGTAGGTGTATTTGAGCCATTTCTCCCGGTTGCCTTTTTGATCATCGCCCACATACATTTCCCAGAAGGACGAGCTTTTGATAGCATCCTCTTTCTTTTTCAGAAGCACTGCAATTGCTTTGTCAGAGTCTTTAACCATACCCGAGGTGCCGCGTACGGTGGGTGACATGACAGAGTTGATCATCGCGATCACCGAGGGGAAGATCAGGATGGCAAACCCCAGCACAAACGGGCGGAAGAGTGGATAGAAGTCAATGGGTTCCGCATTTGCAAGGTGACGCCATATTCTGTGTGCAATATACCAGATCGCCGCAAAGCCGGCTATCCCGCGGCCAACACCGATGAGTCTACCGCAAATGGGTAGCATTTCCTGGTAAAGTCCGTCAAGAACACCATTCAGTCCGCGGATCTGCTCGGGGAAGCCCTGCCCAAAGGATGCGTCTGGCAAAAGAATTCCCGTCATCACCAGCAAGGTGAAATTTAATGTCTTATTCATTTTGCAATGGTTTTATGGCTCTAGATTCAATAGCTGCTGCATTACCTTGAGATCCGTTTTCTCGTTTGAACGCTGCGTCGCCAGTACAGAGGTGTTACTATTAAAATGCCTCAAAAACGTAAGCATATCGGCCATCTCGGCGTAGATTTCGTCAATGGCTTTAAGCCGCTCATCATCGGAAGCACGAAGCTTTTTTGCCGTAACAATAGTTGCCAGTGCGTCCAGGTTTTTTACACTTTGCGCTATTAGTTTGCTGTAAACATCCTCCATATACGCAAGCTCATCACGGCTGAAATGGTCTCCGGAAGAAAAGGTCCGGTATGCTGCACGGTACTCGTTAATAAGGGCTAGTTGGCAGGTGACGATGTCTTTGACCCTTTGATAATTTTTAACAGCGGGGCTCACCTCCAGTAACCCATCCAGAAAAGCTTCGTGGAGCTTGAAATTGCCCCTCGAAATATCACGGATGGTGTTGTAACCTTTAAAAAGTATTTCGTAACCCTTTTTTAGCTCGCTAAGGATTTTTCGCAACTGATTAAGTTTTTCGATATTCAGGATCAACTGGGTAACCTCGGGTGTTTGAGCCTGACTTTGGGGAGCAAACCCTACCAGCAGTATTATCGTAATCCACAATTTTTTCATGATCGTTCAGTCTATACCGCTCATTATACGGCTGTTTTCTATATTTTCTTTTTCCTTCTTGCGCTGGGTTGACAACAGATCTGTTTCAGCGAATAGCTGTCGGCCGAACTCGTAGATTTTTTGAGCATCCAGATAAAGTATATGAATGCGTTCCATCCGGGCATCATCACTCATTGAAAAATTGCCATCTGTGGTAATGCTCTTTAGTTCATCCAATAGGTTCACACCATCTAAGGCCAGCCGGTCGAACACCGATTGAATATAGATCTTTTCCTGGGCAGTGAGCCATTTGCTCTTTTGAAGCATATCCGGGAGTTGCCAATATAGAATGATCGCCCCTCTGACCTGGCCAACGATACTTGTCGTGACAGCATGCTCTTTGATCGATGGTTTAACAATCGCCAGGGAATCAAACCTGTTTTTATGGAGTTTAAACTCCTTGTTTTTGATCTCGCCTATGGTCGTAAGGCCCTCTTTTGCGATCTTATAGCCTTTTTCTGAGAGTTCAAGATACAGCTTTAGATAAGCGATCTGTTCGATCAGGTACTCCTTTTGCGTCTTCTTCTGCCGGAACCATTCCTTGAATTTCTGAGCATACCCACAGTTAGAAGCCAGAAGCAAAATGAAAGCTACGATTACCTTTTTCATGTGCATAAAATTTAGTCAAGCCCATATAATTCTTTTACGACCTTGGCCTCAAACTCGTTCTTTGACCGCGAAAGGCTCAAAAGCTGATTCTCACGATTGAAAATACTTAGCTCGTCAAAGACAATATCGACTTGCCTGGATGCCTTTTCAATGATTTCGAGCCGTTTCATGTCTGTCATTTCGGTGGCAAAAGACTTCACAACCAGGGTAAGCAGGTCCACATTTTTGGATGTTTCTTCAAGAATACCACCGTACACTTTCTGCATGTAAGCGAGTTCCTCATAAGTGAAATGCTTGTCGTTTTGGAAAAGCCGCCATGCTTTTTGATACTGCTCTACGATCAGCGCCTGCTTTTCTGCGATCTGTTTGATCCGGAAATAATAGGATATGACTGCTTTTACTTTTTTAAGCTCCTCATAGTACTGCTTGTAAAGGTCCCGTTGTCGTTTTACCCAGTCTGTGATCTCGTCCAGTTTGAGTTTGGCCATGGTATTTTCAAGGGCTTTCTGGGCATTCTGAAGTTTTATGACCGCATTCTGTCTTCTCTGGATCAACAGGTCAACAGCCTTGACAACCTTTTTAACCGCCGCTTTGATCACAGCAGCCCAGGGATTTGCAGCCTCTGCCGGCCCAACAGGTGCAAGAATGGCTGTTATCAATATGAAAATGAATATGATCCGCTTTGCCATAACTCAATCTGTTTTTTATAAATCGATGATCAGTTCATTGCCGATTTCATTTCGCTAGCCAGGACCTGGATGCCCTGCTTGATGCCGCCATATTTTTTAGCATACGCGGCTACCTTCATTTTTTCGGTCTGTTCGGTGGTATAGGCCAGATACTCTTCCGGGCTGACTTCGGTGCGGTAGACTTTTGAAAGGACGCCACCCAGGCTGATAAAAACCTCCTTATATTTTAGAAGGGGGTCATTTGCTTTGTTGACCGAAAGCACCAGTGCCTTTTCCTTTTCTGTTAGACCCAAAAGCTCTTGGATCTGGTCGAATTTGTTTTGGTATTTGCTTTGGTCCAAAAGGATTTTGCAATCTGAATTGTTGATAATGGCCTGTTTGACGATCGGCGAAGAGATAATATCTTCCACTTCCTGAGTCACGACAATAGCTTCTCCAAAAAACTTACGGACTGTTTTAAAGAGGTATTTGATATACTCTGCCATACCTTCTTTTGCAATGGCTTTCCAAGCTTCCTCAATCAAAATGACTTTCCGTATTCCTTCGAGTTTTCTCATTTTGGCGATAAATACCTCCATGATGATAATCGTGACGATTGGAAAAAGGATTGGATGCTCTTTGATGTTGTCAAGCTCGAAAACAATAAAGCGCTCATGCAATAGGTCCAGATTTTCGCTGGCATTCAAAAGATAATCAAACTCACCACCTTTATAGTATGGCATAAGCACATAAAGAAAATTGCTGATATCAAAATCACGGTCTTTCACCTTGTCAGATGCCAATACCTGGACGAACTCATCCCTTAGGAACTCATAAAACGAATCAAAACACACAAACTGAATTTTACCGTCAGCCACCTGTTGATAGTAAATTGTCAGCGCATTGGAAAGGGCTACGTACTCCGACCGTTTGAAAACCTCATCGTCTTTTTTCCATAAGGCCAAAAGAAGTGTCTTAATACTTTCCTTTTTTTCAGTGTCCAGGCGCTGGCCGTCACCAATGTAAAAAGGATTGAACCTGATCGGATTGTTCTCATCGTAGGTGAAATAATATCCTCCAACCATATCGCATAAACCTTTGTAGCTGTGACCGACATCGACGAGCACAATGTGTGCACCGCCTTCATAGTAGCTGCTGACCATGTGATTGGTGAAAAAACTCTTTCCGCTGCCTGAGGGTCCAAGGATGAATTTGTTCCGATTTGTGCAGATGCCCATCCGTATCGGTTCATCGGAAATATCCACATGGACGGGCTTTCCCGTTAACCGGTCGCCAAGCCTCATACCAAAGGCACTCTCCGAGCTTCGGTAGCTGCTTTCAAGATTCAAAAAGCATGCAGCCTGTTCAGCAAAAGTGTCAAAGGTCTCATTGACCGGGAAATCAGCTTGGTTTCCCGGTATACCGGCCCAAAAGATCTGTGGTGCCCCGGTTGTTTCTAGTTTTGCGACCGCATCCATCTGGGCTAGGGAAGATGAGACAACACTTTTTAGTTCTTTAATCCCAGCATGTGTATCGGCCCAGGCAAGTACATTGAAATGGGCCTTAACTGGCAGCCGCTGCTGGCAGATCGCCTCATTGAGAAATGCATTGGTAGCATCCAGGGCAATGGTATTCTCCCGTGAGTACACGGACAGGGATTGTAAACGGAGCCTTTTACTTTCAAGCCTTTTGAGCGTTTTATCACTGTCACCAATGAAAATATACTGGTTGTAAATATGGTTACAGTGCAAGAGTTGGCCCAGTGATGAGACGAATCCGGTGCTGAACTTGGTTTTGTCGGTTGAGTACTTCTCATAGGTAATCCTGGGACTGGAAAGTGCAGGCAGGTCGGCCGCGTCGGCCAGCGTATAAAGCTGACAATGACGGTCACCAATTTGAATGCCACGGTCAAACTGCATGTCGCGGATCATTCGTATTTTGTCTTCAACGGATAGATAACAGTACTTTTCTATCAGTCCAACACGTTGCTTCTGACTCAGAAGATCCTTGTCTTCCAGCTGTACAAACCGTACATAGCCCGAATCCTGCATGATCCGCCTGAACTGGGCAGCAGAATCCAGAAAGTCCTGCAAGGGCTGTTTTTTGATTGTTTGCTGGGGAACAAGGCCCGGTCTGAGCAGATTGGACAACAATGAATTCGATAGCTTTCTACCCTCTGGTTTTTTGGTCAGCATGACATAGCAACTGTGATCCAGATAGCGGCGACCAGTAAAGAAACGGTCACTGCTTTGGGTGAGAAAACTGGCATGTGACTGCTCAGGACCTGGCATATAGCGTTTGTCAGCAAACCAGTCCTGCTTGTGGAAAACAGAGCCCACAGGCAGGATTTTCAGCGCCTTCACCCAGGTTTGATGAAAAGCTTCGTACTGCTGATTTGAAAGAGTGAATATCTCGGGGAGCTGCACCTGAAAAGCAATCGTTATATCTCCCTGTTTAGAAAGTATGCAGCCATGTTCGACATCTAGTACAGGCAATAAATCATCCAGTAACTTTTCCATCTTGAACTTGATCTTATGTTAGTGATCCGGTACCCTTCATCTTAAAGACCCGCCTTGAATTTGACTTTACGAGTTTTGGAATGCTTCTGCTGGCAATGGCCTTGGTCAGCCCATGCTCTCCGTATGTTGCACTTAAATGATATATAAATACCATCGAAGCAGCACCGAGCGAAGCCGTAATTGCTAGGCAGGCAAATGTGTTTACCTTACAGACGTACATGATGGCATAAAGGATCAAGAGCACAAACATGGCGCCGCCCATACACCAGATATACTGGGCTTTAAGCCCACGGAATACAATACTTTTATTGATCCCTTTGTTGATTGGGTAGGTGCTGTGATCCACGATCTGAAACCTTTAAGGTTAATGCTGACGTAACCATTTATACGTAGGTCTACAATCCGAAGAAAGACTGCAAAACGGTCGCTACTACCACCAGGAAAATACAGCTCCCGAACCAGGCTGCGGCGACCTTCCCAGTATCCTGATCGCCAGCATTCCACTTTTGAAATACCTTTACAGCCCCTACCAGTCCAAGCACAGCACCTATGGCATACATCAGGTTGGTTCCAGGCTCAAAGTACGAACGGACTTGCGTGTCAGCTTCGCCAATACCGGCTGCCCCATCTTGTGCCCTAGCTATCACAGTCGTAGTCAAAGCCATTACTGTCAGCAAAAACTTTTTTTTGCTTTTAAAAATCAATCGCCTCGTTTTCATCTCACATTATTTTAAAAGTTGAACATTGCAATTATTGTTTTCCCGAATCCTGCCCCAGGGTTGGGGGCAGGCCGGGTATAAGGCTCCATCAGACAACCTGATTCCACAGTTTCACCTTATCATCTACACCCAGGTGTATGGAGCCATATTTTTCGCATTCCGTATCGATTAGATTGTCGATCGCAAACCGGAATGGTGGACCCAAAAGGGCCGGATATTCTTTTATAGTCATTTGCAAGAGCAGGATCAGATCAGCTTTTCTATATTGCTTCTTATGTGCTTCACCGATATCGACTTTGAGACGTGCGGCTAAATTCTCTAACTGGCCAAACATTTCCTCACGCTCGGGCGAGTCCTTACTAGAATCGTTCTCCTCCTTCTCATCGTTTGCATAAACCCAGTCGTCCGTAGGGTGATCTGATAACCAGGGCGGATCTGGTTCATCCAAATCGGTTTGCTCAGTCGCTGCTTTTGAGATGGCACGTTTGTGGTTTTTCAACATTGCTTGTATTTCGAACCGGTAAAATTTGAGTATCACAAACAGGTAATAGCCTGCGGTTATTATGGAGATTACGATCGCATAATCTTTCCAGGGTTGGGCGGTAAACATGGGCTGTCGCTTTTTTTTAATTTGATCCTCTTTCAAACCGGGGGTTTTCTTAACTTCTACCCGGCGTGTTTAAACTTATGTTTGCAAAGTAAGGGTGGGAGAGGGGTGGCAAAAAAGCACAGGTTTTATTGTGCCTTTCTGTGCCCTTTGAAATCTTGGGTGTTGAAATGGTCGAAGTTTGTAGTGTTACTAGTCCTTGTTACAGAGCATTGCAACTCGACGAGGTTGAACGTAATTATATTGTGTTACTCTAAACTGTGTTAGTTCTTGGGTGAGATCTAAGCTTTATTTGTTGTATTCGTGCATTATCATCCAGGATAAATCGGTTAAGAGGAAAGATGCTACCAACTTCTCAGAAGAACCCCAATGGCCAAGCGTCAAACTTGATTTGTTCCCGCTCGCGATCTTTTTTACAGACCCACTTTCCTATTTTGGGGCTTGCATAGAAAGCCCATTTGGTGCAGTCAAGAGCTGGGGCAAACTGTTTATCGGGATATTCCCATAGGTATGAGTTATAGGCAAGCTTAACCGGTTTATAGAGGCCTCAGCATATAAAAATAACGTTTTGGTAGCAAGCAATGTTAGCGTTTGGGTTAGACCAATAGTCTAAATTGTGTCCGTTTTGGGGGCGGCTATGGACAAATAATTATGATGGCAGACAGCATACAGTAGACACCCGCAATAAAATCTAATGCTGCCTGCCGCCGACCGTCGCAGCATCGAGGTTTTTACTTCGTTTGGTGATTTATTTAAAAATAGGGGAATCAAAAAAATCTTTCAACGATATTCCCAAACCTATGCATATTTTATTCACGGAATAGATGGAGGCTCCTCTGCCTGATTCCAATCGCTGAAGCATTTGTTTGTCCGTTTCGAGATTTTCAGAGGCAAAATGGTTTTGCTTTTTGCCAGAGGATTTTCTTAATTCTTTAATCCTTTTGGCAATCCCATCTCTTAATTGAACATCTATTTCATCTAATCTTGCGCTCATGGCCGCAAGGAGATGAATTTTATAAAATAAAAAGTCAGCCATTTGGATGACTTTTTATTTTTTTTATTTATATTTGAAATTAATATTAGTACTGCGAAACTTCACAAAGAAATTTGAAGCATTCGCTTAGGGTCCCCCATTAGGAAACTGGTAATTTTTTGCAGCGGGACAATAAGTAGAATAGCTCACGACCTAGGCGTGGGTTTGCTTATTAGCTGCGGGTATACCAGTGCCTCTAATGAAATAAGCGGAGTTCCACGCCTTTAAGGCCTTCATTTTCAACTCTGCTTTATTTTAAGACCCGTCAGTAACAATTCCCACATGTTCCATGCTTCCTAGCGAAGCTTAAACTATTGTTACGCATGAAAGACCGCTTAATTTTTCAACTCGTTATCCGTAAGCCTGAGTAAGCCGTTTCCGGCTTGTAAGAAATGGTAGTGGGTTACTTTTTCCATGTTCCGGAAGAAGGAGGAAGTACCATGTCCAGACCGGATCAGGCAGCTAAACCCGTGATAAAATTTTTCACTCCAAAAATACAATTACAATGAAGTCACTTTATTGTTCTCTGGGCAGACTATTGCCTTATTCTTTTTATCTTTTTATCATATACTTTTTGCTTCTCTGCTGGCGTCCGGCACGGGCCCAGGGTGCTTATGAAGTTGTGGGCCGGGTGATATCCGTTGAGGATCAAGCTCCGCTCACCGGCGCAAGTGTTCAGGTTAAAGGCGCCATGGTCGGAACAACGACTGATAAAAATGGAAATTTTAGGTTAGCATTGAATGGAAGCCGCGCCGCTTTGATTGTGTCATTTATAGGCTACCGTTCACTGGATTCGCTCATTGCCCTCCCTCAGACAAGAGAGCTTACGCTGGTTTTGCATCAAAATTTGGACATGCTCAATGAGGTAAAGGTGTCGACCGGATACTGGGACTCGTCCAGGCGTTTAAGCACAGGCAATATCAGCCAACTTAACGCAGAAAAAATTGAAATGCAGCCTGTTTCAAATCCTTTGGCGGCGATGATCGGGCGTATGGCGGGAGTGTATGTGCAGCAGCAAACGGGTGTGCCTGGAGGCGGTTTTAACGTGCAGATCCGCGGTAGGAACAGTTTAAGAAATGATGGTAATGAGCCGCTTTATATTGTGGACGGGGTACCGTTTTCTTCAACACCGCTATCTTATTCAGGAGCATCGGCCAGCATCCTTACCCAGGCCAGTCCGCTCAACAATATCAATCCGGCCAATATTGAGCGGATCCAGATATTGAAGGATGCGGATGCGACGGCGATTTACGGCTCCCGAGGTGCGAATGGGGTCGTTTTGATCACGACTAAAAATCCATCAAAAGGAAAGGCCCGATTCGAGCTGGATTTTTACCATGGGTATGGCAAAGCGGCTCAACGAATGGATCTTTTGACAACCTCGCAATATCTGCAAATGAGAAAGGAAGCGTTAAGAAATGATGGAGCGACAGCCGGAATATCAAATCCGGACTATGATCTTCTCAAATGGGACCAAACCAAATATACAGACTGGCAAAAAGTGCTGATCGGGGGTAGTGCGCCTGTAACCAGTCTGCAAGCCAATGTAAGCGCGGGAAATGATCAAACACAATTTCTGCTCGGAAGCGGGTTTTTTCAGGAAGGAACGGTGTTTCCCGGTGCGTTTAAAAGTAACAAGGGCTCTGTTCAGCTAAAAGTAAATCACCTCTCCTCAGATAGGAAGCTGTCGATGAATATATCGGCAAGTGTTGTCGCCGCAAACTCCTCCCTGCCGCGTGAAGACCTCACAACGCAGGGAGTTAATTTGCCACCGAATGCACCCGATTTGTTAACGGCCAGCGGCGAGCTGAATTGGGCAGATAACTCCTGGCCTTCCAGCCACCCAATCGCTTATTTGAAAAGAAAATATGAGTCAAAAACCAGTACACTGGTCTCAAACGCTGTATTAAGTTATAACCTGTTGCCCGGGTTAAAACTGATAACCTCTCTGGGTTACACGGCGATGCGTATGGATGAGCTCTCGACACTGCCAATTGGTGCAAATAACCCGGTGTTCAAATCAACAGGCTCTAATTACTTTTCAAACAGCGGCATTAATACCTGGATTGCCGAGCCTAAGGTAAGTTACCAAACCAGGGCCGGCCATGGGCAGTTTAGCGCGATGTTAGGGCTCACTTTTCAGGACAGCAGGCGAGAAGGGAAGACTTTGAACGGAAGTGGATACAGCAGCGATGTTTTCATTGAATCGATTCAGGCCGCTCCGACGGTAACAGCCTCTTCCTCCTACCAGCAGTACCGGTACAGTGCAATTTATGCAAGGGTAAACTATGACTGCAAAGACAAGTATCTGCTCAACCTGACAGCCAGAAGGGATGGTTCGAGCCGGTTTGGCCCAGGAAAAAGATTTGGGAACTTTGGCGCGATCGGGGCCGGGTGGCTCTTTTCTGAGGAGCAGCTTATAAAAAGTGCTCTCCCGCAGTTTAGTACTGGTAAAATAAGGGGAAGTTTTGGTCTGGTGGGTAGCGATCAGATTGCAGATTACGGTTTTCTGGATACTTACACTACGACAACCGCTTACCAGGGTTACAGCAGTATTTACCCGACACGGCTTGCCAATACTGATTATAGCTGGGAATCCACCAGAAAGCTTGAAATGGGGATTGAGCTGGGTTTTTTCAAAGACCGGGTTTTCACAGAGGTGAGCTGGTACCGCAACAAGTCTTCAAATCAACTGGTCGGTTATCCATTGCCAGTGACAACCGGTTTTTCGACCATCCAGTATAACCTTCCGGCTACGGTTGAAAACAGAGGATTGGAAGTAGTGATTGATTTTTTATCAGTTCAAAATACGACCCTGAACTGGAAAACTTCGATTAACGTCACTTTTCCCAGAAACAGGCTGGTTGCCTATCCGGACTTAAAATCATCGACGTATGCGAATACATACGAAGTGGGCAAATCCCTGTTCACACGTAAGTTGTATGAATTTGCGGGGGTGGATCCGCAAAAAGGAATATTTACGGTTGCCGATTTAAGCGGTGACGGCAATATTTCTTATCCACTGGATCTGAAGGCAGGTAAAACAGCAAGCCAGAACTTCTACGGAGGCCTGGGTAACACCCTGAAATATAAATTTATCGAACTGGATGTTTTCTTTCAGTTTGTAAAACAGAATGGCTACAACTTCATGAATGGCGGGTTCAATTTACCCGGTACGCTGGGTAACCAGCCAGCTGTTATCATGGACCGCTGGCAGAAGGACGGGGACAAAAATGTGACAGCGCAGAAATTCACACAGGACTATGGTTCAGCGGCCTTTACAGGTTATGCCAATAATCTCAACAGCGATAATATCATCAGCGATGCCTCATTTGTGAGACTCAAAAATGTTTCATTAACCTTTCAAATGCCTGCCCGATGGCAAAAAGTGGTACATGCAGCCTCCTGCCAGGTGTTTCTCAGGGGCCAGAACCTTTTGACCTTCACCAAATTCAATGGACTTGACCCGGAGGCGCAAAGGATCACATCGCTGCCTCCATTGAAGATGCTCACAGCAGGCTTTAAGATTATTTTGTAGTAACCCAAATATTTACAACTATGAATTTACAAAAGGGAGGGGCTTTTTCAAGCCTATTATATCTAATCATTTCCCTGATTTTTGCTTCCTGTGAAGGATTCGTAGACTTGGATTCTCCCAAAAATCAGGTGGTAAGCGGGCTTGTTTATTCAAGCGATGCAATTGCTACAGCGGCTGTAAACGGAATTTATAGCCGTATGTCGCTCAGTACCGGATTTGCCAGTGGGGGAGACCTCAGCTTGACTTTACTTACCGGGCTGTCAGCTGATGAACTGGAAAACTATTCCTTGTCAGCAGATAAGATAGCATTCTACACCAGTAGCCTGGTTGCATCCAATGCCAGTTTGAAGACGGGCTTGTGGGAGGAGGCCTACAAATACATATATCACGCCAATTCGGTGTTGGAAGGACTTGCAAACAGTGAAGGGTTAACCAAAGCTACATCGGACCAGTTGAAGGGAGAAGCGCTATTTGTTCGCAGCTTCTGCCACTTTTACCTATCGAACCTCTTTGGCGATATTCCCCTGGCGTTAACCACCGACTATTTGACCAACATGAAGGCTTCCAGGACAAAACAGCCGCAGGTATATGAGCAGCTACTTTCAGATCTGCGTAGCGCGCAAGCGCTCCTGCCAGATCAATATGCTACAACAGAGCGCGTAAGGCCTAACCGAGCGGCCGCAACCGCATTACTTGCGAGGGTTTTGTTATACAATCAGGCGTGGGCAGATGCTGAAACGGAATCATCAAAAGTGATCGCAGATCCAAAGTACTCACTACCTTCCAACCTGGGCCAGGTATTTTTAAAGAACAGCTCTGAGGCCATTTGGCAGCTGATGCCGGTTGCCGCTAATATCAACACAAGAGAGGGGCAGAATTTTGTGCTGGTTTCCGTGCCGGTGAATGTGGCACTCTCACGGCAGCTAGCGCTCAATTTTGAAACAGGGGACAAAAGACGACTAGACTGGGTGGGCAGCATCAGCACAGCAGGACAAACCTACTATTTTCCATACAAATACAAAATAAGGACAGGCGCTTCTCCATTAAGTGAATATTCGATGGTGCTGCGCCTGGCGGAACAATACCTGATCCGCGCGGAGGCAAGGGCCAAACAAGGTAAAATTGCATTGGCCGTGGGCGATATTAATGTGATCAGGGAGAGAGCAGGGCTTACTTTGCTGAAAGCGGATGATCCGGGACTTTCAACAGCTGCCCTCACAGGGAAAATCCAGCAGGAACGGCGCTTCGAGCTCTTTAGTGAGTACGGACACCGCTGGATGGACCTGAAAAGGACAGGTAGTATTGACAGCGTGATGGTAAAAATGAAAGGAGCGAACTGGAACCCTGGCGATGCACTATATCCCATACCGCTTTCGGAAATCAGCAGTAATACCAATCTATTGCCCCAGAATCCTGGATATTGACAAGCCGTGTCAACTTGGTTTTTTATTCGTGAAACTGCCAACCCTTTGAAACTAAAGAAGGAAGGCTAAATCTAAAAAATGATGACTTTAAGGATAATAATTATTTCAGTCTTGATGCTACTGAAAATGCAGCAGATCGTGTTTGCTCAATCTAAGGCTGCAAGCTACCGGCTTCTGCAGGTAGGTGATGATCTACCGGATTATACACTCAATAATTTGATCAATTACCAGACCAAATCTGCCAGGCTGTCTGATTTCAAAGGAAAGCTGGTGATCCTGGATTTCTGGAGTACTACTTGTGCGTCCTGTGTTCAATCCTGGCCCAAGCTGCTGTCTTTACAGAAACAGTTCGGCGATCAGCTTCAGATTATTCTGGTCAACGGAAGACAAAATGAGTCCATAATTAGAAAATCCATAGCGAAACGAAAGGCGCTGGCAAACGTTACGATGGACTTACCTGTGGTGTGTGGTGACACCATTCTTTCGGAGAAACTTTTTAAGCATACCGGGGACCCACACTTGGTCTGGGTAAGTCCTCAGGGCAAAGTGCTCTCGATCACCGGGGGCAATGAGGCGAATGCAGAAAATATCGAGGCCGTATTAACCAAAGGGGATGTAGGTATGCGCCAGAAAGTCGAAATGTTGGATGTCAATTTTGCCCGGCCCCTGTTCGTGGATGGAAATGGTGGTGACGGCCGTAATCTGCTTTGGTCCTCCTTCGTTTCTGGTTATGCGCCAGGAGTGATCAGCACCGCAGCTATTATTCCCAGAGGAAAGATAAGTAAGGTGATTGTGGTTTCAAATTCCTCCATCGAGGATATCTACGCTTTCGCATACAGCAGAAGCACGGACATCTATGGCAACGTGCGGGCAGATGCCATTAGCAGAGTCAGGATTCAGGCAAAAGACACAACGAAATACGTTGGGCGGTTAAACGGCATTTATCAGCACAAGAACTATTATACTTATCAAATGGTAGGACAGCCTACGGAGCGCGGAAAGCTTTTGGAAATGATGCAGCAGGATTTGAAAAAATATTTCGGTATGCAGGTGTCGAGGCAAATGTTAAAAGTTCCCTGCCTGGTCTTTACAATGAAGGATAGTAGCCTTGTAAGCTACAAAGCAGGAGAAAAGAAGTTTTGGGTTAGTGACACCAATTTTAAACTTAATGATGTAACACTCTCCGATCTAATTAAGGAAATGGAAACTGCGACCGGCTACTATTGGTCTGCCTACCCGATCGTGGATGCAACTGGATTTAAAGGAAAGCTTGGGGGAATTGATATTGAAACGGATGTGGATGACCGGGTAGCATTGGATAAAGCGCTAAAGGCCTATGGGATCTCATTGGAGATCCAGAGCCGGGAGGTAGAAATGCTGGTATTGAAAGAACCAGGACTGTAGCTGGAGCTAAAAATAGGAGGGGTTGAGCTGATGTGAGATAATCTGACCGTTGTAAAGTGTGTACAAGGCCCTGCCGGAAATCCTCAGGTCCCTGGGCTTTTTCCCGGCGGGCCCAAACAGATAGAAACTCCCAACATAGCTGCCACTTTTCAAGGAATACACATCCAGCACTGCACCTTTTTGAAAGGTAGAAGCGTTTTCGTAACGCGACAGGCGCCCAGATAAAATAAGCAGTTTGGATTGACTGATACAGGACTGGCTATTAACAACGGTAGCAGGGGCAGAAAGAACAAAAGCATTCTCGGATTTTATCTTTGAAACCTGTATTTCAGCCCGACTGATTGTGTCTATGGTATTGGCTCTTAGTAGCAACTTTAGGCTGGTATCCAGGCACATGAACTGATTCCGGTAGTAGTAGACATACACTGCTTTTGCAGCCGTGGGGTTGCAGAGAAGCATACCGTCTGTGCAAAACAAACCGTCAACTTGCTTTTGAAGAATATCTGGATTGGACTTGAAAACAGGATTCACAGCTTGTTTTTTTGACAAAACGTATTGGGTTTTACCAAAGTCGAGTGTGCGCAGAATAAACGATGTGGGGTTAACAGGGGCACAGTCGGTAAAATAAATGCTGTCAGTGCTACTGGCTGCGGCTGGGATCTGCCATTGCCCGGTTCGGCCAGTCAGAATGTAGGGTCCGATTCCGTCCATGATGTAAAAATTGAGGGAATCGACATGCAACCGGGCGGATCTTAGTTTGTTTTTTAACGTATTGGTAACTGTTAGGCGAATGAATTTGAACCCTGTTAAAGCTGAGTCTATTCCAATCAGGTTTAGGGGATATACTGGATTTCCTAAATAGATGCTGTCCTTTGTCACACCGGCCAAATAGTAATCCCCCTTTGGAATGCTGAGTGTCGTGCTGGCAAGAATGGGATGGGTGAAGAAATGACGGATGAAACTATTTCTGTTAGATTGTTTTTTGTAAACCGACAGATGCAGAGAAAAGATCAGGCATCCCGTCAAAAGGGTGATCCCTGTCAGGATAATAATTTTGATTTTCATCGGTAGGAAGGAGAATCAGATCTTATGTTAGAAATTGAATGGAATTGATGGGATGGCCACCAACTCCACTCAACCGTTTTTATGGATTAACACGCTTCAGGGGCACTGTACAGGCAGCAATTTCCGAGGTCGCGGGTTGCCATGCGCTTGGCGTTCCGGAAACGGCCACCTTGCATTGTTGACCAGCATTACTTGCGTCGCAGTCCGACTCAACGGTGTTGCCGCTTTCGCATGCTTCGCCATTGATATAAGTTGCAGGTGAGGAGAATGTTTTTGCAGTCGTGGCGAATGCCCCGCCTACGCCTATGAGTATGGCCAACATTGGGGCCATAGACTTTCTGTTGATTGTTTGCATTTTCATTGTTGAACTGGTTTTGAGTGAATAAATAATTATCAAAATGGTTACCGTGAAAAAAATGAGCATACCTATAAGCTAGGGTGGATGCTGTGTTTTTAAGGTCAAAATAGTTTTCATTGGAATCAGAATTTATTGGTTTACTGTATTATCTTTTTTGGCCTGGTGTAGCCACAAGTATGGCCCCTGCCGAAATGCACGTGAATACTAAATTGAATATCAGGTGTTGGGTCCAGCCCATTTTTTCAAGTATTCCGCCACAGCTGCATGGAATGCTGCTGCTGAAATGCAGGATCACGAAGATGTAGATTGTAAATGCCATCATCATCGAAAAGGATGCGTAAAGCGCAGCAGGTCTTGTAACCACGAAACAAAGCAGAAATGAAATTATGATTTCAAGGGCAGGAACGCTCCAGGCAATTACATTGGCATACTCTGTGAGCATTGCAGACTGGCTGATCTGAATCTGAAATTTTTCGTAGTTGAGAAGTTTACTGGTGGCCGCATATAGAAACAGTATAATTAAGAGTGTGCAGCTCGTTTGAACAAAGGCCTGTTTCCAGTTTGATAAAACCGGTTCATTTAATTTATAAAGTTCACCTTTTGTGTCCATTGCATTCCTTGTTTTGTCTGCCATAAAATTACTGGCAGATAAAACCAGTTTACTACACCCAGGACAAGAAATCGGTTGAATGACAAGGAGTTTCTATTTTCTTTTTCTGATCCTGCTTAGCGAATACGGTCTTATGTTCAGGTAATAGGCAATGTCCTGCAAAAGCATTCTTTGGCATGGAAAATGACGGCAGAATTCAACGTATGCCTCGGGCGCAGGCATTACCAGGAGTCTCGAACGCAGGTCTTTCTTCCTTGAGTCAATCAGGTAGATTCTCCGGGTTATGCGGTGAGATTCATCAAAGTTTTCAAAGATGTATTGCAGCTGTTGTGAGTTAATCGAAAAAAGTGTGCAGTCTTCCAATAGAATAATCTCTTCCCTGGTCCGGGACCTTCCATCGGGATCATCTTCGCTGTTTATCAGAATCAGCTCCTGTTCCCTGTAGAACCGGTTGATGATCTGTCTACCGGCCTGGTCGAAGTAACAGGATTTTAAAAGTCCGCTGTAAACAAACCAGGTTTTATGCGTGATCTGGGTTTGCCCCACGAGCCTTTCTCCCTTCATGTACTGCTGAACGCTGATAGATGCTTCAAGGTAGGCGACAAATTCGTCGCTGAGTGGTGATAGCTGTCTCAGAAACTCGTAGAATGTTTTCATTTCCATACAATTATCCGTTTATGTTTCGTATTCTTTGATCCACTTTATCATAGATTCGAGTGTTTTAAGGACCGCTTGCCTGTCACCTTCTTCAATCGCGTAGGATTTACTTCGCATGTTTTCCCAGGATATGTGCTGTTTGTGAGGGGTTGAAAGAAAGGGAGCAATACTTTTGATGACCATGCTCAGAGACTTTGCCTGGAAAATTCTCAATGCATCCATGCATCGAAAGATCAGAGCCATTTGGTCAACTGATAAAAAACAGAGGACCTTAAAGGGCCGCAGCTTATCGGAAGGTGAAGTATCTGCCTGTAAGGGACTGATCTGAGACTGATTTTTCTTGTCCAAATAGTCTAGCTCCTGGATAAACCAATTCGTGATCACTTTGTTGAGGTCGTCAAAACCTGGGTTTAAGATGATGCCGGGTTTTCGGAGCATCTGATTGAACACTTTATGCTCTAATAGCAGCCGGGCTATTTTTTCATTAACCTGATCCTGCACATTGACGATGTCGGCCACTCTCCGGGTATAATAATTTGTAAAAGCCCGACTGTTAAAATTGAGATAAACCAGTGTTTTGATCAACTCGCCGTGGTTCAATGTTTCATCCTCACTGGTGTCAATTTTTTCGATTCCTTCCAGAAGATTCAGTTTATAGTTCACCTCCCGGGCCGTAATTGGCCTGTTTTGAAATTCGCGTGTAAAACGCTCGAAAGTGTGTGTGATGATGTCTGCCAGTAGTCTGGATCCGATGTTAGCCAGCAGCCCGAGTCTGAGTATTTCAGCACGAAACCTGATGTTGTTTTTAAGCTCTTTCAAATGAGCGGAGGGTACCCTTTGATCGGCTGTTCCGTGCCCGCCGAGGTACTCCTGAACAAAACTGAGAATGTTGCTAATACACCAGATGATAGATTGGCATGCATCCAGTAGCTCTGTCTGGCTGATATCGATATTGCTTCTATTTTCATAGGCTTGATCAAGTAGCAGCACCAGTGAATCCCGGTATTGATCAATTCGCTCCATCTTTTGTGTTCCCGCAAGAAGGAAGGTTGATCGCTTTAAAAATGACTTTTGTGCATAAGTTTCCTTTATGGCTCTTTCCGCTACTGCCGCTATCTGTTCACCGGTTAAAAGACTCAATACATTGTTTGCAGGATTCAGTGTGATGTTGATAATGTCATCTAGCCATTCGAGCGCATATTTTTCAGTTTGCATGGCATTATATCGTTTTGCTGGTATTTAGTAAAGTGCCCTGCAAAATCCGTTGATCTGGCTGTTTTCAAAAATTCCAGGTTCGAAATGACTCAATTTAGGGATGAGTGGGAAGGAGCTTAGTACGATTCGAATATTTCAAGTCAGCTGTTACCAACATCTTCCAGGAAAATCGCCAAGTTCCAGTAGCATTGCTACAAGAGGGATTCCAAGACGATTGGTTAAGAGCGCACTTGTGTAATTTGAATAAATTGGCAATGCGGGTAATGCCGCGGACGGCTATTAAAGCCTGATAAAATGATGCAGGCAACGCTCGCACTGATAGTATGCAATGGGTAAATGGAAGATTTTAATTAGGAGTGGACGAGGGCGTCTGACGATGTCTATTGATCCGCAATAAGGGCACCGATGCCTGATGGAAATCATATCTATTTTGAAGGGTAGTTGAGCAGCACAAAAGTAAAAGAAAACGGATTAAGGTGATTGTAACTTTTGGTGAACTTATAGTATATATCACCGTTGGAAGCACACTATGTTAATTCGTTGAGTTGATGCGGCCCAAGCCAGGCCGCATCAGGGGATTATTAATGCTGCTATGGAGCAACGTTGATGGTGCAGGTTACCCCACTTGTCGTAGGTTGAACATTTCTTCTTTTGCCACTAGCGAGCTCAAACCTAGCCAGCGTTGTTTTTTTTAGCACTACTTTTGTTTCAATTGTTGGATTTTTCATCTGATTACAAGGTTTATTTGTGAGAATTAAACTTTGTATCAAAGCAAGGATGAAATTTAGTCCCAATACAATTGAAGGGACGAAGGGCGTTCCATTGAATCCCGAACAGCGCTACTGTTGGTTAAAAGATCAGTGGTATCTGAAGCGTAACCGTATAGTCTTCATCAGTTTCTGAAATGCTACAACTGTAGCTGTTCTGAAAGTGTAATTCAAGGCTTTGCGTGAGGTTCTTGAGGCCAATTCCAGAATGTTTTTTATCAGTCGCCTTGGCTGCTACGGGTTTTGAGTTGCTGATGTAGAATAGCAGAATATCATCAAGCACCTCGATTCTGATATCTACGCTGCTAGTTAGAGAAGACGCATAGACGCCATGTTTAAATGCATTTTCAGCCAGGCTAACCAGCAGTAGTGTGGGAATTTGGTGTGAAGGTTTGACTTTTCCCTTTTGCGTGTAGGTGACACGTGTCCTGTTGACAACACGTATCGATTGAAGTTGTACAAGCTGTTTTAGGGCCCTGATTTCCTTTTTAAGCTGGATGGCGTTTTGGGATGTCTCGTATAAAGTAAAGCGCAGGATTTCGGACACCTGTGCCAGATAAGTCGCCGCTTTTTTGGAAATCGGCAGTATTTCTGAAAAGGCGGCATTGATGATGTTAAACACAAAATGGGGGGATAGCTGAGAGCGCAGGCTTTGTAGCTGAGATTTGAGTTGGTCGGCTTTTAGCTGGTTATTTCTCCTTTCATGCAATATCCCAAATTTTATCATCAGAATTCCCACTGGCAGAATCAGTAATTGCATATCCTCCAGATCATAGATTAATAGCAACAGATCCGTGGTTTGTAATTTCTCGAACGGGCTTAAATAGAGCTGCCCAAGGATGTGAAAGTATGTAGCAGTATTTTCAAGGCCGATGAGCCTGTCGGCCAAAATGAATGTGAGAACGGTAACAAAATGCATAATAATGGTTGCCGAGAAGAGGATTACGAGCCAAAGCGCTAAACCCATAAAATACTTTCGCAGAATTTTATTGGCGATTATACAGCCATAGAAAATTGGGATGTATCTGGCGTAATATAAGGTGTAAGCAAGAACCGTCTGCCGACTTACCAATATCTCAAAAGAGAGAGGTATGAAATAGATTAAATGATATGCAACAAAAAGTACCCAAAAAAGGATATGTAAAGATATACGCGCTTTGATGCTTTTGGGGAACAGAATTGCCCAAAAGTCCCAATCGGGAATAAACCTGATCATATCAAATTATTGTAACAGTGATCTGAAAACTGAGAGTCTTTCCGGCGAAGAAATGGATACCCTGAAATCGTTGTTCATCGTAATGGTATTTCCTTCTATTGTTTTTACAGCACCGCGATTAACAATATACGACCGGTGTGTACGTACAAACCTCGCAGCAGGTAGATTTTTTTCAAGTTCTCCCAGAGAAGTGCGTGTTACTAACTGATGGTTCGTGGCGTGGACTTTGACGTAGTTTTTTTGGGCTTCAATGAATAAGATGTCTCCATATTCCAAACGATACATTTTCTTCTCCACTTTGATCCACATAGAGTCTTCGCTAAAATAAGGGTATTGACCTTCATGGATGTCATGTGGTAAGAAGAACTCTTTTGTTTCCATTAAAACAGGACGGACGGCTACCTCTTCTTTGATGGGATTAGCTATGAGACACGCGTGAAGGTCGCCGTCATGAAAGAACCTTCGTACTTTATTGACAGCTTTCAGGAATTTCTCAAAAGTGATCGGTTTTAGCAAAAATGAGGTGATGTTGTCATACTGATACCCGTCAATTGCATACTGTTCATGAGCGGTCGTCAGAATTACGTTAAATTGTTTCAGAGAGAGTATATCTAACAGTTGAAAGCCGGTCAGATCAGGCATGTTGACATCCAGGAAAATGATATCGGGGGCTATCGCCGGAATGTTGGTCAGCGCGTTCACAGCATCATAGAAGCTTCCGCAATACTTTAAAAACGGCGTTTTTTCTATGTGGAATTTCAATACCTGATGTGCAGCATGCTCATCATCAATAACCAGGCAGTTAAGGGGTCTACTATTCAGCGCTCGCATACCTCATATGATTAAATGAATAATTTCATTTAAGAAGTTGCGGCTGACTATGTTACTGAAACTTTACTTGATACCCTAAGTTAGTCATTTGTCGGTTACTTGCAAATTTTGGACATTGTTTTTTTGTTTTTTAACCTCAGCTCCAATCTGAGCATAGATCGAGTTGTAGTATTTCTTTAGATAGTGATAAATGACAAGCTCTTGTTCTCTGTGATTTGTAATAAAGAGCCTGTTCAGGTGCATGTGAATAAAACTGGATACTAGTTTGTCCATTACAAATTCCGGCGCTGCTTTGGGCCACCTTTCCTGCTGAGCGATAATCCGCGTGCGCGCCTCAAACAAATAAATCAAACTTTCGAATCCGGTTAGCTGATCCTGTGCTTTATTCATGATTTGGTAAATTTCCCTTTTGTATTTCCGGTATTTGAGATTCAGTTGATGAATAAGGTTTTGATCATCTTTAAACTCGGCAAGGAAACTGGCCTGTAGATTGGAAGCGAGATTGCTTTTTTGCGAGATGGAGTAACCCAGATCATCTAGTATGATATCGATACCCCGCAGGGCGAGTTTCCACCGGTCAAGCGTTTTATTGTTTTTTAAAAGGTTGATCACCAACGTGCTGTCAGCGCAAAATATGTCTTCGGTAAAGTCGTAGCGGATGTGCGGGTAGCGTTCCAGTTCACGCTCGTAAGTATCAAGACATACCTTTTGAATTTCCCCGGGCTTGTGATCGATCTGAAGTAGGGAGGTAATCCCATCGGTCACCTTTACCCAGAAGTCTTCACTTATTCCGCGTTTAAATCTTAATCTTAAGTGCGGCTTTGGGTCCTGGTAGCGTACGAAGAACCATTTACGGATTATTTTTTTTGCCAGGAGCTGTTCAAAAAAAGCGCTTAATTTACCAGCCAGGAGCTGTTCTGCTGTTGTAGCGGCACAATAGATTTTTAAATAGAGCCAGTCGCTACCGGGTAAAAATTCGCGTTGATCTGTTAGTGAAAAAGACGTTGCCACGGTAGCGGCCCTCGAATCTGGTAAACCATTGGTTAAAACAGGGATCACAATTTCATTGGCATAGTGTTGGCACCCAACTTGCAGCAGTCCGCGGTCTGGTTTTTCCAGATATTCTGTGACCTGTACTTTCCCCTGCCGGTAAAGTGCATCAAAAAGAATTTTTACCGCGAAATCTGAATCAATCAAAAACAGGTTGTCCCCTTCAACGAGCTGAACAGGGTCAACGATATTAAGCCTCTGTCTGATTTGAGACCATTGATTGCTATATGATTCCAAATCCGGGGGCTGAATAGAGAGCTTTGAGAGATCAATATTCCAGGTCGCCTTACTGACAATCCAATGCTTGTATTCTATACGGGGAAGGAATTCACACTCAGAAAGATAATCCCAGTCCCAATGAAGAAGACCTGCTGTTCCCTGCGTTGCCACATCACATAAAAAGCGGTAAACAGGAAGACCATTTACGAAGTTATGCGCACTGGTCAGTCTTGGGATGATACGTTTACCCAGCCTTTTCGATCGCAATATGACCTTGTGATCAGCGGTTACTGAAATCAGCAAATCACTTGGCAGGATTTGATTTTCGGTCTTGACAGTACTTGCAGACAAATAAGGAATTTCGTATTTTCTCAGATTCGGTCGTGATAGAACATTGCCTGTTGCTGGATCTGCCAAATGGTTGATTTCAGCGAATATGACTTCCGGCTGTGAAAATTCTTCTCTGGTTATGCCTTGTAAAATCATCCCTTCAAGAACATGATCTCCATGGCAAAACCTGGACAGCAAGCTAAAACCAGATGGCGCACCCATTGCCTGGGCAACAAATTTGAATCGGCCCCCGTCAAGGTCACTGATGTTATCTGTAATCATATTTCCCAGGATATAAAATCCTTCCATTTCGCTGACCGGTTCGGGGCCCTCACTGAAGTCGGTAAAATCCATATCTTCCAAGTCAATAACGGATAGTTTTTCAGTAAGGGCCTTTTCATAAAGCCTCAGTTTAAGTTGACTCAATTTTGACCAGGGGCATGAATGGGTTGTTCTCTTAATGTTAAAATCAATCCCATCAAGTAATAACAAGTCCTCATTGGATATGGGGTTCAGATTGCCGTATCCTATGCCATATTCATGATCAAGGACAGTGAGTAACGGCATTTCCTGTTGTTGGTAGGTTTCACTGAAGGCGATTGCAAAATTTTCCAGGTCGGGATTTTTGCCAAACGATGAGAGAGGCAATAGATTCTTTAATTCCTCGGTCAGTGTTTCGATAACCTCTCTTTTTATACCACAGACTGCGGGTTCCCAGTAGATGTCTGCTTTTAGGATGTGTCTGGTTGGGAAATCTAATCCATAATCGGTCAGAACTTTGCTTAGCCTGGTGGATTTATCATAAACTGGAATTTGAAGATTAAGGATGCTTTTAATTTGTAGTAATCTTTCCAGGTCGCACTTGAGATTTTCAAAGGGCTTAATCCTGTCAATCATTGATTGAAGCCATTCACTTCCTGTAGCGCCTAGTTCAAGATCACCGACCAGAATCTGTGAATGGATCATGTCTTGTACAAAAACGGATGCATCTTCGGATGTAACCTGTTGTGCTTCGAGAACCTGGATCATTTCAGTTTTGCTGACACCTTTCTTAGCAATTTTCAGAAGGCTTTCAGTGTAATCGTTGGCCTCAGCTTCTGCGATCGTAAACCCCACTGACTGCCGCTCAATATACCGGTAAGATCCAGACGTTCGGGTCATGCTGGTGTTGGGGTAAAACCTGGTAATACTTTCAATAGCATCCTTCTGTGTCAGGGAGGTATTCAAAGCCCACTGTACATGCGCATCCAGACTAAAATGGACACGGAATCTGTCGTCCATTTTAAAGCGGGAATCAGCTCCGTCCTGGATATCCCCAATCTGGCATCCTGCAAACAACCCGTATGGGGTGCAGCGGGTGCTCATGCGAACCAGATATTTATAAAGTGAATAGCAAAGCTTTGTCTGGTCCTTGCTCGTTTTTTGATTAATGGATTTTAACAACTGGTCATGAAGTTGTGGGGAGGCCAAAAATATTGCTTGCTGCATCAGGGGTGCTGAGAAAAACTTCAAAATTTCTTCCTGGAATCGTTCTGGGTCACTGCCAACTATTCGGTGAAAGTCAAAAAGATTCTCTTTCGATAGTAGCGGGCGACGAAGCAGAAAAAAGTCGTGGGTTTGCATGTCCATGGGTTTTCTCATTTAAAATGTTACCGGTCGTTTGATAATAAATTTTAAAATGGAAATCGGCGGCTCTAAATTTCTGGTGCGAATGCAGGCGCAATAGGTTTGAAAGTGGCTGACTTTGTTTTCGTCCCAGACCGTAGGGATGAAAAATTCAGATACCTGCATGATGTGCTTTCGTCCCAAAAGCATGTTGAAGACGGTGATTGATTTATAATTTCCAGATTGAGGCTTAGAATTTTCTCGCAGAGTCGGGAAATTGTTTCACCCCGGAAAAACAGGACCAAAAGTGCAGCTAAGGGAGTGGCCCCGATGATAAAAGCCAGTTGCAAGGCAGCCAAAAGTGTTCGGCATAATGGCGGCTGCGGAATTCAGCTGGATACCCAGGCCACCAACCCTTCGGGCACTTATTCCGCTTCCTTTTGGCCTAGGCGGGGCCACTTGGAAAGAGCTTTCTTTTTTTCTTGTTTTTTCTTTGGGGTAAAACAATGTGTTTACGGCAGGCAGATTCGGGAAAGGGAAAAACTAAATTTTTATCTCACTTTTTAACTTCAAAATTTCATGGCTCACAACATTCATTTCAATCAAAGCACCAATCAGCACAGCTTTTTTTCGGTTCAGCAAAAAGCGTGGCACGGCCTGGGTCAAATTGTTGACCGTTATCCTACCAGCAGGGAAGCGATGAGCTTCGCTGGGCTGGATTTCGACGTAGTCAAAAAACCCCTTTATATTAAATCTGGTTCCTTGCGTATAGAGGATGGAGTTTCTCTCGATGAGAATTCCTCTATTTCGGTACCGAACTATTTTGCCACGGTCAGATCTGACAATGGGACGCCCTTGGGTGTGGTGGGTAAGGAATACCATATTGTCCAAAACAGGGACGCGTTTTCTTTTTTCGATTCTATCGTGGGTGGCGAAGGCATCCTATATGAAACTGCCGGTGCATTGGGTAAGGGGGAGCGAATTTTTATCACGGCGAAATTACCGGGTTACATTCAGGTAGGTAGTGACGATTTGATCGAGAAATATTTATTTCTCACCAATTCTCATGACGGCTCTGGAAGCATAACCGCGGCATTTACGCCTGTCAGAATCGTTTGTATGAACACATTGAATGCAGCTATGAAAGATATGACCAACGTCATCCGCATTCGCCACACTGCCAATGCAAAAGACAGATTGCGGCAGGCGCATACGGTCATGGGGATTGTATCCAAATTTTCTGAGCAGTTGGAACCAGTCTTTAATCAATGGGCAAAAGTGCGGATCACGGACAAGCAATTAAAAACACTCATTGAAATGGTGATGGCCCCAAATCAGGAGGCAGTAGGAAATATTAAAGAGGCAAATAGAGCGCAGTTTTCAACTCAGTTTATAAATACCATAGAAAGCGTTTATGAATATGCGCTTGGAAGTGCAACGCAAAATCTGGAAACGACCGCAGGTACGGTTTTCGGTGCCTACAATGCAGTGACCGGATTTTTTCAGAATGTAAAAAGCTACAAAACCTCGGAGGATAAAATCAAATCAATTCTTTTGGGAGGGACCGCCCAGCTCCGGGGGCAAAAGGCATTTAACCTATGCGAAGGTTTTGCCCGGCACGGAGCGGAAATATTTTCTATGAATTAACAGGGAAGGGGAGACATCCCCTTTTTCATTTTACGATTGCTCACTCAAACTTTTTCAACCATGGAAATTTTGAAAAATTTTACCAGCCTGCAAACGCATTGCGTGGTCGCCGCGATCATTGGTATTTCGCTTCGATTGATTACAACCGAAGACGTTTTAACCGCAGGAGTTCAACTGGTCAGCAGAAGTTCAAAAGTTACTTTTCAGCCGTGCTGATTTCCTTTATTGAAAAGCTTTTCATTCTGGTTGCAAACCTGATTATACTTGGAGGGGTCATCATTTTTTTGACAGGAAAGTGAGCTTCTGATAAGGCAAGAAAATCGGGCCCTGCGGGGCACGGGAATCGGTGTATCCCTTACCGAATATCCCCATCAAAAAAAGAATCTTTCAAAACCATTTTCGGTAATGGATATCTGCAACATTTGTATTTTTCTTTTGAAGAATTGGTACAGCCAGTTGTTTCAGATTTTGACAATACACTTTGTGCCAGCCTTTCAAAAAGTGATTTCGTGAATTATACATCAATTAAGCTGCCAAGTTAGGCAACCGGCCGGTGCAATGGACATGAAATTCCGGCATAAAGTCTGCGCTGCGCAGATGGCTCCGCCCCACCATCGCAGCGCAGACTGATTTATTCCGTTGCTTCATGCCCATTACCGCCTCATGCCATGTGGTGCACCATAATTAATTCAAACGCTAAAAAGATATGATTATGGAAACCATGCCAAATGAATCAAAAGTTTTTCAGGTTGCTGAGATCGAGCTTGTTTACAATACCGGTGTCAAGGCAAGTCAGCGTCCTAAAATTTCTCGCGCAGAAGATGCTTATGATGTGTTAATTCGAAACTGGAATATGAACAAGATTGATCTTGTGGAAGAGTTTAAAATAATGCTTTTAAATCACGGAGGCCGTGTGCTGGGAATCACCACCATATCCTCGGGCGGACTGACAGGTACGATAGCAGATGTAAGGCTTATCTTCGCAGCTGCATTAAAGGGAAGTGCAACTGGAATAATTCTGGCTCACAACCATCCCTCAGGACAGCTAACAGCAAGTCAACCGGATAAACTCATAACAAGCCAGATTGTAGAGGCTGGTAAAATGCTAAACATTGAAGTGCTCGATCACTTGATTATCACCTTTGAAGGCTTTCTTTCTTTTTCAGATGAGGGACTTCTGTAAAACATATAAACAAATAAAAATCCGGCCTGACGAAAAACCGTCAGACCGGATTTTTTTAATTAAGACCAGGAACGATCACTGTAACTTTAAATTCCGGATTTTCTCATTTAATTCTGTTAGCCCTGCTTTCTGTAGACATTCTGTCAAAACGGATTGAAGATCCTGCAATGCTTCTTTGTTGGCCGTGGTGACAAGGTCAGTGACATCACCACCCCCATCTCTTTTTAATCCTCTCTCAACTGCCCGGTTTAGCAGCAGTACCGTTTTACGGTTAAGCCTCAGCTCAATCTTTACATTTTCGTTCATTCCTGGTGAGGATAAGAGCGTGTCAAATACTAGCGAAGCCTCCATTAGATTTCCCATTTTATTAACGTTTTAAGTGTTGGATAATGGGTAGTAAATCTATCTAAGACTACTGATTTTCACCTATTTAGAATTTGAAGTGGTTTGAGCACTCTGAAACAAGCTATCTAAATTTGTATCACAGCTGCAATCCATCGTTAGAGTGGCTTTGAGCGGGATGTAGAAAGTGACTAAAAAATGGCTTTCCTACAGCCAGCCTACAAGCCTCTTTGAGATATTGCGAAAAGCTGCAGCCACCTGCTTTGCCGTGGTTGGCAAGATGTACCATTGTATCACACGCCCGGCCAAAAACGGCCGGTCATCTGATCCAATGGAAGATCTTGCGCTGCGCGGCAGAGCGCCCCTCACTCGGAACTCGTGGGCTCAGATGCTAAAAAGTAATGATGACAGAATTCAATAAGACAGCTTATGGAAAAGAAAAACAACAGAGAAAAATGGCTGCACATCAGGCTAACAGTCGAGGAATACAGCCAGATCACGAAAGTTTTTGAAAGCAGTACCTGTCGCAAGATCAGCGATTTTGCACGCAGAAAACTACTGGAAAAACCAATCACAATCAACTATCGTGACGCCTCAGTGGACGGCTATATGCAGGAGCTTGCGGAGCTAAAAACAGAGCTTAACGCAGTTGGCAACAACTTCAACCAGGCGGTAAAAAAACTCAATATGCTTAGCAAGATCAAAGAATTTGAGCATTGGCTGATCTCTTATGAGCTTGACAAGCGTCAACTTTTAAGCCAAATCCAGACCGTAAATGATTACATCAAAAAGGCGTCGGACAAATGGTAGCAGTCATTCACTCCGGCAAAAGCCTTAGGGAGGCGCTAAATTATAATGAGAATAAAGTCAAAAAAGGGATGGCAGAGCTCCTTGAAGCCGGTTATTATTTGAAAGATCCAAAAGATCTGGGCTTCAATGAAAAGCTGGGAAGGCTTCAAAAACTGATGGATCTCAATGAGAATATCAAAGCGAATATGCTTCACATCTCGTTGAATTTTGCCCCCGAGGAGAGCCTTTCACAGCAGCAGTTAAAAGAAATAGCGGCGGTTTATTTAGAGAAGATAGGCTTTGCGAAGCAACCCTACCTGCTCTACGAGCATAAGGACGTTGCACATCAGCATGTGCACATTGTCACCACTAACATCAGGCCGGATGGAAGTTGTATCAAGCTTCATAACATCGGTCGTAACCAGTCAGAGCATGCCAGAAAAGAGATTGAAGGTGAATTCGGTTTGGTAAAGGCCGAGCAGCATATAAAGAAGATGTTTCAGCTTAAACCAATTGATGTCAAAAAGGTGATCTATGGCAGCTCGCTGACTAAACAGGCGATATCAAATGTGCTAAGCGGTGTGTTAAAGGATTATAAATACTGCTCCATCCCAGAACTCAATGCCGTGTTAAAACAATACAACGTGATGGCATACCTGGGCAGTGAAGATTCCAGAATATACAAACGAAAGGGTCTTGTTTACTGCATCCTGGATGAAAAAGGAAACAGGGTGGGAGTGCAAGTTAAAGCAAGCGCTTTTCCTCAGAAACCGACACTCGCATTTCTAAACCGGCAGTTTCAAACCAACGAATCCGAACGTCTGAAACATAAAACCCGCATTAAAAATGCGGTTGATTTTACGCTTCAGATACAGCAGAGACTTACACCTCAAGCCCTGGCATCAGCACTGACAAAAGAAGGTATCAGCATCATATTTCGCCGAACTGAAAGCGGGCAGCTGTATGGAATCACCTACGTTGACCACCGCACCAAATGTGTTTTTAACGGCAACGCACTGGGTAAAGAGTATAGTGCAAAAGCAATCTCTGAAAGGTGTGAATTACCGGTTTCGAAGGTGCGGGCAGGTGAAACAAAGTTTCCAGTATTGCCTGAAAAAGTGGATGAAAAATTCAGAACATCAACAAGTTCACCGGGTGAACCTGAGCAATTCGAGAGCCGGAATCAACAGGACGACAAAATTCTTGAAGATCTATTTAGTCCCGTTGCGGATAACTCACAAGTTTCCTGGCAACTGCGGAGAAGACGTCGCAGAAAAGCCAGAAAGAGAATAAATTGATAACCTATAAACCAAAAAAAACCATGCAAACTTCGGAAAATCCACAAGCATTGGGCAAGATCATGGACATGACACGCATGCTTAGTATGATCGTATTGGCCTTGCATTTTTACTACTACTGTTACGCAGCGTTCGAACATTGGAAGCTTGTTTCTGCCTTTACAGACAGGATCCTTACTAACCTTGTGGGCACCGGACTTTACGCCAAATTCAATAAATCGAAACTGATTGCACTGTGCCTTTTGCTCGTTTCGCTGATGGGTGCGCGTGGCAAAAAGCAGGAAAATCTAAAGCTTAGAACCGGACTTATATCCATGGTCCTCGGCGCATGTTTGTACTTCGCAAGTGCTGCTTTTTTGTCTTTCAGCACGGTAGCGACGAGCCAATCGGCTGCTTATATAGCAATTACTTTTATCGGGTATATGTTCGTTTTGAGTGGGGGAACACTTGTTTCAAGAGTGCTCTATGTGAAGTTAAATAGCAAAGATATCTTCAACAAAGAGAACGAGACCTTTCCGCAGCATGAACCGCTGCTGGATAATGAATACTCGATAAACCTCCCGGCTAGGTACAATTTGAAAGGTAAGTCACGAAATAGCTGGATTAATTTTATCAACCCTTTTCGGGGGATTTTGGTAGCTGGTTCTCCGGGTTCAGGTAAGACTTACTTTGTAATCCGGCATATTATTACGCAGCACATTGCAAAGGGTTTTTCGATGTTTGTGTATGATTTTAAATTCGATGACCTGTCGATAATTGCTTATAACAGCTGGCTCAAACACAAAGCTACTTATAAGATAGCACCCGCGTTTTATGCCATTAACTTTGATGATCTCAGCCGTAGTCACCGCTGTAATCCGCTGGATCACGCTAGTATGAGTGATATTACCGACGCAGCCGAATCTGCCCGGACTATTTTAATGGGCTTAAACCGGGAGTGGATCAAACGTCAGGGAGATTTTTTTGTAGAGTCTCCCATTAATTTTTTGACCGCAGTGATCTGGTTTTTAAGAAAATATAGGGATGGCGAGTTCTGCTCTCTGCCGCATGTGATCGAGCTGATGCAGGTGGATTACGACAAGCTATTCACGCTTTTAAGGACCGAAAAGGAAATTGAGGTGCTCATCAACCCATTTATAACTGCTTATCTCAATGATGCGATGGAGCAGCTTGAAGGACAGATCGCATCTGCAAAAATTGCTTTGGCAAGGCTGTCTTCTCCACAGTTATACTATGTTCTTTCCGGTAACGATTTTACCCTGGATATTAATAATCCAGATCACCCCAAGATTGTTTGTATGGGAAATAACCCTCAGAAAATACAGACTTATGGGGCAGTACTTTCTCTGTATGTTACCAGGTTAATTAAGCTGGTCAATAGCAAAGGCAAACTAAAAAGCAGTCTGATCTTCGACGAATTTCCTACGATTTACCTCAATAACATGGACAGTTTGATCGCCACAGCCCGCTCAAATCAGGTCTCGACCACCATTGGCATTCAGGACTTTTCGCAATTAAAGAAGGATTACGGACGCGACCAGGCAGAGGTGATTATGAACATTACTGGCAATATTATCAGTGGTCAGGTCAGTGGTGACACTGCCAAGCAACTCTCTGAACGATTTGGTAAAATCATGCAGGACCGCACTAATCTTTCGATAAACAGGACAGACACGTCGGTCAGCAAATCTAAACAACTGGATTTAGCCATTCCTTCTTCAAAGATTGCGACGCTAAGTTCGGGAGAGTTTGTAGGAATTGTTTCTGACAATCCGGACCAAAGAATCGAGTTAAAAGCATTCCATTCTATGATTCAAAATGACCATGATGGACTTCGAAACGAGCAAAGTAAATACAAGGAATTACCTGTCGTAAGGACAATCGATAATATGATCGTGCAGCGGAATTACATGCAAATAAAGCAGGATGTTGGAGATATTGTTGAATGTGAGATGGAGCGAATTTTGGCTCATCCGGGCTTGGGGTATTTGATTGTGAAGAAGTGAGTATGCCGGAACAGACGGTATGACATGACCCAGACCTTTACCAAAAGCGCCGAAATTTAGGTAGAAACAAAATTGGGTAATAATAGAGGTGATGGTACAATTGTCTGCCTTCGTGAAATCTATAAGAATCTAAAGTTATTAGTATTAAACTCTTTAAAAATGTGTCAAAATGAATCTGCACTCAACCATTCGTTACCCTTTTTTCAAATTTATTTTTGAAGAAATGACGGGAAGTTTTTATGAAAACGAGTTGACGTATTTGAACCGGATGTTGATTTTATATCATAACCGATATTTATTCTCAATTCATGATGATGTGAAAACGTATTTGGACTCTCTACAAAACCATTTAACTGCTCAACCGAATAAGTATTGGTATTTAAACGGTGCTAAACGAAAACGGATTAAGTTGATCGAATCAAGGATTCTCTACCTGATAAAAGAAAATCGGTCGATTCTTGACATGCTCTTGGAAAGAAAAGACTATTCATCGCCTGAGGCTAAAAAGGCTACAATAGTTAAGATATATGATTGGCTTAAAAGTACAAAAACGTCGCCTGATAGACGGCCTCCAATAGATATACAATACTGGATAGAAGATCTTCAGAATCAGTTTGGGAATCCCTTCATTAGCGAAAATGCCCCAAATTCCCCTCTCGCAAAAGCTTGTAACAAGATGACAATTAGCCCCTTCTATCATATACTGACAGGAGACAATACGCCGGAGAAACGGAAAAAGTTTGATCGACTGGTCGTTACATTAGTTGATTGCCAATGGATTTCGGAACCGTCAGAAACAGGACTGTGCATTTTTAGAAAGCCTGCAAAAGGGGGTAGAACACAATTGGCAGCGTTATATTATTGTTTGAATCAACGGGGGCATATCGCCAGAGACCTAAGTTCGCGGGAAATCGCTAGAATGTTTAATACTTGGTTATCCCATGATTATGAGTTTAACTCATTTGCTAGAATTTTTCAACTAGAAGAGCAAGAGCGATTTCATTGCAAAGCTCATGATTCCGTCTTTAAGTATGTAAAATCGGCTGAGGATATTCTGGTCAGGTCTAACCTTTAAAACGGCCTTTTTTGCTTCGCTTCACGATAAATGGGGGCTATTTTGAGTTCGAGCGGATATTTTTCATTTGGTAGGCAATAACCGTCATGACAAAGTCGGAATAAAAGGTATCGGGTTTGGTATATAAAGACTGATTTCGACAATGATGGGTTGGATTTTCTCGAGTGAACATTCTTTTCATTCCTGCTAGCACCTTACGAATTTTTTGCCTCCAGCCAAATTCTAAATTTCCTCCGATATAAACGGGAGAGAATGATGGAAGATCGTAAAACAAGCCAGGTTCCAGTAATCCAAGCCATGGAAATATTGCGAAATGGAGGCCTCGAGGTCACGGAAAAACAAGTCAGTTTAATCTTGGATTTTTTAGAAAAATTGGCTAATATAGCAATAGATCAATACGTTAAGGGTGTCGCGGTTAGCAGTACAGAACGCTCGGATGGCGTAAAATATAAATCTAAATTGAAACACAATGAAAACGGCTGACCTATATATCCGCGTGAGCACTGACGAGCAAGCTGACAGAGGTTATTCTCAACGAAACCAGGATGAAGTGCTACATAAATTTTGCCAGATTAACTCAATTCAAATTAGGAGGGTGTTTTTCGAGGATCACTCAGCCAAAACTTTTAACCGGCCGAAGTGGTCGTTGATGCTTGGTGACCTTAAAAGAAATAAAAACAGACCAGATTTGATACTTTTTACGAAGTGGGACAGATTCAGCAGGAACGCAGCCGACGCATATCAGATGATAGGAATACTGAATAAACTCGGTATTGAACCCCAGGCAATCGAGCAACCATTAGATTTATCAATTCCGGAAAATAAAATGATGCTGGCTTTTTATCTCGCTGCACCGGAAGTTGAGAACGATCGACGAGCCCTGAACACTTACCATGGGATGCGCCGCGCAAGAAAGGAGGGGAGATATATGGGGCGGGCTCCCTTGGGTTACACAAACAAGATTACTGAAGGCGGACGGAAACAGATCGTCATAAAAGAGCCAGATGGATCAATTATGAGATGGGCCTTTCAAGAATTGTCAAAAGGATTACTTGCCATTAACCAGGTTAGAAAGTTGGCTGTTCAAAAAGGAATAAAGTGTAGTAAGGCTAATTTTTATACGACCGTTAGAAATCCTGTATATATAGGTAAGATTGAAGTGAAGAAGTTTAAAGATGAGGATGCCCGACTGGTCCCTGGGCAGCACGAAGCGCTCATTTCGGAGGAGCTATTTTATAACGTTCAGGATATACTAGATGGAAAGAAAAATAAACCTCGTCCTAATGTAAAGGCAGTATCAACAAATATGTTTCCTTTACGCGGATTCCTGGCTTGCCCTAAGTGCAGTTCAACATTGACAGCAAGCGGATCAAAAGGAAGGAGCATGCGTTATTTCTACTACCACTGTAGTGCCTCGTGTGGTTACAGGCATTCTGCGGATACGCTTAACGCTTCATTTGTTAATGAACTAAAGAAATACCGACCGCATCCTGCAGTGAAGGAGCTCTATCGTACAGTTATCAACGGCACCTACCAGAATTATTCGAAGCAGGAATTGATCGCTAGCAAAGCTGGTTTGCAGGAGATTGAAAAGTACAATGAAAAACTAGGCAAAGCCAGAGAACTTCTTCTTGTGGGTGATATTGACGCTAAGGATTACCGAACAATTAAATCAAACATAGAAGAAAGCATCAATAGAATCGAAATAAAGTTATCGGAGTTGAATGGTAGCCTTAGAGGGGAAGTTGAAGTTGAATCATTATTGAATCAAGCGGTAGCTTCCCTATCTAATCTGGACCAAATTTATTTGAAATCAGACAGTTTGGGCAAAAGAGAGATTATTGGTTCGATTTTCCCGGAAAAACTGGTGTACGATGGAATTGGATATCGAACCGGTAAAATCAACGAAGCAGCAGCCCTTATCTACCAGATAAACAATGAGTTAGGTAACAAAAAAAACAGGACTAAGAGTGATTTTACTCTTAAGTCCTGTTTAGTAGCGGGAGCTGGACTCGAACCAGCGACCTTTGGGTTATGAGCCCAACGAGCTACCAACTGCTCCATCCCGCGGTGTCGTTGAATTGGAGTGCAAACATACAACAATACTTTCAATAAAAACAACTATTTTTGTGAAAAATAAAATTGAAAGCAACCTGAAATATTAGTCGATCATAAATATGTTTTCAAATTTACAGGCAAAAAGCCTTTAATTTGCAGATAAATTAAGAAAGAGACTCCTTGACCACCCTGTGGTATTCCAATTAGCTTCGTTGTTTTTTTAGTTATACCCAGTTTTATAAGGGGCTTAAAAATTCACTATGAATGAAAATATAGAAAATGCCGTTCCATTCCGGAACCATCGTGCCGGATTTGTGAGCATTATTGGGAAGCCCAATGTGGGTAAATCGACGCTTATGAACGTGCTGGTCGGTGAAAAAATGTCGATAATTACATCTAAGGCTCAAACGACACGTCACAGGATCATGGGGATTCTGAATGGCATGCATGAAGAAATCCCATTTCAACTTGTCTACTCCGATACACCGGGTGTAGTAAAGCCCGCTTACAAGCTTCACGATTCAATGATGACCTTTGTAAAAGGTTCTTTGGAAGATGCAGACGTAGTGTTGTTTGTAACAGAAGTTGGGGAGAAGGCGTCAGGACATGAGGTGCTGCCATTACTAGTGAGAACCACAGCACCGGTGATTCTGGTTTTGAATAAAATTGACCTTTCCTCTGAGGAAGAGTTGAAAAGGAAAATGGAGGAGTGGGAGGCCGAAATTCAACCAGCTGCCATCATTCCTATTTCGGCACTTCACAATGCCAACATCCAGACTCTGTTCGACGCTGTAATTACAAGGTTGCCATTTCATCCTCCGTATTTTAACGAAGATGAACTAACGGATAAGCCCGAGCGTTTTTTTGCTTCTGAAATCGTTCGCGAGAAGATATTTTTGAACTACCGTCAGGAGATTCCATACAGCTCCGAAGTGGTTATTTCTGAATTTAAAGAACGTGACGATATCATTGTGATTCGTGCGGAGATTTTGGTCGAACGTAAAAGTCAAAAGGGCATTATCATCGGTGAAAAAGGAGAAATGCTTAAAAAAGTTGGAATGCAGGCCCGCCTGGACATGGAGGCTTTTTTTGGCAAGAAAGTATTTCTGGAACAGCATGTAAAAGTAGAACCTGATTGGAGGAGCAATGATAGGAAGCTTCGTCAGTTTGGATATGAAGAATAAAAGTAAATAAATTACAAACGGAGGAAAGGGAAATCCTTTTCGGATCAAATTTAAAGCCGAACAAATAAATGGCAAATATAGTATCGATTGTAGGACGCCCGAATGTGGGTAAATCTACACTTTTTAACAGATTGACAGAGAGCCGCAAGGCAATAATGGATAACCAGAGTGGTGTAACGCGTGATCGTCACTATGGTTATGGAGAATGGACGGATCAGTACTTTACTGTTATAGATACCGGTGGCTATGTAGTTGGTTCAGAGGATATTTTCGAAGGAGCAATTCGCGACCAGGTAGAGCTTGCGATTGAAGAATCGACGGTGGTATTATTTATGGTTGATACCATGACGGGTCTCACAGACCTTGATAAGGATTTTGCAAATGTACTTCGCCGCTTCAATAAGCCTGTTTACATGGTTGCGAACAAAGCGGAAACGACAGAGCGGTATCAATCAGCGGCTGAATTTTACGAATTGGGGCTGGGAGACGAAATATTTGCAATTTCCGCGCAAACCGGTTTTGGTACAGGAGAACTTCTGGACGCAGTCATTACCCATTTTGAAACAGCAGGGATAGAGGATCCGGAGGCGGGAATTCCGCGGATTGCAATCATGGGAAGACCTAATGTGGGAAAATCTTCTTTCCTGAATGTATTGACAGGAACAGACAGAAGTATTGTCACCGACATCGCCGGTACTACCCGGGATGCAATTCATACACATTACAAGGCCTTCGGAATGGAGTTTATTCTTACCGATACAGCTGGGTTACGTCGTAAATCCCGTGTAAATGAAGACATCGAGTATTACTCTACTTTACGCTCGGTAAAGGCGATGGAAGAATCCGATGTGTGCATCGTTTTGCTGGATGCAACGCTGGGGCTCGAAGGTCAGGATCTTACGATCATTGGTCAGGCCGATAAAGCTAAAAAAGGTATCGTGATCATGGTGAATAAGTGGGACCTGATTGAAAAGGATTCTAAAACGGCAGATGCATTTAAGAAGAGCCTTCTGGAAAGGCTTTCACCAATGAATTATATGCCCATCATTTTTGCATCTGTGGTTGAAAAGCAACGGATACACCAGGTAATGGAAAAGGCGATGGAGGTATATCAGAACAAAACTAAGAAAATCACGACTTCAAAGTTGAACGAGGTGATGCAGAAAGAAATCGAGAAATATCCGCCGCCGGCTGATCGTGGGAAATATATCAATATCAAATATATGATCCAGCTGCCAACACCGTCACCAACTTTTGTATTTTTTAGCAGTAATCCAAAACATGTTAAGGATCCATACCTGCGCTATCTTGAAAACCGGATGCGGGAAAATTTTGACTTTTCGGGGGTGCCAATAACGATTTTCTTCAGAGAGAAGTAGGCTGTTTGGCTGTCTTTTTGAAACGCGCCGGCTGGATATTTCAGTCGGCGTTTTCATTTCGTCACAATTCTGCCACAGTTCATACCTGGAAATAAACGTTTCAGTAATTATATTTTTTTTAATGCAACCATTCATACTAATTTTCCATCTCTTAAGCAATAATTAGTACCGAATCCGGCAGATTTGACAAGTCTGAAAAAAAATTCAAAAAAATTGTTAAAAACAAGGTACTATGTATTGCAAGATACCTATTAAAACATATATATTTGTACTGTCAATTAGTTACAAGGATTTGAACGATGATTTTGATCTGAACGACATATAAAAACATAGCCATGAAAACATTGAAACTCCTTTTTATCTTATTTCTTTTTAGCCTCCAAGCGAATGCATCAGGGTATGCGCACAACATGTTCGTTGCGCATAAGAAACTGAAAACAGGGAAAGAAATCCATTGTGTGAAGGTAAAGGTGTCAGCCAAAAAGACCATTCAACTGAAAGCTGATCTCAGAAAAGCTACTGTTAATTCCGGCGCTACATCAACAGTTTTACATATTGCTACCAAAGTAAGCGATATGGCAACACTAAATGAAAGGATCGTTGAAGAGGGCCCATACAATCTTTTCCAAAGTGAGGAAGAAAAGGAATCTGATGATTCGTTGGTAGCGAAGCTTGTAGGCGTTGTCAAAAATATGTTCTATGCTTTTGCCATGTCTTTGATGGTAAGAGGATAGGCGAGTAAATCGTTATTTTTCAAAAGAAAGAGGTACTGGGCTGACCAGTACCTCTTTCTTTTGAAATCCCACCGGGAAAATATTAAATTTATCCTACTGTGTTTGTTAAAGTACCGATCGGCTCTATCGTAACGTGAACAATGTCACCAATTTGTAAAGTAAAGTCTGATGGCGGTATTACCCCTGTGCCAGTCATGAGATAACATCCGGTTGGGAACGACATTTCCCGATATAAGAAATGAAGCAGTTCGTCTGGTTTACGCTTCATTTGTGAAAGCGTAACTTCCCCGTTGAACACCTCCTCACCGCTACGAACAATGGATAAATCAATAAGGGTGTCTTCTGATAACGGTTCGGCAGGTACATAGAGACAGGGGCCAAGTGCCGCGCTGCCCGTATAAGATTTCGCTTGAGGCAAATACAAAGGATTTTCTCCCTCAATGCTACGCGAACTCATATCATTGCCAATGGTGTAGCCAACAAGCTTGCCCGATTCCGCAGCAAAAAGTGTAAGTTCAGGTTCAGGGACATCCCAGGTGGAGTCACGACGAATTCGAACAGTTCCATGATTGCCGATTACCCGCCAGGCGGTAGATTTGAAAAACAACTCCGGACGATCAGCATCATAAACCCGGTCGTAAAAGTTACCGCCACCTGCTTTCTCAGATTCTTCCATACGGGCGGTTCTGCTCCTGAAATAGGTTACCCCTGACGCCCAAACTTCTTGAGTCCCGATTGGAGCAAGTATAGCAGGCATGGGTAGAGCGTCAGAAAATGTAACGGGTATCAACTGCTGAGTTTGCGCTTCAAGCCAGCTGTGAAGATCATCCCGGTTTACAACAATGTCCCATTCCGTTTCATGCAAGCGGTAAAAGCGATCGTCGCTTTCAAGTAATATGCCATGCTCCGTTTTAAATAATTTCATGGATTTGGATTGATTATGTCTAACATCAATAAGCTTGCGGCTTATTTTCTTTACTCAAATAATAAGTACGATGAGGGCAATCAATCAGGCTATCTACCAGGGATTTTGTCAACGCCATAGGCGCCGGTCAATCGGAATTAGCTCTTGTGCAGTGATTTTTATTTGGGCAAAAAGGGGGTGATCCGGATGCAGAAGTATATTTTGCGAGAAAGGCACAATGACTGATGGTATTGCAATGGCCAGAATATCCGGTTTCATTAGCCAGTCATGAAGCCAAAATTGTGTTTTTTCATAGTTGTTGTCCTGCCAGTATTCCGGCATTTCCCGGGTGTTGTAACTTCGAATATCATTGGGAATTTCTATTGAAGTCAGCCAGTATTTTGGCAGATCCTCGTACCTAACACCCGGCGCATGCGCTAATGTCTCTACAAGTCCGAGTTCCGGGCTTGAGGTGGTGTAAAGAATGCCAATGCCTTTAGGATTCCATCTTGCACCGAACAGGCGGCTACCTTCCGGGGAAAGGGCCTGATATTTGAATTTTTCTCTGATGATACGGTAAACTATGGCCATGGAAGTCAGGCGGGAAGACCATAGTCCAGACGTCCCAGGACGTCATCGACCAGACTGAATCCTGTAACAGTGTCCATTAAAGTTAATGGCGCTTGATCATTTAGTTCGGGGATCGAAGTACGCAGCCAATTAAGGACGATATTCCTTTTGCCTTCGAATGTATCCAGCGCATGTATCAATATATTTCTAAGTAATAAAAGCCGTTCGGAAGCCTCTGTACTTAGCCGCTTGTCCGATAGAATACGATGAAGATTACGCGGAGTCATTCCCAAAATGTAAGCCATCTCATTATCCGTGAGGCCCGCCATTTGGGACACCTGGTCCACGAGTGAGCGAACCACACCTTCACGTGAAGATCTGATTACGTTGAAGTCCGATGTAGGTGTAGCACCATACGGGACATATTTATCGGAAAAGCTACGAATCTCAGACATACTCAAAACAATAAAGCAGAATAATGTCACAAATATAAATGACATTATTCTGCTTTCCAAGTCTCTTGGTTGATATTAAAGTTTGCCTTTCAAGAAATCGGCGGTGTAATTTCCATCGAGCTTGATCATATCTTCGGGAGTTCCGGCAAACGTGAGATATCCACCTCCTTCACCTCCCTCAGGGCCAAGATCTAAAATCCAGTCGGCACATTTGATGACCTCCATATTGTGCTCAATGATGATAACCGTGTCGCCTTGCTCAACGAGTGCATTTATTGCTTTCAGCAGCTTTTTGATATCATGAAAATGAAGTCCTGTCGTGGGTTCATCAAATATGAAAAGCATTTTCCCCTTATTAGAAGACCCCTTTCCAAGAAATGACGCCAACTTCACGCGTTGCGCTTCTCCTCCGGAAAGCGTATTCGACGACTGACCTAAACCCACATAGCCCAATCCTACTTCTTGCAGCGGCAGTAATTTTTCGGCAAGTTTAGGTTCTGGTTTGCTAAAAAACGCAATCGCTTCGTCAACATTCATATCCAGGATTTCAGCAACATCCTTACCGTCATACTGGACCTCCTGAATTTCTTGTTTAAAGCGTTTGCCATTGCAACCTTCGCATTTCAGGTAAATATCGGCCATGAACTGCATTTCTACTTTGACCTGCCCTTCTCCCTGACATATTTCACACCGACCACCGTCGACATTAAATGAAAAATGAGAAGGCTTATATCCCCGTGCCTTTGACAAAGGAAGATCCGACATCATCTGGCGAATATAGTCGTAGGCTTTTATGTACGTAACGGGGTTGGAACGTGATGATTTTCCAATCGGGTTCTGGTCAATCATTTCGATCGCCTGAATCCTGTCTACGCTCCCCGAGACAGTGTCGAACTTGCCGACATCCTCACTAAACTCACCTTTTAGGCGCATCAGTGCAGGGTAAAGAATTTTTCTAATCAAAGTAGATTTCCCTGAACCGCTTACGCCCGTCACCACCGTGAGCGCATTCAATGGAATTTTTACATCAACGTCCTTGAGGTTGTTTTCTCTTGCGCCTTTTATTTCTAAAAAATGAAGCGATTTCCTGCGCACTTTCGGATAGGCAATTTCGTCATGACCCAGCAGAAAATCCAGCGTGTGTGATTCTGACTCATTCGCAGAAAAGTCATCTTTTAAACCACGAATATCATCCCAATTCCCTTGAAACACCACATGACCACCGCCCGAACCTGCCTCGGGCCCAATATCAATAATCTGATCGGCAGCATGCATTACTTCCTCCTCATGCTCAACAACGATCACCGTATTGCCCAAATCGCGGAGCGATTCCAGAACTCCTACCAGCCTTTGCGTGTCGCGAGGATGCAATCCAATGCTTGGCTCATCCAAAATATACATGGAGCCAACAAGAGCACTTCCCAGAGATGTCGCAAGTTTAATCCGTTGAAATTCTCCTCCTGACAATGAATTAGTCAATCGGTTTAAAGTCAGGTACCCCAGACCAACACGGATCATGTAATCCAGCCTTGTTTCAATTTCTGTAAGGATGCGTCTGGCAATTTGCCGGTCGTTTTCATTCAATTCCACGGACTTGAAAAATGCGGAAACTTCGGTAATCGGCATCAGAACGAGATCTGTGATCGATGCGCCACCGATTTTTACAAAAGAAGCATCTTTTCGTAACCGTGAACCACGGCAGTCCGGACAGGTAGTGCGCCCTCTAAAACGGGAAAGCATTACCCGATACTGGATTTTGTGTGTTTGTGATTCAAGGTCTGCGATGAATGTATTGATACCCTGAAAATACTGATTTCCAGTCCACAATAATTCCTTTTCGGCGGCAGTTAGGTCTTTATATATTCGGTGTATTGGGAAGTCGAATTTAGCTCCGTTCCGGACAAGAGGAACCAGCCATTCACTCATCTTTTCGGTACGCCATGGAGCAATAGCCCCGTCGTACACGGAAAGGTTTTTATCAGGGATGACAAGATCAGGATCGATTCCAAGAATCTTACCAAAACCCTCACAACGTTTGCACGCACCAAAAGGATTATTAAAGCTGAATAGATTAACGGTCGGTTCTTCAAATGAAATTCCGTCTAACTCAAATTTATCAGAAAATGTTCGTTCTGGTCCGTCAACAACCTTCACGATGCAAATACCCTCTCCCTCGAAAAAAGCAGTTTGAACTGAATCAGATAAGCGATATTGTGTGTCTTCATCATCGTGACGAACCGATGCCCTGTCCACCAGAATAAATATTTGATTGCCGGCTTGCGAATAAGTTTCATGGTCTTCCAGCGAATCCTCAATACTTATAACAGTCCCATTCAACACAATACGATTATAACCTTTGGATAAAAGAATAGACAATTCTTCCTGCTGCGTTCGCCCGTCTCTAACGTGCAAAGGAGCAAGTACCATCACCCGCATGCCTTCTTCCTGGTCCAGCATAAAGTTGACAACATCCGTCACAGAATCCTTCTTAACCAGGCCGCCCGAAACCGGAGAATAGGTATGTCCGATACGGGCAAACAGTAATTTTAGATAATCGTAAATTTCTGTCGAAGTACCGACCGTAGAACGCGGATTTCTTGTGTTGACCTTTTGTTCAATCGCAATAGCCGGAGAAATACCTTTAATGTATTCGACCTCAGGCTTTTCCATTCTTCCCAAGAACTGACGGGCATAACTGCTCAGACTTTCCACATACATCCGCTGACCCTCAGCAAACAGGGTATCGAAGGCCAATGATGATTTGCCCGAACCCGAAAGTCCTGTAATGACTACCAGTTTGTTGCGTGGAATAGCTACGTCAATATTTTTAAGATTGTTAACTCTTGCGCCTTTGATCAGAATATATTGTCGCGGATCAAGTTCGTCAAATTGTGAAGCTTCAATCCGGGGCACAGGTAATTGCGTCATAACGAAAATCAGGTGGAAAAACGAGGCATGTGTTCGAAGCCTCAATCTAGTATTAACTCAAAACTCAGAAAATTAGTTGCCGGATCAATCTCTCAATAGCAGCCGCCATAATGTCAAACCTGGATTAGGAATATTGATTTTGATCGATTGGCATACTGTTGGGCCTCCCGTCAAATCCTTAATTCACTGGACCTGCAAAAAAGCATGCCTTGTTTTTCCGCATCTTCAAAAATTGGATCGGCCAAATGACCCCAGTTCGGAACGTCCGAGACGCAGTCGGTTAGTAGCGAAACTTTCGGGATCAATTTTGGAGCGTAATCCAAAATTTGCTTGATGCTTGTGGCAACACAGTGGGAGCGAGCCTCGCCTACAATCAACACCCTATCATAAGTTTCCAATTCGGAGAGGAAATCCTGATTAAGCTTTGTATTGGGGTCGTCAGAAATAGGGACCTGGGCCTTGAAAATGCCGAAATGTTCTGTGAGCGGGTTCAGCCCCTTTACAATCGACCTGTAATCTTTTCGGGTAACATGTGTCCATGCAAGCACTGCGTTTAAAATTGTTTCATCCAATGCCGCACCTTTTGAGCCGACAAGACAATGTTCAGGCCAGATGAAATGCTTGAACTGACCATCGCCTTCTAGTTTTTTCAAATATTCAATTACTTCTGCTTTGTGAAAACGGGGGATCCATTTTCCTTCGGCTACTGCCGCTGCTGTCACCAATGTAAACGGTGCGACCGTATTTCCATTCGGATCTTCCCAGAATAGGGGATGTGCAATGTCAAGGACGCGATGCGTATCGAGTGTTACGAAAATCTGATCAAGTTTGTCGCCCAGCGTCGCGATCATTTGAGCAATACGAAGCACATCCTTTTCAGCACCTGGTACAAACAAAGAGCCATCCGGATCACAAAAATCGTATTGTGCGTCAATAATTAGAAGAGCGGTTTTAAATCCCATCATGCTTTGTTTATCTGAATCAACATCTTACACAGAAAGAAACTACCACAGCAATAGAAAATCATTGCAGCTCTTCCGGAACATTCAATTGCCTTGCATACATTTTTGAACACAAGCTATGCACTAGTGTCAGCATTTTATTCGCATCATTTCTGAAATCGAATTGATAATCGTCGTCTAGTTTGCTCAGCCCTGTTACGATTGTCAAAGCTTTTTTAGCAATGTAAAGCGCACACTTATCAGACCTGGACGAGTAATTTTGAAGTTTGTTGGCGAATCTGTCTAGAAAAGTATTTAACAAAATCAGGTTCAACTCAATTGCCCCCAGCTTGTCTTTTGTGATTTTAACATGATACGCGATCGTTCCACTGAGGGTCTTCATTTCCATCATAATCCATGCCGGCGAATCCATTGACATAGTGGAAGCGTGTAAAATGTGGCTGGTAATATCGTCGCGTCGTTCCGGAATAGTTGAAGATCCTTCAATCAGTTCGAAATAGAGTCTATCGGTAAGGGCTTTATCTTTTGCGATGAGCCTGAGCAATAATTTATCTTTTTCCTTGGGCAACATTTGAATGATTGCCTTTTTCAATGGGTCCTGCATCGGCATATTGGAGCCTTTAAATAACTTTAATTTATACCTTTGAAAAAATTAACGCTGTACGGTTCTTGTGGGAAGTAAGTTTTACCAAAATTAGAACATAAACAAATTTATCCAATCAATTTGGGGCCACGATGATGATTAACAGTGCAATGTACGAAGGCTGCTTTAACCGGTTGTATAAGAGTAGGAAGGTCTCAGCTAAAAGATGATTTTTTACTGAAGGAATGTCAAAATTAAATAGTGGGAGGAAAATACCTCTGAGTTTATTAATGCGTTAAAAACATTATTTTATAAAATTATAGATTTGCCCCCCTAACTTGCAAAGTTTTTTATTTCATTAACAAAGTATTGAATATGATTTCAGTGGCCATGTGCACTTACAACGGGGCAAGGTTTTTACCTGAACAGTTGAGGAGCATTGCCAATCAGATAGTCGGTGTAGATGAACTGGTTGTGTGTGATGACGGATCGCAGGATGAGACAGTCCAGGTCCTGATGGAGTTCGGTAAGACAAGTCCATTCAAGGTTGTTGTGCATAGTAATTCAAGTAACCTGGGGTCAACCAAAAATTTCGAAAAGTGTTTATCCCTTTGCCAGGGCGAGATTATTTTCCTGGCGGATCAGGATGATTTATGGCGGGAGGACAAAGTACAAAAGCACTTGGCACACTACGAGGTCCATCCCGAGACAGATGCTGTTTTTTCAGATGCGATGATGATAGATGATGATTCGCTATCCAGCAATCGTACAATTTGGAAAGAAATCGAATTTAATGACGTGCTTCAGCAAAAGTGGATGGATGGGAAAGGGCATGAAATCCTGTTTTACGGTTTTGTGGTTACGGGTGCCACACTTTCTTTACGAAAGTCTTGTTTGGAGCGCTTAATTCCATTTCCTACACACATTCCCGACCTTATTCATGATGCCTGGATTGCCCTGGTTTTATGTTTACAGGATAAACTTTCCTTTATTCCGGAGACTTTGGTGTTCTATAGAATTCACAACGGGCAGCAAGTGGGATTCGGTCGGAAAAGCGAGTACGTAAGCCTTAAGGATCGCATGACGCGTAGTCGTGAGGAAAAGCTCGTTCCTCTCGCTGAAAAAGGAAATAATCTGGAACAGATCTATCTTTTGTTACGAGAGGTTCCGCTTGTTCCAAGAGAAAAGCTGATTAACCTGTATTTGAGCCAGAAACATTTTCAAAAAAGAGCGACCTTACCAAATAGCCGGCTTTTGAGATTGTCTCCTATATTACAAGATGTTGTGAAGGGATATTATACTTTTAGTAGCAAAGACTGGTGGATACCTGCAATAGGTGACCTTTTAGAATAACGAAGCCTTATCCAAGTGAAAATTAGCAGCTCTGAGCATTTAGTTACGATTCTGATTCCAATATACCAGTCGACACTTACGTACGAGGAGTCTTTGTCACTTCGTCAATGTATGCTTGTGTTGTCGGCCTACCCTGTAAAAATAGTAAAACCCAAAAGTTTGCAATTGGATGACCTTTGTCTTGCGTATCCTTCCATTGAGCTAATCTCATTTGAGGATGCGTACTTTAAAGATGTTGAAGCCTACAATAAGTTAATGATCTCGTCGGCGTTTTATGAATCTTTTGCTACGTTTGAGTATGTGCTGATTTATCAGCTTGACGCCTATGTTTTTAGAGATGAACTCAAAGAATGGTGCGCAAAAGGGTATGACTATATTGGTGCGCCAACTTTACACCAGGAGGCGTTTGACACGCTTACGGCGAAGGACAAAAATGACTACGCCACGGCACTTTCGGGCAAACGTTTCGTTCTGAATGGCGGATTATCGCTGCGGCGTGTCAAATCTTTTATCCGCTATCTGGGGATTTACAACCGTTTCTATTCTGCCTGGAAAGGCAACGAGGATATGTTATTTTCTCAGGAGGCCACACGGCTTATTCCTATGAAGCTATTTATGAAGCTGCCCACCTGGCAAGAGGCAATACGGTTCGCTTTTGAGAAGAGCCCGGCTGCTACTTTCGAGCTTACAAGTCACGAGCTCCCTTTTGGTTGTCATGCGTGGGAAAGATATGATCCCGGTTTCTGGCGGGATTATATTCCCGTACGATAGATCGCTGCCGTATTAACAATTTTTAACAAACTATCTGCCTCCTTCAAACGTTTCGGGTATTGATTATTAAAACTAACATTTTACTGCGATGAATTTCAAATCACTTGTGGCGTGGATAAGTGCCATAGGGCTTTCATTTCAAACCAGTTTCGGACAGGTTACGGAGAATCCAAAAGTGGAAGAGCAATCTGCCGGGTATGTAAAAATTACACGCGTAGAGTTGACGGACAAGTATACCATCGTTTACCTGCAATTTACAGAGGATCAAAAATCTCAGATTCAACCACTTTTTCCTGGATTAAAAGGTAAAGGAAACATTACTCAAAATCAAATTTGGCTGGATAGCGAGACGAGACTCTACAAGCCGGGAGAAATTAATGTAAAATTTAAGCTCATCAGGGCAGAAAATATTCCAACTGATTCCAGAAAAGGAGTCAGGCCTGGCGAAACCGTGGATTTTGTGGCCTACTTTGAACGCTTGACCCCTGGAATAGAAACCTTCGATTTTTATGAAGGTCGTAGTGTGAACGGGCTGCAGTCCTGGAACTTCTATGGCATCCGAATCAAAAACCCGGTAAAGAAGACGACGAAGCCCGTATTAAAAACAAAACCTCCTGTAACCAAGCCAGATATCGTGGAAAAGAGCGAAGAATCAGCTATTATCGAAAAAAAGGAGGACGAAAGTGCCACGGGAAGCGGTTTTAAGCAAATACATGGAACGATATATGATGCCAAGACCAGGAAACCGATCCCTGCGCAAATATCTTATATGGAAAATGGCGACTCACTTCAGTTCAAATCTTCGTCAGGTAACTACAGGCTTGGCCTTGATTCCAAAGCTCTGTATGAACTTCATGTTACTTCCAAAGGATATTTTGGTAAAAATACGGCCATTAATGCACCCGATTCAACAAGCGACCAGTTGGCATTGGATTTTTACCTGACACCTCTTGTGGTGGGTGAAACCATCGCGCTTAATAATATCTATTTCGAAACCTCTCAGTTTACATTACTTGGCGAATCTCAGGCCGAACTGGACCGACTTGTGGAGATGATGCGCGAAAATCCAAAAATAGAAGTAAGCGTTGAAGGTCACACAGATAAAGTAGGAGATTTTGATAAGAATGTCGAGTTATCAAAAAATCGTGCATTGGCGGTCAAAGCTTATCTGGTCGAAAAAGGGATAGAAGAAAAGCGAATTGAAGCAAAGGGATTTGGATCAACGAGACCTTTCTCTAAAAGTAATTCCGAGGAGGAACGAAAAAAAAACAGGCGGGTCGAGGTGGTGATAACCAGGAGTTGAAAAAGTTGCAAAAAACGAAAAGAGGCTTACCGATTTTTGCGGTAAGCCTCTTTTCGCGAAAGCGTTTATTTATCTTGCCTTAATAATATTGATAAATTCACGTGATTTTAGAGAAGCGCCACCAACGAGCCCTCCATCAATGTCTGGCGCTGAAAATAACTCCGGAGCGCTTGCTGCGGTAACACTACCTCCATATAGAATCGAGATTTCTTCTGCGACACCCTCGCCATATTTCGAGGCAAGGTGTTCGCGTAAAGCTTTATGCATTTCCTGGGCTTGTTCTGCGCTGGCAGTAAGTCCGGTTCCAATTGCCCAGATCGGTTCGTAGGCTATGATAACAGATAAAAGTTGTTCTTCGGTCAGGTGAAAAAGACTTTCAGTGATTTGGTTTTTTACAAATCCGATATAATCTTCATTTTGCCTCTGATCAAGCGACTCCCCGCAGCAAAAAATTGGAGAAATTCCTTTGGCAAGCGCCGCATCTACTTTTGAGGCCAGCAGAGAATTGGACTCCGCAAAGTATTGCCGACGTTCACTATGACCAATTAGTACGTATCCAATGCCGATGGATTGTAACATGCCGGCAGAAATCTCTCCTGTAAAAGCACCAGCGTCTTTGTCTGAACAATTCTGGGCTGCTAATGCGAAATTTGTAGATGTCTCAATGTATTTATTAAGGGTGGTCAGGTAAATAGCCGGTGGGCAAAGGATCACTTTTACGTCTCCTCTCACTTCGTCATTGGCCATATTTACAAGTTCAGAAGTCAGCGCAACAGCCTCTTCAGACAGCTTATTCATCTTCCAATTACCGGCAACTATTTTTTTTCGCATGTACTTAATTTTTATTGGGTTAAATCATCATTTTACGCAACAAAATTACCATAATTTCGACATTAACCGTATTCTATATTTCATGTAAAAAAAATGTGAAAAACTTTGGACATATTAAGAATTTTTTGTGTTTAAATTAGACAAAATACAGTAAATTTACTTAAGAAACCGATTCGGGTGTATTTGATACTTAGTGTTACACGATAAGGATTATTTTTGGAACAAAACCATTTGCAGTCAGCGTGTTAGAGTAATGAAATAGAAATTTTACATTTAAGAATTTTAAAGGAGGCCACGATGAAAACGTCTAAGTGGTTATTATTAGGAATCCTGCTTTTACTTTCCCTGTTGTCAATTGCCAAATCAAACGACGATGTACCGGAAGTATCAAGTGAGAAGTATGGTTATTTTTTGGAAAAGAACCATAAAACTGCCCATATACCATTCGAACTGCATTCAAATCTAATTTTAATGTACGTACGGATCAATGATACTGATTCTCTCAGGTTCATATTGGATACTGGTGTGAGCTCTATCATTGTCACCGACCCGACCATTTTAAAACCAGACAAACTACGCTTGACCCGCAAAGTAAATCTCACTGGCGCAGGGGAAGGAAAGTCGATTTCGGCGCACGTGGCAATTGATAACCAGTTTGCGATGGGCAGGTTACGGGCAAATCACCAAAACATTGTGGTGCTTGAGGAAGATTTTTTAAAGCTCTCCGAGTATGTAGGAGTTCCTGTCCATGGCATTTTTGGGTACGAGGTTTTTAATAATTTCGTGGTTACGATTGATTTTGCCAAAAAAGAACTTGTGCTCATGCAGCCGGACCGATACAAATACAAGTCCAGCAAGGGAGATAAACATCCGTTGATTATCGAAGATACAAAACCATTTACCGACGCCGTAACGCTTCTGGCTGATGGCAGGGAACACCCTATCCGTGTATTGATCGACACCGGAGCCGGTCATGCATTACTCCTTAACAATAGTCCGGGAGGAGATAATTTTCGCTTGCCCGAAAAAGTAATCCGCGCTCAGTTGGGAAGAGGACTAAATGGAGTTATCAACGGCAATTTAGGCAGGATTGAACATGTTCGGTTGGGTAGATTTACCATGGATAATATCGTGGCTTCGTTTCCTGACAGTCTTGCGTTTGGCACCAAGTTACGCGGTGGGTTCGACAGGCAGGGAAATATCGGCTGTGAGTTGCTGCGCAGATTCAAAGTTACGATGAACTACCGGGATCGTTATATGGTGCTGAAACCCATAAAAAGCCGTCTTCGCGAAAAATTTGAACACGACATGAGCGGGATGGAGATCAGGGCCGAGGGTATTAATCTACGTTCTTACGTTATAAATCATGTGCAGGAGAAATCGCCGGCATCAGAAGCAGGTCTTACCGAGGGAGATCAATTGCTTTTTATTGATACACATGCGGCCACGGAATTGAATGTAAGTGAGATTTACAAGCTTATGCAGCTGGGTGATGGCAAACACATCGAACTTTTGGTAAAACGTAACGGCAATATTTTCTTTACACGCCTTACGCTGCGAAGGATGATTTGAGTATTTTTAGGCCAAACTAATGATCGGCAGAATTTGGAACGCCTAAGACTAACCGAAGACGGTTCTCATTCTCTTTACAATGCTCAGTATGGCCAGCACTACCACTCGACATCGGGTGCGGTTAATGAGTCCAGGCATATTTATATGAACCTTGGACTCATTCCTGTTTTGGGCTGCTCTCCGGACACCGTGTCTATTTTTGAAATGGGCTTCGGCACCGGTCTCAACGCGTTTTTGGCGTGGCAAATGGCCGATCAGTTTAAGAAAAAAATTATATACACGGGCATAGAAGCTTTCCCCATCTCATTGGCGGAAGCGGCCCTGCTCAATTACGAAAAATTGATTTCAAAATCGGGGTTTATGCAGATGCATGAATCCCTCTGGGAACAGGATCACCAACTCTCGGAAAATTTTGTTTTCAGAAAAGAAGCTGTAAGTCTTCAAAATTATCATCCCCAAAGACTTTTTGATGTTATATTCTATGATGCCTTTGATCCAAAGGCGCAACCTGAATTATGGTCGGAGGAAATTTTAAAAAAAGTGGCGGCCCAAACAAGACCCGATGGAGTATTAGTTACATATTCTTCAAAAGGAATAGTAAAACGTGCACTTGCTGCAGCTGGATTTACCGTTGAAAAACACAAAGGCCCGGGCAAGAAATGGCACGTTTTGAAGGCAGTAAAAAAACAATTGTCAGAGTACATTTAGTAATACCATTAACATTACAGATTAAATTAAAATATGAGTTATCAAGGTTTAATTAGCCAGGAACTGCTTGAAGCACAGCACGTACTTAATACTTTTTTGAATGACCCGGTACAAATAGAAAAAATTGAAAATGCTGCTGGCTTGATGGCGGAAGCTATTCAAAATAACGGTAAAATTCTCTCCTGCGGTAACGGCGGCTCGCATTGCGACGCGATGCATTTTGCCGAGGAACTTACTGGAAGATACAGGAATAACCGTCGCGCTTTACCAGCGATTGCAATTTCAGATGTGAGCCATTTGAGTTGTGTAAGTAATGATTTTGGCTACGAATTTGTATTTTCAAGGTATATTGAGGCCTTAGGTCAGCCAGGAGATGTGTTGTTGGGATTGAGCACGAGTGGAAATTCTGCTAATATTATCAAAGCAGTAGAAGCGGCGAAGGCAAAGGGCATGAAAGTTGTTATATTGTCTGGGAAAGATGGAGGTAAGCTGGCTGGGACTGCCGATGTGGAGATTATCGTCCCTCATTTTGGATATGCCGACAGGGTTCAGGAGATACATATCAAAGTAATACATATTTTTATGCTGCTCATCGAAAAGATGGTGCTGGAGCCTGCCTGATATTAACGGATTAAAAAACTTTTACCACTTCATCATGAAATGCCGGCCATCAGCGATTATTATACAAGACAATTGCCTTCTCACGATGCGTTATGTCTATGGGGACAAGGAGATATTTGCCTTACCAGGCGGCAACCCGGATCCAAGCGAATGCCTTACAGGCACCTTGGAAAGGGAACTGATGGAGGAGATGGGGGTCGCTGTTGAGATTGGTGAACTTGCCGTTTGTGGGGAAGTGTTGTGGACTGATCTCAAAAGAGATACTTTGCATATGGTATATGCTTCAAAAATTACTTCGGGAATTCCTGTTCTCAATCCCAGCGAAACTACTGCGCTAGAAATAGTTTGGCTGTCTGTTGATTCGCTGGGAACAACACTGCTCTATCCGAACATTGGGAAAAACATTCTAAGTTACCTGAATGGAGATGGAATATCTCCCTACGTGGGAACTATTGACCAACCTTATCTGGAATAGGTGGTACTATCCAGGGTGTCAAATTGGTTTTTTAAAAAATAGAGAACTTTAAAGTGCTTCGCCGGGTGGGTCTGTCATGCAACTCCGGAGATTTAAGTAGCTACGTGATATTTTGCAATTATCATTGCAATCCGATATTATACTTTCCTAATACCTTCTTATAAATAGAAACAAACTGTACTTTTGCTGTTTAATGACTTTTTGATCATAAATGGACAACGAGCGGAAGGAAAGATTATCACAATTCGTCAAAAGAAATACAGAAAGCCAGGTCCTATCCCGTGGACGTTCTATTTTCAGCAGCGGAGGTTACAGTGTGGTAAAATTGGATTATAATGGAGACGGTTACGCCGAATTCAAAGTCAGAAGCGACTACTCTATTCAGAGTTATATCGTAAAAATCAAAGATTTTCTAAGCCCTAACATTAGTACGTCCTGCAATTGCCCGTACGACTATGGCGGGCTCTGCAAACATCGGGTGGCAATGATCCTGTACGTGCTGGACAAAATGCCAGCGTACGTCAAACCCAAGCTTCATGAGATGGCGGACTCAGTGGTGATTTTGCCTGCCATCAAAGACGTATATCTGGAAGATCTCGTTACCAGAGATACCTGGGTAGGCAGGAATCAGAATGTAAAGACAGAACTCTTGTCCACCAAAGACGGCTTTGCAGACTGCAGTGTAACCATTGGCGAGCAGGAATTTTTGGTACAGTTCAATCGAATCGAAAATTCCAGTCAGATAAATACTGCCTGCTCCTGTAATCAGACGCTGTACGTTCCTCTGTGCGAACACAAGCTTGCGGCACTAATGAAATTACGTGAACAGTTTGGTGAGCGTGCTTTTGAAATGATGAGGGATTGGACTGTCGATAAAAATTTGTTACTGACGGAATATGGATATTCACTTGACGATAATCTTGAGAATAAATTCGATTTCAAGGTTGATCTGAACGGGAATCTTAAGTTGGTCAAGCTGGATCAGGGCATTCAGAAAGTAGGATCGTTTCAAAACTGGGAAAGTTTGAGAACCAGAGTGATACCAAATGCATCGACGGTTTATCAGGTAGCAGATATGGATCGATCTGGTGTTGGAGATGAACGGGTCTCGCTTTACGTTTTTTGGCCAAACGGTTCTCATAACCTGATGGACTTCGGTTTTGGGATTTTTTCCGCAAAAAGCAGCGCTAAAACACAAAAATATACGCATATCAGGAGCATCGCGGGAGGGGCAGGTACCCAATATACACCCGATGAAATTCCAGTACTGACAGCAGCAGACTCGCGATTGGTTCGTATCGCACGTCAATTTAGTACAGAGGCGCTACAAAAATATATGAAGGTTCATTCGGGCTCCGGAGCTAGTGCTGACGAAGAACCTGAGTACAAAAGAGACGCACATAAGTGGGTTGGAAGGATCGTCGAACGTATTTTCAGGGACTTATCGGATGAACGTATTTTTGTCTCTGACGGAGATTATGTTACAAACCAAACACAGTTACAGGAAATTAAAGTCATCTCCAGGCCAATAAGATTGCTTTTTGTGTTGACGGAAGACCGTGAGTTTATCACGCTTAATCCTTATGTAGAAATTGAAAAGGGAAAGCCGGTGGACTTGCAAACTGTTCTGACTTTTTCGAGTTTTTGGCTGGGAATGTATCATGAAGATCAGCTGTTCCGCTGGGCCGATATCAATAACGCCGAGATGGTTGACTATCTCCGGCAAAACGGCTACAAGATCCGGGTTAAAAAAGAATATTCCGAAAGCTTCATGAAAGAATGGGTAATGCCCGTTACCGAACAGTTTGAGGTTTTGTTCCAAACCCGCCATGCAGTTGAAACCCGTTCTCTGGCGCTGGGGAGCAGCAGGATATATCTTAAGGAGGACGAAGCAAATCTCCTCATTATTCCAACTTTCGTTTACATTAATAGCGAAGGCGGAGAAGTGGAATTTATCAATGATCACCACAATACCAAAGCGGAATTTGACGGTGAGAAAATCACTCTTCTTGAACGAGATACGGCTGCAGAAACCGTCTTGTGGAAATGGGTGCAGTCATTATTTTCCGACTTTCAATATCAATCGGGTCATCCATTCTTTTTTATTCCGTTTGAGGAAGTCATGAAAGATGGCTGGCTCTTTCGTTTTGTTGACGAAGTTAAAGAAAAGGACATCGCTCTTTTGGGTTTCAAGGAACTCAAGAAAATGCGGATTAACCCAAACCGGGGTACAGTCCAGGTGAAGGCGTCGTCGGGTATTGACTGGTTCGATATGCGTATCGAGATCATGTTCGGTGACCAGCAGGTATCGCTTGCTGATGCGAAAAAAGCCCTTTTGAAAAAGCAAAATTATGTAGAACTCAAGGATGGTTCGATGGGCATGTTGCCAGAAGAATGGATCAGCAAGCTAGAACCGCTATTGAAGTTTGGAAGGGTGGAAGGAGACGAAGTTCATTTGTCTAAATTTCACTTTTCGCTTATTGAGCAATTGATTGATCAGATTGATAACGAGGAAGTGCTGCAGGAACTTTGGGAGAAAAAGCAGAAACTTCTGAACTTCAAGGAGATTGCAGATGTCCCGCTTCCCAAGAATATCAACGTGACTATGCGGCAGTATCAGGAAGAAGGGTATAAGTGGCTTCATTTTCTCGACGAATTTGGCTGGGGCGGTTGTTTGGCTGATGATATGGGTCTGGGTAAAACGGTACAGATGCTTACGTTTTTACAAGAGCTTAAAAATCGCAAATCCGGCCGAACCAATCTCGTTGTCGTTCCAACGACCCTTATATTTAACTGGCAGGCTGAATCTGCAAAATTCACTCCGGATCTGCGCTTGTATGTTCACCGCGGTATGGATCGCAAAAAAGATTTTGAGTTTTTCAGAGAATATGACATCATTCTTACGACTTATGGAACGATGCGAAGCGATGTCGAACTTCTCCGGGAATTCGATTTCCATTACATCGTATTAGATGAGTCTCAGGCGATTAAAAACCCGGATTCATTGACCGCTAAGGCTTCAAGATTGTTAAAGGCAACCAATCGCCTTACGATGACGGGTACGCCGGTTGAAAACAACACATTTGACTTATATTCTCAATTCGAATTTTTGAACCCTGGACTTCTCGGGTATGCGGATTTTTTCAGGGCCGAATACGCGATCCCAATAGACAAGTTTCAGGATAAGCCAAAGGCAGAAGAGTTGCGACGGCTGGTGTATCCGTTTATGTTGAAGCGGACAAAGGAGGAAGTTGCCACAGATCTGCCTGATAAAACGGAGACCATCCTGTATTGTGAAATGGGCAAGAAACAACGCAAGGTTTATGAGACTATCCGCGAAAAATACCGACAGCAGATCGCTGAGAAATTAGCAACGGATGGTTTGAATAAGAGCAACTTCCTCATTTTTGAAGCGCTGTTGAAGCTGAGACAGATTTGTGATTCACCGGTGCTTTTGTCAGACGATGTGGATTATGGTAATGAATCTGCGAAGCTGGAAGAAATAGTAAGAGAAATAGAGGAAAATGCTTCCAATCATAAGATTTTGATATTCAGCCAATTCCTTGGCATGCTGGATCTGATAAGGCAGCATTTGGAAAAGGTTGGCATCCCTTATGAATATCTGGATGGGCAGACTGTCGATCGCGCGGGAAGGGTAAACCGTTTCCAGAATGATCAGAGTTGCCGAGTATTTTTGATGAGCCTGAAGGCCGGTGGTGTAGGATTAAATCTTACCGAAGCTGACTACGTGTATCTTATGGATCCCTGGTGGAATCCGGCGGTTGAGCGCCAAGCCATTGACCGTACACACAGGATTGGACAAACCCGCAAGGTATTTGCCTACAAGATGATTTGTAAAGACACGATTGAAGAAAAAATTCTGCTGCTTCAGGAGCGCAAGCAAGAGTTGGCAGAAGATTTGGTAGGGGGAGAAGCAGGCTTTATCAAAAAACTTACTCAGGAAGATATTATGGGATTATTCAGCTAAGTGGGGTTTTGTGGATTTATGCAATCACCCGTCTTCACCGGCAAAAATTAATGATTTCCAATCGTTGTTGATTGGTCATTTAAACAGACAAAATTATTGGCGGGTCAGAAAAGGGCTGCTCAAGGAGATATTTAGAAGAGACTTTTGATAATTGATGCTTTCCATGTTGACAGAATCCTGAGAAAAGCGGGTTGCAAAATCTGACTTTTGAGAGATTATTCTTTTTAATGGACGAAGATTTTTCAAATTCGGATAGAACCTGTAACTCAAATTGTCACTAAACGTTGAATTTTTCCGGAAGCTGTTATTGATAATGGCATTTTCCTTAGCTCTCCTTTCGATCAGACAAAGACCAAAAAGCATGGTAGCTATTAATATTGTAAAATAAAATTTCATAGAGTTAACGGGTTTTTCGTGATTAGCAAAATATCGTCGTTAGCAAGTAGAGTACATTTTTATCAAAATGGTTGGAAGCCTGTTTGACTAATCCGCGATTATGCTTCAAAAATTATACCGTAAACGAGTTCAATAGTGGGTAAACCAACATTTTTTTACTGGGCAACACGAGAGTGAGCCCAATTGACAGGCGATTGAGCCTTGTGAGAGCAATGAAAGCAATTATTGAACAATTGCTGTAAACTCAATTTCTACTAAATAATCTGACGAAACGAGTTTGCTGACCTCATATATACCGGTGGTGGGCTTAATATCGCGGAAAAATTCCCCATGTGCCTTCGCGATATCATCGAAGTAAACCATGTCTGTAGTGAAAATTCGTGTCCGGATTACATCTCCCAGACTGGCTCCGGCGTCTTGAAGTACTTTTTCGATTCTTGTTATGATGTTGTGGGTTTGAGCAAAGGCATCATCTGCTTTTACATTTTCCCGATCAACGATGGCTACGGTTCCTGCGACTTCTACAATGTTTCCGATACGTACAGCACGGCAGTAGCCCATTTTGTCCTCCCAGGGAGAGCCTGAAAGAATATTTTGTCTCGACATTCTATTTAAAATCTGGTTACACGGCAATCCTTTTACTAAAGAATAACGCCGGGGCAAAGGTAAATAAAGTTGGCCACCGATTTAGGTAAGCGGGTGTTTTTTAAGCAGGATACTTTTTTACTTTACGGAGCGGTGCTTTGCCACCCCTACCGAAACCTGAGGTATTGTTCACATCAACAACCGCACTACCAGAAAAAATATAACCGAGACTGTCTGGAAAAATGGCAATGGGCTGTTCATGCCAGGCTACCATCTCTTTGCTCGTTGCATGGCCACCGTGCGTAGGTCCCCACACCTTGTCATTGGGATAATACTGATAGAAGAGATGATTAATCCCATTGTGATATACCATGCCATTTGGGTCGTTCATCCAGTTGGCTTTCGGTGTAAAATGGAACTGAGGCAGGTATGGCTATGTAAAGCTCTGAGCGCTTGATTGTGAAAGTGTTACACTGAAAATGAGCAGTACTAAAACAATTGTCTTGGTCATATCCGAAGAAGTAATTCTGACTGTGCACGTTGAAATACTATATATTGCCTTTTTTTATCTCGCCAGCTGCGAAATCAACAGCTCTTGCCGTGAGCGCCATGTACAGAATGGACGGGCTTTGATTCCCGGTGCTTGTCATACATGCGCCGTCTGTTACAAATACATTTTTGCAGTGATGGAGTTGGTTGTGTTGATTGAGCAATGAGGTTTTAGGATCGTGTCCCATTCTTGCGCCTCCCATCTCGTGAATGTCAAGTCCTGGGGCTTGTTTACTGTCACGGGTCTGGATGTTTTTGCAACCCGCTTTTTCCAGCATTTCAGAACTTTGGGCCAGAAAATCTTTAACCATTTTCTCATCATTATCGTCGTAACCAACATTTGCCACCAGCAACGGAATGCCCCATTGGTCTTTCTGATCCTTACTTAATGTTACAAAGTTGGTTTCCTTTGGGATCGTTTCGCCTTGCATATACATGTAAGCATGCCATGTGCCAGGTTCCGATATCGCATGTTTGAGATTTTTGCCGAAAGCCTGTTCAGCTTCTTTCCCTCTCGAACGATAGGCGCCCATGAATGTAGTAAAGCCACCCAGATAGTCTGTATCCTGTTTATGAAGGTTCCTGTAATTTGCGAGAATTGGTTCGGTAGGATTGCGACCAAAATAATATTTGTCATCAAAACCCTCCATAATGCCGTTTACCGAGGCTCGGTAATTGTGAAAAGCAACGTATTTACCAAGCAGCCCGCTGTCATTCCCCAGCCCGTTAGGAAAGCGTTTTGAGGTAGAATTCAATAGCACCAGGGTACTATTGAGTGCCGAAGCATTCAGGAAAATGATTTTAGCAAAGAAATCTGTCTCTTCTTTTGTGTTAGCATCAATCACTTTAACACCGACAGCCTTTCCCTGCTTCTCATCATAAGTGATCGAATGAACCACAGAATGCGGTCTTATTGTCAAATTGCCCGTTTTCTGCGCCCATGGTAATGTTGACGAAACCGAGCTAAAATAGCCGCCATAGGGGCAACCTCTCATACATAAATTTCTCGCCTGGCACTTTCCACGGCCTTGCTGCAAATGAATTTCCTGAGGATCAGTAATGTGTGCCCATCTTGCATGGACCACATGGCGGTCTTTGTAATTGGTTTTTATACTTTGCTGGATGGCGGATTCAACACAATTAAGATCGAACGGCCGGAGAAATTCGCCGTCTGGCATGGCCTCGATCCCGTCCTTATTTCCACAAACCCCTATAAATTTTTCTACGTGTGAATACCACGGAGCAACATCTTTATAGCGAATGGGCCAATCGATTCCATAGCCATAGCGAGAAGGTGCTGAGAATTCGAAATCACTCCAACGCTGGCAGGCTCTTCCCCACGTAAGCGATTTTCCACCTACCTGATAACCCCGGATCCAGTCAAAGGACTTTTCCTGAACGTATGGATGATCTTTGTCCTTAATAAAAAAATGATCGGTGGAGTCGTCAAACCCGGCCGCCTTGCTGATCAGGGGATTTTCTTGCAAAAAATCTTTGGTCATCTCTCGCCGGTGCGGAAATTCCCAGGGAGCCATGTGCGCTGTCGGGTAGTCTTTGTTGTGCTCAATATTTCTACCCCTTTCCAGAACAAGCGTCTTGAAACCATTTTCGCAAAGCTCCTTCGCAGCCCAACCACCACTTATTCCTGAACCGATTACGATGGCGTCAAATGTATTTGTTGACTGGGAAGATCCTGACATTTTGAAGTATGCAATGTTTAGGCTATTTTAAAGATTTACTTTTGATATTTTAATAAATCTCAATTTTTTATTTTTCATCTTCCAAAATCGACAAAGCCAGCCTGATCTGGCCGTAGTCAAATTCCTCATTTAAGAGCTCAAACAGCGGTTTCAATGGATCGCTCTTTCGGATACTCATTTCTTCTGCGGCCTGGACTATCTTCTGGTAAGATTTGTCATCGATCAGGGCCTTGAGGTCAATGGAATGACCATCGTCTTTTAGTGTAACGAGGTGGGAAATAATGGTCACTGGATTCAGATCCCGCTTTTCTCCAATCACTTTTACGGAGTAGCCTGCTTTGTAAAGGTCAAGGGTTTCGATGTAGGTCAGGCCTTGAACCACTCGCGTTCCGGGTTTTGTATTTTCTTTTGCGAAAGCAACGATTTCATTGATAAATGTTTCGCCAAATCTGCGGAATTTCTCAGTAGCGATCCCGGAAACGGCCTTCATCTGTGCTTCAGAAACTGGCTTTTTCTGTGCCATTTCGGACAAAGTGGCATCACTGAAAACCACATACGGAGGAACACCGAGGGAATCTGCGATCTGCTTCCTTAAAGTTCTCAGACGCTCAAATAACGCATCACGAATGATCTCCTGCTTGGGTTTCTCCTTCGGAAGAAGTTCTTCTTCTTTGGCTTTGCGGTCGGATATTGGAATAAATTTGACCAGCTCAACTTTTCGCTCCCCTTTCAGTACCTGTCTACTGGCCGGGTTTAATTTGAATGAATGGGCTTCATCATATGCAATATCCATCACACCGGAATTGAGAAGCTGGCTGATATACTCCGCCCACTCTTCTCCCCGCAGTTCATGGCCAACTCCAAACGTGGGTAGCCTGTCGTAGCCCAATTGTAAAATATTCCGGTTTCTGCTCCCGCGTAATATATCTATCAGCATCCCCATTGCCACTTTCTGATCCGTGCGTGCTATTCCGGATAAGGCTTTTTGGGCAATAACGGTTGCATCGAAACGGGTTCTGGGATTTCTGCAAACGTCGCAGTTACCGCAATCTTTTTCTACCGCTTCGTTGAAATAGCTTAGTAAAATTCGTCTGCGGCAAATATCAGCTTCGGCATACTGCTTCATGCGATTTAGTTTTGCATGAAGTAGTTCTTTCTGTTCTTGTGATTGTTCGGAGTTGTTGATCATATCCTGCCTTGTTATGATATCCATGTAGCTGTAAAACAGCACTGTATCAGCGGAAGATCCGTCGCGACCCGCTCTGCCGATTTCCTGATAAAAACTCTCTACGTTCGAGGGCAGATTGTAATGAATAATCCACCGTACATTGGATTTATCGATACCCATACCAAAGGCAATCGTAGCGACTATAACCTGAATATCGTCTTTCAAAAATCGCTCCTGTACCCTTGAACGTTTGTTGGCTTCAAGGCCTGCATGGTAGTATTCTGCTTTGATACCGGCTTTTTGCAAGCTTGCAGCGACGGTTTCTGTTCCTTTCCTGCTAAGGCAATAGATAATCCCAGCTTGCCCATCATGTTTGACGATAAAGCTTTGAATCTGCTGTAGGCGCTTTCTGCCAGGGAGAACATTCAGGCTGAGATTGGGCCTGTCGAAGCTTGCAATAAAAGTATGTGCTTGTTCAATTCCCAGTTGTTTTAATATGTCACGCCGCGTAACACGGTCTGCTGTGGCGGTTAGTGCAATGACTGGTACTTCCGGAAATCGCTGTTTTAAAGTATTCAGCTGACGATACTCCGGGCGGAAGTCGTGGCCCCAGGACGATATGCAGTGTGCTTCGTCAATTGCGAAAAGACAGACGTTCCATTCTCGCAAAAAATCAATTGTATTGCCTGAAAAGAGCCGCTCGGGGGCAATGTATAACAATTTCAGTTCTCCAAGCTTAGCGCGCCACATCACCTGATCCTGCTCGCCCGATGACAAAGAAGAATTAAGAAAGGCGGCATTGATCCCGTTTCCACGAAGTGCTTCCACCTGATCTTTCATGAGGGCGATCAACGGAGAAATCACGATCGTGAGTCCATTCTTCAGAACTGCAGGGATCTGAAAACAGACAGACTTCCCACCACCTGTCGGCATCAGTACCAGACAATCCTGATCCGCCATCACGGTATCAATAATCTCGCTCTGCTGGGGGCGGAAAGTGTCGTATCCAAAGTACTTTTTTAGCGCCTCCCGTTTATCAACTGGCATTTTTGTTCTGATTTTGTGGTGAACTTTTCACCTTGTTAATCTCAATTTTTTAAAAGAGCTGACAAAAGTAACCGATCAAAACTGGTACATCAACTGCATTTTCAATTCACTTCTTTTATTTCCCTGAATTTCGCTTAAACCAGAACTGATCGCGTCTAGTTTCGTATAGCGCGTTTGCGACCATCGAAGCCATAGCTTCATGCTTCTTGTCAGATTGTAACGCGCCATGAGGTAATGACGGGTGCCGGTATCGTAGTAGGCAGGTATTGAAAATGCATACAGAACGTCTTTTTCATAAACATACTGACGACTGTCATAATTATCCGTTTTGAAAAACGCAATCCTCGCGCTTAATTCCATCTTTTTCATACGCCAGGTAAGATCTTGTACCACCGTAAAGCCGGTTGATGTTTTGCCTCCTTCATAAGAAAAATCGCCGTACTGGATTCTGGTTCGGACAGCGTATCTGAGCGGAATATCATATTCGACATTGAGCGTGGCTGTTCGTCTGATTGTATTGGCAACAGCCGTCATGGTTTCTTCATTTTCAGGAAGGTTATGTGCTTTATGCTTTTCATGGAACATGGCATAAGCATTAAATCTCTTGTTGGGTTTCCAGAGGATGTGGAGAAGATAATCGTGACCGTTGGTAGGGGCGTCGATTTGAAATTTTAACCAGGGAAATTTGAAATAATCATAAAAGCCGCTGAATTGCCAGCGACGACTGGGAGCGTATTTTAGCCCCCAATAGCTTCCCGACTCATTAATTGGTCGTGTTCCTTCACCGATGGAATTACCATATTGCGTGTGAAAGTTACGGTCGTAGTGGCGAAGTAACAGCGTGAAATCGAAGGATTTGCCGAGCCCCACGATAAAGCCGCCGACACCTCCAATGCCGCCACTCTGTGAGCGGGCCCCTTCTCCGAAAAAGTGAAAATTTTCCCAACGGTAATCGCCATGAAGCCCTATGATCAGGTTGTTTTTTCCGGTGAATTCGAAACGATTGTAGGGTACATCTTTTTTCTCTAAGGGTGAGCCGTAAGATGTATTTAACACCGTTAACCCTACCTGACCCCGCTGAACGAGTAGTTTATAGAGTAAGTGTAAGCCAACGTCCTGCTCAGCTATTATTCCATGCTTATTTTTTTCGGTAGGTGTACGATGATAGCCGGAAATAAGCAGAGACGATACAATCATGTCATCAGTGTTATTGTTGTCCACGCTGGCGTCACGTCTTGTGCGGGAATAAAAACCGGTGAGATCTACTTTTTTCGAAATGGAGTATGTTGCAGCAATTCCTCTGAAATAGTTGGCTTCCAGTACGGATGTATAAGGTTTCAGGCCAAGTGTACTTCTGTATGTAGTGCGAATTACTTCCGATCCTTTTCCGAGAGAAAATCCGGCTGCCATGACGAGACCTTGCCCTGCCTGCATTTGAAAATCGCCGATAATCAGATTTTTGAGCTTGCCACGGTTCATGATCTGGGCGTGAAAAGAGGTGAAATCTATTCCAAATATCTGCCGTTTCGGTTGCCAGCTCCACCATTCCTCTCCTGCATCTTTTTCCATGGAAAACCCGAAACTATATGCGCCTGTCCTTGCGTAGCGATAACGGATATAGCCGTACAAAGGCTTGCCACTGTATCGGGATGTAGAGCGTGAAGTTGTGTCAATGTCTGAAAATCCTTTTTGCTTTTCCAAAAGCCGACTGGATCGCAATAGCAGAAAGTGTTGCGTAGGGTTTTTCAATGATTCCCGAAGCCGGAGCAATTTTGGTTGTACAGTTACAAATGGCAGTAACCTGTAAATTGTCGTTAAGTCGAAGTCGGGTATTGCCTGAAGTTCATACAGAGAAAGTAACGGACCGAGTTGATTTCGGTAATCGAAAAAGGACTTTAACTGAACTTCGGAAAGGATAAATGTAGCTGCCAGTTCGTCGCTTGTGGCGGTGTTGAGATCCAGTGGATTCGCGTACAATTGAAACAAGGCCTCATATAAGTCAGAATAATCCGAATCCTCCGTGGGTACTGGAAAAAGAGTTTGAACAAATTGGTTGATATCAATTTCTGGTCGTGGCGGTTCTTGCGCGCAAACCGGCATTATAGATATCCAAATTTTCAAAAGGATCAGGATAAACCCTTTTGAAAAAGAACTCCATAGTATTTTCCGAAGCGCGTATATGATCGTAAAATTATCTCCCATACGCTTCGGTTTATTTGATAATAGGGCTAAAAGGCCTTGAGACTTAAATCCAAACTGCGTGCCTGGTGGGTAAGAGCTCCACTTGATATGCCATCTACACCTGTCTCTGCCACAGCACGTAATGTTTTTTCCGTAATATTTCCAGACGCTTCCGTTTCGAATTTTCCTCCGATGCGTTTCACCGCTTCGCGCAGATCGTCCAAATTGAAATTGTCCAGCATGATGATATCGACACCACCCACACGCAAAACTTCATCAACTTCGGCCAGGTTTCGGGTTTCGATTTCAATTTTTAAAACTTTACCTGTTTTCCTGATGTATTCTTGTGCCCCCTTAATCGCTTTCTCAATTCCTCCGGCATAATCCACATGGTTGTCTTTGAGCATGATCATGTCATATAGGCCCATTCTGTGATTTACGGCACCACCAATTTTTACTGCCATTTTCTCAAAAAGCCTGAAATTTGGTGTTGTTTTTCTGGTGTCGAGTAATTTTACCGGCAAATCCGTGATCAGGGAAACCATTTCATGCGCATATGTTGCGATGCCGCTCATCCGTTGCATGGTGTTCAATACCAGCCGCTCCGCTTTCAAAATAAGTCGGGCGCTTCCTTCAACGGTCAATACGATATCGCCTTTTTTGACGGCGGCTCCATCCGAAAGTAACAGCGTTATTTCCAATTGAGGATCACCGTAAAAAGATGCAGTTTCTGCAAATATTGTTTTCGCTACTTCAACTCCTGCAAGTATACCATCCTGTTTTACCAATAATCTGGCACGTTTGGTCGCACTTTCGGGCACAGATGAAAGCGAAGAGTGATCGCCGTCGCCTATATCTTCGACCAAGGCAAGACGGATCAAGTCGCGCAGTTCGTGTGGGTTAGTTTCCATTGTGAATGATGTAGGTTGTTCCCGCACAAAATCGGGATGATCAAAAAAGGTGACTTATGATTGGTGTCTGAGAATTTTATTTCAAGTGTGGCAGAAGGCGGCCATTCCTATTAATAGATTTGCTGCCTGTATGGCATGTTGTACCGTATCGCTACCGAAAATACATTCGTCTTTTTCGCAAAGTTGGCATCATTGGAAGTAGTAGTTCGTTGCAAAAAGCGACCGTCCAGGAAAAGATTATGGGCCATTGCATAACTGATTCTCAGATCCGCGATCATAGTTTGAACGGGCACACCCTGACCAATTGCATGTCCCCCGTCTTCCCCGGCCATCCACTCTTTCCCTGTTCGTTGATCATAGCTTTTCATGATATCACTGCCATAGTTCAACCGAGAATTAAGCGGATCTTTGCCCTGGTCAACCCACATGCCTGTTCCGTAGACAGAAATCCGTGGTGAAACTTTGTAACGAATGATCCCCAAAAATTCTTTGAAATTTGCTCCCAACGGATGAGCGAGAGATTGTGCATAATGCGCATAATTTGTTCCGCCATCTTTATGAGCATAAGTGTAGGGTCTTACCAGATTATACTCTGCCTGAAGATCCAGGTTATTCACGCCAAATGCGTCAACATATTTACCACCCAACTGAAGACTATACTTATTGGTCCAGGATTTACTTCCGTTGAATAAATATTTTGTCAAAAACTCATCGAGCACGAATTGCCCGTAAATCACGCCTTTTTTTCCTGTAAGCCAGCGAAAATCGAAGCCAAGTAAAGCATTATCCTCGCTACCAATATATGATTCCACGTAGCGGTAAAAAATGATCGGGTTCAAATAGTTCAGGTCATAACCCCCACCTACATTGTCGCGATTGAATACTTCTGCTTCGAAAACCCCAATATTGAGACGGTCTGTGAGGTTAACACTAAGGTGGTGAATGGCGGTAAATTTTTTATTCCTTAATTTCCCGTTCCAGGCAGTGGTATCGCCATCGATCATACTGGTCCAAAGATTGGTATATTGAAAACGGCCCAGCTGGGTATCAACTCTTAAAAAAAGATAGGGACTGCTGTTGTCTGACAAGATCAGCGATCTGTATCCACTTCCGAAAACATTATAATCGTGGCCAAACTTAACATTTATGCTTTTTAAGGGGTGGAATGTAACGTATCCTCTGGCGGATAAAAAGTCAATACCTTGTCTGTCGTTGCCGGTAATTTTTGCAAACCCCTCGCCAGGGAAACTATACTTCGGTGCGAAATCTCTCACGTATTTTGAATACCGGCCTTGCGTATCTGAGACATAGGTGTAGAAACCGAGCTTCTCATTGATCATTCCCCGTATCTCTACGCCCCGACTTGTTAGCCAAAGAGGTGATTCGGAGAGCTCATCTTTTCCAAGAGAATTTGTTGTTGTAAAATTGAAGTGAAGATCAAGGTCCTTATTGTGAACGCTGTACAGATCTGGGGGGTGATTCCAGAATTTTCGATGCTTGCCCTCCCGGTGTGATTGATAAAGTCTTGCCAGTTTATTATAGCGGGTCGAGTCAATTGCTGCTTTTCCTTGTGTCCATTCCCAGCTATCCTCTCTGAGGTAATCGATTGTTTCTAAATCTCTTTTGTTCAGCTTTACTTTTCCTTCTTTCAGTATTGAATCCGTCAACGCGACAATTGCTTTTCTCTCAAATGGTTTTACGTTAGAATGAAATCCCTCCGACAGCTTTCCACGTTTTATTTCCAGACGATCTATCAAATGATAGTAGTCGTCGTTAAGCGGAACGAAGGCACTTTGAGCATTGGCAAAAGTAATTGAGACTATTGTGGCACAGAAACATATCAAAAACTCCCTGTAACGATAAATCATATATTGAAAAATACTTTTGTCGGGTAAAAAATGGCTAATAAATTAGCGTCGGCAAATATAATTGGTCAAATTTCGGCAATGAATTTGTATTATGTTGTATCGAATAGGTTAAAAAGCCCAAACATATGTTTTTACTTTCACAGAAACCTTCTGTTGCAGATCACTTCCTTGCTGAGTTGCGCGACGTAAATGGTCAAAAGGACCGCATGCGATTTCGTCGGAATATTGAACGTGTGGGCGAACTATTGGCTTATGAAATATCTAAAACCTTAACTTACAGAACCCAGCCGGTAGAAACCCAACTCGGTACAGCATCTTCACGGTCGCTTCTTCAGCCGGTTGTACTTGCTACCATTATGCGTGCGGGATTGCCCTTGCACCATGGGTTTCTGAATATGTTTGATCATGCAGATAACGCTTTTGTTGGAGCCTATCGAGGACACCATATTAATAATGAAGATGAATTTGAAGTAGAAATGGACTATATCACCAGCCCTGATCTTACCGGGAAAACGCTCATCATCATTGACCCTATGCTCGCCACAGGACGCTCTCTGGAAAAGGTTTATCATGCTTTGCTTCGATTTGGAATTCCTGCGCAAACCCATATTGCTGCCGTCATTGCAAGTGCAGAAGGCGTAAATTTTCTGCAGCAAAGAATTCCACAGTGCAGGCTATGGCTTGGTGCTGTGGATAAGGAACTTAACGAGCAGTATTACATTGTTCCAGGCCTGGGTGACGCAGGCGATCTGGCTTTTGGTGAAAAGTAATTCCCGTTATTGATTGTAGGCGCTAAAACCAGCCTAACGGGAACTACATAACTTTATCTCAGCAATTGATCGAATGTCACCGACACGTAATACATGGCTCCGACAGATGGGTTAGCCCAGCCCGTTGTATACAGCTTACCGGTCAGGTTTGTACTGCCAACTTTGATGATCGATTTGATAGGGGCTATTTTTTTGCTGATCTGTGCGTCCAGCGTCGAATAAGCCGGGATCTTTGTTACATCAGCCAGATTAGCCGCCACGCTCGCAACTGTCGCCTGCCAGATCATGCTGGTTTGATGGCGGAAAGTTACCCCAAATCCCCATCCTGTACGATTGATGTCCCTGTTGGAAAACCCAAGATTGAAACGATACTTTGGAGAATTGAAAAAGGAAACGAAGGAAGGGTCATTCTTTTTGAGCTCCGCACCGTTGTTCAGTTGGTTCATGGTTACATTTCCATTAAATGAATATCCTTTTCCCAATACATAATCCAGCCCTAAACCCCATCCCGAGTTTTTAACAATCTGGCCTGCGTTTACCGGAAAACTAAACACATTTCGTTTTGCAGGGTCATTAAGATCTGTCATTGGCGCAGCCACATCTTTCTTTTGCCATACAATTGCGACACCGTCAAAAGTGAGGAATCTGTTGTAATAGTAGAAAGCATCTATGTAAAGCTTATTTGCCACAGCTCCTTTATATCCAATTTCATAGGTTTCGACTTTCTCCGGCTGCCACTCACGGAACTGGTAGGGTTTTAGAGTTCCTCCCGCAAGTGAAGATGCGGTCACATCCGGTTGCGAGTATACGGGATTATTAATCATATTGTATTTGTCACGGAAAAGAGGCAGTCCGCCAACAAGTCTTACGGTCGGCGTAAGAAGATTAATGTATTGATTCTGCGTGGTTGGAATCCGGAATCCACGCTGGAAGGAGGCTCTGAAATTATGGTCCTTAGCTACTGTCAATACTCCCGAAATACGTGGGCTGAACTGACCTTTGAAATTTTCGTTTTTATCATAACGAACAGAAGCAGTTAATTTGAATACATCTTTAAAATTCTTGGATGCCTGTGCGTACCCTCCATATTCCCTGATGTTAAATTCTTTACCCTCTGGGGTGCCATCCTGGGTTTCAAAAAGTGTTCCTTCCGAATTAAGGTCGTAGCTTCTGAAACTTGAACCAACCACCAGCTCAACCATTTTTGGGTCTATTATCTTATTGAAATTATACATGAACTCCGCATGATACATGTTGGACTTGTCCAAAAACTTGGCACCATTTGGGATAGGGACCTTTTTGATCGCGTCAACGGAGGATGCAAACATGGTTCCCCCTGGTAGGTAAGCGCTGTTAGCCGCAGCGACTCCTGGAGCAAGGGCGTTGCCCAGCCAAGCAGAATTGTTGGACGAAGCATAATTATTTGCCGCGCCATATGCCGCCTGCATGGCCGCCGCAGAGGAGAGGCCACTTGTCAGGCCAGCCTGATAAGCCTGTAAAAGGGCGCCTGCGTAGGTGTTGAGCGCAGTATTAATGTATCCCGGAAGCGCACCAGGCAATGTTCCTGCAATGGATGTCAGGTAGTTTTTCCCCATCAGACTTCCCAGCACGCCCAACGCATATGCGTCGCCAGAATTTTCACGGGTGGTATAGGCTCTGACGAAAAAGTTACTTCCTCTAATTTCCGCTTTGTATTGTCCAATCGTGAAATTTTCAATGCTATACCTGTCCGCAGCAGTGTATACTGCCGATCCTTTACCCCAGTTTGCCTGCAGAATGGCTTCAACGTTATCGTTGATTCGATAATGCAGAGACGCGTTAAGCTTTAAGCTTTTGGCAGGATAGTTAGTCAATTGGTTTTCGTTGTAACCAGGTGCACCGATATAATAAGATTTTGGAATAATTTGATTGAAAATTGACTGTGAAATTGCAATTTGTTGAGCCTGGGTGGTAGCTCCTAATAACTGTGGGAGCGTTGCTCCACCCGCCTGGGGAATCGCAGTGCTGAATATCGCTCCGACAACGGGAGAAGTTCCATTTGCACCTGTTCCAGGCAATCCGTTTCCATAAAGCGTAGAATAAACGCTGGCACCGAAATCTGCACCAACATCTGCATCTCCAACCCGATTCACACCGTCATAAACCGGATTTTTCAGAATGTTGTTGTTATTGTTGTCAAGCGTTGTGCCATTTCTAAGGCTTTGATCACGATAGTCGCTCGCCTGCCAGTCCTTCGCAGTCAGATACGCGGCATTGACTTTGAAAGCCAGCTTATCGTTAAACGCTTTTGCATAACGAATTGCAAAATCATAGAACGGTGTATTCTTTTTTGTGCGATTGTCAGCGCTCAGGATACCTGTTTTGACAGAGGCGCTGAGTCCCTGATAGCGGAAAGGAGACTTACTATTCATCAAAATAATCCCGTTGATAGCGTTTGGGCCGTAGAGAGCGGACGCAGCACCAGGCAAAAGTTCGACACTTTCCACATCAAGCTCCGACATCCCTACCACGTTACCCACGGGGAAGTTCAGGCCAGGAGCCTGGTTATCCATGCCATCTACAAGCTGCACTACCCGTGTATTACCATTTGCTCCAAACCCGCGAGTACTTACCGAGCGGAAAGTGAGGGACTGCGTACTCATTTCCACGCCTTTCAGGTTCTGAAGGGCATCGTAGAAAGACACCTGCGGCGTTTCTCTGATTGTTCTAATGTCAATTTTTTCAATGGAAACAGGGGACTTTAGTACGCTCTCTTCAACCCGTGATGCAGAAACTACCAGCTCTCTACCCAGCACAGCCTGTTCTTCAAGTTTAATATCAAAATTACTTTGTCCACCGGTTACATCTATTTCCCGGGTCTGAAATCCAACAGAAGAAACGACCAGCGTAAAGGGCGGGGTGGAAGTTGTGGTAAAACTAAATTCACCTTTGGCATCGGAGATGGTGCCCACTATTTTTCCCTTAATTTGGATGCTGACACCTATTAATGGCTCATTGTTTGAAGCCTCCGTAATTTTTCCTTCAATTTTGGTTTGGGCAAAAACCGCTGCGGCTCCCCCAATTACAAGGATCGCCAGAAGGACCAACGATCTCGTGAAACTTTTAAACATGGTTTTATAAGATTGATAGATGAATATGTGCAAGCAATTTATCAAGATAAATATAACAATAGTATAATAGTATTATTTTTTCCTTGTATTATTAAAAAAGTAATACTTTTTTCGAGGTAATACATTTTAATAATGCAATCTCACTTCAAATATGAAGGACGTTTTTACCAGTTAAAGTACCGGTAAGTTCTGGATTGATAGATTCTTATACTTAGCTTTGCTTATCATTAGAGTCGAAAAATAACATCTGATAGCAATGCAGAATACATATGTGATCATTATGGCTGGCGGAGTGGGAACAAGATTTTGGCCATTTAGCCGAACCGACTTTCCCAAGCAATTTCATGACGTTCTAGGCACTGGTAAAACGCTTTTGCAACAAACAGTAGAGCGTTTTGATGGCGTTTGCCCGATCGGTAATATCTATATTGTAACAAGCCAGGAATATAAAGAATTGGTTAAGGAGCAGATTCCAACCCTGCTGGACGATCAGATCCTGCTTGAACCACATCGAAGAAATACCGCGCCCTGCATAGCATATGCATGTTATAAAATTGCGTCGCGGGATCCGGATGCAAATATTGTGGTTGCACCAGCAGACCATATTATTTTAAAAGAAGAAACATTTAAGGATACGATCAGGATAGCTCTGGGCGCTACCCGTAACGAAAATATACTTGTGACTCTGGGCATCCAGCCCACCCGACCCGATACTGGTTACGGATATATACAGTTTATTCCAGATAAGCTTACCGTGAAAAAGGTTAAGTCATTTACTGAAAAACCACATCTTGAACTGGCATTGCAGTTTCTGGATAGCGGAGATTTTGTCTGGAATGCCGGTATATTTATCTGGAATGTAAATACTTTCAAAACAGCGCTGCAGAAATTCCAGCCCAACATCGCTGAGATTTTTGAGAACGGAGATCCACATTATTATCAGGAGACAGAGGATTCTTTTATTCAAAGAGCTTATCAGCATTGTGGAAGTATTTCTATTGACAATGGCATTATGGAAAAAGCCGATAATGTACATGTTGTATTGAGTAGCTTTGGATGGTCAGACCTGGGAACATGGAAGTCTCTATATGAGATCTCAGAAAAGGATGAAAACGAAAACGTTACAGATGGAAATCTCATCCTGCACAACACAACCAATTCGATTATAAAAATGCCATCAGATAAACTGGTTGTTATTAACGGTTTGGATGGGTTTATTGTGGCCGAATACGACGGGGTTCTGTTGATTTGTAAAAAAGAGGATGAGCAAAGGGTGAAGGAATTCGTCGCGGAAGCGAAAGAATTGAATCCGAAGTACGTGTGATCGAATTTAACATTTATAACTGAAAAATGGATGCCGGGCTACTTTTGTCCGGCATTCAGGTTTTAACCTTCTCGATCTCAAAGAACCTTACGTCAGCCTTAACCTTCTCAAGGATTTTCTCTGACCTTTCCGGCCTCGCATCGGTGATGAATACCTGGCCCAGTAATCCGTCGTCAATCAGCTCGATCAATTTGTGAATGCGACGGTCATCAAGCTTGTCAAAAATATCATCGAGAAGGAGAATCGGTGTTTTTTCTTTATCTATTTTAAGTAATTCAAACTGAGCGAGTTTCAGTGCGATCACAAAAGATTTCTGCTGCCCCTGAGATCCGAACTTTTTTAGTGTAATTCCATCAATTTCAAATACATATTCGTCTTTATGCACACCCTTTCCCGTTCGTTGAGCATATAGATCTCGGGCGCGGTTTTTCCGGAATTCCGATTCAAAATCTTCACTGGCAACTTCGCTCTCATACAGGACGTCCACTTCTTCATTACCACTGCTCAAAAAAGCATAGTACTTTCTGAATAAGGGAAGAAAGCGCTCCATGAATGAACGGCGATGTCCGTAGATACGGATCGCAAGAGCAATGAGCGGTTCATTGTAGGTTTCAAGAAGGTCTTCATCCAGGTAGTTGCGCTCTCCAAACAGCTTGAGGATGCCATTGCGCTGATTTAGTATTTTATTATAGTGCAAAAAATCAGTCAGGTAGTCGGGTGTGGCTTGTGCCAGAACCCCGTCAAAGAATCGTCTTCTTTCTTCGCTGCCATCTCTTATCAGATCTGTATCGTTCGGAGCAATGAGTACCAGCGGAAAAAGACCGATGTGGTCACTTAGTCGCTCATAGTGTTTTTTGTCTGCCATAAAGGTCTTGCGCTGGCCACGCTGGAGGCTGCATGTGATTTGCACATGTCTCGCTGATTCGTTAAAAACTCCGTCCAGTAAAAAAAAATCGGCGTCGTGCTTTATGCCCAGTGCATCCTGATTGTGAAACGCACTTTTTGTCAGTGCGAGAAAGTAAATCGCATCCAAAAGGTTTGTTTTACCACTTCCATTCTCTCCAACCAGGCAATTTACTTGTGCTCCAAAGGTAAAGGTTTTGTCTTCATAGCTCTTAAAGTATGTAAGATGGAGCTTTTCTAACCACATGAACTTCTTTGTTATTTAGTTTATGCTTATTTTCGCAAATCATTGCGTGAGTACGGCAAAAAACAGACTCTGTTCAACCACTAACTTTAAGACAAAGTTCTGTCTTTATAAACGAGAACCAAATAGATGGCCACCGTTACTGAAAAAAAGAAAGCATCAGCCCCAAAGAAGTTACAGCATTCGTCGGAGCGTTATATGTTCTGGTTCGAGAATATGCTATTGCAAAGACGTTTTGAAGAAAAAGCGGGCCAGCTTTATGGTCAGCAGAAAATTCGCGGATTTTGTCACTTATATATTGGTCAGGAAGCGTGTTCCACTGGAGCTGCGACAGCATTGACCAAAGGCGATAAATATATCACTGCTTATCGTGACCACGGTATTCCTTTGGCGCTGGGAACAGACCCCAAGGCGATCATGGCTGAACTCTACGGAAAGAAAACCGGAACTACCAAAGGAAAAGGAGGTTCTATGCACATTTTTGATAAAGAGAATGGCTTTGTGGGAGGACATGGAATTGTCGGCGCACAGATTCCCCTTGGTGCCGGCATTGCGTTCGCAGAAAAATATAACAAAACGGGTAAGCTTTGCATTTGCTATTTTGGAGATGGAGCTATTCGCCAGGGTGCTTTTCACGAGGCCTTGAATATGGCCATGACCTGGAAATTACCAGTCATTTTCGTTGTTGAAAATAATGGTTATGCAATGGGAACCTCCGTAGCACGGTCATCAAACGTAACAGAGCTATATACCCTTGGAGAAGCTTATGACATTCCTTCCGAGCCTGTTGATGGGATGAGTGTTGAAGCAATTCATGAAGCGGTGTCTCGTGCAGCTGAACGTGCACGTAAAGGTGATGGACCTACATTCCTGGAATTCCGTACCTATCGCTATCGCGGACACTCCATGTCGGATCCACAGAAATATCGTTCGAAGGAAGAAGTTGAAGAATACAAGCACCGCGATCCGATTGAACAGATCAGGGCGATCATTCTCGAAAACAAAATTGCAACAGAGGAAGATCTGGAAGCGATCGATAAAAAAGTAAAAGAAGTCGTAGCGGAATCGGTTCAGTTTGCCGAGGAATCGGATTTCCCGGATGCGAAAGAAGCTTATACGGATGTATATGCTGAAAACGATTATCCTTTTGTGATGGATTAAGGTTCAATTATAAGTATATTTAAAAAACCCGTCGAAACTGTCCGGCGGGTTTTTTTCAGTAATTTCGGCTTTTCATTCAAGAAAGTGATCCTGCATTTGCTTTTTCTCGTAAATGGATCAATATCATTAAAACAGTATGCCCTTAGACCAGGAATTTGAAAACGAAGAGGAAGAAGGAGAAGTAGGCAAAGAGATGTCTTTTATCGGCCATCTTGAAGAGCTAAGATGGCACGTGATACGCGCCGGAGGGTCCATTCTCGTATTTGCCATTCTCGCCTTTGTATATATAAAAGAGATATATCATTACGTAATTATCGCGCCATCCCAACCTGATTTCTGGACTTACAAAATGCTTTGTAAGCTGGCGGCCCTTGTTGATTATGACGAATTGTGTATCAAGGCGCTCAATTTCAAGCTTCAGGCTATAGGAATGGGCGATCAGTTCACGATGAGTATGACGTCGTCTGTCATTGCCGGTTTAGTATTTGCATTCCCTTATGCTTTTTGGGAAATCTGGCGCTTTATCAAGCCGGGTCTGAAAGCTTCAGAACGCAAGTCTGCGCGTGGGGCAGTTTTCTACGTGACGTTTCTATTCTTCTCAGGAGTTCTTTTTGGATATTTTATTGTGACTCCTCTTGCGATCAACTTCCTTGCAAATTTCACGCTTGATGAGTCAATCATAAATGAGTTTAGCATTGCTTCCTATATTTCACTTGTTGCAACATTGACGCTCGCTTGCGGAGTTGCATTCCAGCTACCAATCGTGGTATTTGTGTTGTCGAAGGTGGGCGTTCTTACGCCTAGTTTCATGAGAGAATACCGGAAACATTCAATGATTGTCATCCTTATTGTAGCAGCAGTCATAACGCCTTCACCTGATATTTATAGCCAGGTTCTGGTCGCAATTCCATTATTCCTGCTTTTTGAAGTGAGTATTTTGGTCTCTGCAAAGGTTGAGAGAGACAAATTGAAAGAGGAAAAAAGATTAGCAACGTTTGGAGGAGTTGAACCGGATTAATGGGTCACTGAGATAAGATAAGCCTAAAATTTCATAAAGACTTCGGCCAACCGGTCGAGGTCTTTTTTTTGGTGCAATGCACTTATGGACAGGCGGGTCACTGGTGAATCTGTCGGCGAAGGATAGGAAAAGCAAGACGCCATGATTCCGTTTTTCAAAAGATGATCGTAAAGTCGGGTCTCCCGGCTGCAGAGGACGGGGTAATCAGAAACGGAGTGGAAAATCTCCTTATCGGCAATTTTTTCGTTCAAATAGAAAACATTGCTTTTTAGGATAGCATGGGCTTCAACAAATGAATTGTTTTTCAATAGTGATTGTAGTGCATAAATATAAGCTGGCGGGGGAGGCGATGCTCCAGCAAACCACGGAGAGCTGCGAAGCGATTCTAAAATATCAGTATTCCCAAATATCACCCCTCCTGGTATCCCCAAAGCCTTATTCAGAGACGAAACAACAATGATTTGTGCACTGACTGCATCATTCAGAATTTTAAAACTTCCTTTGCCATTTTCACCCCGGACACCCAGACTATGTGAGTCATCTACGATGAGCCAGGTGTTTTGTTTCTCATGTAAGCTCTCGAAAATCGAGAAATCAAATTCTTCGACCCAGGGAGAACCAATGGCGTCGGTACAGATTATGTGAGTATATTCAGAGGGGCTTTCCTGTATGGTCCCGACGGTTGCACTGGCCCAATCTTTCCAGTCCGCCTTTGACTGTACAAATGCATTTCCCCAAAGTGCAGGATGCACTCGGGGAGCATAGTGATATTTTATAATTTGAGATTGCGGTATGAAGGCTTCAATCATTTTCATCACAAGCTGAGCGGCCCACATTCCCGATGAGACGATTAGCGAAGCCGGTGCTTCGACAAAGTTTGCCAGAGCACTTTCCGTATCCTCATAGACAGCTAACCTTAAACTATTGTTTCTGGAACTTCCGAAATGAGTGCCATAAATTTCCAGGCCTTCTTTAATATAGTCGATAAAGTCGGCATTGTGGCCCATACCGAGATAGTCGGTTCCACTGAAATACAAAAGTTTTTCACCATTTTCGGTTACCACCGATCTTCCCGGAAGTTGGCGCGTCTGAAAAATATTCAATTTGAGATAACTCTACCTGTCGTGAAAAACTGCGCCTGTTCCATTTTCATTGGCGTAAATGACTTTGCCAAAATCGAAGGTGACACCGGAAGCGGGATCATTGTTGATCAGCAGCGAGCCGTCCATATCCACATAATCCAGCAAGGGAAGTAGATGGGCTATGGCAGAAATGCCGACGCTACTTTCCGTCATGCATCCCACCATCGTTTTCATTCCTAGGCTGTATGCCTGAGAAATCATTCGCCGTGCTGAGGTGAGCCCACCGCATTTGGTAAGTTTAATATTAACACCGTGAAACAGTCCATAACATAACAATACGTCTCCCTCAGTGATACAACTTTCATCGGCGATAACCGGTAATTCACTTTCTATGAAAACCCGGGTCATTCCTTCAATGTCATCGGCCCTGAGGGGCTGCTCTATGAACTCAACTCCAAGTTTTTTGAGCTCGGGGGCAATTTCTATTGTTTGTCTTGCCGTCCATGCGCAGTTGGCATCAACGCGAAAGCGCGCATCGGTGTGCTCGCGTAGTTCTCTTACAATGCGAAGGTCATCACTGGTACCGAGTTTGATTTTATAAATGGGCCATGGTAATTCTTTCATCTTTTCGACCATTTTCTCAACAGTATCGATACCGATTGTGAAATTGGTCAGTGGATTGTGCCCGATGTCAAGTCCCCAGCTTTCATACAATTTTTTTCCGCTTTTCTTTGCAAAAAGATCATGGGCAGCTTCATCCAATGCGCATTGTGCGAAAGGGTTTGATTTTAGCTGCGAATGGCTTTTTTGCCACAAATCCTCCGGAGAAGAATAGTCCTGACTTTCAATTAACGACCTGATTGCTTCTAAAGAATCCATCATTTTTTCAATCGTCGCTCCATAGTAGGGATTGGATGTTGCCTCTCCAAATCCACTCAGATCGCCGTCTCTTAATTCCACAATCAACGTCGGTTGCACATCTCTCGAATCGTGCGCAATAGTAAAAGTATGTTTGAGACTGAGGTCGAAAGGGTGAAAATATAATTTCATATATAAACCAGGGCTTTATTCATTTTTAAGAAGGTGATCGGAGACATGGCTAATTTCGCATATCCAGTCCCCAGGATAGTTTGCTGCGGAGGGTATTTAAGAAACTGTCATCAAGCATTTTAATCAGCCTTGCCCGGAAATCAGCCTTCTTTATGGTAAGCTGCGTATTTTCATCCACTACTCGCGAACGGGCATCGAGCGAAATCAAAAAGTTATTACTCCGGCTTTTAACTTCCAGCTTAATGACGGCGGTATCCTCAACCACCAGGGGGCGGACATTCAAGTTGTGAGGACTGATTGGCGTGACAATGAAATTCTGTGAATGAGGTACCAGAACCGGACCACCGCAGCTTAGAGAATAACCTGTTGAACCTGTTGGAGTGGAAATAATCAGTCCGTCGGCCCAATACGAATTCAGGAACTCATCATTCAGATAGGTGTGGACAGTGATCATTGACGAAGTGTCAGTTTTAGTGATTGTAAAATCATTTAAACCGAAATTTAGCCCGTCAAAAAGATCAACATTTGATTCTACGGAAACCAGCGTTCGCTCGTCAATCCGAAATTGGCCACTGTCCAGCGCGGTGATCATATCCGATATTCTTTCAGGAGATACCGTAGCCAGGAAACCCAAGCGCCCCACATTAATACCTATGGTAGGAATCTGTCGGCTACCAACGTGTGAGATTGTTTCGAGCAGTGTACCATCACCCCCCATACTCACAACCAGGCGTGCATCATACAGCTCTTCGGGTTTTTCATAAACCATTGAGGTCTGATGCGAAATGTGATTTTGATCCAAAAAAATTCGGAAAGACTTGGAGAGCTGAACATCAATTTCCCTGCGTGCCAGTTCAATAAACATAGATTCAATAAACGGGCGTGCAGACTCATTGAAGTTGCGTCCGTGAATGGCTATTTTCATGAAGAAAAAGTAAATAGTCGTGTTTCCCCCGAAAGATACGCGACAATCAGGGCGATTCAAACATCAACTTACAATTAGTGGGAGAAGTGTCAGGTTGCCAGATAGCGCAAGAGCATGTCCAGCCGCTCCTGATCCACACTTGCAATGGGGTCATTTGCGTGGGCTTCTTCAATATCGTATCCGAACCGTTCCAGGGTAGCTATTACGGGCGTGATATGGGTACGATTTAATTTTAGGGTTAATCGCGATTCGTGTTCGGGGTGTGCCGACTCTGAGGAGGAATAGTAACTACTCAACACCCTCGTGCCATTTGATTCGATCAGGCGGCTAATTTCAGATAGAGAATAATCCCGTTCCGTTATTTTAAGCACAATTACAGCTCCTTTTTCCTGTACACCCAAGTCATTTACAAAATTTTCGATCAGCTCACTCACCAGGATCGTTCCGGCAAAGGTTCGGTCTTCATAAAGAACCGGAATGACTTTCAGTCCAAATTGATTGACCATCCGAAGCAATTCATAAGGATGGAGATCTTCCGAAGCAAAAATATCTTCATGAATAATAATGACCCGGGACAGCGTTGCAGAGCTATCCGCAATGTCAAGCAGGATGTCCTCTGAAACGATGCCTTTATATGCTCCTGAATCAGCAACAACCAACTGCTTTGTTCCGAACTCGTCCATCCAGTCCAGTGCCGTACTTACCGAGTCGGTAAGCTTCAGAACGGGGATCATTGGATTGATTAAAGTTGCAGCAAGCATAACAGGATTTAATTATTTGATCTACACCTAACGACAGCGATTCTGGAAAATTGGTTGCAAGGTCAAACTATTTTGAATATAGAAAATGTTCATTTGACCCAATCTATGAAAAAACTCAATACAGTTCAAATTTTGTTACCAAACAATATTTATAAATGACTGATTTTAAGCTAATCGCAAAAGCTAAAATTCCTTTAAAACAAAAAGAGCCGGTAATGGCTCTTTAAAAAAATCTATTCGACGGGGATAGAAACATGTTTTTCTAAAAAGCGTTCTAAAATGATATTGAACTCGTGCGGCCTTTCCATCATGGGGGCATGACAGCATTTATCAATAAAATGTAACTCAGAATCTTCAATCAGCCGGTTGAACTCGTAGCCTACGTGGGGAGGCGTGATGGTATCGTTTAAGCCCCATACCAGTAAAGTTGGTACTTTTATCACGTGAAGATCCTTGGCAAGATTATGACGTTGCGCAGACTTTGCTATACCCACAATACTCATGCACTTTGGTATGCTTGATGTGGTTTCAAAAACTTCATCAATCAGTTCTTTTGTTGCTACGGCAGGATCATAAAATGTGTAAGCAACACGTTCCCGAATGTAGTCGTAGCTTCCTCTTTTAGGAAACGATCCACCCATTGAGTTCTCAAACAACCCGGAACTTCCGGTTAAAACCAATTTTTGGACATTGTCCTGATTTTTCAATGTGTATAATAGCCCAACATGACCGCCAAGAGAATTTCCAATTACCGTCACATTATTCAACCCTTTAAAGGCAACAAATTCTTCAAGAAAAGCAAGCAGTGCTTCAAGCCCTGCCTCACGGGGAGGAAGTTCGTAAATAGGTAATAACGGAATAATGACCCGATGCTTGGAAGAAAAGTGGTCTATGATGCCATCCCAGTTACTTAACGCACCGAAAAGGCCATGCAACAGCAGTAGTGTCTCGCCTTTTCCTTCGTCGATAAATCTAAACTTGCCGTCTGCATGTACTGGATATTTCATTCTTTATCAGGTATATATGTTTCTGTTGAGCCTAAATGAGTTCAAAAAACAATTGAATCTATTAATAAGACGCCAAAGAAAGAAATGTATTTTTTTATTATCCGCAAAACTAATTCTTTTTTTTGATTGCAGGCGAATTGCCTATACCAAACTCAAATATATTTCTTGTAAATATTATATTTTTTCGACTCTATTTGTTCAATAAACATCGAATGTTTCAATTCTGTTCAATCAGACGCTGCGATTTTGAGTTGTAGTAAATCTAACGGTTTTGCGGCTTTATTTCCTCTGGGAATACTTCTTAGTCACTACATGCATGTTTTACTAAGTATCCAGAGTGCTTAACCCCGGTTACCCTACTCCCCTAATGGATTCCCAGCGACGAAATTTACTAATAAGTTAAATGCCTTCACATTAGAAAAAAATTAAAACATGCTGAGCGAGTCAAAAGTCATAAATTATTCAGAAGAACAGTTCAATTTCAAAGGTTTGTTTATGTTTCCATTTCAATCAAATTTTTTTGTGAGAGGACTGACGGTTTTTTTTCTAATATATTTTTTTACAAACTCACTTTTGATAGCGCAACCAGTCGTTCCGCTATATCCAGGAAAGATACCTGGCGCAATTGAAGTTGCAGATGGGGAGACGAATTTAAACCAGGTCGTAAGAAATGTTTCACGTCCTACACTTACTGTTTTCCTTGCACCCGAGGGAAATTCCAATGGAGCCTCCGTCATCATTTGCCCGGGAGGAGGTTACGGGGCTTTGGTGATTGATCGAGAAGGATATAAAGTTGCGGAGGCTTTTAATAAGATAGGTGTTTCGGCTTTCGTCCTAAAATATAGACTGCCATCGGATAAAATGATGCGGGATCGTTCGGTAGGTCCTTTGCAGGATGCTCAACAGGCTATTAAAACGATAAGGGAGCGCTCAGTCGAATGGAAAATCGATCCGGAGAAAATTGGTATTATGGGTTTTTCAGCGGGAGGCCATTTGGCCGCGACAGCGGGAACTCATTTCGACAGCACGTTTATTGACAACCCTACACACACTAGCTTGCGCCCGGATTACATGATATTGGTATATCCGGTGATTAGTTTGCTGGATAAAGTTGGCCATAAAGGATCAGGAATTAATCTTTTGGGAACAGCTCCGGTGGAGGAAAAGGTTAGTTATTTTTCTAATGAGCTTCATGTGAAAAAAACAACACCGCCAACCTTTCTGACTCATGCGGGCGACGATACCGTCGTTTCGGTCGACAATAGCATTCAATTTTACCAGGCGTTAAACAGAAATGGGGTTCCTGCCGACCTTCACATTTACGCTAAGGGCGAGCATGGATATTTAAAGGAACCTGATTTTCAGGAATGGTTTGGAAGAGTATATGCCTGGCTTAAAGTAGTACATATGATTCCTTAAGACCAATTTCACAAGTGTTTATATTCTGGAACCGCTGACTTTATTAGTTGGGTTATTTTTGACGCATCGGATGAAAGCATGCCCTCCTTAATGTCGTCTATGTATTTGATGGTATCTATAAATGACGTATTTCCGATGGAGGCAATCATAATGTCGGGATGATGAGATGGAAGCAAATTGTCGTTAGCGTTTATCAATTCTTCTCTCAGCTTTTCTCCAGGCCGGATCCCACAAAATTTTATAGCGACGTCCGTATAAGGTTTAAGCCCGTGCAATTTGATCAGCCTGATGGCCATATCATAAATATGTACAGAATGCCCCATTCTGAAAATCATGATTTGTCCATCCTTACCCATTGCCCCTGCTTCAAGTAATAGCTGCCCTGCTTCGAAAGTGGTCATGAAATAGCGTTTCATATCTTTGTGGGTGATTGTCAATGGGCCGCCTTGCCTTATTTGATCTTCAAATATATTCACCACCGACCCGCTGGTTCCTAAAACGTTACCAAATCGGGCTGTTACAAATTGTGTTGAGCTTCGGATATATTTGTTTTGAGTAGCCATGACAATCTCTCCGAAACGCTTCGTGGCACCCATTAAACTCGATGGGTTCACAGCTTTGTCCGTCGAGACGAAAATAAATTTTTCAACGTTCATTTTGACAGAAATGTCCGCTAAAATTTTGGTTCCCACCACATTAGTCTTGATGGCATCATAGGGCTGTTTTTCGACAAAAGGAACATGTTTTAGTGCTGCGGCATGGTATACAATATGTGGCTTTGTGTTTTCAAAGATATGCGCTATTCTGATTTCATCGGAGACATCAGCCATTTGGACATTCATGTTAAGGTCTGCAAATTGTTGCCCTAGTTCTGTTTCAAGAGCTGTCAATGTACCTTCACACTTGTCGATAAGGGTGAGCTCAGCCGGCTGATAAAACGCGATTTGTTTAGCAAGCTCTTTGCCAATGGAGCCAGAAGCCCCGGTGATCAGTATTCTGTGGTTATGAATGTGTCCCCGAATATTTTCAGTTGATAGCTTAATGGGCTCACGATGTAGTAAATCCTCAATTTTATAGTTCTTGGTGAAACTTGTCGGTAGAGCAGGCGCTTTTAATCGTGAGATCATTGATATTTACAATTAGCATGAGGATTTACAATCGACTCTTGAAGGCTATACGTAAATATTGTAAACAAGTAACAAATGACACTGCTGCTATTGGTCAATTCCGTGTGACTTTGGCAGCACAAAAAAAGGAGCCGCATGAAAATGCAGCTCCTCAAATCGTTGAAACAATATATTTTTAAATCAATCCTTGAAACAAACCAGGCGCAAGACCGAAAAGAATTGTAAAGAAAGTTGCCAGAACCAAAATAACCATGTAAAAAGGAGCGACCCTGATCCGGGGAACATCACCTTCTCTTACATAAGAGGAAATGATCACACGAAAATAGTAGTAGATACCAACCGTGGACATTAATACAGCAACTACGGTGATCCAAATAATTCCTCTTTCTGCCGCACTGGTAAAGATGAAGAATTTTCCCCAGAAACCTGCGGTCAGTGGAATCCCGGCCAGTGACAGCATTGACACAGCTAGCACAAAAGCGAGGAATGGATTATTTTTTGCTAACCCATTGAATGCCTCGTAGCGCTCATCTGGCTGACCCTCGATCGTCTTTTCTTTTGATACCAGCATAAGCACGCCAAATGCTACGATGGTTGAGAGCGAGTAGGCAAGTGAGTAGAATACAATTGCATGTTCCGTTGGGCTGGAGAGTGCGGTAATGGCAATCAAAAGGTATCCTGCGTGCGAAATCCCTGAATAAGCCAACATTCTTTTGAAACTATGCTGGCTTGTTGCTCCAATATTTCCAACAAGCAACGTAAGAACAGCAATAGCAGCAATGACAATCCACCAAAAGCTGTAAATATTTGTAAAAGAATGAGTCAGCAATCGGAAGATAGCCGCAAAACCGGCTGTCTTTACAATAGTTGACATGAAGGTGGTAAATATTGTTGGCGCACCTTCATAAACATCCGGCGTCCAAAAATGGAATGGCGCTGCTGAAACTTTGAAAAGCATGCCGATGAGCAATAGCAACAAACCTGCATACAAAATGTAGGATGGGGCCCCTGGGGTTACTGTCGCAGCAAATCCTCTGATATCGCTTAGGTCGAAAGACCCCGTTGCGCCATATAGCAGGGTCATTCCAAATAGCATGAAACCTGTTGCAAAGGCACCCATCAGAAAGTACTTTAACGCAGCTTCATTTGATCTTAAATTTCTTTTGTTGCTTCCGGTAAGAATGTACATCGCAACCGAAAGAATTTCCACGCCCAGGAACAGCATGATCAAGTGCTCAAAACCAATCATCATGATCGCTCCCACAAGGGAAAAGAGCATGAGGCTATAATATTCTGCGGGTTCTGCGTCGGCATTGTCATGAAATCCGCCGGAAATGGCCACGATCATGAAAGCGGAAATGAGAACGATTCCATTAAAAGACAATGTCAGGTTGTCTACCCTGAACATATCATAAAAATATAGAAGCGGTCCCTGATTCCATTCGTAGAAGTTACCGGCCAGGGCAACGGCAAGAAAAAACAGCGTGGATGGCAATAGGATATTTTTAGATTTCGAAAACCCTAGGAAGAGCGCAACGATTCCAAAAATTGACAACAAAACAATGGGATACATATATTATTTATTATCGTTTGTCATTTAAAGTAGCTATCAGCGTTGGACCGTTCCGGCCGTCGGCTATCAAACTCATATTATTAAACCTTGTGACTAATTCAAGCTCAATTACCTACCAATTGAAGCAAGTGCGCCACTGCTGGCTCGGAAATTTTTAAAAAGGTATTAGGATAAATTCCGATCCAGAAAACCATAATGACCAGAGGTAATAAAACCGCTCGCTCGCTCATGGTTAGATCTGTAAAGCCTTCAACGAAATTTGACTTGGTTCCGAACATCGACTTTTGAAACAGACGGAGCATGTATACGGAACCCAAAATGATGGTTACTCCTGCTATTGCTCCAAGCCACGCATCGTAATGGAAAACGCTGGATAATAAAAGGAACTCTCCCACAAACCCGTTCGTCAATGGTAATGCAACGCTGCCAAGTAACAGTACCATGAAATAAACACTGAAATGTGGTGACGTCTGTGAAATTCCTCCCAACTGATCAAGGAAACGGGTCTTGGTTCTTGAATAGATAATATCAATCACAAAAAATAAGCCCACCACGTTGATTCCGTGCGCAAGCATTTGAATCAGTGCACCTTGTAAGCCATTTGTGGATGTTGAAAAAACACCTGCTGCCATCAAACCAACGTGTGCGAAAGATGAGTAGGCAATCAGACGCTTCATATCCCTTTGCTGAATCGCAATGATGGATCCGTAAATGATTCCAATCACGGATAAAATTACCGCAACTAATCCATAAGATTCCATCCCCAAAGGAACGATGGGAATCAACAACCTGATTAACCCGTAAACGCCCATTTTCAACATGATACCCGAAAGCAGCATCGTTGCCTGGGTTGGTGCTTCGGTGTAAGTATCAGGCTGCCAGGTATGAAAAGGAAATAAGGGCATTTTGATAGCAAAAGCAATAAAGAAAGCCCAGAATATAAACCCTTGCTGCATCGCTGTAAGCTGCAGGTTGTAAAAGGCTGTGATTTCGGATGTGTGCGTACCGGGCGTTTGGTAATACAAATAGACCAGCGCTACAAACATAAACAAACTACCGAATATCGTGTAGATGAAGAACTTGAAGGTAACTTTGGCCCTGTTTTCTCCGCCCCATACCGCCGCAAGGAAATACACGGGTATCAAAGCCGCTTCAAAGAAAAGATAAAACAGAAAAGCATCTGTTGCAGTGAAAACGCCGATCAGAGCAGATTCCATGAAAAGAATCAGTGAATAAAAAGTGGCGCTATTTTTATAATTGTGACCAAATGCCGAAAGGATGATCAATGGTGAAAGAAAAGCAGTAAGCAAAACTAAAACCAGGCTGATACCATCTATTCCGCCCGCAAAAGAAATACCAGCGGAGTCCAGCCAGTCGTATTTAAAGCTAAACTGAAAGCTCGAAGAGGGATCGAATTGCGACCAGATATAAACGGCCAAACCAAACTCCGCCAATCCGCCGACCAAGGCCACCTGTTTTGCAAGGCGTTCCCCCGATAGCAGCGTAAGAACGCCTGCCGCAATTGGTAAAAGTATTAAAAGAAGAGTAAGCATATTTTCAAGTCAACGGTCAGCAACGATAGTGAACGGAATTTTATAATATTTTCAACAAATCGGATCAAAGCAATAGCTTCCAGAACAAAATAGCAACAATGCCGAGCACCATGGCAAAAACGTAATCCCCGGTAGAACCCGTTTGTGTCTTGCGAAGCTGCCCCGCAAGGAAATTGATAAATCGGGCACTTCCGTTTACAAACAGGTCAATGAAAAACTCTCCGAAGCTGTATAAAGCATTGGACAAGGTGTTCATCGGCTTTACGAAAAGCGAGTCATATAACTCATCTATATAGTATTTGTTGTAGATCACACGCTGCAAGGCAGATTTTTCAACATGATCTGAAGCTGGTACGGCGGCCTTCTGAATGTACATGACGTATGCCAGAATCAAGGCGATTAAAGCGACACCTGCTGAAACAGCCATCAGAATATATTCCTCAGAATGTGAAAGCTCGGCCGGCATAAACGCGGCTGCATTAACCTGCCGTGCACCGTCATAAAGCGGGCTCATAAATTCGGCCAGATGATTGGAGCCATGCAATGCCTCAGGAACTCCTAATAACCCACCCGCCGCGGAAAGCACTGCAAGCACAATCAGAGGAACGGTCATTGAAGCTGGTGATTCATGCAAATGATGTTCTTGTTCGTGGGTGCCTCTGAATTTTCCAAAGAAGGTAAGAAACAACAGCCGGAACATATAAAAAGAGGTCATGAATGAACCAAGTACGCCAAGCACCCAAAGTACTTTATTATGTTCGAAAACATGTGCGAGAATTTCGTCCTTAGAAAAGAAACCCGCGAATGGAGGTAAGCCAGAAATGGCCCAGGTTCCGATCAGGAACGTGATGAAAGTGACAGGTAATTTTTTCCGTAACCCACCCATGGAACGAATGTCCTGCTCATCGGACATCGCGTGGATCACACTTCCCGCACCCAGGAATAATAATGCCTTAAAAAATGCATGCGTAATGACGTGGAACATGGAAGCAGAATAGGCCATTGCTCCCAAACCCATAAACATATAACCCAACTGGCTCACGGTTGAATATGCGAGCACTTTTTTGATGTCGTTTTGAAGAAGTCCGATTGACGCAGCAAAGACCGCGGTCGCTGCTCCGATGATGCCGACGATTTCCAGAGTGGAAGGCGCGAGCGAATAAAAAACATTAGAACGGATCACCATGTAAATACCCGCCGTTACCATCGTAGCCGCATGAATCAAAGCAGAGACAGGAGTCGGGCCAGCCATCGCATCAGGTAGCCAGGTGTAAAGCGGAATCTGTGCCGACTTACCCATTGCTCCAATAAACAAAAATAAGGTGATGGTGATCATCACCGGGTCACCGACCTGCAATCCCGTGGCTTGTTTGAACACATCTAAATATTCTACGGAACCGAAAGTTGCAATTATGGTGAAAATCCCCAGAAGAAATCCAAGGTCACCGACGCGGTTCATTATGAAAGCTTTCCTTGCGGCATTGTTGTAGTTTGTGTTCTTGTTCCAGAAGCCGATCAACAAATACGAACATAATCCAACTCCTTCCCACCCTATGAACATGATGACGTAATTGGACCCTAAAACCAAAATCAACATAAAAAAGAGGAAGAGATTCAGGTAAGCAAAAAACTTGCCGAATCCCGCATCGTGATGCATATAACCAATCGAGTACAGATGGATCAACGATCCTACACCAGTTATGATCATCAGCATCAGCAATGAAAGCTGATCAATTTGGAATGAAAATGGAATATTTAGCTTTCCGACTGTAATCCAGTCAAACAGAGGGACGACAAATGGCTGGCTGCCATTGGCAAGAAACGCGTTAAATGCGATAATTGACAACGCAGAACTTCCCACAACAGTCAATGTGCCGATAATTCCAACTGCTGATTTGGGGATATTTGGAAATCCGAGTCCGTTGATCAGAAACCCGAGCAGAGGCAGCAGTGGAATGAGAATAAGTAATGATTCAGACATATCTAATTTTAAATCTTTAATCTATAATTATAGAAAAAGGGAACTGTCATTTTGGTGTTGTTGAAACAACGCACAATTTCGGAGGGACTAGTCAATTCCTACCATTTCAGTTTATTAAGAAAACCAATATCTGTATTTCTTGTATTTCTATAAATCATAACGATAATGGCAAGGCCAACAGCTACTTCTGCTGCTGCTACGGCCATGATGAAAAACACGAACACTTGCCCCGCCGGATCAGACCTGTACGAAGAAAAAGCGATCAACAATAGGTTGGCAGCATTTAGCATCAACTCTACTGACATAAAAATTACAATGGCGTTACGTCTTGTAAGTACCCCAATGATGCCAATTACAAAAAGCAGGGTGCTGAGAATGAGGTAATATTGAAGAGGGATGTTCTGAATAATCGCTGGTATACTAACCTCTGGCATATTAGGGTTTGGGATCATAGCAGATTTACCTTAGTGGGTATGCGTTTAAAATCAAATTTTTAATGTGTTGAAAGATCGGCTTATGCTGGTCAAAACAACGTTTTTTTTAGATTGCTGGGCAAAAATAGTTATAAATACTTCTTAGTGCCAACTGTAAGCCTTTTACTTCTTTTACCGTTGGGTAAAAGCACGCAATTTTATCTCGGTGAGCCTACGTTTGGTATCCAGTGGAAATTCTGCTTTCATCATCCAATCATAAAATGAAGGTTCGTTTTTCAGGATATCTGCTACGCGTTTTCCGTTATGTTTTCCAAAGTTAAAAACTTCTTCACCCTTATCGTTAAAAACCATTCTTCCTGCAAAATCAATAATTCTTGCAGCTGTCAATTCGTGTAGTGCAGCAACGTCGTTATGAATAGCGCCTAGCTCTTTTCCATGGGAATCGAAAACTTTTTGCCCGTCATATTTTGCGATCTGACCTTGAAGCACCTCAAATGTTGCAATGGTATCTGCTTCGGCACTGTGTGCATCCACAAGGGTTTTATCGCAGTAGAACTTATAAGCTGCAGACAAATTCCGGGGTTCCATCATGTGGTAGATCCGCTGTGTATCCACCGTTCGCCTGTTTTTGATGTCAAATTCAACGCCTACTCTCAGAAATTCTTCCACGAGCATGGGTATATCGAAGCGGTTGCTGTTAAATCCCGCCAGGTCACAACCCTCAAGAAAGGTTGCCATATTCTTTGCCAGACTTTTGAACGTTGGAGCGTCTTTTACGTCTTCATCGTAAATGCCATGGATCAAACTGCTTTCCAACGGAATGGGCATTTCCGGATTTATTTTCCGGGTACGTATTTCCGTCTCACCATTCGGCAGGGCTTTTACCACTGAAATTTCCACGATTCGGTCGCGGGCAATGTTTACTCCTGTGGTTTCAAGATCAAAAAAAGCCAGAGGCTTTTTCAGACGAAGGGTATGCATAAGGCGGAATTCATTTGGTTTTAAAGGGGCGAAGTTACGCTTTACATGCTTACAGCCCAAAATAAGCGCTGAGTTTCGATTTTTACATTTCCTTTTTATATTGATTCTAAATTTGGGAAAATGTTAGATACGGGTGTAGGCAAACTTTTCCGGGTGAGATCAACATTGGAATAGTTGTCGCAGCTTCACGACAGAGAAGGGCTGAGATGTGGATTCTTGGTTTTTTTATTTTCGAAGGATTTAAAAACAAGTTTTTGTTCAAAAAACTGATAGGAAATTTGCGAAACTATTAACGTGATTGCCACCATTAAAAACACGCATGCTGGTCCCTGATTGTAAATGGGGTAATCTAGTTTGATAAAAAGCTCTTGTATGAAGCGAGCCACTGGCAGATGCCAGAGATATATGGAAAATGAAATGTTACCGAGATGAACAAGCCAACTCGGATAATTTACAGGGTGTTGTTTACTATTATAAATCAGGGCCGTAAACAACAAAGCCATGCCCAATCCCCATCTGCCAGGTCCGTGGCCGCCATAGAATCCAGAAAGATATTGCCACAAAACGCCGGTAACAATTGCGTAAGTGACCAGTTTTGGTGCAAAAAGCCGTGTGAAAATTTCGGAGTAGAAATGGCTTGTATAAGAGAGACCGATTATTACACCGTAAACAAAGGTCCAGATAACGGGGTTTGTTATTAGGTTGACATACCCCCATCCCTGGCGACCATTGTCGGAAGTGTCCATTGTAAAATTACCTGCCAGGATTGGCATAACAACCAGGGTAACAACGACAATTAAACCAAAAAAGTACCAGCGATATTTGCCAAAAAGCAGAGAAAGGGATACGAGAAAGTAGAAGTATACTTCGTAGTTGAGACTCCATCCGACATTCAGTACCGGATATCCGAAAAACGGAGGATTGTTAAGATTCAGCGGGACAAAAAAAATGCTTTTTACGATGCTTATAATAGCAGCCGAAGGTATATGAAGCTTGTAAGTAATGATTATAAGTGAAATTGTCGCAAATGCATATAATGGCCACACACGGAATAATCGTTGCAGCAAAAAAGAGATACTTTCACGAAGATTTCCTGAAACTTTTGTGGTCACGAGTACCATAATAAATCCACTTATCACAAAAAAAAGGTCAACTCCAGCCGGGCCGCAACTTGCAATGTAGTCGATTTCTAGTTTGAAGGGATCACCTGGTTTCATAAATACTCTCAAATGAAAGAGCATAACCAGACATGCTGAAACGCCCCGAAGTACCTGAATCACTTCAATCTTAGAGAAAGATTTGTTGGGAAATTTTATTTGTGATTGAATAGACGTTTCGGGCATAATGGATTGTTTCTGGTTATTGCGCGGCGCGTGGCATAGATAAGTTACAAGAAAAATGACTACTTCCTGATGTGATTCGCTGGGTAATAAATGCAAAGTTGTTTTACCCTGCCATTCTTCTGGAACGTTTTGTGACTTCTAAATTTTGTTAAAAACTTTCGGAAATATTACAGGGAAAATTGTTTAAAACTGCAGGTGTCTCATTATTTTTTATCAAAGCATCTATTTTTTCCTTCACATGCAAAAAACCTGTACCTTTGCGGGCAATTTGTTGATACAGATCATAATATCCTTTTAACTTAATTTTTTGTTGCAATGTCCGCAGTAGCAGAGCAAACCCGGTTGGCCGACCGTATCAATGCCCTCGAAGAATCTTCGACACTGGCGATGACCAAAATGGCACGTGAATTGGCTGCCCAGGGCCACAAAGTAATCAGTCTGAGCGTGGGAGAGCCAGACTTCAAGACGCCCGCACATATTTGCGAGGCGGCTAAGAAAGCCATTGATGATGGGTTTCATGGTTATTCACCTGTAGCCGGTTATCCTGACTTGCGAAAGGCAATTGCTGATAAGTTAAAGCGTGATAATAATATAGATTGGAAACCTGAAAATATCGTGGTTTCGACAGGAGCGAAGCATTCACTAGCGAATGTGATACAGGTTTTGATCAATCCGGGAGACGAAGTAATCATTTTTGCGCCATATTGGGTGAGTTACTCAGAAATGGTGAAACTGGCCGAAGGAAAATCTGTTATTGTTAATGGTGCTTTTGAAAATGGTTTTAAGGTGACCGCTGATCAGCTGGAAGCTGCCATTACACCCCGTACTAAAGTTGTCATGTATGCTTCGCCGAACAATCCAACAGGTGCAGTGTATTCTGAAAAAGAATTAAGAGAAATCGCGGCTGTACTGGAAAAACATGAGGACGTTTACGTATTGGCCGACGAAATTTATGAATATATCAATTTCACGGAAGAGGGTCATTTCAGCATCGGTTCTATTCCTGCATTAAAGGATAGGGTAATCACAGTTAACGGTGTTGCCAAAGGTTTCGCAATGACTGGGTGGAGAATAGGATTTACCGCTGCCGCCAAGTGGATTGCTGATGGAGTGGAAAAACTACAGGGTCAGGTGACTTCTGGAACAAACTCAATCGCTCAAAAAGCAGCAACGGTAGCTTTTAACGGCACGATGGAGCCAACGATCGAGATGACCAAAGCCTATTCACGTCGTCGTGATCTTGTAGTTGGTTTGTTGAAACAGATTGAAGGCTTCAAAGTAAACGTTCCAGATGGTGCATTTTATGCTTTCCCTGATGTTAGCTACTATTTTGGAAAATCTGACGGGACCACGACGATCAACGATTCGGATGATTTTTCTAACTGGTTACTGAATAAGTATTACGTTTCAACCGTAGCTGGTTCAGGTTTCGGTGCACCGGATTGCATCCGTATCTCTACGGCAGCGGCAGACGAATCGCTTGTTGAAGCTGTTCAAAGAATTAAAGACGCAGTTGCAACTTTGAAATAATTGAATTGCTAATAATTTTTGGAAGCCTCATGGGATTTAATGTCCATGAGGCTTTTGTTTAAATGAAGGTGAATCACATTGATTTTTTAATTGTTTCTCATTCAGAATTTTATCTTTCAATGTACAAAAAAGCCGTCAGCTGGTAGCTGATAGCCGACAGCTAATTATGAGTAAATATTATTTTTTAAAAGTTAAGGAGTTAGAAAAGGAAACGGATGAAGCGTCTACGATTCATTTCTGGCATCCCCTTAACGAAGTAGTTACATATCGGCCAGGGCAATTTCTCACGCTACTTTTGCCTCAGGATGAAAAAAAGGTAAGGCGGTCTTACTCGATGTCGAGTTCGCCTTACACAGATGTCTCTCTGGCAATCACGATCAAGCGTGTTCCTGGTGGATTTGCCTCCAACCTGCTTTTGGATACGATCAAAGTAGGTGACGTGCTGGAAGCGATGGAACCGGCAGGTGCTTTTTTCCCGAAACAAGGCGACGACCAGACAAGACAGGTTGTTTTCATAGGAGCTGGTAGTGGGGTTACGCCGCTGTTTTCTATTTTGAAATCTGTTCTTATGGTAGAGCCTGAAAGTGAAGTAATTCTGATTTATGGAAGCAGAAATGAAGAGAGCATCATTTTCAGCAAAAAACTGGAATCGTTGCAGAAAAAATATAAAGAGCGGTTGAAGATCGTTCACACATTGAGTCAGCCATCGGATATCTGGACAGGGGAAACTGGAAGATTGAATAAAACGCATCTTCTGAAAATTCTCGAAAAATTTCCTGACCTTGACAAAATCGAAGCGGAGTTTTTCCTATGCGGGCCAGAGGACATGATGGAAGAGGTGCATCGCGCGTTGGCCATTTTAGCTGTGCCGGAAAATAAAATCAGAAAAGAGAGCTTTGTTACCGCCACATCACTGCATCCGGGAGAGGTCATGACGCAAGAGGAAGACGATACGAATAAGACCAGGGAAATTACGCTGATATACGAAGGAGCAGAATATAAGCTGCCGGTCAGGCCGCATGAAACGGTTTTAGAGGCAGCATTGAATATGGATATTGATTTGCCCTATTCATGTCAGGCAGGTATGTGCACGGCATGTATGGGAAGATGTACTTCTGGAAAAGTGCATTTGGATGAAGAAGATGCACTTTCTGAGGCTGAAAGAAACGAGGGCTTTATCCTGACCTGTGTCACCCATCCGATGAGCGATGATGTGATCATTGAGGTGGAGTAATTGAAATAAGTTTAAAAAAAGGAGCGCCTCCAAATCTTGTTCTTTGGAAGCGCTCCTTTTTTTACTTCTTGCGAGGTGGTGCTGGAGGAGCTGGTGGTGCTGTCGGTGCTTTTGCGGGTTTTGGCGGATTTGGAACCACGGTTGCTACTTTTGCTTTTACATGTTTTGGAGGACGAGGTGGTTTCGGTGTCGCTGGTGCAAACTTTGGATAACCAGCAATACTCATTGTTGTGCCATGTACCATCGCCGCTTCAAAGGGACGGTCAATTTTACTTGACAAAGTCTCAATTTCTTCCTCTATTTTTCTCATAGGCTCTTCCGCCTTAAAAACCTCTTTTCGGCTTTCGATGAGATCAATATTCAGTTTGGTGATTACTTCTTCCTGAAGCTTGATCTGTTCCTCAAAATCGCTCAATTGCTTTTCTACATCGTCTGTTTTGGGTTCATTGGGTTTTGAGGGGTTTATTACGGCGCTTCGCTTTTCCATTAATTTGTTCCGGAGATCCATCGCCGTGTTTTTTTTCCATTCCAGTTTTTCCATTCCCCGGACTGCTCTTTCGGCATCGAAACGGAATTTTTCCATTTGTAACCGCAGCTCTTCGATCTGCATTCTGATCTTTTCGTACTCATCGGATGACATTCTTTTGTCATCATGATTTATCGTAGCCAATTGCCCGCTTAAAATCTCGACCTCCATCGGATTTAATACGGACAATCCTTTGCGTATATCGTCCACACTAAAAATATTTGGGTTTATTTTATGATAACCTTCCGCAAGCGCTTCTAATTCGTCTTTATCATCACTGACCTTAATCTCAACGGGGGAGTCTTTATGTCTATTTCCTTTTATAACCGTATCAGTAAAGGCCTGTTGAGAAACTGTAAATTTCTCAACGGTTTTTACAGCTTTGCTTTTTTCTGTCTTTTTAGTTTGCTTTTTTTCCTGCTGCCCAACTGCATAAACTGAAATCCCCACAACTAAACTTAGAGCGATCAGCATTACGGGCAGTGTGGTAAAAGTCTTGACAGGTTTAGGAGCGAGGCCCATCACACGGCGGACACGTTGTAGCAAAAGTGGCTTTCTTGAAGCAAAGGCCATAGCCATAGCCGGTGCCGATTCCCACTCGGCCACCTTGACCAAGGCATGCGCCAGGGAAATTCTGTCACCACAGACATTTACAGCAATGTCGTCGCAGCAATTTTCGCGTTCAGTCCGCACTTTTTCCGAAAGCCACCAAAGACCCGGGTGAAAGAAATAAATCACTTCAACGATCGACTGGAGCAGATTTACCAGATAATCATTACGGCGGATATGGGCCAGTTCATGAGCAAGAATTGCTTCCACCTGTGAAACAGAGAAACCCGTTAACAGACCAACCGGAATAAGTACAATCGGTTTGAATGCGCCAATAACCATAGGCGTCAAAATCCTGTTTGTTTCCCGAAACTCAATTTCCCGAGAGATATTTAGTCTCGCAGAAAGTAATCCAAATCTTGTCCTCCATTCTTTATCCATCACAATTTTTGCCTTCGATCTTAAGATTTCTGTTTGGATCCAGCCTCCCACAAATCGCAGCATCAACAGCGCCGTACCGATAAACCAGCAAATAACTAGCTCGCTGATGTGGGTCTGTAGCCATAGTTGCATTTTGGCTGTGAGTGACAAATCGTACTCAATTCTTTGCCATTTCAAATTCGAAGCAGCGGCGTTTATTGCAGGCATATTGCCAGCTGAAATACTGGCAACGGGTATTTTTGAAATATAAAATGAGAGCGTTGCGATGGTGGAAATTATTTGGAGGCCCAAAATCCCTATACCTGCGTTATATCTGAGGGATGCCGTCCTTTTTCGTGTAAAGTAAAAGAACAAGGCAGCGAAAATCGTAAGTAATGTTCCCTGCCAGACCGAATGTACTAATGTCCAGCCGAGAGCAGAGATGATGGGTTCCGAAGCGAATTCTAAAGGGATTTTCATGGCTAACGATTGTTTTCGATGTTGTTTAATAATTCACGAATCTCATCCAGCTCTCCTTTCGACGTCTTGTGGTTGCCCAATGCCTGCATCACCACCTGAGCCGCAGAACCTTGAAAAGCAGTTTGTACAAGTCTTCCAAGCAGGTTTTGCTGCGTTTCCTCCTTGCCGAGCAGTGCTACATAAATATGCGATCTGCCTTGTTCGGTGCGATAGAGCAATCCCTTGTCGTGCATGATCTGCATCAGCTTCAGCGTGGTTGTGTAACCTACATCTTTGGTGTCAGCGAGGTAATCATGAACTGACCGAACCGTGGCCGGGCCGCTTTCCCACAAGTAGTTTAATATTTCAAGTTCTGCATCCGTTGGTTTAATATACATGGCTAGATTTTTAAGTACGATAATCTTCGTAACAAATGTGTACGAAAAATATCGTAGTTGCAAGAGCTTTTTACGTTTTTTTTCGTAGATACAGTGTACGTATCTTTTAATTGTCTATTATACAGCAGTTTATCAAAAAAATAGGCCTCCGGAAAATTTTCCGAAGGCCCTGACTTCTATAACCTCTTTAAATTCTATAACTCCTTAATCTCTACACATAAGTGTTCAACATCACCGGCATTACAAGCATCAGAATATCTTCATTTTCTTCCTGATCCAGAGGAATGATTAGTCCTGCACGGTTTGGCGCTGATAGTTCGAAGGTGATGGTTTTACTCGTAATATTTCCCAGCACTTCAATCAGGAATTTCGCATTAAAACCAATTTCCATTTCGTCGCCATTGTATTCGCACATAAGTCGTTCGTTGGCTTCGTTGGAGTAATCCAAATCTTCTGCTGATACCACCAGGTCATTTAAAGAAAGCTTCAACCGAACCTGATGCGTGGTACGATTGGAGTATATTGAAATCCGGCGTAATGAACTAAGAATGTCCATCCGGTTAATAGTCAGGGAATTAGGGTTATTGGTCGGGATTGCGTTCTCGTAATCCGGGAAACGCTCGTCGATCAAACGGCAGATCATTTTGATATTTCCAAAACTGAAAAAAGCATTGGAGGACGTGAATTCAGCTTTTACGGGAACATCATCTGCTGGCAGACAAGACTTTAGTAAGTTGAGCGCCTTACGTTGAATAATCATCGATGTATCAACATCCGATTTAATATCTGACCGGCGGTAACGTACCAGGCGGTGGCCGTCGGTGGCTACGAAAGTTGCGTTTTCTGTGCCCATTTGAACAAAAACCCCAGTCATGGCGGGCCTTAGGTCATCTGTGCTTGTCGCAAAAAGCGTATTCGCGATGGCTGCACTTAATGCAGACGAAGACAGATCGACAGATTGCCCGCGATTTACCGACGGCGTCTTAGGGAAATCAATTGGATTTTCTCCTGAAAGCTTGTAGCGTCCGTTGTCCGAAATGATTTCCGTTCCGAAAGTTTCGCCATTGACCTGCAATGTAATAGGCTGCTCAGGAAGACCCCGGAGCGTATCCAGTAAAAGTTTGGCCGGAATGGCTATTGCTCCTTTGTCGGAAGATTCAACCTCAATGGCTGTTATCATTACCGTCTGAAGATCAGAGGCAGTAACCGTTAGTGAATTTCCTTCCAGCGAAAGCAGAAAATTTTCAAGTATAGGTACAATAGGGTTCGTAGAAACGACACCATTAATAGCGGATAGTTGCTTAAGAAGAACTGATGACGAAACGACAAACTTCATAATTCGTGACGTAAGTATTTATATATTATTGAGATAGATACAATTGATACTGCCGAAATCCATTCTGCAGGGAACAAAAGTAGGAAAAATAAAGTACTCTGCCATGGTGCTCAGGCATATTTGTGAAGACGGATAAAGTATCTCACCGCTCCAAAAAGGGCAATCAGTGTCAGGGGAAGTAAAAGGTTAAGACTTTGCCAGAATTTCCTCTTTTCCTGAACTTTAATTTTGTCCAAAGCCCGGATCGTAACTTCTTTATTCCGGGAAGTAATAAGCCCACCGGCATCGGTCATATAGTCGAGTGCATGCATTACGAAGTCTTTGTTTCCAAAGGTTTTGTTTAAAACACGATCATAACCCAACGGGAGCGGCGCCTTCCGTTTGTAGTCATAGTCGTTGACAATCACATCTCCGTCAGCGCAGATCAACACCTTTCCCTGGTTTCCCGAATCTTTGAATGTGGCAGCTCTGGGATCGCCGGGTAAAATACGATTTTGATACAATGAGTTAAAGGTCCCCTCGAAAAGTACGGAGGCAAGTTTGATCCCTCCCGAATATTCCGAGGGGTTGGGCTGTTTACGTGCCTCATTATAACCAACCAAAGCCGGCGTATTAATACTTTGAGTGTATCGAGAAGTCATCAGCAGGGCGGTTTTCCTGATGCCGGGTGCTCCGCCTACCGTATCCAATGAGCTCAAAAACCTTGAATAAACCGCGTCTGTGTTGCGTGCAATCGGATGTTTTCCAAAATTATTAAGTATCGGGAAAAACCGCCAATCAACTGGTTGTATTTCAGGTTTATCACCCAAGTTGCCCACGTTCATCAGGATTTTGGCGCAGTTCAGGTCCTTGATCAAATTGTAATTTATTCGTGCACCCCACCTAAAAAACAGATCATTTAGGTTCAGATCCAGCGGCTGTGCATAAGTTCCTTCCAGGCTCACGCTGTCCACTTTTGCGCCATCAACGAAGAAGAGGGCCTTTCCTCCGTTGACAACATATTGGTCAAGTTTGTATTTTTCGTCATCTGAAAATGCACTGTCGGGTTTGAGAACAACCAATGCATCAAGTCCCTGGTACGAACCAGGATTATTCATATCCAGAAACACATCGTAATTCTGCTGTATTGTGGCGATCAGGTCGCTCAACCGGGCAGGAGATATTTTTGTGTGGCTAACGACCATACCCACCTTTTTCCGTTCCGGGTTTGACAAAAGGCGAATCGCGGAAGCAAGCTCAAATTCTACACCTTCAACAGATTGATTCAACTGTTCTTCGGGAGAGCTGCTTTTGTTTCCTTTTAGTAACTGTACAGGAACTGAAAGCGTGTCAGACTGCACGATGGCTCCCGGGAATATGATTTTTTCCGTTCGTTTACCATCCTCATTGGCAAAAACATTGGTGGGATTCAGTCCCCGGTCTACCAGGACAGCGTATTGCTTATTTCTCTGTTCTTCACTTATAGCATCTGATGGGTCAGAAAAAGTAAAGTGAAGGCGACCGTTAGCATAGGTCTTGAACTCTTCAAGTGTCTCAAGGGTGGCGGTTTCCAGTCGCTCGAATCCTGCAGGAAAATCTCCCGACAGATATACATGCACGTTTACATCTTTATCCAAGTTGCCCAACAGGGCCTTTGTTGCGTCGGAAATAGAATACCGTTTGTCCTCGGAAAGATCCCATCTGAAAAAAATCAAAGAAGCCAGCCAGTTAAGCACAGCAAGGACAGTAACGAGTACAAGAAATTTAAGAAATGTGTTTTTCATTTACTTTGATAGCTCCAGGCCAATGTGAATTTCCTTGTCTTCAGCACAACAAGTTACATATAACAAGGATGGACGTTAAAGTTTGGTCAAACCTTAACGTCCATCCTGATACAAAAATATAAAAGTCTAAATCAATTGTGGCAAGTCCAGTCGGCAATGTACTGCAGCCTCGCAGTGGAATACGAACCCAAATCCTTTAAATTCATTTCTTGCCAAACTTACAGCTTCTATTGTCCGCTACCAGATAATATGACTTATAGTTGGATGCTTTTGGATTCATACATCCCTTCAGATTCAGCAGCTCGATATTCCTGAAATCGATTGGATGACTTTCCGCCTGCAACGCAATGTATCCACTGCTTAAAGGCGTATTTTGCTTTTTCATCCAGTCTTCTTCGTTCCCCACTTTGCCATCCTTAAAAGTATGTCCTTTGCTCACATAGCCGCCTCCGATCTGGGGCTTTGTAAAAACCAAAACGGTATCTCCCTCTATCAGATGGTAAACAATTGAATCACCTAACACAATCGCTTCGGCTGTAACCCACTGGTCTCCGTTATATGTTTTTGATGTTGAATTGATACAATGCTGTTCCGTGGTTTTTCCGTTGATATCTACAATCGTTCCGGGTGTGCAAAGATTACCTGTTGTCCTTTGGCCGGCGTCGAGTCCACCCAGATATTGCATTTCAAGTGAAACAGGAAAATCCTGATCCAGTCCCAGGCTTGCAGCCGATTGAGAATGCAGCATGATACCGCTGTTTCGTACATTCCAGGAAGCTCCGCCAGGAACCTGTGTGCCCGTAAAACGATATTGCATGCGGATCTTGTAATGAGAAAATGGCTTGTTGTAGTACATGTGACCATATTCTGTCGTGAACTTTTCGTATTCCTTATAGTTCACACGGATCATGTTGTCTTCGACAAGGAAGGTATGTTTGTAATTGTCGTTGACCTTGTGACCCGCAATTTTAATATCCCATCCCGTGAGGTCTTTGCCATTGAAGAGTGATTCCCATTCCTCTTTGTCAGATTTTTTCTGGGCAAAAAGTGTGTTACAGATGGCAGTAAGAATCAGGAATAGCGAAAGTACCTTAGACATGGTTTTTTATTGTTTGTTCATAAAGGAATTCATGTATAATTTCCTACTTCAATTTCATCAACATACAGTAATTATTAAAAGAAGACTTATAAACACCATCCGATACCGTTGATGAGCTGGATAAAAAAGTCAAAAAACATCTGCCAGTATAGGCAGTTACCTTCTTCTCCGTTTTCCTTTCGGCTCTGGACTGGATGTCTTACGACTCTTCGAAGCCCCGCTTGGCTGTCTTGAGCTTCTGTCATTCCCTCTCGAAGTGCGATTGAATTCCCTGTCACTTCTGCCATTACTTCTTGAGCCGGAAGGTTTGGTTCCGGCAAGGAACAGATCCATACTTCTACGTGCAAGATTTGTTTCTTTTACCTGAACCTGAACGGTGTCTCCGAATGTGTATATTTTTTTAGTACGCTGGCCGACGATCCTGTAATTTTCCTTCTCCAGTTCATAGTAATCGTCTCCCAGATCAGTCATACGGATCAGTCCTTCGGAAGCGGTTTCGGTGATCTCCACAAAAATGCCGAATTCAGTCACGCCGGTGACAATGCCGTCAAATACGCGCTCCTTGTCCATCATGCTCATGAATTCCACTTGCTTGTATTTGATCGAGGCTCTTTCTGCTTCCGCCGCAAGACGCTCACGCTCAGACGAATGCTTTGAAGCTGCTTCCAGCGATTCCTTGTCGGCCGATTTTCCGCCATCAATGTAATGCTGCAGCAATCTGTGCGCCATGACGTCGGGGTAACGGCGGATGGGCGACGTGAAATGCGAGTAACGCTTGAATGCCAAACCAAAGTGACCCAGGTCTTCGACGGTATAGCGCGCCTTGGCCATCGTTCTTACGGCCAGGGATTCAATCAGATTTTGTTCGGGCTTGCCTTCCACTTTTGCCAGCATGTTGTTCATGGATTTGGCGATTTTGTCTTCTTCGTCCACTTCCATTTTATAGCCCATTTTGGCGACGAAAGTTGCAAAAGTCTTCAGGCGGTCAGGATCCGGGGCCTCGTGTACACGGTAAACCATCGTGTTTTTTAGTTCACCATTCGACAAAGTATACACATATTCGGCAACCCTTTTATTCGCCAAAAGCATAAATTCCTCGATCAGTTTGTTGGAGTCATGCCGCTCTTTTTGGTATACACCCAGTGGCTTTCCGTTTTCATCCAGTCTGAACCTCACTTCGGGCGTTTCAAAATTAATCGATCCGTTTTTGAAGCGTTCTTTTCTGAATATTTTTGCGAGTGTGTTCATGGCGTTGAGTTCACCGGGGAAGTCACCTTCTCCTGAATCCAACACCTGCTGCGCTTCTTCGTAAGAAAACCTGCGGTCGGAATGAATAACGGTTCTGCCAAACCACTCTTTCAAAATTTTCCCTTTTGGGCTTATTTCAAAAATTGCTGAGAATGCGAGCCGGTCTTCATTGGGTCTTAGCGAGCACAAATTATTCGAAAGTTTTTCGGGCAACATGGGTACAGTCCGGTCAACCAGATAAACCGACGTTGCTCTTTTGTAGGCCTCCTTTTCCAGTTCCGTGCCTGGCAGCACATAATGTGAAACATCAGCAATGTGCACACCGATTTCCATATTTCCTTCGTCAAGATACTGTATGGATAAGGCGTCGTCGAAATCCTTGGCGTCAACGGGATCTATGGTGAATGTCAGTATCTTACGCATGTCCCGACGCTTGGCAATGTCTTTTTTTGCAATCTTATCGGGAATTTTTTGCGCTTCTGCTTCTACAATTTCAGGGAAATGATACGGCAGTCCAAATTCGGCGAGGATCGCATGCATCTCCACATCGTTGGTTCCAGCCTCACCAAGCACTTCTAAAATTTCGCCTTCTGCCTGGCTTCTCCTTGTGGGCCATTGCGTCACTTTTACAATAACCTTATCGCCGTTCTTCGCTTCTTTTAGCTCCTCCAGATCGATAAAAATAGGGTCAAAAAGTTTTTTGTGATCCGGCTGAACCACGGCAAACCGAGGATTGATTTCAATCACGCCGACAATTTCAGCAGCGCTCCGTTGGATAATTTCAGTAACTCTGCCTTCGACACGGGTCTTGGCAGAATCGCCGCGGCTTGATTTTGAACCTCTTGTATTTTTGGTTAATGGTTGAATGGTAACGGTATCACCGTCCCATGCGCCATTCAACAAGTCGGTTTCGACATAAATATCGTCGTCCCTTCCGTCTATCACCACAAAAGCAAACCCTTTATTGACCCGGTCCACACGACCGGTGAACCCGGATTTTACAGATTTGTGTGGTCCTGCCGAATAACTTCCGTTGCTATGATATACAAGCTGGCCGGCTTCTTCAAGTTCGTGTATGATCTCGTTGAATAGTTGTCTTACTTTTTTATCCTGCACGCCAAAATGATCGTGAACGTCGAATGGACGAAAAGAATGTTCGCTGTTAAGATCGAAAAATGCAGCAATATCCGCTTTTAGATTTTCAATGTAGGAAACGATGTGGTGAGGCGATCCGGCCTCTTTTTTTTCAGTGTTATCGCTTTTTATTATTTTCTTACTTCTCATGTATTTGTTGACTGTTGACTTAAAGTTCTCAGTCTATTTAATTTTATAATTTGAATGAGCGAAAGATTCACAACAACCCGGCTAAGTGTTTGCGCTCTCAACAGATTGTTGAATACGGGTTGGTAAATTAGCTTCAACTCTTATTATGTTGGTCGCTGAAACGAGTTGCATGCATTGCAGTTTCAGATATATTTGCGCGAGAACCACCACATCTTCCCGGCAATAGCGGCAAATTTTTTCCAGGTCGTTTTCCTGATAATAGACCCTGGTCACCTGGTCGCCGCTCATTTCATTTTTGCTTCCGGGTATTTCAAAAACAGCTGCAAGCAGATCCAGCGAAGTGTAACTTTTGTAATCTCCGAATTTCCAAAGCTCCATGGTATCCTGATGTAGAATTTCCCACGGTTTTTTACCTGAAATCTGTAACGCTTTTGGAATTTCAATACCGTGGATTAGCATACGCCTGCACACGAATGGAAAATCGAACTCCTTGCCGTTGTGTGCGCAAAGGACAAGTTGCTCGGCAGGATATTTTTCAATCAACGCTTTGAACTCAATAAGTAATTTCACTTCGTCGTCACCGGAAATGGACCTTACCTTGAAAGAGAGCTCATCCCTTTCGTTGAAGTAATAGGCGCCGAAAGCAATACACACGATCTTTCCAAATTCGGAGTAAATAGCACTTCGTTCAAAATAGTAATCTGCGTTCGTGGGATACTCTTCTCCTTTTCGAAGTGAGGTTGCCTTTTTATCCCAAAGCTTCTGCATCCGCTCTGGCAATTGCTCGTACGAAGAATGCGAAGCTACAGTTTCAATATCCAGCAGCAGAAAGTTCTTGATGAGTTTACGGAATTCATTTGTCATAGTGTGTGGGTTTTTAGTCGGTATCAGGGAAATCGGAGGTAAGACTATTCGTGTAAAACGCCTTTCAGGCCCAATGAAGCTATTTCAATGACATTGTCTTCCACGATGCTATCCGGGACGAAGATAAACTTTTTATCGTAAATCTGATTACCAAGGAAATAGCTGATCCAGAATTCATTATTCAGGTGAAAAACATCAGGCATAATTGCTTCCACCACCTGATGCTGCCCGGCTGCTATTTCTGCAAAAAAATGACGCAAGGTGGAAGTTTTCTGATCCGAATTCAAGCCTGATTCAGTATTTCCATAACCCTTTGAAGTCACAAAAACATTTGTAATCGGCTTGTCGTTTCGGTTGATCACAACGACGTTCCATTCTGGAGTATTTTCCTCATTGATCTTTCTAACAACCGCTACCTGAACTCCCTGAACGGGGTGAAATACGATGTCTTTTTTCATTATGTGATGTTTTACTATTTGAAAATCAGTCAGCTAAGATAGTGTCATCCCGAATAACCGTGCCAAATGCTCCTTTAATATAAAAGAAACATCTTCCATTTTCAAATCAATTCCCAATTCTTTCGACATGGACGTAACGGCTTTGTCCTGAATGCCGCAGGGAACAATGTTTCCAAAGTAGCCCAGGTCAGTATTTACGTTCAGAGCAAAGCCGTGCATTGTAACCCAGCGGCTGGACTTCACACCCATAGCGCATATTTTCCTGGGATTTTTTTGATCAACATGATCCAGCCAGACGCCCGTAAGTCCTGCTATCCTGCCACCATCCAAATCATAATCAGCCAGCGTAAGAATGATGGCTTCTTCGAGCATGCGCATGTACTTGTGGATGTCGGTAAAGAAATTGTCGAGATCTAAAATCGGATATCCAACAAGTTGTCCCGGTCCGTGATAAGTAATGTCTCCGCCCCGGTTTATTTTGTAAAATTTGGCGTGTTTTTGATCAAGAGCTTCTTCCTTTAAAAGAAGGTGATTGGGTTTACCGCTTTTGCCCAGCGTGTAAACATGAGGATGCTGGCAGAAAAGCAAAAAATTCGGTGTCGGCAGTATTTCTTCCGCGCTGAGATTTCTGTTCTGCGTTTTGACGGCGATTGTTTCTGCAAAAAGTTTCTCCTGATAATCCCAGGCTTCCTGGTAGTCAATCAGTCCTAATTCCTGAAAATGAACTTGTTTATTGACGAGGGTATTCATTGCGCTGTATTGATACAAAAACCATTAGATGGGGGAAATATAGATTTTTAAACTTTTTCTGAAACGTTTTGGTCCCCACTTCGTCTAAAAAAATATTTGAAAATTATTCTGAAGCTTATAGCTCCCTATCAAGATCACCAACACATTAACAAGATTCATACTAAAAAATGTTCAAATGGCTGCACACAATGACACTGGTAACTGGGGAGAAGAAAAAGCGGCGGAGTTCCTCGCTGGAAAAGGGTACGAAATTCTTGAAAAAAACTATCGCCACAAACATGCCGAAATAGACCTGATCGCGAAAAAAGGGAAAATGCTGATTTTTACCGAGGTCAAAACCAGAACTGGAACAGGTTTTGGCATGCCGGAGGAATTTGTGAACTCCAGCAAGGCCAAACTCATTATGAAGGCGGCTGAAAATTATATTTTTGCCACTGACTGGCATTTTGATGTCCGGTTCGATATCGTTTCTATTTTGATCCTCACCAGTGGCGGGATTGATATCAGGCATATTGAAGACGCCTTCTATTAATCTTAACCCCAACTTATTATAAGTAGATTCAATTTTAAAAAGGATTTAGAATATTATCACATTCGATTTTATTCTGATGTCTGTTCAAAACGACCACAAGCTATTCAGTCGACGGGAAGCCATCCACAAAGGTGCTTTGCTCGTCGCTGCATCTTCAACTTTTGATTTTTCAGTAAAACCTGCACCGCAATTTCAACTGGGTGCCTGCGACTGGTCTGTAGGTAAAAGTCTCAACCCTGAGGCTTTTGACCGCGCCAAAGAGATCGGTTTACAGGGAATTCAGGTAAGCTACAATACCGGGAAGAACCACGTTGGGCTGTCGGATCCTGCAACTTTGCAAGCTATAAAAGACGCCTCAAAACGTACCGGAATCAAGGTTTCCAGTCTGGCCATCGGCGAATTGAATCGTAATCCATATAAGTCAGATCCGAAAACCGAAGCCTGGGTTTGGAACAGCGTTGACACTGCCAAGGCACTGGGGGTTAAAGTGATTTTGCTTGCCTTTTTTTCCGAGGGAGATCTTAGGAACGATGATGCAGGTAAAAAAGTAGTGATTGAGCGGTTGAAAAAAGTGGCCCCGCATGCTGAAAAACTTGGTATTACATTAGGAATTGAATCTTATCTGACCGCACAGGAACATCTGGACATTATTCATGCAGTGGGTTCCAAAGCAGTGAAGGTATATTATGACAGCCGAAATGCGGCTGATGCAGGAAATGATGTGCTCAAGGAAATTCCAATGCTCGGGAAAGATCTGATCTGCGAACTGCACATGAAGGAAAACGGACAACGGCTTGGAGAAGGGACGATGGATTGGCCAAAAATTGCACAGGCAGTAAAAGACACTGGTTTCAAAGGCTGGATGCAAATTGAAGGAGCCATGCCGCCGGGTGCTGAAATCATTTCTTGTTATCAGCACAATCGAAAGTATTTGGAAAGCCTGTTCTCGTTCAAATAATATGAGGAAATAGATCAGGCTTATACAGAACTCAAAAACAGTTATTAAGAGACAAAAATCACGTTATGTTTTCATTCACTAATCCAGCCAATCTCCTAAAATTACCCGCCTTAGCTCTTTTGCTGACATCTCTTCTTTTTGCTGGGATGATGTGGCCGGGAATTCCTTCCAATCAGCCCCAAAAATCCGGTGCTCCTCTGATTTCAGATGGTGATACGTCCAGACTTTACGTACCGGACGATCTTGAAGCAACGCTTTGGGCCGAAGCTCCTTTGTTTTACAACCCCACCAATATGGACATCGATGCCAAAGGTCGTGTCTGGATTACAGAAGCTGTAAACTATCGGGATTTTAACACCAAGCCCGGTCAACGTCTTACCCACAAGCAAAAGGGCGACCGGGTTATGATACTTGAAGATAAGGACGGTGATGGGAAGGCAGAATCGTCAAAAGTTTTTGTTGAAGATACATTGCTGACTGCACCCTTGGGAATTGCTGTAATTGGTAATAAAATAATTGTTTCCTGCGCGCCAAACCTGATCGTTTATACCGACGAAAATGGTGATGATAAACCAGACAAACGTGAAGTTATTTTAACAGGATTTGGCGGGTTTGATCACGATCACTCGCTGCATTCACTGGTAACCGGCCCCGATGGAAAATATTATTTCAATACCGGAAACGCGGGTCCGCACAACGTGAAGGATAAAGCCGGCTGGACCCTTCGGAGTGGAAGTTTGTATACCGGCGGCACACCTTACAACAAAGAAAATCACGGAAATCAGAAATCGGACGACGGGCGGGTATGGGTCGGAGGTATGGCGTTGCGGATAAATCCCGATGGTACTGGTCTTAAGGTTTTGGGGCATAATTTCAGGAATAGCTACGAAGTATGTTTGGATAGCTATGGTAACATGTGGCAGAATGACAACGATGACCAGGTGATTACATGCCGGGTGTCATTCTTGCAGGAGAACGGAAACGCCGGGTATTTCTCGGCTGACGGAACACGTTTCTGGCAGGCGGACCGACGTCCGGGCCAGGATATCTTTACAACCCACTGGCATCAGGAAGACCCGGGTGTAATGCCGGCAGGAGATAATTCCGGTGCGGGTTCCCCAACAGGAATTGTGTTTTATGAAGGCGATGCTTTGGGTAAAAATTACCGGGGAACTTTGCTGAGTTGTGAGGCAGGAAGGAATGTGATATTCGCATATCAACCAGAAAAGAATGGTGCGGGCTTCAACCTGAAACGCCGCGATCTGATCAGTTCGTTTCCCCAGACTTCGGAACGCTACGAATGGTATGAAACAGACGGTGATACCCGAAAATGGTTTCGTCCATCCGACATCTCTGTTGGCCCCGACGGCGCCCTGTACATTGCTGACTGGTACGATCCGATCGTTGGAGGACATGGCATGAAGGATACAAAAGGTTATGGAAGGATATTTCGGATAACGCCAAAAGGTAAGAAATTGACGGTACCGAAAATTGATCTTACGACCACAGATGGATTAATCGAGGCCCTGAAAAATCCTGCCGTCAACGTGAGAGCGTTGGCATTCAACGGATTAAAAGTTAAAGGGGATGCCGTGATTGAACCGGTGAAAAAACTGCTTACCTCGGAAAATCCCTTTTATCAGGCCAGGGCAATATGGCTGCTTGCGCAACTTGGAGATCAGGGCAAATCAGAGGCAGTCAAGCTTTTAAATGCAGTCAACCCGGCACAGCGCCTGACTGCTTTCCGATCTCTGAAAGCGATATCCTCGGAGAAGCCATATCTGGAACAAATGTCGAAGGATCCTGACGCCGCCGTGAGGCGTGAAGTGGGAATAGCATTGCGGGATGTAGCTTACAATGAAGGCAAGGCAAGTATTTTTCAACTTATAAAAAAATATGATGGCAAGGATCCCTGGATGCTTGAGGCGATCGGAACGGCTTCCGACGGCAAGGAAGACAAAGTTTATGATTTTGTAAAGGAGACATACAAAGCTGATCCCCAGGCCTGGACTGCCCAACGTGCGAACCTGACGTGGCGACTGCATCCTTTAAGTGCCCTGGCCGATCTAAAAGTTAGGGCTGGCTCTGTAAAAGTGGTGGCTGCAGAAAGAAGAAAGGCACTTACGGCGATCGGGTTTATGAAAGATAAAAAAGCGGCGGAAGCAATGATAGAATTGTCGAAATCCAGCCTTCCCGACGTGTCCTCTCAGTCGTCCTGGTGGGTTAATTTTCGAAAAACCAATGACTGGGCTGATCTTATAAACTGGGAGGAAGCAACGGCCATGGTGATGACGCCGGCTTATCGGCGAATGCTTGACCTTAAAAAAATTGTAGCCGATAAAAATCAACCTGTCGGACAACGAATGGACGCTGCAAAAAAAATGGCCGGTGACGTTAATGGTGGAAATATATTGGTTGACATGCGGGTTCAGGGGCAGTTGCAGGACACTATTGCCAAATCGGTGAGCGAGATCATTTTTAAGAATCCAGACCAGCAAGTGCGCGTCGTTGCCAGCCAGTTTTTCCCGAAAAATGGGAAAGTGCTCAAGACTGATTTTATAGCCAGAATGAAGGGAAACCCCGAAAACGGGCTAAGGATTTTTACAGCGAATTGCACATCCTGTCATAAACATGGCGAAATGGGAGCGGATATTGGCCCCGACCTGACAGCCATCCACAAGAAATTTGATAAAGCCGGGTTACTTGATGCCGTAATAAATCCGTCTGCAAGTATGGTATTTGGCTATGAAGCCTACACGATAACGACTAAAAAAGGGGAAACATTTTTCGGATTTTTGCTCAGCGATGGAGCCAATGTGGTACTGAAAGATGTCTCTGGTCAACGGCACACTGTAAAAGCGGATCAAATAAAAAGCCGGGAAAAAATGGAACAATCGCTAATGCCCGAACCGACCACATTAGGGTTGAATGAGCAAAATCTGGCGGATCTGACTAGCTATTTGCTAGGATTTAAATAGGTGACGGCCTACAACTGAACAATGATCTAGCAAAGTGGTGTAAGTCGCAGATTGAATTTTTATTTTGTCTCTCGTGTACATAACGTTCAAATTATCAGCTTTTTAGGTTAGAGGGTGCGCCGCTCTTCTGGTCTTAAAATGCGATTAAAAAAATGGAATTATTAAAATAAAAAATATAACTTTGTAATAAGTGTATACTTAACAATTTTTATCCGTTAGATTTGGGACATTACTGTATTCCAAAATGGTAGATAGCGAGAAAATCACGGAGCAAAATCTGATTCAATCCTTACAGCAAGGTGATGAGGAAGCTTTCACCATCATCTATAAGGAGTACTGGTACCGAATGTTCCTCGTTGCCTACCGGAAACTGCAGCATCGCGAAATTGCAGAAGAGCTTGTTCAGGAAATCTTCACAAGGCTCTGGAAAGAACGAGAACGTCTTCAAATCACCAGTCTGGATTACTATCTTTTTTCCGCTGTTCGCTACGAGGTAATTGACCAGATACGCGTCCAGGGATCCCAAAATAAATACCTTGACTACTATAAATCTTTTTCGACATTCGAGGATTGCAACACCGAAAATCTGATCGCCTACAATGACTTGTCAAAAGTTGTAGATGAAGGGCTGGACGTACTTCCCGAAAAATCGAAAGAAATATTCAAGCTTCACCGGCTTGAAAACTGGCCCGTTGCCAAAATCGCTTCGCATTTCCAGCTTTCCGAAAAAGCCGTAGAATATCACCTCTCAAAGTCCACTAAATCCATGAGGCTTTATTTAAAGGACGCGTTGATTTCATTGCTTCTCATCACTTCCTTAATTCTGTCCTGACTGCTGTCCACCGTTCAAAATGTTCATGTAATTATTCGAAGAAAATTTCCTTTATTTTCGAACACTTATATAAACTTTCGCAGAAATATTAAAATCATTTAGGGTTTGATGGTACAAGCACGGCTTGTGTTAGTGAACGGGCTAAACACAAAGATGTTTTTGGCCATGTTGTTCAGCTCATATCGAACCATCCCATATGACTCACCAGGAAATTCAGGAACTTCTTTTAAGATACCGACAGGGAAGATGCACGGACGCGGAGTTCGTGAAAATTCATAATTGGTATAATAATCTGAACAAGGATTCGCAACTAGCTCTCGATGATCATGAGCGGGATCAATTGGAAAATAAACTTTTGAATAGTATCCTGGAAAATGTCAGGGACACGGATACGCAGATAATACCTGTGAAAGCCTGGTGGCGTTCTGTTGCATTCTACTCGGGCGTTGCAGCCACGGTTTTGGTGACGCTGGGATACTTTTTGGTTTTGAACAAACCAAAAACATTAAATGTGTCTGAAAAAGAGCCGATACTTATTCATATGGTGGCCAACCACATGGTTGAGACTGAAAACCAGACAAATAAGGATAAGCGTGTAACCCTCGAGGACAAGAGTGTGATCGTGCTTTCGCCAAATAGTAAAATCATTTATCCGGATAAATTTTCCCGCGATAAAAGAGAGGTACAACTGGTAGGTGATGCGTTTTTTGAAATAACAAAAGACCCGTCAAAACCATTTTGTGTGTATAGCGGGAATTTGATTACGCGGGTTCTGGGAACAAGTTTCAGAATAAAAAGCAAAACGAAAGATCACGTGGAAGTGGAAGTGGTAACCGGGAAAGTATCCGTGTTTGAAAATAAAGAGGTTTTTGGGAGTAAACAAAAGCCTGAAAATGCAGTCAAGAGTGGAAACGGCGTAGTACTGACGCCCAACCAAAGAGCCACATACTATCCCGACAGTCGACATTTGATCACCAGTCTCGTCGAAACTCCAGTCATTATTGATTTCTCGGTAAACACAGAAAAACTCGTCTTCAGCAACACTTTACTGCCGGACATCATTGCGGGCTTGCAGCAGGAATATGGAATTGAAATTGTGCTTGCGAATGAAGGTATCGCAAAATGTACTTTCACGGGAGACCTTTCCGAATTGCCTCTTTATGAGAAGCTCGATTTGATCTGTAAGTCAAATGCCGCGGCTTATGAGGTAAAAGGGACCCGGATCCTGATCAATGGCATCGGATGTGAGGAAAAATAGAAAAGATTACCAAACACTTAATGAACGCTCTATGATTAAATAAAATCTACAAATGAATGCCGGTATGTCTGGTGGAACGGACATAGAGGATCAAATAAAAAGCCCGGCAGTGGTGGAACACTACCGGACTCAAATGCCCCCTTTTCACTTCATGTCCATGCAGTAAGGGATTCAAATCAGTTTTTTATTAAAAAACCTATCTAAACTATGAAAAAAAACCGACACCGAAAAAATAGCGCCTCTTTCTATTGGATCATGAAAATTTCATTGACGCAAATCATCTTTTCAATAGCCCTCTCAGGCTTTACGTACGCTGCTCATGATGGGAAGGCTCAAGAGGTGCTCGAGCGCACCGTTACGATCCATGCAGAGAGGGTTGAGTTAAAAAATGTACTTAGTCAGATTGAAAAAAAGGCTGACATTAAGTTTGCGTACAGTAACAAATCCATTCGCGCCAACCGTGAAGTAGTGCTTCATGTTACAAATCAAAAGTTATCAGCTACGCTCAACGCACTTTTGCTGCCGATGGAAATTTCTTACCAGGTAACGCCGTCGGGTAGGATACTGCTGATTTCCACGAAACCGGTTGCACCAATAAGGGACGAATCCTCTGTTTCTGCGGATATGAAAGAATTTGCGGTCCTTAAAGTTGGCGGTAAAATTACTGACGAAAAGGGTGAGGCTTTGCCGGGAGTAAGCATAAGGGTGAAAGGCACACAATCCGGAACGCTTACAGATGTTAACGGGTCTTTTGAACTTGAAGTGGCAGATAAAAGCGCAGTTCTCGTTTTTAGTTTTGTGGGTTACAAGCCGCAGGAAATGGAGGTGGGCGAGCGTACGCTATTCAATTTTAGCCTTACACCAAGTGACCTGGCTTTAAATGAAGTTGTCGTAATCGGTTATGGATCAGCGCGGAAGAAGGATGTTGTCGGCGCAGTGGATATTGTCAGTGTAAAAGATGCCGGCTCTACCACCGCTACAAATACGTCACAATTACTAATTGGTAAATCGGCGGGTGTACAGGTACTTCAATCGAACGGAACTCCTGGGTCAGATGCGCAGATACTGATTCGTGGAACAGGCTCATTTACAGGAGTGGATCCGCTGTATGTGATCGACGGAATCCAGGGAAGCAAAACAATGTTCAATACCCTTGCTGCTCAGGACATTGAGAATATTACCATTCTCAAAGATGCATCTTCCACTGCTATTTACGGTTCTGCCGCTGCCAATGGAGTGGTCATCATTACAACCCGAAAAGGGCGTTCGGGTGCACCAAAAATTAACTTCAACACGCAATGGGGTGTATCAAGCGCTTGGAAAAAACTGGATTTGCTAAATGCATCTCAATACGTAGATCTTCTTAAGGATTTTGCTGCAACTACAAATTCAGCATTGCCGGCAAAATTCAGTACTTCGGACGTTACGACGACAAGAAACGACTGGCAAAAAGAAATTTTCCGTTCAGCGTTGGTATCACAAAACGATATCAATATCAGCGGTGGGAGTGAAAAAGTGACTTATAACTTTTCCCTGGGTTATATGAATCAGCAGGCGATCGTGAAAAACTTCACCGACAAGCGTGTGAACGCAAGGTTTAGCCTGGACGAAAGACTTGGCCGTTTTCATTTAGGTCAGACGTTGAATATCAGATATGTAAAGGATGTTGGACAACTTGGAAGTATTTCTGATGCTGTCTATTATGCGCCGTACAAGCCAATATTTGATGCGAGTGTACTGGGAGGATATTCCAACACGACGAATGTTGACGATTTTAGCAATGGCAGCAATCCACTCGCCGCAATTAATCTCAACCATCCGGTAACTTCGCAGTTTGTCTTTTTCCCGCAAGCCTTTGCCGAAGTTGATATTTTCAAAGGGCTAAGCTTCAGGACACAGCTTTCCGCAGAGATCGGTGGTGGTAAGTCAAATGGTTATCAATATACCTATGCATCTGGAAATAATCTGGTGCAACCACAACAAGCCACTTTGGGATACAATAATTACAATTTCTATACTTTCGAAAACTATTTTTCCTACAACAATAGCTTTGGAAAACACTCGATATCTGCCACAATTGGTAACAGTTACCTGGATCCGGGAGCATCCTCTGGCTTAAATGCGACGGGAACAAGCATTCCCAACAACAGCATACAAAACATAAGCGTGGCCCAATCGCAGGCTGTTTCAGGAACATCCTACGGCTACGCCAGGTCTTCCATCATTTCCTATTTTGGAAGAGCCATGTATTCGTATAATGATAAGTATGTTTTGACGGGAAGTTACAGACGTGACGGTGCATCAAACTTTGGTGCCAATAACAGATTCGGTAATTTCTATGGTTTGGGCCTTGCATGGAGGTTCATTGATGAAGAATTCATGAAAAACGGTCTTTCCTTTATCAGTGATGGTAAGCTGCGGGTTGGCCTGGGACGTACTGGAAATAATACCATTCCCACAACAGGTGTTACTTCCGTGTTAACTTTCAGCGGTAGCCCGAACGGTAATCTTGTTTACTCTTTGGGAACAAACGAAGGATTTAGCCCTGGTACGACGATCAACACCCTGTCTAATCCCAACATCAAATGGGAGTCAACGGATCAGACAGACATAGGCCTCGACTTAGGATTTTTGAACAATAAATTAAACGTTACCGTAGACTGGTACAACAGAAAGAGCAGCGGCTTGCTCGTTAGTGTGCCTGTTTCAGGAAGTACCGGTGCTTCCTTAAGTGGTGGACAGCCAAGCAAATATGCCAATGCTGCAAGTGCTCAAAACAAAGGTGTGGAATTTAGCGTGGGCTATCGCGATGTAACGGGAAGTGGATTGACTTACAACCTGAGCGCCAATTTTGCCTACAATAAAAACGTAGTAAATTCTTTAGGAAGCGAGTTTGCAGCTCCAATCCAGGCCGGTTCATTTAGTAATTTGCCTACGTTCACTTATACCGCGGCAGGCTCCGCCATCGGATCCTTTTATGGGTACAATGTAGACCATGTAGCCAGAGACCAGGCGGAAATAGATGCTTTGAATGCTAAGGCTGCTGAAAAAACCAAAGATGCTGCTGCTAAATATCAGGCAGGGTTACTTCCGGGAGATTATATTTTCAAAGATTTGAACGGTGATGGCGTAGTTACGGATACGGACCGGAAAATATTGGGAAATCCGATTCCAAAGGTTGTTTACGGATTTAACGCCGGACTTAATTTCAAAAGTTTCGATCTGAATCTGGTAGTCTCAGGGGTATCGGGATTGAAATTGTTGAATGCATTTAAGTTTGTAACGATCAATGAATCCACTGGCCACAATGCCACTACGGATATTTTGGACAGGTGGCGCAAGCCAGGAGATGTTGCGACGCTGCCAAGAGCGGGACAAAGTGCAACCGGAGATGGTAATCTTCGCCCATCGGACTGGTGGCTGGAAAATGGGAGCTACATGCGTTTGAGAAACATTACCCTCGGGTACACATTACCGCAAAGTGTGATCAGCGGGATAGGTGGGGGAAAGGTTGTAAACCGAATCCGAGTTTTTGTTGCCGCTCAGAACCTGCTTACCATTACCAAGTACACCGGATATGATCCTGAGGTCAGCACGCAAAACGGCGGAAGTTACATTTTCTCGCGTGGTATTGATGATCGTCAGCAGCTACCACAGCCCCGGACTTTGTTGGCTGGTTTACAACTTGGGTTTTAATCATTGAGACATCGCTAATTATAGATATAGAATTGATATGAAAAAATTAATGATTTATTTTCTGATCTTGGTTGCGGCCGTAAACATCGCGGGTTGTGACAAGTCCAGACTTGATCTTACGAGTCAGAGCGCGTATGATTACTCCACCTATTTCACTTCGAAAGACGGTTTGAATCAAGCGGTTGTCGCTACATATGCCACCCTTTTGCACCAGGGATTGTGGTCTCGGGAGTACTATTTCATCTTCGACCTGCTGGGCTACGAGGCTAAGAAGACGACCAATTTACAAGGCGATATGGCTCAGCTTGCCGATTACTCTTTTGGAACAAGCCAGGCTCAGATTGCTCAGCTTTGGAATAGCCTCTATAGATTGGTATTACGTGCCAACGTGGTAATCGACAGGGCAAGTGTATGGGTGCCCACTACGGCAGCTGACCAGGCTACTGCGAAGCAGTATATCGCGGAAGCGAGGTTTTTGAGGGCCTATGCCTATTTCAATGTTGTGAATTTATGGGGAAATGCTCCTTTGATCACGGCTTATGATAGCACGGTGGCGAACAACTATTTTCCACGTTCAAAAGCAGATGTGATCTGGAGTACAATAGAAAAAGACTTGACCCTTGCCATTGCGGATCTTCCCGTCACCTATGATGCTGCAACAGGTTTGGGAAGAGCGACTAAGGGTGCGGCAGTTGCATTATTAGGGAAATCTTATTTGTATCAAAAGAAATGGGCATTGGCTCAGTCGACGTTGACGCTCCTGACTGCGGCTCCGTACACTTATGCGCTTGACCCTTCGTACGATAATCTTTTCAGTAGTACCAATCAAAGTAGCCCGGAGAATATTTTCCAGGTCATGAATGCAGCCTGGACCGATTGGGGAATAGGGAACCAGTATTATGTTTTTGGAGGGCAGGAAACCTGGGGTGGGAAGGCTTCTCACTCGGACAGAGCTCAGGAATACGGATTCAAGGACTGGTTCAATGTATATGTTCCGACTAGCACGGTAAAGGCTTTTCAGTACGCTAACCCTTCCACAGGAGCTGCCTATATCGATCCTCGCGCCGCTTCAACTTTTTACGGAAACAAGCCAAGCGGCGGCGACACTGTGTATTGCCAGAAATGCGTTGGTGGAAAGATTTCGTTTCCCTTCAAAGCAGATGATCCGCAAGGATACTATGTTTGGAAAAAATACCAGTATTACAATGAAGTAGCTTCGTATGGTGGTCCCCAGAGCTCCATCAACGGGCAAGTAATCCGTTATGCGGATGTGTTATTGATGCTGGCCGAATCCTATATTCAGCAGGGAAATTCCGGGGCACAACCTCTTGCACTGATCAACCAGGTTAGAAAACGGGTGAATGCGGTACCGTACACTGCGCTTGGAACCCAGACTGCTGCGATGGATATTTTGATGCGGGAACGGAAAATTGAGTTTTGTGGTGAGCAGCTTCGTTATTTTGATTTGATCAGATGGGGTATCGCCAAACAAACGATCAATGGGCTGAGAGCTTCTGAACCTGGTGACGGTAAACAACCTTTTCAAGATAAGAATGTCTTATTTCCGATTCCTGACGTAGAAAAAAGTTACAACCCGAATGTTGCAAAAGACATTGCAAATGGCTGGAATTGATTTTTTTTAAAGAGGAATAAAATTTACGACGAAGGTTAAAAAAGAGATACGAAAGGATTTTTCCTGGTCGTATCTCTTTTTTCATTAACAAATTTCACACAATTCCACATCTGACTTGATTCATAACGAGTTTATGTGGAAATTAGAAAGGGTATTTTTTTGAAAATTCCGCCTTTTATTTTTTCAATCGTTCCAGAAAGTAATTAATTCAATACCACTCAATGTTAAAAGCATTTGTAATTGGCATCACCGGATTGATCATTGTTTTGTCCGTTATGTTTTGGTCAGGAGGGTTTGGGCACAAAGTGGATTACAACGCCGAAGTGAAACCTATACTGAACAAGCATTGCATGGGTTGTCACGGTGGTGTGAAAAAGGCGGGTGATGTGAGCTTCCTTTTTGAGCATGAAATGCTGGAGCCGGGCAAATCCGGGAAAATACCGGTTGTCCGTGGCGATGCTGATGCCAGTGAAATGATACGCCGCATTTTGTCGGACGACCCTGACGAGAAAATGCCAAAAAAGGGTCCTCCCTTGACAAATGACGAGATTGAGACACTGAAAAAATGGGTAAATGAAGGTGCCGCGTGGGAAAAACATTGGTCCTATAAGAGAATAGAAAAGCCGGAAGTACCTTCTGTTCGTTCTGTTAGAAATCTTTTCGGACTGCTGAATCCTAGTGAATCGAAATTTGCGAAAAATGAAATCGATCATTTTGTACTTCAGAAAGTGAAGGAAAATGGCCTCTCCATTTCTCCGGAAGCCGATCGTGCAACGCTGATACGTCGCGTGAGCCTTGATCTCACAGGTCTTCCCCCCACAGAAAAAGAAGTAACGAATTTTGAAAATGACGAGTCGGACGATGCTTATGAAAAGGTAGTCGACCGCCTGTTGAAATCCCCCGCTTACGGAGAAAGATGGACGTCCATGTGGATGGATCTTGCCCGATATGCTGATACAAAAGGATATGAAAGTGATGGCGGCAGAAGTATGTGGCGGTATCGTGATTATGTAGTAAAATCCTTTAATCAGGACAAGCCCTTTGACCAGTTTACCATTGAGCAATTGGCCGGAGATTTGCTGCCACGGGATAAAGCCGATTTCCCGAAGGAGGAGAATATGATCGCAACCGGTTTTCACCGGAATACGATGACCAATAATGAAGGCGGGACAGACGATGAAGAGTTCAGGACAGCTGCGCAGATCGATCGTGTTAATACCACCTGGGAGGTTTGGCAAGGAACTACTTTCGGTTGTATCCAATGTCATAGTCATCCGTACGACCCTTTCCCTCATGAGGATTATTACAAATACATGGCTTATTTTAATAATACCCGTGACGAAGATGTGTGGGATGAGTGGCCAAAACTTCGATTTTATAAAGGAGAAGACTCCGCGCGTGTCGAGCGCGTGAAACACTGGATTCAGAAATATAATCCCAAACAAGTAGCCGAAGTCACTGAGTTTATGAAAGTGATGGAGCCTAAGATCAGTGCACATAATTTTGTCAAAGGCGATCAATCCACAGTGTTATTGATCTCTTATTATGGCGTAAAAAACAAGGGCAATGCCAGAATCCCGCAGGTTAATTTAACTGATGCGGAGAATGTGCTGATGAACATTTCTACCAAAGCTGAAAATGCCGTATTGACACTTCATTTGGATAAGCTGGACGGCCCTGTGATTTCGACGGTTCAGGTTCCGGCACGGGACACGGTAGTGATTGCACCAGTTTCAAAAGTTTCAGGCAAACATGATATTTATCTGTCACTCAACAGTCCCAAAGCACCTGAAGAGTGGGTACGAATTACCTGGATGTCTTTTCAAAAGCAACTGCCTGGAGCGGATCAACCCGATTACGCTAATATCGTCGCGGATTATTCAACGGCATTAACGCGTTCGACAGAAAGCATGCCGGTTATCTGGGAGGGAAAAGGAGATTTTGCAAGAAAAACCAACGTATTTGTTCGGGGTAACTGGATGGTGAAAGGAGCAGAAGTGAAAGCCGATGTTCCCAAATTACTGGCTCCAATGCCAAAAGAGTTTTCCAAAGACCGCCTGGGATTAGCTAAATGGATCGTAAGCCGAGAGAATGCATTAACAGGACGGGTAATCGTCAACAGATTCTGGGAGCAGCTTTTTGGTAAAGGAATCGTAGAGACTGTAGAAGATTTCGGCTCGCAGGGGAGTGAACCTACACACCGCGAGATGTTGGATTGGCTCGCCGTAAATTTTATGGAGGAAGACCACTGGAGCGTAAAAAAACTTTTGAAAACCATTGTCATGTCCGGTACTTACAGGCAAAGTTCTAAAACGGATAAAAGTAAACTGGAAAAGGACCCTTACAATATCTGGCTTTCCCGTGGCCCACGAGTCCGTTTAAGCGCGGAACAAGTTCGCGATCAGGCGCTGGCATGCAGTGGGTTGATCTCCCGAAAAATGTACGGGCCGGGCGTGATGCCACCACAGCCAGATAAAATCTGGCAATCGCCTTACAGCGGTGAAAAATGGGTTTTGAGCCAGGGAGAAGACAAATACAGAAGGGGTGTGTATACTTATTGGAAACGTACAGCGCCGTATCCGTCGATGGTTACTTTTGATGCGCCGAGCAGAGAGTTCTGTCAATCAAGAAGAATATTGACCAATACTCCCCTTCAGGCCCTGGTAACTCTAAATGACCCGGTATACCTGGAGGCCGCGGAAAAGCTCGCGACAAATATGCAAAAGAGAGGAAAAACACCCGAGCAGCAACTGACGGAAGGATATCGTATGCTCACTTTCCAACCCATCGAAAAGAAAAACCTGAATGTCCTTGTTAAAATTTACAACGAAGCATTGGGAGCTTACAAGAAGAAGCCATCCGATGCAGACAGTATTTTGGTATATGGTACTGTGAAAAAATCCCCCGAACTGGCCGCACTGACCATTTCGGCAAACGTATTGTTAAATCTGGATAACGTGGTTACCAAGGAGTAGGGTTTTTTAGTTGAAAATTGAGAGTGGGAGGCGGAAGTTTGAATTGGTTAATGATCTTTTGGGGATGAAGGAGGAAGGGGACGAAGGAGGAATGGCAGAATGTAGGAGCGGGAGGACAGGTGAGATGGAAGTAAGCCTGAAAGGCTTGAATCTGCATAACCACGGGTACAACCCGTGGATTTGAGAAAGAACACGTAAAAGCCCAAGCCTTAAAGGCTTGAATCCGAGTAACCACGGGGTGTAGCCCGTGGAACATAAAGAAAAAACCTTATGGAAAAGCTACTAAAAGAACTTCAGCACGCAGAATTACAGCGCCAGACCAGGCGCCACTTTCTGCAGTCGGTTGGGTTTGGGTTGGGTGCGATGGGGCTGGGTTCATTGATGAATTCCTGCGGACCATCGACAGGAGCGCCCGCGGGTGCCGAATCTGCGAAAATTCCACAGTTCGCGCCAAAAGCCAAACGGGTCATTTATATTCACATGGCGGGAGCGCCTTCTCAGTTGGAACTATTTGACTACAAGCCAGAGCTGGTAAAATATCACGGAAAAGATTGCCCGGCGGAATTCTTGGAAGGCAAAAAGTTTGCTTTCATTCAGGGAGTGCCAAAAATGCTTGGTCCGCAAGGAAAATTTCAGCAATATGGACAATCCGGAGCGTGGATGTCGGATTACATGCCCTACCTGCAAACGGTAGCGGATGAGATCACATTTATCAAATCCATGCACACGGATCAGTTTAATCATGCTCCCGCTCAGCTACTCATGCACACCGGCAGCGCAAGATTAGGCAGACCAAGCTTAGGAGCATGGGCCGTGTATGGATTAGGATCTGAAAATCGGAATTTACCTGGATTTATCGTCCTGGCATCCGGTGGACAACAACCCGATGCGGGCAAGAGTGTGTATGGAAGCGGCTTTTTACCTTCTGTATATCAAGGTGTTCAATGCAGGACGGGCGGAGATCCGGTGTTGTACGTGAGCGATCCGAATGGGATGAACCGTAATATGCGTAAGCAAACGATTGAAGCGATTAATGAAATCAATCGTCAGACATACGAAGAAGTGCAGGATCCTGAGATTCTGACCAGAATCAGTCAATATGAAATGGCTTTTCGGATGCAGATGTCTGTGCCGGAAGTGATGGACGTTTCGAAAGAGCCGCAATTTATTCTGGACATGTATGGAGTGAAACCTGGCGACGGAAGTTTCGCGATGAACTGCCTCTTGGCGCGTAAACTGGTTGAAAATGACGTTCGCTTTGTGCAGTTGTTCGACTGGGGATGGGATGGACATGGCACATCAAAAGACCACAACGTTGAAGGTGGTTTACGTCATAAGTGTGGCGAATCGGACAAGCCGATTGCTGCTTTAATTCAGGATTTGAAAATGCGTGGCTTGCTTGAAGAAACCCTGATCGTATGGGGAGCGGAATTTGGTCGAACACCCATGCAGGAAAATAGAAACGGATTGGTAATGCCTTTTATGGGACGAGATCACCATCTTGAAGCATTCACCATGTGGATGGCTGGCGGTGGAGCTAAACAAGGATTTTCACATGGCGAAACCGACGAGCTGGGTTATTATGGCGTGAAAGATCGTGTACATGTGCATGATTTGCAGGCGACAATTTTACATTTGATGGGTTTTGATCACGAAAAATTTACCTTCCCATTCCAAGGGAGGAATTTCCGTTTGACAGATACTGCCGGTAAGGTGGTAAAGCAGGTTTTGGCATAAAAAATTCATATTTTTCTAATCTTTGAAAACGGTGCATCGGCACCGGTAATCCTAAATTCTTAATAACCAGCATGCATTTCACCCTTCTTTTGGCTTCGGACTGGGCTGTTTTTTTTGGCAGATTTCATCCGGTGCTCGTTCATTTGCCTATCGGTTTTTTGCTCATTGCGGCTTTGCTTGAAATCGGCCGTCGCACAGGTAAAATTAGTGTTAGCGAGTCTACCATTTCATTCATTTTATTTTGGTCCGCAATCGGTGCAACTTTGGCCTGCGCAGCCGGTTATCTGCTTTCTTTGGGAGGTGGTTATGACGAAGAGTTGCTTAGCGATCACATGTGGCAGGGAATCGCGATTGCTGCTTTTGCCTGGGTAGCATGGCTAGTGAAGTCGGACCGTTTTGGCGAAAAAATCCCATTCGGGCCGTTGTTTTATCTTCCGGCTTTTGGGTTGGCGACGATTTTGACTTTAACTGCTGGCCATGACGGAGGCTCGCTGACGCACGGCGAAGGATATCTCACACAGTATACGCCTGAGCCATTCAGGACCATTGCCGGAATGCCTCCGAGAACGGAGGAGTTGACCGAAATTAAACCGATTGCAAATGTAGAGCAGGCGGTGGTTTATAAAGATATTATCCAGCCTATTTTGGAATTACGTTGTGTTCAATGCCACAATGCCAACAAGCAAAAAGGTGATTTACGTCTGGATCAATTTGTGTTGATGCAAAAAGGAGGAAAGAACGGCCCGGCGTTTGTTGGAGGAAAAGGAGCAGAGAGCGACATGATTAAAAGATGCCTGTTGCCTGAAACCGACGATGATCATATGCCTCCAAAAGGTAAACCACAGCTCAGTTCAGACCAGATTGCGTTGCTGACCTGGTGGATAGACCAAGGAGCCCCTATCGATAAGAAGGTATCTGAACTGAAAGTAAGTGACGAGTTGAAGCCTGCTTTGGCGTCTCTAAGTAGCAGTGGATCAGGAGCTGTGAGCAAAAGTTCGGTGTCTCCGGTGTTGAGCGTGAAAGTGGCGCCAGCCAGCGAAAAGGATATTGAGGCCTTAAAAAAGGCGGGTCTTATCGTCAATAATCTTTCCCTGGACCAAAATCTGATCGAAGTGAGTGCAGTTAACGCCGCAAATTTCGGAGATGAACAAATCGAATTACTTGCTCCGCTAGCCGAGCAAATAGCCTGGCTGAAACTAGGTGGAACAAAAATTACCGACGCCTCTTTAAAAGAGATTTCCAAACTGAAAAACCTGAACAAGCTACACCTAGAGCACACGGCTGTGACTGATGCTGGTTTGGCAAATCTGAAGAATCTTCCTTACCTGGAATACATGAATTTGGTCGATACAAAAATATCCGACGCCGGGTTGAAAAGTGTTGCACCAATGAAAGGTCTGAGATCCGTATATGTATGGAAGTCGGCAGTAACGGATAGTGCTGTAGCACAGGTAGGTCGTCAGTTTCCTACATTGTTGATAGTCAATGGCTTCAATGAAGCTACGGTAGCACAATTTCTAAAAGCAGGCGATACAACTGCGAAGGAAGAAGTCAAAAAGAACTGAGTTCCAAATTATAGTGTCAAGCAGGTTGCATCTGCATCAAAGATTAGAATATGAACCGTCGTAATTTTATAGGTACCTCATTGTCCAGTGCCGGCGTGTTAGCGGGTTTGGAAAATGTGGCCAAGGAAAATGTCGCACCTTTCCAATTTGAAAATAAATTCTCATTAAAGGTATTCGGCACCAACTGGGGCTTCGTAGGAACCACGGATCAATTTTGCGCGGCTATCAAAAAAGAAGGCTACGATGGAACAGAAATGTGGTGGCCCGGATCAAAGGAAAGGCAAGCTGAGTTATTAGCTGCCTTGAAAAAGTATAATCTTGAAGTTGGGTTTCTCTGTGGATCGGGTGAAAGGGGGTACACGGCGCATCTGGATGCTTTTAAAAAACAGATTGATGCGGCTACGACTACCTTTGGTCAAAAACCTTTATACATCAATTGCCACAGTGGGAAAGACCATTTCACTTACGAGCAAAACAAGGCCCTCATAGATTACACCACCGAAGCCGTTGCCAAGAATGGCGTCCCGATTTACCATGAAACCCATCGGGGCAGAATGCTTTTTGCGGCGCATATCGCCAGAAATTTTATTGAAAAGAATCCCGCACTGCGACTCACGCTAGACATTTCGCACTGGTGCAATGTCCACGAAAGTCTTTTACAGGATCAGGAAGAAACGGTAAAATTGGCGCTGTCGAGAGTCGGGCATATTCATTCGCGGATTGGACATGAAGAAGGACCTCAGGTAAATGATCCGCGTGCTCCTGAATGGGAAGCCGCTGTCAAGGCTCACCTGGCATGGTGGGATATTGTGGTTGAACACAAGGTGAAAAGTGGAGAAACGCTTACTGTTTTAACAGAATTTGGCCCGCCGAATTATCTTGCGACGTTGCCATATACTAATCAGCCAGTTGCTGATCAATGGGCAATTAATGTCCACATGATGAAGCTCTTAAGGAAAAGGTATTTAAAATAAGGGCCTATGCCGGAAAGTTAATCAGTTCATTCCTACAATTTCCTTTCCACAAGCCCTATGATTTTACGCAGGCCAATAGAATCGGTATTGCTAAAATCATTCAATTGATCACTGTCTACATCCAGAACCATCGCTACCGTTCCGTTCCGATGGAATATCGGTAACACGATCTCGGACTTTGAGGCGGAGCTGCAGGCAATGTGCCCGGGAAATTGCTCCACATCCGGGACAATAATGGTTTCCTTTCTTGTATAACAAGCGCCGCAAACGCCTTTTTGAAACGGGATACGTGTGCATGCAATTGGGCCCTGAAAAGGCCCGAGCACGAGTTGCCCTTCTTTCATCAGATAAAAACCGACCCAGAAGAAGCCAAACGCTTCTTTCAAAGCGGCGGAAATGTTCGCCAGGTTAGCCACAAGATCGCTCTCGTTTTCAACCAACGCACTTATTTGAGGAAATATGGAGTTGTATATTGTTGCGCGATCTGCGCTGGTAGGTATGATCAGTTCTTCTGCCATTTGCTCGATTTTGTTGTCGGTTCAGAAGGAACGAGATATTTCTGATGTGGGTTCAAAATCATTGAATTCGGTACTCGTCAATCTTACGATAGAGCGTGGCAATTCCAATTTCTAACAGGCGCGCCGTTTCAGCTTTATTACCTTTGGCATAATTCAACACCTTTTGGATATGCAGCTTTTCGACACTTTGCATGGAAAACGCCGAAAGTTGCGTGTTTTGCTGAGAATGACGGGCTTCCTGAATTTCAAATGGAAGGCTCTCAATTGACAAATCTGACCCACTACTGATAATTACGGCTCTTTCGATAACATTCTTAAGCTCACGGATATTGCCCGGCCATGGATAAGCTTCAAATTTTCGCAAAACCTCCGACGAAATACCATTGAATTTGCTGTTCGTTTTATCCGCAAATAGTTTGACAAAATGATTAGCAAGCTCCTCAATATCCTTTACTCGTTCGCGTAACGCTGGCAGCTTTATTTCAAAGACGTTAAGGCGAAAATACAGGTCTGATCTGAAACGCTTTTCTTCACTTTCTAATTTTAGATCACGGTTTGTAGCAGCCACTAACCGGAAATCAGAGCGGGTCGGCTTCGTGTCGCCAAGCTTAATAAACTCATTTGTTTCCAATACACGTAGTAACTTTGCCTGAAGTTCGAGTGGCATTTCGCCGATTTCGTCGAGAAAAAGTGTTCCTCCGTTTGCTTCCTCAATCTGTCCACGCTTGTCCTTATTCGCACCAGTAAATGCGCCTTGTTTGTAACCAAACAGTTCACTTTCCAAAATATCGCGGCCGAAAGTACTGCAATTTAAGGCGACAAAATTTTTACTGGATCTCGAACTTGCCTGATGAATGGCTTGGGCAAAAACCTCTTTTCCTGTTCCCGTTTCTCCTGTTAATAAGACCGCAGCATTCGTTGGCGCTACCTTTTTGGCAAGTTCAATGGCATCTCGGATTGGTTTTGATTTTCCCATAACAGCCTGAAACGAGAATTTCTCATCTACCCTTTTTTCAAGCTGAATAACCCGTTTTTTCAGCGTGCTTTTTTCAATGGATCTGTGGAGTAAAGGAAGGATCTTGTCATTATCGTCACCTTTTACAATGTAATCGAAGGCCCCGTTTTTCATTGCCTGAACCCCATCGGATATATTTCCATAAGCTGTGAGCAGAATTACTTCAACCAAGGGATTAACCGCTTTGATCTTCGAAACCATGTCGATACCATTCCCATCCGGAAGTTTTACATCGCAGAGAACGGTGTCTATTTCGTTTTGCTCCACAACTCTCATGCCGGATTTGCAATCAGCAGCCTCCAAAACTTTAAACCCTTCGGAACGGACGATTCTGGCCAGCAGAGATCTCAGCTTTTCTTCGTCATCGATAATCAGGATCGTTTTCAATGGGTACGCTGGATCGAGGGTTTATTTATAGAAATAATTGCTTTACAACTCGTCCACAGTTACGCCTCCTAGTTCCTGGAATAGCGTTTGCCAGTAATGGGTAACATGCGGATTATTTTCTTTGGATGAAGCCGTAGGTTCAAAAGGCGACACGATCGTAACCTGTGGTGTTCCAATGGCGTATTGTTTGAGATTTTTGAAATCAGCTTTTGCTTCTTCTTCTGCCTGAGCATCGTCGTGCGGGGGACGTATGTGAAAATCACGACGGTCCGCGCCTTTGACACTTTCGATCATATCGCTGAAATAATAAACCTTCACTTCTGCGCCGCTTTCAGATGCCTTTGCAATAACCGGTAAACTGGCCCAGATATCTGTCGATAGATTGGAAGCACCCGTATTGGTCTGATTCAGTTTGGTCAATAACTGGCGTAAAAATATGCTCTTTTCTCTTTGAAGGGATAGTTGGAAAGCAGTTTCGATCGTTTCCTTGTCTGTCGCGTTTGCGCCTTCAAGATCATCCTTTTCAGTCCGTATCATGACCGATAGGGCCCGGGCCTTCGAGGTGTTTTCGTGAATGAAGTATACTTCCAGCTTGTCACCTTTGTTTTTCATGTTGTTTGCCATGATATCAGTCAGTGTCTGACGGTATTTCTCATTTACATATTGCTTGTTGACGTTCACACTTTGGGTTTTGTCTAAAAATACAAGCGTATAAACCGGCGCATCGGGCAATGTCTTTGGGGCCTCCTTCTCGCTTCCGCAACCCGTAAATAACAAGACAGAAACTAAGAGGAATATCATGTTTCGGGTCAAATAATTTTTCATGAAGGTCAGGGGCTTTATGTTATGGCTCATAGCTTTGAATAATTCAGCGAAACTAGTTTGTTCACAAATATCATACAACGCGAAACGGAAGAGTTTGTCAATTATTTTAGCCAAAACTAAAAATCCCCCTAAAACGGGCTGTTTCAGAGGGATTTTTAGTTATTAATTCAGATCACCTGAAATTTAGACGGGTCGACCTCGATTTATTTGTGCTGATTCTGAATCATTTCAACCAATTCTTCTGAGATACCTGTTGAAGAATATCCCCCATCATGGTAAAGATTCTGCATCGTTACAAATCTGGTCAGATCAGAAAATAAAGAGATAGCGTAATTAGCACAGTCGTCGGCAGTTGCGTTACCGAGCGGGCTCATCTTTTCTGCAAAGTCATAGAATGCGTCAAACCCTTCAATTCCCGAACCAGCTTTGGTTTTTGTTGGGGATTGAGAAATAGTGTTAACCCTGACATTTTTTGCCTTTCCATAGCGATAACCGTAACTACGCGCTATACTTTCGAGCATGGCTTTCGCTTCTGCCATATCGCTGTAAAACGAATAGGTACGTTGCGCTGCAATATAAGACAATGCTACTACCGATCCCCATTCGTTGATCGCGTCCAGCTTTTCTCCAACCTGAAGGAATTTATGAAGTGAAATTGCGGAAATATCAAGACCTTTTTGCATCCATTCGTAATTGAGATCACCGTAAGACTTTCCTTTACGAACATTCACCGACATACCTATTGAATGCAACACAAAATCTATTTTGCCACCTAAAATTTCCACAGACTGGGTATAAAGGTTTTCAATATCTTCAACGGAAGTTGCGTCCGCTGGGATTACCTGAGCATCACATTGTTTTGCTAACTCCTGAATAGCACCCATACGCATGGCGATTGGTGCATTGGTAAGTGTGAAAATGGCACCTTCTTCCTTTGCTTTCAGCGCCACCTTCCAAGCGATTGAATTCTCATCCAGCGCCCCAGATATAATTCCCCTTTTTCCTTTTAATAAACCGTAAGCCATGATGTTATAAGTAAGCAGTTTTCTGTTTAACCGTCAGGCAATCTAACTTTGAAGTTCAAATGCCATGATTTATGATATAAAGTTCTCCCTTAATTGGTGTTTCGGGGGCACAAAGTAACGCATTTTGGTCATTTAAATCATAATGTCCGGCGTGACAATCAAGGGATAACTACTAATGAAATGTCATTTAGCGGGAGTTTCTACTGGTTTTAAATGAAGGACCTGTTGAAAAAACTGGTCCGTCGCCTCGTATACTCCCTTCACATCTTTCGAGCGTAAATGCGAACCGATAACATGATCTCCACTTTCGGGGAACGCCTTTTCAACTTTCATACTGGCAGGGGTAGCGAATTGTGGAAACATTTTGAGCATTGTTTTTACCGACACGACTTCGTCCTGCTCCTTTTCATTTTTGTAATAGTAGCCCATGAACACGGGCATTTTAATTTTTTCGAAAACTTCCTGGCGGGATACTGCGTCTACCGTTTGTTGTAACGTGAGCAGGCCATTCGTATGATAACTTTGAAGCCAGTAATTTGCGAGTTCAGGGTCCGAGTCGGTAGGTAAGCGATGATCGCCCATTGCAGCATGTAAAATTTGTTTGCCCCATGGACCAGTGATCAGTTTCATCGATGGATTTGCAATGGCCATACAAGGTGAATACAGGATCAGCCCCTTAAGTTCTGGATTTGTGGAAGCAAGATAAACAGATAACAATCCGCCAGCGGAAGTTCCTATTACGATTACACTGTCACCAAGTGCTTTTCCAATCGCCAGTGCTCGCTTTGCTCCTTCAAGAAAATTTTCCGGAGTTAAGTCATCAAAGGCATCGGGGTCACTGATACCGGCCTCATACATACGCGCCAGATAAAGATTGGCGCCATATTTTTTTGCCAGATCTTTATGGATTGGATCTCCTTCAGCCCAGGACGCACCGAATCCATGGATATAAACAATACTATAGGGAGTCTTTTGCTTCTTAGCCGTGTCCGCCCATACAATTCTGGCCTGATTGTCACGCTTTATATCCTTTACTGCCGCTTCGGAGCTATTTATTTCTTCCTCAAGTTTCGGTAGATCCTGCGTTACCGCCGGAAGTGCGGGATCGAGTTCTGCCGGGCTTACTTTGGGGCCTGCAACAAAGGCGATGGCCAGAATTGCGACGATGCCGACAATCCAGATAATTACTTTTAACATATTTTAAGTCGTATGAAGGTTTCTTTGCTCCGAAAGTTCGTTAGTTTTAGGCGAAAAATTGCCATTTTAATACAATGAAAAAATGAATGATTGCAAATGTATAAACCAGCTATTTTGGATTTCTAAAATTCTGACATTTTGAGTTGAGATTTTGCAGCATTTTTTGATAAAAAGGGCATTCAAAAGCCGGGATTTTCGGTGAATATGGATTCAAGCCCCCTCAATAACTTTTAAACATTTACCAATGCCTAATCTCCTGCTTGTCGAAGATGATCACAATCTTGGAGCGTTACTTCAGGAATATCTGATAGATAAAGGTTTCCCTACCGACCTCGCTACTGACGGTCAAAAAGGGTGGCAAAGTTTCGTTGACAAGCATTACGACCTTTGTATTTTTGACGTGATGATGCCAAAGAAGGACGGTTTTTCATTGGCAAAAGAGGTACGGATGAGCGGCAGAGATGTTCCTATTATTTTCCTCACAGCCAAGTCTATGAAAGAGGATACCATGCAGGGATTCCGGGTTGGAGCGGACGATTACGTGACGAAGCCTTTTGACCGGGAGGAGCTACTGCTGCGCATTGAAGCAATCCTTCGAAGATACCGCAAACAACCAGAAATTTCTGAGGAAAAAAGCAATTATCAGGTGGGCATTTTTTCGTTCGATTATAGCCATCAGCAACTCATAACAGGAGATAAATCGGTCAGGCTTACGAGTAAAGAATCGGCGTTACTCAAACTTTTCTGCCAAAATCTCAACCAGCCTATAAGCCGCAGTTATGCCTTGAAAACCATTTGGGGTGATGATTCTTACTTCAATGCACGAAGTATGGACGTTTATATCACCAAGCTACGAAAGTTTTTAAAAGAGGATCCCACAATAGAAATAATGAACCTGCATGGAGAAGGGTTTAAACTGATGGTTGGGTGAGGGAGAAAGGGAAACAGGGAGGATGGAGGATGGGTGCCCCCCGCAGAGGATGACTGTATACATTTACCAAACACATAGCGACATAGGGCACATAATAAGCGAAAAACCGCTATGTTTTCTATGATTCTATGTGGTTTAATATTTTTATTTGCCCCGCATAGGGTGGCCCGCACAGGGTCACTGTATATATTTAAAACATATAAGGCACAGAGGACACAGAGTGATTTACAAACACGAAACCTATGTTTTCTATGTTCCATATATGTGGTTTAATATTTTTTATTTGCCCGCGTAGGGTGGCCCGAACAAGGAGAATGTGACGTTTCCGGAAACTCTCTATATTTGTCTTCGGTTCTTCTAAATACCAACCAACAAAGCCGACAGCCAATAGCTGATCGCCGAAAGCATACCATGTTCAATATATCCCGTCGCCCGCGACGCAACCGAAAATCTTCGGCCATTAGAGACCTCGTTCAGGAAACGACTCTTCAGGTTTCTGACTTTATATTCCCAATGTTCGTTCAGGAGGGCGTAAATCAAAAAGTGGAAGTGAAATCCATGCCAGGCATTTATCGTTTTTCGCTTGATAACCTTCTTGAGGAATTGAAGGAAGTTACTGATCTTGGAATTAGGGCCATTGATTTATTTCCCAACTATCCGGAAAGTAAAAAAGACAAGATTGCTTCCGAAAGCTACAGAGAGGACACTTTTTACCTCAAAGCCATCACTGCGGTGAAGGAGAAATTTCCGGAACTGGTGATCATGACTGATGTTGCTATGGATCCTTACAGCTCGGATGGACACGACGGCCTGGTAGAAAACGGAAAGATCCTGAATGATGCTACGCTTGACATATTAGGGAGGATGAGCGTTGCGCAGGCGAAGGCAGGCGCGGATATTTTGGGTCCGAGCGATATGATGGATGGAAGAGTAGGGTTTATCCGAAGCCAGCTTGACGACAACAAATTTACCGAAGTCAGCATCATGTCCTATTCTGCGAAATATGCCAGCGCTTTTTACGGCCCTTTCCGGGATGCATTGGAATCCGCACCTAAATTTGGTGATAAAAAAACATATCAGATGAATCCTGCAAATAAGCGGGAAGCTTTGCTAGAGGCGCAGCTCGATTTTGAAGAAGGAGCCGATATGTTGATGGTAAAACCTGCACTTTCGTACCTCGATATCATTCGTCAGCTCGACGAGAATTTTGACATTCCAATTGCAGCATATAATGTTTCAGGAGAATATGCAATGATCAAGGCGGCGTCATTAAACGGCTGGCTGGATGGCGACCGCGCGATGATGGAGGTTTTGATGAGTATCCGCCGTGCGGGAGCTAAGTGCATTCTAACCTATTTCGCAAAAGAGGCGGCGGTTATTTTGGAGAGGTAGAGATGCGATGCATTTCGTCTCTACACAATTTTAAAAAATTCCCCCGAACATGCCAGAATTATTTCAAAATAAATATAGAATTTCAACGGCCCGTTTACGAACGTGGGATTACGCTGGCGAGGGGATGTATTTTGTGACGATTTGCACAGCGGATAGGGTTTGCTATTTTGGGGATATTGGACACCGGACAGAAATAGGAAAAATTGCTGAAACAGAATGGATTAAAACATTGGAATTGCGACCTGATATGAACATTGAAATCGGCGAATTCGTGGTGATGCCGAATCATTTTCATGGGATTATTATTATTGGGGCAAATGAATATAATGGTGGCAATTGTAGAGACGCGATGCATCGCGTCTCTACGTTCGATACGTTCGCCGACGGGAATAAATTCGGTCCGCAATCCAAAAACCTGGCGTCAATTTTACGTGGATATAAATCTGCGGTAACCACACATGCCAGAAAAAACAATATTTCATTTGGATGGCAGTCTCGTTTTCATGATCACATAATTCGTTCAGAGGAAGAATTCAATCGCATTTCTAATTACATTGTAAACAATCCCGCCAATTGGTCCAAGGATAAATTCCATTCAAAAGAAAACATACTACGTTAGCCTGAATGTTATGAAAAAAATACCCCTACCCATAATCACTTTAAGTCTAATATTCTCTGCGACAGTAACTTTCTCTCAAAAGAAAACGGCTCTCCCTCCAGAGTTTTCGTTAAAAAAAGCAGAAGTGGAAGCGAACATGCGCTTTCTGGCTGGTGATGAACTGATGGGACGCCGGACAGGTGAGCAGGGCAATCTGGTTGCGGCACGGTTTATAGCTGAGCAGTTTCGTAAAATGGGTGTAAAACCGGTTCCTTCCGGGTCTGCTTTGGGAGCTATTCCCAATAATGCATATTATCAAAACGTCCCTTTTGAAAAAATGAGTGCACCTGGTAGCGGCGAGATCGTAGCTAATGCAGAGACTTTAAAAAGTGGCCAGGATTGGATTTTAATGAGCGGTGCTGCGACGGATATCACTGCTCCCTTGGTATATGCTAGTTTCGGCTTGGAAAATGCAGGCAAAGGCTGGGATGACTACAAAGGTCTTGATGTAAAAGGAAAAATAGTACTCGTTCAAAGTGGAACACCCGACGTACAAACGCCTTCTGAAATCATTGCTTCTTCGGCTGAAAAGAGGAAATTAGCGGCCGAAAAAGGTGCAGTAGCTGTAATTGAATTATTCACAGCACCAATACCGTGGAATGTTGTAACGAAGTTTTTCGCGGGCGAGAAAATGGGCTTAGCGGATTCAGACAAAAAATCGACGGCAGATATTCCGCATGCTTGGGTAAATGGTAAAGAAGCGAATTTAACCCGAACACTCAGAGGCGTTACCGAAGTAAAATTTAAAACAAGTGGTAGAAAAAGCCAGTTGGTCAATAGCTACAACGTTGTTGGATACATTGAGGGAACGGATCCGAAATTGAAGGAAGAATATATTTTGCTTTCTGCGCATTATGATCATGTGGGCGTAGGCAAACAAGGCGGACAGGCTTATACGCCCGAGGATAGTATTTTCAACGGTGCCCGGGACAATGCCTTCGGGACGGTCGCATTACTTGCGGCGGCAGAGTCATTTACAAAAAGCCCGCCCAAGCGTTCTGTACTCATTGTGTCTCTGACAGCGGAAGAAGTTGGTTTGCTGGGAAGTAAATATTACGCAGCGCATCCACTGCTCCCGCTTAACAAGTGTATTTTCAATATCAACTCCGACGGAGCTGGCTATAACGATACCACGATCGTTTCAGTAATGGGCCTTGATCGTACCGGGGCGAGACCTGAAATGGAGAAAGCAGCCAAAGCTTTCGGACTTGGGGTATTTGCCGATCCTTCACCAGAACAGGGCCTTTTTGACAGATCCGATAATGTTAGTTTCGCGAAAGAGGGAATCCCTGCTCCGACCTTCACGCCAGGTTTCAAGGAATTCAATGGCGATATCATGAAAAATTATCACCAGGTCTCAGACAATCCTGAGACTGTAGATTTTAACTACCTGCTTAAATTCTCCCAGGCACTTACCTACGCTTCCAGATTGATAGCAGACCGGGCCATCGCGCCCCAATGGATCAAAGGAGATAAATATGAAGAAGCAGGCAAAAAGCTTTATGGTAAGTAAGACTTTCAATTCTTTTAGTACTGTTCCCGGATCGCCTCCATTATTTTACCTGAATAGCCCTTGTTAAATCATATCATCGATTGGCTGAATCAATCCATATCTCTTGCAAAGATTGTTACCAGTCCGCTTGAAATTTTAGGGTTTGTTACAGGAGCAATATGTGTGTACTTGAATACAAGGCAAAATGTCCTTGGATGGTTCTTTGGTATCATCAATGCTGTATTGTATTTCGCGGTATTTTGGAAGGTAAGGCTTTACGCAGATATGGGTTTGCAGGGATACTATTTTATAACCAGTATTTACGGCTGGTGGATGTGGCTTTACGGTGGGCAAAGTCATGAAGGCGTTGCTGTGTCAAAAACGCCGGTAAAGCTTTACCTTATTTTTGGATTTATATTTGTGGCGGTCACGCTTTCCTGGGGTTTCTTACTTGGGAAGTTCACCGATGCAAGTCTCACATATATTGACTCCGCGCTAACTATCGCAAGTCTCATTGCGCAATGGATGATGGCACGTAAGTATCTGGAAAACTGGATGATATGGATCGTGGCAGATGCGATATATGTAGCTATGTATTTTTACAAGAATCTGCATCTTACGGCCATTTTATATGCCGTTTTTTTGGCACTCGCCGTGATGGGCTATTTCCAATGGAAAAAGGACCTTCAAAAAGAACAGCCTGTAATTGGGTAACTGTTCATTAATATTATTCCAAAACCCCGAACGGAATTTCCTGATCTTCAAGTAAAGTGCGGATTCTTTCCGAATCTTCAAAAACAATTCTAAGGTCCTTTTTAGCGGTTTCGTCTTCATCGTCCATCCACTTCCAGTCTTCCGCAGTAGCGTCCAGCAAGTCGATCAGGGAAAAAATCTTGTCTTGTGACTTTTCTCTGGAAAGCCATTCGATTGAATTAGTGATATAAATTATGACTTTTTCCTCCTTGATCCATTCGAGGTCGTTCAGCATTTCATCAAGCGCGTCCAGGTTTTTTCCATCATAATCCGGGAATTTCATAGCGACGCCGATTTGTTCGAGAAAGTCCTTCATTGAGCTCGCTTTTTGACCTTCGATTTTTCCGATATACGCGCCTAAAAATGATTTACGGATGTCGAAGCCTGGCTTAGAAAGTATAAAGTGCGTGTTTTTCATTGTTTAAAATAGGAATGGAATCAAGTAAGTTTGGTGTAAATACATTTGTAAAGTTAAGAGTCAATTTGCTAAAAATATAGCCTAGTGAAACTCAATAAAAGATTCGTAATGATCGCTTGTGTACCAGGCCCGGTCGTCATTGCTGGTGATTAAACGCTCGGCCCCTCTATTTTTTCCGTGGAGCCTGGGGTTCACGTCCCATTCCCAGTACGTTAATTTTTTGCCGTTTTCATCTTTTAAAGGAAGCCGTTTTTCAAAATTCCCAAACCGTCTTCCACCGACATAGCCATCCGGCGCCCGGTTATTTTGCCGAATATATTCCAGTACTTCGTATACTTTTTGAGGGACCGCCTTTTCGTGTTCGGCCTGTTTCGACGTTTTAAAGTTTGAGCTGGTATTCGAATTGGTGGCAACTTCTTTTTTGTTCTGAAAGTGTACCTCCTTTCCGTTTTCGGAAGTGCCTGCACCGCACGCGAACGCAATCAGGGCTAGTGAAAGCAGAAAAAATTTCCCGATATTTTTGACAAAGTTTTGAATGGGATAGGACTTATTCACGTACTTATTTATGGAGTGGTGGTCTACTAATTTTTGATCCGATTGCCATAAACAGGCTTTTTGGTAAAAATATAAAAAAATACCCTTGCCAGATTTGCGTGACAAGGGTATCTCTAAAAAGGAATAAACTAATTCAGTGAAAACATTGGTAACCTCATGGCAACAACGTTATTAAACATCAATTTGCTAATGCTGGGCTCCATATAATCGATCAGAGGAAATTCTGAGATCAACGACATCACTTCAAACTCTGTTTCCGCCCTTACCACACACCAAAGCTTCGAATAGTCGTCAGCCAATGCATAAGACATCAGGCGCCCCTGCTCCATCAATTCATTAATCTTTTTCCTTTGAGCAGGAATTTTCTCCTTAAAATCTTCCGACATAAAAGAGGGAAGAAGTATTTCGACCATATATTGGCTCATATCGCGGTAGAAGTTAAGTGTACAAAAAAACTTCTGTTTTCTTCAACTTATATAAAAGGATAAGCATGAATGATTAGTTCCTAAAACTTGGTTACCAGGTGCTTTATTGTAATCCTCCGGCTTATTGGACACGCTTTTCCAAGGTACAATTATTTCGTTCGAATACAAGTTCGTCAAATTATTTTCCAGCTGTTTCCAACCATTTTGCCTTATACTCGGTCAATGAGAAAGGAACAACCAGGATACAAGCATATAAAGTCAATTTAATGGGCATTCACTTATCTTTGTGTAGGTGCGTGCAACGATCGGGACAGCAATTGAGAATATCTTAAATGTAGGCTTCCGACCAAGAAAGTAACAGATAATCTAAACGAAGCACCCCTAAACTTCGGATGACCTTTAACGAACAGGAATTGGTGAGTGGCTGTAAACAGCGGAACCGCATCGCCCAAAAACAACTATATGATGTTTTCGGGGGGAAGCTGTTCGCTATTTGCATGCGCTATATAAAAAATAGAGCGGACGCTGAAGATGTCCTTCAGGATGCCTTTATAAAGATTTATGAGAATATAGATTCCTTCCGAAATGATTCTCCACTCGAATACTGGCTGAGATCAGTGACTGTTAACACCGCATTAAATCATTTGCGGCAGCAAAAAAGCTGGAAAGAGCTGTCAGACATCGATTTACATGAAAACGGATTGGCGGATAAAGAGTTTACGCTTGCAGATTTCCAGATGCAGCAACTCATGAGTTTTATTCACGAGTTGCCTGTAGGTTGCCAGACGATCTTCAATTTATACGCAATTGAAGGATATCAACACAATGAAATAGCCCAGAAATTGGGCATATCAGAAGGAACTTCGAAGTCACAGTATTCACGTGCGAGGAGTCTTCTGCAACAGAAATTGAACAAAGAAAAGAGATTTGATGATGGATCCGTCCAAAAAACGCAGTTTTAACGATCAATGGAAAAAGGCTTTTGACGAAGCCTCTGTTACTCCTCCGGCATCTGCCTGGGAGAGTATAGAGGCACGCCTTGACCAGGATGAAATAAAACGCACTTTTGAAGACCAGTGGGGAAAGACTTTTTCAGATGCAGCGATCACGCCACCACCGTCCGTATGGGAAGGAATTGAGGCACGCCTTGACGAAGAAGAGGATGTTGCAATTATCCCGATTTGGTGGCAATCCCCCAAATTATGGTACGCGGCTGCATCCATTGCCGCCTTACTAATCGTAGGAGGGCTTTGGTTAAAAAATGGAGTTACTGAAAATGGCAGGAGCTCAGACATAGCAGCGAAAATTACATTGCCTATGAAGCCCGAGCCGGTAACGGCTGAGTTATCAGCGGGTAAAATCAATAAAACTCGTGAAGTCAATCATGCTGAAACGAGCAAAAATGTGACAGGCAGGTCGATTACTTCCATTAAATCCGGGAGGGGAAAAATTGACAATTCCGTCAAAGCAGAGCACACAGATGTTGTTGATGATCAGAATAAGAGTCTTGCAACTTTGGAACCCTTAAAGCCTAACAGTAAGTTGGGTAAGGAAACCAGGGAACTCATCGCTGCAAGGGATAAAAATACAGAGCCGGGTAAACAGGTGGCAGCGAATGAAAAAGCGACGGGAGATCAGAAGGTTCTGTTTAACTCGAAAAGCAAATCAGATCTAGCTGTGTCAATTGAAGAAATTGCGCAAAAAGAAGAGTTGATAAGATCAGCTATTTCAGCCGAAATGCTGGCTTCTTTGCCATATAAAAATTTAAATGTTTACTTCCAGAAGCGATATGTTTTCTATAAGGATAACGAAACACAATCAGTGGTTCCTGCCAAAAAACATCAGGAGTATTGGGCGGGACTTGGGTTGATGCCAGCATCCTTCAATCCTGATGTGAACTTGAAATCGTCTCCTGCGTCGTTTGCAAACAAATCATTTGCGAGCCAGAAAGCCTTGACAGGAAAAAATGACCCGGGCTTTTCTTATGCCGTACAAACCCAGGGCGGAATGCGGATTTCGAAGCATTGGTCCGTGGAAACGGGGATCACCTATTTGCAGGGTAATTCTCAATATGAAGGTGGCGGTTATTTGCTTGACGCGGCCACATATGGGTCATCCAACGTGCTTGAAAATGCGTACGCAGATCTTACCAACAAAAGTACGGGGTTGTCAAATAACAGCATCTACATTGATGTCAGCAAGCAGGTTCGTAACGATTACCAATATCTTCAGCTTCCCGTTCAGGCCGGGTTTACTTTAAATCCTGACGGAAAACTGAGTTATTCGGTACTTGGCGGGATGATGGCCAATTTCTTTTTGAATAATGAACTCCAATCGGACAATGGGGATGTGATCAAAACCACCGCGTCGGACGATGTATATCGGGGCATGAACTGGGCGGCGACGACTGGTTTGAGATTTAACTATAAGTTGTCTTCCAAATGGAGAGCTACACTTACAGGGTCTTATCAAAAGGCTGTTACTTCGGGTTTTCGGGCGAATCAAAGCCTGGAATCGCACCCGTCCTTATACGGCGTTGCGTGGGGTATGAGATACTCTTTCTAAAAAAATCAACGCTTTATTCCAACCTTTTTTCTTTGGTTTTACTCTTTGTAATTGTAGTAGAAACCGAGGCTGTATTTTCCTCGTAACCATGTTGTGGTTGCCAAATACCAGCCATCCTGTTTTCTTCTGATCCTTTACCATTTATTAGCCATGAATCAAATTCTTAAGAAATGCTTCTTCCCATCGCTGATTTTTGCACTGGCTGTTGCTGGGTGTGACAGTGAAAGCGTTGGTCCGAATGAAGTACGGCCAGTAACCATCCCGGCAAATATAGCTTCGGGAACAACAAACTTCGCCTTTGATTTTTTTAAAAACCTTCAGGAAACGCAACCAGTTAATGATAACTTGTTTGTATCCCCTTTGAGCTTGCATATGGCGCTGGGAATGCTTGTCAATGGCACTGAAAATGAAACTGCACAGCAACTACTGAATGCTCTAAAAATGGAGGGTATTTCATTAGACGAACTTAACAAGGCATATAAAACACTTATCGACGAACTGCCTGTTGCTGATTCAAAAGTTAAGCTGGGCCTGGCTAATTCAGTTTGGTATAGAAGTGGTTTCCAGGTTGAAAGTAATTTTCAGGATGTTTTGAAAAAATCTTTCAATGCAGAAGTGGGGGGCCTGGAATTTAACGACGCTGCGAAAGCAAAAATTAATCAGTGGGCAAGCGATAAGACAAACGGGAAAATTAAAAAAGTGCTTGATCAGATTTCTCCGGATCAGGTGATGTTTTTGTTGAACGCATTGTATTTCAAAGGCGATTGGGCGACCAAGTTCGATGCCAAGAATACCGTTGACAAACCTTTTAAACTTGAAGTCGGTACTGACAAGACTGTAAAGATGATGTTCAACGAAGCAGAGTATAAGGTTTCTGAGAGCACCAAATACAAAGCTGTTCTGCTTCCGTATGCCAACAGCCAATTCAATATGACCGTATTGATCCCGCAAGGCGAAACAACTGTAAGTCAAGTAGTGACTAGCCTTACTGCGCACGACTGGAACGAGCTTCAGTCTACGAAGCTAAGCGCCAGAAAAGCGAAAGTAGGGTTGCCGCGATTTACGCTCGATTACTCAGCAAAGCTCAATGAGACCCTGAAAAACATGGGGATCAAGAAAGTTTTCACAGGTGCTGCTGAGCTCGCCAAAATCAGCAAAGGCGGCGGTTTGATGGTTGATTTTGTGAAACAGGACGCTTATCTGGGCATTGATGAAACGGGAACCGAAGCTGCTGCGGTGACTACGATAGGCATCGGGCTTACGTCCGCGGGGCCAAATGTGCCCGAGTACATTTGCGACCGCCCATTTGTGCTTGTGATCAGTGAAAAGACATCCAATACCGTTCTTTTCATGGGTCGAATTATGAATCCGGATAGCAAGTAAAGCGTTAATTGCTGTCGTTTCCAGCGTGTGGAATGTGTGATAAAAATATTTAAATCTATTAGCCAAAAAACTAAAAGGCATTGAAAATGCCAAAAGCCGGCGGCCACATCCGACGTGCGAAAGATTAAAAACGTCAGAATACCGGCGTTTTTGGGGTGCGTTATCGTCCGGTGGCATTGCTTCCGGACGATTTTGTTTTTGATTCCAACCTTTTTCCGAATACCGTGTCTTGTGATTATATGTGAAAAAGTGTAATAATTTCTTTCTACATAAACCCTTAGGTCATGAAATCAAGACTTTTACCTTTTCTAATTTCGCTATTGGCAGTCACCTTCTGGTCCTGTAACGACCAATGCAAGGAGACACGTGTCACCCGCCAGTTCACACAAGTGACGCGCTCTTTGATGGAGCTTCGTACCCAGGTAAAATCAGAAGCTTCGAGGTCTCTGGATAAGCCTGGTAAAATGTATATAAAAGGCAACTATCTTTTTGTCAATGAAATAAAGAAGGGTATTCATATAATAGATAACAGTAATACTTCCAGCCCCAAATTTGTGGCTTTCCTCAATATTCCTGGAAACGGAGACATAGCTGTCCGGGATAATATATTGTATGCGGATAGCTATTCCGACCTTGTGGCACTTAATATCGCAGATCCGCTCAAAGCTGTAGAGGTGGGGCGGGTAAAAAATGTCTTTAAGAGTGGGCAGTTCGATGGCGGAAGCTGGTCATTAAATGAATCAACTGGCGCGATAAATGACTCCGATGTTAGCTATGTGACGGAAACAATTACGACAAATTGTGAGGAGAATGTATCTCCGGTCCAATGGTTGTGGGGAGGAGCAATGTTCTTCACCGACCGTGCTTTTTTAAGTTCGGCAAGTTCTGCCTCGCCCCAGTCGTCTGGTGGCAGCAGCGGACAATCAGGCTCTATGGCCAGATTTGCCCTTCACAGTAAGTTCTTGTATACCGTTGGGCAAACCGACCTTCATCTGTTTGATATAAGCAGCCCTTCAACTCCCAAGGATTTTGCCACAGTTAATTTGGGTTGGGGTATCGAAACCATTTTTCCCTATCAAAACAAGCTTTTTATCGGATCTAATACCGGTATGCATATTTATGATAATAGCGATCCTGCTGCACCTAAAAAGCTTTCGGTATTCCAACACGGGCGTGCTTGTGATCCTGTCGTAGTGAGTGAAAATATCGCCTACGTGACCATAAGGACAGGAAATTTTTGCCAGGGCACACAAAATCAGCTGGATTTGGTAGATATAAGTGAGCCCTCTTCGCCCCAACTGATCAAGAGCTATCAAATGCAAAATCCACATGGGCTAAGTATAGATTTTCCCAATCTATATCTTTGTGAGGGGGCCTTTGGTCTTAAAGTATTTGACGTGAAAGATAAGTTTGCTGTGGACAAGCATTTGTTGGCTCATTTCAACAACCTGGATGCTTATGATGTAATATCGTTAGGCAAAACGCTACTGCTAATTGGGAAAGACGGATTTTACCAATACGACGCCACAAATCCTCTGGATTTAAAGCTTTTGAGTAAAATACCGGTCGGTAAGCAAATTTAAGTAGGGATTCACATGAAGATGATCATCATTGTTTCTTTTGTCGCAATTCTTTTACCTGTCGCGACGCGGGCCCAAAATTCTAAATTTAAGCCACATTATGTTAATCATACGGAGTTTGGGGGATTGTTTGGTCGGGTTAAATTTAATTTCGGAAACAGTGAAAGTCAGGTGGACAGTAAGTTGAGTGCCACTATACAAACCTTTAATGGCTTTCAATTAACCAGCCGACTAGCAACAGGTCTCACCGTTGGGATGGACTGGTATAAGACCGCATTGGTGAATCCACTCGCTGCGGGAATAAGGTACGATTTAACAGCAAGAGGCCCTGCCCGGCTATACGCAACACTGGATGCAGGTTACGGAGTGACCTGGCTTCATCAGGATTCGGACGGGTATAATACAAAGGGAGGAATGATGTTAAATCCGGGAATTGGATTGAAATACGGGAAACCAGGCAGTAATGCTTTTACGATTTCGCTGTCATACAAAAGACAGGACGTGAGGGTAAATAAACCGCTTTTGTGGGAACAGACATACCGTCTGGAAGAACGCGTTTACAATAGGATGGCGCTAAGAATAGGGATGACTTTTTAGACTAATAGCAATGAGAAAATTCGCAATTTCTGTATCCGCACTTCTTTTCTTCACACTGGCAGCCTTTCAGTGCGGTGACACAAGAGAATGTTGCGTCCCGCCGGTTTGCAGTGAGAAACCGACGATAACCGGGACATGGCGTTTAGAATCATACGAAAACCAAACTACCGGCGCATCTGACAAAGATCCCGATCCTGCAGGAAAAGGGGTGGTGTATACTTTCAAGGATAATGAAAAGGAAGGAACTCTCGACGGGCACACCGTGATGAATACGGTTTCCGGGAGCTACAAATTAGACAAAGATTGTAATTTCGAGGTTCTGACTTTTGGCGGTTCAAAAGTAGGAGAGCCTGCATGGAGCAGCAAAGCCTGGCTGCCATCCAACAAACCGGGTTATTATCAACGTTATGGCAATAAATTGGTGATTTACTTCAATGGATCCGAAGAGCGTTTGCTGTTTAATAAGATCGCGGACTAAGAATTGGATTTACTAAAAGCCATGTTACGGACCGAATATACACAACGAAATCCACCGGCGTCTTTCGAACTCTTTGATTGACCGTCAACCATTTTCTTGAATTCTACTCGGGTAGGCAAACGATAGGTGATAATCGTTTTAGCTAGTTTATTGTCGACCAGCATTTGCTGATATCGACCCACTTTCACATGTGTGTTCAGGTAAGTTGTGAGCTCACTGCGCCATTTGCAGTATTCCTGGGCCTGCACCCAACTTACACCAGTCACAGCCAAATCCTGCGCTTTTTCGTCGACGCTAACAGAAGACCATTTGTCGGGCGTCATGGAGGCTATGAATTTCTTTGAAAACCCGCCATCATTTTGCATAAACTTCATAAAATTGTTCCAGTCTCGGTTTGAAACATTTTGTTGATCAAAATGAGCTGTTTTTGCATTCAGGTTAGGAATAACCTGAGCATTTAACAAAGGTGAAGTGCATAGGAAACCAATGGCAAGGATCAGAGATTTCATGGGAAGGAAAGTTTAGCTGGTTAAAAGTGGAACGAACAGGCTAAAATTAAATTGTTGGGCGAAGATCGTTTACCCCGCCCAGCTCTCCCTATCCAGACTCCTGTATTGGATTGCTTCTGCCAAATGCTCCACTTTGATATCCTCGCTTGCCGCAAGGTCTGCGATGGTACGTGAAACTTTCAGGATACGGTCATAAGCTCTTGCCGAAAGTCCCAAACGGTCCATGGCTGTACGCAGCAAGGCTTTTCCGGGATCGGTGATCTGGCAGATCTCTTTCACGAGCTCCGGCGGCATCATGGCATTGGAATAAATTTCCTTTTTGTCTTTAAAGCGTTCGGTCTGGATCTCTCTTGCACGGATGACACGGTCTCTTATTTGTTCGCTACTCTCAGATTTTCGTGTAGAAGCAATCTGATCGAAAGAAACGGGTGTTACTTCCACATGAAGATCAATGCGGTCGAGCAACGGACCACTGATCTTGTTCAGATATTTCTGCACGACGCCCGGGCCACAGACACATTCCTTGTCGGGGTGATTATAATAGCCGCAAGGACACGGATTCATACTCGCGATGAGCATAAAATTTGCGGGGAATTCCACGGCCATTTTCGCCCTGGAAATACTGACTTTTCGTTCTTCAAGCGGCTGGCGCATGACTTCCAGTACTGTTCTTTTAAATTCAGGAAGTTCATCCAGAAAAAGCACGCCGTTGTGTGCCAGGGAGATTTCGCCTGGTTGCGGATAACTTCCGCCACCTACAAGAGCAGCGTCACTAATCGAGTGGTGGGGTGAACGAAAAGGACGTCTTGAGACCAACGTTGCCCGTGCACCAAGTTTGCCTGCCACCGAATGAATCTTGGTTGTTTCCAGCGCCTCAGGCAAGCTTAGCGGTGGTAATATACTTGGGATACGTTTTGCCAACATGGTTTTTCCAGCTCCGGGAGGTCCGATCATAATCGCATTGTGTCCACCCGCCGCTGTAATTTCCAGCGCTCTTTTGATATTCTCCTGACCCTGCACGTGAGAGAAATCGGCGTCGTATTCATTTTGACTGGTGAAAAACAGATCACGGGTGTCGACAACCAATGGCTGAATATCGCTTTTACCTTCGAGGTAAGCGATTGCATCTTCCAGCGTCTCGACGGGAATTACATCAATATTGTTTACGATTGCGGCTTCATGTGCGTTTTCAGCAGGTAGAATAAATCCTTTGAATCCCTGTTTGCGAACTTCAATGGCGATCGGCAGCACTCCTTTGATCGGCCTTAGCTTTCCGTCGAGCGAAAGCTCGCCCATGATCACGTAATGTTCCAGATTCTTTTCTGAATTCAGTTGTTCCGAGGCCAACAGGATACAAAGTGCAATAGGAAGATCATATGCAGAGCCTTCTTTGCGGATATCCGCAGGCGCCATGTTCACCACAACTTTTTGCCGCGGCATTTTGTAGTTGAAATATTTTAAAGAGGCTTCTACACGCTGCTGACTTTCCTTTACGGCACTGTCGGCAAGTCCTACCATAAAAAAACCCAGCCCCTGTCCGACGGTTACTTCAATTGTGATCATGGTGGCGTCAACACCATAAACGGCACTTCCAAAAGTTTTAGCTAGCATGTTGATAAGTTTCTGCTTGTAGACGAAGTATGAGTTCTCAAAAATGAATTTTTCTCAAAAATAGCAGGAAATTGGTAATTCGGAGTATTTCATAAACTTACCTGCATCTTTGTAATATTGAGACTGCTTTCCTGAACCCTTGAACTATTCATGTCAATGTTACAATATGTAAACGCAGGCGGCTGCGATCACCATTCTCCTAAGAATATGAGCCGATTTTTCGGAATTTTATCAGCCCTATTTTTTTTAATTGGCAGCCCTGGTTTTGGGCAATCAATGTCTGGTTCGTTAAAGGGAAAGATCATATGTGTAGATCCTGGCCACGGAGGAACCGCTTTAACCGATCATTACCGAGTTGGCATCGCCGGTGAGCGTGAAGAATGGGTGAATCTGCGGGTCGGGCTGCTTTTGCAAAAAATGCTTGAAGAAAAGGGCGCGACTGTGATCATGACGCGCACCAGAGATACGATTGTCACGCTTCCAGCCCGAGCAAAACTAGCTGTTGATAACAAAGCCGATATTTTTGTTTCAATACATCACAACGCCACTGCAGATACGTCTGTCAATTTCCCTATCATTTATTTTCATGGAAATGCGTCGGAAAACCTTGCGGGTGTTGCTTTCGGGAAATCGCTGGCAACGAACCTGGTGAAGACGATGTATAAAAACAAGGTTTCTCCAAAAGGGAATTTCATCTCATTAGTCTCTGATTTTACCGTTTTTGCGGAAGCCGGCGCGTCAGTTTTACGAAATACCTACGGCATTCCGGCAGTGCTTGCTGAAGCTTCTTTTTTTACCAATGCGAAAGAGGAGCAGAAGTTGAAACGCGAAGATCATAACCGGGACGAAGCGGTCGCTTACACTGCAGCACTCATAGCTTTTTTTAGCAAAACTGTTCCAGAAATCGAACCTAAAAATTCAAAGGTGCCTGCGATACCGGCTTTTAAGGTTTTTCAGGAAGCGGAAAGAATGACACCAATCGCGAAGCGCTGGCATCAGGATTATATGGAAGCAGAACTGTTGATGACAAAGAAAGACACTGCGTCTATGCGAAAAGCGTATGATCTTTTTACCCGTTCAGCACGGTCCTTTCCTGATTCTTACGTTGCAGCAGCTTGTCATAAGCGCAGATCCCAGCTTTTGAAATCAATGGGTAAATTGGAGGAATCTGAGCAGGAAGCGCAAAGGGTTAGGGAATATTATGTTGTGTTCCCAGGGAGATAGCAGTCCCTCATAGGCTTACCGCAGTTGGAGATGCTGCCAAAATATTGACGGAGACGGTGAAATTGAAATGCTAATCAATTCTTCGCAAACTGCACCTTGATCACCCGCACTTCCCGAATCCACCTTGCTTGTTTTTTGTCATTTGGTGCAATAATTCTATACGGACCTTCGCCGGGAGGCAATGGTTTTCCGTCCTTTTCAGTAATAAGCAATACTATCTGATCGGTGAACTCGGGATCAACTTCTGCTAATGAATAAACGACCTCGTAGCCGTCTGTCGCCTGTATCAGGATATATTTTGCGAGGTTTTCCCCACGTAATTTGGTCCCTGTTGTCACGCCTGCTTTTTCAAGAATCTCAATGAGCGCCACCCCCGTAAATTCATGTTCCTTACCATCGCGGTCTGTTACCTTGTGACTCACTTTTTTATAAGAAGCTAAGTCATCTTTTTTCAATTCCAATGGCTTAGTTACTTCCCCTGTTACTTTGATGTTGCTTGTGTTTTGTGCGATTACGCTAAGCGCACAAAAACTTGTAATTGCGATGGCTATTGAAATTACACCATGGCGGTTTTTTGAATTTCGCATGATTTATTGGGGTTATATGAGTAATGCAGTCTGCCTAGAATACCAATATGTACAAATGGCTATATCGAAAAGATAAATAAGACGTTTTTAATAGTGTAGAATTTTGAAAAGAAAGTAATGTAGATCAGATGAGAGTCAGAAGTTCCTTTTCTTCTTCAATGACTTTGCGTAATTTGATATTGAGCCTGTTGTAAGCCTCAATGACCTGCCTCCCTCTTTCGGTTACCTCTGTACCACCACCCTGTTGCCCACCCTTGTGCGCTATCACGTATGGACTTGATCCGAAAGTGTTCATTTCGTCTACCATTCGCCAGGCTTTTTTGTAAGACATTCCCATTTCTTTGGCGGCCTTCGCAATAGACCCGGTCTCTTCAATTAGCCTCAATAGCTGCACGCGGCCCGGGCCGAAAAATTTTACACCGTCAATATAGACCCAGTGCATCAGACGCAGTTCGATTTTCTTTTCCATATTAAACAAGAGCATTTTTATACAAATGTCAGAAATTAATCCAGCATCTGAATTTTATAACAATTCAGTCTCGAATTGTCTAAAAATGACCAAAAACTTCCTGTTCTCTTCGCTCACCTACGATGTTCAGTTCTGAAAGAAAAGTGTTCATTTACGAACAAAAATATAATTAACGATATATATAATTAACTGAAATATAGTAACATTGTATTTTGGCACAATTATTTTATCTACAAAAGTGAAATATATACAGGTTTAGATGGGAAGGTCATATCTTGGAGAATTTGAGGAGCTGGTTTTGTTGACGGTAGCTGTGCTGTTGTCTGGAGCTTACGGCGTTGCGATTTCGGATGAGCTTGAGAAGCAAACCGGCCGCTCCGTCAACATCAGTGCCGTTCATGCAGCGTTGCACCGGCTGGAAGAAAAGGGAATGCTTGAGTCCAGATTGGGTGAGGCGACTGCTGAACGTGGTGGACGGCGGAAGAGACTTTTTGTCGTAACTGCTCAGGGAAGCAAAACATTACACGAATTAAAAGCAATGCGCGTCAAACTGTGGGATGCAATTGCGCCAGACACCTTACCCGCTCTAAGTCTATGAAAAACGCCCCTCCCCTCTGGGCACGGTTGCTTTTAAAGCAGCTCTGCTCTCCTCATTTGTATGAAGAGATTCAGGGAGATCTCTTCGAAAGGTACGACCACGATCTGGAGAAATTCGGGAAGGTGGCCGCGGACAGGCGGTACGCTGGGAATGTAATTGGTTTTCTGAGATTAAAATTTGGATTCAGATATGCAGGGTGGTCGGCTTCGGTTAAAGAAAAGTCAATCCAATACACCCAACCCCGATTTACAGATATGCTCAATAGTTACTTCAAAATTTCGATTCGAAACCTTTGGCGAAACCGGAGTACCAGCATCATTAATGTGTTGGGCTTGTCGGCTGGGCTTGCTAGCGCGCTCATGATTTTTCTATTGGTCAATTATCTGTTCAGTTTTAATAGTGATTTTGTCAATGCCGGACGTACTTACATGATCGCTACGGATATTATGCATGAAAATGTCCAGCATACCGATGTCACTCCCCGACCGATGGGCGAGGTGCTCAGGAATGATTATCCTTTTGTGCAAACTGCAGTGAGGCTCAATAACCTGGGAGGAAGTGTGATAGGCGTTGATGACGGAAAGGGGCGTGTTGCCAAAAAGTTTGAGGAATCAAGGAATATTTGCTTTACCGAACCTCAGTTTTTCGACGTTTTTGACACGGAATTTAAATACGGTAATCCTGAAACAGCACTGGCAAATCCAAATACGGTGGTGCTTTCCCGTGCTTATGCAGATAAATACTTTGGGCAGGAAAGTGTATTGGGCAAAACCCTGCGATTCGAAAACAGACTGGATCTTACTGTAACTGGTGTGATCGAAAATCCTCCTTCCAACACGCAACTCCGATATGATGTACTCATTTCTTATGCCACCATTCCGGGCTTTGAAGGAAATCCAAAAATGATGAGTACCTGGAGCGAACCTGCGACGATGTGTTGGGTTGTCCTCAAAAAAGAAATCGATCCTGTTCTTCTATATAAAAGCCTTGGACAGATCGGGAAGAAATATTATGGTCCAAAAGAGGCGGAGCAGTATAGTTTCCAGGCTATACCATTGACGGAAATGTTCCATCACCCTTTTTATGGTCCGGCAGCCAAGCCGATTCTTTATGCTTTGATCATCGTCGGCGTATTTTTGATTTTGGCATCCTGCGTCAATTTTATAAATATTTCTACCGCCCAGGCGATCAGACGATCAAGGGAAGTGGGTGTGAGAAAAGCCATCGGGAGCACCAGAGGGCAGCTTGTGGGCCAGTTTATGCTGGAAACCACTTTGGTTTGTCTGACGGCTTTTATAATATCACTCGGGCTGGTTCAGCTCAACCTGCCTGTACTCAACAGAGCTTTATGGATGTTACATGCAAATATTTCCGTGCTGGACCTTTTAAGCTTCAGGGCGTTGGCTTGGTTCGGGGCTCTTATATCCAGCGTTATTGTACTGGCCGGCCTATACCCGTCTTTGGTTTTGGCAAGGTTTAATCCGGTTGCGGCATTGAAAGGGACTCTTACTACCCAAAAAATGGGGAGTTTGTCGGTCAGGAGGGGCTTGGTTGTCGTTCAGTTTTTCATCACTCAGATCTTTATCATAGGTGTCCTGGTGATGTCTGCCCAGGTAACTTATCTCAGGAATGCCAATCCGGGATTTCAAAAGGAAAACAGGTTATCAATCATGCTTCCAACAATTGATCCAATAAAGCGGGAGACTTTCAGGCAAAGTTTGATGTCTTTGAAACAGGTTGAACAAGTTTCATTCTGTGATTTTCCTCCTGCGACGCAATACAAAAATTTCTCGGAGTTTACTTATGATCGCAGAGGCCGGGCTGAAAAATTTGTAACGGACATCCGGGAGGCGGACGCAAGCTATGTTCCCATTTTTGGACTGAAATTACTAGCTGGAAGTAATTTCACAGACACCAGCGGCAGTCGCAAGGATACGTTGGGCGTGGATTCAGAAGTTTTGGTGAATGAGAAAATGGTGAAGCAACTTGGCGTGAAATCACCTGAGGAAGTATTGGGCAAATCATTAAGGATTGGGGGAAAGCAAGGTACAATTGTGGGTGTGCTTAAAGACTTCGGGCTGGGGAGTATGAAGGACAATATTCAACCAGTTACGATTATCAATAACTTAGGGAGGAGCTTTAGAAGTATTGTTAAAGTGAGGAAGGGCGGGGGCGATCCTATTGATACGATAAAGGAGATTGATCTGATTTGGAACGACTCATATCCCGAAGGAGTCTTCAAAGCGCAGTTTGTGGACGACCTCGTTGCGGAATTTTACACCACTGAAAATATATTGCTCGGGCTCATCCAGGCATTTTCAATTGTTGCCATATTGATTGGATGCCTTGGATTGTATGGGCTGGTTACTTTTATTTCAGAATCAAAAAATAAGGAAATTGGTGTACGGAAAGTGCTTGGTGCTAACTTGAGCCAGTTGCTCTGGATTTTTGTTCGCGAGTTTGGCGGATTAATGTTGCTGGGCTTTATTCTGGCTGCTCCGCTGGGATGGTTTCTAATGAAGGGCTGGCTCGAGGGTTACGCCCACAGAATAGCTCTTGGCTGGTGGTTATTTGCTCTGGCTTTAGGTTTGGTAACGGCGATCACATTGATAACGATTTCTTTCCAGTCTCTGAAAGCGGTGAGAATGAATCCTGTAAAGGGCCTGCGAAGCGAATGACTGGATTTAACGGGATTGAAAATCATTGTTTTTAATCCCGTTAAATTTAAAGTATGAGAGGTTTGATGGTCAATCCAGTTCTTTCACACGGATATTCCGGAACCAAACCTTCTCTTTGATATTGTGACTCTGGAGCGCAATTTTTCCCTTTGCATGTGGTGTGGCGTACGGCCAGTCTGCGTATTTGCTTTTTGATACCATGGCTTTCCAATTGCCGTCACCGTACTGATAATCAACCACTTTCTTGCCATTAATAAAATGTTCAACATGATTGTGGTTTACCACAATACGACCCTTATTCCATTCGCCCGGTGCTTTAACTGCAGTCAAATCGGATGGTGGGTTTATGTCGTAATTCGCACCCGTCAATTGTACATCGTGTAATTTGAGCGTTTCGCCTTTAGCATCGACCTTGATCGGTTGACCCTTCCCATCCCGAAAAACATAACCATTGTCGTCAATGATCTGATATTCAGGCCCGGAAAAGACCGTACGCTTGATGTCTGGCTGTTCCGTCACTTTGTATAGTACTCCGCCATTACTTCCTGGATGAATTTTGAAATCAAATTCCAATTCGAAATTTTCATATTCCTTATCAGTTGTGAGGTCACCGCCTGTTCCGTCGGAAGTGAGGGAACCATCTTCAATTAGCCAGCCAGCCCAACCTTCCTTATTGTAGTTGTGCCATCCTGTTATTGTTTTACCATCAAAAAGCATCACCCATTTGGGCTTTTTAGCAACCTGGGGGCTGCCTGCAATTGAGTTTTGGAAAAATATCAAAACAAGAAATGCCATCATCAGGCCTGGGAATAATCTCTTATCGAGCATGCTATGAGCTGGTTAACTGTTGAATTTCTTCTAATAAAATGCGGATTTGACTATTTTTTACTCAACAACTGCGGAAACACAAATGTAAGTCGGTATAATTCCTGTACTCCGAATCCTTACTTCCGCGTCAACAGCTTGTGTGTTTCCTGTGAGTACCAGTGCTGTGTCCAAACCAAATTTATTTCCGCCCAAAATGTCCGTGTGTAATGTGTCGCCAACCATCAGAATGTCCCGCTTGTCAACATTTGGATAATTTTTGATGTGCTGATAGGCAAAAATAAACATTTGAGGATCGGGTTTTCCGAAACGTATGAACTGCCGTCCAATGGTATCTTCAATCATCTTCGCCAGAGCACCAACAGCAATAGAAAGCCTGCTTTTCGAGGCAGGGTAGGTCTTATCAGTATTGGCGACAATCACCGGAATATTACGTTTTCTTAATAAATTAAGTGTTTTTGTCAAATCGGTGTTCCAGTCGAAACCTTCGTCATCCAAAAATACCAAAGCATTTACATCGTTTACGTCGTTAAGGTCTAGTTCTTTAATAGACAGTGTTTTTATTTCGGAGGAGCCTATGTAATGTGCTGAATTGTCCGTTCCAAGGTAAGCCACGATACCTTTTCGAACTTTTAGATCGAGGTACTCTCGGGCCAGCATACCAGAGGAAATAATCCGGTCGGGCGTTACGTCATTGATCCCGAGTTTTACGTAAGATTCAGCAAGTTGTTCCGGGCTCCGCGACGCGTCATTGGTAACCACATAAAAATCTTTACCGGTTTCTTTTAGGTAGGCAAAAGTATTTTCAATCCCCGGGATGAGGCCGTTGTAAGTTTTAAGCACACCAAATGCGTCGAAGAAGATAACCTCATATTTTGATAATACGGATTTAAAGTTGTCAAGTATCATGGTGTCGGTGTATTGGAGTGAATAACGAATGGGTGAGTACAACTAGTTGTTTACAGATTTAATCTGCGTAATATTTTTTCTGCATCGAAACCGTCGATGGCAGGGAAATAGAGCTCATAAGCTTCCTTCTGAAGCTTCGTGCAGTACGATCGGTGGAAGAAATATTTACCGTATTTAATTACATAGTTCAGGATAAAAAACCGGTAAGCTTCTTTCATAAAATGCACTTCCCTTACAGTCAGCGGATATACCTTGTGGTATTCTTCCAGAAATATCATGAATCGCTCCTCCATCAATGTGCTCATCAAATAGCTGAACACGGTACGGTCACCAACATTGGAAACCACCCGACTGAAAAAATAGAAATCCATAATGCGGGACGAAACGCGAAACCAGTCGTAATCCCATCGGGAGAAAAATTTCAAATCCTCGGTAACGGAAAAGTTTCCTATATTCCAATCTACAAACACGGGCATGAGATCGAATGAGCTGATATTCAATCGCTGTATATTCTTCATAAAAATATCACACTGCCTTTTCAGTATGTGAATGTATCCCCGATGCTCGTACTTCCCTGTATCGGTTTCCAGAATATCCAAAAGGTGCTGAATATCGGTGCGCAGGTTTTTGGAAGATTTAGGTATCGACTTTCCAGCGCGAAAACAAGCCAGATGGAATTTCGCTGCTTCCGCACCCAGTTTTCTGATATCGTCATCTTCCAGGCGTCTCGGCATTCGGTTCATAGCTCTGATCGGATTGTAGAAAACGACCCAGGTGTCAACAAAATCTTCCTGATAGCGATAGGTATAAACCTGATTATTTTTCATCAGTGACCTTGCCAGTACATTTTCGTACGGATACAACAAATTATTGGCAAGAGTCTGAATGATACGGTGATCCTCTTTGAAATGCTCGTATTTCCCAAAATAGGAAAGCTTGGCGATGACAATATCATCATTGTCAAGAGTAACCCGAAAAACGTGATTGGTTGAAACCTTTGCACTGATATCTTCAACGAATTTTACGCCAATTGAGTCGTCGAATCCTTCCCAGGCTTTACGTATGATGGCCGGATAATCTTTTAAACGCATTATTAATTCTTCATTTTTGCTTTGAAGCAGATGTACGCATCTTTTTTAAAGAAGATGCAATCGCACACAAAGGTAATAACTTACCTGAAGCAGTTACGATGGGTACCAATTATTGATTAGAATAATACCAGAAAGAGAATGATTTGGATTTTGGCAGGAAGCTGCATTTTTGGCTTCCTGGATTTCAGTTTCACCACCGCAATAATCCTGCGGAGCTGTTTTGTTTGATTAAGCCTGTTTCCGAACTTTTACTTTAATTTTGCAAGGAAACTTACCGCTGTTATTTTGTTTTTCTATTTTTCGCGTTTCCTGATCCGCCTGGCGTTGCCTATTTTTCTACGAAGGCTTTTTGTTGTCAATCTGGATAAGGTTCCTCACAATGGACCTTTGATTATTGCATCAAACCACCCCGATTCATTTTTTGACGCCCTTGTCATTGGAGCAACACTGACTCAAATGATCCATACGCTGGCCAGGGGTGACGCTTTCAAAAAATCGAAAGTTGCTTTTTGGTTGAGACAAATCAACCTCATTCCCGTTTTTAGAGGGTCGGAAGGGAGACAGCACGTCAAAAACCTGGATGTCACGACGAAAGAGAGCCTCGCTGCGTTGAATGATGGCGGCGCAGTAGTTGTGTTTTCAGAAGGGGTGTGCGTGAATGAATGGAAATTGAGGCCGCTGGGAAAAGGTACGGCCAGGATGGCCCATCAGGCGTGGTTTGGGGATAGGGGCCTTGAAGATATGCTGGTTATTCCTACTGGTATGAATTATGAACATTATCGGGGAACGGGCAAGCGGGTTGCAATTCGCTTTGGAGAGCCGATTAAACGAAATGATCTGGTTACCGATCCGGAGGAATATGAAAAATGGCTAAGGGAATTTAATGAAGTTCTTCAGGAGCGAATGAATGAGCAAATACTGACTTTGCCGGAAGGAACGTCCGGCGAGGCGCGTGCGTCAGCGATGAATACATTCTTTGGTGAAAACTCAATCCCTTCCAAAGGGAATATTCTTTTTCAATTTTTAGGCTGGTTCGGCCGCCTGATCCATCGGCCGCTGTATCATTTGTTTACAAAAAAAGTCGGCAAGATAACTGCCAGAACCGTTTTCTATGATTCTGCACTTTTTGGATTGCTGCTTTACCTTTATCCGGCCATCGTACTAATCCTCTCGATCATCGTCGGATTATTTACGGGCTTCAAGATTGCCCTGGTACTTTTTGCAGCACTTCCATTGCTGGCCTGGATGGGGAACAGGTACAGGTAGGTTTACTTTTACAATAACTGGCGGCTTTTGATTTCCGATAGTTTATATTCAAATGATCATTTTGAAATTCCGGAGATGTTCAAGTAACTCCTCAATATTGCAATGAACCCAGCCCGGACGAATTGCAATATTTCCACCCTGTGGCGTAACCACATAGTTCAGGTTCGTTTTCAAATCATTTACTGATTCCGTTGAGCCGCGTTTTAATGCCGGTGAAAGAGATAATTTTATTTCTATTGAAATCACAGGTTTTAGGCCTTCAACGAGAACCAGATCCATCTCCGCCCCGTTGGACGTACGATAAAAATAAGGGCGTATTGCGGGATCCAGGCGGTGAATGACCTGCTCGATAACGTAACCTTCCCATGATGCGCCTGCGACAGGATGACTAATCAGGTCATCATAACTACGGATGTTATGCAAAAAGTGCAGGTTCCCTGAATCACGGGTGTATAGTTTGGGACTTTTAACAATCCTCTTGCCCATGTTCACATACCAGGGTTCTAGTCTGCGAACTAAATACGCCTGTTCCAGTATATCAATGTATCGCCGAACCGTTGTATTCGCTATTCCGATTGAATTTCCGATAGTCAGGTAATTGAGGATAGAGCCGTGCAAATGCGAAACCATTCTTAAGAAATTATTTAGAATCGGTGACGATAGTGAGATTCCTAGTTGAGACAGATCTTGTTCAACATATGTTTTAACAAAATTCTGCTGCCATTGCAGCCAAAATCCATCGTCAGGGGCTAAAAGGGCGTCCGGAAAACCACCTCTATGCCAATGCGTTTGCCAGGAGATATTCTGCGATGCAGCCTCTGAAATAAGTATTGGCGACAATTCGTGGTATGCAATACGACCAGCTAACGATTCCGAGCTTTTCTGAAGGAAGTCGGGAGAGGCCGAACCAAGTAATATAAATCGAGATGGCTCACACTTTCGATCAATTAAGGCTCTTAGTTGTGGGAATAAGGGCAAGTAGCGTTGAACTTCATCAATAACAATGGTCTTGTCTGTATTGTTGTCAAGTATCCAGGTGGTATTCTGTGATAATGTTTCATAGTCTTCCGACAACTCGAGATCAAAATACTGTGACGGTCGGTCCAGACGTGTCATCAGTTTTTGCACTAGGGTCGTTTTTCCAACTTGCCTCGGGCCTAAAATGCCGACAGCTGGAAAGAAGCTCAGAGAGCGAATTATAGAGTCTTCAATTAGTCGATCGATCATTAACCATGCAATTTGACTTTTGACATACAAATTTACATGGTTATTTAGTGAAAGTTAAATCAAAATTAAAATTAACCATGTAATTTGACTTCTGATATACAGATTTACATGGTTAATTAAGAATGAAGCAAGATTTAATCCTTCACCCGATTCAAACTCATTGTTTTTAGCATCCAGTCGGGGAGCGGTTTCTGGTGCTTCCGTTTTTGAATATCCAGGAACCATCCTATTTTTTTCAGGATAGGTAATTTGTGTGTTTCCACCAATTCGATCAGCGTTCCGTCGGGGTCTTCGACATAAGCAAAACGACCGGCAGCTGACTCCATTCCGAAAGAGGATTCGCTATCGACAGTGAAAGGATACCCATTTGACTGAATTTTAACTTTCAGTGTCGCCAGATCAAGCGCATCAAAACAAAGGTGAATAAAACCACAGTCGCCCCAGAACCGGTTTTCGAATAACTTTTTGGGTTGACGATCGAGGGCCTGTATCAGTTCTATCTGGATATTGCCCAAAAGCTTGCTAAACGCTCCTTCGGCTTTGAAATTTTTTCTGAGTAAAACTCGCCTGAACCTTTGCCCCGAAATAGTAGTCGGCAAATCCTCAAATACGCCTGTTTTATCGTAAACCACATGAAGTGGTTCCAAAAGTGTTGTGTAAAATGGAATCGCTTTGTCAATATCAGAAACGCCGATCACAACCCCTGCAACTCCGCCAACAGGTTTGCCCGTATTCTGAAACCAGGAAGTGTCCGTCGTTATTTGATATATATTTCCATAGGGATCGTTCCCCCAGAAGCCTTCACCTTCCGGGAGTGAAACCAAAGGACCTACTGCCTCCTTAGAAGTATTTTTAACCCATTCGTGCGCTTTCTTTACATCCGGTGCCTTAAAACGGATGGCATTGATTCCCAGATCTCCCAGTTCCATCTTGAAGTTTGGCGGTTGCGAGACACGGCTTGTGAAAGACCATATTTCTAATCCGCCGCCTCCTGCCATATTGAGGGCTAGGGCAGCATGACGCTGCTGGACTACGCCTCCGGTATAAGGTGTCATTAATGGAGCGGGAGCTTTATCGTCAAAAACGGGAACGTCGAAGCCTAAAACGCGTCGGTACCATTGCCAGGCCTCAGGTACGTTTTTTACGCCTACGCCAACTTGTTGAATACCTGAAATAAGTTGAGAACTCATTAGAATGCAAAAAAATTAGAGAATGGATCGGAGGCCGAAGACAGTACGGCCTTAAAAAGAGCGCAATTTTACAAAATAAACAGCAAAATGAATGACAAGAATTGATAACTTGAAAGAACCGGGATCTCGTTCCAGGTGTTTGTCATAGAATTAACGCCACGATTACTGATAGTCCAATCGGTAAATTCTAAAGATAACAGCATATTTTAAATATCTGGCACAAGGAATTTGGCGTTAGAAAATATCAATAAAAGGAAGATACCACTAAAAGCTAATGTTCTAAACCTGACAACAATGACTTCGTCAATTATATACTGTTTATTAAATATCAGCCTCTTAATGCATTCTGCTAATATTTTTCCCGCTTCGGAAGGAATCATAGTAAGAGAAGTTAAGCGAGCACGTCTTATTGTTTTCTCGGGCTCCGACTGGTGTAAAAACTGCATCCTGTTCAAAAAGAATGTGCTAGATACTCCAGAATTCAAGACTTTTGCGAAAGAGAATCTCGAACTCATCACGGCAGACTTTCCCCAAAAAAATCTGCTTAGCAGAGAGAAGACCGCGCAAAATGAAACGCTTGCCGAGAAATATAATCCAAAAGGAGAATTTCCAAAACTGATCTTGATTCTTGGGAAGGACTCGGAATACAAAGAGATTCCGTACACGAATCAAGGGCCGAAGGAATTTATTGCCGCCATGGAAAGTTTGATTGCGGCCAAATGAGAGATTTCAAGGCCACCCGGAAGCTGATGGGATCGATTTTTGAATTGATTGTTGCGGATGATGATCAGGAAAGAGCCGAACATCATCTTCTGATGGGAATTGAGGAGATCATGCGATTGGAACAGCTTTTGACGGAGTTTGCCAATTCTTCCGATACGTCACTGGTGAATAAAAATGCAGGTATTAGACCCGTTAAAGTAAGCGAAGAGAGTTATAGGCTGGTTCAGCGTTGCATTAATTTGTCGCAGCTTACCCAGGGCTCTTTTGATATCACGGTTGGGCCATTGAAAAAGCTATACAATTTCAAGAATGGAAATTCTGGTTTCCCTAATTCCCTCAATCTGAAAACAGCGTTAGGGCTGGTTGGCTATGAACAAATTAATATGCTGGCTAACACACATTTATATTTACCAAAGCCTTTAATGCAAATTGGGTTCAGTGCCATCGGTAAAGGTTTTGCCGCCGATAGCGTAAAGCGAATCTGGAAGGAAGCCGGTGTAGAAAGTGGTGTGATAAATGCAAGTGGCGACCTTACAGTATTGGGAAATAAATACAATGGTCAACCTTGGGAAATTGGCATTGCCGATCCGGAACACCCTGAAAAAGCATTGTGTTATCTACCCTTAAAAGATGTATCTGTGGCGACTTCGGGTAATTATGAGCAGTTTTTCATGAAGGACGGGATTCGTTTTGGGCATACAATTAATCCTAAAACAGGCTTGCCGGTCAGTGGAATTAAGAGTGTCACGATAGTCGGGCCAAGTGCGGAACTTTGCGATGCCCTGGCGACAGCGATTTACGTGATGGGAGTAGAGGTTGGCATGCACCTGATTAATCAACTTCCCGGTACGCATTGTCTGATCATTGATGCGCGTAATATAATATCAAAATCGGCTAATCTTAATTTGGAATATGCGCGGGACTAAACGAGGATTTACGATCTTAATGAGCCTTTTGCTAAGCCAAAGCGCATGTAAAACGGTAAAGCCGTATCAACGGGTTTATCTCAATGATCCGGAGATGCAGATGGGCAGCAACGCGGGTAAGAAATTTGAAGGTTATGTGGAAAGTATACGAGAAGGTGCAATTCCGGCAGGTGGGTCCAAGTCCAGCGGCGGGTGTGGGTGCAATTAGAAAAAGGGAGAAAGGAGAAGGGATGAAAGGACGAAAAACGGGCGGCCTCATTTTCTTACCTTTGAAGTCGTAGCCTATGAAGAAGAAATACTTAACAGCTGCATTGCTTTGCGCTACACTTTTCCAGGCGAGGGCGCAATCAGAATTGGATAGCAGCAATATTTTTCAGAAGAAACTGGTTTCGAAGACCGATGTCGAGCTCGTGTACTCGCATTATATACAGGACGGCAACAATTCTGCTGTTACCGGAGGCAAGGGCACGGAAAAACTTACAGTTTATTCACCTTCTTTCAAAGTTGGACACACTTTTAAGGACTACAATACGCTTCGGCTTGTTGCGGGAATCGACGCGATCACATCTGCATCAACTGACAGGATTGACAACGTCATGTCTTCTGCATCCCGCAAGGACGCGCGATCTTATGGGACATTAAATTATGAGCGAAAACTTCGAAAGCGTGATCTCAGCGTTGGTATAGGTTCGGGCATGTCCATTGAATCGGATTATTTGTCAATTCCGGTCATTTTCTCTGTCGAATACACTGAGCCATCAAGACTTCGCACGTACGGCTTGGGTTTCCAGGCTAATTTTGATGATCTAAGATGGGGGAGGATTAACGAGGATTACAAACGCCCCGTCAGACTGATTTATCCTGCTGAACTTCGGGATACCGTTTGGTTCAGTTATTATCGTCGTCAATCCTACAATCTTAAATTGAGTTTTACCCAGGTAATCAATCGAAGGCTTGTCGTCGGAATATTTCCTGAACCAGCATATCAGAAGGGCTTGCTGTCGACCCCCTTTCACAGGGTATATTTTAGGGATACCAAAGTGCGCGTAGAAAACTTACCGGGGGAAAGATTTAAGCTTCCTGTTGGTTTGCGAATGAATTACTTTCTTGGAAACAGAACGGTTCTGAAGTTCAATTACGGCTATTATTGGGATAGTTTTGGGATCCTGGGAAACAGCGTTGAGCTGGAAGCAGCAATTAAGGCATCTCCAAAATGGACGTGGTCTCCGGGTTTTCGTTTTTACAGCCAATCGGCTTCAAGATATTTTCGGGCTTATAAGCAGCATTTGAGTTCGGAGGTTTTTTACACCTCTGACTATGATCTTTCCGCATTTCAAAGTTATAAAACGAGCCTTAATCTGCGATATGTGCCTTCCAAACTAATCCTGAGAAACACTTTTTTAACCGAGGCGAATCTGCGATATAGTTATTTTTACAGGTCAAACGGCCTTTTGGCGCATATCATTACATTTTCCATTCGGTTTGACAGCGAGCGATATTCGTTTCCCAAACATTTGAAGTCGACCAAATAATAATTTTTGATGTAAATTATCCGCTCAGGCATAATAATTCATATCTTTAAGATGGTTTTTCAGAATAATATTTTATTTTTTGCGCCGACGCATCCTTTTGTCTATGAGCGTCGTATATTTAATGAGCTCTGTCTCAATTTAATTCAAGAATGAATCAGTCAGTAAGCATTGCTCCGATAGGAGAGAGTTTAGTATCGTTTTTAAGTTTAGAAAAGTATTCAAAGGTCATAGTGATTGCCGATACCAATACAAAAAAGCATTGTTATCCATTGGTAAAAGCGGCATTGCCAAAACATAAGTTGATAACCATTACACCGGGTGAGCCTCACAAAATATTATCAACCTGTGAGTTAATCTGGAAGTCGATGACGGATGAAGAGTTGGACCGTCATGCATTGGTGATAAATATTGGTGGTGGAGTGATTGGGGACATGGGAGGCTTTTGTGCTGCTGTTTATAAAAGAGGAATCGATTTTATTCAAATACCTACTACTCTGTTATCGCAGGTTGATGCAAGCGTGGGTGGAAAGTTAGGGATTGATTTTCACGGATTTAAGAATCATATTGGCGTATTTCAGATACCAAAGAGTGTTTTAATTGACACGATATTTTTAAAAACTTTACCAGAACGGGAGATTCGTTCGGGTTTTGCTGAAATAATAAAGCACTGCCTTATCGCTGACGGAAGGAAGTGGAAGGAAATAAGTCAGAACGATTTTGAAGATCAAAACTGGCAGGATCTTGTGGCTCATTCTGTTCAAATTAAAGAGAAGGTTGTGGAGCAGGATCCGACAGAAAAGGGGCTGAGAAAAATTTTGAATTTTGGGCATACCTTAGGTCACGCTGTTGAAACGTATTTTCTTGGAAAGGCCGAAAATAAAAGATTGTTCCATGGTGAGGCAATAGCTGTGGGGATGATTATGGAAGCATACTTATCCGTGAAAAAAAAGTTGATCACAGAGCAGGATCTGAGTGAAATTGAAGAATTTATTTTTGCAACTTACGGGAAGGTGAATATTGGTAGTGAGGATGTTGAGCAGATTGTAGCCCTAACCCGGCAGGACAAAAAGAATAAAGGAAGTGAAGTTCGTTTTTCACTATTGAAGGGAATTGGGAGCTGTGGATTTGATTGTGTGGTCTCGGTTTCCGAAATGCGTAAAGCAATAGCTTACTACATGGGGTAGATTTGTGAGAGGTAAGCTATTGAATTTTTAAGGTCTGGATTTACTACGATACCTAATTTATAACCTGACAAAATGAAATGCTTATGTTAAAATCTATTACACCGTATGCCGCTTTTTTAGTGATATTGATCATAGCGGGTTGCTCGAGTGGTCGTAAAGTGTTTGTGGAGCACGATTACAGCTATGAAACCAATTTTAAAGATTACTCTTCCTATACTTTTCTGGAATGTGAGAGAGACACAAATAATCTTTGTACAGAAATATATGAGGCGATTCGTCGCCAAATGCAGGTTAGAGGCTATAAGCTGACTGCTGAAAAGCCGACACTACTTGTGAATTACGGTATATTCTATGATAATCTTCGTTATCAGGGTTATATGCAGCCCGTAATCAAAAACTGGGTGGATACTGAAAATGAGGGATTCCGATATGAACCAATTAAATATGCTTTGGACAAAGGAACGCTTATCGTTTCTTTAATCGATGCTGAAAGTGATCAGGTCGTTTGGAGAGGTTATGCATCTGGGATTTTCAAAGGCGCTGAAAACTCTAACAACCATTACAGGAGCGTTGTAAGACGTATTTTTGATCAATACCCACTCTTTGCCAAAGGCTACGACCCCAGAAGATACGGTGAGCAGGTAGGGAGATAAATTATGGAAAGATGATAGAGGAGAGATGAGAAAGGAGATTTGGTTCTCCTCTTTCTTCTCTCCTCTTTGTATTTGCATAGCTTCAATAGAGCCTACATGAAATGAATGAATATTTGCTATTCGGACAGTTCCAGCGATATGTTCCTGAACGGATTGAAAAGAGCGTTCTGTCAAACGCAGTTCTCCTCTTTCCTCTCTCCACTCTCCTCTAATATCTACCGTAGCTTCAAAGTCGCGAGGGTCAAAATCGCCAGAATAATTCCCACAATCCAGAAGCGGGTTACAATTTTTGCTTCATGAATACCTTTTTTCTGGAAATGATGGTGTAAGGGGGCCATCAACAAAACTCTTCGACCCTCTCCATATCTTTTTCGAGTGTATTTGAAATACGACACCTGTAAAATAACCGAAGCGTTTTCAGCGATAAAAATACCACACATAAACGGGATCAGCCACTCTTTCCGGATTGCAAGTGCTACCACAGCAATTACACCGCCAAGCATCAGGCTACCCGTGTCGCCCATAAATACCTGTGCAGGATAGGCATTATACCAAAGAAACCCGACACACGCTCCAATAAACGCTGCACAGAAAATTACCAGCTCGCCAGAGTTGGGAATGTACATAATATTAAGATACTGAGAAAATTTGGCGTTACCGGAAAGATAAGCAAGTACCCCGAGCGTCAATGCGATAATACCGGATACGCCTGCTGCCAGCCCATCAATTCCGTCCGTAATGTTTGCGCCATTTGAGATTGCAGTGATAATAAAAATAGCTACGATGGTGTATATAACCCAGGTATATTCCTCCGGCAACCACCCAAAAAGCAATGTTTTGTAATCAAACTCGCTGTTCTTCAAGAAAGGGAAGGTTGTAATTGTGGGATGTACAATGTCACGGTATCTCTGTACTTCTCCCAAAGTAGAGCTCAACAAAGGTTTATCGTAGATCCTGATTTTCACATGATTATTAAACGATAGCGTTACACCGACGATTAATCCCAGCCCAACTTGCCCGACAATTTTGAATCTTCCCGCAAGTCCATCTTTATTGTTTCTGAACTTTTTCAGATAGTCATCGATAAAGCCTATCAAACCCGTCCAGATGGCGGTAATGATCAACAGGACAATATATACGTTACTCAACTTTGCAAAAAGCAACACGGGAATCAGCAGGGATGCCAGGATAATAAAGCCACCCATGGTTGGTGTGCCGGTTTTTTCCATCTGTCCGATAAGGCCCAGATCCCGAATGGATTCGCCCATCTGCTTTTTTCGCAAGATATTGATGATGGTTTTGCCATAAGTGGCTGCAATAAAAAGCGAAAGCACCGTGGCTCCTAAGGCTCTGAACGAAATATACTGAAATACACCAGCACCGGGTACGTTAAATTGTTTGTCGAGATATTCAAATAAATAGTAAAGCATGTAAGAGCGAATTGGGATGACGGCTGCAAAGTTGCGTCTTTTCGAAGACTGTGCAAACGTCTTGCTGGTTTTTTAAATACTGTTACGAAATATTGTTGATTGGAATAAATAATTGACTAATCAACCAACACGGTCTTTGTCTTAATAGTAGTTATGCCTGTTTGGGAGTTTCAAAAGCCTCTTGCAAAACCTCTTTGTCATCGAAATGATGTTTCACGCCTTTGATTTCCTGATAGTTCTCATGCCCTTTCCCGGCAATCAGAATAATATCCTCTGGCTGGGCCTCGGAGAACGCCAGAAAAATGGCCTCACGGCGATCCGGGATTGTTTTTGTTTTTTTGAAATCCATTGGAGGAACTCCTTTCTGCATCTGATTCAAAATATCCAATGGATCTTCGTTCCTGGGATTGTCGGAGGTGAGAATGACTCTGTTACTGTATTTACAAGCTATGGCGGCCATTTTAGGACGTTTTTCAGCATCACGGTTTCCACCACATCCGACAACAGTGATTACCTGTTCGTTACCATGTCTCAAATGTGTTATGGTTTCCAGGACATTCTCAAGTGCGTCTGGTGTATGCGCATAATCAACGATTCCTACGATATTGTCTTTGGAATGGAATTGCTCAAATCGACCGGGAGGGCTTTTCAGGTTCGAAAGTTCCGTTAAAACAGCCTCAGGTGATTCACCCATCAAAACGGCTGCCCCGTAAACGGATAGTAAATTGTAAGCGTTGAACCGCCCAATAACCCTGAACCACACTTCCTGCCTGTTGACTTCCATGTGCATGCCGGCCAGCGTATCAGAAAGTATTTTACCATGAAAAGAAGCAACCGTTTGTAAAGAATACGTATCAATCTTTGCGGCCGTGTTTTGCACCATTACTGTCCCGCGTCGGTCGTCGATGTTGACCAGGGCAAAAGCTTTTTTTGGAAGTTGATCAAAAAATCCCTTTTTGGCTTTAATATAGTTGTCGAAAGTTTTGTGAAAATCGAGGTGATCGTGGGTGATATTTGTAAATATCCCACCCGCAAAGTGCAATCCGGTGATTCGGTGTTGAGCAACGGCGTGTGAGCTCACCTCCATAAAAACGTGTGAACATCCACTTTTTAGCATTTTTGACAAAAGACCATTTAATGCAACGGAGTCGGGTGTGGTATGGGTCGACGGAATGATTTCATCCTCAATTTGATTTTGTACAGTAGATAGAAGCCCGCATCGGTATCCCAAAGCCCTGAAAAGCTGAAACAGGAAAGTAGCAACAGAAGTTTTTCCGTTTGTTCCGGTCACACCTACCAGTGTTAGTTTTTGAGATGGATGATCGTAAAAGGCCGCTGCCATGAGCCCCATAGCCCAGGCGGAATCTTTCACAACGATATAAACCAGGTTTTCATGAATGACGGCCGGGAGCTCTTCGCAAAGAATGGCGGCCGCGCCCATGTTAGTCACAGTTTCCATATACTGGTGACCGTCGGTCTGGGTGCCTCTGAGGGCAACAAACAAGTTACCCGGCGCGACTTTACGGGAATCCAAAACGATTCCGGTTATTGAGATCTCGTTAGTGCCAACAGGTCGTCCGTCAATAATACAGTTTGTTACCAGAGTTTCATCTTCATCAGAGGCCTTCGCCTGAGAAATGGTACGTATTAAGCTATCAAGAGTCTTTTTTGAATAATCGTCCATAAATGGATTTACTGTAATGTTAATAGGATCGCCTTGCTGCCGCTCTTATTTGAGCCCGGTGGAAGGGACTGATCGACAACTTTCCCCGAGCCTTTAAAAGTTACGCGATATCCTTTGTTTTCTAATAGGTAAAGTGCGTCACGCATAGGCATTCCCTGCAGATCGGGTATATCCCGGGACTCTACATTGCGCGGTTTCCATTTAGTCTTTCCTTTCAATAGCAGGGATCCTGCAACGTAGTCATTTCCTTCGGGAACGGGTGTGAGATTAAGCTCTTTGCTAATAATGTTCAGATCGGATGATTTTCCCGCCCATTGAACCGCGGTTTTGCTTTCCGGTACCGTGTCTCTTACCGGTTTCTGTATAGCCACATCGTATGCATAAATACGGTCCGCAACTTCTTTAAACACCGGAGCGGCAACACTGCCCGCATAACGGGTGTAGTCAGCGCCGGTGCTTTTGGGATTGTCAACGATAACAATACAACTGTACTTTGGTTTGTCTGCCGGGAAATAGCCCACAAAGGAGGTGTAATTTTTACCTTCGGTATAGACGCCATTGATCAGCTTTCTTGCAGTGCCGGTTTTGCCAGCGATTCTATAAAGTTCGGACTTGATGTTTTTTGCCAGGCCTTTGTTGACTACCCCTTCAAGCATTTTTTTTACCTTTCTGATTGTTTCAGGTGAGCAAATCGGCTTCTCTTCAACGTAAGGGATCCTTTTATCTTCTATCTTTTCTCCACTCCGGATTTCTCGTACGATCATCGGCCTAACCCAGTATCCATCGTTGGCAACTGCGTTGTAAAGAGCAAGTGTCTGCAATGGCGTCATTTGCATTTCATACCCATGAGCCATATAATACATGGAATAGTCACTCCAGAGCTTTGAGCTGCGGTCACGGATCACAGGCGGTTTTTCACCTTTCATCTCAATGCCAGTCGGACTGGTCAAATGGAACTGTTTCAGGTAACTAAGGTATTTGTCTGGTTTGTTGGCGAAGTACCTTTGCATGAGTAATACAATGCCAATGTTGGAAGATTTTTCTAAAACCTCCGAAGCTGTAATCGTTCCAAATCCCCCTCTGTGCGCATCCCTTATCATATTCCTACGAAACTTCATTGCTCCAGTGCCCGTATTCACGGTAACCTGATCCGGATTCATATGTGTTTCTTCAAGCAAAGCCATCATGGTCATGAGCTTAAATGTGGATCCCGGATCGTTGCTGCCAGCAAGCGCATAGTTATACACTTCTTCATATTTATCGTTCGCACGTTTAGTAAGGTTTGCCAAAGCGCGTATCTCACCGGTAGCGACTTCCATCACCACTACCGATCCAAAATCTGCTTGCATCTCGGTGAGTTTTCTTCGAAGTGCTATTTCTGCCATATCCTGAAAATTCATATCCAGGGTCGTATAAATATCTTTGCCCGCCTCGGGTTGTACATTTAATGCATCTCCGACCGGAATTTTGATCCCACCTTCCACACGTTCAACCCAGCCAACTCCCTCCTTACCTTCCAGTTTCGCATCGAAACTT
>Ga0209512_1000078_pt1 | contig 232622 bp, 235 predicted proteins | sample frozenSSSSmetaG_FD_184142 | JGI IMG/M metagenome (GOLD analysis project Ga0209512, IMG submission 184142) | Glacier valley bacterial and archeal communities from Borup Fiord, Nunavut, Canada, to study Microbial Dark Matter (Phase II) -... | ecosystem: Environmental > Aquatic > Freshwater > Ice... | reverse complement strand
ATCACATAATTCAGGGGGACGATCTTGGCAAGGCAGCAACATCGTGAGGCCCTCAACATTCTGAGGGCGGCGACGCTCACCCGCTAGGCCGGATGGCACCGTTCTAACTATTATCCAGGTGATTGCTCCAGATCGGCAGATTAGTAGTTGGGTGGGTGACCACCAGCGAATACCTGCTGTTGTATGTTTTTGTGTTTTTTAATCCTTTTGCCCTTCTGCTCGTCTGGATAAGCAAGGAGATTGGGCTTTGAGCAGGAGGGAAAACGAAGCTTAAGCGTGTTCTCGAGGTCGAGGACTGAACGCGGCAGGTAGAATCGTACATGATATCAGGCTGTTTATTTATAGATTCTGAAAGTCAGAGACGAGCTTCTCGGTTCCTGGTACATGCAACGCACTGCATCTTCGGGTATTTTGCTGCATCGCCGCATCGCCAGGTACGATCGGAGAAACTTCGAATCTGCAACGCGTGGGGTTCTCCGAGACTCAGAGACCCCTTTACGCTTCATAGCGCAGTGCTAATGTATCCCGCGGATTTGTTACATGACTATGGAGAGCGCTTCATACCTGCCGAAGAAGATGAAGCAATTCTGAGGTACGGAAGACAGGGTTAAAAGGGTCTGTCTCACTCTGTCCCTTACACAAGATCTCCTCGAGCATATTTGAGAAATCCACGTGACCAATATTCAGCTTATCAGCCTTCATTGGAATGGTCGGTATTGAGCAGGTAAAGTTGCGGTCGTCCCTAGCAATTTGTCTGACCTCGGATTGTTGCAACTCTATTATGCTTCTGTTTGGCAACGTCTCACAGCTGAGATATGTGACGTCGTGTAAGCTAATTCAGTCCGGTCTCCTAGGACCCTTCGAAAGACTTTAAAGCCGTCGGTCGGACTCTGCAGCTGAGCTCGCTTTCAAAAGAAATTTATAAAGATGTTTACATATCCGAGATGCGTTGATTTATTTTGATCTTGCCAGTACTTTTCACTGTTTCAGAAGATGCTCAATTCCTATAGTTGTAATTATAAATGTTACATGTGAAGTGAATCGTGATTGTTAAATCATTTAATTTCTCACAATTGGAACGAAAATGCAAAGCACCGGGAACCAAACACAACTTTATTGCTTCAACTTTAGTATAAACGCAAAGCAAATGCGACGAATAGCAAAGAACATCGGACAATCCTATGTATCAAAACCCAATAGCCTCTTTTTAGCTTTCCCCTGTGTTGTGGGCGTTATGGGCTGTTCAGGTCATTCAGATGACGCATACACATAGTCCTTTATGTCATCACATGAAATGGTACCAATATCTTTACCCACGATTGAAGACCTATTTTAGAATACACAACATATTTCCAATTGAAGCCAGAATCTCAGTTATACCACCGAGACAAGAAAAAATGACCAGACTCTCCCATGTTGGCAATCCATCGGTCTACGAGGCCGGTGACCAGAGAAATGTCGGAAGGACCCTGTTGGAGACCGAGAGAGAATTGCACCAAACAGGTAGATCTTCTCCTAGCAGAACCTTGGAGTTATACTGAGAGTATCGCAGACGAGGACAATCTCATGGGCTTTGGGAGCAAAATGGCCGCAGAGCATAGAAAGGAGGTTGGCATACTTTCCCGTGAGAGACATAATAAGGTCTGACCAGTACAGACATCGCACAAAAGACGAGAAGCACATCATAAAAGAGGAGTAGACAGGGAGACCGAGAGGGTGCTGAAGGACCCGACTGAGCCTGTGAGTACTCATCGGTCATTGCATAGGAGGACTACGCTCAGCAGGCAACACCATTGATCATGACTGAGGGATCCTTGTAACAGTGAAGATAATATTTTGAAAAGATCATACTAACGAAGGCTTCACAGGCTAGATATAATCTCCATGAACCAAGCCGAGGCGCAAAGACGGATAGAGAGTTACAAGAGGACGACGAAATGGAGAATAGAAACAAGGGCCGTGCTTGAATACAGCATTGCGGCAGAGATATCAGGCTAGTTGAATATAAAAGTCATGAAAGATATCCATGAATAGTCTTCGCTGGAATTCGTTCTTCCACTGAGAAATATCCTCGAATCTCGTGCACCATCAACCAGTAAAGCCTTACTTCACGTTGCCATCAAAGCCAAAGAAAATAAAATAAAATAAACATACGCGTAAAGGATGATATTCATGCACACCAAAGCAAAATCGATAAACAGGGACACTAACTGAGGTGATGCTAAGTCATTTTTTTCGTGGTGGTAATTTGCAAATTAAATATAATTGTTTGGTTGCTATCGAGAAGAGTCTTAAGTTTTCAGGGTATCATCAAATCTCAGCCTCGCCTGTAGCCTGATGATGCATCACGGTTCGCGTAAGTGGAATGGGAGCTATGAGCTCCACGACTGCGTCTTGGAAACTCATCTTGTGACATGCAACTCTGAGATTTCGTTTGCTATCGCATTCTTTAAGGGGCCGTTTCTCTTTGTACCTAGAAACCCAGATGGATTAAAGGCAGCGGCCATTCTTGGATATCCGACGAGCTCGCCCCGATGACTGCTGGTCTACCGCGAAGATGGGACAAGGCTTCTCACTCCAAGCGCTCTCTGCGGGCCCTGGAGGTATCGATGTGCCAGAGCTTTCAGACCTTACGTACGAGAAGTCCATGGGGACAGCGCGATTCATGAAAAGTGTCCGCGCTCGTCATCAAGATGGCGTTGTGCTTGTCAAGGTGGTCGTGAAGCCATATGCGATGAAGCTAGACAAGTATAGGAAGAAGATCATAGGTATTTTGGAACCATATTCCATAATCCCTATAGAGCTAATAGGAAATTGCAGAGGAGCGGAAAGCGCTCGTCGACATACCGAATGCCCTGGGCTACGAGCGGATTATCGAGACCGAAAACAATGGGTACCTTGTTCGACAATATCTCTATAGCTCTCTATACGATCGCATGAGCACGAGACCATTCCTTGAGGACATAGAGAAGAAGTGGCTGGCATTTCAGCTGCTATGCGCCTTACGAGACTGCCATGCAAGAGATGTTTTCCATGGGGACATCAAGACCGAGAATATACTTGTCACATCTTGGAACTGGCTGTACCTATCCGATTTCTCGTCCTCCTTTAAGCCAACGACGCTTCCCGAGGATAATCCTGCAGATTTCTCATATTTCTTCGATACGGCTGGTCGTCGAACATGCTACCTGGCACCGGAGAGATTTCTAGCTCCAGGGGAGGAGCCTGATCCGAAGGCAAAAGTGACCTGGGCCATGGATGTTTTCAGCGCCGGGTGTGTGATCGCAGAACTTTTCCTGGAAACACCCATTTTCAACCTCAGCCAGCTCTACAAATACAAGAAGGGAGAATATGGCGCTATGGCTCAAATAAATGGCATAGCCGACAAGAATATTCGCGATTTGGTAGCTCATATGATACAAGTCGAACCGGAGGCAAGATATTCTGCCGAGGAATACCTGAACTTTTGGAGGAGCAAGGCGTTCCCAGAATACTTCTACAGCTTTCTACATCAGTATATGGCCCTCATTACCGATCCGACATCTGGACGAGCCCCTATTTCAGGAGCATCAGTAAACCTAGGCGAGGCCGATGATCGAATAGACCGTATATACTACGATTTTGACAAAATCTCATATTTCCTGGGATATCAAAACAATAGGTTAGACGATGACAGAAAGACAGTTTCATCGCAATTTCGGTTGCAGCTCCTGCCTGTGCATCTCAACATTCCCAATAACGATCACCAGGTTTCAAGCGCTGGCCGCCGACCTGAAGATGATGGTACATTGATATTCCTGACGCTTGTTGTAGCATCGGTTCGAAACACTGCAAGAGCCACGGCGCGGGTTCGGGCATGCGACCTTCTGCTTGCGTTTGCCGAGCGCTTGACAGATGAAGCTAAACTCGACAGGGTTTTGCCTTATGTGGTATCGTTGTTGAGCGATAACTCTGACATTGTTAAGGTTGCTGCAATTCGAACACTCACTCAACTTATGGCAATGGTCAAAGTGATATCTCCCGTCAATTCGCATGTTTTTCAGGAATATATATTGGACCGCATGGCCCCTTTTCTGGACAATCCTAAAAGCAATCCGAGTCCTATAGTCCGAGCAACATATGCTGCATGCTTAGGAAGTCTTGCGACGACGGCCTCCAGATTCCTCGATATGGTAGCAACACTGAGAGCAGATGGATCGTTGCCAACAGTGGATCCCGAGGCTGAAGATCTGGACAATTCACCAGTATTTTATGGGCTCTTCGACAACGCCCGAGCAGAGCTCATAGAAATATTTGAAGGACACACAAAGGCATTAATAACCGATAGCGACTCGTCAGTACGCCAGGCATTTCTGGGATCTGTTCCAGAACTATGCATGTTCTTCGGAACTGCAGATTCTAACGATATCATACTAAGCCATCTCAATACATATCTCAACGGCCGCGATTGGGAGCTGAAATGTGCTTTCTTCGAGACCATTGTTGGTGTCGCAACATTCCTTGGTGGCGTGAGCCTGGAAGAGTTTATCTTACCATTGATGGTGCAGGCCTTGACGGATCCCGAGGAGTTTGTTGTGGAAAAAGTCCTACGTTCACTTGGACACATGGCAGAGCTAGGCTTGTTTCAGCGATCAAAGACTTGGGAACTCGTCGATGTCGTTGGCCGCTTCACGATGCATCCGAACATATGGATCCGTGAGGCCGCAGCTATGTTTATAGCATCTTCAACTATCTTTCTCTCGACTGCGGATGCCCAATGTATAGTGCTACCATTGATCAGACCATATCTGAAGAGCGATATCAGAGACTTCTCAGAACTAAGACTTCTCGATACGTTGAAGAAGCCACTACCAAGACCAGTGCTTGATCTTGCAACGACATGGGCTTTGAAGGTTGACAGAGGCATATTTTGGAGATCAGCTCCTCAACAGAAGACGTTCTCCTTTGGTTCGACTAATCACACAGTTCCAACCATTTCAGCAAAAGATGTCATGCAACATGCTCTGAGCAAGATACCCAAAAATGAGGAAGATGAACAATGGATTGCAAGATTGAGAACTCAAGGCTTGACAGCTGAAGATGAGTTCAAATTGTTGGCTCTGCGAGAGTACATCTGGAGAATGTCACATTTGAAATTAAAAGAACCGCCTCAGCACGCCGCATATCTTGATGAGATGATTGCTCTGCGAAAGTTTGGTATCACTCCTCAGACCGTCATGTTTGATGAAGCCTTTGAAAATCCTTCGGAAAAGGTCAAAGCACCGTCGGAGAAAGCTGGCAAACCTTCTCATACAATTGCGGACGCTTTACTGGATGCCTCAATGACTATTGATGACACTTCTTCGCGAAGAAGGCAAAAGGGATACAGTAACCATCAAGCACGTCTGGAAGTGCATAATTCGACTCTCTCCGCATCTGATCTCGGGTCCAAGGAACCATCGTCGATTGCATCGTCTCCCAATAATGGATCGCCAAAGGCTATCCTAAGTCCCACTACCGATTCAAAACAAAGGCATGCAAGTGAGCAGCTAAAGGAGGCGTTCCCCAGGGCTCGAGCAAGTGATGATGATTCTTCCTCGATAATGAGTGCTAGACGGAATAATCCACAACAATCGAATGCCATATCTTTACTTAACCGAAAAGATACAACCAAATCTTTTCCTCAGACAAGCACGACTTCGACGAATGCTTTTGGCAGAGTTGAGGGACCCTTCAAGACCATTACCAACCAGCCATCTGCTCTTGCCCTCGGACAAACGAGAGAAGAGGCTAAGCAAGCTGATATCAAATATCGAGCCGCTCATACATATTCCGGCCACGATCCTAGCATTCTTCAAATGCTCGACGCTATGTATATTGAGAATTATCCGGATAACATGCTCGAATTTGGCCCAATGGTCACACCTCTTAGCCGGAGGAAACCGATTACAAGAAGTAGCGCGCAGGCTGTGGATAAGCCTTGGCAACCAGCTGGCATATTGGTGGCTCAGTTCTCTGAACATGTCGGTCCCGTTAATCGGGTTATTGTGTCTCCAGATCATGCCTTCTTTCTCACTGCTGGCGATGATGGAGCGGTCAAAGTATGGGATACCGGCCGGCTCGAGCGGAATATTGCACATCGTTCGCGCCAAACCCATAGACATACCGCAGGGGCTCAGGTCAAAGCCGTCTGCTTCATCGAAAATACACATTGTTTCGCCAGCTGTGGTTCGGATGGAAGTGTCAATGTCGTCAAGGTCGACTTCGTGTATCATTCTGGAGTCACTGCCGCTCGTTATGGAAAGCTAAAAGTGATTCGTGAATATCAGCTACCTAAGGATGAGTATGCTGTTTGGTGCGAGCACTTCCGTGTTGAAACAAGCTCGATTTTAATGCTCGCAACCAACAGATCGCGCTTTGTTGCGCTAGATCTTCGGACGATGAGTATTCTCTACGTCCTGGAGAATCCCACTCATCATGGCGCTCTGACTTGCTTTGTTGTTGATAGAAAACGGCAGTGGATCTTAGCTGGCACATCACATGGCGTACTTGATTTATGGGATCTCCGCTTCAAAATACGTGTGCGTGGCTGGGGAGTGCCAGGTGCATCCTCGATTCACCGAATCTGTATGCATCCTTTCAAAGGGAAAGGTAAGTGGGTATGTGTTGCAGGAGGGAGTGATCATGGCGAAGTCACAACATGGGATCTAGAAAGGTTCCAATGCAGAGAAGTATATCGTGCCGGTGGTAGCGTGGAAGAAAAGAACCCAAAGAACTATGAGCCTTGGTCTGTCGATGACGACAAACCGGAAGGCATGCTGGGACGCTTTGCTACATCGCTTGATATCTATACGAGCAAGGTCTCAGGTCAGGGAATATGTGCTATGGTCGCTGGCACGGATGCCTATGAGGATGGCAGGGAATTAAAATATGGATTCCTCCTTACAGGCGGATCAGATAGAAAGCTACGATTCTGGGATATGGGTGATGCAAAGCACTCAGTCGTGGTGAGTGGCGGCGAGGTAGAAGAGCCGCAACCGACGTTTACGATCTCGCACCCAACTCCAGGTCTTACACTCAACGTCGAAAGGCTGCCGAGACCAGAACCTCCTACAGCGCCAAACGCTGCTACTAGATCGAGGTCTTCGCCATCGACGGGGAAGACTGCGGAAAAGAAGTCATCGAGGTCGACGGTGATGACGTTGCATCAGCAACTGATGCTGAGGACGCATCTCGATGCCATCACGGATGTGGCCTTGCTCGAATCCCCATATGGGATGACGGTGTCTGTTGATAGGTCTGGATGTACATATGTTTTCCAATGAGCATGGCAGGGTGGGAGTTTTTAGATAGGGTATTGTTTGGCGCATCGGCTTAGACTTTGCAGTTGTACTTTATAGATACCATGATTATTTTAATACGATATTAAGTTAAAATGATCTCATTACTTGCGAGTGATTTAATTTAAGAGATTCTAATCTGGAAATGGAGATCCTGAATTTTTATAGTAAAATCCGTTGATAGGCGTTGGACGCCGAATACGCACTAGCGCAAACATTTCATAATTTCGACCTCAGGCGCGGTGAACCTTCAGCCTTGTCGAGAGTCGAAGTAACGAAAACAACCACCGCGTCCTCTTCTTTAACTGATTCTACCAATTCTGCCGTCCGCAAACCGCGTCTTCCAACCCGATATCCAAGTTACATAGTCAGCAGAGGTAATCGCCGTCATCAATCGAGCTCCCAGCAATGCGTCTCACGACAGAGCTCATCCAATCCTCCCTCTCTTACCTTAACCCGCTCAAGGAGCGAGAGCTCGACCTGCGAGGTGCGTTATCCCTGAGAAGAACTGATGCTACACTTTGAGGCGGGCTGAGTTGATGTCAATTTTTTTGGGGTGCAGGGCATAAGATTCCGAGCATTGAGAATTTGGGCGTTGCGGGGGTATGTGATTCCAATCTTCTTGTCTTTCTCCGTGCTGCTCCTCTGCTTATTGAGCATGGCGGGCTGGACTTGAGTTTGGAATATCCCGGCTAATAGATAGCAGCCACAAGATGCGATCGACTTCACAGACAACGACCTACAGACTCTCTCCAACTTCCCTCTCTCGCCCCGCCTACACACCCTCCTTTGCGCGCGGAACCGCGTCGCACACATCCAGTCTACCCTCGCACAATCGATTCCAAATCTGACGACATTGGTGCTGACGTCAAACAATGTTGCTGAATTGGCGGATCTGGACGCATTGGGCGGGTTTGCGAAACTAACGCATCTGGTGCTGTTGGAGAATCCAGTTACGAGGAAGGAGGTACGTCTACATTCTATGATATGGCCTTGAAGGTGGAAAGAAGGTGTTGACGGGACGGCGAAATACTGACTTTTCCCAGCATTACAGATACTACATCCTATACCGCTGCCCCTCGGTCCGCTTCCTCGACTACCAAAAGGTGAAAGACGTGGAGCGCAAGAAAGCTACGGAGCTGTTTGGCACCACATCTGAGCCTTCAGAGCTAGCATCCAAGATTATGGGCATTAAGAGCCGCACATTCGACGTCCCTTCCATGAACGGCGCCGCGGCGCCGAGTGCCAAGGCTTACAGGGTTAAGTTGACGGATAAGGAGAGGAAGAAGGTAGAGGAGCTAATTCGCAATGCGAAGAGCTTGCAGGATATCATTAGGTTGGAGAAGGAGTTGAATGAGGGACGAGTGCCGGCAGCGGCGCAGGGGGCGGATGAAATGGAGGAATAGGGGGAGACTTGACTTGATGCGAGGGCTGCATTGCATACTGGCGTTCGGGAGATATGAAAAGTATGGCGTCGGGCTGGGTATCTTGAATGACGAGTCGTCGCGGACCGTAGATTATGATGAAGAGCATACAACATCGCGTGATTGCTCCTTCATCCATGCTTGCAATAGAACGCCTTCAAAATACATTGGTCGCATGTGAAGCTGTTGATGATATAGCTTTGCCAGGATTTGCGTGCCGAATGAGCTTTGGTGAAGCTTCCAAGTTCCGATATAGATGCGCCAAATTCCGGCCGTAGCGGCCCCTCAACCCCAACTTCCCCATACTGTGTAGATCCCCGCTATTAAGCTCCAACATCATGTCTAAACAAACATTGAAAGCTGCAATTCTTATAATCTCTACAACAGCTGCCGAAGATCCTTCGACAGACAGATCTGGCAGCATCTTGCAAGATGTCTTCAGGGAAGAAGGTGGGCAATGGCAGTGGGAAGTTCCTGAGACCAAGATAGTCGGCGATGTGTTTGAGGATATCCAGCAGGCGATAAAGGATTGGACAGAAAGGGAAGATGTGGTGAATGTCATCGTCACGACCGGTGGAACAGGTTTTGCTACTACAGATCAGACTCCAGAGGTATGTGAAGCTCATCGCGATTATCTGATAATGGCTGACTCCGATGCTAGGCTGTGTCGCCTTTGCTGGATCGCCAGGCGCCTGGGCTTGTGTATGGCATGCTGTCGTCTTCGGCTGCTATCACTCCATGTTCGTCTTCTATGAAGTGTTTAATTATACGTTCTAATACTTGATACAGTTGCACTTATGTCACGCCCCGTAGCAGGCGTGCGGAATAAGAGTATCATCATCACTCTCCCTGGCTCACCGAAGGGTGCAAAGGAGAACCTTCAATCGATACTGAAGCTTCTACCACATGCTTGTTTGCAAGCAGCTGGAGCCAATTCTAGAGTGCTCCATGCCGGCGGAGTCAAGAAGCTTGAATCCGAAGCTGGCATCAGCTCGGCATCTTCTCAAACCAGCCATCATCACAGTCATGGCCACGACCACGCCCATGACCATGATCATAACCATTCCCACTCGCAAGGACACCATCACGGCCATGCAATGCCCATCCGCCACACAACTGCGTCTTCGACGCCACAATCCAACGACCCAACCGCAGGCCCATCACGCCGATACCGCTCATCGCCTTATCCCATGCTCGAAGTCAGCCAAGCTCTATCACTTATAAAGCAAGAGACTCCCGCCCCTCAAGTAATCACATCCAAAGTCGGCGGCTCGCTCGTCGGCTCCATCCTCGCAGAAGACGTCACGGCCACCGAAGCCGTCCCCGCCTACCGCGCCAGCATCGTCGATGGCTACGCCGTTATCGCCCCAGAAGAGGGCTCAAGCTCCGCAGGTATCTTTCCCGTGGCATCAGTGTCGCACGCTACGCCTGGTGAAATTGCACCGCTCAAGAAAGGGCAGATCGCACGGATCACTACTGGTGCGCCTCTTCCTCCCGGAGCGACTTCGGTCGTGATGGTTGAAGACACAGTTCTCAAATCCACATCTGAAGATGGAACGGAGGAGAAAGAAGTCGAGATCGTTGCTAGCGACGTGAAGTCCGGCGAAAACATCCGCGAAATTGGCAGCGACATCGAGTCCGGCTCCGTTATTCTGCGTAAAGGCGATCAGATCTCAGCTACCGGCGGCGAACTCGGCCTGCTTGTCTCCGTTGGCAAAGTAGAAGTGCGAGTATACCGCCGCCCCGTCGTCGGCGTCCTCTCCACAGGCGACGAAATTGTGCAGCACGACCGTCCGGGCCCTCTCCGTCTTGGGGAAGTGAGAGATTGCAACCGTCCTACCATCATGGCAGCTGTCCGAGGCTGGGGTTTCGAAGTCATCGACCTGGGCATCGCGAGCGACACCTCTGGATCTCTCGAAGAGACTCTGCGTGCGGCACTCAGACAGGTGGATGTCGTGATCACGAGCGGCGGCGTCTCGATGGGCGAGCTTGACCTTCTCAAACCGACGATTGAGCGCCAGCTCGGCGGAACTATTCATTTCGGACGCGTGGCGATGAAGCCTGGGAAGCCGACGACCTTTGCTACTGTGCCCGTCAAAGATAACGCTGGAGCAGATGTGAGGAAGGTGGTGTTCTCGCTGCCAGGTAACCCGGCGAGTGCGATAGTGACGCTCCATCTCTTCGTGCTGCCAAGTCTACACTATGCGTCGGGCGTGCAGCCGGCCGGCTTGCCGAGGGTGCGGGTGCTGCTCAGTCATGGAATTAGACTTGATATGCAGAGGAGTGAGTATCATCGCGCGGTGGTGACTGTGGGTAAGGATGGGAGACTGTGGGCGGGGAGCACGGGCGCGCAGAGGAGCTCGATGGTGGGGAGTCTGAAGAGCGCGAATGCGTTGTTGTGTTTGCCTACTGGGCCGTGGGACAAGTTGGGGAGGGGAGAGGAGGTAGAGGCGTTGTTGATGGGAAGTATACGGAGTGATCTATAGCGATGTGTATCGTCACATGATGACACAGGTTAAGATAGGAGCGAACACTGTTTCCATGCATCATACCTAACCTTCCCTCCCAAACGCCGATTACCAAAGATGTTAACAACCTGACTCAACTCATCTCCACATCCCCATCTCTATCCGCCTTACCATTCACACGCCCACGTGAAGTCCCCAAACTCGGCCTCGCGCCGCGACTCTCCATCTGCAACTGCCTCTCCGGATCCGCATCTTCATCCTCCTCGCCAGCCCCGTTGGCCGCCTCACCGCCATCCGCCACCACGGCCTCAAACCCGTTCCCCCCACCCATCGCCAACTTCATCTGTCCCTTATCCTTCGCCCCCTCGCCTCGATTCTCCCGTGCCCGCTTCGCCTTGACCTCCCTGAACGGCACGGTGCGGGGCACGACATCGGACAGGAACTCGAGGTTGTCCATGCGCGCGACGGCCGCGGCGAGGTCCTTGTACTGGATGTTCTTGCGCGGCTTGCGCTCGGCGCGCACGACGCTGTGTGCCGAGGCCGCGAGGTGCTGGATGAAGAGCTCGGTGCTGAGGGTGATGAGGAAGGCGGCCGGGTTGGAGCAGGACGCGATGTCGGGGTCGAGGGCGATTAAGCGTTTTACGCGGGAGACTGGGGGCGATTAGTGGGGTGGGAGTAGAGAAGAAGGGGGGGGGGAGAGGAGGAGGCGCACGGGGAAGTTGGGTGGTGCCGGTGGGCTCTTCGCTGGGTGGGATGGCGGAGGTATTGGGCGGCATGGTGGAGATGGAGATGGCAATGCGTCGAGTGGGGAGTTCTGGATTGATAATATGTTAGTTGTGCCCCTTTCTATGAGATGAGAGAGGAACGAGGGAGAGGACGATGGCTGTTCGCTCGACAGAGCCTGAGCATTTTACCCCTGAAGGATCAGAGTTGTCTGCTGCAGCTGAGCGCAATTGGGGCAGCAACAAGGCCATCCCATCAGACAAGTTCCATAAAATTGGGATTTAACAATGATGCTCAAATGTCTATAGAAATGACTTCTTGCCATGTGAAGTGAGGTGTATAAAAAGATGAAAATAGGAGATAAACACGTGACCACGACCTCAAACTCACATGAAGTCGTCCTTTTGGCTGTTTTCAGCCTCGTAGTATCCAATAAAATAAAACGTTGATGGACTTTTGTGACGGCTCAATTTGGATCTCGCCTTCACGACCTAGATATGTGCTGTCTCCAGGAGTGTGAGAGCGTTTCTGATTGTTCTGATGGCCATGTCAGTCAGACGGTCTCATGATATAAATGATAACGTTCAAGAGATGGCAAAGTCCCAAAGTACGTGATTCGGAAAAGTAGAAAATGTAGCATAATGCCGTTACTTACATCCTTATGTGTTTAATTTGCGAGGAGTTGGAGTTGACAATTCTGAGAAATGGGAAGCAACTACGCTTTCTGGGAGACGCATTAGACGCGTTAGACGTGCTGAACCACTGGTACCTTGACTATTGACGCTAGCGGCCGCATGGACCCCGATGGCCGCGTCCAGGAACAACAGGACAGCGTCAAGCTTTCAAGCTTTTAAGCTTTCAAAGCTTCACAAAGTATATTTATCTCAAGAGCATATGTGTCGCATTACTGTTCTAATCTAATGGCCGTATAGCTTGCGCCTGTGGCCATGAATCCGCGTGCTTTGACCTCGTCCATGACTGCACCGCGCGCTCAAAATCGGCCGTCTGTCTCGAGGAGGCTGTCCACAGCTGCGTCCAGTGCTGAGCTAGGCGAGGGAGGTCCAGCGCCGACGGGAGCTGAGCACCAGATTGATGAGGAAATAGAGGAGATCAAACGATATGAGGTATGCTTCTCACATTCTTCTATAGGGCCCAGGCTGAGTTTCCAAAGGACTTTACAACAATAGGTATGTGTGTGTGTGGCGAACCCGCAACGCAGCTGTGCGCCCATGGGACGCTGGATTGACTTTCTACAGACTGGGTACAAGATGCTGCCCGAGAACAGCTTAGACGAGAAGCTCGACGACGAGCGAATGCAAGATTCTTCAGTAGAGGAGGCAAGGCCGGTTGGAGGTACAAGCTCTGGCAATCCTACGAGGCCGGCCAGGGCTGGATTGTCATTACCTTGATAGGTGCTGCGATCGGACTCAATGCGGCTCTTTTGAACATCATTACGGAGTGGTTGTCCGATATAAAGCTTGGATATTGTACGACGGCCTTCTACCTGAACGAGAGCTTTTGCTGTTGGGGAGAGGATAATGGATGTCCGCACTGGCACAAGTGGACGCCATTGTCACCTGTCAACTATCTCATATATATTCTGGTCGCAACTGTGCTTGCATTTACCTCGGCCATACTCGTCAAGGCTTTTGCGCCGTATGCGGCGGGATCTGGGATTTCGGAGATCAAGTGCATCATTGCTGGATTCGTCATGAAAGGCTTCTTGGGACCCTGGACGCTTCTCATTAAATCGATTGCTTTGCCGCTCGCGATTGCATCTGGCCTCTCGGTTGGGAAGGAGGGACCTAGCGTGCATTACGCTGTGTGTACAGGAAATGTCATATCGAGGCTATTCGACAAGTACAAGCGCAATGCGTCAAAAACACGAGAGATCTTGAGTGCTTGTGCTGCAGCCGGTGTCGGAGTCGCGTTTGGCAGTCCCATAGGAGGCGTATTGTTCTCATTGGAGGAGATGTCATCTCATTTCCCTTTGAAAACCATGTGGCGTAGTTACTTCTGTGCTCTGGTAGCCACAGCAGTCTTAGCAGCCATGAATCCCTTCCGAACGGGTCAACTCGTCATGTTCCAAGTCCGCTACGACCGCTCCTGGCATTTCTTCGAAGTAATCTTTTACATCATCATCGGCATCTTCGGCGGTCTCTATGGCGCCTTCGTCATAAAATGGAATCTTCGAGCCCAAGCCTTCCGCAAGAAGTACCTCTCCAAGTATGCCGTCCTCGAAGCGACGCTCCTCGCAACAGGGACAGCCATTATCTGCTATCCCAGCATGTTCCTCAGCATAGACATGACCGAGAGCATGGAGATCCTCTTCAAAGAGTGTGAAGGGGGCGAGGACTACCATGGCCTCTGTGAGAAGCAGCATCGCTGGTCCATGGTGCTTTCTCTACTTATCACAACTGCCGTCCGCACGATCCTCGTCATCATCTCCTACGGCTGCAAAGTCCCCGCCGGCATCTTCGTGCCCTCTATGGCCATTGGCGCCTCCTTCGGTCGCACAATCGGCATCCTCGTCCAAGCCCTACATGAAGCCTATCCCAGCTCTGTCTTCTTCTCGGCCTGCGCTCCTGATTTGCCCTGCATCACACCTGGCACCTATGCCTTCCTCGGCGCGGCATCAGCTCTGTCTGGCATCATGCACATCACCGTGACAGTCGTAGTCATCATGTTCGAGCTCACAGGCGCATTGACGTACATCTTGCCCACCATGATCGTCGTCGGCGTGACCAAAGCGGTGGGCGAGCTCTTCGGTAAAGGTGGTATCGCCGACCGCATGATCTGGTTCAACGGCTTCCCATTCCTCGATAACAAGGAGGAGCATACCTTTGGCGTCCCGGTCAGTCAAGTCATGACGTCCGACCCTATAACTCTGCCCACCACTGGATGCACAATGGCGGACATCGAGGCAGTGCTGGAGATGGATAAATACCAGGGCTTCCCAATCGTGGAAGACCGCCACTCCAAAATCCTCGCCGGCTACATCGGGCGGACCGAACTGCGCTACGCCGTCGACCGAGCCAAGAAGGACCGCGCCATCCCACCCACGGCACGCTGCTACTTCGCCCCACCTGCCTCGATCGCGTCTCTCGCGCCCACGACGCCCTCCTCGCTCACGCCCACCCTCTCCTTCGACTCGTCGAGCACAACGCTGGATTTCTCGCGCTTCATCGACCCGACGCCGGTGACGGTGCACCCGCGGCTGCCGCTGGAGACGGTGATGGACATGTTCCGGAAGATCGGGCCGCGGGCGATCCTGATCGAGTACCGGGGCAAGCTTGTGGGGCTGGTGACGGTCAAGGACTGCCTGAAGTACCAGTTCAAGGTGGAGGCGAGCGGGGCGCCGCGCGAGGACAGGGGCGGCGAGGGGCAGGAGCGACTGTGGGATTTCATCCGTGCGGGCGCGAATTGGGTCAGTGGCAGGGTCGAGAGGGTGAGTGGCGGGAGGATTAGGTTGAGTGGCGAGGGGGAGCGGAGGGAGGGCAGGGCCCGGAGGGAGGCGATGCTGGATGGTACGGAGGAGGTGGAGGAGCAGGGGGTGGAGCTGAGTCATATATGAGCCTGAGAATAGCCATATCGCCGCCATATCTCAATTCTCTCGATCACGCAAACGCCAGACCGGAGAGGAAAGGATGTCGCCCCAGCGACTAGGCCCGAAGAACAGATGGGAGGGATGTGGAGGTCATGAATCTATCCAATCTATTGGCCCAGGGTATCGAACGCCAGACACTATGCATCTCTCGATCGTATATTATATACATGCCTACGTCCTCACCGCCGTCGCTTCCTCCGGCGCCAGGTCCAGATCCAAAATATCATGCTCATCCATCTCCGCTCTCCTCCTTAGCGTCGTCGCGTCCTCGGCATCCTCCTCGAGCTCAATATCCTCCGCCAACAGCGCCTCCGTGTCATCACTCCCGCTCCCATCGCGAAACACGCCCTGGCCGCTCTCGGCGGCGTGATGCTCGTCGTCTGACTCCTTCTCCTCGCGCCGACCGATGATGACGTTTCCGGCGACGAGCAGCGAGGCGCCGGCCCACCACATGGGCGGCAGGGACTCGGAGAAGATGAGCAGGCCGAGGAAGGCGGTGAGCATGAAGTTGGAGGAGGTGTTGAGGATGGAGACTTGGGTCGTGGAGGGGGAACGGGAGAGGGCTTTTGTGAAGAGGGCCCACATCTATGGTTGTTAGGATGGCATGTAAAAGAGCGGGGAGGGGAAGGAGAAAGGACGCACTATGCCGTTGAATATTAGGTTTAGGCCGAAGAAGATCTGGGGATGGAGCGTCAGTGGCCAGGTTCTAAGGAGGGGGTCGATGCGACTGAGGGATTTGAGAGGATCCAGTAGACCTGCTGGTCCGGGCGTTGGATAGCCGCGTCACACTGACTGACGCGGCTTTGGAGGGTATTAAGAGCCATGAAAATGGCAAGGACTTACCCCTCTGACCACGATCTCAAAGACCTCCTCGCCCGTCTCCAGCCCGATTGACCTCGCCAGAGAACTCGCGAAGGTCGTCGTCAATTCGGTCGTCGTCCTGTATCCCAATCACGTGAATTAGTGGCCTATAAGTGATATAGTGTAAGGATGCACAAAACGAAATTCGCCGACAGGAAGCAGAAGGATGGTATGATACTATTGTTCTGTATGATGGTAGCCGTTGCCAGATGTAACTCGGAGAGCGTACCTGCAGCCAGGCACACACAGCGCGCGGTGACGCGGCGCCGAGTAGAATAGTAATGGAAGAAATTGCAAAAACCGAATTGAAGCATTGGACGATGACGAGAAGCTCAGATAAGTGAAAATGAAGGTGGAAGTGAAGGTGAAAGTGAGTGAACGTACAATTTCGCAAACACCCCATTGCAGGCCGCGCAGGCGCCGCTGGCGAGGGCATACACGATCCACTGCTTCCTGCGGCTCGAATCCTTGACAGCCATGTCGGCCTTCTCTCTCTCCTCGGCTTCGCGCCCTCTCTCCCTTCGTGCCGTCTCCTTCTCCCGCAGCGCGCGCTCTTCTCCCTGGCGCAATGGACGCGGCGATGCAGAGACGGAGGAGGACGGAGACGGAGACGGACGCGCCGGGAAGGTGAAGTCGGGCAGCTTGGGCAGGTTGCGAGAGCGCAGCGATTGGCGGGGGTGCGGTGCTGCTGATGCTGATGCTGATGTAGTGGAGGAGGAGGAGGAGGAGGAGGAGGAGAAGGAGGAGGAGCGGGGGGGAGGGAGAGGGAGATGTGGATGTGATGAGGACGAGGACGGGGACATGGTGGGTTGGTGGATGGTGGTTGGTGGTTGGTGATTGTGTGGTCGGGGCGCGCGGCAGATGGACGTCGTGGTGGATTTGGAGATGATTGGTACAGGTCTTGGGAAGTCTTGGGAAGTCTTGGGAGAGGGAGAGGGAGGAGGTTAAGGTTTGGATGCTATGTATCTATGTATATGTGTAGGTACATATATACGGATGCTGCGGGATGGACGGCAGCTAAGGTGGGCTAAAGTGGTGGCTGGTTGGTGTTGGAGACTGCTGTACCTGTTTCTATTTTGTACCTCGTACTTGTAGGTACTTGTAGGTACCCTGACTAGTTGAAGTACCTTGGAGGACATACCTAGATATCTAGATATCTAGAGTATCTGTGAGGATCTGTGAGTATCTGTACGATCCTTTATGATATTGGCTGCAAAAAGGATTTGTATTTTGCCGTGTAAAATAAAATGTCTTGGAGTTGGATTTAAGTGAGGCTTGCGCCAGCAATGACGCAGCATGCTGACATCAGAGTGTCTCATTGGTGCAGTGCCTGTGATGAACAGTATTGCCACAGCACGGCTTCATGTCGAGAATCACTTTCTATCCTGCTTCACATTCTCTGATCCTCGCACTTTGCACTTTGCACTTTGCAGTTCTAGCCGTATTCGAGGCTACTTGAAAAGCCCGCCTCCTTCGAAGCTTCCTTTACACAATTTGAGGCATAGCCATGCCGTGTCATGCCATGCCATGCCATGCCAATGCCGTCTCCCAGCTCCCTCAGACAATGAAACGCCATAGTATCCATACAGCCATTCTCGAAACGCCGTTGCCAAATGCACAGTCTTTCCCTTCGTAAATTCCCACATACCGAATCCTATTCGATTCTCGGTGTTGCTCGATCACGCATCTCATCGCATCGTAGTTGACAGACACCTCCTCATTCCTTCTTAGTGCCACAGCTCACGATCTTCACCTTGTCCGCATGCACCGTCGAATTCTCCATCTTGAACGTCACATCCTTGATGAGAAACGTCCACACTTCGTCGCAGAAGCGGTAGGTATCGAGGTGTCCCTGTATCGCACCCATTAGCCCTCTCCTCCTCTCCCATATCCATCGTCCCAAGTCCTCTCTCCTCTCCCATATCCATCATCCCAAGCCCTCTCTCCTCTGCATACCTTGAATGTCATCCTCGCCTTGACCTTCTCCTGCAACACCTCCGTGATGCTCCTGTCGAAATGGCTGAGGATCTTCATCGCAAGCTGCGGCTCCATCCTCCGCTCCCCGATCAGCTCATCCAGCGTATCCATCAGGGTCCTGCCGACGCTGTTTCCAGAATCAGCACACTATTCTGTTCACCCCCCATCCCCATCGCGTTGTCCTGCCAGAGCAGGGCAGGGCGGGGCAGGGCACGGGGACGAGAGGGTTTGTAGAGCAAAAGGCACAGTACCTGCTACGGCGGTACAGCTCGTAAAAGGGAGTTGCGCTCGTAGCCATCGTGACGAGATGTGTAGTGAAGGCCTTCGATGTCTGATGTCTGATATCGTCGATAAAGTGACGACGAGCACGACAACACGATGTTGCAGAGGGCAAGTGTCCGGTGCGGGGAGATGCCTGGGTTACCTGATGCCCGCGCCTGAGTTAGCGGAGCCGCGCGCTAGCTGACTCCGTCGAGACAAAGCGACCAGACGCGTAGCTTCGAGGCAGCGTCCAAGCTTGGGAGTGACCGGTACCAGCTATCGGAGCTTCAGCTTCTTATCCTTCTTCTTATCCCTCTTGTTCTCTCCCCTCCTACCCATCCGTGTCATTCATCTGTAGGGAGAACATCCGGCGAAGATGAGTCTCACCTATGGCGTCGTCGGCACGACTGCCGCGCTCTCGGTGATTGGACTTTGTGAGCTCCCACTGCGCGACCCTGAGATGATGGGACGCTGAGGCTAATGCGTACGGAATAGATATGCTACTGACTGGCGATGGCGAGGCATTCAACGTATGCTCTCCCTCTCTCCCTCTCGATCCTCGACCCTCGATCTGACTTCGCTTTACAGTTCGGACAATTCCTCGAGGACGTCTCGCCCTACGCCTGGGCAGATCTGGGCATCGGGCTCTGCATCGGCCTCTCCGTTGTAGGCGCCGCATGGTAACTCCTCCCTCTCCCTCTCCCCCGCCCTTGCTGTTCCGAAGCACCCACAAACACAACAAGGACAAGCGCTCTAACTCCCGCTTAGGGGCATCTTCATAACCGGCTCCTCGATCCTCGGCGGCGGCGTCAAGGCCCCGCGCATCCGCACCAAGAACCTCATCTCCATCATCTTCTGCGAGGTCGTCGCCATCTACGGCGTTATCATGTCCATCGTCTTCTCCTCCAAGCTCGCCAGCGTCCCGGGCGACGCCATCTACTCCGGCTCCAACTACTACACCGGCTACGCACTCTTCTGGGCCGGCTTGACCGTCGGAATGTGTAACCTGGTCTGCGGCGTGAGCGTCGGGATTAATGGCAGTGGTGCGGCGTTGGCGGATGCGGCGGACCCGAGTTTGTGAGTTATACCTAGCTGCCCGAGGAAGGGAGGGGCGGAGAGGGAGAGGAAAGGAGATGGGGGCTAATGAGTGACAGGTTCGTCAAGATTCTCGTCATTGAGATTTTCAGCTCGGTGCTGGGGCTGTTCGGGTTGATTGTCGGGCTGCTGGTCTCGGGCAAGGCGCTCGAGTTCAAATGAAGAAATCGGGGAAGGGTCGAGATGCGATATATTGGCGGCGGAGGAGGACACGGAGAATCGGGCGGATTTGGTCCTATGTGGAAATCATACCTTGTGGCAAGGAAGGCGTTTGGGTAGACAATGATGTACAGTACAGTAAAGTAAAGTCCTTGAGAGTGGAACAGAGCGGAACAGAGCAGAGCAGCGGGATGGCCATACTTGGCAACATTATATTATTCAAGCCCGCCCATGTAAGAGCCCTAAGTTTACGAAGCAATCAGAATAGATGCGACGAGTATCGAGACATGCATTGAAGACGACATCCATTTTGACCTTTACGCCCTGCTAATATGACATAATCTACAAATTCCCATCCCATCCCAACCTCCCGTCCCTTATTTTTTGTCCTTCCCTTTCGCCTCCGTCTCCCCCAGTTCTCTGATAAACACCTTCACCTGCCCCTCCGGCGCAAACTCCTTCCCATCCTCGTAGCCCGGCGAAACCCCAACAGCGAGGTACTTCCCATCGCTACTGAACGCCAGCGCCGCCACACCCGCCGGATACCTCTGATACTGCCTAATCCTCCTCTTCGCGACCGCATCCCACAGCGCCACCACGCCATCTCCGCCTCCGCTCGCAAACGTGCCGTGCACGGGGTGGAACGCAAGCGAATTGACGGGATACACGACGTCGGTGCCGTCGCCCGAGGCGTCGGGCTGGCGATGGCACTTGAACGCGTACTTGCGGGCCTGCGACGCGTCGCTGGGGTCGAACCATTCGACGGCGACGCGGCCCTCGATCGAGGACGTCGCGTAGCCGGCGTCGTTGGGCATGCAGGCCACGGCGCGCGTCATGAACTTGAGCGAGCTCTCGCGCTTCTGCCACGGCTCGGCGGCGCTGGGGCCCTCGGACTGCGAGGCCAGCAGCGAGGTCGATGCGAGGTCGTAGATGTGCACGAGGCGGGCGGCCATGGCGACGACGAGGCGGGTGGGGGAGAGGGAGAGGGAGAAGGGCTTGGCGGGGAGGGGGATGGTGATCGGTGGTTTTGAGGGCGCGGAGCGGAAGTGGAAGTGCAGCGTGTTGTCCCAGGAGGAGGAGATGACGAGGTTGTGCTCGCGGCTGTACACGATGCGGTTCGCGGGTGCCGAGTGGGCGCTGAGGACGCTTTGCTCGCCGGTCTTTAGGTCAATGCTAAAAGAGCATGTAAGAATCCTGTCAAAATGATATTTGTTGAGCTGGTTCACGGCATCATACCTCTTTACCTGCCAATCCATACCAGCTGTGAAGGCCTCATCGTCACTCGCGCCAAAGCAGACATCTAGCACTGGAGCCCTGTGCTCGAATTTCTCCACCAACGTCGCGGAACCATTCTCGCCTCCTTCGATCTCGTATAAATAGAGGTATTTATCCCATGACGACACTAGGAGGCGGTTCGGCGACTCTGGCGCAAACCTGACGGCGGAGATCACATCTGTAGGCGGTGATGAGAGCTCGAACTGAGTTGCTGGGTCAATGTTAGCCGTTTCCCTTGCAAATACGTACCTTCATCATAGATAAGATGTCAGAACGTACCTGGAGCCATTTTTATGAAGTAGTTAGTGAAGTTTTACTCCTGACAGCGTGGTGGTGATAATGTTTGGATAAGGTCGCGATTGTGATGGAGCTTAGATTTGGATTCTGCCGTGTTAATGTTCACCGCCTTGGCACCCCTCCAGTGCACGAGATGGCGATTCTAGAAACACTTTCCCATATATTTCCACAACTTCACTTAAACAATACAGCTCCTGCCAAATTATTCTCTGAAAGATCCCATCAAATAGAGAACGACATCAAATTTGAACATACGAACACCTAACAACAGGCCACCATGCCGTTCGCACAGGTGAGCTCGGTCATGTAACGACTGATACGTACGATTGCTAACATTTCCACAGCTCGTCGTAGGCACAGCTGGTGCAGGCAAATCCACCTACTGCGATGGCAGTAAGTATCCCGTCCGTTCCACCATCCTAGGCTCCTCTAACACGTCCTCTTAGTGCAGCAATTCATGTCCGCCATCGGGCGCAAATGCTCCGTCGTGAACCTCGACCCCGCGAACGAACACACAAACTACAGCGCCGCTCTCGACGTCCGGGACATCGTGCGGCTGGAAGACATAATGCGCGAGGAAGACCTCGGTCCCAACGGCGGGATCCTCTACGCGATGGAGGAACTAGAGCACAACCTGGACTGGCTAGAGGAGGGGCTGAGCAGTCTGGGCGAGGACTATGTGATCTTCGATTGTCCGGGGCAGGTGGAGTTGTTCACACATCACTCATCACTACGGAACATATTCTTCAGGATACAGAAGATGGGGTATAGACTAGTGGTGCTGAATCTCACAGACTCGTATTGTCTGACGCTGCCATCCCTCTACATCGCGAACCTCATCCTGAGTCTGCGCGCCATGCTGCAGATGGACCTCCCGCACCTCAACGTCCTTACCAAAATCGACAAACTCGCCTCGTACGCACCGCTCCCTTTCAACCTCGACTTCTACACCGAAGTGCAGGACCTCAGCTACCTCCTCCCCCACCTTGAGGCCGAGTCGTCCGCCTTCAGCAAGAAATTCGCCGGCCTCAACGCCGCCATCGTCGATCTCGTTGAGAGCTTCGGACTGGTGGGCTACGAGACCCTCGCCGTCGAGGACAAGCGGAGCATGATGCACCTCCTCCAGATGATCGATCGCGCCGGCGGCTACGTATTCGGCGGGGCAGAAGGCGCCAATGATACCGTATGGCAGGTCGCGATGCGCGAAGGCTTGTCGACGATGGACATCAAAGACGTCCAAGAGCGGTGGCTGGACGCAAAGGACGAGTATGACGAGCGGGACCGCAAGGAGCGCGAGGCGCAGTATGAAGCCGAGAAGGCCAAGGCCGAAGCTGCACAGGCGCAGGATGCGCATATGGACGACCTCGAGGATGACGAGCTCGAGAACATGTCCCTGCCTCCCGGCGGCAGCGGGGTCAAAGTAGTTAGAAAGAATAAATGATATCCCCATCACCCATCATCCTCACTGTACTCCCCATCCTCGCTCATCAGGACTTCCGCGTCGACAATGACCGCCTTGCTGTCCCCCTTGCCCAGTATACGATCCAGCGCCGCCCCGCTCTGCTCGCCCAGCTCGCGCTTGGCGCGTAGGATCATCTCGCGCGCGCGCCGAATCGCCTCCTCCTCCGCCTTGCGGATGGTGCCGCTGGCGCGCACCACGCGGTATACGCAGCTCTTGCCGCCCTTGACGGGCACGGCATCCATGAACGACAGCGCCGCCCAGGCGAGCCTGTAGTGCGCGCGGGTGACGCGGATGATGAAGGTCGAGGTCGCGGGGCTGAGGTATTTGACTGCACACCGTTAGTATCCGCAATTGAGTGCGCGAGTTGAGGAGGAGGAGGAAATGGGAGGGGGGGGGGCCTAACGCACCCATGAGACTCCCCGCTATAGCGCCCGCCCCGTAGTCCCCGAAGAGCTCGAGCACGGCGTCGCGGATGGCTTTGAGCAGGAGCTGCGGCTTCAGCTCGTCGGTTGTGGGCCGGTTGAAGGTGACGAGGTCGGGGATGCCGGGCGTGGGGAGGGCGGTGGCCTCCGGGTAGAGGATGTGAACCAGCAGATATCGGTTCTTTAGTCGGACCATGATGTCTATGATTTATGATCACGAAGCCCAGATTCCACGAAGAAGGATGTTGAGATTGTGGGGAAAGATGGACAAGAAAACGGGGCGCATGCTTCAATAACTTTATTTTAGCGTGTTGTCAGCCTTGCAGGTGGATGAGCGTCGATGTTGGCGGCTGCTGATGTGGGCCGGGACATCAACAACGTCCTCTGTAAAGCAGCCGCAGGTAACGCAGCTTCTTTTCATCTCAACAACCCTAAACCCCGTGCAATCGATTCCGCGGTCTGATTAGGTACCTTATCGAAAAGTCGAAAAGTTTCTTATAAATGATCAAACGGACAGGCGGTGGCATTCAGCTGAGGTACCGCAGGGCGAAGAGCTTAATAAAGACCACTGCATTATTGGCAGTGCTATGTGTCTCCTGTAGCGCAGTTTGTGCAAATGGTATAGCGATAACTTCCAGCAATTGGCAAAAATTGCAAAAGCAACGAGCTAAGCTACAGGCATAGATACTATCCCTCTGACCTCCCATTCAGCTCCAAAAATGTCCTCCCAAATACGTCCTCGTAGAAGTTCTTCAACGGCGGCCTCAAAGGTACCAACGGTGTCCTGTGTCTCTTCACGCTCTCCCTATTTCCATAGCATGTCTCGATAGCTCTCTTGCTCTCTCTCGATCTAACTTCCGGACCCCGACGACAATTTCCTCTTCATCCCCTAAACCATGCCCAGAAACAAATCCCCACTCATGCAGAACCCATCTTCCACATCCTCTTCCGCTTCCTCCTCGTCAAAATACCCTGATTGCATCGTCATGGACTTTGCGCGCATCACTGGCGTTACTGGATCTCTCCCCACCATGCTGAGCGTCCTGGAGACCTCAGAGAAGTAAGTGGCGGCTTCGATGACAGGGACATGCTGGAATTGGCGGTCGAGATCTTGTATGCTCGGTGCCTGAGAGGCGGAAAGGGCAGGAGAGTGATGGGAGCGCTGGATATCTACCATGCTCTGGCTGAATGTTACGCGGCGTTTGAGTTTCATGGCCAACGGAGAGCTTGCTGTCTTTGGCGATTGAATCTTCGCGGCTAGAATAGTCTTGCTGTCAGATCCATTGTAAGATTCCACTTCAGCAGTATCCATACCGTTCTCATCAAGAATAATCTGCTCGTCATCACCATCCATTTCGATTCCATCAGAGATCTTGGACAATGCTTGCAGCTCTCGATCTCGTTTCTGATCGTTTTGTATGTCCGCAGATCCGTCTCTTTCCAAGGTGAAGTTCTGATTACTCTTTTGGTGTTCTGAACCTGATATGTTTATTTCCAGAGCATCAGTATCGGTAAAAAGTTGCTCGTCATAATTAGTTTTGTCCGTTAGGACTACCCTGCTGTTTTCAGCAATGGCAGCATGATCCGGCTTTTGAGACTTTTCGGCCTCAGCATGTGACAAAGCATCTCTATGGCTCGCTTTCACAACATTCTTCTTGTCTAAAGATTCCCCTATCTGTACATTATGTTTCTCAGCTACGACTTGCTGCCCATCTTCCACGATGGCAGATGTATGTTTCTTGTGAATGCGCTTATGGGTTGGTGTGGAACATGCATAGTCCTGGCTCTCTGATTCAGGAACTCCGTCGCCAAAAGTCCTCGAATGCACCAAGAGAAGTTGACCAACATAACACATCGGCTGTCTGACATTATGTGATCCAGTCCGTCGGCGGAATCGAGGTTTAAGCATGGTATGACCAGTAGGCTCAGCCTCTTTGCCTATGAAACCATCACAGAAGTCCAACCGACTTTGATGGCGCTTCTGAGAACCTTGGGGTGTGGCAGCATTGTTTGGAATCTTAAACTCGGACAGATTCAGTGGCAATGGCAGTTGCTTTCTCTTCGAAGATCTCTTAGTTAAAATTTGTAGATTCTGAGAACATCTCTTACGACATGCCGAACGTTGCATTATGGCTTGTGAAGCCTCAGGAATTATCTGAAAACTCTCCAAAGCACCATCTTCATCGATTGTAGCTGGGTCATCTAGTCAAATCATACGTTAGAATGAGTGGGCAAAGGTATCACGAGCCGCTTGAACATTTATTGAACGATGAACGAATATTGGCTTTCGCCATCTAATATGTGTATTTGAGCGAGGAGTTTCATTACCTACATTCAGAATTCTCTCTCGAGCAAAATCTTTCTTCTGTCAAGTACAATTCATCCACTGGTGCGCACCGTGGCTTGCGAGTCTTCTTTTGCACTCGCCGTTCCTTCAAGGCTGACAGAGCTGTATTTCGAGTCTCTTTTTGCGGATCAGCACGATTTCGTCGTTCCAGTTTCTTTTTAAATGGAATAGGCGCGGCTTGATATTCGCCGATGTCCTTCGAATTATCTTCAACAAACAGAGATTCAAATCCATCTTCTTTAGTTCTTTGAGAGTATTTCATCTCAGCTATCGATGGGGCACTGTTAATGAAAGCAGAATGGCTCCCTTCAGCTTTACACTCAATATCGTCCAACAACATACGCCCGCCCTCATCTACGAGGGCCTCGTTGGGATCCATTGCGAGGATGCCACTGGATATTTGTTTCAGTACATTGGGAAGGCACGATAAAGGCCAAAATCAAGGACTCAACTCACCTAAGATGGCCATTCTCATTGCGAAGAAGAATTCCGGCTTCTTCTTCCTCAACATCATCTGTAAATGGAGAAGTATGTTTAGCCGATATCTTAGAGCTCTTCATGGGCAGTGCAGACGCAGAGCAATGTTTAGCATCTTCTGTAGCATTATCAAGCATTCTGCTCAACTCTTCATTAGTGCTGACAATATTAGTCGATGCAACTTTCTGTGTAGCAAGGCTGGCAATCCCGATCATTTCTTCCAGTGTTGGTTCCTGATAGTCCTGTTCAGGATCTTCCAATATCGCCTCTTCGTCTTGATGCAGGACAAGTTGCCCGACAGCTACTCGTCTTGGAGTGTCATCAGGCTTTGTCAGCCAAGCATCGGCTTTTTCAGTTGATTCGAGCTGATAATCGACGATATGTGCATTCGGTGCTTCATTCATACTCATATCCTCGTCTTGACAGAGATCCATTTGAGTCACAAAATTTTCGCTAGGAGTTATATCATTTTCTTGATTGGCCAGTGGAAGATTGCCATTTCCGATCCTGGTATCATGGTAAATGAACTCATGAGTGCTGTTGGCCCGAAACGGACGCCGGAGACCCGAGGGAATTTGAATCTTAACTCGACCCTTTTGAAATCGAGCTGCACTTGGGGTCCTGGAAAGACTGTAAAGAAATTGTTCGGCCGACAGAGGTGCCACTCGACCAAAAGCAGATTCAGCATCATTGAGATGAGGAAAATGAGGCTGTAGAGCGTCCATGGGCATAGCCGTGAACAGTGGAGCGTAGTAAGATATGAAATTGACGGACTGTAGTTCACTCTGCAAATTGCAGTGGCAGCTTTGAAAAGAGATGGGAGGGGGTGGGAGATGGGAGAAAAGAGATGAGAAAAAAGAAGAAGGGGGAAAGGCAGTTACAGTGGCGAGAACAGAGGGAGATATTTAGACATCGGATAATGAAGACTTAATTTATGAATAGAGGAAGTAAGATACAAACAAATCTAATAGGGAGTCCTGCGATGGTGATGATGAAAAAGAAGATGAGAAGATGTGAAGATGATGAGAGAAGGTTAAGAGGGAGGAACCCGATACCGAGCATGATTACATAATCCCCGTTACCCGTTACTTTACCCCTGAATTAGCCGCCAAGGGAAAGAGTAGGCGCCGCGAACGTCCTTCACATTATTTCAACGTCGTCGCACAGCGTCAGTTTTCAATTTCGATTTTCCGAAATGGCTGTCGTCAAGTTGTGTAGACAACTATGATATAACACAATAATGTATGTATGTATGCATCTCGCCTGGAAACAGATTGTGAAGGGATCTCACAGTCGTCATTTCGTGATCCTGCCCGTAACTTTCAAGACGGCATGGGATGTGATGAGATGGGATGAGATGGGATGAGATGGGATGAGATGGGATGACGATGAGAATGAGGATGAGCTGAAACATGAAACGATACATGTTTGGCAAACAGCCACCCGCCGTTCGTCCACTGGCCCTGCATCTTAGCCACCCGATGCATTCACAGCTGGGAGCCTGGGAAACATTCAGTGCCCATTTCGTTCCCTACCAACTGATGCAGACTCATGAACCTCATTCAAACATCGTTCGCATCGAGGCTCACAGAGCGCAATGCACGATACATATCTTCCCGTCCCACCGGCCCCTGACTTTCAGCCCTTCCTACCCTCGAGAGCCGAACCCTTGCTGTCTCCTTTGATAATATATATGTATGTATGTATGTACATATACACAACACACATTGCTCTAGATAGAGTATAATATCTCTGCTACTGCGCATCCAACGCGAGGCTAGGTCTGAGTCCTTTTCCTTCCCTACTGTCATTATATCCCAGGAATTGACCAGCGTCATATATATTCCCAAGAGTCCCTCTCTAAAACTTTATGATCCTAAAGTCAGAGTTTTTCGGCTCGAGAAACACTCCTTATTCTCCCCCTTTCTCCAAAGAGATCGCCATAGTACGTGGAGTGGTCGAAACATCGTGCAAAAATTAAGAGCCGGCCTTAGACGTCGTTGATGCTGAGCATCATTTATCTTCACTCAGAAATTGTCCTAAGCGGGCTCGAGGCTAGCAACCCAGGCGGATTTCAAAATCAACAATCCCTCTCACTCTCCTTTGACAACAACAATCACTCCCCCTCTCCTTTGATCACAACAACAATAGCAACAACAACAACATCAACCCAATCAAACGACAATCTCGAACAAAGACATTCACGACGTACAATTACTCGACACAAAGCTATTCAGGCTCCATTGAATGGGGTGGCTTTTCCAGGGCTCTCCATAAATTCTTCGGGGTTCTCCCTTGAGCCTCTTTTTCCGATTCTCTATACAAAAGATCAAACTTTACCACCTCCTGCAGACCAATTTTCAGATTTTTTCTTGAGCACGAAAGCCTGTGGCTTCTTACATCCTCAATTATTGATATCTCGAAGGTATCAACATGCTTATTTCAATGATTTTTCTGGCCATTGCCAGCTTGCAGGCCGTTCGGGCCCATACGGTCTTTACCACCTTGTTTGTCGACGATGTGAACCAAGGAGACGCCACTTGCATTCGTATGCCGACTGTTGGTGCCACCTGCACTGCTCCGATCATCGACCTGACCAGCAATGATATGGCTTGTGGTAAGTTCCTCCACTCTACTATTTCAAGGAGAGCAGACTAACATAAAGTAGGTGTTGATGGCGCCACGGGCGTTGCTAGAGTCTGCTCGGCTGTTCAAGGCTCAAAATTGACTTTCCTTTGGCGCCAATGGGCGGATGCTTCTCAGCCTGGATCTATCGATATCAGTCATAAGGGGCCCTGTGCTGTTTACATGAAGGCAGTAGACTCTGCAATCAAGGATCCGGGTTATGGCAACGGCTGGTTTAAGATCTGGGATTACAGCCACGATGAGACGACAAATGAGTGAGTTAAATTGGACTCTATGCATGTATTGCACTTACTGACAGACTACAGATGGTGTACCGAAAAGCTCATCAAGGCCAAGGGCCTCATATCAGTCAATATTCCAGAAGACCTTGCCGGAGGATACTATCTCGTTCGACCAGAGATTCTTTCACTTCATGAAGCTGACAAGACTCCTGCTCAACCACAATTCTATGCCGGCTGCGCCCAGATATTCCTCGAGTCCTCTGCCACCGGCAAACCATCAAATACTGTGAGCATCCCCGGCTACGTTAAGGCAGGGGATCCAGGCATGACCTTCAACATTTACACACCAGATCCATTTCCGTACCCCATGTACGGCCCTGAAGTCTACAAAAGCAGTACAAGCAATTCCAGACACCGTGTCAAGCCCCGTAGTTCCTATACAACCCAAAATGAAGGTATTCTACCAGCAAACTGTGTTGTGGAGAACGGCAACTGGTGCGGAATCGAGCTCGAGTCATATAGTACGGATGCGGCGTGCTGGGCGCAGAGCAAGATCTGCTGGGAGCAGAGCGACGTATGCTACGGCACTGCTGCACCAACAGGATACCAAGGCTGTACTGCTTGGGAGAACAAGTGTCACGCCAATGACGATGCGTGCAATGCTGGCAATCACATCGGTCCACTCAACAAGGGCAAAATCCTCACTCCCAAGATTACAGCAGTCTATGATCTGAAATCCGCATTTGGGGAGGAAGGAGCGCAGAACGCTGTGCCTGCTGGACCAGATGGCTCTGCACCATTCGTATCCTTGCCAGTTGCAGATGCGCCAGTCGAAACCTCGGCAGGACCTGCTTATGAAGAGCCAGCAGCGCCGACATCAACGACTTCTCCAGCCACAACTCCCGTTGTCATTGACTACGAGCCAGATAGCCATACTCCAACTCCTACCCTCGCTAACCCAGAATCAGTGCCCAGCGTCGCCTCATCCGTGACCTTTGCTGCCGCAATTTCCTCGTCTTCTCCAGGCTCAATAGATGATGAGTCCACTGTCATTATCACTACTCTTCACACCGTGACCGTCACCAAAAACTGCGCAGAAGCGCAATACTCTCGTCGCGCCGAGGTGCCTGCCGACTTCTCTCTGATCCTCGACGGCCCCACGCCCAGCGTCCTTGTGCCATCAGGCGTAAGTATCTCTCTTGTTTCCCCATCCTCATCCACCTCATTCCCAGCCATGTCGTCGCCGGCGTTTACGTTCATCAACTCAAACTCGTCTAGCGGCGCTCCCGGTGATTTTTTTAGGCTGCTGCCTACCATCGACGGTAGCTGCGGGGGAGCAACGGGGTTTTCGTGTCTGGGGAGGGAAGAAGATGGGGGTTGCTGCTCGAAGTATGGGTGGTGTGGGTATACGGACGAGTACTGTGGGGAGGGTTGTCAAGAGGGGTTTGGGAAATGTGGGAACGCAACGGTAGGGGCCAGACCTCCCAGGAGGGCGGTTGTGAAGAGGCAGGAGGCGTCGACCGTGACTCATCTCTTCACGCTTCCGTGTACGAAGACAAGTAAGACTGCCACCCAAACCCTCAGTGCGTCCTCCACACCTCGACCCGCCGATCCCCATGCAATGTTCTATTCAGGATCATCATCCGCAAACACCGCCGAGCCAGACGTCTCCCTGTGCGGCGCCGGCGCCTCCAGCAAATCCTGTACCGCCGCCAACCCCGGCTACTGCTGCTCCAAGTACGGCTTCTGCGGCAACAGCGCTGACCACTGCGGCTTGGGCTGCCAGCCGCTCTTCGGGCACTGCGGTTCCTCTGCCAAGCGCGCAGAAGCACAGAAGCTGGAGGCGGCTCGGCTCTGGCCAAGAGAAGTGGTTACTGTGAGCGTGACGGCGGCGTATTGCGGTGATGCAACGAGCACTACGACGAGTACAAAGAGGAGCACGAGTACCAAAACCGTCATTGTCACAGAGGACGCAGCAGTCGGCTCGGCGACCAAGGTCACGAAGACGAACACGAATACCAAAACCGTCGTTATCACCGAAGCCACTGTAAAAACCCTTCCGATCAATACCTCCCCAGTCACCGCCTTCTCCATCACCACCGCCGCAGCCAACGCAGCGGCCGGCGCGCTCAAGGTCTCTGTAGACAACAAATGCGGCGGCTCGACTGGGCAGACCTGCGCGGGCCGTCCGGAGGGCCATTGCTGCTCTGAATTCGGGTACTGTGGCAACGCGGATGGGCACTGTGGGAAGGGCTGCCAGATGGGGTTTGGGGTCTGCGGGGCGGAGGGGCCGGGTGTCAAGGCGAGGAGGAGGGCGGGACATTTGAGGAGGCATGTTAGATGGTGAGGCGTTTGCGTGTACGGGGAAATTTCGACTGGAGGAGAGAAAATTATCGAGGGTTCGCGGAGTCTTGTGGTTGGGATTGCGAAGGGAAATGGAAAAGGGAGGGATTTTGTTTTTGTTTTGTCTTTTGGAAGAGGAGAGGAGAGAGAAGGCTGGTGACCCTGCGTGCAGGCAATTCCAGGGGCGCTTCCAAGCTTCTGACAGAGATAGACTGGTGACCCTGGACACTTTATGTGGCTGGGCAATTCCAGAGATTCCTGCGGTTTACAGGGACTGTGTATTTTGGAAGCGGCACTGGTGACCCTGGTTCGGATATAGACGGCCAGGCAATTCCCACGCTTCTTCTTGTAAGATCCAGTAACGAGCGCGCCAAAGGCATTTTGGCGTTTTGGTGGACATGACAGTTTAGCTTGTTGTCGGGCTGCTTGCAATCATGCGATGGTCTTCCCAAACCATAGACTACTTCCACTTGCACAATCGGGGACAGTCTGTGATGTAAGTTCAGTGCAACAGAATCTCGCAATGATGGATATGATCCGCGATGTTCGAGAGGAGATTTTGAATTCCGCTCCTACAGAGGACGCGCCATACACATCCCACACATGTGCCTCCCACATGCTCCTCCTGCCCCTCCTTCCAAAGTCCATGCACCCAGTCCACCGCGCCGCTCCTCTTGGACCAGTATAACGCTTGCCTCCACTCTGCCGTTTTGCTTTTGGTACATTGTATTACACAAACATCCATGCTCCCAGCCCTCTCCTCCGTGTCCGGTCTCGAGATGGACGGCGTGGACGCTCTACTCGTTGATCTTGGCGAGGAGCTCGTAGTCGCGGAAGAGGGCGTACTCCTCGTCTCCGACCTTGACGGGGGATCCGCCATACTGCGTCACGTCAGCCGTGGCCCTCTCCGCGTCCGCGTCCGCGTCCCCTTCCTCTCCTCCCCGGACAGCACTACACATACCTGCGGAATCAACACCCGATCGCCGGGCTGCACGTTCGGCTTGACCGTCTTGCCCTCCTTGTCCAGGCCGCCGGGGCCGACGGCCAGCACGCGCGCCTCGTTCAGCTCCTTGACCGAGCTCTCCGGCAGGAAGATGCCGCCGGCCGTCTTGGACTCGGCCTTGATGCGCTGCACCAGCACGCGGTCGAGCAGCGGCGCGAGCGACTTGATGGACTTGAGGGCGGTGGACTGGGCGCGCGGGCGCGTTAGCTGCCGTGGATATTGTATTGCGAGATGGGAAGGGGGAGGGAGGAGAGCGATGGGGAGGGGAGCGAGGGAAGCTGTGGATGGGAGCGAAGGTGCTCGTCATCCTGCTTCCCAGAGCTGTCACCGTCCTCAATGCAGCAAGGAGGAAATCATACATACCATATCGGCAGATTAAAGGTATCAAACGGTTCAATTGAGGAGTCAAAGATGAGGCAGATAGTGTAGAAGTGCTGTTCGTGAGGGATTGTATGAAAATGTGAATATCCAACGTCGACTTTCTCAGGACTTCGAAATGTTTCTGGCACGTTGGTCCGAGAGCTGGAGCTACCCGAGCCGGACGGGCAGGTCGAGACGAGATCACGTGACGTCACACTCTCCTTTTCCCGAAGTGGCAAGGAACGTGAAATGTGAGGAAAAGGACAGCAAGACAGGCTGCATCATGGGAAAATTAGCGACTTGCATGCTTCGTATATACTCCATCTTGCTTTGATTATGCACTTTTGCCTACGTTGCGCTATCTACAGTGCTATGTACGTTCGTGGAAATATCATTGTGAACAAGGACAGTGCAATTCTCCAAGCACCAACTCTCGAGCACTAGAACCAGCATCCAGCACCCAAATCATCTAGACAAAGTCCTCCCTTCCCCAGTCCAAAAGGTCCGCCATCGCCACACGCCTGAATACTGTGGTCTTCCCTCTTCCCTTTCTCAGCCCATCTGAAGCTCGGGGCCTGAGCCGAGCTGAGGCCAATGCATCCATCTATGATACCATACCGGAAGCCCCATCCCCATATACACAAAAGAAGAACCTACTCCAAACCCGATGCGAAACCTCTGACGCCCCTATCCAATTAAAAAAAGCGACGCTCTCTGCCAACTGATCCCCTCAAAATCCAGAAAGAAATAATGAATTAATTATTTAGCTGCTGGAGGCGCAGACGACGGCGGCTCAAGCGTGTGTTTGTGTCCCGGCGCGCTGATGACCTTCCCAGTCACGAGGTCCTGGCGACAGATGACCGTCCCCTTGACCCACGGATCGTCCAGGATCTCCGTCATCGTGGCTCGTTTCTTCGGATCGATCTCCAGCATCCTGCCGATGATATGTCTCGTCTCGCGCGGCAGGAGGCGGAGGAGGCGCCATGGCCCCTTGATAACTTCCGGTTTTCTCTCGCCGCCGTTAATTATATGATACGGCGCGTCTGACGCCGCGGTTGCTTGGCCCGGCAGCTTGTTACCAGCTAGACTTCCCTCGGCCTTTGCTGCGGCAACGGTACCTGCTGCCTTCGATATCTCGGAGTCGGACTTCGCCTTGGGCGTTTCGGGGGCGGGGGTCGGAGTAGATGCGAATAATTTGTATGAATTGTCTGTCATGCGAGGCATTTTCCATGGAAAGCGGCGCAGAGACATGCAGCAAAATATGATGGCGAGAGACCAGATGTCGGCGGGTTGAGGATCGTACTTCCTCTCGTCGTAGACTTCAGGAGCAAGATATGGATCTGAGCCGACGATACCTAGAGAGATTATCAGAAATATCCAAAGCTTAAGTATGAATCATCACTTACCGCTGGCGAGCACGATTTCCGTCTCGAAAGGATACCTGAACATACTTGCGCTGCCGAAATCGATGATCTTCATGATCCCGGAATCGTTTACCACCACGTTGTCGAGTTTAAGATCGCGATGGGCTAAGCCCATGCTATGCAAATATGTGACACCGCTCAGAATCTGTAGAAACGAGCAAGTCACCTCCTCGCGAGACATCTTGCCCGTCATGACGATAGCGAAAAGGTCGTACGGTGCATATTCCATCACCTCGTACCATTTTCCCTTCTCTTGAACAATGTCAAGCGTTTCAATGACATTTCCATGGTGTAGGGTTGATCCGATGCAGAACTCTGCGGTAACCTTCTTTGCATATTCTCTCTCAGTTTCGTAGCTGTGTCGCGCTCTGAACTCCTTCACAGCAAATGTTGTGCCATCGGAACTCCGTTTCATCAGGCGGACAGATCCACCAGCGCCAGCACCGAGTACCTTTCCAAACTTTCCATATCTCGACGTCAGGCCATGATCGTCACCGAATGGGAGTTGTTGAGGGCCTCTATGATGTGGTGGCGTCTTCGTGCCATTTCTTACTACGGGAACTGGTGAAACAGTCCTTTTGGCCTTTTGGTTATTGCCGCCAAATTTCAAGAATCTCTTCAGCTCGGCCATCGAACCACGGCTAGGGAGTGTCGTTGCTTGTTCATCGTTTAGGCGCGCATGACTCGGATCCTTCCTTCCGTGATGATGATGACTTTTCTTTTCCCCGCGGAGATCTGCCGAGCTTTTAACCGATCGGGGCAGCTTCGAGCTGGAAGAAGTTGGCGAAGTTCTATGTCGACTGTTTAGTCCGCTAAATACGAATCGTGGTTCTATGTTGTCGAGGTTTTTTGATTGTGGTGGGCGCTTATTGGACGCATAGGGATCGTTGGGTTCTCCGGCAGGCGTAAATGGTCGGCTATAGACTGATCGACTTGGGCTCGGTTCACGAGATTGAGGGACTGAGTCATTCTGATCGCTCGTTTCACCCAGTTCACTCTGCTTCGTTGCTGATGGGCCAATTGAGAATGCGTGCTTTCTGTGACATGGAGCAGACAGGGCTTGATCACTTGATGCGCCTGGTTGTGTTATCGAGGTCTGCCCAGAAGAACCAGGACTTGAGGCATCAAACTGAGACGTTGAACTCGTTGGCGGCGTGATCTGAGGTACTGCTCGTGTTGGGTCAATCTCTGCGCCGACTTTTTGCGAATTGGCCCCCTTTGCAGCCGCATCTCGCGATCCACTCACAGCTGGCGTGAGAGGCGGCGTTTGCATAGTAGCTGACCGAAGGCTTGGAGATGGACGGCCAGCAGTTGAGCTTTGGGTATTGTATCGGCTTGGTTCGCGTGAGCTCTCACTTGAAGGAACCTGAATAAGAAAATGAATGTCAGTACAAGAGCTTTGAAATAGACAGCCCGAATCGGATATGAGTAAATTGGAGAAGGGCGCCGAGATAAGACCCATGTGTTCCGGGTGCGCGTCAAATGCGAACAGCGACGCCCATGCTCACGCGAGGAAGCCAACATGAGCAGTTTGACTTGCCGTGGGCTTCACATAAGGACCTGATGGCAGCTTATGGAGGTCGAAACCTGGGGAAGGTGTATGGATCTCACGCACTCTTGAAGTGGGCAAGGACACTGGCTCGAAACTGAAATGGCTCATCCGCCGCGACTGTAGATGTGTCCCACTCAAAGATTCCGACAACTCTCGCAGCTGCGCCTCGGTCTGTCCGGAAAACTGCCTTTCGGGTCGAGGAGAATCGAGTTGTATGGGTTCGATCTCTTCGTCGTTCGAGGCGAATCGGACTAAAGGGGAGCCCTCGGTGAACCCCTGGGTCATTGTGAAGTCGTTGTCGATATTATCAGTATTATTCTTATTATTATCGGCGGTAGTGTGTGCTTCTGCCATGAGTTAGTCCTTGGCCCAAGGAAGTCTTCTGCCATACGTGGACATCGGACACGTCAGGCGGAAGCTGGCTATCATAAGATGATCCGCAGGGACAAAGATACTCCATGCTTACCTTTTGCACGATCAGAGTCATCAGCGTTCGTGTCCATGGCGTCACTGTGAGATGCTCGTGATACTTGTACTTGGACAACGGAGAAGATGCGACTGTAGGGTGGTTACGAATCCGACGAATTGATGGCAGCGAGGATCGCAAAGAATTGAGGCTGTTGGTGATGGTTGGCGGGAGGTTGGAGGAGGGACGAGGGAGGAGGGGGGAAGTCGTGGTGGGAGTGAGGGAGGCCCGAATATCCAGAGTCGAAGTGGGGCCTTTCCTGGGAAATCGGGATTGAATTGCACAAGTAGTAGAAATTCTAGCGAGGGAATGCCGTCAGTAGCGGGATCGGGGCGACCTAGTATGTGCAAGTACCTAGGTATGTAGTGTTGCTAACAAACTGGCAGGCAAATACATGGAGGAGTGCATAAGGAGTACCTGAAGAGTACATGATGGGAGTTGGAGTTGAAGACGGAGTTGGAGTTGGAGTTGGAGATGGAGATGGACATAGAGGCGGAGGGAGGGAGGTATGTACTTACTGCATACATATATATATATAAATACATACTATACCTTTGTTATGTAATGCATGAAGGATAATCGCCGAAAGCAGAGTTTTGAGATCTTTGCCGCCGCCTCTCCTTTGGGCGGTCTAGAGCGGATGATCGTCGCAGCTCGGTAAGGGATGGATACGTGATACGTACGTGTGATACGTGATATGCATCTGCGATATGCGATTCGGATAGCGGGGTGGTGAATCCGATAGAGGGCGGTATGTACATAAAGCTGTGTCGCGATCACGGCGTTCCCGGCGTGCCGCACCGCACCGCACGGCAACGCAACACGACGGACGCAACGCAACGTGAGTGTCGCCGCTTCGCAGTCCCGTCACGACTCACCGATGTGATGGATTTGGATTGCACTGTGGAGTACAGTGCATATAAGGCTCTGGGACAACAAGAACAGAGGACATGAGTCTGAATCTGGATATCTCGGTGAAGAAGTTGGAGTTGGAGGTGTGTTCACACTCTTCACTCACTTTTCATTCCTCACTCGTCACTCTTCCCTCTTCCCTCTTCACTCTTCACCCTTCACCCCTCACTCTTCACCCCTCACCCCTCACCCCTCACCCTCACTCTTCACCCCCCACTCTCACTCTTCACTCTTCCACCACCATCCTAGTATTTAGGCTCAACCCAGTCTCACATTGGGTCTCCCTCCTCAGAGCCCACACATATTACACCGCCATATGCGCCGGAGATATATATCTACATACCTACTACCTACCTCCTACCTACCTATGTAAGACGGCTTTGCCCAACGACGTGGTTGGCAGCATGCTGTGGTTGCCAGTGTGCTCCGACTCTGCTTATGCGTATTCGTACTCCTCTGCCTGCCTACCTACCTACCTACCTACCTAGCTCCAAGTGTGAAAACCCCCACGTCGAGAGCGAGAGCGAGAGCGAGGGACGTCAACTTCGGACCTTTCGGTAGGTTTTTCTCGCATTTGTCCGTATCTACCTACTTACCTATGCGAAGCATGATGCTGGCTTGAAGAATAGATTTCTCTTTCTCCCGCATCGTGAGGCCGAACTACAGCACACATCTTCACATGAACGGCATGAATGAGAGGTCGTCAGGTCTTCCTTTTATGTTTTCGAGAAGCCACGTCTGAGATGGCGTCGCTCGCTGAGGACCCAAATGGCCCATTGAGAGCACATGCACAGTGAGCTTCCAGCTGCCCGATTCGAATGCATGCATCACATCACTGCATCATGCATGACCCGGGAGATAGAGATGTCGAGGTTCGGCTCCCCCTCAATAGAGTGAACCGAGAGGCAAGAACCACGACCCAACAGCTTTGACAATTGTAGTTGTAGCACACTCCGATCTCGCAGGCAAGCAAATGGGAAAATGATATCCAAAGCTTCTCTCATATGCCCACAGTAGTCGAACACGTCTATCCTCCTTAATATACATACAGTTCTCGGACAGCGCTTTTCCACTGGCCATCCTGCCATACATAAACGCCGTCGCAATGGTAATACCCCTATCAAAACATTCCAACCCACCGACATCTACCCCAGATCAAGGCACGACAGTGACTCCAATCGACTTCGCCTGCGCAATAACCGTCTTGCACATACCCTCCAAGGTCAAGCCAGAGAGACGAAGTTCCGTCTGCTTGATCTTCGCAATCTCGTACACATGCTTGAGCGTGACCGTCCCGACACTCTCCTTGCCTGGGCTCCCGGCCCCCTTGAGCTTCGCCTTCCGTACTGGCGCGCCGGCGGCGTTGAGGAGCATGTAGGATGTATTCGGCGTGCGCAGCTCGAAATGGAAGGATCTGTCGGGCCTGACGGTGACTCTCGCTGGGATCGGGACTCCGACGGTCATATGCGCAGTTCTCGCATTGAATTCCTAGATTATGTATTAGTACCGTCCGGAACAGAGGATAGACAATGACTAGATGGCGCGAAAGATGTCTCAATGCTCGTCTTGAAGCTGTCGCAAATATTTACTGACCTTGCAAAAGTCCATCGACTTGACACCCTTACTTCCAAGAGCAGGTCCGACTGGAGGGCTGGGACTCGCCTGGCCGGCGCCCACAATGAGCTTGACAATTTGATCGGAAACTTGACGTGCCTTCGACATCGTGGTTGGATTTGGGATGGACGGGGTGCTGCTGGGTCAGGCTTCAGAGTAATATTTTGATATTGAGCCGCTCCGCTCCGGGATTGGATCTCTCCGCTCCCAGAACGCTAGCCCTTTCGGACACATGTACAATAGGTACTATCAGATCTCCAGCGTCCCCACCAAATAATGCTTCCCCCTCTGCGGAGTATCAACAACACGCAACATCTGCGAATTGAAGTCTCTCTTCTCTGCCACCAACTTTATGTGGCAGAGATGCAGAATTGTGCTCTTCAACTCAAAAGTGATATTACCACGGAATCTGGAAGTCTAGCTCTCTGTTTTTCGACGGTTATGTGGTTTATGGAGCTGAATGCCGTCTCAATCAACGAAACAGGAGAGGAGGGGCACTGGTCATGTCATGCAAACAGCTGACATATATCACCATGCTGACTATTAGAACTGCCAACCAAGCTCTCTCCGAGCAGAATGTAAATGTAGACTTCGTGCTATGAATTTGATGCTCTCAACTCCTTGAGATCAGAATGGTTATCACGTGTCAGGTCTCTGCGAGCCTGAAAATCTGACGTATTGTAGACCAGAGTAGCGGGAGTGATTGAGCGGTGGGGAACCAGCGACCTTTCAGGAAAGGAGATCTTGTAGCTCTCTCAACTACAACAAACCAAAACTCTCGATACTCCATAAGACAACCTTCACAACTCCTTCAAAATGTTCAACTGGGCGAAACAACAGTACGTTCCCGAATACACAGCTGCTGCAGTACCATATCTGATCATAGTTTCGCAATGAAGGCTGGCCAACGTGGCCGGCACCCAGGAACCCATTTACGGCCCTTCAGCCGTCCGCTCTGTCGCTGAGCAGACCAAGTCGATCCCGTACACCGAGCTTACTCGAAATGACCTGAAGTGGGAGGCCATGGACTCGACCTCCGTCGAGACACAGAGCTTCTACCTCATGGCAGACAGTGGGCATTTGGCGCTTGCGCAGGTCATCTACAGCAACGTTGCGTACGTATCCGCAGGCTCCCGGTGCTATGCGCTGCGCAGACACTGACTCTGTGCAAAGTGGGCTCCGGACTACATGCCAGTTCAATACCAAGATCTTCTACCCAGGCGCCTCGCTGCCAAACCTCTGGTGCTCTGACCAGCTCAACAATGTCGAGTTCAGCGACGACAAGGTCAACTTCTATGCCGAGAACTGCGCGGTCGAGCTGTCCGAGGACGGAACATCCTACGTCATCAAGTCCATGACGAACCCACTGGCGATCGTCAACATCACAGTCACACGCACTGCGCCAGGCTTCGTGGTGGGCAAGGACGGCAAGACACTGTTTGGAACCGATTTGGAGAATCCATGGGGCTCGATGAGACATGCTTTCTGGCCAAAGAACAAGGTGGAGGGCACGATCATGACAAAGAACGGACCTATTGACTTCAAAGGCAAGGCTCTGTTCATTCATGCGCTGCAGGGAATGAAGCCGCATCATGCAGCTGCGCGATGGAACTTTGTCGATTTTCAGGGCGAGACGTACTCGGCGGTTATGATGGAGTATACGACCCCTCCATCTTATGGGTCAACCGTCGTCAATGTGGGAGGTATTGTCAAGGAGGGGGAGATTATCATTGCGGGATCTACAAATTCGGCCATACATACAAGCGCAAAGGACGATGTTGAGAACGACTGGCCAGAGCCATCATCTGTTAAGTTTGTCTGGGGTGGAAAGACGAAGGACGGCAAGGACGTGGAGGCAGTTATGGAAGGAGCTCTGGACGAGAGGCTCGACAAAGTCGACGTCATGGCCGAAGTGCCAGCATTCGTCAAGAAGATCGTCGCCGGCGCTGCTGGCACAAAGCCATATATTTACCAGGTACATGAATTTTTTTTAACTCTTGACATCTGACAGGACACCGTCACTAACAAGCTTATCTTAGTATTCCCCACATGTCACGCCAATCAGCCTAAAGCTGAAGATTGGCGACGAAGAAATCATCGAGACAGGGCGACTCTTCACAGAGGCCACTTTCATCTCGGAATGATGAATGGAATGATGAATGCCGACGGGGCTGGTCATTGTTTTGAAAGTTTGGCGTCGATAAGTTATAACTGTTGTATGCAGCACACTCGTTGGGTATTTGATACATGGGACTTTACGTACATACATACCTAGATAGTACCTAATAGAGTCTTAATTTGGCTTGATTTCTCAATGGACAAATGATTATGAGTTTTTGTTTATTTTTTTTGTGTTTAAAAAGATGAGATTGTCTTTATCAACAAGAGTTCGTTTCAGTTTCAGTTACAGCAGCGTAGAACCTTCTGTTGTTCTTTAATGATTTTTAAATCTTGCAGCCTTAGGCCTAAAGCACTTCGCCTTGACACGAACACACGATACACGATACGGCACAACGCTAACCTCTTTCCGTCGAACCTCCATCTCAAGGTCGCGTCGCAACAAACAACGCCGAGCTTTGTATTTCCTTCAGTCTTGCATCTTCTCGCTCTTACAGCTTCGTCTTTACTCAACAAGAGAGGTCGGCGATCCATCATGACCGGCCGTGGAAAGACAGGATTTCCCCCGAGCATGGGCGGCAAGGGAGTTGCGCATGCGTCTGGTACTAGAGGCCAGGCCAAGCGGCACCGGTATGTGGATCTTGCTCTGGCTGCTGTGGTTCAGAGGGGTTTAAATGTGTTTGCTAACTGTTTCTTCTTCTTATAGGAAGATCGTTAAAGATACGATTCGTGGCATAAGTAAGTAATAATCGTCATCATCATCACAACATCACCAGAGGAGCAGAGCCTAATCTTGACTTATAGCCAAGCCTGATATTCGGTATGTGGGATCGATCTCTCAGTCTCTTGCGTTGCAGTTCTTACTCTGTGTATTCTGCTTGCGATCTCTATTTTGTTTGTTTTGATGAGTGTTTTGCACGATATCTCTATCTGTAACTTGTAAGCAAGTCTAGACGCAGATATGCGCCTGGTACTTCTTTCTCTTACAGAGCTGCTCGATCCTTATTTTATTTTCATATATCTGGGAACAGAAGATCCCATAAGGTTATAGATATGGCAGAGGCGTGGCTCTGCTCCGCTCTGCTTCTTATCTTCACTTGCCTACTATCAAGTTCCAAGTCTCTTCCCTTTTTTACTGTTTCATGGGGCGCTCTGCTCTGCAAACTACTTTCTGCTGCCTCAAGACTGACACTGACCCACAGCCGCCTTGCTCGCCGTGGAGGTGTCAAGCGCATTTCGGCAGGAATCTACGACGATGCTCGCGAGGCCCTGAAGGCGCATTTGTCGCTGGTTAGTGGCCACTTCCTCTTATATTTATCTCTATGTCTGATATATTAACACTTCTTTAGATTCTACAGGATGCCGTGATTTTTGTCGAGCACGCGCAGCGCAAGACGGTCACCGTTGCCGATGTAAGGAATGTCTGCTCCTGTCTTCTTCCTCAAAACTGACATGTATCCAGGTAATCTTCGCCCTCAAGCGTCTCGGCCGCCCAATCTACGGCTTCGGCGTCGGTAACTCTCTTACCGATCGTCCTTCGAAGAAGAAGCAAGCATAGGCCCAGATATCCCCTTGTGTCTCCCATCTGCTCCACTGATGGTTAAGGTTTGTATCGTGGCGTTATTAGGTGGCGGTTTGTACTTGGCGTCCGGATATTTGGGGCGTCTGGACCTGTGGGAGATTTATAGTTGTGGGAAATTACACTACACTGAGAGGTCATGTGGTTGTATGGATCTGTCCACTGCTGCTTCTTGTAAGTAGCGACAGACAATACATGCTGATCCTACCTAAACAATTTCGACTGTGGATGTTACTTTGGATCACTGCGTCGTGCATCTGCATGCGTGCCCACAACATCACGCATGATGCGGAGTGAAGAATTGTAGGTATACATGACAGACGTTTCGCAAATTGATCTGCAAGCCATCGCAAAATTAGCCGTCTGCATTGCACCTCAAATCATTAATTAAGCTTATATCCCGATATCCCAATACATCACTCCAAATCCCCACAACCCTACTTCCTCCTCTCCGTCCCAAACTCCTTCGCGACATCCTCCAACATTTTCACAGCCCGCTCCTGCTGCTTTCTAAACACACCATTGAACATCTCCCACAGCACCCTCTTACTATTCGCATGATCCCTCGCAAAGCCCACCAAGACATCCTTGCCCCCACTCTCCCTCGCAACCCTCACGGCCTCCTCCAGCAGTCCCCTTCCCACGCCCTTATTCCTAAACCTCAACCTCACCGTCCAGGCGCGGATAATCGCATTGCTGGTCTGCTTGCCGGCCTTCTTGCCCCTATTCGCGCCGGCGCCGCCGCCCTCGACCCGCAGCACGAGCGCGCCAATGACCTCGTCCCCGAACCTCGTGCCGATGACCACATCCTCCTCGCCGTCGGGGCTCTGCAGGAACCCCCAGCCCAGCTCCTCGGCCGCGCCGATGTACCCCGCCGTCGCCATGCGGCAGGCCAGGAACATGGCCATCGTCGCCCCCCCGCCCGTCGTGAGCAGCATGCCCACGTCGGCGGGCTCGTGGTAGAAGAGGCGGACGAGGAGCGCCATGGCCAGGGTCCAGAGGGCGAGGAAGGCGGGGGAGAGGATGAGCGCTTTGGAGGCCGTCTGGCGCTGCTGCGCGATGGAGTCGGCGATCAGCTTGAGGGCGGCGGCCTTGTCGGCGTGGGTGGTCAGGACGGTGGTGGTGAGGGGAGGCGCGGCGTCGAGGGGAGGGCTTGAGGGGGCGAGGGGCGCGTCGTCGGAGGCTGCCAGGCGGGGGGTCGAGGTTTGCGATGACATTGCGGAGTGCGGGGTTGTGGGGAGGGCGAGGTTGGCGCGGAGGGAGGTGAAGAAGGCTGGTGGGCGAGGTTAGAGATGCTCTATGTTGCGTTTGTATGCTCTGCTGTGGTGGTCGTATGCTCTGCGACTGTGTTTTTTTGTTGTTGTAGTGGAGTTCGAGCTGTTCGAGGGGCAAAAATGGGATGTGGAAGCTCCAGAGCTAAAGAAAGCTGCGCGAGGCTTGCTTGGCTGCAGATACGTAGATGGGAATGCAGATTTGAAACTCGATTTGCGAAAGATGCAATTCAAAATAGTGCAGGAGGTAACCCGAAAATATGGCAGAAATAGGAGAATATTGCGAGAGAAAACTGACTTGCACTCGACTTGAGAAGCGCATTCATCCAATGGAGCAGCGAATCATCGAAGCTCGGACGGCGCCTCGCAAGGCCCACGTGCGTCACTCTGACGGGCGGCACGTGTCGTCTCATTATGACTTTGCACGTTACCGACAGCCAAAAAAGTCGTATTAAAGAGTGGAAGCAGGAAATAACATCAGTTGAATGCTTTAATCCTTCATTTTCTAAAGAGAAGATGAGAGATGAGAGCGGATATAACGTCTTTTTGATCCTCCAGCACCTCTTATACCTCACATGGCTCGTCATTGGCTCCTGAGGATTTTGGCTGATAAGCAGCCAGCGAGCGATAAGAATAGTGAGGTTGTTGGTGATTCAGATGGCCAATCACGTGAGAGAGGAGAGAAGAGGATGTTGCAGAAAAATCGGAATAGAAAATGTTGGTGTAGAGGCGAGGCTGACACGCAAGGCTGAGACAACGCGGTGTGGCTGGCTGGCTGCACGTATGGCATACGAACACATGCATGCACGTGATGCAACAGCCCTAACCGCCAACGCTCAAAAAAGTTCCTCCGGACCCGGGAAAAGCCGCAGAGAGGATATATGCCCCTCCATCGGCCTTGAGATTGAAGATTTGGATTGTACGACGACTTCACGGAAAGTAACACCCCCGTTACAGAAAAAACGAAGATCACCCTTTGGCCATGGCTAATGTCACTGTTGTTCTCGGATCCCAGGTGAGTATCCCATTATGCCGCCCAGACAGACATTCAGTGAGGGCGCTCAGTGCTAATGAGGGGTCGTGACTCAAGTGGGGAGATGGTGAGAATCAATTCTTCTTCCTCCACTTCTGCTGACCTTTTGCTGACTTGGGGCACAGAGGGCAAAGGCAAATTGGTATGCATGATCGCGTGGGCGCAGATGAATTACAGCTGATACCAAAAAGGTGGATATTCTATCCAGCAAGGTGCAACTCTGTGCGCGCGCACAGTAAGTTCCACCATGCACCGCATATGCAAAGTGCTTCTACTGACAATTGGCCAACAGAGGCGGCAACAATGCTGGACATGTACGAACATCCTCAACTATACTGTTACATCTGCTTAATTATCCATAGACCATCGTTGCCGAGGGCAGGACGCTCCACTACCATATGATCCCGAGCGGCCTCGGCTTGGTTAACGAGACCTGCATGAACTTGATCGGCTCTGGAACCGTCATTCACATCCCAGGCTTTCTCAAGGAGCTGGAAGATCTCAAGCAGCATGGCGTCAAGACTGATGGCAGACTGTTCATCAGCGACCGAGCCCATGTTGTTCTGGATCTGCACCAGCGTGTCGATGGATTGGAGGAGAGGGAGCTGAGCGGGGAGAAGATTGGCACAACCGGAAAAGGTAACATCAGCAGAAATGCTGTCGGATAAACCTAACATCAACCCAATACTAACCCATCGCAGGTATTGGACCAACATACAGCACAAAGATGACCCGCAGCGGTATTCGTATCGCTGACATCTTCGACGCCGCGCTCTTTGAGACCAAGATCCGCCGCCTCGCCAATGGCTTCAAGAAGCGCTACGGCGACCTTCTCGAGTACGACGTCGAGCCTGAAATCGAGGCCTTCAAGACCTACCGCGAGATCATGGCCCCCTTTGTCATCGACCAGATCCCCTTCCTGCAATCCGTCAAGGACTCCGGCGCCAACATCCTCGTCGAGGGCGCCAACGCCATCATGCTCGACATCGATCACGGCACCTATCCCTACGTCACCTCCTCCAACACCGGCCTAGGCGGCATCCTGACGGGCCTGACGCTCGGCTGGCGCTCACTCCGCGACGTCATCGGCGTCGTGAAGGCGTACACGACGCGCGTGGGCGGCGGCCCCTTCCCGACCGAGCAGCTCAACCCGATCGGCGAGAAGCTGCAGGACGTGGGCCGCGAGTGGGGCGTGACGACGGGCCGTAAGCGGCGCACGGGCTGGTTCGACGCAGTCGTGGTGGCCTACTCGCACCAGGTCAACGACTACACGGCGCTGAACCTGACGAAGCTGGACGTGCTCGACGACTTTGACGAGCTCAAGGTCGCCGTGGCGTACAAGTACGAGGGCGAGACGCTGGCGTCCTTCCCGGCCAGTCTGGAGATCCTCGAGAAGGTCGAGGTCGTGTATGAGACGCTGCCCGGCTGGAAGAGCAGCACGAGCGGCGCCACGAAGTGGGAGCAGCTGCCAGAGAACGCGCAGAAGTATATTGAGTTCATCGAGACGTTCCTCGGCCACGGGCTAAAAATCAAGTATATCGGCACCGGTCCGGATAGAGAGCATATGATCGTCAGATAGACTTTGCATTTTCCCCATTTTTCCTGAGACGGAATTTTGATTTGTTGAGCGCTGAGTTGCTGCTGCTAGTTAAGTTAGGCTTGCTTGCGCGGGTTTTTTGCACGCTAGGAACAGGTTATGCATCGCTATCTTAGACGCGGGTGGCATCGGAATGCATCGATCATGATGATGTGATCCAGATCAGACTAGGCCAGATCAATAGATAAGAAAAAACGTCAATTTCATTCTGCCAATTGGTTGAGAGGTCTTGCTATGCTATGATGTGACGGAAAACATGTAGAAAAAGGGGTATAAGACAGTCCACCGCAGCGCATCCCGTACCCATACAGTCTAACCCTATCTGTGTACAGCAGCAAGAAGTGCTAAAGAAGAGGTATAATACAACATTACAAAGCATACAAAGGAAATCTCATACATCGTCGCCGCATCTCCTACAAGTCTCATTTTATGAGCTTGGACCTCTTTCTTTCCTCGTCTAGGCGGCTTCGGCAGCCTCGGCCATCAGTTGCTCGCCCTCGTCAAGCAACTCCGTGATCTTCCCCAAGTTGCCAATCATGCTCCTCCCCAAGCCCACAAGGAGCAGCTTCTCCGCATTCGCCGGCAAGCCAAGATATGTTGGCGGCTCGCGCTCGGGCAGCTTGTTCACCCACTCCATATACTCCTTATAGCCCGTTCCACTGGGCACCGTCAAGCTTCCATCGCTTCCGTCTTCGGTCACTGCGAGACCCGGTGTGCTCTCCACGAGCTTGTGTCCGATTTCATATGCTGCCGGTGTCATGATCGACGTGACTAACTGCGTAAGGCGGGAGAAATCGCCTTCGTCGTCGATCTTGCCACCATAGGTCTCGGTAATCAGTGTGCGCAGCATATCCCACGGAAGGTTCTGGGGGGCAATGTTTGAGCGGCCGGCGGAAGCGAATTCAACCCACGTGTCAATGACGAATGCGGAGCATTCATACTGCCGAAATTGTTAGCAATGCATATTTGAGACTGTTGCCGAGAATACTTACATCGCTGTCATTGAACTCCCAGAAACCCTTCCATCCCAGATTCGGTGCGTAGCGCAGACGTTCCTGCACGACGGCGTGGAGGAAGGAAAGAAGGAGATACAAGCGCGTTCGCTCAACGGGTGTCTTGATCGCCCTAGTAGAGACGGAGGAAAGAGAATCCTTCATATTTGCTCTGACTCCAGCAGGCTGTTCGTACATAAGAACACGAGAAGCTCTCAGCAGATTCACAGGTATCTTTGGACTAGATTCCATCGACAGGAAGAGTCTGAAATTCGGATGTGGCTTGAGAGAATCCATACGTTTCTCGAGACTTTGAAGCCACGTTGGCGCCAAATGAACGTTCTTGATCAGCACCCAAGAACCTGTGGCAGCTGCGTTGCTGATAGCTTTATCGGCTGTTGATAGGCCCTCATTGGATCCCATAGCAATATTGGTGCAAGCTGACCGAGTTTTCTCGACGAGATTGTCGACCTTGTAGCTGGCATCGAAACCGGGACTGGAGCATAAGGCAATAGGACGGCTAGCCGAAACCTGTTCCACAGTATGTTGCAGGTCTTCCGTCATATCAAAAAGTCTTGGGCTGAATACTGCAGAAACAAAGCGCTCTGCAGCAGGGACGAACCTGTCAAGGCGGAAAAGCTTGACAACGAGCAACGACAACAGCTCTTGATCCCTCTTCTCGACACTATCATCCCAAATTTGTGGAACAAAATTTTCCCCGATTTCTTCAGAGAGGAAGCGATCCCAAACTTCAGAAGGAACATTGTCCAATTTGCCCTTGAGTGCAGGCACACGTGCTGCCTTTGCGAATATTTCTTCCTTACGCTCCGTCTCGGTCGACAAGTCAGTTCCATCAATGCTCTCATCAAGGATAACATCAATGATGCTCTTATCCATTTTGTAGGGTGAAGCTTGTGCAAGCAACATCGCGAGAGTGATTCTGTCCTTCTGTAACAAGCCAAGAGAAGTTCGCTGATAGGTTGTGACAAATAGGTCTTCGATGATGATATCACGGCGAACGTTGTGGTTTGTCTCAGAGATTAAGCGTGGATTGCCGTGTAGCACGATATTGAAGATATCCAAGAAATATTGGAGAGAAAATTGGTAAAAGTGGTTGAGGTAGTGAAGCTGCTCCAGGACGGCGAAAACAGCGCTACATGACCGAGCAATGATGTTGTACTGCAAGGTGATCTCATCAACTTCTGCCATAACTCCTTCCGTATTGCTCATCTTCTTGGAAATCTCTGCAGCCTCCTTCTTCAAAGTCTCAAGCGTCTCAATGACATTGTCATCATCCAGAATATTACCACGAGACTCATTCAAGGCTTGTAGCAAGCGTTTTTCCAACTGTCGAAGATGTATTTTGAATTCTCCTTGTAATTTGATAAGATTCGATCTTCGCTCATCGACATCTGGTCGCTCAGATTTGAGAACTTCGTTCAACGACTGTGTTTGAAGACTGCTTTGAGTGACAGTGAAGTTAACGAAGGTCGTGCGACTGCAGACATCTGGTGCAAAAGTTGCTGACGGATCCCTTGTCGAGAGATAAATCTTGAAGGCCGGCGAGAAATCGATTTCTTGTTTGCCAAGTTGAATGAGTACACGACCGCCAGTCTTCTGGTATTCCTTGTTGAGGACATGGTTGAGGATAGGATCCAGGTATTCGGCATCTTGAATCAAAATTGGATTACCAAATCGAAGAGAGCTCTCAAGTTGCTTGGTGAACGAGTCATCCAAGAAACTTGTGACGGTAAGTCGTCGATCTTTGCATTCTTTTTGAAGGAATTCTGTGACACGGCCTGACGGATCAATGATCAGTGGATACCTATTGAATCGTTTTAAGATAATGGCGTTTTCGGTGCAAAGATCATCAACTGGAAGTGCATTCTCCTGCCAGCTCAGTCTCTCATCGGCCGAAGATAGGTATTCGGTAATAGGATTATGCTGTTTGAAGTTGATGCCGGACATCTGAAGTTGGCCGAGCCAGTCGTCCATCATATTCTTGCGAAATTGTTGATCATAAAGGCCGCTGTATGCCAAGAAAGCGGCAGCAACCAATACATCGCCTACCAAAGTACCAATCTGCGTCTCGAAGGACTTGCTTGCACCTTCCCATCTGACTCTTTCAGATGACAAGCTGTCAAGAAGGCGGACACTACGATCCACCTTGAATTGCACTCGTGACATCTCCGACTTGATTGCCTGTGTTTCACTAATGAGGGCGGCATATTCAAGCTTGTATCGGGCAATGCTTTGCTCCAATGCAGTGATGGTGTTCTCGATGGCTTGAGCCTCAGCTTTAGTCTGGAGTGCTTTCTCTTCAAGCATATCCACTTCCTCTCGCAATGGTCCAACGCGATCCAAGATTTCTGAGTAGTTTACTTGTGCTTCTACCCATTGAACAAGGGGGCCGCAAGCCTTACTGGCACGGTTGACCTTTTCATATGTGAAGTCTTCTTTGGAAAGGAAGTCATTTCGCATCTTAATTCGGAGGTTCTTCGTCATTTGCCTCTCATTGTCGTAGTTAACGATGCTTGCGATGAAATCATCCCGACGGATGATACCTTGGACCGTTTTCCAGCTATCAATCTTGTGACCCAAGAGAGTACAGACGGAATCCAACGCAAGTTTCACACCTTGTGGTGGGTTGCCCATAGAACGTACTTCTGTCAAGTGCTGCTTCTTAATGTTGCTAACGCTCTTTTGTGCTTCAAGGACAGCTGGTTCAGCGTTGGCGAGGTCATCGAGAACAAGGTTTCGGCGCTCTGCCACCTGCACTTCTTGCTTCTCTAGAGCTGCCTGAATTTCGAGAGACGCAGTTTTGCGCTGCTCAGCCAATTGTTGATCCCCTATCATACGCTGCAGTTTTTCGTTTGCCTCGGCGTCCTTGTGCTTCAGTTGTTCAGTTTTCTCTGCAAGGCTGACGCGAAGATCCCGAACTTTGTCTACAGTATCTCGCAACTTCTCCAAACCAACATTCAAATGCCGTTGTTGATCTTCTAAATCCTCGCGCTTCTCGTTGTAGAGCTTGACATATTGAGCGACGAAGTCCAAGAAGTGCCTTGGAGTAAGGAACGTAACTCTGCCCTGTTGCTTCAATAATTTACTGTTAAAACGATGCAAAGAATAGTGAATATAAACCATCGCATTAACAACTGCCTCCCGATGATTGGCAGGCAGGTGAAGGTCACGATATGCCACTGGGATACTATCAGGAGCCGTAAAGTTCGGACGATCAAGGTCGACAGAGTGCGTTAACTCGGTGCCAACCTGGAACAAGGCTTGATCAGACCAGTCACCAAACCAATTGAGAACACAACGATTGAATAACGCTGGGCTGGTTGCGGCCTTTGACCCGAGTCCGTCTTCAGGCGGGTTCATAGTGAATACGACGTGAAGGTTTTTGACGATCTGCTGGGTGAACCATTTATACAGCTCCTCTTGAGAGTCAAGTAAGAGACCTTGGCGTTGTGCACCCTCCTTGCATGCAGTCATCAGCGACGCCAGCTCGTCCCCTTCGAACAAGCCAGGAACTTCGGCATTGGCAAGTAGAGTATTCATGCGTTCAAGAAATCCAGAATCTAGAACATTAGATTCATCCATGATGAAGCAAATTTTCTCCCCTTTACAGCCGCTGCGACGAAGTACATCACGAAGGTCGTCATCAAAGTCCTCGGCCGAGTATTTCCCATGTACTTTGATCTGGAAAACCTTAAGACCATTCATCCAGGCGACAAATCTGGACAATGTTGTTTTGCCACTGCCACTAACACCGATCAAGATGAGATGGCCTTGTGGCTGTCTAAAGACTCGATCAATACGCAGGACATGTTCGAGAACATCATTGAAGAGAATCAACGGCACGTCCACTTCTTCTTCGCAGAAAGTCTTGAGCCTAGCTTTGACAAATTCTCGAAGTTGCTCCCTATCGACAGGGACATAGTTCTTAGAGAGCCAGTTAGAGTATAGGATTGGCCCACCAAGCGCCTTTGTTTCATCAATTATCGGGAAAAATTCAAGCGCATTGCGGCGAACAGCATCGTCAGTCCATTTTCGCTCGTCTTCAGACACAAGACGATCTTGAAAAAGTCGAAGAGCTTCATGAGCCCATATGCGGACTAACCCTTCGACCGAAAGAGTGTCCAGTGGTCTAATAGCTTCATATATACCACGAACCCATCTTGTGAGTTCGCGAGGACTGTAGACGTAATGCGGCTGGATCTTTGGCGTGAAACGTTGCTGGGATTCTATGTAAAATTGAACCATAGCATTCGTCAAGGCTTCAGAATATCCTCTCAAAGAGGGAACAATCTTCAATACCGCGCTTGTGAAGGTGCCGTAAATCTGCTGAAGTGATAACTGGCCTGGATAATCAACCATAATTAATGGCGCATGTCGAAGGAAGCGAGCTCCCATTGGTGTACGGCCAGCGTCGGTGGGAGGATTGCAAGCACCAACAAACTGTATCCGATCAAGAGTAACCCATGTCTTATCAGATGTTCGCCAGAAGCCGTTCTGCTCCACAAGCTGCCGAAGAAACGATATGGCACGTTGCGTTCCATACTTATCAGGTGCAGGAAGATTGATTTCGTCACAGAAAAGCACAAGCCATCTCCCAATTTGGGTTGGAGATAGGATGACACCGTTCAGGGTCTTCTTGTACTCACAGTACTGCTCGAAAGTCTTGATAAGCAGATCAGGCGTCGTAGCACTGGAAAAGTTGAGTCCTACGACTTCCATATTCGGTAGCTTCCGCAGAGCACTGAACAAAGTCATTGTTTTACCTGAACCTGGAGGTCCACAGAGCAGTAGAGGCTTGTGCTCAGCAAGCCATGAGTAAAGGACATCTTCGTGGCGTACTGTATCCAGGGTAGGAATAACAACATCGGTCTGGGTAATAGAATGTGTATTAACTTCAATCGTCGGGACTTGATTCTGCCAGGATGTCCATTGAGCTTGGGGCAGCGTGACATCAAAATCAATTAACGAAGAAGTTCCATCCAGAAGCGGCGATCCAAAGCTCGAGAGACTTGCAACATAATCGCCAAAGATTTTGCGGTCGCCAAGGGGGCAATCACCCGTCAATGACCACACAAGGGCAACAAGCAGCTTTTTTGACACAAATGATTCGACCTGATCGGAATCAAGAGGAAAGTCGACATGCTGAGCATTGTACTCCACAATATCTCGAACTGTCTTGTTGAGAAGCGAAAAGAGAGTATTCAGAACGCGAGCAACAGTGAATTCCATGATGTGATTGAAATTCTGCGCATGCTCAAGAGCCGTGAGCAGGAAGTCCTCGTTTTTGAGATGGGATTGTAGCAGATTAGACACATCCTCCTGGATTGCCAAGGCCTTGGCAGTACTCTGGCCTGTGGCCACGGAGTCTTCGTCAAGGTCCTCGAGAGCCACCTTGCGCAGACTTCCAAGGTAATTATCGACCATCATTGTCGGAGTAACAGTGTCCTCGCTGAACCATACCATACCACAACGACTGACTGTTGCTAAAGTGGCATACTTGAGTGTCTCCACTTCAAACATGATTCGAACGTTTGACGGTAGATTCAAACGCTCGCCGTTTGGTAATGTCAGCAGCTTGTTATCGTCAAGAACACTGTTCAGATTTTCAACCCATTCTGGATCGACATCACCATCGAAGACGATCCAGTGACGCTTTGTCTCTTCACCTCGAAGATTATCGACAATCTTGCGCAAAATGCTTGTAAATAAACCATCAGTCCACTCGCGAGTGGTAGAATCGAGGTTACCATATAAAGCTTCTTTCGACATAACCTTGGAGTCAATAATGTGACAGACACCTTCCACACCCTCTACTTGCTGAAGAGCCTGAAGGAGAACTTTCCATGCAGCCGACTTTCCAGAGCCTGAGTTTCCTACCATCATAACACCGTGATGAATTGTCTGAATCTGGTATAATTGAAGGATTTTGGTCATCCAGGTGTCATTGACGACGAGATTTCTGTCACTCGCGATACTTCGTATGGAGGTCTGGAGCTTTTCAAGACTAGCCGGAATATATTGGACGCCAGGGAACGACTCTTCTTCGATAGATCTCATGATCTCCACATCGCTCTTGATCAGTTTGGGGGCAATTGTCTCCCGGATGCTCTGCACAATAATCTGAGGCTCCACTTCCTCCTCAGGTCCAAGATCACCATCAGACACTGTCAATCGAGCCCGTTTCAATCCACCGGAACTGACAAGAACACTCTTCAGCGCACGAAGGCCAAAGTCATAATGAGCCTGTTTCGACAGCTTGACAGCGCAACGATCAAAAAATGGTACTGTTTGCTTTGAGAGTTGCTTTGCTTGGTTAAATCCCTGGGAATACAGCATGACTTCCGCAATCAACTCCTTATCTGGCTTGGACATCGCAACGCTGCGGAATAATTTCTTGAGATTGTCCGGCAAGTTCGATCGGCCGGCATAGCCAGGGTTCATTGTGATGAAAATGCCTGTATTGGCGTTGACGCGAAGTTGGCGACCGACAAGTTCTATTTGCGATTTCTCATCCTCTATGCCTTGCTTGAGGCCCAGTTGAATGTTCTGGACTTGCTGTGAGACGGCGGAGAGAATACGTTCTTCCAGACGATTGAACTCGTCGAAACAACCCCAGGCACCGACTTGGCATATGCCGAGGAAAATGCGCCCCATAGCTTGGAAGTCAAAAGTATCATCACAACAGAATACGAGAGTAAACCTTCCTAGCTGGACACCCAAAGCTTTCACGGATTCGGTCTTGCCTGTACCAGCTGGACCATAAGGAGATCCACCAAGTCGCTGACAGAGAGCCTGTGTCAGAGTCAAGAAACAGCGATCTGTCAGTGGTGTGCGGACAAGTCGCTCTGCCACACCCAAATATTCAAAGCCATAGCTGAGTTTCGCGTTTGCCATGTTGATTGACAGACGCTGCAAGAAGTCGCCTTCAGGCTTGTAGACATAGCGCATCTGCAAGAGCCACATATAATGGATAGGTGTAGAGGCATTGAGCTTAATAAGCTTCTCAATGACGTCTCGTTGGTGTACACATTCTGTGATAAGGTGCTCGCACTTCTTTCTCTGAATTGGATCGAGATCACCAAGAACAGTAGCAGCAAGTAGACGTAGCACCTTCACCTCTTGCTCATATAGATTCTTCAGATTTGAACCATTTGCCTCAAGAGATGATTCGACAGCATTGGTCCAAACTGCTTGAGTAGCAAGAACAACAATTTGAGCTGGAAATGCCGCGATATATTCGTTCAGGAGAACTGGATCCACGTCATCTGTGGCGAATATCCCCTGAAACTGATCGTATGCTTCAGCAAGCAATTCTGCTAAAGTAGTTTTCATGCTACTTTCCAACAATGCCAACCAGTCATTGATCTTAGGTGTTTTGACAAGAGATATTTCCTTCTTCAACCGCACTTCTTCGCCTTCTTTGGAGGTGAAGCCAGAAATTATGGATTCTTGGTCCATTATAAGTCCTGAAAGCCCAGCAAACATTTTCTTGAAGTGTTTGGCGATGCGAAGAGTATCATTGCTATTGCCAATGATTTCCAGGAGATCCTCATCTCCGACGAAGTAAAAGCGAGGAAATGATACTCTTTCCCTCTCCAGATATTCTCCAAGAGCTTTCTGAATCTTGTTTAATAGATCTGCAAGACGCTCCAGTGACTTTTGAACTTCCGGTATGTTGAGAACATCGAGAACAAAAGGCTGTTTGTAGACCTTCTTCATAACAGCAAAGAATTCGGTGTTGATGTTCTGAAATCTGTTGGACTCGACTGGCAGAAGATGCTTGATATCGGCGTTGCCAGTGAAGACACCTTCCAGGTAGACCCACTGGCGCTGTACATCAATCCACACATCAAAGAGAACATGGACGCGATTAAGCTTATCTTCCCAGGAAGCAGCTTCCTCCTCAAACTCCTTGTAGTAAGGCGAATGCCTCATGGCCTGCAGCGAGTTCAGGTTTTCGCTGCACTTTGCAAACAAATCGTCCCATCCGCGGATTAAGCGGCATTTATTCTGATAGCTCACAAGATCGAGAGAGTAGTTCGACCAAGTTTCGCGAACTTGCTTCAAAAACTCCTCCAGTGCCATTTCTCCTTGCGCCTGAGCGATAATATCTCGGATAATCACTTCACTGGCAGCAAGATTGAGATCCCAAACATCGCCAAGAGTCATCGAGATGGGTGAGTAGCGTTTTCCCGGCCGAAGCGATTTGTAAATTTTGTTCCAGTGTCGGTCACGGACAGCTTCTGACTTCATCTCGGAGAGCAATGAATTGGCTTTGAGCAGTTGCCGCAAAATATTCTGGATATGTTCGAAGGCAGCATATTGGCGCATTCGACTAGGCATCTCCTTCGTCATCTTTATTAGGCCATCAATAGAAGCTCTCAGTTTCCTTGGCTGAACGCTATTCCAGAGCGTGTCCCGTAGGTCATTGAGACTCTTCCATATAGTCGACAATGCAGCCCACACACTCTTGAAATCTTGGACTTCTTCCAGAATTGCAGCGAGCGCCGAATCTGGACTACCGGGAAGATCCAAAGCTTCCTTAGCACGGCAAACCATCATTGACTCATCGTGGAGTATGGTGAGCCGTATTTCAAATGAACTCAAAGTAGATGAGGCTACGTCTGGTGCGATAGTGCCAGAAACAGGCTTTTCTTCGTTCCATTGGGCGGTAATCTCAGCAATCTTGTCACCAACGATCCTGTCCTCAGCTATTATTTTAGCCCGAAGAGCATCTGTCTGGTCCTGCACAGTTTTGCTCTTGCGATTTAATATCTCATTGAGAGCCTCCCATTCTGAATCAACCTGTTCGTTTGAAAGCCAATCAGCGGGGAACTGATATCGTTCACGCTTAAGAGTCGTGTATCCTTGTCGGAAGATTTCTATTTCAGGGCCCCATGCTTTCACTCTCCTTTTGCATGTCTGAACAATTGTGATGAACTGAACAGCTTGTGCAGTAGAGCTTGCTTCGAGAGATTGGACTTCAAGGTCTTTTCTTGCTTTCTCTATTTCTGAGTGCACATCTCGGACCCGATTGCCCAGACGTCCAGCAAATTTGGTTAAAATCTCATGCTGCCATTGATCATATTTCGCGTTGACTTTCGTTTGCACTTGATCATAGTCAATCGTCACATGGCCAAATGAGCGGCTAACTTCAGTTGTGTCGAAAGTGGATCGTGTCTTTCGAATCTCCCTAAGCAATTGCAACCATTTAGATAACTGGTCGCCTAAGATCTCGTATACTTGCTCCGACTGAAGATCCCAGAGGGACTGAAATTGCAACCATTTATCCACATACTGACTAATCTCGAGCAATTGACTCTCGATAGTAGAGTATACGTCCAGCAAGCTCTCGGCACACTCTCGTGGCAGTCCCGTGAATCGTGACTCGGCCTCCTCGGAAGTTACAAGACTCATCTGATAACGTGAAGCCTTGATTTTCCGTAGATTGCATACGACGCCAAGCCAATCATGCAACTCCGAAATCCAGTTCGCTCGGGAATACTCAAGAGGCGGATCAAGATAGATAACTTGGTTTCGCATTGTTATCTCATGCACCAACGGACGAATAATGGGACCGGACAGAACAGATGTGTCAGTGGAAGTGGTCTGAATCTTTCTTCGGCTGTCGCCATCAACACCTTCGGAAACAACATTTTGGAATGCCTCAATCCAAGCTTTAATCGCTTGTTGAAGTCGTCCAAGCAGAGTTTTCTCGATTCGGCTATTCATACCACGCACCCAATGGGCCAGATTGACATAGTTTTCCAGGTTGAGCTTATCGACTTGCATCTGGATGGTTTCCAGTCTTTCTTGGAAAGTTGCCGCGTTATAGGGGCATACTTCGATGTCGTTGAGTGCTTTCTGGACAGTGATATTGATTGATGCAAGAATTTCAGTCTTGTTTTGAAGCATCGAAACTGTCGCTCCAAACTCACGGACGAATTGAACATGTTTGCTTTCGTTTCGATTGCCGGCGCTATGATCTATAGCCCCATTCGCCAGGTATGATGCTTGTTTGATATGAACATCATATGAGTGAACGAAAGATTCCCATTCCAACGGCAGACCCTTGGCAATAAGAGCTTGCACATCGTTTTGATATCCGCTGAGCAACATTGACACATCTTGCATCTCTGATATTTGGCGATTGGTTTGCGCCAGTGTCCGGACGCTTTCCATGAGACTCACAGCATAAGGATATACCCGTTTCGCCTCTTTTGATACGTTACTTATTGCGTGCGGGACTTGGTAGCCTTGCCATGACAGGTTTCGAGTCTCCTTGAAAAGCGCAATGACTTGAGGATTGAAGTTGACTGCAAGTTCGAGAGAATAGCCGGCTGCTCGATTTTTGTTGATGGTGAAGAGTAGGCCTGCGATGCTGATCTGTCTCCTTTGCACATCATGCAGCCAAGCCTCGAATATTTGGCGGGTGTCTAGCTTCTTTCGAAACATATTGCTTTCGCTTTGGAGTTTCTGACCTTCCGCATGCAATGCCCAATCATGACCCAAGACGTCCTCAACTTTCTTCATATAGCCGTCAAGCTGTCTTTCAATCTGTCGAGCCCATATTATAGCCCCTGCAACAGGAGGAAGATCACGCAACTGCGCCATAGCGTGAGCCTCAGAATGCCCATATTGTTGCTTAAAGCGCTCATGGAGGGCTGAGATATCGGTTTTGACGTTATTGATGAGGGATGTTTGATACTCGGCAATTGCACTCCGAATCTTGGGACGCACAAACAGCGCATTGAATTTCGAAAAGACTCGAAACATTTCGTTGGCGCTACTGGCTGTAGCCAATCGATCTCTCAGTCGTGCAATAATAGAGTTCTCAACCCTTGCGGTACGTTCATTGTATGCCGTTTCTTGCTGCGCCCAGATTTGAGTCCCCTCTGCAGACGTGTCTAGCAAATCAACATTCTTCAATGCGGCATATGCCTGCTGCACTTCTTCAACAGCATCGACATCACCCATTTCCTCGATGAGAACGGCACCATTGGAGGAGCCTTTGTCCACATTGCTGCCGGCATTGCTCTTGGGACCTAGAACATTGACAATAGTACGTTGCAATTGCTCATGGTTGTCTCGAAAAGTGCTCACGTACTTGAGTCGCTGTTGGAGCGCAGCGTGTCTGGAGTTAACTTTAATCGGTATAAACTTGTCGTTTCGTCTTCGAGTTACCTCTCTTGCCACATTTGTGAACTCCTTTATATTTTCATCCCAAGTCAGAAAAATTCCATCTGCGGTTGCCATTAAAGATTTGAAATCTTTATAGTCAAGATGCATCAACGATCTTCCATGAAGCAGAGAATGCAACTTAGTGTCCAAATCTGCAGAGATTGCCTCGACAAGAGCGAGTGTGCGCGGTATCGGATAAGGAGATATTCTGAGCTTTTTATTGAGATGGCCGAATATTTCTTTAATGGCCTCTTTGACCTTGGAGAGTGATGTGGCTGAATTCAGCTCATCCAGAGGAAAATCTCGCATGAGTTGATTGTATTTTTGTACAATTTCCGTGGCCTCTTTCAGTCCAGTATCTGCTGAGAAACTGACGGTTGCTTGGAATCTCTTAGCGTGCCTCAGGATTTCAAGCGTAAGTTGGACTCCATCACTTCTCAGTTGGACTTCTATACTCTCCAGGGCAGATTCTTTCGATAACCAGAAGTCAATTTCTTGATTAGCCGTACCTGTCTTAGGGTCCCTTGTCATCTTGGTTATGGTTTGTATTGCCTTGATCCAGCCATTAACCGTTGTTTGCAAGCTATTCAGGAATGTACTATCCTGGAGAACTGATTCTGGAATATAATCGACTGTAGGCTTGGTCCCGCGAGATGCGGCTTCATCCACGGCACTTTGGACAAGTGGGAGAAGGGGAAGAGCGAGCTCAGGAATCTCGACGTTTTCCTGGAGATGCCGCAGACTCAAATCCAACTCGGCGATCTTTTTCTTGGTGGCTTGTATGCCTGTTTTGCCGTCAATATCTGCTCGTCTACTGCCACCAGTTGCTGCTGTCTGCATCTTCATATAGGCATCGAAGAATGGCCCTAGACCGTTATGTACGAAGTTGTAGAGAAGCTCAACTGCCGGTCCGGAGCCTCCTGTTGATGTGTTTTGAGAGGCAGGTCCCGGCAGAACCATAGAGTTCATTTGTGAGGTGATAGCTATCGCAGGATCAATGGCCACTGGTCGTTTTAGGACGATCAACGAGGTATATGTCAGTGGAGATGACGAGGCGTCACTGGCCAAGGTATACGCAAATGCGGCTGGCTCATGATTAGCATTCGTTCCTTCTGAGGAGAAAACACGGCAAGTTTTACCCTGGCCTTCAGGCTCTCCCGATATGCCATCTTCCGTCCTTCCAACCAAGTCCTTTTGCACATATAGAGCAACCTGTGATTCACTCGCAAATCGAGCGCAGCGTTGTACCGTTTCGGAGTATTTCGATTTTGAGAGCAGGTTACCGATGCTCTCAAGTTCCCTTCTTGTCGCTCCAAGATTTGCCTCGATAAGCTTCGCCAGATGTTCGACAACCAATGTAGGGTCTACTGTTGTGAAATGGCTAGTTGCGACCCCATTTGTCGAGGGGCTTACTGGTGAGGAGACAAGAGTCTCCATATCTGGTGTCGGCGGTCTATAAGCCGAAGATCATCGCGAAAGTCCAATAGGAACAAAAAGAAGAAGCCGCTGGGTAGTCGATGATGCTTTGGTATGCTCAGTAGCGTTGTAGCAGAAGATTTTGGAAAAGGAGTATCTTGTTGAATCTCCTTCAAAGTATCGTGGATTCGCGTGCTGCATATACAGTACCTAAGGTACCGCGATTCAACAATTCTGACAGGGGTCTTCTGGGGAACCCGTGTAAGCGAAACGGGCACCACAAAGGTACCACGTACCACGAGATGATGAAACGGTCAACATGTGCCGGCCTGTAATTAGACGCAACGCAAGGTCTCCTTTTTTATGCCATGAATACTTCAACAACGAACGCATTTTCTTACAATTGGCACTTTGACAACTTCAATAACGAATGCGTTTTCTTATAATTAGTACTTTGACAATTGTGACGAAGCACTTGACAGTTCTGAAGAAGCACGGGTCTTTACGAGTTTCTAACATTATGTATAAGAGGCAACTAAGACATCTTTTATTTAACACAAGCATGAGCATGACGTTTTATACTCCTTCGTTGTACATGAAAAGAAGAGTAGGAGACTAGATAAAACACATGAAGTGCGCCAGGTGATGCTGATATACAGAGATCCGCGCCAAGTTAGTCTAAGACGCAGAGCAAGCTTAGGACGTGAAGCGACAAACACGAAGAGACAAGACGGTTCGTTTGGAGGTGAGGTATCCTGGGTGACTTCAGGTGTTGTGCTGCTGTGTAGGATATTTAATCCAAACCAACTCCAGGAATGCCGCTGTCAGAGCCAGGTCCAGGTGCAAAAGGTCCAACGTGAAGGCTCGGGTCGGCCGCAATCATTTCAGCAAGGATGTCCAAGACAGGCTGTTTGGAGAGTGTTAGTGATGGAACCTGTACGATATCTTCAAACACAACACGCACCTTTGGAACAGTCTTATCATAGATGGTGATCAGGTCAGAAGGTTGTGGATAGACCTTGAGAGCCTTGTAAAAGCAGAGAGCAGCCTCGACATTGTCGGATCCTATACAAAGGCATATGTTAGCAAGGCTGTCCGGTGGATGAAATATGCTGCGGTAGATCGTGCAGTCTCATAACTGTCGTGAGATCACTGCATGGAGTCCCACGTCATGCTACGTACCATCCTGTGCCAATTGCTCTCCTCGTGCAACCTCATTCATGAAATAAGCCTCCTTCTCCTCGACGTCTACTGGGAAACCCTCCTCCTTCGCCTCATCAACTGCAGCTTTCAGGGCTTGTCGTTGCCTTGATGTGTGTGCCTCGGCCTCCTCCTTCGCTGCGCGCGCTTGTCTTTTTGATTCGCGCTTCAATTGCTTCCTGAACTCGGGATCCGTTCTCCGGCGATGATCGAAGTAAATGGCGTAAGCTATCACATATAAATGTAAGCAGCGATCTTCGAATCCCGAGAATGGATCACGTACCAACGAGACCAGTGGCAACCGTGCCAACGGTGGCTGCGACAATAGTGGAAGTCTGTACCATTTTGATATGGGAATGTGTGAGAATCCGATATAACAGTTGGATTAGAATGAGTCTATCGGAAAATGGGGGATATAGAAGACGTCGTAGACCGAGTTGATAACGAGACCAGAAAATAATGGATTATCTCGAACAATTTCGATTGAAGGTCCATTGGCCTCTAATGTAAGGCAGAAACTTCTGTAACTCAGATAAACTTTGGACTCGGGAGTCGGGCGCCCGGGGGTGACAAGGGTGAGCTCTTAGCGCAGACACACCCCAGCACAGGTTGACGACGTCTCAGGAGTCTCTACCATGATCTGGGAGACAGCTCTTACATACGTTTCGTAAATCATAAATCTTCCAACAATCATCGCGAGTAGATATGTCGGACGAACGAAAGGGAATATCTCTGCGCACAAAGCGAAAGGCTCGTCCAGCCATCAGTGCGCCCAAGCAGATCTCTGGTCCCATTCCACAAACCACTGATGTGCCCAGAACCAGTGGAGGAAAGTCATCTTTGGATGTCCCGCAACAACGACCGCAACTTAGCGGAAAGGTATCTTTGGCATCATCTATTGAACAATTTCTTTCGATGCTACTTCATCTAGCTAACTTGTATTATAGACGTCCGACCTCGTGAAGCGCCGGTACTCAACACGCTTCAATAATCTGCCTACGGAATTCAATTCTGTTGCGCCGCCGGTCCCTTCAATACCATCTCCGTCTGGCCAATATTCTGTATCCAATGATCGAGGAGTGAGGAGGTCGCCGACGAGAGGTCCTGCTCTCAATGTGGATGTGAATGCGCTCCGTGATCCTTCGCTACGGCCAGAACAATGTAAGTGCCCTCAGGATCCCATGGCTCGTGCTGGGAGCTGTTCGTTGCTTGCATTCCTTATATACATATGATTCCCAAGATACTAACATCGATTAGATGTTGCAGGCATCTTGAATAATGCTTCCGAGCAGGATATAGATGATTACCAGCAAGCTTTGAGAAAGATGCGCAACCGCACCTCAACAGACTTACAAAAGAATGTCTACCAGAATCGAACACAGTTCATCAAAATTAGTAAAGAAGCAGAGAAGTTGAAAGGGGAGATGAGAGTCTTAAGGAATCTCATGTCAGAGCTCAAGAGCAATACAACTGCTTTGAGATCAGCGTCCTCCTCCTCTCCTGCTGAATCCACCGGTTTTGGCGAGTCTTTTTCATCGTCGCTCAGCAAGCGGGACAGGCGAAGCTCCGTCGCTGACCGGACCGCGTTGTGGAATTCACAGCTTCAAGCATTATGGAAGACTATTGGCGGCTCGCAAAAGTTTCTTCCGGCAGTGCCTGGACGCCATGTTATCCAAAATGCGGGGCCGTGGGTGGAACTAGACAATGCAACGTGGAAGCCGCGACGATCTATGCATATTGTTTTGTTGAATGATCATCTGCTCGTTGCATCAAGAAAAAAGCGTCGGGTCGAGGGTGTCAATGGGGATTCACGACAAGTGCCATCGAAGCTTGTAGCTGATAGATGCTGGCCATTACTTGATATTGAAATGATCGACCTTGCAGGGGCCAATGAAACAGGATCTTCTAAGAACAAGGTTGCTGATGCAATTATGATCAGAAGTGTCACTCAAGAGTCTTTTACCTATCGCACTGAGAATGCTGACAGTAATGAAAAGGTCTCGCTGCTTCTTAATTTTAGGAAAGCTGTCGAAGAACTACGAAAAGAGTTGCGATCAGAGATTGAAAGTACCAACAAGGCCAAGGAGACTTTGAACTATTTCGCATCACGAGATCCAGGGTTACTGAAGAAGGCGGAACTGTTGGAGACATTATCCGACGTCAAAGATCGTCCAAATATGTTGATCGAAGTAGATGGGAAGCAGCAAAGCCTCCGTTGGGTGGAAGGGGAAGTCGACGAGCTTGACGTTGATATTGCTCTTCAGCGATTCGATAGCGCAGTAAATCGCGTGGAGAGACTGAAGAACTTGGCAAAGGGACTCAAGAATAATGCAATTGCTCAGGATTTTATCAAGTTCAAGGCAGATGAAAGGGCGTCAAAACTTGCAGGTCTAATCAGCCACGAACTTGTCGATACGCACAATGAGTTGAAAAAGACGAAGCGGAATATTGGTTGGCTTTCCCGCCTCGATTTTGAGGATCGTGCTCGGGAGGCATACCTAGAAGCCCGCAGTCAGACCATTCATAAGCGATCGAGGTAAGTTTATCCCTTCAACATTTCGCGCCTGCATGGACTAATATGATTGATAGACAATGCATATTCGAAGGCAACCTACACCAATACATCTGGGAGATCTCCTTCGTATATTTCACGGTCATTATAAATACTGTCTCCACATTCCAGATATGCTTTCCGCCATTAACGATGAGCGCATGTGTGAAATGGGCCAAGGAGCAAGTTGATGCGTTCAATGTAATTCTGCTTCGACAATTAAGCAGTGCTGAGCGCGGGGGTCATGTCTGGACTGAATGTATGAATGAGGCGAAGGAGCATGCGAAGATGCTCTCAGATGTTGGCCTGGACTTCAAGAACTTGATTGGCCGTGAAAATGTATCGCAGGATGCGCAGGATAAGCCTGTTGGTTTGGGGCTTTCGTAGATACATGCCTTGTGCTTAAGCACATCGCGATTGGCATAAATGTAAAATGTATAATATATAATTAAGAAGAAGAAGACATTCAGAATGCAATAATGCTAATGGTGACTGTTTATCCAAGTGTCGTGAAGCCGGCGCTCACTATACCCTCTTTTTCTGAGACCCGGAATGGAAACCTTATAATTAGACGCGATCTAAGCGAGATGTGTCAAGCGCACCCATATCTCCTCCAACTGCAAGTACCCATACAGCAGCAGGTCCACGATAAACCTTCTACGAACGCCAAATCATTATACGACTCAAACAGCAACGTTTCTCCTGAGGTCTAGCTGCTCTATATCCAGTCTGCTGTTGCACGTTACTTTCAGCGATCCATCGACCTACATCCGTTATTCTGTCGTCGTCCTTTGAGCTGAGCTGAGCTCCACCTCCCCGTTCTGATCAACAACATCAGGTCGCACGCAACCTTGCAACAATCAACACCACGGGGCACAATGGACGCCACCATGGAGGATGTTGGACGTGTAGTCGAGCCCACGCAATTGTCGCCAGTCTCCGAGCCGACCTCGATATCGACCCTGGACGGCTGGATCGAGAGCCTGATGACCTGTAAACAGTTGGCTGAGGTGGATGTTCAGCGATTGTGCGAGAAGGTATACCCACCAGCCGCGCATATATACCTTAGAAGCGTGCTGTGCTTGAAGCGGTCAATCTAATAATAGTGAACACAGGCACGGGAGGTTCTACAAGACGAGTCAAATGTCCAGCCAGTTGTAAGTCAAGATGTGTTTGGGGACTCCAGATGTAGAGCCTAATGAGCATTTACTAGAAATGTCCGGTCACAGTTTGCGGAGATATCCATGGTCAATTTCACGACTTGATGGAGTTATTCAGAATCGGCGGCCCGAATCCAGATACCAATTATTTATTCATGGGCATGTCGTCCTCTATCGCATTGGGCTTCCGGAAGGCTAATATGCGACCTGTAGGAGATTATGTTGATCGCGGATACTACTCTGTGGAGACCGTCACCCTCCTCGTTGCCCTCAAAATCCGCTATCCCCAACGCATCACCATCCTCAGAGGAAACCACGAGTCTCGTCAAATCACCCAGGTTTACGGATTCTACGACGAGTGTCTTCGCAAATACGGCAATGCCAACGTCTGGAAGCACTTTACAGACCTCTTCGACTATCTTCCCCTCACTGCCCTCATCGATAACCAAATCTTCTGCCTTCACGGCGGCCTTTCTCCCAGTATCGACACGCTGGACAACATTAGAGCTCTCGATCGCATACAGGAGGTTCCTCATGAAGGACCAATGTGCGACCTTCTCTGGTCCGATCCAGATGATAGATGCGGATGGGGAATATCACCAAGAGGAGCCGGGTACACTTTCGGGCAGGATATCTCGGAGGCTTTCAATCACAACAACGGGTTGACGTTGGTTGCCAGAGCTCATCAGTTGGTTATGGAGGGTTATAACTGGTCTCAAGATCGGAATGTTGTCACAATCTTCTCTGGTAAGCACTGTCGGTATGCTCATGTTTCTTTCCGTGCTAATCACTTTCGCAGCTCCAAATTACTGCTACAGATGTGGTAATCAAGCAGCAATCATGGAGATTGATGAGCATCTCAAATATACCTTGTAAGTCGTTGCACCACAATTCGAGAGCTTGCAATCTAACGTTTCGAAGTTTGCAGTTTGATCCATGTCCAAGAGCTGGAGAGCCGATGGTTTCACGACGTAAGCTTCCTGGTTCGATTTGCGCGCACTTGTCCTAACATATCTCCAGGCACGCCTGACTACTTCCTATGATCTTCAACTCACAGACGAAAACGACGAAAACGACGGAAAAATTGGTCATCTAATCTCTAGCCGCAAGTGATGTAAGGAATGGTACGCTGGAACGAGAGTTATTCTCTCAAGAGTGTTGTACAGAAGCCTCGATCGCAAGCGGGGTCTATAGGCGTAGAAATCCACTCCTCGCCAACGTTTTGTGCCTACAAAAATGCCTAGAGCCAGTTTTTATGAATGCAAGAATAATACCAGGCCTGGAATTCTATACTATTGCTGCTGAGATACAGTGAAGCTATGATTTCTACGTGCCTGCCACGATGCCTCCTTATGCTACATATTGTATACTAGAGCTAATGTGAGATATTCTCAGGTAATATATATTCAAGCGTTCGATCACGCAGGAGAGACGTTCTCGACCTTTCCCTCAACTTTGCTCTCCAGATTCGCGTCGCTTCCATGTTCCGTGCGGTCACTGCCTTGTTCATCTCCATCCTCTGCACCATCCAAAAACTCCTCCTCAGTCGTGAAATGGGGCATCGACCCATGCTTCTCTGCAGACACCGGCCCTCTCGCATACTCTCCTGGCCCATTACTTCCATCCGGCACATGGAACCTTCGATCCACCCTGGCCGTAACATACAGAAACACCACAATCACCTCCAGCGTGAAATTAAACACATAAAAGCAGGCCTTGCTATGATACCACGCCGGATCGCTCCGCGGACGCACGACATACGACGTGCCTGCGCGAAAGGCGGCGCCGAGAGTGAGCAGGGCGCTGGACAGAAGGATGATGTTCAGCTTCGTCCTGAAGCGGCCCGAGCCGAATTTCTCGGTGGGCCGGCCGTTGGTGCGGGGGGCGAGGGCAGAGAGCGCGACGAGCGGGATGGGCAGGAAGGCCGCGACGGTGTTGTACGTTGCGCCCACGACCTGGAGGTCGTGGTCGATGTCTCGGATGTGGCGGTCGAGGGTGTACACCTGCTGCACGATGCTGGTGATCAGCATGGCCAGGTTCAGGACGATGCTGGCCAGGTAGGCGCCGAACACCCACTTGGCGGTCCGATGCCAGCCGAGGTCGGGGTGCTGGGCGCGGAGGATCCTCAGGGTGAAGATGAGGTTGATGATGATGATGATGACGATGCCGGCGTTGACGAAGACGTTCGCGGCGATGGCGATGGGGACGGAGGTCGGACGGGTCAGCCAGACGACGCGCATCACGCAGGTGACGGTGCGCGCCATGCAGAAGCCGAAGAGGGCGCCGCTGGCGAGGAATTTGTGGGAGCGGCGGAGGTTGAGCTGCAGGATCGTCATGTTGGCGATGGCGCCGAGGATGAAGAGGACCAGGAAGACGGCGAGGACTGGGGCATCGGGGATAGCGGTGGGAACGCCGCCTATCAATGCAGTTGTGGGCGCGTAGGGAGGACCTGGTGGGATCTGGAGAGGTTCGTCAGTTAGATTCGAGGGTTGGGGAGGTGTTGGGGATGATTTGAGAAGCATGAGAGCGTACCTGTCCAGCAGCGCCAGTTGGTCCTGCTGATGCCATGTTTACGAAGGATTTATCTCGCTCGTTGCAATGAACGTGTTCCGAGCAAGTTGCTATGATAATGATAAGTCGAGAGGCTGAAGAATCCTGTCTCGTAAGCACCTTCCCTTCGTCGCCTACGAAGCCTGCGATGTTCTTTCATCCAGGCAAAGCTGTATGATAGATAGCATGCATGATTGAAAGGGGATGTTTGGAGAAATATATACGACTTATTTCAGGCTGCCAGAAGAAATAGCTTAAATAGCTTACTTGAAGCTATGGACATTATTATCGTCCGACATTATTCTGGAATTTCCATACGCTGGGCAGCATGTATGTATGTATGTATGTATGTATGTATGTATGTAATACGGACATATGTGTATAGCAAGGCGTCCCCTCACATCCACAATAATGGCCGTCCCCACCTAGTGCTTCGTAGTAGTAAGATGCTAAGGCTATCGACAAGGAACCATGGGAACCATCATAAAGCTTGATTTGTGGCGGAAATGATCACGGACTCTCAATAAACTCCGACAGAAGGTACGTACTAATAATACTAATAATACTAATAAACTAATAATATAGGTACGTAGTCCTTTCTTACTTACTTATGTACCTAGGTATAGGTAGATTATTTACATCAACGGGATAATCTTGAAGTGACAATCAACAACAAAAAAAGATTGTTTAAGACGCGTAATCCACGCTTTTCGTCGCACTGCTCTTTGTACACGGGTTGGATTTTGAGGGCGTTGGTCACCAGCTGAGTTTTAGGCATAGCCCATTGAAAAGAAAAAGTTATCATAAATAAGAACCTAAAAAGCCAAAAACCCAATCCTTGTACAAAGAGCAGTGCGACGAAAAGGGACAAGGGTGGAGACCGTGGAGACCGTGGAGTGATGTATGTAAGCCGGGTCCATTAAGGTCCATTAAGGCCCATTTATACATTAAGGCCCATTAATATTGAAATTGGATGAGTTGTCACTGTCACCTCTCTTCCGGCTTCTCTCGAGTTTCCGTGCAGCGAAGCGACTCTTTACCTAAATTCCGTCGACCAGCCTCAGCCTGGTCTGGCTTCTAATAGAAATAGAAATAATAGAAATAATAGAAATATATACAGGCGTGGTGACATATATAAACATAAATCTGCAGTCTTGTCTCATATACATACATACTATCTTTATATCTCTTCTCTCTCTGTATTAGATTATTATTCTACCTTTTTTAAATAAAAATATCTTGTCAAGGGTGATATTTGCAAAATCTTGACATCTTATGGGACGACTCCTGAATATATCATAATAATTGTCATATTCGTCACTTAGGTGGCCTACATTCTCTTGTTCATGGCATGGCATGGCATGAAAGCTGACAGCTGCTTGGACAGTGACACTCGGAGTTCATCATCCATTTCTATCATATTATTCATAGAGAATATCAAGAATATATATTTGTCTGTGTTCATGTTGCAGGTAATCACTAATCAGTCGTGGTAGTAATGCGCTGGACAGAGGAAGAGGAAGAGGAAGAGGAAGAGGAAGAGGAAGAGGAAGAGGAAGAGGAAGAGGAAGAGGAAGAGGAAGAGGAAGAGGATGAGGATGAGGATGAGGATGAGGATGAGGATGAGGATGAGGATGAGGATGAGGATGAGGATGAGGATGAGGACGACGAGGACGAGGACGAGGACGCGTACAGAGGAGGACAGACACATGGCGGCGGGCGAGCGGCTCAAACAAAATACTCCAGAACGACAATGGCGTTGCTAAGCATTTACACACTATCGTGTATATATATATATATATATATTATATTATATATATCGTACATTTACACACCATCATATATATATATATATATTTAAGACCCAAATTGCGCTAAACCACAACTGGAGCCCTTGTAGCATCACGTGCTTCCAGACCGGGGACGGACATCTGACAGCCACCCCACCTCGCCATCAAAGTCGACCATATTGATATACTCACACCCGACATCTCGACCTTCACCACTTCACCTCCCACGTCGCCGTATCGACGACATCTCAATGTCCTTCGCCCTCCCCCAGGAGAGTGCACGTCGTGCATACTCCATCATCTACAATCCTCCGCCCCATCCGTCCTCCTCCGCATCTGCTCAGCAGCCTCATGTCCCCTCCTCCGCAGCCTACTTCACGCGAGAAGTATCGCTGCCGGAGGACAGTGTACCTCGCACTGCAAGCAATGGCTTGAAGTCGGCTGCCCAGCTGCAGGACGACCACAACAGCTTCCTCTACCAACTGCAGCACGCCGCCGTTACAGCTGCTACGACACGTCCCCCTCTGCCAAACCTACAGACTCCTCAACGTCGTCAGGCGAATGGGAACCAACCTCAGCACCCACAGCAGCAACAGCCCCAACAACAGCAGCAGCAGCAGCAGCAGCAGGCACCGACACAGCAGCAACAGCAGGCTGGCAACGGCCACAATCCAAGCACCACGTCCACCTCTACCTCCGCCTCTCCTCAGCCCTCCATCTTCCCCACACACTTCGCTCTAACCCCCGACCCAAGTCTCGGCATGGATCCTCCGCCAGAGACCTCCTTCCCAACCTTCGAAGCCCTCCTCCAATCCGTCAATGCCTGGGGTCTCGCCCGTGGCTATGCCTGCGTCATCGGGCGCTCCAAGAAGAAAAACAAGGTCGGCCTCAAGAAGGTGCTCCTCACATGCGACAAAGGCGGCACCTCAAAACCCCACGCGGTCTCCGTGGACTCTGCCATCCGCAGGCGCGCCACAACCTCTCGCAAGACCGGCTGCCAGTTCAGTCTGTACGCCATCGAGACTACTGTGGAGTGGCAGTTGAAGTACCGTCCTGATACCGTCTACTGCGTGCACAACCACCCTCCGAGTAAGGGCGCCGTCGACCATCCAGCGGCGAGGAGGCTGGATAGGACGGCTGTTGCGGCCGTCAAGGCATTGAGGGACGCGGGTGTTAGCGCGCAGGACACGCTGAAGCAGATCCAAGCTGCGCACCCGAACGCGGGATATCTCCCACGAGACATCTACAATGCACGTGCGGCCATCGCGCGGGAGCTCGGCAAGCGGGCAAACGAGCCAGATATGGACCCCGATGCGCCGCTGCAGGATATATACAAACGGCGCGCGACGATCAACCCGGAGGATAAGTTTAGGGATGAGTGTAGGGCGGAGGTGACGAGGATGAGGGAAGAGCTGGAGAGGGTGAAGGAGGAGTCTGGTCGGGAGATTGAGAGGCTGAAGACGACGCTGGAGCAGAAGGATAAGATGATCGAGAAGTTTGAGATGTTTATTGATATTTGTAATGGCAGGGTCATGGCGCAGAGGGAGAGGTTGGCTGACGGGGATACTGAAGTGGGCGGAGTACGCGCTTGATTGCAGGGTTGGAGGCGTTTATTTATGTGGAAGGGAACCTCGAAACACTTTGTTTGGGTGTTGTAGGCGCCAGGGGCGTTGGAGTCTTTTCATTCTTGCTTTGCATCAAGAGAGCTTAACCTTCGCATGCATACATGCATGCATGCTCTAGTAGCGAAATCATCCATATCTGGTGGAGCTCCATAAACAGAATATCGGATAATTCTTATTCTATGATTTCTATCTTATATTACCGCCATCCAGAGAGACTGCCTCGCAGAGGAGAATCAAACCCATCTCATTCTCAAGAGCCATGCGACAGACTCTGTACTCGAGATGCTGGACCAGAGCACCGTTGCTTCCGAATAATCGACTGCAGAAGCTATGGGTTCTTCATCCGTCTCACAAGCCACACAAAGCGAGGATAACCTTTTCAGAGCCCTGTTCTCCATTGACATCGCCAACATAGACTAAGAAACCATTTCCCACCTTTGCTCCCACTACCGCCGCTTGCGTTTCATCAACGTACGAAGGCGGGAAGACGTGTGACTGCGTCATAGCCTCGGAAACAGGAATGAAGATCCTTTCGTGCTCTCGAGCATTCTTGACATGGGTGACCTTCATGCTATACGGCGACGGGAGCGAATCCTTCACTACGCCGGCTGGCAAGGCGCAGGAGAGGTTGAACTCGAAGGTCGTCCGATGATAATCCCCGCGCTTCCAGGGAAGGCCGAAGGACTCGTCGAAGAACTTGTCGAAGACGTCCATGCGGATGAAGCTGGGGAAGTGAAGCCCGAAGATCACCAGCCCGCCGTTTCGAACGTACGACTCCACCTTCTCCAGCACGGCTCGGTTCTTCGTCTTCGTCAAGCCTTCGTCGGTCACGAGGATGGCCTTGGGGCTGTTGGCCTCGAGATATCGCAGGGCGCCGTTGGAGGACTTTGCTCGTTTCAACTGGGCAGACGTGCTGAGGCTGTCGATCAAGGAAGAGTACATCTCGTCGAGGTAAGTTTTGAAGGCGAGACTGAGGAGAAGTATCTCGGGAGGGCGTTCAACGGAAGCCATTATTCTGAATCTTTCGGCGCTTTTGCGGGAGCCCTTCCAGCATCAGTGATAAAGGAGGCAGGGAAGCTCCGGACAAATATTTTGAAAGTTAGGTAGGTAGGTAGATTGCGTAGTAGGAGGGCTATCGAGGGTTATCGAGGGTTATCGCGAGGGGGGGATGTGAAGTGTATATACCGACCGAGCTACCTGCTACCTCCACTTTCCGAAGTGTAGGATACAGACTTTCATCGTCTCTCAGCTAACCATTTTCACGTTTTAAGCGCTCATAGACACTGCTATTTACCAACCTACATACATACATACATACACACATATAAGAAACAGCGACCATTTGAACTATAGAAAACATGTTTGCTTAGGGCTACAATGGTATGTACCTAAGACCAGAAGCAGATATTTTGTGAAGGTCGCCATACTACTGTCGGGAATCGGACTTCAGAACCGCGATGTCAAAGGCAGGCATCAACATCTGGTAGAGTGGCTGCGGAGTTAGCTGATGGAATACGCTCTTCTTATGTCAATTAGAGATTTTTTTTTTAATATGAAATCTCTGATGGGTCTAACGTCACATAGACCATCAAGCACAAGAGCAATTCTTTTCTAGATGCCGCTTTTGTTTTCACGATAGCGGTGTACAGAATTAGGAGATTACTAGATTAGTGCCTAAAATGATAAAATCGAGGAACCAGAAAATAGTTTTAGGTGTCCTAAAGTCAGTGTCTAAACTTCTGTTTAGGAGAAACTAGCAAATGTTCCATTGGCGCTTCGACGACGTCGAGATGCTTAAGAAGCGGTTTCCTAGACCCTAAATCTAGCAAAAAGGTAGGATGCAAGTCCGACATTGCGCCTTACCATGCAGATTGTCTTGTGTCCCTGTCCTCCACCTAATGGCTTCATACCCGATATGCTGAACTAAAGGATTCATCCACTCTAGAACGGAAGCCATTGGCAGCGAAAAGGAAGATACAAGGCTGAGGCGAAGTCCGAGGAACAGTAAGATACTCTCTGCTTATAACAAATCACATAACTCAAAGGCTGAAAGGTTTAAATCGAACTTTAAGGGTGATATTAAGTCCTTTCGGAGCTAGCGATGCTAAAACACAACATTAAATAGTTTGCCTTAACGTATAAGGGAAGATTAAATAAAAAGCTAAATATAAATACCTTAGTCTAGAGAGTTAGTAGATTCTTATACATGTATAAGGACAAATATGGTGTGGCAATTCTCGAACAAGTACAGAATGAGTTCGTCTTCGTGAGTTCATCGCGGTTCGGAGGGAGGAAAGCTAAGGAGGAACGAGTTCATTAAGTTCCAAAATAAATGATTTGAGAAGCGCTCGTTAAAATACAAAAGACATATTGGGACGCGCCAGCTATGTTCTTAAAGTCCTGCTTAGGGCGGCGACGGCATTAAGGGCCGGCACCAAGTTCCTGCACTCGTACAGGCCTCGATCCTGCCGTCAAGAACGTAGGCAGAGTCAAATTCTGTGAATCCCGATTCTTAATTCAGGCAGCAATACTGTTCGTCTGCCTTAGCGCCATGTCAGCAATTCTCATCCCCTCTTCGAGTCTTGCAATCTTCGCGGTCGTCTCCTTTCGACTGATAGTAACAGATTCATCCTCTCCGCCCAGTCTCTCCACTTCTTCTTCGTTAAGACTGAGGATAAACTTCGTGGATAAACCGAGCAATGGACCTTGTTTGTCTTGAAGGAATGGCTCCACAATACGTTGTGCCACATGGGTCACATAATCCTCTCGAGCTACCTGGTGAGATGTCAGCTACAATCAGAAAACCACAAGATATAGGATAGCTTGTGCACAAAGACTGTTGAGCACAAGCACAGTTTGGGATTCGACTCGGACTTACCTCATAATATGCTTTAAGTAAGTCATGTATTTCATCTTCAGTGTTTTGCACTCCACGGGGGTGCATTTGTTGAAACAGCTCATTGAGGTCGTTCGAATCAACGATAGTCCACGAATTTAGGACCTCTTTTCTCGTCTCAAGTATTTGCTTGACGATCACAATTTCATGCTCATGATGTCCTAGCGACATAATGAAATCATTTGTGGTCTTCTTTTTCCGATAGCGTTCCAGCGCACTTCTAAAGCGTAAGTGCTGGGCCTCCTTAACTTTTTGAACAAAAAGCTCGTTGTTGGTCTGTAACGGAAATGCCAAAGTATCTTGCCAAAAACCACGCAGCTTCTCCAAGATACGTTTTTCGCCGGCATCCTCGAAGCCGAGAATGATATCTTTCAACTCGCGTTTCCTGTGATTCGGAATGCCAAACTCTAGGCAGACCTCTTCTAGAATTCTGATGGAGACATCGGAACTCATTAATACTGTGCGATGCAAGTATGCCCTTCCGAAACCTTCCCATTTGGATGCTTGCTTCCTGAAAAGGGGTTTCAGGACTTTTGGATTTGTCATCACTGGTAACTCCTCTGCCCGATTCATGGCCATTTGGATTCGAATTTCATCGTACAGGGAGCTTGTTTTCTTGCTTGAAGGTTTCCGCGACGTTCCTAGACGAACGCTGGTTGAATCTGGAGTAAGTGGATCGCGGTTCGGAATATTGGAGTCATCAACGTCCTACACCGTTGATGTCAGAGGTTGGGTTTCCCCGGCCATGTAATTATGGGATTGGACTTACTGAATCAGAACCCAGTGAAAAAACTAAATCTATCTCATTCTGTAGAGAAGTTGAACTTGTAGATTTGCCAATTTCATGGAATGGGTAGAAGTGTCCATGTCTCCGCAGTTCTTCGGCAAACTCATCGCCAGATTTCTGTGTCATCCCACGCAGCTTCATTGCATCAGCGGACAGCTCCTCAGGAGATGTCAACGCTTGGTGTGCGAGAGTTTGGAATCTCTCTGCAATTGATACCAAATATGTTTGCTGTTGATGATGCAAAGTTCGAGGCTCACCTAGCCGCATCAAGTAGGCCTTCTCCGCGGCCAGCAGCCTCCCGATCGTTCTTTGCATGTCAGGGAAATTTTCGCGGATTCGTCTACACAACAAGTTGGCAAGGAATTTCTTCAACATAAGGGTGCCACGTCGCTCGATGGGAATGCCAGTCCAGGGACGTCTGCTAAAAGTTGCCATCTCCTCTTCTTCACGATTGAATGAATTGGTCGCTTTGGGTCCACGATTCTGGACCACAAACCAACCTTTCTCTAGAGGAATATCTCGATTTTCAGTGACAATTTTAACTATCTGTGTGGCAAAGATATCAGCACCTTCATAAAACCTGAATGAACTGTATTACTCACTTTTTCCGGATGCTGTGTTACATCGCATTTCGTGAATACTCCCACGGTTCTGGCAATGTCGCCATGATCAGATGCCAGTTCGAAAATCCTTTGATTGTTTAGATCGTCTGTAGCATCTGCGATGCAGCTAGAGGTTGGAAAGACAAATTAGGGCCTGAATCTTCAGCGAACGAATTTTGGCTCACATAATCACGTTCTCCGGTTTCTTCATATATGAAGCTACCATTTCTGTAACCCCACTCATTTCTTCCGCACTTATCCCTCTAGTTTTAGCACTGAACACTCCCGGAACGTCGAGAATGCCAAAATGCGAGCGATTGGGACCGGAAAGCTCAATCTTCAAGACCTCGCTAGCGAAGTTCTTCTTGCCCGACCCGTTACGTTTCAATATTCCCATGTAGTTGCTTGCCTGCTTAAATTAGCCCACGTGCCATGAGCGCTTGGTAGCTTTTGTGATTACCTGCTTGACGATGTCTGCGAATACTTCGGCGCTGAGAGAGGGAATGGTTGGGTTGAAGCTTCCGGTTCTGGAATTATTCTCTGGGTAGCCAAAGGGATCAACGTCGCCTGGTTCGATAGACACCTGAACCATATTAGCTGTCCCAGGCGCCGTCCTTCGGGAGATGATGCGCGTGGCGAATCGAGTACACAATCCATCGCCGATTGGGAAGGGAATATCAGTCAGACTTTCAAGCAAGGATGACTTTCCAGCAGACTGTTTCCCAACAATAACAAGCTATTAAGGAGTTATGCCACGGTCATAGTAAGGTGCTGCGTAGGATACATACCTGCGGTAGATCTAGGTCTTGACCTACGCCGCATCTTCTCAGCTCATCGATGGCATCAAAGAGGCGCTTGCTTGCTTCGCTACTGAACGGGTCGTCGTCCAATAGCGCGTCGGGCTTAGATGCATCTTCATCGTTATCTCCAGCAGCAGATTCATGAACCGATCCACGGTCCGCATCTGTGTAACTCGTCGAGGAAGATTCCCGATCTGACACCGAGATTATTGAAGGTGTGGTGACTGTCTGCCCGAGGCGTTGCTGATCCATTGTTATAAACTTGCTTTGTTACTAAGGAAATTTGAGTAGATTCCAAATGGTGATTCTGTGAACAAGAGGATAAGGAGAAGATTCGTCAGAATATAACTTTGTGGGATGCCACACAATTATTAGGAAACCATTTATAGGAAGCCATACACATGAAGCTACTTCTTCCCGAGCCATGCACTGCCCTGCTGCAGAAAACCAACAAACCCGACAAAACGAAACCGAAGTATCTGCTGTTGGTTTCACTAGTTCGAAGCATGCAGGAGGTGCTTTTGTGACCACTGACAACGAACGGCCACTGTCTTGCTGGGATACCAAGGCCCGTCCAGTGGCATGTTCGTGAGATTTTTGGGGGCGATTTTTACTCGAAAGCATTTCCATTTTCCTTTTAATAGAAAGGGAGGATGATGAATCGCGGGGGAGATTGCGCAGCTCCATTCCTCTTTTCGACCGCCGCAGGCCATATCAGGTCATATCCATCAGGGGCCCAAGTTCTGTATAATGCTAATCAGCTAAGAGAACGTATTATGCGACGCTGTAGCTGCCAGAATTCAATGCAATCCTGCAATTCTGAACCATCCTGCCTGTTCCCTATCTCCCTTTGCAAAGTGATGTTTATGGGAGGAAGGAGGTTGATGTTCAGTAGATCGAGTACCTACCTAATCCAATCATCGCCAGCGCCAGAGGATGACGGGACGGATCGATGCGAGATGCGCGAGATGCGCGAGATGCGCGCGCGATATACGCTTGGCGTTCCCGCCGATACTGGGCTATATCTCTGTAAACGAATCCGTCGCGGGATGTAATGAGGCCCAGTCCATAGGCCCCGTATAGTTTGTCGAATCAATCGACATCTATAACGCTATCATTTCAGAGGGGTGGGCTTGAAACAAGCCAAACAAGCCATGGGGAATCAGCGGGCGCTTTAGTGCGTCGACGTTGTTGCGTAAGCCCCGTTTCTATCCACTCTCCATCCCCCCCCCAAATCATCCATCTGGGACCCATTGTTGTTGAAGCACAACCCTCCCTGCATATTGCCGTATGCACACGGCCATAGCAAGTTACAGGGAGGAGCAGGTACTGTGAAAGGCGGCGGAAGGTACGTACGGCAGGAAAGGAGGAGGTGGGATATCACTGTGTTGTGGTGTTGTGGTACTGTATTGTTGGTACCTGCTACTAAACGCCACTTTGACTGCGCCATCATCAACATGCAGGGGCAGGTCTTGCGACAGAAGCGTTTCGCTGAACCAAACTGCCGGAATGGTAAATAGTGCAGCGTCCTGTGTTGGAAAGAATCGGTATTTGGGTGGTGACGACGGTCTCCGTGAAATATGAGAATTTCATGAAGACGACGGCTCAATTTTGAACGGAGCCCTTTGAATAAAATGACACCGCACTATTGTTCACAATCCATTAAATGGCGGCGGGTCAATTTGATTCTTTGGACAGAATTCCGCCATGCCTCTCCCCAAACCGTTCTCCAGTAATATTACAACACATTGACATAAACCATCCAAATCCCACGATACAGGCCCTCAGCCCCCTCCTCATCCCACGCAGCATCAACGATCTTGATCCACGGCGTGTTCTCCTCTCCCTCTACCTGCCCAGCCGCGACCTCCGGCGCCTTCATGAACAGCTCCAACACCTCAGCATCAATAACCAGACAAGAACTTTGACTCGGACTTGCACCGTTTGGTTTTCCCCCACGCCCTTAATCAAGCGACAGAAATATCCACGGATATCCTCCATTGAGGCGCCATCATACAGCGCGGCATCAGATTCAGCCATGACTTCGTTTTGACAAAGCTCCCAGACACTCTCGTTAGGCATGGGGTCAATCAGCCCAAAGCCTGCTTCATACATCTATCTCTTGATGATTAGTGACTTCCCAAAAGACTTCGCGGCGCATGTAGGCGATGAGTTTGGCGACGGAGGGCCAGACGGCTGAGGACTCAGGAGTATAGACTGTGCGGTAGATTACCCAGCCCCACGTTTTGCCTTCTTGGGCAAACCGATGGGACTGACGGCCACGCAGAGCTGTTAGAGTTGTCATGGCGTGTTGTTTATCTGAGTTGTGGACGCTGGTCGAAAGGTCATATTCTTCGCGAAACGATTGTCTAATTGGAAGCTAGGCTACGGTAAGACGAGACCACTGAATAATAATATAATTCTAGAACTCTACTAATGAATGCCTTGAACGGCGGTACCAAAGCAAGACAGATGAAATCAGTAGCCACATCCAGCGTCCTGAGAGTAGCAATCACCCTAAATCATTTTTCCTGACATGCCTCTGCTATACGGCAGAGGATATGTTTCGAGTATCAGGAGTCAAAAATGGACAGTATGGAGAGCTGACAATGTCGTGGAACCTCATTATCGCTTCCTTTGCCAAAGTTCTCTAGACGACCAATATTCCATTGGGCTGAGTATATCAGTTCGGGGCTGAAGAAAGGGGCGTCCGTTATCGATATCTTTAACGCTGGCCCTGTATATGGACAATGATATGAGAATAGATCAGTATATAAGGGTACAGGTTCCCTCTGAAGTAAAAGTTTGCATCATAGCCTACCTATGTCCGCGCTCTCTAGCTCCCCAGACACCTCGGACGTCTTTTGAAGCCATGGAACGAGTCGCTCTTACATCAACTAGCTACACCGTCCAAGCTAAAGAAGCTCATCGAAGCTCTAACCACATTCCAATCAAGTGCTTTCGACGATTTTGTGGAGGGAAAAGGCCGTGGTTTCAAGTAGCACATCTAGGAGCCGTTAGTAAGGCAGCGCACCCAAGATGGGCATCATGCGCTTTTATGATAGAATCCAAGGTGGTGTGTCTCTGTGACATACGGGGCCTTGATTTAGGCTGGTATAACTAGCTGTACGGTTACCTTCACATCAATATCTTGTTTCCCAACCGAATGAGGCGCTTTCCCGAAATTTCAATACGTATCGCTCGCCCATGTGGCTCCCCTGTGAGGGCCCTTCCTATACCATTAGTGATGACACTGGTGGCTGGTGCTGAGTTTTGGCAAAGAGGACTGAAACTCAGCACAACACTTATTATCTCTTCCCACGATGGAGGTGAAAAAGTGCATCCCCTGTGGCCTTGATCGAACTCATCTCGTACTAGTATCACCCATCCCTCACCCGCTTTATCTTGAGGTTTGCCTGCTTCGCCTGCTCCTCTGCCTCTCGTCGACTTTCCCGGTCTTGCTTCGCCTGTTCCTCTGCCTGTTTCGCCCGCTTTTCTGCCTCTTTGAGAATGAAGCTGCGAAAGGCGGTTCGTTAAGTAATGGAGGTAAGAAATAATCAAAGTTGACTATACTATGTGTCTTCAAAAGCTCTGCGAAGCTCCTGGTCATATATTTCCTTATCATATATCTTGCGTATTCCAAGCTGTATGGCGTCCTGTGCCCAGTAATACACCGTAAGGTTGTCGTTGTCTTCATGTTTGTTGAGCCGAGGGTGAATATGATGATAGAACAAGGAGAAGAGGCCAGTAGGACTCGATAGCGCAAGCGTATACCAGAATTTCCCAGTCTCCCAGGCCTGGTTCATGACGTCTGCTAGGCGCAATCGTCCCTTCTCAGTAACATTTCTCGGTGCTAATTTTTCCTCTTCTTCTTCTAAAATCTTCATGAATTCCAGCCGTACCTCGTCGTATTCGTCAGACAAAATCTGATCAACGCCTTTGTTTGTTAGCCAGGAAGGCGGTTCAACCATCTCGATAGGTCGGGAGCATGCCCATTCTAGGTCTACTAGCGACGTAATATGCCAGTCTTTATCCACAAAAATATTGCTCTGGTGCAGATCTGTCAGAGTAAAAACAAAGGGTCCGCGCCGTAACTCCCGTCGAAAAAACAGGAGCATAATCGTACGCATCGCTGCTAATGCTGATATCTGATATGCAAAGTCTCCAATGTTGTTGATTGCATTCGGCTGATTTCGAATGCGGTTGTCGTGGAATGCGAGCATATCAACGATGTAGGAATCTACAGTAGAGTAGGTGTAGTCTCTAGGGATGTCTGTAGGAATTGCCTCATTTTCTAATGCCTGAATCTCTATCGAGAGTGGTCGGTTTGTCAAACATAAGAAGCCGTCGTTGTCAATAACAAAGGAGCCAATTCTTGGTAAGGGAATTCGACTAATACTGAGGATAATCTGTGCAAGGTCGCGAAAGAAATTGGTCTGTAACCTCGAGTCCTGCTGCTTCTCTAACCATGTATTCGAGAGCATCTCTCCTTGTTTTTCCTCGATATATTCGATTAGCAGATAGCCCGTATCTTCTAGACCTAAGCTCTTGTTGTAATGTCGGACATATCGTGAAGGCATGGGATACCCAAGCCATGAAGACATGTATCGGCGAAAGCGTTGGATCCATCGAGGTAGGAATGGTAAATGATCCAGCTGTGTAAACTAGCTATTATTAATGTTTGAATTATTAATTACCAGAGTTGTCAGATTAATTACTGTCTGACCAGTAGACAACCCGAAGCCATATAAACGTGGAATAGGAACCTCAGGGCAATTTTCGTCGAGCCATGCATAGGTGCCCGCCTCACATCGGATCTTCTCATCTCCATTGCCTGGCTGGAGGAATTCTCCAACACGATATGGTAGCGGGATCCGCAGAAGAACGCGCTTCTCTTGCCATGTCGAAATGGTGACAGGGACGCAGACATTGAAGCTCCCATGGAGCCAATCTGACATGTCCGCTACAACACAAGCATCAGCAGACTGGAGGCTCAGATGGTGAGCAACAGTTGACTTCATTAAGTTACTCTTATGATAGAGACTATCAAAGAACTGTTCTCTCTTATATCGTAGTACCCAAGCTGGTGGAGGATGTTGAGTTCTTTGTCCTGCGCAACGGAGAATGTGATCTCCTCGCGGAGAAGATGACGACTTCGCAACGGCATGATAGTGGTGGAGTGAGTGTGAGCTGCAAATCCACAATTGAAATATATCGCCGTTAGACGTTGTAAGTACGAAATCCGCATTCACCAACTCCAGTGGTCACATGACCTCTTGAGAGACGGTGGTCAAACAGGGGTAGCCCGGTAGATGTTGAAATGCTCCACGATGCGGGCCGATACCCCAGGAAAGCTATGTTCTGGTACGTACCGTGTCAGCGCGTCTATAACAGACGACTTATATGGGGATGAAGAGGAGGAGAATGAAGATGACAAGAATGAAGATGACAAGAATGACGAAGATGGGCATGATAACGCAATGCTTACGCCACGGATGAGGGCAGGACTTAAGTGCTTCAGCTTGTTATGATGGCGCAAGATAGATAGTTGTAAATGATACAACTGATCCTCGATCGCGACACTGGAATACCGAGAACGCGACCTGAGCATGACCTTCCGTGAAGGTCTACGAGAAGGTCAAGGACGGCAGATAAAGACCTACGAAATGCATCAGCTGTAAGTACTTGGTAAGGTACTATATACTCTGCTAGGTTGACGTTCTCACATGGTGGTGTGCCGCTCTTTCAGAAGTAGTCCAGAAGAATAGATGAATCCTCACTAGTTTCCCCAAAGTAGACGGTCTTTCCACCCTTGAGGAAGCGAACAATGTTGAAGGAAGATTGCCCATCCAATCCCGACGTAGACTCATCGAGGAACAGGAGAATCGACGGTTTAGCTCGTAACTCAACACTAATGGTAAGGCGCTTCCGTTGTTCAACAGTCAGAATGGCGCCAGGTACACCAATGAGGGCATCCTGGTCCCTGGATATCTTCGAGTTCAAGAAGCTTAATGACACATTCGACATAGTTGGTTTTCTCATGATCCGGAGTATGACGTATGCATTGGCTGTCTCAGGCGAGTAGAGAAGATGAGGGCTTCTCTAACAATTGACATGCCTTCATGGACATCCATCTGTTCGCAGTACCCGGCAGAACGTTGAAAACTGACTAGAAGCGGGCGACTATCAACAAGCACCTCGCCCGTAATGACGCCAATATCTTTACGCTGTGCAAGCACATCCAAAAGCGTAGACTGTAGTCCTTCCAGCACCTGAGCTTCCCATGAGAGCTCCGGGTTGTCCAGGCTTAACCCATCCATAGATATCATCCAGCAACTTATGTGTTCCTCCTAGAACATCAACGGTATATGAAAGATGATCCCACGTAAATATCGATTCGTTGCGCGCCAGTCTCAAGTTGTCATCGTCAGGAACTTGAGTAGCTGACGACGCGGATGATCAAACAAATTCGTCGCTTCAGTCGTTAATTTCTTGATTTTCATTCGCCGGCGGTCCGCGTGCATCGTGCTGATGATGCGCGAGAGGCTCTGCGACGCTAACAACCGCGCGCCGAGGAATATTCCCCCAGACGTAACGACAGATATCTAACCCATAAGACCACGAGAGTAATGAGACCCTCAAACCACCAAATGGCACCGCCAGGACCTGCCTGGTTCCTGACAGCATGAGCCGGTTCCTAACATCAAGAGCTAATTCCTAACAGCAGGAGCTAATTCTTGACAGCATGAGCTAGTTCCTGTCTAGCCAAGCTTTACCTCGCCACTACTGTAGCCACGTCCACGACTCTAGCATCGCCTGGCTTTACCACACAAGCTAAGTGCCAGGCATCTCTCTCGTAACGTCGTCTCACCTCTTAAATCCGTTACCTAGCCCTCCATCCATCGTTTCCTCCTCTCCTTCTCTTCTCCCATTTCCTCGCCGCCGCAACAATGGACTACATCCGCCCCCTCTTCGCCCTCATCCGTCGCCAGCCACCACCTCGCCCACCCTCCCTCGACAAGTCCCTCCTCGGCCTCCTTCCCCCCGAGATCATCCAGCACGTCGCCTCTTTTCTCCCCCCCTCCGCTGCCGCCTCTTTCGCCTCCACATGCCTCCCCATCCGCCGCACGACAGGGACACAGTATCTCAGCGCCCTGTGCGCCTCTCGCGGTGAAACCATCGCGCTGCTCGAGCTCCTTGCCGCCGACCTCCCAAATGACCCCATCACCGGCCTCCCCTCCCGCCTCCTCTGCGTGCACTGCGCGCGCCTCATCCCGATTGACTTCGGCTGCGGCGTGGCCACCGACACCCCTGCCTGCGCACAGGCTTGCGCTCTCTCTAGGGAGTACATCCAGGCGTCCTTTTATCCCCCACTTTTCCACACGGCCATGGCGATGCACCGGCACGGCCGCTCCCCTGATGCGCTGCTAGCCCGCCTCACGCCGAGTACAACCACGACCCACCACAGCCGCGAGGGCATCACCACGCAGTACACCTGGAACTACCGCATCGAGTGCGGGTCACTGTACCTACGCGGGCGGGAAGTCCACATCTTCCCCCGTGATAATCCCGAAACCTACACTATTCGCTCGTGGCCCTGCCCCCACGATTCCTGCTGCCAAAACACCATGAATGGCGAAGCGGCTTTGGTGCAGAGCGAAGTGCGCGGGGGGTTCCGCAGGTCCTGGTCCAGGTTAATGAGGTGCCCGTACTGCCGAACTGTGGTTAGGCTCGGGGCGCGTAAGTTTCGGGACCGCGGCCTTGGGCTCTTTATTGCGTGGTGGAGAGACCTTGGTGACGGGCGCGCAGGGGATGAGAAGTGGGCCGACCAGCTGCGCCTAACTGCCCAACCAGGAGAGTGGAAGGTAATCTCATACGACGCACTCGCTATTATAAATGCGTTCGACAAGTACAACATGTGCTACTTCGACTTCGACGGGGTAGAGAGACGCGCGGATAGGAGGGAGCTGTTTAGATTGAGTACCCTACGCAGTAGGATCTAGGTAATAGATTCTCTTCGTTGCTTCCATGTTTACAGGCTTCATTTCATTATTTTAATATGAGTAGATCGTTTCCGCTATTTTTATGTTAATAAATCCACGTCGTTGCTTCTGTAGTGGTCAGCCCTCTTCGCTCCTTCCGTGTTTATGAGTTCTCCTGTTTACGCCGCTTAAGCTTGCCTTCCCTCTCTAGCAGTTTTGCGAGCAGTAAATATTCCCCTTCCCTTCTCCCTCAATTTCCCCTCTTACTATAAGAAATCGCCAACTAAAATGTCGAACTTACCTAACCCAGGTCATCGCCGGCGTCACCGGCTCTGCCACCATCGCCTTGCTCGCCGCCGCCGAAGCCCGTGCCCGCCGCACTGAAGCCCATAACGTAGCCCGCGACGAAATCGCTGAAGCCCGTGCCGCCCGCAACGAAGCCCGCGACGAACGCGCTGAAGCCCGCGCCCGCCGCGCCGAAGAGCGCGAAATAGAAGCCCGCGCCACCGCCTCTCAGCCCTCCAACCCCTCCAACTCCTCCTCCAACCTCTTCGCTCCCGGCCCCTCCTCCAACCTCGCCGTTGCCGGTCCCTCCACCTCCAACCCCACCGCCGCCAGCTCCTCCCAAGTCACGCCTCTGCAGAACGTCGCCGCCGGCTCGACCGACGGAAAAGATCCCGGTAAGCTCCTTTCCCCCTGCGGAACCACCCTTAGCTAACCGCCTACAAGACACTCGCCTACAACCTCGCCGCAGCTCGCGTTTCGGCCCGCCAGCCGGCTGAGGTCCTTGGGCCGGGTCTCCTCGTCTCGGTAGGCCTTTTGAGTTCAGGATGGATTCTCAGATAGGCTGGACTATGATCGCAGTCCTGCAAATCGACGCCGTCCAAGGTCACATTTGCTGGCTCTTGAAATAGATTCTCCCATCGAAGCACGCCATTACAAACACAAATCTTGCCCACAATTTATACTTTGCATATAATGCCATGAGTTTGCAAATGATAGTTTATTGTCTACCTATCTCTCTATATCTCTACCAGCGCCGGTGCCTCTTCCACCTCCTTCTCCTCGACCTTGAGCGGCACCTTATTCTTCCCCTTCCTATACACCCTCTCATCCCTGGGATCAAAGCCCCCCTTCCCCCATGTCGCCCACTCAGGCGTCTCAGGGCCCATATAATCCTCCGGCGTGAACTTCTCCCCGCTCTCCAGCAGTTCAAAGAATCTCTTATAATCAATCCTCGTATGCCACTTCCCCTCCTTCTTAAACCTCTCACTTGCGATTAGGATGCAACAACTGTGCGCGTGCTCAGCGGCGATGCCGTACTTCAGGCCACGACGCTCGAGAGCGGCGTTGAGCGCGAGCACGAAGGCGCATACTTCCTCGTAGAAGGGCACGTTTTGCATGGTGAGACCGGCACCGGCGCTGGAGGAGGTGCCGCAGTAAGTCACGCCTTTCACTTCGACGAAGCAGGGGAGGCCTTTCTCGATCAGGTCTGCGTAGCCTTCCGCTTCGTCTTCGATATTAAAGCCCTTGACCAGGGTTAACCGGAAGACGGTCCGTTGCTCGAAGCGCTTCTCGCGCAAGATCTCGAGACAGCGCTGGAACCGCTCCCAGAAATCGCGATGCAGAGGGCGATCAATCTTGCGGAGTGATTCGCGGTTCGAAGCGTCTATACTGACGTAGAGTTGCGTCACCTGCTTGAGAGCTGCAAGCTGGTCTGGATGCTGAGCGTTGCAGACCAAGAATGATGAAATGTGTTCCTTGTGCAACATTGCGGTGAACTCGTTCAAATAGGGATATGAGATTGGTTCACCGACAAGTGATAGCGCGCAATGGCGGATGCGCATGGCTTCAGCGAAACGCTCAGCCCGGACACCTGGAACACCGCGCATCATTTTGATCTTCTGATAATGACCTGCCTTGACACCATTGAAGATATCCTCTGGCTGATCAACAACCCATCTCCATGTAGTGCCGACAGGATTGGTGCCATGGCGCCAACAGAAGACACACTTATTGGAGCAGGAAAGAGATGGGGTTGTCTCCATACATTGATGGGACGCAATACCGTAAAAGGAGTACTTGTAACAAGAGCCACGGCCTCTCAGTGCGGATTTCGTCCATCTGCAGATTTTGACACCTGAATGAGAACCCACAATTGTGTAGCCCTGCTTTGTCAAGGCATTATATGTAGGCGAACCCTTGGGAACCATCTCCTTGATAACAGGAGCAAGCTTTGGTGCCTTCTTACTATATGTTGTGAAATCAACGGCCAATGGTCCTGAAGACTCTTTGGCCTCAGATTCGGCTTCGCCCTTCTTCATGATGCTGCCGATATCCTCAAGATCAGCCATATCTGTAGCCGTCTTGTTCTTCCTCTTCTTTTGAGTGAGTGCATCGCCCTCAAACAATACCTCATCATTATCTTCATCCACAGATTCTACATCGCTCTCGTCTGCATCGCCACTTCCAACCACCCCTTCGCCGAGGTTACCAGTTTGTGCAAGGTTTTCGAGGACGTCTTGAACACCCTGCCTCCACTCCTCTAGGCGCTCTGCAGCATCAGTCTTTGTATCTCCCATACCAAGAGGAAAAGCACGCTTTCTTGCGGTCAATTTTGCCATCCATCTATCGACCTCTCCTGCTTGCGAGCAGAAGCCTTCCTCCTCAGTAGGCCATCCTTCACGGTCGCCAAATCCGAACACCGAGTATCCCAGCAGCGGAGACAACGGTGCGGTATCAACGCGAAAATCATTATGAGTCTCTTGTAGATGCTCGATGAATGCATCAGTCATAGAATCGATGTTATACGTTGGCAGTAAAATGATGTAAAAGTATTTGACACTGACGCCATCCGCACATTTTGGGAGAGTCAAGAAGAACTCGTCATAATCAACTTCGGCTAGGTCATGTACCGCCGGCTCGAGGAACGGGTATTTAGTCGACTGGAGAGTGGATTTCATCGTTTCGGCGAGCTGGGCTGTGAATGCCTTCGCCGTTCTCTCAGTTCCACCAGCCAACGAAGCAAAGAAGACCAGCACTTGGAACTTCACATTTTCGTTTATCAAAGCATCTCTTTGAGGTGACTTCTTGCGAGTCACCTTTCCGACAACTCGCTTCGGTCCCGCGGCTTTCTTTACTTCTGCGACAATTGGCGTTTTCTCGGGCGCTTTCTCCACGAGCGGCACAAGTTGCGCTTTTTCGATGGGTGCTACAATTTTAGGTGAGGATGATGGAGGTGTATATATGATCTTATCGCGACCAAATCTGATGTAGAGAAAAGTCCGAGCAGCGAGAAGTAAGAAGAATGTCGTCAGAATAATCGGAATCCGATAAAGGTGCCATACTCCAAGAATATCTACGTCCAAGTTAGCCTTGTTCAGTCCTATGATTTGAGCGCATAATGGGTATTTACATCCGCCTTTGAAATCGGAGGCAAGATCACCCTCGAGGTAATTGCTGGCCGCCATGATTGCCTTTAATCATGTCGTTCTCTATTGTTCGCAGAATTGTGGCAGAAAATCATAGCGGGGAGTGCGGCAGAATTAAGCCCCTCCAAAATAAAAATGGAGCATCGCGCCTGACGCGTTTCTAGCTTACCTAAGCGCTAAGCGCACGACACCAAATCCAAAAACTGGGCCGCCGAAACTCAGAACAACAACCTTATATAGCAAAGTAAATTCTCCTGTGATACGTCTGATATGCTGGTGCGGTGATAGCAGCCCGCATTTGTACAGGGACGCCTGGGACTTTCCTCTGGGTCTGCCGACGAGGATGGGATTGCTGGGTACAACCCCCCGCAGGTGCCCTGGTTCTTTTGCATTTTTTTTCCATTTAAATCACGGATCTATGAATTCGAACCTATCTATGATTTTTTGTTTCACGCCTTTTTTTCTCCCTTCTCATTTTCACACGCTGCTGCTTCTATCGGAAACAGCAATTATCATTTCCGTGGGTGCTCTGAAGAGAGAGAGAAATTGCCCTGAAAAGAATGGCTCGTGATCCACCGATGAAAGGGGCCTAAGGAGGCCGCGTCTATAAGTCAAGGCTGGAATGCATTGCTCACGAGTAGGCACATAGCTAGAGGCAATTCAGAACTCGATTGCTAACTACCGCCCCCCTAACTGGGTATAAAACTCGCTATGCACAAATCAGAATCCCACTAAGACACCAGTCGCCCGGGGGCAGATCAGGCGCCACCCGCCAGCACCCCGAATCTGTCCATGGGATAACTGGCGCCCTTTACTCCTCGTCGTCCCCGTCCTCCTCCCAGACGTCGCCGTTTGACTCATTCTCTACCCCAGCTAAATTGAAGTTGGCTAGAGGGTACTCGTCATCCACAATCGTCTGTAACAGCTTCTTTGTTCTTAGGCTAGACCACTAAATTGCACGCGGACAACATGTAGAAGATTGTTATTTAAATGGGAATGCGAATATTCTACCTGTTTAGAGAAAGTGCTCTGTGCTCATCTTATCATTAGTATGTTCTTGTGGGTTTAAGGTCACAAAAATGAAATGCGCCTTTCTTTATGATCGTTCAGTGTTTGCAAGACATATGTGAGCATCTATTTGCATTACTATCCTACAGGCGCTTGTAGCTATGGGCTCTGTTTAGATCCATCCCATAGTAACGGTGTCCTCTCAGTATGACTTCCATTCTCAACAACAGTATGACCCTCATCATCTGTTTCCACATGGCCGCTGTGAAGATGAAGTGTGTCTTCATCAGGATCTCTGGACAGAGTCTATACAAAGTCAGCATAAGGAACAAAGCTGCCAATGAAAGCATGGTCAGAATGATGAAACGTACCTCAGCCCCCAAGTTAATACCAGATTTCCTAGCTTGAAGCTCAAAGTAAACAGCCATGCAGAGCAAACAGCCCTGAAGACAGCCGGTAACCAGATAGACGCCCCAAGTACTCCAGCCTTCATTCCCCAATCTAACGGCGAGACTTCCAGCCCACACAAAACTGCCCGGTGTTTGAATCACCATCATAGGAATACTCAAACTCCCGACATGCCTAAGGTGGTATGTCGTCCAGATTTGGGGGAGGTATTGAACTGCAGCTACAGCGGCAGCCATTAGGCCCAATATATTGGCCCATGCCAATAGATAATCAGGCCTTGAAAGAATCAACCAAAAACTGATAAGTATAACAAAAAGTCCATGTGCAAGACATATGAACGCCACAGTAAGAGCGGTGCGCCATGTAGGTTGTTTGAGGCCCGTGTAGTCAGGAAGGACTGGTTCTCGGGGGAAGAAAACGAGGAAAAGCAGTAAGCTGGCATCTCATTAGCTATATGGAGTAAAACCTGGGAAGGTTGATTCTTACATGGCGGCGAAACAGGACCACTGAACGCCGACCTGTGCGATACCCAGCAAGCCGGCGAAACACTCAAACGAGCTCACAGTCTTGCAGCATGCCACGTCTGCCCTCGATGCTGGCAAAACAAGTATATTTGCAAATGCGCATGTGCCGGATATCGTTCCCAAGAGGATGAAATAAGGAGATATGCCTTCGGAGGTCCTTCGAGCAATGATTCGGTGGTGCTGCGGAAGGTAAGAGACCAGGATACCGAGCAATATGAATCTGTTGTACTTCACATCAGCAGTTATCTTACAAATGCACAGAGAATATAGATAGCCTCAATGGTAATATATCACTGGAGAGGTCAGAAAAGAGTACTTACATCGAGAGAGACAGGTTTATGTAGCTCGGGGCCTGTAGCTTCTCGCATCGGCTCGCGATCAATGCGCCGAACTGCATACTGAGAGTCTGATGCCGCAAAATCTATAAAATGAGCATGCGATACCACTCGAGTAAGTGTCAAGAGAGTATAGACATAGACATCTGAGAAGTCATAGAATGATGTTCAGGAATGCAGAGTGCAGACAACCAAACGACGCTGCTGACCTGGCAATGGCAATGGGAGCTAGCTGTCGCCTGTCGGATTGCGGGGACTTAGCTGCCGGCGCTAACCGTCTGAGAATGCGTGGGGGTCGGTGAGAGATGGCAGAATAAGTATGGGATATTGAAATACAGTACCAACTACCCATGTTACCATCTTGGTCAATGCCAGTTAGATATCCTTGCGAATCAAATAAGCTCGACTTAAAGCTGTTCAATACAGAAACAGCAATCGTGTGGGTAGCTTGAAGGCCCACAATGTGGTATTTCTTTCATAGAATAAGCTCACTTCCACCTAGCCATACCACTTCCACAAGACACTGGAATAACGAGAGAGAATGGGAAAGAATCAGTGACGCATACCATGATGCACACTGAAATAGAAAGTCCAAGGCTGGTAGCCACTACGGGCAGCACATATTCATGCTCGATCAAAGAATCCAGTCTACGAGAGTCACAAACACGTGATACTGAACCCCTTTCTCAGTCTCCCTTCTGTTCGCCAACAACTGCAGAAGATAGTAGTGAGTCCAATTATTTTAAGAGTATACAATGGTATAATCTCGAGCCGTCCCATGCCTCAAGGTTTAACTAACAAAGATTCCAGGTCCCCTGATGGCACATCTCTCCTCACCTCTTCCGCCGACAACAAACTCCGCTTCTTCGTCGCGCCTCCTGACCTCCTTGCATCGTCCTCTGCGCCTCACATCCTAATCGCATACACTACCTACACTGCCCCCGAGCCAACCTACGCGCAGGTCTTCTACCCATCCTTTACTCTCTCTGACCCATCAACAACCCTCCTCCTCACCTCCCCTCGAGACCATCCAATCCAGCTCATCAACGTCCTCGCTCCCTCGCCATCACCAATCGCTACCTACCCCCTGATCTGTCCAACCACCGAAGCCTTCCTAACACCCTCTTCTCTCCTCTTTCACCCATCCGGCAATGCCTTCTACACTGGAACAGACAGTCTAATCACCCTCTTCGACATATCGCGTCCAGGCGAAGGTCCCACTACGCGGCTGCCCACCATCCCCTCCAAGCGGCACAAGATGAAAGGTGGCGGTGTCGGCATGCGCGGCATTGTTTCATGTCTGGGCCTACAGCCCGAGCCCTCTGGAATGTCTGCCGGAAGCGGCATGCTTGCCGCCGGGACCTGGACGCGCTGGGTTAGCCTCTATGATGCGGAAGGCGTGGGCGGCACGGTCGCGAACTGGAGCATAGCATCCGCAGCTGACGATGAAGCGAAGATTGGCGGGGCCGGTGTGAGTCAGGTGCTCTGGAGCGCGTGTGGTCGATATCTGTTTGTCGTTGAGCGCAAAAGCCAGGGGGTCTTGATATACGATGTCAGAGTGACAGGAAAGCTGGTAGCGTGGCTTGAGGGAAGAGAAGCAGATACGAATCAAAGGATGGCTGTCGATGTAGTTCTTGGAGACGGTGGAAGTGACGTTTGGGCTGGAGGTTCGGACGGGAAGGTCAGGGTGTGGAGAAATATAGAGGGTAAAGAGGGAGGTGTGCAGCCAGATATGGAATGGCTTGCTCACCAAGCGGGAACCACAGTTTGCGGTATGGGAATGCATAGTTGTGGCACGGTCCTTGCGACGGCTTCTGGTATGCGACGAGACGATTTCTCCAAGTTGGAGGTCGAAAACACGTCAGAGAGCGCGAGCGATGATGATTCTTCTGTAGAGGACTCGGAAGAGAGTGACAGCGAGTATGAGGAATCCTCCACGAGCATATCAAACATTTCTTCAGGAGGAAAAGCTAGCCGGGATAACTCTATCAAGGTATGGAGTTTATAATGATCTCCACATCATAAAGCTAGATGTGCTCCGCTATATGTGAGCAAATCTCGAGCAACTGTATGCAAGACTTCCAACAAATCAAGCTACATAAAAGCGTGGAAAGCTACATATGGCCCTCCTCTGGCGTCATAAACACCACCAGTAACAATCTCAAGGCGTCTGCTCCCTCCATGGAATATCAATAACTCTCGACACCCTCCCGAGCACTCTCTCGCCTCCCAGCAATGCACCAAACCGCCTGACCCTTTCTTCATGGTCCATCTCAACAAATGCGCTTATGCCATATATACCGTGTTTGCTTGGACTTTTGAGGTTAACACCTTCTGGAGCCTTCAGCTCGGCACTCACAGATTGAGCAGCATAAGAGTTCATGCCACACCGCCTCAGAAACAGTTCCCATATTGTTTCCTCTTCCAGCAGACCCGCCTTGACAGGGTCATGCATGCCATGCTCGATCATGGCCGAGACAAGCCATTTCGCCAGTGTCTGATGTCCGCCAGGCACGAATATGACGTTAGCAGAAGTGGGCAAGGAGCCACAAAATGCGAGAAATTCGGTGTATGCCATGCAGTCCTGTCCGTTCAGGCCTCTGCTGCTTTCATCTGGCGATCCTTCGCTGATAAAGACGAGCAACCTCTCATACCGCATGCTTACCGCCTCGATCTTTTCTCTGATTTCGGTCTTTGCTTTTTGTCCGGGCAAGGGCTTCTGCTTGATCTTTGTGAGGGAGGTAAGAACTGCTCCTGTTGATGGAGATATGATGAGGTCTGCTTCGGAGGCTAGAGAGCTGATGATGGGAGACCGCACGATGGTGCCAGGCTTGAGCCAAGCTGTTGTATTATGCTTGGTGAAGTCTCGCTCGATGAATTGTGCTGTGGGAAATAGCGCGTGAACCGTCTTGACCAACGGTCGAAGATTGAGCAGGCTGGCCGAAATTATGAATGGTGTCGAGGTACTAGGAGGCTGAATGAGTGGCAGGGCCAAATCCGTTTTCATCACATGAGGAATAGGAATATTTGGAGCAATGGGAACAGGTTGAGGTGGTGGAACTGGAGCGACCTGGGAACTGGCGAAGTAGTTGCTGTCTGTGAGCTTCTGCTTCTTTTTTCCCCTCATCTCCATAAAATTGTCTAAAGATAATGCTGCTGAAAATTGCCCTCCAATTAAATTATCTTGAATTTCCTCATTCTGGCCAGCAATCAGCTGTCCAGCGGCAACAAATCCATTTGTGATCCTTGGCGTATTCTGTCGAAATGGCAGATTCCCACACGTGGGTCTAGTAGAGCTGTCTGATAGTTGACGATTTGAAAGAACTTCACCTACACCGACTTGTAATTTTCGTTTTCTGAGTAACGAGGCCAAGTCTTCTGATTGGTGTGCCAGAAATGTTCCCTGCTCAAGGTCTTCATCGCCATCATCTTCAGCTTCCTCCACAATTCTCAATCCTGGTTTCTTATATGTAACATCAGCACTGGTGACGACATTCAAGCCATTCAATGAAGTGATGAATAGCAGGAAATCATTGTCGCTTCCAAGCTCTTCATCCAATGCAATTCTAGCAAGGTCAACTGGAAATGGCGTCCATCGCAAACACTCTTCCAGTTTGCGAATGCCAGGTATGCCATTGGTAATGCCATGTTCAGCTTTGCTGGTCGAAATCAATGTATTTTGAGCCTGCAACAGATTACACGAGAATCGGAGTTTCTCCAATACCTTCCAGGGTGGCTCTGGAAGGGCAAAGTCCAAGTTCGGCACCTGGACTTTCTTGGTCGTAGCTGCCTCCTGAAGCTGCTCCTGCTCAACTTTGCGATTTATAGTTTCCGAAGCCTGCTCCAAGATTTCGTAGAGTCCATCATCAAGAAAAAAAGCGTTCTCGTTCCTTGAGTCCGCCCGAGATGACGCACCATCTGAGTATTCATGATCTAGCAGCATTTCTTCCACAACATCACTGAAAGTAACTGTCTTTGGGTATGTTGGTGTTGGAAGCGGTGGTGTCAAACCAGCTTCGACCTTTAAATCCTCTTTTTTCATTCGTTCAGGATTTGGAAAAAGTTCGTCGCTTGGCAATGATTCAAGTTCCGGAAAGATATCTTGGGGATTGCAGCATTCTCCCCTATTTTGATGATCGGGTTTGCCATCTTCTTGATCTGTTTCGTCTTGTATTGCTGGAAATGCATCGTATTTGAAAATCACCTTCTCGGCTGCTTCTAGATCGGCACTCAGAAGCGATGCTGGGTCTGATAGCAGAGGCAAGTAGCAATCTGGCGATGAGGGGATGAAAGGTTCTGGCTCAGCAGCGATCAATGGAGATAATGGTGGCGTGATAGGGTCCAGAGCTGTGTTCTATTCAGAGTCAGCTTCAGAATTGGCGACTTGGAATCCAATAGAGTACGAAAGATGGACAACATACCCTCTTGTACGTCATTTGACTATATAGTAAAACCTGTTGGTCCTCTTCCATCCAGTCATTGTTCAAAGCAGCTTGCATATAAAGTAGTGTTTCTTTGTGCACCTGAATTTTCTCACTCTTGCACTCCTTCATAATATGGTCAGGCAAGGTTGTTAAGGTTGAAGGCCATTGCACGCCCTCATCTCTTTCATCATCAATTGGCTCAGATGGCACAGAAGCATCCTCGAGACCTTCAACTCTGTGCACTTTGAAAGATGCAAAGTCGGAGTCCGGTTCAGTTCTCAATATTGGCAATTCCAATTTCAATTTCTGAGGTCTTCGAATATCCGAAAGAGCTGTTATCGTATCGCCCAGGGCTTTAGAATTTAGAAAGCCTGTATTTGCGCCTGCAAGAAGTCTGGCTGTATCTTTGTCCACAGTAAGCCGCTCGTCAGCGACTAAGGGAGGTTGACAATGAATCTGTGTCAGGCCTGTGTCGTCAGACAGTGAGTCTTCACAAAGTTTTTGAAGTGCTGCAATGTCTGATAATGGCATAGATTCCGCAATATAGTCACTGGTAAGACCATGAAAGCGAGCGTATTCAATGATGGTCTCTTCCTGGTCCTCTTCGGCACTCATAGTGATGGCAATTAAGAAGGCAATAGAGACATGCAAAAGGTAAAGTGCACAATTTGTGCTATGATATAAGCTTGCTTGATAACTAGATGATTATTTGGAAGAATGGTTATGGTGCAGAACAGAGAAGACGAAGAAGAGTCGACGTCCTCATAGACATTTCGCGTAGACCCTGCTCCTAAATGGGATGGGTCTAGCCTGTGACAAGCCGTAGACAATCCTAGGGCATCAATCTTTCAATTCTCGAGTTTTCTTTGAGATTGCCTATTATGCGATCACATACAGTAGATTCTTATCTTATTTTCATCCTAATTCAATGAAACATGGGCATTTCTCGAAGTATTTGGAGTCCACCTCTCACGATAGTCCAGACAGGCACTTTAACTTTGCATCTCCGGAAAGATGACGGGTCCATTTCTATTTCTCACCATTTAGATGCTGAATCTACCATGAACAAGCATTATTAGACTCAGTTTAATATTATATTGAAAATATTCCCATTCGTCCCGGCCATAATCTTATGCACACGAGATTTCGTCACTTCCAGGACCTATCAATTCCAAGACCTATGAACACCAGACGCCAGCCTTTTCCATTCCCGCCTATCCGACACAACGCTTGCTTGCTTGATATGCACATCCCGGCTTTTAGCAACTGATGCTTCGCCTAATATACGCCTGTGCGCTTTCCATTTCCGTTCACATATACCGGATCCTGAAATTGGTCCAGTTCGAGCCTTTTTACAGACTCCCTTGCACCTCCAACCTTGCTAGCGACCTCCAGAATACCATATTCGAAGTCTTTAAGTACGCCCACGAGCTTCTCCACCTCGTTGCCATCCTGGCCGTTCCCCCTCAAATTGTGCGCCGCCTGCATCAAGGACCGTTCCACACCACGCAGATGTTGTTCAATTTCGCTAATGTTGTCTTTATATGTCGTCAAAGTGCGGTCCATTTCCTCCGCGGTCTGAGAGAAGAAAGTGACGAGATCTCCAGCTGGATCTCCTGGTTTGGAAACAGCTGTCGAAGGCTGCTTCGTGGCACTCCACATGCCCTGATGGAATTGCGCAGGAAGTTTGAGATTTTCAATCGCGCTGAAACTGAGCTTTGCGTTCTCAATATCCACGTGAACTTGCTTGCCCACTTGGGAAACCGTTTGAACATCTCCGTCCAAGTTCGCTTGCACGCCAATCAATTTCCGTTGCAAAAACTCTACGTTATCTGGGATGAGGTCAAGTGATTCCCCATGCGCTGGTAGAATGGCGGTACATTCGGTCGCTCTTGATATAATGCCGAGGATGCTCGCGTCGGCTTGCTCTATCTGTTTCTGAAGCTCCTCGTTGAGATCGTTGAATCGCGTGGTGATGCGGATATTGGACATATCTATCCGTACTCCAGGAACTGTGGGTTGACCTTGCTGAGCTTGCGGTTGGCCCATTGTCAAACCACCAGGTAAAGTGCTACCAAAACCGCCCGCAGTTTGCGCTGGCCTCGCCGTGGAGCCAAAGAGTGAGGTCTGTTGTTGTGGTTGTTGGGCTGTTGCAGTACTTCCACTGTCATATAAGTTAGACCTTCGACTTTTTGCTGTGAAGACAGAGTACAATATACAATAAAGATGGTTTGGCCTGACTTTGGACATTCATATTGCCAAAGAGCCCTCCTGAGGGCGGCTGCTGCTGCTGTTGTTGCGGTTGCTGGCCCAGCGTCGATCCGAACATGCCTCCTGTAGCAGGAGCTTGTGTCTGGGCTGCTGGGGCACCGAGGTTGCCAAATAATCCTGAGGTTTGCTGAGGTTGTGTTGTCGTAGAGGTGGTCCCAAACAAGCCGCCTGGTTTTGCTGCCCCGAACATTCCACCAGTCGTCCCTGGCTGTGTGGTAGCTGTCTTTGCGCCAAAGAGACCGCCTCCTCCTTGAGTCGTTTGAGGCTGCATACCCCCAAACAGTCCGCCCGTTGGTTGAGACATTGTTGCTTTGCCGAACAATCCACCAGATGCAGGTGGTTGGCCTGTATTATTCGACGATCCACTATTTGGGAGAAGGTAGGTAATCAGCAATCAGTAAATTGAAGCTTCAGATTGTCATCGAAGATGGTGATGGTGACAAGATACTTACAACGAGTTCGCAGACCCAACGTTGATACTTAAGCCTCCAGGACCGCTTGCTGACCTTGCAAGTGCCATAATAATAAATTATCTCGGGCGGCGGGCAGACTGGCGCGCGCGCCGATGAGCTCAAAATACACCTAAATCGTGGAGACGCGCCGGGCCAAAAATGAGGCTAAGCGAAGAAAGCTTGGTACTTTACCTACCCCTGCTCATGTAGCCGCATTGGACGTCAAAGTGTTAATAGGTAGCTAGGTAAATATCACTTCGACTTCGACTTTAGATTATCTTCCAATTAACAATTCCAAATGGACATTGACGACGAAGACGACTTTTACGCGCCCGAGGAGAGTACTCCTGCGACAGGCGACAAGAAAGATGAGCAAACTTCAGAAGCAGCGCCTCAGCCAGAAGTAAAGTCCGAGGAAGCGGGGGAGGATTTGGAGGAAGGCGAGGAAGAGGACGAAGAAGTCGAGGAAGAAGAAGAAGACTCGGATATCGACATCATTACTGAAAGGAAAGATGGCACGAAAGCTGCTCCACCATCGTCAGTAATCTTTGTTTCAGTTATCTGAGGTGGCGTATTAATATTCCTTAGCACCGCACGATATAACGACATTCGCAACATCGCCCAACGGACAGTGTCGAATGACGTGACGCAAAAGCCTGTCGCAGTGAAAAAAGAAAGCGTCCCAAAAGCTTCTCTCGCTGTTTCTGGCGCAGAACTGCCAGCAGAAAGGACCTCAAAAATCGACGTCTACGCAAAGCCCATCTACGAAGCCGCGCGCAAGCCCATAACCCAAGTCAACATCGACGCAGATCTCCCCGAAAACGACAAGCCCTGGCGCCGCCCTGGCACGGACATCAGCGACTACTTCAACTACGGCTTTGACGAGTTTACATGGGCCTTGTATGCCGCCAAGCAGGAAAGCCTGCGTTCCGAGTACGATCAAAGCAAGATCGCGGAGAACCAGAAGAAGATGATGGAGGACATGAATATGATGATGACGATGGGCGCGATGCCCGGTATGCCTGGGATGCCGGGAGCAGGAGGGGCAGGAGGGGGAATGGGAATGCCAGCGATGCCGGGAATGGATGGGATGCCGCCGGAGATGCAGGCGATGATGCAGCAGATGATGGCTTCGGGGATGGATCCGAGCCAGATGGATCCGTCGGCTATGTTTGCCGGGATGGCCGGGCAAGGTGCTGCTGGTGGCGCTGCGGCTGGGCAGGCAGGAGGTGCGGGATTCTCTGGCCAGCTGGGCTTTGGACAGGGCGGCCAGCAAGGAATGGGATATGGCTACGATCAAGGCATGGGAGGGGCGGGAGGCGGAGCAAGTAGAGGCGGTTTCAGAGGGGGCAGAGGAGGTAGAGGACACCGGAATTGGTAACGCATCGGAAGGCATCGTGCGGTCTAGGCGTCTTGGATGTACTTGTACTTTGGCGTTCGGACGTGGAGGAAAAGCGGATTTTCTGTGCCAGTTATACCACAAAACATTTTGACTGTGGAAAGTCATCTGTTACAGCTACACAATACGAGACTTTCGGTCCTGGGAAAGTGGCATTGTCGATTGTTTTCGAATGCATAAAACTTTCATAAGTCTTAGCCACATCCCAGTGCTAATCGGTCAACGAGTTTATACAGACTTCATCCTAGTGCCAGTCACTCAGCCATCCATTTTTAGTATGAGCTCTTCATCACAGTCATCATCATCTTGGTCATTAGAACTCTGGTAATGGGCTGGTGGTATCTGAGTCTCCGAGGCAGGATGGCTGGCTGGCATGTCAGTGTCTGGCTCATTGCTAGAGCACCTTAAGGCCAATTGGTAGCTGAGTGGTTGACAAGTCTTTGTACCGTGCTCAGTGACTGGACATTGATAATGGATTTATCAAAACCGTAGGCAGGCAGGATGCGGGTTAACAGCTCGGTCAGGATTTTGGTTGGATCCACTCAGGATTTTTGACCGAGCTGTCACCTCGCAGGATGCCCCGCAGATACTTTGATCGGTATAGCGCTTGTACTTTAACCTCTCTGCTTGATCGATCAAAGATCTTGTTCTGTCTGTTATTAATCTCGTCCCAGTCTTCCATCTTTTTAGTCTTTCACGCAGCCTCTCCCCTTATTCTTCTCTCTCATTCAGAGAGCGTCTGCATTCCATTTCTCAACTCCCACTCAAAATACACCTTCCAGCATAGAGTAGCCCAGCCCAACCAATACTACCTAGCTGCAAATAGCGCTGCTTGCGGACGGTACTCTGCAGCGAAGTGACAGCTCGTCTGCAGCGTTTCCATCTGCGACGAGAAGGAAGCCTGTGAGGATGCTTGGCAACGTCTGTTCTGGTTGACCATCGTCACAACGGACATCACAACCCGCGACGGACAAGGTCAACAAGCAACGACTGGTGCAAATAGCAACCAATGAGACTCCGCTCAGTGTCCTAATGTGCCCTCTGTGCCCTCTGGTGCAGTACAGAGGTGAGGTTGATGGGAATGGTGCTGCTCAGTTCTCCCGCACTTGCAGTTGAAGATGAGACACCGGCGAACGATAGGCGATACAGGTACAGATACACGTGGGGTAGTGGTGGCAGCAAGAAGGGAAGAAGGGAAGAAGGGAAGAAGGGAAGAAGGGAAGAAGACTTTCGATAAGATAGGTAACCACTCACACCCCACGCTGCATGCATCGTCGCCATCGAGTGGTGCTTGGCGCTGCAACGGTCGACTTGGGCGTTAATCGGGCACACACACCCCTCAGGAACAGCCCTCACCGCCGACCTGATACGGTAAGACGGGGCAGGCGTTCGTTATGTCCGCGTTATGTTTAGGATTTCAGGGTTTTCAGGTTTTCAGGGTGTCATGCATATGATCGGCGACGTCATCTACTCGAGTGGGACTTTGCATTAGCATTTCCATGTCGACTATGTATGTACTGCGGAATCATCATCAACATCGTCAACACCCGAATGTCGTTGTATACCTCGTCTCTCGTTTTCGACATGCCAGCGTTTACCCACAGCATCATTATTAGTGAAGCTCTTGCTTGTCCTGTCCACTCTGCATACAAGCACAACACAATACATATAGAGACCAGATGAGGGGTTACAGTTACATGTTATGCTCTGCTACTCGAACTCTCTCATGAACAACTCGGTGGATGGAGAGCTCAATCACTCAACAACTCATATCTCATCAACAGACCTCGAGCATCAACAACAGCAACTACCACTGTCACTACAGACATGCAGTCTCTAACTGCCAATCTCAACGACTCCACCGCAACCATCGAGCAACCACTGCAACGAACCAAGGCCATGTCTTCCAAATCCCCAAGCACCTCCACCCTCAAGCGCTCCGTGAGCAGCATGTCCGTCCTCCAACCCTCACACAACACCGCCTCACCAACCGACTTCAAGGCCTCCCTCTTCTCCATCATCACGCCCGCCCTTCGCATCTGCTTCGACTTCGCCTATAGCATCCAATACCTCCTCACCCTCACCGTCTCCTTCCTCCTCTCCCACGGCCTCTATGCCTCCAAGGCCATCGCCGTGAACTTCTACCACGCCTCGCGCATCTTTCTCGTCAACTTACAGCACACCTTGGTCTTCCTCTCCATCAACATCTTCTACGCCTCAGAAATCATCATCAGCAAGAGCCTCGAGATCCTAAGACTCCTCGCCATCAAGGGCACGCAGCACGGCAACACGATGCTGGCGCGGGGCATGGTGACGGCGGCCTTTGCGGCGAGGAATCTGTGGAAGCGCACCGAGAAGGCCAGGGCGAGGATCTTTTTTGAGTTTATGGTCTGGATCCTGCATCCGTCGCCGCTTATCATGCTGGTCTTCTGGCCGGGATGGATCTTCGTCTTCGGCGGATACGTTTATCTCTACTACTGTTGAGACACAGCCAAGGAGATTCGAGGAATATAGCCGGGATTGATGGAAAATTGGTCGGTACATTTGGCGATAAAGAGAGGCTCACACCCTCCCAACTTGCAGTTCTTCTCAGGACGAGGCTAGGGGTTGATTTTTGGAACTAATAAGCGTTATACTTATGATGTATCCAGCTCTGCGCTGCCGATCGAACAATAAGATGCAGATCAGAAGTTTTAAATGCCGAAGGCGTGATTGGAAAGCGTAGACTCTCTTGACTACGCAGCGAAATTGGGACGAAGAAACGTATATTTCACATGGTTAGAAGCTTCGGACTGTTCTCTGAGCGTGGTCTAGAATGGCTCGGGTATTGGCGGGGTGGAATCTGTGGCGGAGAGTCTGTTACCGGAGGTTCTTGTTTGGAAGGAATCATTGCAGACATCTGTACACGGCATTGAACGGGTGAGAGACTATATCCACGTCCTCTATTTGGGTATTTATCTAACGCAGTTACACGATCGCAGTACCCAACACCGCAGATCTGCTCTTCAGGGTCTTTGATGCGAGGCTATTTGGGTGGAGGGAGGCATTCTACCTCAGAGCATATCTCATGAGAAGAAGAAGGCATTCCCACCCGCATCCCGCTTCACTTCCTTCTGATAATCCTTCTCTGGATCAAACTCCTGCCACACGCTGGCAGGATAAATGTGCTTATTACGCTCATACCACCTGCGATCCACCACCTTCGTGAACGTCGGGTCATCATTCACGCCCTCTAAATCCTCAATCGGAGTCACGGCCCTTGCCTGCGGCTTCGATGATGGCCGGGAAAGAGGATTATAATCCTCCGGAATCTCATCCCCCGCCGTCCTCGGCTCCTCCTCAGACTCCGGCGGCGGCTGCGCGCTATAGTCGAACAGCAGCCGTTCGTTCGGTCCTAGCGTCCTGTTCATGATAAAGTAGTAGAAGTCATAGTGCTAGCACAATGTCAGCTTTTTCGATCCCATATTTTGATCGCATGCACAGTGCAGTAGACTCACCGGTGGAATGATAATCTCCCCCCTCACCATCATCAGATCATCCACCCCGACCTTCGCCCACTCCCTCCGCGCCCTCGCATCGCTCTTCCCCTTCTCCCCATCGACGCCCGCGCCCACCTCGGCGCCCACCTTCCGACTCCCGTCCAGGAACTTCCACACGAAATCGCCCTTCGTGACGTGGCACACGCCGCCGGGGATGTTGGAGCCGTCGTAGAAGACGAACGGGATCGCGAGCGCGCTGCCCTTGACGCGCTCCTGCAGCTGCAGGAACTCCTTGCGCAGCGTCTCGCGCGTCGCGGACTCGGCCAGCAGGGTGCGCTTCGTCAGCGGCTTGGGCACGACGCCGAGCGATGCGTTTGCCGCGAGTTTGCGCCTTGGAGCGCTGGTGGTGTCATTAGACGCGGGGGCTGGAGAGGCAGTCTGGGAGCGCGGATCGGAAGAGTTCTTGGGTGTCGGTTTGGAGGTTGACGCCTCGCTCTCTTCTCCGTCCTCTCCGTCATCAAGGCCGAAGCTCAACTTCGGCGTGCCGACCTTGCGTTTCTTCTTCCTCAGAGGCTCGGTGGGCGTTGCGGCGCTGTACTAAGAAATTAGCCCTGCTCCTCGCGCAACTCTGCAGTCCCGTCAGCGCTGTGTGAACTCACCCAGACGCGTTAGCAGGCGTGGCGGCGCCAGAGCCCGCTCTGCTGCCCAAGAGGGACTCCTGCGCATCGCGCTCCTTCTGCTCGAGGGCTTCGGCGCGGCGCTTGCGGAAGTCGGAGAGGTTGACTAGCCCGACGGTCTGGTGCGAGAGGATGTCCTCGGCGGTCTTGGTTTGCGACTTGAAGCGCGGGTTGGGTGTCGAGGCGCCAGAGGGGGGGTTGGACATGTTGGCGATTATGAGCGCATGTGGACAGGGAGCGAGACGGGAACTGAGCCAGTTGAAGATGTAGATAGCTGTCAGGTGGAAAGTCGTGGTTGATGGGTAGGAACACTTGACATGCGCAAGGCTGAGATGTGGCGGCAGGCTGGCTGGCGCTAGTGATTGGGGAAATCTAATTGGCACAGATCTCAATTACGGCAGAAAAGTATTCATATTTCAATCTCAAAAAGTACGATTCAAACAACATATAAGCACATCAAAAGTAAAGCAGAACGGATCAATAAAACCCCAAAAGGCTCCGAAAGAATAACTCGAAGATATCGTTTGATATATTATTGCAGCTTCTATAGCTGCTGTTCGGGTGGAGAGTGGCTGAGGAATGGGGAGACTGTCAGAGTGATTGGGACGATGACATTTGTAGTTGTGAGTTGCCAGCTTACCAAAGTGCCAAAGTCCAATAAAGTCCATCAAGCAAATTAAAAATATCTGAGGTAGATACATTAAATTTCATTGCTTCTATTAGTCGTAACACCATAATTCTACGTCTAGAGTTCTAAGTGTAGTGTTTTATCCACATATACACTCCAAGCCTACTTCTGAAGGACAATACCATACCTTTCGTAAGGGAAATTCTCCAATGAAACCAGATATTGAGCGAAGCCATCATGAAGCTCGCCAGTACCGTCTGCAACCACTCCATCTGCATCCGGAATCCGACCAGCCAAGACATGATCCTCTCTGCCCTTGAATTCTCCCTTCAATCCTGGATGGGGGCACCAGATGACTCTCATGCCAGCCCTCCTTCCTGCCTCAACGCCCGGCACAGAGTCTTCAAAGACCAAGCACTCTTGTGGTGTAATCTTTCTCTCCCCCTCTGGAAGAGTGGAGTTGACCATCTCCAGTGCAAGTAGATAGATATCCGGTGCTGGTTTGCCTCTTCCCTTTGCGATTCTGGGATCGTCTCCAAGTACTCTCCTCTGCTCCTCAAACACCGTAAACAAATGTCCCAGATGATCTGTCTTCAACTCGAAGTTGATTCTGTGCGAGCTCGTAGCCAGAGCCAGATGTACCTTCTCACCCTCCTTGGCGCCCTCTGGCTTCGCCGCATTCAAATTTGCGAGTAGTTCGACAACCCCCGGCAGCGGTGCGGAAGACGGGAACAGCTCACGCTGCAGCGCCGCTTGCTCGAGCGCGAACTGCTCCTGTGGGATCGACAGCTGTGCCCATTCGTGGAAGATGGCGGCGGCGGCTGGTCCGGGACGGCCTTGGAGCTGTGCCTTGATCGACCATGGCATTGGAGGACGGCCGTAGCGCGCCAGCATGGTGTTCACGCATTCGGTATACTTGTCTTCGGTATCGAGGAGAAGTCCATCCATGTCGAAGAGACATGCTCTGATGGGAGGGAGTCTGTGCCCGCAGTTAGCTTTCCGCCCGACGCTTCAAGGCTTCTAGGGCAGAGGGGTCTTGAACTTACTCAGTAGTGACGCTCATTGCCGCGGATATAGCGCGGAATCTTTCAACAAATGTGTGTATAGAATGTGTAGTCTATAGTCTAGTTGTATATGCCAAGTGAAGCAAGTGAATTGAGCGAGTGTGGGGGTTGTTGGATTGTGAAGTGCTGGAAGGCGAGCGGCGGTGAGTCCTTACTCCCCAGGTTACAGCACATGAGAAAATTAGACAGGGTTAGGGGGTCTGCGGGGCTACCCCGCATCCGCATTATGCGGTGCTGTTCCGCATTCCATGGGATTCACCACCATCAACCCCTCCTCAGATATTCCCCATCCTCCACAGACGATGACGTCGCGAACTGAGCGATTCGAACGGAAGGCGAATGCAAAGACTGCCCCGAAGGAGGAGGAAGAGCTTGTGCGATTTGAGCCCGAGGAAGAAGCTGTAGGCGATCGCTCTTTTGATCATCAGTTGCTGGGATGGAACTGACGACTCCTAGGCCCTTCTCAAAGAATCCCACGAGCACAAGGCGGTCGCGAATGAAAAGTTTGCTGCTGGAGAATATGGAGCCGCTATAGAGATATATGACAAGGCACTGGCATCGTGTCCGAACTACCTGTACTATGACCGCGCGGTGTTAAGGAGCAATGTGGCGGCGTGCCATCTGAAGCTCGAAGAATGGAAAGAGACAGCGAAGGCTGCAAGCGAATCGCTCAACGATCTCGATCAGCTTGATCCTACAAAGAAGAAGAAGAAGGATGCAGACAAATCTGAAAAGGGCAAGGGACAGGATGGGGAGAAGGTAGTGGAAGAGCCGGAGGAGGAGGAGGAGGAGGCGGATGAGGAGATCATTAGTGCTGGAGCAACGAATGCGGAAGATACGTCGGTAGCAGCGAAGAAGAAAGCAGATATAGAGCGCATTCGTTCGAAGGCTCTGCTGAGAAGGGCAAGGGCGAGGAGTGAGATGGGCGGCTGGTCAATACTTGCTGGAGCCGAAGAGGGTATGTACGATTGCCAATGTTGGGGAGATGCAGTGGCTAAAAGTGAATAGATTATAAAGAGCTTTCGAAAATGAGCAATTTATCACCCCAAGATCGTAAGGTAGTCCAGAGACAGCTGCTCCTGCTGCCACCACGAACGAAGGAGGCACAAGAGAAAGAGATGGCAGATATGATGGGGAAGCTCAAACAGCTTGGTAATGGCATGTTAAAGCCGTTCGGCTTATCGACGGACAACTTTCAGATGGTCAAAGATGAGAAGACAGGAGGATACAGCATGAACTTCAACCAAGGAGGCAAATAGAATAATATAATACACAAATCTCAATGTACAATGCTCTCAATGACTAGGTATCGTTATGCTAAACTACAGATGTGCCATTGGCGTTGCAATGGCTCTTCCTCTCTTTTCCTTTCGTCTCAATGCATCTTCTTCTGCAACTCCTGCGCCAGCAGCCGTGGCAAAAAGCGACTGGCCGAGGGTGTCCGCAAGGGTAAGCACTCTGGTGCTGACAGTTGCGCCGTCGCGTCTGTTTTTGCCTTCTCTTCTGGACAGAGCAATCTTCTCGATGTAGTCCCATAATCTGCCCTCTGCAGCAATTTTACCCGTCTTTGGATCACGATGAGGGGTCCATTCTGGAGCAAGCTTCATCTTTGGTTGGGCCTTTGCTACTCGGCTTTTAGCTACGAGAATGATACCTTCTTCGTCAAAGCGCTGATAGGCGTTCTTGAGAGTCTCTTTGTTCACAGCTTCAAAATAGGATAGATCTCCTTGGTGATATAATGTTTTGCCGAGCTGCAGCTTTATTAGCGTTGATCATAATTTTTCATCGGTGAAACTTACGAGTTGAGCGCTATTCTGGGCCTTAGGAACATCAATCCAAACATCATCTGGACGGCCAAGTGATGGTGTTAAACCCATTAATGATACTGCACCTAGCCAACTGGCTTCGATAAATGGCCATATCAGGAAACAATAGAAGTCGAAATTCTCCCGACCAGCAGCACGCTCCCTATCGGAGAGTCCTACTTCCTTGATGCTACCTTCATTGTCCCGTATGATTTCGATGACCTTATCTGACTCTAGGCCACGTAGGGTGTTCTCAATATTTTGAGCCAGGCCTTCTGTTGGATAAATAAACTCGCCCCTGAAGAGCTGTGACAAGAAGAGGACTTGGTCGCGAAGATCATTGAAGGAGATTCGCTGATCGACACTCAGTCCGCCACGCTTGACTCGGGTATATATGCTGGCACAGAGAAGCGCTTCTGATATGAAAAGATGAATTGTCATGTTGCGGTAAAAGGAGAGGTGGAATCTGTCCACAGCATAATATGTCGGCTCAGGTAGCCCTTCGACAAGACCGACAAGGTCTTTGCCTAAGACATCCAGTCCGCGATCAATGACAGCAGAAGTGGGAGCACCGCCAAAGTGCGCAACACGACCACCCTTTGCTCGCACTCTATCCCTAAGCCATTCAACTCTTCGGTTCAGCTCAGCCTTGCCTACACCTCTTCCGCGAAGTGTAAGCAAAACAGTGCCGATCAGAGCCGTTGGCATGACGACAGAAACAGCGTTGATGTCCGACAGAACTTTGTAGCCCATAGTCCTCAAGATCCTTTGGCGAACCGCTGGATCATCGGCCGCCTTTGATCCAATCTGCTGCGGTATGCTGGTGTTACGACCCAATTGTTCCTGAATGAAGCCCCTTAGACTCCACGGCTCATGGAATCGTACGTCCACTCTTCCAAGTTTCAAGGATAATACTGAAGATGCCGACAAGAAATCTGCAAGGTTCTCCTTTTTCTTGGGCATGCCAAGCAGTTCCCCCACATATCCCTCAGTTTCAATAACTTTATCATACTGCGTGCTGACCGGGCATATTATTGTGTCTTCGACACGCCCTGATAAAATGCTGTCAAGAATGAAGCTCAAGATACCAAACTTAGGCGCTAGGAGCTTTCCTGTCCGCGAACGGCCGCCTTCAATGAAACACTCAAAATTGAAGCCGCCTTGGAGAAGGGTATCAATGTATGACTGCACAAGCGTTGTGTAGAGAATATCGTCCCCGAAACTACGGCGAATGTACATAGCACCTACAGAAATTAGATTAGTTCCTGGTCGCATGGATGGCTATAGAGGTTGCACACCAGCATGTTGTAAGAAAGTACCGACGACTGGGAAATTTAGATTATCTCCTGCTACGACTGTTGGCAGCGCCAAGCCGAGCCGATAGCAAATGAGCTGCAAAGATACGTAGTCCACATGGGATCGATGGCATGGCAAGAAAATGATGCTCTGCTTCTTCTTCTCAGCTTCCTTGGCGACCTTACTTAGACGTAAGACTTCCTCGCTGGAAACATGAATGCCTATACGCGTCAATTTTTTGTACAATTATCATGTGTGGATGGGCTCGTAAAATAGCCAGTCAGCTCTACTCACTCACCTTGATGATATGCCCGCGTCAACAATTCTGTACATAGATAGTATGCGCCTCGAATAAAAGTATTGCTCTCCATCTTGCAAATCATGTCATCCGTCATTTTCTCTGCCACCTGTTGTAAACTTTGTTCAATTGCGCTCTGTCGCGCAACCCTTTTGCTCTCGAACATCCGATCATCTCTGTTCAGCAGTCCCTCCTTCTCTTCGACCGCGACGCGCTTCGAAGCCAGCTCAGAGATACGCCTCTGGAGGATAGGAGTTGACATCACGGCGGCCTTCATGTTCTCGCTGAAACCAGAATAGAAGATGGGCTGCCCTATGGGGCTGTCGTAGGAACGCCATCCTGAGCCAGATATGTGGAGGGAAACTTCGCGCAGGAATCTAATGCGCGACGTTAGACATTATTTCCATGTAAGATGGACCGGAGGGGAATATACTCAAGGGGCGCAGTTCTAAACCTCCCAGCATGCGTTAAAAGCACCTGCTCGCCCTCAATACGCTGTTTTTCTGGCGGCGCAATATAGCCACTGGGATGTAGGGTAACTTTGTCGCCAAAGATCTCCAAATCTGGTGCTGAAGTCTGTTGGGACTCTGATTCATGGGACTTGGCCATTGCGGATCTGAGGATTCGGGCCTCACATGCAAAGCCAGGGTAATGTCATCAAGGAGTAAGAGTTATCATAACATGTTATTGACGCCGAATATCTTTGAGGATTAGAAGCGATTACTGGAGGGCCCAAGTTCGTGAGTTTCCTACGGCCCGCATGCTTTCTCCACGAAGAGGACATTCCCCGGACCCCACACTTTTTAGACCGGCGCGAGCCGAATGGCCGAGCAATTATTGAGTGAGGTGCTTGCGCCGGCGCACGCGAAACCTCCCAAAGGTTGTCCGATTGTCGACACCACCCACCTGCGCGCTCAGCAGTCTCCCGCTCAACGAAGCCCAATCCTCAACAATTCTCCTACGCCTTGCTGGACATTTGGGGGCCTCTCTCCGGCGGCGCCATGGCGACCACATCCTCGTCGTCGAATACGCATATTGCGACACATCTCCTGTCGCTCGCCCATCCTCCCACGACGGCCTCGCGCATCTTCACTGAAAAAGTCAAGCTCCGCCCCCTGCACCTGAAGCCCGGCGAGAACCCCACACCCGACGCTCGCGCATATCGACGCACACTACGACTGCAGGCTGCATCTAAGCTCAAGAAGAAGCGCAAGCCGCAGCCTTTGACCGCGGCTGAGAAGCGCGCTACCGGACTACATGCGATTCCAAAGGAACAGCAGAAGTATGCGATATTCGAGCCGTTGCATCGGCTATGGATAGGCTATATGCATGAGATCTTAGGCCCAGGACGACCGGTTACAGGAACGGTGGCAGCGAAACTGGCGAGTGCGGATTACCATGGGGCATTAGTCGAGGTCTCGAGGAGTCGATGTGCCAGTCGTGTTGGAGTGAAGGGAATTGTGGTCAAAGATACCAAGTTTACCTTCGAAGTCATTACGGAAGCGAACGAGATGAAGGTGCTGCCAAAAGAGCATACGGTGTTCAGATTCGAAGTCCCAGAGCCTCTGACGGAGGAGAAAATGGACGAAGACCACGAAGAGAAGGAGACAAGAAAGAGCCTGGCTTTTGAAATACACGGAGATCAGTTTCAGCATCGTGCGGTGGATCGGGCGAACAAGAAGTTCAAGCAGCACTTCTTGCCGGATCTTTGAGCACTTCAAAATACCAAGGACAGCTATAATCGGGAAAATCTGGTACGAATGAGGGTCCTACTCCTGCCTGCGGCAATGCAGTTCCATTTGGTGTTGGAGGCTGGCTATCATCTGAAGATGCTGCCTAAACAGTCACTTCATGAGGTTCGCCCGAGGTGAAGCATATTTCTATTTCTAGCAGTGCTTTCAGAATGAAGCATTAGCTGGAAGACCCAGAAGGTATATAGCTTCGCTCTTTGGCAAAGTGCTGGTTAGAATGCTCTGTAGCTGCTGCACCAAGGCAGCGAAAGTGGAGAAGATGAAGTATGATATGCATGGTGCTGTCTATAAGACTATAGACAACGAAGCATTCACAAGAGAACAGATCGCCGCAGAGGACCTGACAGTTACAGTGGGCAGGACAGCTGTTGATGGTCATATCCTCTGACTTTGTCTCGTCTTGCCATTCGGAACTGGCGTGGACGATACTGCTCAAGATTGCCCTGGGCACCTGGGCGAATATTGACCTATCATTGCACAGTAGAATAGGCCAAAAATCCAAATGGTTTGTGTGATATTGTTATATAATATAACCTGCATAGCCTTAGAATGAAAGCAATCTAGATGTGCATGCATGTAGATGTGTATTCATACTACTTTTCGAGCTTGGCCAGCCAGTTGAGCAGGGCATATGTATATTGTGATGCACAGACGCCCACCGTACTGGGTAGTTGACCATGGAACCACGTTAATTATCTTCTACGCGTCTATGTGAGCATATAAACGACGTAATAGACTTCAATGCAGACAATAGATCTTACCCATCATCATGATTTTCCCAATCGCAACGCGGGCCCAAGCTGTTACGTTGAAGAATTGCGGCTACAGCTGGGAGAACATCGAGAAGCAGACAGGAGTCGGAAGGACCCAGCTGCGATATATTATCAGAGAAGCCAAAAAGCGCGGCTACGACCCTGAGAAGAGCCTCGCGCTGAAAGACGAGTACTTCCACGACGGATACCGCACCGGAAGGCCACTGAAACTCTCCGAAGAGCAGGTGCAGGCGCTGATTGCCGCGTCCAAAACGAAGGAAGGCGCGCGGCGAAAGACGAACGCGCAACTGGCGAAGGAGTTCGGTGTCTCTGAAAGAACCGTTCGGAGGTTCAAGGAGGTGCAGGGAGAATACAAAAGGCCTGCCTATCGGCCGCAGCGAAAAGATTTTCCTGCTACAATTGCTCAGGCGAGAGCTTCAACAGGAGAGGCAGAGGCAGAGGCAGAGGCACAAGCACAAGCACAATCACAGACACAGTCACAGGCAGACGCAGACGCAGACGCCGATGGAGATTTGTCCATGGTGTCAAGGCCAAGCGCTGAGGAACCGAGCACATTTGAAGACGCATTATTAGAGCAGTTGCGCAAGGCGGCAACGACGGGTATTGAATACGGAGAGGCCAATTCGCCTTCGATCAGTCAAATTCCTTCACAAGAATAGGCGCCGGAATCCACTCTCACTCTGTGCTTCCAGACGAGACTCCTCAAAAGACCTCAAAAGACCCCAAAAGACGCCCGACGCGCTTGAACGCGGTCGATGTCCTACGGCTCGCCACACGACCAGCAGCGCAAGTTATATCTGAATAAATGCCAAGGCAGCCTTCATCCATCAACAACACTGCGACTCTCTCATTATCCATCAATTGCACAGTATGCATATCCAACGAAAGCAGGAAAGAGTAAAGTTTTCTAGAAAACGATGAGAACTTGAGGAATGTTGAAAATTATTTCGTCATTATTGAAGCTAAGATCATGCATGCAAGATCATCGACATTATTGAATGGCACGGTACATCTTTCGAGTTCTATCTCGAAACATCCGATTGAATAGTAGTGAAAACGTCGAGCAGGCTAGATTGGTGTCTTTGTGCTCTCAAGTACATTCCAATGGCCAGGACGCTCCCATGGCTCCAGAGGGGTGCTGGCCAAGGTCATCCAAGCCCCCACAGTTCAACTTCATCTCGAACGAAAAGGCGGCGACCAGTTTTAGATAGTTCAGATGTTGAGCGTCCCTCGGAGCGCGAGAATCGCAAGGGGGGAACTCAAGCAATTCCAGGTTAGATCTGCCGTTTATCCTCACTAATGGGCGCATAACTGACGAGAACAGCACGTGAAGCGTCGACGTCTCCACCCGCTGAGCCACCTGGAGAAGAGTATGTCTTCCAACGATGTTGATGTTTCGTTTTATATGTATACTGAAGCTTACACGTTATAGGTTTATGGTCGATGGGTTTGATAATGATGATCACTATCGTATGGTCGAGGACGAATTCTTAGATATTGCCAAGGAGTTTACACAGCATCTCCATGCCGCTGAATATCAGCGACTGAAGAAGGCAGCAAGGGCGCAGAATGAAACTACAATAAGTTCCATCTCGAGACCCGTCAGCATCATGATGCCTGATCAGACGAGACGGAAGGTCGAGAGCATCGCGAGGGCAAAGAAACAAGCAAGCGCGATTCAGTCACTTCGACGAGATAGATCTCGAGATTCTGGAGATGACTCAGATGAAGCTCAAGGCCCTTGGCTGGGAACGGCACTTCAGGGGCTCATGGAGAAGCCAAGAGCAGAAACTTCGTCATTAACAGATATTTCGGGGGTGACGGGTTCCTCAAAAGCTGCTGCTGGCTACAAAGGCTCTGCGATAGGTCGGATGGAGACTTATGATATACTACCTCTCAAGAAGCCTGATGCAATGAATCTGGATTTTTCAAGAGACTCCACTTGCAACGTTGGAGAAACGGAGACTGAAGATGAGGACGAGGACGAGGACGATGACCTTGACGCGGTTCCAGTCGATATGCAAAAAATGGCTCCGGTCCAACAAAATGCACGAGTATCTTCTTCTGTGCCAAGACCAGTTCCACATAAAGCATCCATCAAGCCTGAACAGCGAGAACCCCCGACTGCCCAGCAAGAGCTCGATACTCTTGGCAGGATATCCGCAGACAGCCTAGCACGTATTGCCAAAAGGCGAGAACAAGCACGGCTAAAACGCCTCAAAGACGAAGAAGATGCTCGAACCAGGAAGAGGGACCCGCACTCGGATGTTATCCCAACATTCCTATGAATCATGATCGATCATTAACGAAGATTGAATTTGAGCAAACATTCTCTCTCGAGCATTTGAGGATACTCCACGGCGGGAATGTTGGAAATGAAGTGGGAATATACAAATTATTATTGCTACGCTTGATTTCGCTATGACTATTTATTCCTCAAAGGGAGACGCTTATTCCTCGAAGGGAGTCTCAAACGGCACTTCTGCTTGCGGTTGAATTCTAGCAAGATGGCGGCGCTGTCCATCCTTCCAATCCAGAAGGGCTGAGTGGAGGGTGACTCTGTTATCCCAGACAACGACGGTTCTCTCAGCCCACTTAACACGGGCCTGGAAGTCAGCTCCGTAGGCGATATGGTCGTAAAGAAACTTGAGAAGGTTATCGGACTCCTCCTTCTTGTATCCGACGATTTCACGAGTGACTGTCATGAATTAGCACTGCTGGTCATATGGAAGAAAGACCATTGCACATACATTGAGGGTTGATATATAGTGCCTTCTCTCCGGTAACTGGATGAGTTCTGACGATAGGATGCTCAGTGATGATTGGCTCTCTTCTTACAATACTTCCACGAGATCTTGATGCCTCGACCTGCTCAACGCCGGAGTGTGTCGCCTTGAGACCATGCAATCTCTTCTGGAACTCTGGGCTCAAACGACTGTATGCCTCCACTTGATTGACGAAAATAGTGTCACCTCCAGTCTCTGGCTTATCGAGGATATAAAGGAATGTGGTTCCCGGAGGCTGCTGCTCGTACGAGACATCAGAATGCCATGCGACGGAGGATGTTCTGTTTTGGAAGAAAGTCGATGCAGTCTTATCACCAGCGCCGCGATGGACCAAGTGGATCTCTGGGAATCCCTCGGGAGACCCTGAGGTTGGGTGGATGTGATGACGACCGAAATACCCTCCGAACTCAAGAGCTTTCTCAATGGGAAGGTCTGCGAAGTCCTGATCGCGGAATGCAACGACCTTGCGCTCTGCGACAAAACGGGCGAGCTCATCCTTGCCAGCGTCGGTCAAAGTGCTGAGTTGGATGCCGGTCACTTCAGAACCGATGGTAGGGGTGAGGTCAACGACCGAGGTGCCTTCTGGCAGAAGGTTCTTGAAGCTGAGATCTGCGTCCTTTCCATGCTCGTAATGCTCGAAAGGTGTCAGAGGGGGGTATTTTTGCTCTGGGTTCCAGGTTGGGAGATAGTTTTGGTACTAATTGAGGGGCCAGCGTCAGCAAGTTCTGCAAATATCGATGCAGGATAGGGAGCAAATTGGGGTGGGACATACCTGGGCAGCTGTTAGGCCATCCTTGCCCTTCAACTCAGCCTCCTTATCATAGTAGGACGTTGCCAGTTCCTTGTATGCTCCAACGTGGGATAATGGCTTCTTGACGGGGCGGCTAGGAAGCTCAGCCCTATTCTCGGTCGCTGATGGAGCCATTATTGGTAATAGTGATAAGTGACGGAAAAGACCTTGGAGGGAACGGAGGAGGATTGAATGACTTCAGGAAGGTTTACCAAAAGTATCATTGGGGTCGGAATATGGCATTCATATATCTTGCCCCTCATCCTCACGTGTCGGTGCCCGGCGATATTGCGCTCTTCATGGCACGTATTGCGTCTTTCAGGACGTTGCCGATTCCTGGCGGGGCAGTGGCATGGTGCAGCTGTCGGTGATCTATAGTTGCCTGACTCCGACTGGGTGCTGTGGGGGAGGGCGAGCTATAAGCCCCATGAAGAAAGGTCAGAATCAACAGTAATCAGATAACCAATGATTAAGAGATGATACGGAAATATGCTGCCCTTAGCAACGCTGGTCAAGCCGCGAGAGGCGTTTGTCTCGTGTTTAAAGGGTGGCATAAATTGCGGGGGAAGCTGTCGATATGGCGTAATCCGGACAGAATATCACGAATATCACACGAATATCACATTGGATAGATAGCAAGCACAGACAGGTTGCATTTTAGAACAATGAAAATTTCGAGCATCGAAAGTTCGAAACTCGTCAGATAATATCATTATAATCCCGAATGAGATTCCTAATATCGAAAGATAAAGAAAGATCTCTATGACTTGTATACATCCCTCAAAATGAGAACAAGACGGATGAACGAAGTGTAGAGTCTTACCCCTTTCTTAATTCTCAGTTCTGCACGTGACTTCTTAAATTCTTTCAAATCCATGGCCTGGATCTGCTGTCACGTGATCCCACGAAACTCAAAATTCCAAAAGCCTCACAGAGAAATCGACTGTCCCTAATAATTAAGAAATCAAAGACGCGCATGCGCTGGGAGATCATAGATCATACAGACGCCGATGGAGAGATTCTGTCGTCTGCATTAATAAGCGACCTTGATAAACGACTGCCATCTTGGTCTCCTTCGGCTACCGTGTGTAATCTGCAATCGCGGGGCAAATTCTGTGGACTGGAACTTTTTATCTCGAACCTTGAACTTTCCCATCACCACAAACCCCGCACACATTTTCTCCAGGACAGTTCAAAATGGCGTCCATGGATATTGATACCCCCATTTCTATCGCGCCCTCTGCGCACGCTCCGCAGACAGCGGCAACGTAAGAATAGTCCAAGAACTCTCTGTGCGGTCAGATCATGCTAACGGGTCCAGTATTCTGTGTTGTAATTGTGGTGCACCTATCGACGGAACATCCTCCGCCAACGCCTTATGTTATGACTGTGTCAAACTCACCATCGATGTGTCTCAAGGCATTCAGCGAGAAGCCACCCTCCATTGGTGCCGCGACTGCGAGAGGTGGTTGCAAGCCCAGTCGACGTACGTCGTTGCCGCGCCCGAATCGAGAGAGTTGCTGGCACTGTGCCTGAAGAAGCTGCGTGGTCTGCACAAAGTCAGGATTATCGATGCGAGCTTTATTTGGACAGAACCGCATTCTCGCAGAGTCAAAGTCAAGCTCACGATCCAGGACTCTGTCTCGGAGGGAGTCGTTCTACAACAGTCATTCGAGGTCGAATACGTCGTTGCCTACCAACAATGCCCAGATTGTGCCAAGTCCTATACAGCAAACACATGGCGAGCGTGCGTACAAGTCAGACAAAAGGTGACACACAAGCGGACTTTTCTGTACCTGGAGCAGCTTATCCTCAAGCATGGAGCACACAAGGATGCCATCAACATCAAAGAAGTCAAGGATGGTCTCGACTTTTACTTTGCCGCAAGGAACCAGGCCACAGCTTTCGTCGACTTCCTTACATCTGTTGCACCAGTTAAGTCTCAGAAGAGTCATGAGCTGATCTCCGTCGATATCCACACGTCTACGAAGTCGTACAAATTCTCGTACTCCGTCGAGCTGGTGCCTATCTGCAAGGATGATCTGGTAGCACTGCCCATCAAGTTAGCACAACAAATCGGGAACATCAACCCTATAGCACTCTGTCACCGTGTCGGAACGGCCATTAATCTCATCGACCCCAGCACATTACAGACTTGCGATGTCAGCTCACCTATCTATTGGCGTGCACCATTCACAAACCTTGCAGACGTTAAGGAGCTTGTTGAATTCATTGTTCTGGATATCGAGTTAACAGGGGTTGAGAATGGCCGCTGGGCGCTTGCAGAGGTCACTGTTGCGCGAGCATCAGATCTTGGACAAAATAACAAGACCTTCTTCACAAGAACTCATCTCGGTAACGTTCTGCATCCTGGAGATTCGGTCATGGGCTACGTCCTTTGCGAGACAAATTTCAACAACCCCCAGTACGATGCTCTAGAGAACTCGAGGTCGTACTCGTCGCTGATACCAGATGTGATGTTGGTCAAGAAGTTCTACGCAAGGAAGAAGAAGACAAAGGCCCGCAACTGGCAGCTCAAACGCATGAACAAGGACGATGGCGACTTGTTGCCGAAGAAGGGAGACCAAGAAAAGATGGATAAAGACTACGAGATGTTCTTGCGTGACGTTGAAGAGGACACTGAGCTCAGACAGACTCTTGCTCTATACAAGGCTCAGCAAGCCAAGAAGGACGCAGATGCCATGAGCATGACAGAGACCTCGGACGGAGAGGATGACGAGGTGCCAAAAATAGACATGGAGGACCTCCTTGACGAGTTTGATGAGATGCAGCTTCATGACCAGGTCCAGCAGTAAGGGGGGATCTTCATCGTAGCATGGCGTTTGGGATCATCATGAGGAGTTCATGGACTGGCCAGGTTAATGTGATATGGCTGGAAAAAGTTACCCATCTTAGTCACTTAACGAGCAGCGTGACCTCATGACATTGCATAGAATGATATAGACTTTATGTCAACCCGGACTTTGATTTCGTGATATAATGCTTTCCATGTACCCTGATGTGGCCATTTGTACTCCTTACAACGCTATGCCACCTTTTGCTTAGAAGATCTTGCTCAATACCTGCTGTACACTTTCCGGCTGATCGCCCACCTTCCTCTTCGGTGCCGTCGCTGTCTGCTTGAACTGCCTCGCTCTCTCCCCGCCCCTCTTCACCTTCTCCGGCTTAGCACCACCCTCACCGGCGGATATATTGACCTCCTCCTTCGCCCTCTTCGCCGCCTTCTTTGCCTCCATCCCCTCCAACATCTTCGCCCTCTCCACATTAAGCACGAACTCCTTATTCTCCCTCGTCGTCTTGCTAATCTCCGCCCTCATCCTGCCGGCCCTCTCCGCATTCTCCGCCGCAATCTGCTGCGTCAGGTTATTCCACTTGAAGCCCTTCAGATACAGCAGGTTCCACACATCGTCGTGGTAGTAGGTGCCCTTCTTCCCCCCGATGATCTGCGCGTTGAGCAGCTCGCATGCCTTCTTGGCGTCGGACTTGTTGACGAACTCCACCCAGCCGTCAGTGAAGGAGCGCTTCTTGTTGCCGCCCGCGCGCACGCGGCGCGTGTGCGACGCCGGGTCCTCGGGCGTCATGAAGATGCGGTTGATGGCGCCGAAGGGCTCGAGGAGCGAGCGTAGCTTCTGCGGCTTCATGAATGGCGGGATGCGCGAGAGGTACACGACGCCGGAGCGCTTGATGGCCGCGTCGGTTGCGATGAGGTTCTTCTTGGTGAGAGGCCTCGAGATGCCCGGGAGATCGCCGACGGTGCGTGACCGCTTAGACGTCTTCGCTGAGGCGGCGTCTGCATCTTCGTCTTGCTCGTCTTTTTCGTTGGCGTTTGTGGATTTCGACGGCTTGGTGTCTAATGCCTCCTCCTTGAGATCGTCCTCCGCGTCGCTGACATCGCTGTCGACCTTCCGCCTCTTCTGATTCCTCCCTCCCTTTCTCAAATCCTCCGCCTCGGAGTTGTATCCATCACTGCCCCTATCATCATCACTCGCATCCGCCTCAAGGAACTCATTGTGCTTTCTTGTCGCCATTTTTCGTTGTACTTTTTCTATATTTGCTGTCGTCGCCGATTAGGATACAAAATTACTGATAGCCGGACAAAAAGTCGGCCCGCGCTTGCGATAAAGGCGCTTTGGCAGAGCGCTAATGACGCACTGTCCGATAAGCCCCTCCTTGGATACGGAAATTGGGGACCGAGAAGGCTCATAAGCCCATTTCCCTCCGTCACAAGTGGTCATACCGTATAGAGGTCTCGATATATCACGGAGTTGCTCTTTCACTTTTTGAGTTCCTCATTCATTTTGCACTCTTCATATCATACCATAGCATATCCTCGAAATGTCGGTGGAAGTTCTCACCACTATCTCCCCAACCACCAATAAGGGTATCATAACCCGCAATGGAGCTACAACGCAAGAGCTCGAGCAGATCGCCAACGTCGCCGCGGAGAAATTCAAGACATGGAGCAAGACTACGCTCTCAGAACGCCAAAAGATCGTGAAGAAAGCCCTGGAGATCCTGAATTCGAAGCAAGAGGAATATGCAAAGGAGCTTACTGAGCAGATGGGGCGTCCTATCGCCTATACCGCCAAAGAGATAGCCACGGCTGTTAAGAGAGGCGAATACCTCGTCAAGATCTCCGGAGAGGCATTGGCAGATACACCAGGCGAGGCTGAGGCCGGATTCACCAGATTCATCCGCAAGGCGCCTGTTGGGCCAGCTCTCATCCTCTTCGCGTGGAATGTACGTGCTCTCGCTTTCATTTCCATCTCCACCGAGCAGCTAGCTAATCTCGACGCCGATAGTATCCCTACCTCATCCTCGTCAACTCCCTGATCCCCGCTCTCCTGGCCGGCAACACAGTGATTCTCAAGCCCTCGCCCCAGACCCCCACAATCGTCGAGAACATCGCCTCCATCTTCGCCCAAGCCGGCCTCCCAGACAGCGTCATCCAATACTTCCACTCCGGCTCCCCCGTCGTAATCGAGAGCATCGTGCGCAACCCCGCGGTCGCCCTGGTCGCCTTCACCGGCTCCGTCGCCGGCGGCCTGGCCGTCCAGAAAGCAGCCGCCGACCGCATCGTCCGCGTCGGTCTCGAGCTCGGCGGCAAGGATCCCGCATACGTCCGGGGCGACGTCGACGTCGCGTGGGCGGCAGAGGAGATCGTGGACGGCGCCGTCTTCAACTCCGGACAGAGCTGCTGCAGCATCGAGCGCGTGTACGTCGCCGCGAGCATCCATGACAAGTTCATCGAGGAGGTGCAGAGGGTGCTCGCGAACTACAGGCTGGGCGATCCGTTCGACAAGAGCACGCACGTCGGGCCGGTGATCAGCAGGCGGTCGAAGGAGGCCATCGAGGCGCACATTGCCGACGCGCTGCAGAAGGGGGCGAAGGACGTCACGCCGGCGAACGAGACGTTCGCGAATCCCCCGGCGGCGGGCAATTTCGTGGCGCCGACGCTGCTGGTCGGCGTGGACCACGGCATGGCGGTGATGACGGAGGAGACCTTCGGGCCCGTCATCCCCGTGATGCGGGTCGCGAGCGACGAGGAGGCGGTGCGGCTGATGAACGATAGCGAGTTCGGGCTCACGGCGAGCATCTGGACCAGCGACGTGGCGAGGGGGAGGGAGATCGCCGAGGCGGTCGAGGCGGGCACGGTGTTTGTGAACCGCTGCGACTTCCCGAGCCCGGACCTGGCGTGGACGGGCTGGAAGAACTCGGGCTTGGGGGTCACGTTGAGCAGGTTTGGGTTCGACCAGTTCGTGAGGCTGAAGAGCTTTCATGTTAAGGAGTATCCGAAATAGATGGAGAGACCGGAGGGGAGGGAGGGGAGGGATAGATAAAATAGTAGATTAATGGATAGTATTTGGCGACTCCATTTGAGGAGTATGCGCACGGTATAAATTGAGGGTCTAGATGTTCTGCTGCTCTCTAGTTGATCCAGGACCCGTAATCGAAGGAATCCTCGTGCCTTAACCCCTCCATCTCGCCCTTGACACCGAGGAGCTTCACAGCCCCATCGTGCGAGGCGCTCCACTCCCTCAAGAAGCCATTCACCCTCGCCAACGTCTCCTCATCGTCCCTGATCAGCAGCGCAACGGCATCGTACCCCCCCGCGCCCGGCACCACGCCGCCCACGACCCCCTCCACGGCCCCCAGCGCATCAAGCAACTCCGTCTGCGCCTGCGGCTCAATCGGGACGCCGGACTCGCCCCCCATCTCGCGAATCAGGCCTCTAATCGCGGCGAAGGCCGCGCGGATGGCGCCCTCATCGCCGCTGGCCAGCGCGGCCGCCAGGCCCTCGTTCGCCGCCTGCAGCGACGCCCAGATGCGGGCGGCGGCGGGAGGGGAGGCCTTGCGCCAGGCGAGGACCTGCTTCACCATGCCGACGGTCTGCGAGCCGCAGTCGACGTCGCACATGACGAGGGCGTAGCCCGACGGCAGCGCGGCGGGGTCCTTGGCGATCTGCGTGTCCCAGTGCACGGCGCCGTCGACGACGGCCTTGAGGCGCGCGGCGAAGCCGTCGCTACCGGGCCCCGAGGCGTCGCTGATGGACGACAGCACGGAGGGCGAGAAGCGGCGGTAGAGACAGGAGCCGTAGACGGCGGCGGCGACGTCGAAGCCCGAGCCGACCTTGCCCTGGGCGGCGCAGTGGGCGGCTTGGGAGAGGTTGTGGAGGAGGGGGAGGGGCGGGGTGGGGACGAAGGAGGTCAGGAGGGAGGAGGTGAGGGCGGTGGTGAGGGCGGCGGAGGAGCCGAGGCCGGTCTTGTGGGCGGCGGAGAGGCGGACGGAGAAGTTCTGGAAGGGGGATGGGGTGCTGGAGGTGGTGGTGGAGGAGGAGGAGGATGACTGGGAGTAGTAATCGTTGTCGGCGAGGATGGTGATGTGAAGGGAGGGAAGGGTGGGGGGAGTGGGGAGGGTGGTGAGGTAGGTGAGGGCGTAGGCTAGGGCGGTTTCGACGAAAGGGTTGCGGGAGCCGGCGGGACTGGGAGGGTGTCAGTCAGGCAATGGCAATGACAGGACCATGATAATGACAATGACAAGAATGACAGAAGAAGGGTGATGCGAAATTGCTTGCATGGATACTCAAATGAGAAAGTAAGAAAGGATGTAATAAATGACAGACATACCTCTCCAATTGTGTAATCTCGACGCCTCTACCATCGGGCAGAATCTTGTGGGCATATCGCCATTCGGCGTCGATGAACTGGGGACTGTGGACGACTATGACAGGGCGTTGAGGAGCAGCAGCAGCAGGTTGAGATGTTCGTTGGACGACGACATGGATGCGTGCGCTGAGGCCGAAGACGAGGCCTGTGTGGTCTCTGTCGAGCACGAGGTATCCGCCGGCCAGCAGCACCTTGCCGGGAGCTGAGACGGCGGAGGGCTTTGGATGGCTCATGATATATGGGCTGAAGAGGGATATGTTTTTATTTTTTATATTTTTTTTATATTTTTGTGAAGATTGTCAGGGCGAGTTGTGGTTGATTTGACGAGGAATAATGATGATGATGATGATGATGATGGAAGGGAGGAGGAGAAGGCTGAGACGAGGCTGAGAGGTGTCAGAGGCTGAGACTACTGGGGATCTACGCCTACGCGCTAGTCTATTTTCGTTTGCGGGGAAAAGGGGAAGGGAAAAGGGGAAAGGTTGGGGTGTGAGTTGGAGAGTCATGTGATGTGGGTGAGTGGACTTGCACTCCTGTCTGTCTGTCTCCTTTAGCGGCTTAGCGCGGAAGGGGAAGGGGAAGGGAAAGGCTCGCTTAGCAAATTGGGTAGTCATGTGATGTGATACAATTTCTTTTCTCTTCTTCTCATGTGATATGACATACGGACGGTATGATCTATCTTCTCTTCCCCCCTTTCGCCTTCTCGCTTCCATTGCGAGTCATGTGATGTGATTTATCTTCATCGTTAAATCCTCCCCTCTCCTCTCTTCTCTTTCCCTTCCCTCTCGAGTCATGTGATGTGATTTATCTTCCCCCTCCCTCCACACCATCGTTAAATCCTCCCCTCTCCTCTCTTGTCTTCCCTTCCCTCTCGAGTCGTGTCATGTGACTTATCTTCCCTTCTCTTATCCTCCATCAACACAATCATTAAATCCCCCCCTTCGTCATGTGATGTGACTTCTCTTGCCTTCTCTTCCCTTCTCTTCCCTTCTCTTCCCTTGTCTTCCGTCGATGCCGATTCCCCGGACGAGCTTAAAAGCCGATGTGGGGAATGACGTCGTTGTCCACTCTTCGTGTGGGTATTATTTCACTATTACTCCGTACTATTTCATTTCTTCAGCCCTTTCCCCAATTCCAGCCAATTAAATAAATGCTGAATTAGGTCGATTGGATGGATTCTTTTCCTTCTTCTCCCTCTTCTCCTGGGATTCCCCCCCCTTGCCCAGGCTGCCATTCTACTGCCATTCTACTGCCATTCTGACTCCTCGGACCAATGGCCACTACAAGATAAGTCCGGTTCTATTTCGCGACAACCCGACAACCCGACACATTCTCTCGGTGCAGGGCGGGTGGAAGCCAGGCCGTGAGCCAGGCCGAGTCTGGAGTAGATGCGGGACACTACATCTATATGTGCACATAGATGTACATATACTGCATCTACTACTATGAGTACTGCATTATCCTATGTACTCTATGTACACTTACACTGTACAAGCATCCTTCCAAATTCCAAATTCCCTCCCCTCCAACCTTCCCTCCCCCAACCTTCTCTCATCATTCATCCATCTTCATCCATCTTCATCCGCATTTCGCTCATTCAACCTTCAACCCTTCACCTTCAACCCTTCACCTTCAACCCTTCATCCTCTTTCTACGGCCCATCTTCCTACCGCTCTGACAGCCCTCCTCGCGTCCCCATCGGCGCCTGACCTTGACCACCACCTTGCCCGTCACTCCTTACTTAATCTCTTCGCTCTTCTCCTGTCGCATGTCCACGCACGTCGAAGCCTGAAGCCTCGACTCGTCATCGCAATCTTATCCTCTCTGCCAGAGGACAAAACGACCTCTGTTGATCACCAACGTTGACTCGACAGTCAACCTCCTCCATCCACTCCTATACCAATCCACATAGCGCGTTTGTTGACGGCCACTGCTGTCAATGAACCTGCAGTTCCTTCTTCTCCAGCTCTAACTGTGAGTTTCCTTTTCCTGCGTCACTTCTATCATACAAAGACTAACAACACTCCCAGTTCCACCTCCCATTCATGAGAGGACCATCTATATACTAAATGCCAATTTATTCGAACCTCTACTCCAATCTCGCACGCCAGGGATTCGCAAAGACCTTCCACCACGGTTACGCTCAGTCCGTCGTCGCTGCCACCCACCCCTCGACCTACCCGAACCAGCATAACCGCACAGCCTTCGGTCGCCGCCATCACAGGGTTGGAAAGCTTCACAGCTACAACTTCAAGAATGCTTTTCACACAAGTCTAAACACCTCTGCGACCGTCACCGTCCAGCAGGATGCTCGCCCAGAGAAGCACATCCCCACCGATGGTGGATTAGCCGCCTACTTCGATGCTTGGAACAAATTGCATCCCGTGGGTGAGCCGGAGAAGGAATGGACCCAGTTTCAGTTCGCGAAGCGCATTGAATGGAAACCGTCAGTGCCCGAGGCTGAAGAGTTAACGGCCGAGGCCGAAATCAGGAGCTTCGAGGAACCTCGACGTCCCCTCGAGAGGTCTCACAGTGCAAGTGCTGTTGATGGCCCGAGGAAGTCTCAAGATGACACATTCCTTGCGGAGGAGCAGTTGGATGCCTTGAGTCCCGAGCTTGCACAGCAGATCAGGGACCTCCACGTCAACGGCTTGGAGCAGGTCGCCCTCAACTCTGGTATCCCAACGCCACCGCTCAGTCTCGAGGACTTCAGGAAGTCGCCGTTCTCGACGGCCTCGGCTCCCACGACCTCGGATCTCCAGTCACAGAGCTACGCTGAGCATCTCACGAAGCTTTCTGAGTCGCAGCGCTATGCAGAGATTCCAGCAGTCTTCGAGTCTATGCTCGTTGCTGGCATCAAGCCTGTTGCTGATTCGTACAATGCGCTCCTCGATGCGGCTATCCACCTGCCAGCCGAAAGGATACAGGTGGTCCCAAAGGCCCTCGATGTCTACTCGGATATGCTCAGACGCAAGGTTTCGCCAAACACAGCCACATACAATACTCTTATCAACCTTCTTGCATCCCGATCGCTTGAGGTCAAGGGAATGAAGAAGTCCTTGGAGGAGAAGCGTACTCGTTTTGGTGGCATGGACCAACCCGGCAAGTTTATGTTCGCATCGAGCGAGATGGAATTCGATATCCTGGCCGAGGACGACAGACTTGATTATGCGATCAAGATGTTCGACATTTCCCTCAAGAGCAACAGAGACCGTGTCTATCCAGCCGAGACATATTTCAAGCTCATCTCGGCATGTGCTGAGGGTGCACGTGTCACTGATATGGCACGCTTCTACGATGTTATGGAGTCAAAGAAGGTTATCCCGTTGGCTGCAACTTTCCCAACCATGATCAAGGGCTACGCGTCAGCTCGTGACCTCAGCAGCGCCGTCGAATGCTACAATGAATACAAGGACTTGGCAGTCGCAGACAATTATGGTCTGGTCGAGCTTAGTGATCGCCAAGATGCTCTTGTGTACGCAGCTGTTGTCAAGGCATACGTTGACTCTGACAAATTCCCTGGTGCCGTTCGATTCTATGAGAAGATCGTCGAGGCCTATGGGTCCAAGAATCCCCGTGTGAAGGATGCCATCATCTCTCACGGTCTTGTGCAAGGCTTGCTTGATCGTGGTATCTATGCCGAGGCTCTTCGTTGGGCTGAGGACCTGGATTACTCATCCAAGCTGCCTGCCATGAGCACGATTGCAACAGGAGCTGCCGACGCTGGAGATATCTCCATTGCTCTCAAAGCGTTCGAGACCTTGCCGATTGGCTACAATGGCATCGAAACTCCAGCCATGGCGCTGCTTGCTCTCTGTGTTCGCTCGGGCAATGTTGCGGAGGCTTCCAGGTACTGGCAGATCTTGTCGGCTCCTGAGATGACGGTTTCGAGTTCTTTCATCGAGCCCACTGCAATGTATGCTGTTGCACTGATCGGATCTGGACAGGTTGTTGATGGCCTCGCACAGTCTGAGCAAATGTTCCGCCGCATCAAGGATTCTGCGGCTGGCTTAAAAGCCTCGCTCATCGATGAGGTGGATGAAGGTATCCATCTTGTGGATGAGTTCATGGCAAAGCGTGGTATTGTTGATCCTCGCACGATCGAGGCACCTGTCGTCTTCCAGCAGTCGTTTGCACCAACTCACTTCGCTGCCCCAGTCGTCAGGCCGACTTTTGAGGATTCGTTCGATCCTTATGCTGCTTCGACGGATTTCAAGGGCTCTGCCCTCATCGCTGATGAGCTCGAGAGTGGCATCAGTGGCCGTGCCAAGGTTTCTCGTTTGAATGAGGCCTTGAACCGATTCCGCAACATTAGGCGTGCCGGCCGACACCCTCGCTACATCACATACGCGAAGCTCATCTCCGCCGCTGCGAGAGAGGAGCGCATGAATCTCGTTCACGATATTCTCGCTATGGCCAGATCCGACGTTCCACTCCTGACGCAATATCCGGTTGTGAGATACGGATGGGTTTCTATTCTGGATGCCATGGTCGGTGCCTGTCTCACACTTGGCAATCGCACTTTGGCCGCACAGTACCACGAGGAGTTGCTCGATATGGGTGCTGCGCCAACTGCAAACACTTTCGGATTGTACATCACCACCCTCAAGGAGTCCACCAAGACTTTTGATGAGGCATCCGAAGCCGTCAAGATCTTCCATCGTGCCAAGTCCGAGGGTGTTGAGCCATCTTCATTCTTGTACAATGCGCTCATTGGCAAACTGGGAAAGGCCCGTCGAATCGACGATTGCCTCTTCTACTTCGCTGAGATGCGCTCTCTTGGCATCCGTCCAACGAGTGTCACCTACGGCACCATCGTCAATGCCTTGTGCCGTGTCAGCGACGAGAAGTTTGCTGAGGAATTGTTCGAGGAGATGGAGTCGATGCCAAACTACAAGGCTCGTCCAGCTCCGTACAACAGTCTGATGCAATTCTTCTTGACCACGAAGCGTGACAAGAGCAAGGTGCTCATGTACTACGAGCGCATGAAGAGCAAGGGTATCCAGCCAACAAATCACACCTACAAGCTTCTCGTTGATACTCATGCCACCCTTGAGCCAGTCAACATGGCTGCCGCCGAGGCTGTTCTCGATGTCATCCGCAGCACTGGCCAGAAGCCGGAGGCCGTTCACTATTCGTCTCTCATCCACGCCAAGGGCTGCGTCTTGCACGACATCGAGGGTGCCCGCGCAGTCTTCAACTCCGTCATGGCCGACCCCTCCATCCGCCCACAGGCTTGTCTGTACCAGGCCCTCTTTGAGTCCATGGTTGCGAACCATCATGTTGCCGAGACGGAGCCGATTCTCAAAGACATGGCGGCAAAGCGAGTGGAGATGACTCCATACATCGCCAATACCCTCATCCACGGCTGGGCCAATGAGAAGAACATCGCGAAGAGCACGGAAATCTTCTCAGCTGTCGGACGGGAGAAGCGCGAGCCAAGCACGTACGAGGCCATGACTCGCGCCTTCCTCGCCGTCGAGGACCGGCCGAGTGCCATGAGGGTTGTCCAGGAGATGCTGGGCCGCGGCTACCCCAACGCGGTCTCGGGCAAGATCCTGGAGCTCGTTGGAGGTGGTCACGCTGACGTGCTGTGAAGTTCACAGTACGATAATATACACATTTATTTCCTTTGTTTCTGATACCCCGTGTGAGAGATAGATCGAGAATAAAACTGGACGGACGGGGCCTGGGGATAGGGGGTATCATCTGGGTTAGCATCTTGGGCCGGGCATGGGCAGGGCTGTGTTCGATCGATATCCGGTTCCCAGGGGCTGGCTAGCCGGGGGGTGTGACTTTCATCTATTATTGGAATGGGGGTCAGGTGGGTGGATGGGATAGGTAATTTCGCTCTGTTGCTACCGTACCAACATCGAGCCTTGGTGAAGCAAAAGGCGTTTTTTTTTAGACCGGGAGCGGGAGCGGGCGCGGACGGGAATGCCTTCTTGCAAGGATGGGAAGGACGCCAACTGGACAACCTGCACCGATGCATTTTTTTTGTATGTGCTGGGATAGGTCATCATCTCAACTCTTCATCTAGACGGTTCGACGGGGGCCATACGCGATATTTATGTGTGTGTGTGTGGAGAATCCCCTGGGCATCTGGATGACCTGTAATATAGCTAGGAATAGCGTAGGAAGCAAAAAGTAATCTCAAAATATTTGGGTCGTTGAGTGGTCTGCTTGTCAATGTGGGTGTGGTTTGAAATCGTCGTGCTGTGTAGGGAGGTAGGTGGTGTTCGATGGTCTTCGTGACACGAGGGCGTATGTATTTTGTCGCACTGCCTCGCTTTGGAGGGTTCGGAGTGAGGGAGTAATGAATGACCAACTCCGACTCCACGAGACTACTCGACCTTCTAAGTTCTTCCTCGCGATATCCCTCTCCCTCTATGTCCCTCCCCTCTTTCCCTCCATCCTCCCCTCCCTCTTTCCATCCCTCTTTCCCTCCATCTCCATCTCCAGCTACAGACCCAAAGCAAAAACCTTGCATCACTTGTCCACCGTGATCAGAAGCGAAAGAGACTTATAATGACATTCTAGCCCCTGAATTGCTGATTGTTGATTGCCGTTGTTCGCCGAAAGAGCCTCACTCATCACGTGAGAGATCAATTGAGCCAAAATGCCCAGGCGCGCAGTCGCGGCTACCGTACAAGCTCGCCTATTTCCAGCTAGGAGAAGGTCCCACTTCCATCCTGACGACAAAAAGGGAAAACTTCCTTCTCTCGCACCTTTCTCCTCCTCTTCTTCTTCTTTATATTATACCTCACAGAGCTTCAGCGATCTCCGCTGTGTCTGAGACCTGACACGGTTGACACGGTCTGTGACTTCAAGCTGAGGTGGTTTGATATAACCTCTCCTTACACCTATCTTTACTATTCGGATCGATCAATCGTCGTCAGTGCTGGACGCTGTTCGAAGAGGTCACTATCCTATACATGAGGACAACTTAGTTTGAGCTGCCAAAGATGGTTGGTTCTTCAGCGAGAACCTGCCATCGGTCACTGACTGGTGCAGACTTCGAGATTTATCAAGACGACGCCTACGACTCTCTTTGAGTCGCGCATGGGGGACGTCTCACCGTCTAAAAGGTACGTTAGCATCATCTTTCATTGACATCCTTTTCTCTCATGGGCATCATATGATGAGTTTCATCAACTGGGAATCTCTCCGAGAAATTTCGAATGTGGAAAACTTATAAGTTGCTTCTGAAACCTGCCCTCAATGATTCGTCTCTCCCTCCGCCTCGATTATGGATGAAGAAGACACGTCGCTAATGTTGGCGATGATTGATAGTGATATTAATGATTTGATACTTGACTACCTCACTGCGGAAGGCTATGCAACTGCTGCCGAAAAATTCTCCAAGGAAGCAAATCTCAAGCCTCTCGAGCAACAGGAATCGGTGATCCGACGGCACAAAATCAAACATGACATCCATCTTGGGAGCATACAGAACGCCATTGAAGCTATCAACGAGCTAAATCCCCAGGTCAGTCATATCATACCATCCTCTCCTTCTATTGTTTGCTATGATTATATTTGTTTCATGCACCACGCATATAGCCTTCGGGTCGTTGATGAGAAAATAAACCATACTTCAGTCCTCAGTATGAGCAAAACTCGAACAAATCATCTTTTTGTCACAGCTTTTCTGAACACAGCGCTGATCAGATGAATAGATACTCGATTCGAACCCAGCACTTCATTTTGCCCTGCTTCGTCTACAACTGATCGAGCTGATCCGCGAGTGTACCTCAGCCCCAGACGGAAATATAACTCCTGCTTTGACCTTCGCAACGACGCAACTTGCGCCAAGGGCACCCACAAACCCGGAGTTCTTGGAAGATTTGGAGCGGACAATGTCTCTCTTGATCTTTCCATTAGATAATCTCGAGCCTCAACTCAGAGAATTGCTACACCCTGACCTTCGAAAGAAGGTCGCTGACCGAGTTAACGAAGCTATCCTGACCAGCCAAGGCCAGAGACGCAATGCAGCTATCATAAATCTTGTGAAATTGCGTGCTTGGGCTGAAAACACGGCCCGGGATTCAAAATCGGGTGTGAGCTTGCCTACCCAGCTTCACTTAGGACTCGATGGCCAATTACAAGGCAGCGCACAGCTCTCTGAGGAGAACGCGTAGGCTATGGCTACGTGATATGTTTGTACTATGATGCCGGAATGAGGGAGGGATGGCGTTTCGGAAAGCGTCTATTATTTGTTAGATTGGCGTTCGGATGATGCTGCAAGGCCGCGACCTGTATTCTACGTGCAGCACTTTCTGGCGTTGTGGATTAGGATCACGATTCAACAAGACATCCTATTGGCAGAGAAGGATGCCTAATAATGTCAATATCCCAAGTACTCTTTCCCGAGGTTTCGTTTTCATACTATATTTTGAACATCTTGCAAACGAAATGTGCCTTGTGAAAAAATATTTTCGGGCTTTTGTGGTGAGTAGCATCGAGCTGGAACCTGTACCTTACTGTTACAACCAGTCCAAATATCCAGCAACATCTTGATGCCGATACAGAGATTGCTCCCAGGGTCCGCTGTTTTGAGGCCTTCTCGTTTCGAATAACAAGTAGCAGGACCACTCGAGGAAGCTTAAGAGATTCAAGCATTCGTGCCAGGCCGGCCGTACTTCCGTGGAGTCCACTCTTCCTCAGTCTTTGACCACATAAATACCGGGCGGCATCAGCTGCGTCATAGCGTCCGAGCGAACAACTCAATTTCCTCCCCCCACTCCAATAAATACAATGCTCACAAAATCCTCGTCATATTCCGAAGCTGTCTTTCGTTCTGTAATACTCACCCCATTCATTATTAGATTTTGATTCCTTCGCCATTCTCCTCTAGTATGCACTAGAGAGAGAGCTGTTCGGTTGTATTCTTATGCATCATTGTCGCGCTTTTTTCCACCTGAAGGATCAGTAGCGATGCTTCGATCAACAGCCCATATTGCGCCCTCCGCCGCATCAAACAATCTCACGGGTCTTAGGTCACGGCTTCCGCACCTTCAAGTACCTCGGCGGAGCGAAATGGGATCTGTTGCGCCAATCTCGAGAGCTTACCACATAGTTCGGAGGCGGCCACAAGCGCTGGGCACATTGATAAGTTCGCATTGGCAACACCAACACCCTTCTCGACCACGGATTCGATCTTTGCTCGGCCGACCATTGCAACAAAAGCGATCCAGGGCTATCAACTTCCTATACAAGACTGCCGCATGGCTGGGAATATCGATAATCGTGGGAGCCGCTGGTGTCGCTGGCTTCTTTTTATATGATGCATCTACATACCGGGAAGATCTCTCACAGGGAGATATTCACGTCTCCGATCTGGCGCTGAATCCAAAGCTCGGAGGACCGAAGAACTTGCCTATTGCTGAGGTCTTGATGGATGATGAGGATGACAGTGACAAGGAGCGGCAGCAGACGAAGCCAAGACTGGTTATATTAGGAGGCGGATGGGGAAGCGTTGCTTTGCTCAAGGAGTTGAGGCCGGAGGACTATCATGTCACTGTAGTGTCACCCTCGAATTACTTTCTCTTCACACCTATGTTGCCGTCTGCCACCGTAGGAACACTCGAGCTTCGATCTTTGGCAGAGCCCATTCGACGCATCATTTCTGACATCAAGGGACATTTCATAAAGGCAAGAGCCGAATCCATTGAATTTTCGGAAAAGCTGGTGGAGATATCACAAATCGGGCCAGATGGCAAGCCAGTGCATTTCTATCTACCCTATGATAAGCTTGTCATAGGTGTGGGATCCACAACAAATCCGCACGGCGTAAAGGGGCTTGAGAATTGTCACTTCCTGAAGGACCTGGACGACGCTCGCAAGATCAAAGCCAAGATTCTCAACAATCTCGAAGCCGCCTGCCTCCCTACAACGTCCGACGAGGAGCGCAAGCGTCTTCTCTCTTTCGTTGTCAGCGGCGGTGGTCCCACTGGTGTCGAATTCGCCGCCGAACTCTTCGATCTCCTCAATGAAGACCTTACACGATATTTCCCCCGCCTAATCCGCAATGAAGTCTCCGTCCACCTCATCCAGTCCCGAGGCCACATCCTCAATACCTACGACGAAGCCATCTCCAAATACGCCGAGGACCGCTTCTCGCGCGACCAAGTCGAAGTTCTCACCAACTCCCGTGTTCAAGAGGTGCGCCCCGATAGAATATTCTTCACGCAGAAAAACGAGCAGGGCGAGACGGTGACCAAAGAACTCCCCATGGGCTTCTGTCTCTGGTCCACCGGCGTTTCACAAACGGAATTTTCCCAGACGGTCGCGAAGTCCCTCGGGAACTGCCAAACTAACAAACACGCCCTCGAGACGGATTCGCATCTGCGCCTCAACGGCGCGCCCCTCGGCGACGTGTATGCGATCGGCGACTGCTCGACGGTCCAGAACAACATCGCGGACAACCTCGTCACCTTCCTCAATACCATCGCCTACGAGAAGGGCAGGGACCCAAAGACGATGCAGATCACCTTCAGCGAATGGTGTGAGGTCGGGCGACGCATCCGGCGCCGCTTTCCGCAGGCTGTCGATCATCTGAAGCGTCTGCATAAGCTCTTCGACGCCTACGACAAAGACCAGTCCGGCACCCTCGACTTCGGCGAGATGCGCGAGCTGCTCATGCAGATCGATTCGACGGTCACCTCGCTCCCGGCAACGGCGCAGCGCGCGCACCAGCAGGGCCAGTACCTAGCGCGCAAGTTCAATAAGATGGCAAGGGCAGTGCCGGAGCTGAAGATGAATGAGGTGCAAGGTGGGGACGTGGATGACGCGGTGTATCGGCCTTTCCAATACCGTCATCTGGGCAGCTTGGCGTACATTGGGAATAGCGCCGTGTTTGATCTCGGGGGCGGATGGAATTTGGCTGGTGGGCTTTGGGCGGTATATGCGTGGCGCAGTGTGTACTTTACGCAGAGTGTGAGCGTGAGGACAAGGCTGCTTTTGGCGATGGATTGGGCGAAACGGGCGCTTTTTGGGAGAGGTGAGTGTCTGAAATCGGGAACCCGCGCGGCCGTGACTAACAGGAGCGCAGATCTTATGAACTTCTAGACGATGTTTGATAAATGCTCCACATGGGCGATGAGGCCGCCAAACAAAGCAATTCTGGTTGGAGAAGAGACGGGTTGTGGGAATGCTAGACAGGAGCGGATGACAACGGGTAGGTATTCAGCAGAGCAGGCACGTCGAGTTAGCCTTAGATTCCCAGTGACCGACTGGCAATGGTCGGTCCTGCAAGAGGTCTTAGAATAGAGAAACGGTTTGATACGAATTAAGCCACACACTATCATTTCCATTTTCCATTCCTGATATCGCCAATTTACACACAAACTCCAGCACTCCATACATGTATCCCATCCTTCTCATAAAGAACCGCTCAATGCAGCATAAAATCCTTATGAGTCCACTTCACCGTGACCTTCTTCTTCGACTGCTTCGCAAAGCTGATCTTTCTCCTGCCCTCCACCTTTCCTCTCAGAAGCAAACTTCTATATCTCTCCTTCAGTGCATTTCCTTCGGGCTTCAATAACCGCAGACTCTCCGCAAGCTCATCTGGCAAGACCAGCTCCAGATCCTTCTCCGGCAACTTGATCTTCCCCAGCTTCCTCCTCCGCAACTCCAAGTCGTCGCCTTCAGACTCGTCATCCGCCTCCTCCTCCGCCACTTGCGCCGCCAGCTTCCTAGCCGCCTCCTGCTCCTCTACCGTCTTCGCGATGGCCTTGATATGCTGCGCCTGCTCGTTCCGCTTCTTGATCTCGGCCGCCATCTTCTGCCTCCTCTCCTCTTCCTTGCGGCGCTTGATCTTGTTGCGCTGCACGAGGCTCTTTCGCTCCGGGCGCTTCGCCTTCAACTTCGCATCCTCCGCGCCGCTCTCCAGCCCCTCCCAGGCAGATTCTTCGTCCCATTCGGACAGCTCAGCACGCGCCTCGGCCGCGATGGCTTCCGCTGCTGACTTCGCCGCCGCCTCGGCCTTGGTCCGCTCCGCCTCCGCGGCCTCGAGGCGCTTGCGCTCTGCTTCGAGTTCCTTCTCCCCGGCGGTGATGAGGCGCTCCTCGTACTCGGTGTATACGGGATTGTAGGAATATCCACCTGCAGGCTTGGCAACCGCAGGCACGGCTTTGCCGGATGCGGCGAGGGAGATTGGCTTATGCTTCAGTGTTGGCGGAGCGACCTTCTTCTGGGATTTGGGAAGGAAGGAGAAGCGCGGGTCTGGGGCCTGAGCGGCTTGAGCGGCGGCCTCGGACCAGGGGTCGAAGGTGGCCTCGGTGACTTCGAGGGAAGGTGGTGTCTTGCCGGCGATGAGGTTGCGGAGGCGGGTGAGCTCTTTGTGGGAGACGTAGGAGACGCGCTGGCGCTTTGCGTCAATGACACCATCGGTAGTCTTGTCTCCTGGACGCTTTCTCATGGATACGGCTGGCACGGCGGAGCGTTGGGCGATAATCTCGTCGGCTTTGAGAGGCTTTGAGCCCTTGAGGAATTTCCTTGGGATCGAAGCATCGCCCTCTACATCCAACATGAACAGATCCTCAGATGACTTCTCAGTGATAACACCGCTGTATATATGTTAGCAACCCTCTTTCATCTTGCATGAGTGCTTGGGCCAAAAGTACCCTTTGATCACTTCATCCCGCACTGCCTCGAGACCAGTCTGGATCTCGGTGACATCGACGTTCTTCCTCCACGCCTTCTTGCCCTTTCTCGATTTCTGATTGTGTTGCTGTGGCGCCTCTGGGGCAGCCGCAGCTCTCCTGATAATTGGCATCTTGGGAGAATTTTTGCGTATGAAGCACGTAAAGAAGTCGAATGCACTCGTGCTGGTATATTTTCCTGTCGTGCGTTCAAAAATTCCGATAGAAGGTCGGCGAATCATTTTGCCGGTAATCGGCCGGTCGGCGCCGACGTCCCTCTACTCTGGACGGTAGCAACCCGCTTGGCATGCTTGTGGCCACAGACCAAGGCGAACAGAAGCGGAGGCGGGAACTATTATACTCCTGACTACGAAATCCAGTCTCTTTGACAATCTCCATCCCTACAAATAACGAATACCGCTGTTGTCGCTCCTTTGCGCATATCTCTCACACAGAAGGACAAGAACCTGCCTCATTCTAAGAGCAAATTCACAACTGCGAAATACCGCCAACATGGCGCAAGCTGCGGGCACTTCGTACAACAACCCGTTGAAGAAGTTCAAGTGGGTAGCCCGAGTTTCAGGGACCTGGCGCATATACTGACTGCATTTCACAGACTGGTCTTTCTCGGTGAACAGAGCGGTATGCACGAAGCTTGCTCGGCGTGGATTTGGGCATCGGGCTAACAGGCTGCAGTCGGGAAGACATCTTTAATAACACGCTTCATGTATGATTCATTCGACAATATGTACCAAGCCACCATCGGCATCGACTTTCTCTCAAAAGTATGTCTCTAAAGACGCATAGGGAGCAGTTATTGTGCATGTATTGACAACTGGACAGACAATGTACCTCGAGGACCGGACAGTGCGATTACAATTATGGGACACAGCCGGCCAAGAGCGCTTCAGGAGTTTGATTCCTTCATATATCCGCGATTCAAGCGTGGCGGTGGTGGTCTACGATATCTCGAGTGCGCAGTACTCCAGGACACCTGATAATAGGGGCTTATGCTGATGCCTGATGAATAGATGCCAAGTCCTTCCAGAACACACGGAAATGGGTAGACGATGTGCGCGGCGAGCGAGGAAACGATGTCATTATTGTGCTCGTGGGAAATAAGACCGATCTGAACGACAAGCGCGAGGTGACGACCCAACAAGGCGAGGAGGAGGCGAAGAAGAACAATCTGATGTTCATCGAGACGAGCGCGAAGGTGGGACATAACGTCAAGAACTTGTTCAAGAGGATCGCGCAAGCGTTACCGGGGATGGAGGGCGCGGACACTGCTGCGGCGGCTGGCAACCAGAGTGAGATTTCAAGATATGCATTGCTGGTTCATCCTCTAACTATTCTTAGTGATCGATGTGAATATCAACAACGGGCCTCAGACCCAAGAAGGCTGCGCCTGCTGATGAAATGGCGATCTGATGGAGGAAAGGAGGACTGTATTCGGCCCTTAATGCATTATATGAAGTTGGAAGATCTTGAGCATAGCGGTTTGGCAAGCTTTGTATGATACCGAATGTGCCTTTTGGCTTAAGCAGAGGCAATACCTAATGTAAGATGGTTATCTGGAGCGTCTTGGGCGTCAAGTATATTGAGATCTTGAGCGCAGAGTATGATGCGAATATATATCTGAAATCTCGCGCCCTATTTTCTTCCAGCCTTCCAATTTCATATCAGCCGCAATCACGATCTGGATGCCCTACAGAGACCAGGGATCACCAAGGATTGCGGCGCAGACAGTGGAGATGGATCTCCAAATGGGCAATAATGCGGGGTCGATCACAACCTCTCGAATCTCGATGATGCAATAGCCGCGACTAAGTAAGACACGATCATTCTCGCGATTAAGATGTAAAATGTAAAATGTAAAATATAAACGTTTCTTATGCACACTGGATACAGGCACGCGACCTACATACTCTTCTCGGAGGCTCGGATGCTTACTAACAGAGGATTGAGAGCTTACTCATGGTACAAGCGAATGACGTCCACCTCCACACTTGCCGCGGTTTTAGTCCCCTAGTTCTGCAGACTTCAGACTGTGGACCTTAGAAACTCCGTATTTTTAGGGGTATCACCAGCGATTCGAGTGCGTGTTGATGGTCGCCGACGACATTGTCAACGTCCTGTATCGATACAATTCTCCTCTTCGGCTCACGGCCTTTTTCCACGATATCCGGTCACATCCGCCAGCATGGCGGCGCTTCCAGTATGGCTCTACCTACCGAAACCTAGAGTATGCTTCCTTCCGCTCCTCTTCCCCCCTTTCTCTTTAATGGCCCAGCTAATAAACACCAGACCTTCCTCTTCCTCACGTCCCTCTGCTTCGGCGCCGAAATGATTTCCCTGTCCCTCCTCTTCAACAAGCTCGCCGGCTTCTACGGCATCCTCGCCCTCATCACCGGCTTCTCGCTCTCCCTCTTCCAGCTCAGCATGTACATCTACTCCCTTCTCGCCCTCGTCCTACTCGCCGTGCTCATGCCGCACATCAGCAAAGGATCTCCTTTGCACAATCTCGGCCTCGCGTACTTCTACCTCTTCGACACATTGCTGAATACCATCTACACGGCCGTCTTCGCCGGCAGCTGGTTCTTCACTCTCAGTGCTGTTGCGAAGGACGCAGAGGCGCAGACGCCAGGCGCCGCGACTATAAATGCTACGGCGGGATTCACGAAGCCGGATGTCGCTGGGGAGATTGCGGGCGCGCCATCGGCCAATGGCGACCCGAGTCTCGCAAATGGCGTGGCGTTCACGGAGTCCGTGCCTAGTATTCTTCTCATCGTCCTGTTCACACTCGTGCGCCTCTATTTCGCGCTTATATTGTTTTCCTATGCGCGACAAGTCCTGCGACAGTACGTTTCGACAAAGTCATCGCAACGCACATCTCTCCACATGGAGGGCGCTGATGATGAGGCGGGTCCGTTTGCAGAGGGCAGTTCGCTGGGTAGTGGTTGGAGGGGCAAGCTGGGACGCGGCATGACGAGAGTGGGTAAAGACTGGTGGTTGGGAGGGAATAAGGATGACGAGGAGTGGGCACGCAGCGCGAATCAAAGATTTGTGAATAAGGAGTTGCCGGGCACGATGCAGAGAGAACAACGTGCAAGGAGCGGGACTGGGCCACCACCGATGAGGACTCAGACTGATGGGCAGGTTTAGGGTGAGGGATACCACATGCTGACGGGGAGGGGAAGTCATACGAAGAGTAGAGACGACAATGGATTGCATATTATGAGCGGAAGTGGCATTTACAGAGCCTGTATATAGCCATGAAGAGATGGATTACTATTGGCGTTGGAGCATTGTATAGTCACTGACATAGAAGAAGAAAGATACTTAATGATCCGAAGATAATTACGAAGATATCCCATACATGATACATCCAATCTAATTTACCTTGAAACCTTTCTATATTCACGCAGCGGCCTTGTCAGCCTTCTTTTTCCTCCTCGATTTCGCTTTCTTGCTCTTGACATCGGCACCATCATCCGCAGCAGTCTCTGAAACCTTTGCAGCTTTCTCCTTCTCCTTCTCCTTCTCCTTCTCCTTCTCCCCCATCTCCTTCTTCTTCAATGCTCTCCGGACTGCTTCCTCTCTCTCCACTCGCTCAATGAGTTTCTCACTTCCCTCCCAAAGTTTCTTCGCCACATCCTCGTCCCGGATGCCCGGCCTCGCAAAATCGACCTCGAGACACTCTTTTATCAGCTTACCACCGTTTCCTGTCCCTAATGTTACCTCCATAGCCGCATATAAAACACTCTGCGCTCCTTGTTGTGCACTCTTCAGCCATAACCATGCTTGATGCCATAGAAGTACATAGGCCGCGAGTCCCCACAATGACCCTCTAGTAAGCCATCGTCGCATCCCAGCTGTGCGCGAAAACCCCGGATCAACAAATATCACCCGCGCATTCACAGGCAGTTTATCTGGACGCTTGTATGCATCCAAGTGCTTCTGAAATGCCTGTCCAAATACCATCAGCGCAAGCTTGCTTCGCGCATATGCCGTTCCTGGACTCCAAATCTTGGGATCCAACGCTTCGTCTCCATTCTCGAGTTGAGGAGAGGCGATGTAGCTCGAACATGTCGTGAAGATAATCCGCACGTCTCGGTCGGGGGGCTGCGCCCTTATCGCAGGGCTCAAGATACTCAACAGATGAAAGTTGGCTAGGTAATTGACCATCCATGTCTCTTCAATGCCCTCATCCGTCAAAACCCGCCCCTTTCCAGGCGGCGTGAGGGTTGCAGCGCACAGGATGATCATGTCGAGGCGACGAGGCGGCGCGTTGTCAATCCACTTGGTTGCAAATTTGCGAATGCTGTGTGTTGAAGAAAGGTCCACTTGTTCGGCGTAGATGAGCTCATTGTTTGTTCTTGCTCGAAGGTCTTCAACGTAGTCGACGATGAAGGGATCGGAGGCCGGCTGCCGCGTAAGGAGGATGATCTGGGCACCGCGTTGCGCGAGTGAGAAGGCTGTTGCAGCACCTATACCTGTTGTGCCGCCCTTATTATCTGTCAGCATGTGTAATCGAATAAACAACAATCGTACTGTGTAGAAAGGCACATACCGTTATCATCACTACTTTCGAGTGCATCTGTCGTTCCGCAGCATTCACCGCGCCATTGTTGTACCATTTGACCAGCGAGATGAGACAAACAAGGACGATAACTTTGAGCACATTGTAGCCGTCGATGCCAAATGGCATACCCTTGAAGAGCACTTCGGCCAGAAACGGGAGAGGCATCCTATCCTCAATGTGGGAGGTCGTCCGCAAAACAGGATGCGGGTGGTCAATTTGGATTAGAACTGAAGTTGATGTTCCGGAATTAATCTCGCATATCCATGAGTGCAGTACGTCCACAAAGCTCCCCCAGTACAGATGTGGAAACTAAAGCGCCCAAGACGTTGAGGTGGTTCACAATTTCTGGAGTCGCTGTCGAGATTTAGAAAATCCAGGAACAGTGACGCACGTTGTGCTCAGCCTAAATTTAGCGCACCCGCTACCGAAATCCGGGGTAACTTAGCGTCATCTGTCGCCACTGGCGTCACCACCGCGGCTACATACATCTTAACCCACCACTACCCCTCGCCACAGCCACATCACAGCACAATGTCGACTTCAGATGATGAATACACAATACCGCTACAAGACCAGCGCGTATTTGGCGCCGGCATAAAGCGCAAACGCGTACAATTTGTACCATCTACCGATGCAGCCTCTTCCAGTGCAGTCACGACCTCTGCCACAAGTACAGGCCGCTCGGTCAGCGAGTTATACCTCAGTCTCGTCCTTCCACAATCACCGTCGGGAGCGGCTGCCACCGCCTCGAGTGTAAAATCAAGCGAGACGGCGATCGAGCAGCAGATATGCGAGATCTGCTCTCTACCGATCCCTCCTCTCCCATCAGCGACTCCCCATGCCGCCCTTCTCGCTCATCAACTCAGCCTCCCACATTCCCACCCACCCTCAGCCCTTCCACGAGAGCGAAAAGGCGTCCAGCTGTTGCGCGCACAGGGATGGGATCCAGATGCCAGAACGGGTCTGGGCGCCAGAGGCGAAGGCATTCGGTTTCCAATCAAAGTGAAGGAGAAGGATGACAAGCTTGGTGTGGGCGCGAGTGTGCCGAAACCAAAGCGAGGGGATGCTGAGGTTAGCAGGGCGGTTCAACAGGCAAGAGAAGGGAAGAAGAGAGAGCTTGAACGGGGGAAGGTGGGGAAGGGATGGTTGAAGCGGAGGAGGGAGGAGGAGAGGCGGAGGGGAGATCGGTTGCAAAACATGTTTTACCAGAGCGAAGAGGTGGCGAAGTATTTGAGGCATAGTATATAGCCGGTAGCATGGTCTTGGAAGGAAGGCGGTTTGAGGTCATCGGCCTATTGTGTAGCGTTCCATGGCGTTTTGGCTAGACCGGAGGAAAAGAGATACCCAGCATCACATACAGAATGTGCAAACCGAAAATAATAGGCCACATTCACAGATTACTGCATTTATCACGTCAAAAAGCGCAATGTATCGCAATCATTATTTTGCCGGTATGTCTGGTCTGTCGATTCATTATGGAGAAACAGTGGCGACTGTGAGAAATGATCTATGTTATGGGAGGTCTCAACCTTTCAAACCTTTAAATCCTTTTGAGGCTAAAAAGAGCAGCTGCTTAGATTAACAAAAGGAGGTCAGATCCAATTGCAGAGCTGTGTTTTTGGCTTTGTTGAGACAATGATCTTCAGTCATCACAGATGGGAACCTTTGGAGCAATAACTTCCATAATCAATAACTAGCTCGCCCCATGATCTGCCTTCTCGCAGCCTACTGTCCGCAAGTAAAAACTGTAAAATCGAAGAATTCCATAACTAGCTCGTCCGATAATTTGCCTTCTTATAGTTCATTATCCGCAAATCAATCCGTAAAGTCTGAAGTCCTCCGCGTGATACCGAAATACCGAAGGTGAGATGATTATTCCCAGTGACTGAAAATTGCCCACCTTTTCTTCATAAGAAAACCCCTCGAAACCCCGGAATCAAATCAAATCAAATCAAATCAAACCGTAAAAACTGTTTCCTCACTCCCAGTACTAGCTCACTGCTTTCCTAGCGGCTCGTCATCATCATCTTCATCATTGCCCACTCTCACTTATTCATCGTCCTCAATCATCATAATCCGCCACGATTTCCTTCACTCCATTCACCTCCACCACTTCTCCAAACAGCCTCGCGAGCTCTTCGACATCTAGCGGCGTGACTTTCTCACCACTGTCTTGCAGAGCTTTTTCAAGGAGGGCCATCTTGCTCGCCTGCATCTTAAGCATCCGTTCATCGACGGTATTTCTGCAGACGAGACGAGTGAAATAAGTCTCCTTATCTTGCCCGATGCGGAAGATGCGGCCAAATGCCTGCTGCTCGACAGAATCTATGGACGTTAGTAAAAGTACATGAGAATAGGAGATTAGAGGACGCACGGTTCCACCAAAGGTCGATATTCACGCAGCGGTTTGCGCAGGTCAGATTGAGGGCTTGACCGCCACATTTCAAACCAGCAATCATGATTTTGATCGCAGGATCTTGATGAAATGCGACAACTGCAGCATTGCGCTTCTTCACATTCATATCTCCCTAATCCTCCATGTCAGCAATGTGTGGACATTAGGTCTTAATGTGCCACTGGGCTCCTTCACAAGTGAGCTCTTCATCATGGGAGTAAAATCTAAACATACTGTAAATGTGGTACGACCCCAGTTTTCCTGATCGCAAATGAGCCCAATGATTTTTACCATCATGCGGAACTGAGTAAAGACTGGGTCATCCATGGTTAGAATAAAGTATAGAACAGTGCTGTAGGGTTACTTACTTAAAATCTTGTCGTCTGGAGCTTCATTGAGCCACTTCAGTATCTGAGACTTGAGCGCAATCATTTTGGCACTCGGTAAAAGAGCTTCGTTCTCGTTGATGCAGAGCTTGAACCAGGCATCTTTTGGAGTAAAATTTTCATCCCCTCTTCGAGCATTTCGTGATCCGCGACGGCTGCCTTGCGTGCTGAATCCCATTTCATCATTGGCCCGTTTCAGTTTCAAACGATTGTAGGGTTTTGCTCCCGAAAATGCCTTTTGACAAGTAGGGCATTCTGTGTAATCAGACTCTGTCGCAGCTGCTTGTCTATGTGTCTCGCTCTCGAGACAGTCACGGCAAAATATATGCTTACAGTCAGTTATGACTGCAGGATCTGGCAAGTCTCCACAGAGGCGGCAGACTACTTTCTCAAGCAACTTTTCTTCGTCCATGTCGTCGAGGAAAGGCCCCATCTCGAAATGCGTTCCAAACCCACTTCTACCAAATTCCGCCTTGTCGACAGGTTGTCCGGTTGCCTCATCAATCGTAGGACTGATCCATAATTGAAGTTGCTCATAAATTGGGGTCTGGTTCCCACTCAGCATTTCTAACTTGGATTTGAGTATTGCTAAATCCTGTACATCAAAAATATCTTTCATGCATTGTTCAAGGAGGAAAGGATGAGCAGTTGCTTGTCTTAGCCTCATAAGCTGTGCCAAAAAGACACCATAATTCTTTTGGGCATCTCCTTTCTTGAAGTGTTCATTAATAATTTTTCGGAATTTGTCTTCTATCAAGCGATAGATGACTTTCTCAGGCTCGGACATTATTAGAATTTTTGTTTCTGGGTGAGGCATGGGGAGGTCGACGATAGGACGGCCAAGGATTTTATCTTTCATGGTTCTGCGCCTGTTCCACGTAAGTTATAATCATTTCAAATAAATTTCACCGTTGCATGACTTACAGCATAATGATTGCCAGAATAACAGCTAATCTTCGGTGCGTATCGACAGTGTCTGGATCCCCAAATCGCCTTCTAAATTCATCGATATTTTCACTCCAGTTGACTCTCAGAAATTTGAAATAGGGATATAACTCGTCTAAATTGTTCATAAGTGGAGTCCCCGTCATAGCCCAGCGAAAGATTCCGTCAAGAAATACGCATGCGAGTGAGGTGCGAGATTTGTAGTTTTTGATCGCATGTGCCTCATCTAGTACAATCCTGTACCATTTCATCTTGTGCAGATAGCCTAGATTGCTCTTATGCTGCATTATCCATGCCTCAATACCCATGTCCTGGGCATCCTTTTTGTCGTCGGGCGTGGTGGGGAAAGGCAGACTCTTCATGACTTCTTGATAACTTGTGATAACGATATCGCTATACTGAAGAAAAACCATTGGAATTTCCGATGATGCTTTGTATTGGAGAAGTCCTTCGAAGACTTGGGGATCGACATGCTTCTTGATCTCCTCGACCCATTGCTTGACAGCGCTGGCAGGGACAACAATCAAGGTGGCCTTTCTTCCATTTGCAATGTGCTGGGGGGACGGTGGGTTCCCGACCATAGTAGCAAGCATCTCCACTGTTTTCCCGAGGCCCATTGCATCCCCAAGAAGCCCACCGTAAGGGCTGCTTGAAGCAAGCTCACGGTCCACCATCCAGTTGGCAGCAAGCAATTGGTGGTGAAGCAGGGAGGATTTCATTCCAGTGAGCAGCCAGTTGCCATTTCTAGCCTTGACCTTCCCATATCCAAATCGTTTTGATGCTTCGAGCAACTTCTTTCTATCGACTTTTGCGTGGTGTGTATCATAATCTTCAGGGATACCTTCCAGCAGTTGTTCGAGTTGGTTCATCTTGTTCTTCGTGAGTATATTTTCAGCTTTTGCCACATCTCCGTGAGCTATTCGCTCCGCAATTTGATCACTTGCTGTCAGACCCATGAGCATTTTGGTCACTGGATCAAGGGCTGTGTTCGACTGTTTTTCACTATCCTTCTGGGCATTTTTGCCTGATTTTGGTGATTGCTTTACCGCAGCTTTCTTTTTGCCTTTCTCATTCGCTACACCAGACTTAATCTGCTTCTTTTGCAGCTTTTGCAGGTCCTTCTGATGCCGACTACTCTGAACATCTCTGGCATTCTTGTTAACCCTTCCCTTGCTGTCTTTCTTTGCCTTGCCTCTTTTTGAGCTGTTAGTAACTTTGCTTCCGGCCATTCCAACTTCGTTATCGTTCGAAAAAGGAAGATCGTTCTGTGGTTCATTTCTCTCTGAAAAATCCTCTGTCTCCGACTCTCTTTCGGAGTCTCCATCCCTGCCACCATGAATCGATTTGCCATCTTGAATGGGCTTTCTCTTTCCTTGTCTGCGCTCGATGCGCTTGATTTGCTCTTCGGTTTTCAGAAGTTTGAAAACGTCATCAGGAAGAAAACCCTCTCTAGCATCTTGTTTACGTTTCAATATATCCCTTGCTGCTCTAAGTGAGCTGAGCTCATCTACTTGTGACTCTTCCTCATCTTCCATCATCCATGAATCCTCCAACTCGTTTTCATCAGATGGTAGATCCTCGCTATCCCCAAAGCCATTATTCTTTGGCGAATCAACATTTCTCATTCTTGCATTGCCGTTTAGGGCAGCTGAAGGAGTGAAGTTAGGGCCGGATTTTTGGATTTTTGCGGGATTACCTCCGAAGATTGAGGCTGCGCCATGTTTTCGCTTCTGCAGCATCTGTCGCCTCATGGCTTGTTGAGCTGATATCATACTATGAGTTCCCGGGGCCAAACCCACAGGCACCTTTTTCTGTGGGGGAGCGTCCATTATGCCAGGAACTGGAAGGGTGAGTCTGTGCTCAGGGACTGGAGCAGCAGTAATTTGGGATGCTGGTTCAACTTTCAAATTGTCGGCAGCAATTCGTGATTCAAATGGATCTTCAAGAGACCATATGCGTTGCGCATCACGAGAGGCTTCTCTTTCGTCAATGGACACGATGTCATCATCAGATTCTACGTCTGCCTTTGTCTCAAAAGCCTTTTGGCTAGAGATGGTGTTTAAGGGAGTCTGATTTTTGTCGCCCCCAGAATTGTGCGCATCAATCTGGTCTAGGTCAAAAAGCTGGTCAGCCGAATAGGGACGATCATCCATGGCCACATCATCATCATCCTCCGGACAATTATCTGCATCGCTGCGCTGATATTGAAAGCTGGAGTGATAAGCTTGAATTCTCATCTGCTCATCCGGATCAGGGCTGAGAAACAAGCCTTGACGACCGCCATCCTTCTGATAATTTTGATTATCACTTTCCATCATATCGCGTTGAGTGTTAGGTGGAGTGCGGAGTCCGGATTCTTCTTCCATGACTGGCGATGTGGACGAAGGTCTGTTGCAATCAATGCTTGGAGATCGACAACACGTTGCTTTGTCACTGAAGAAAGAAGAGGGAGTGGGTGTAGACTCGTGCAACGTACAATATGTCACGAGACCTGAGTATCTGTCAGTAAACATAAAGATGTTGAGAATTGCTATAAGTCTAGAGACTGGCATTCCATGTCCTCATTTGACACAGAAGAAAATATAAAAGCGAAAGGTGACTTACAATGATGCCAATAGCCGAAAATATAGAATGTAGCTGAAGTGTTTGAAAAAAGTTCGAGTAGATGAAGAGCAGAAAATTTGATCAGGTTGCGAGTATTAAGAAGTGAGATCAAAGGTGAGTGTTGAAGTGCCCAAAGTAGTTTGTTTCTTTAATTGGCCATAAATAAACGTGGGCAAGCAGGTGATGATGATCAGAAGAGTTGATAACGGTGAGAGGAGTAAATGAGATAATCGTTCGAGCGGTGAGATGGAGCTGCGAAGTCGAGCAGCAAAATCTGAATTGGTGAGTGAAGTCGCTGGCGATGGCAGTGACAGTGACAGTGACAGTGACAGTGACAATAAAGATAGTTAAAACGAGTCTGTACAAAAAGGTTAGATCTCCAGATTCGCGCTTGCTGAATGAGGCTATGAAGAGCAAAGAACGAAGATACAAACCAATGATGTCAATGGCGAGAGTGATGATGGATAAGGAAGGCGGTTGTTGGAATGGGTGATGGTGGATAATGAAGGAAGAAGAAAGATTCGGGGATTAAATAGAAGGCGGTGACTGAACTTGTCGGCAGTGGCAGTGGCAGTGACAAGATAGATGGATGGAGCGAGTCTGTATGAAAAGGTTAGGTCCGGATGATCGTCTTTGTTGCATAGTATTTCTAAACATCGGAGGAAGGACAGTACAAACCAGTGAGATTGGATGGCGAGAGTGATGATGGGTAAGAACGAAGAAGAACGTGGCGGTTGAACCGGATGATGACGGTTAACAAGGGAAGAAGATCAGTGGTGGCTGGACTTATGCTGCCGCTTAAGTGCGGTTATTGTGGAATTACGTGACGGTGGTTAATGAAGAGAGAAGAGAGATTTGAACCTCAATGAAAGTCGGTGATGAATTCGTCGTCAGTGCCTGTGGCAGTAACAAGATATAGGAATGGAGCAAATCTGTAGGAAGGATTAGATCTGGATAGCTACCTTTGAAAAGGTCACATTGGAAAGAAGTGAGATAAATCGCACGGACCAGTGGCGTCGTAGTGCGGGTGATTATCGATAGGAAGAAACACTGTGGTCTGGTCGGGCAGTGGTGGGTAAGACAGCAGAAGAATGGTGGTGTCTGGATCGGATCCTGATGATGGTGGTAGTTCAAAGAAGATGAGGCTTAGCCTAAATCGGGTGATGGCGAGTAAGAAGAAGGGTGATTGAGGTTGGATCATATGATGATAGCTTTTTAGAGGAGAGATATAGTGGTTGGACTGGATGATGCTATTTAAGAAGAGAAAATAATCATTGAAAATTAGAGTCCTGATATTTGAAAGGAGAACTGAAGCTTAAATGATGACACAGGGGAGAAAAAGAAGACTATTAGTGGTTAAATGTAGTGATAATAGCAAGGAAGAAATGTTAGAGCTCATTTGATGATGCATAAGACAATTAGAGTAAATGTTGAATCCGCCAATACCAAAAAAAATAGAAACGAAAGTGTTAATGCTTGAACGTTGACAATTCGAAGAAATGATTAGAATTGGTTGATAGGGAATAACAAATGCAGCAGAAATATTAGAATCGTGGAAGGAAAACAATTTCAAATATCCAAGGGAAAGGTACTGCAAATCTATTTAATGGTTTAGAAAAAAAAAGGTCTCATTAATGTAGGTTAAGAAAATCAGCAAGATAATGAGGCAGAAATAAGGAGATATTAGAATTTCATTAGCTAGATATAAAGGGGAAAAAATGCCAAAGATACAGTTATTGACGACGAAGAATGACTTATCCAAGACGGCCTCAACTTGTATCAGTTGCTGATAGTCCAAAAGCGGGAAAGTAAAGATGAAAATTGTCATAACAGACCAAAAGGCGATATAATTATTAAGGTCTCGATACTAATTCCCGAAAGCCCGTGTCTGCAGATGTCAGTGTTTGATTTGAATGCAGGGGGAATTCCCACTTGGGCAGAATGCGATTTGGCATGTGTAGACAACGCCAGGCCCTGCCAATGGCCTGAAGAGAGCAAAACCAAGAATGCATATATGAAGACTATCAGTAACTGGGACACATTGAAGAGAAGACAATGATTAGGGAAGTGCAAAGATGGAAGGGGTTTCAAATGCTGGCACCCGAAACTCGCCCGTATGAACTCTCATAGATACATTTACTCTGCCAGCTTCACAGCCATTTTCGACACACTCAATATCTCAAAAGTGATAAATCGTGGCTCAGCTGCTGTTCGTCTTGAGAGCATTGCTCCATTTCGCGCCAATTTCTACGCTGGCCTTGGGGGACGAAGAAGGTTTTGGATGGAATTTGTGGGAGAAAAATCTTGAGACAGCATATCCAAAGACGCCGGCCGCACAAGCTCTCCCACAGGAAATTACATACACCAACAAGCTCTCCAATCTAGATGGAATTGGCGATTTTCATTTGATTTTCATTGAACTTTGCAACTCTCCATGGAATTATGGAGTGTCAAAAGGTTGTCCTTCCTTTTTCCTTTCAGTAACATCGGATTAGAGTAGCCGCTAGCGGCCGTGTATCCTTGGCGTTGACCCCACATTCCACTACCGCGTTCCAAGGCGCTCATACATCATCATACAGTACGTACATCTTACGAATCCTCCAATCCCTCCAATCTATACTTTACAACAGCGTCCTCCTCCGCCAAACTCTAGGCTCACCGCATATCCTCTCATCCAATAATGTCAATCAACCGCTAATCACAACATCCCCACGAATCCATCCCGCCAACACCAACCACAAAGCCCACAATGGCCCTCGTCGACCCCACCACGTCCCGACCCCTCCCTCCCGACTCCATCCAACGAATCCTCTTCCTCTCCCCGCGCGTCCACATCTACAACCCGCCCCCCCTGACCAGCACCTCTGGCCACCTCGCGTCCACCTGGACGGGCCCCGTCTCGCGCCAAATCTTCACCGCGCGCCTGCGCATCCTCGAAACCGCCGTTTCCACATCGTCCGGTGCGGAGAAATTAAAAGCCGACATCCTCCTCGAAGACCCGTCCTCCGGCGAGCTGTTCGCAGCTGCACCTTACACGGCCGCCGCGGTGGTGGAACAAGTCGTCGACTCCAGTCGCTTCTTCGCGATCCGCGTCCAGGATCCGGCGGGCCGGAAGGCGGTGTTGGGACTGGGATTTGAGGAGAGGAGCGAGGCGTTTGATTTCAGCGTCGCCTTGCAGGAAGTCAGGAAGACGCTGGATTTTGACAAGGTGCCGGGAGATCCACGCAGGCCGGTGAAGAAGGAGCAGAAGAAGGTGGAGAGGGATTTTAGTTTGAAGGATGGAGAGACAATAACGGTGAATCTGAGCGGGAAAGTTGGAAAGGGCAGAAGAGCGGGTGGGCTCAGTCCCTCAAGCAATGAGGGAGGGCCGGCAGGTGGATTCTCGCTCCCGCCGCCCCCAGGAGCGCAGCAGGCTTGGTTGCCACCGCCGCCAAGTGCGCAGGATGTCAAGGCCAAAAAGAGGCCGAACCAGACGCGGGAGGCGCCGGCGCCGGGGTCGATTGAGGACATGGGCTTTGATGATGGGGAGTTTGGGGAGTTTCAATGAGGAAAAGCTGAATGTGTGATGGAAACGAGAGCTCAATTGCTAATAGCTCAGTTGCTAGTCTAGATATACCCAATGCCAGCTCTGAATGATGCCATGCTGTGAAATACAAAGCCCATCATATCCCTTTCCAGAGCTCTACCATATGAAATCCATCGCTGTGCTAATACCTTATTTTGGTACGAGATCCTCGGAATTCTTGCGAGGATAATATCCAACATACTGAAAATCGCCGTCGCTCCAACTCCCAGAAGACAGATCAGGTACACTCATCCTCTTCCAGGCCCCTCTTCCGCTGCCAACTGGCTCAGCCATCGAATCCGACTTCGATTCCCATGGCGATTGCTGCGCTGCTTCGCTTCCAGAGCCCTCTGCTGAGACCGTCTGCCAGCTTCCTGGACTCCCAGCAGAAGTTTGGCCCTGCCAATCGTTGGAACTCTGAAAACCGCTGTCCGCCACCGGCGTCGCTGGCAGCTCCACCACAAATCCAGTCTGTGGTTGGCACTGGCCCCATCCCTGTTCACCTATCTGCTGGCCCTCGGTATACGCATACGTCGGCTGTTGTGCTTGTTGCCAGATCCCGTCCCAGCCTCCCCAAACCCCGCCATTGTTACACATTCCTGAACTGGCACCCATCATTTTCTCCCGCTCAACTCTCTCCCATCTCTCTCTCTGCTGTATCATGAACGTGACATGTCCCAGGCGCTGCAAAATCCACTTCTCCTGTTTCATGCTCATCTCCGCCCCTCTCCTCTTCGCGGCAAGGCTCTTTCGCAGTGCCTTCGCATCTCTGAAGCGCAATGGCGTTGGCGAATCGAGACGAGCCCTTATGGAGGTAATCGTGCTGAGGAGGTGTGTGGCACGGGAATCTTCACGTTGGAGTGAGGTGAGCAGATAGGCGCGCTCCGTGTAAAGGTTGGATGTTGCCTGAAAGGGCTGTGGACCGTAAGGCTGGTAAGGCGAGATTGGAGGGTTGAAATTCGTCATTTGGGAGTACCAGGTTTGACCGTTGTAGTAGGTCATGGATGGCTTGTATGGCCAAGGTCGACTATTTGGCCTTTGATGATGAGGGGTGGACATCAGAGCGTGGCATTTAATCCTTTGACACCTGAGATCCTGAGATGTTTGCCGGACACTGCCACGCTCTCTCAGTCTATATACAGCCTTTCAATAAAGCGAGAGATTGAGAGTATGCTCTCGCCTTCCAGAATGTCGAGGAGAGGAGAGGAGTGGTTCTTTCGATGCCCAGAAGAGAATCATGCACGTACTGGTTCTGCTTGTTTTGGTTTGAGTCGAATCAGGCAAGGCAGCAAAGATGCTGAAAGAATCAATAAGTGACCAATGTGGAAATAATGCCTCATGGATTTGAGAGATGTGAGAGGGGTTGGAACAAAGATGTTGAACAAAGGAAAGGAGAGCGAAATAAAGGAAAGTGCCGTCTGGAACTTACTGTTGCAGCTGCACTTGCTCACAGCTTTGGAGATGATAAAACATCGTTTATTGCATATTATGAGAAATAAATCTTTCTTAAAGTCGATATGAAATGGAATCTCAAGAGTACATAGATGTTCCTGATTCCTGGCCTCTTGAAAATGAAGAAAGCGTTGATACCTACCTAGCCACGACTTTCCTTGTGCGCCTCGTCTAATTAAGCCGGCCGATACATACATACCTATGCCTTTGTTCTCTGAATACGTATACTCCTACTTTGCTCGACTCAAAACACACTATAATCATGTAAAGTTAATGTAATATACCGTTTGGAAATCATTATCACTTTGCCTTGTTTAAAAGCTATTGGTAAAAATCAAATTTATTAGTCTATTTGCATTTTGCCCTATAAATATAAAACAACAACATCATTCATCCTATTAAGCATATATCCACTAAGATATTTTAATTAAGTGACATGCCAGCAAGTAAGGCTGGCAGTCGTATAATGCCGCCGGTGTCAGCATATCCGAACTCCTGTTCAGGAGTTCTTCGCCTCCTTCACCTTTGACTCCTGTAACTCCAACAAAATATCAAAACTTATTCCCGCAACATACTTTTGGGTTAAGAAATTTAATGGTCGAATCTACCAAAGATTTCAATCAGAGAAAGGATAAGATCATAGATCATAATCCGAGAAACCATAGGGTTCTCCTTGATTGAGGCAGTTTATGCTTTTCTGATCACTTATGTTAGCCAAATATGAGGTTTAAAGAATAATGTTTTCATACAATTCCGAGTAACCTTGGTAGTTTGGAACTCAGGCCATTTAGGCCATGATGTCACGGGGAGCATTCTCGATATCACGAGCATGCTGTCTGCCGGTGTTGATGATGTTCGACCTCAGCATACCCATCAAGCCACCTGAAGGAGTGTCAGCATGCAAGCCTAAACATAAAAAATAATAGTCTTACGCTTATGGCTTGGCTTAGTCGTGCTATCAGTGAAACTGGCATCACCGGCGGTGGGGAGGTATTCTGGCAAAGCAATGACGCTACCAGACTTAAGACTATCCCCTTGGCTACCAGGATTGAGGTCTTGCAGAGTCTTCTTATCAACGCCAAGGCTCTCAGATAGTTTTGGCAGCGAGTCGCCATCCTGGGCGGTGTAGGCCAATGGAGTGCCTGGGACTGTGGGTGGGACTCTGATGACCTGTCCTTCTTGGGGCGTTGAAATGTCGCTATTGAGGCCCTTGATGGACGAGACGTCGACACCGAGACCCTGAGCAATGGAGGCGAGTCTCGCCTCCAGACACCTTGTGTGCCGAGGCTGGGATGCTGACAGAACCGCCGGAAGGACCATTGGGATTGGCAGACTGCAGAAAACTGAATGGGATGCCGAATTTGTTTGAGAGTTTTGGGAGAGTCTCATTAGTGGTGACCTTGAAGCTCTTCGAGATGATCTTCGAATGGAAGAATCTAAACTTTGACGCCTTTATATTGAGCTTTATGAAACGGGTCATTCCTTCGGGAGTCTTGTAGCTGTTGGTGCGTCTGTCAACCTGGACGATGTAGCACTTTTTGTCGCCATCGCATTTTCTGATGTAGTAATACTTCCCACTTCCTGGCTCATAATAGTTAATCTCACCACGACTAAACGCCTGTTGGATAGAGGCTGGGATGTTCTTGTTGATCTCCTGTGCTTGCTGATAGCGATCGGATCCATAAACTAGATCGGATCTATCCAAACCGAAGTGCGATCCATCATTGAAGTAGAAAACATCTTCGATGACTGGGAGAGCACCTTCAGCGGTGATAAAGTCAGTTGGTGCGGCTGCAAGCTGTACGTTGGCATGGGCTGCTGCAGCGCTGGCACCGGCCGCTACGCCGGCCTCGACGTTGCCTGCCTGACCTGCTGCAGCGCCGTGAGAAGCGGCTCCTACATTTGCAGCAAATCCGCCAGGATACTGCCCATAATGTTCCGGCTTATGTTCCGGCTTATGTTCCGGTCTATATTGTTCTGGTCTGTAATGTTCCGGCTTATGTTCTGGTTCATACTGTTCTGGTTGATAATGTTCTGGCTTTCCTTCCCAGCTCGGTCCAGGTTTTTCTGCCCATATTTCCTGTGTTTCTTTTTCTACCCAAGTCATTTCATGCGAAGGATTTTCGCCTTTTGGTCTTCCAACGTCGACATCGACAACGTCGACGTTGACGTTGTTTGTTGGGTTGTTTTGGTTGGATGGATTGGCGTTGGGATTGAACGTAGGATTGAAGTTGAATATTGGATTGATATTGACATTAGAAACTTGCGTAGTCGTTGTGGTAGGGCTGATCTGAGAAGTAGTAGAGGACGTAGTAGTAGATAAGCTGGTAGATGAGCTGGTTGTACTAGTAGTAGATGAGGTAGTAGATGATCTCGATGAAATGCTGATAGTCGACCTGCTGTAGGTTGAAGTTCTACTCGTTGAAGTGCTGCGAGCTGACCCGGTGCTGGTTGAAGTACTGAGAGCTGACCCGGTGCTGGTTGAAGTACTGCCAGTTGACCCCGTTACAGTGCCAAGAGCCGATCCTGTCAAAGTGCTACGAGACGACGCAGCAGCAGAAGGATCCGATCCCGGTGAAGTGCTGCGAGCTGTCCCCGTTACAGTGCCAAGAGCCGATCCCGTCAAAGTGCTACGAGACGACGCAGCAGCAGAAGGATCTGATCCCGTTGAAGTACTGCGAGCTGACCCCGTTACAGTTCCAAGAGCCGATCCCGTCAAAGTGCTACGAGACGACGCAGCAGCAGAAGGATCTGATCCCGTTAAAGTGCTACGAGACGATCCAGCAGCAGCAAGGGCCGATCCCGTTGAAGCGAGAGCCGATCCCGTTACAACGCCAAGAGCCGATCCCGTTAAAGTGCTACGAGACGATCCAGCAGCAGCAAGGGCCGATCCCGTTGAAGCGACAGCCGATCCCGTTACAGCGCCAAGAGCCGATCCAGTTGAAGTTTTACGAGACGATCCAGCAGCAGCAAGGGCCGATCCTGTTGAAGCGACAGCCGATCCCGTTACAGCGCCAAGAGCCGATCCAGTTAAAGTGCTACGAGACGACCCAGCAGCAGCAAGGGCCGATCCTGTTGAAGCGACAGCCGATCCCGTTACAGCGCCAAGAGCCGATCCAGTTAATGTGCTACGAGACGACCCAGCAACAGCAAGAGCCGATCCCGTCGAAACCAGAGTCGATCCCGTTAAAATGCTACCAGATGAACCAGAAGCAGCAAGAGCCGATCCCGTTGAAGCCACAGCCGACCCCGTTGAAGTAGTACGAGATGAACCAGAAGCAGCAAGAGCCGATCCCGTTGAAGCCACAGCCGATCCCGTTGAAGCCACAGCCGATACCGTTGAAGTACTACGAGATGAGCCAGAAGCAGCAAGAGCCGACCCCGTCGAAACGACAGCCGACCCCGTTGTAGTACTACGAGATGAACCAGAAGCAGCAAGAGCCGATCCCGTCGAAACGACAGCCGACCCCGTTGTAGTACTACGAGATGAACCAGAAGCAGCAAGAGCCGATCCCGTTGAAGCCACAGCCGATCCCGTTGAAGTACTACGAGATGACCCAGAAGCAGCAAGAGCCGATCCCGTTGAAGTGAGAGCCGATCCCGTTGAAGCCACAGCCGATCCCGTTGAAGTACTACGAGACGACCCAGCAACAGCAAGAGCCGATCCCGTTGAAGTGACAGCCGACCCCGTCGTGCTACGAGAAGACCCAGCAACAGCACGAGTCGATCCCGTTGAAGTGCTACTAATCGACCCCGTCGTGCTACGAGACGACCCAGCAACAGCAAGAGCCGATCCCGTTGAAGTGCTACTAGTCGACCCGGTTGAAGTGCTCAGGACGGACCCGGTTGAAGTGCTGAGAGTAGACCCCGTTGAAGTGCTGAGAGCTGACACTGCTGAAGTGCTGAGAGCCGACCCCGTTGAAGTGCTGAGAGCTGACACTGCTGAAGTGCTGAGAGCCGACCCTGTTGAAGTGCTGAGAGTCAACCCCGTGGAAGTGCTGAGAGCCGACTGGGTGGAGGTACTAGTCGACCTCGTGGAAGACGATCTCAATGCAATACTGATACTCGACCTACTGTAGGTTGAAGTTTTCTTCGTTGAAGTGCTGCGAGATGACTCCGTTGAAGTGCTAAGAGCCGACACTGCTGAAGTGCTGAGAGTAGATCCCGTTGAAGTGCTGAGAGTCGACTGGGTGGAGGTACCAGTCGACCTCGTGGAAGACGATCTCGATAAAATACTGATACTCGACCTACTGTAGGTTGAAGTTTTGCTCGTTGAAGTGCTGCGAGATGACCCCGTTGAAGTGCTAAGAGCCGACACTGCTGAAGTGCTGAGAGTAGATCCCGTTGAAGTGCTAAGAGCCGACCCTGCTGAAGTGCTGAGAGTAGACCCCGTTGAAGTGCTGAGAGCTGACACTGCTGAAGTGCTGAGAGCCGACCCTGTTGAAGTGCTGAGAGTCGACCCCGTGGAAGTGCTGAGAGCCGACTGGGTGGAGGTACCAGTCGACCTCGTGGAAGACGATCTCGATAAAATACTGATACTCGACCTACTGTAGGTTGAAGTTTTGCTCGTTGAAGTGCTGCGAGATGACCCCGTTGAAGTGCTAAGAGCCGACCCTGCTGAAGTGCTGACAGTAGAGCCCGTTAAAGTGCCCCGAGTGCCGAGAGCCGACCCCGTTAAAGTACCGAGAGTGCCGAGAGCTGACCCCGTTAAAGTACCGAGAGTGCCGAAAGCTGACCCCGTTGAAGTGCCAAGAGTACCGAGAACCAACCCCGCTGAAGTGGTGAGAGCTGACGGGGTAGAAGTGAGAGTCGACCTCGTGGAAGATGATCTCGATAAAATATTGATAGTCGACCTACTGTAGGTTGAAGTTTTGCTCGTTGAAGTTTTGCTCGTTGAAGTGCTGCGAGATGAAGATGACTCCGTTGAAGTGCTAGGCTCCGACGCCGTTGAAGTGCTAAGAGCCGACTGGGTGGAGGTAGGAGTTGAGCTCGTGACAGATGACGTGCTGTAAGATGAGCTGCTAGAGGTGCGGGACGACGTGGTGGAGGAGGAACTGCCCGTGGAAGTTTCGCTCGTCTCAAAACTCTCGCTGGAAGTCGTTGTTGTAGAACGGCGATTTGGAGAACGGTCAGTTATAGTCGATGCCTCAACTCTTCTCGTTTCGGTGCTGTATGACCGAGGCACCTTAGAAGTTGGCTGATCCACGTCGTCCGTTGGTCCATATGCTGGTGTGGAAATCGTTGGCTTATATACGGGCTCTTTGGAACTTGGCTCTGGCTTCTCCGTTGGCTTATATATTGGCTCTTTGGAACTTGGCTTTGGCTTCTCCGTTGGCTTATATACTGGCTCTTGGGAACTTGGCTTTGGCTTCTCCGTTGGCTTATGCGGTGGCTCATATACTGGCTCGGAAGTTGACTCGTGATATGGCGGATGATTGGGCTTGGTGAAAGTCTTTGTCAAAGTCTTGGTATAGTTTCCATATCGCTTTTGAACTGGATCGCAGTAGTCAGTACTGTACTAATTTTTCTAGTGCTGTTCGCAGGAAAACTTACTCTGGACAACATGAGCCTTCACAGTCGCCGTCTCACGAGCGACATTCACAGTTGGAGTGTAGGCGAGTGTCTTGCCAACAACAGTTGGAAAAATTGCGGATGCTGCCGGGTTGGAAACGAGGGCATCGTTGGCCATCTTGTCAAAAGCAGTGTCGAACTTCTCGAGGACAGCGGCGACGACTTTGCCATCTTGGGATTGTTCATAGGTCCAACCTCCCTCGCCCTCTGTAGCCTTCTTATTGACACGAGCATGGTAGCTGATCGATCCCAACGCCGGAGTCGGCGCAGCTGCACCGGCTGCACATTCGATACTAGTGATGTATTCTGAATTACCATAACGCAAGGCAACTTCACCGTCACATTGTGCGTTTCGTGGAGCTGCGAAGGCGACGCTACCAAGTGTAGCCGAAGCTACGAAGACCTGATAGAGACCTCTCATTGTTCAAAGTCCACCAGAAACGAAACGAAAGACAAGAGAATTCAACACCCAAAAACGAGCGTGGGTTTCTTGGGGAAAAAATTGACAATAGGGAAATCGATCACATATATATAGCAATCAGACGGTTTAGCTCAGATGCTCAAGCTTTCCGAGCGTTGGACGTTTTTGCCATAGCCATCGGAGCATGAGAGAAGAAGCCATCCACTTACATTGTGTTGTTCCTTCTTAGATCCACATGGAACAAGACCATTGAAGCTTCATTCGAATATCTTGGTCAGTACCTTTTACTTATCGTCATGCTTCTCGTGTTCGGATGGCTGAATCTTCCAATACAAAGCAAATCTTCCGAGAGTCTGCCCAGACCATTTACCTTTGGGCTGTCAACATATTAGCCGCTTAGCGCGCGGTAGCGCCAAATAAGTCTGAACTCTGAAGGTTCCTGGCAGCTAGTCAGGGCACCGACGTTCCTGACAGACTAAAATCGATAGATACCCAAACGATTCCGAATATAGCAAATATATCGGTATAAAATATGAAAGTATATATGGCCTGGTCGCGGCATATGCCGCGCTTTCTTCAACATCAGCACCGGAAATACTGCTTCTCTATCCATCGCTCCTCATAATCAGCAACAATCTCACAGACAACCACTTTCACCCTCGGAAATACTTTCGTCAGCCGATTAAGACCCAATTTGCCTGCAAAGTAGGTCACGAAGACTATCTTGTCTTCAGGCACCCCGTGATCAATCAGGACCTGGACGGACATGAGAGCAGCACCACCGCTCGACATTTGTGGGTCGAGGAGGAGAACACTGTCGTGCGTACCAATGTCCGGTGGTAACTTTTGATAGTGTAACTCCGGTTCGCCTGTTCTGATGTTAGACTGGACATACTGGACTAGCATTACGATTCCAACGAATTACCTGTTCTGATGTTTGACTGAATGAGGATGCGTCCAGTTCTGCAATCGGGGATAACTCGTCTCAGGCCAGTCTCGAACGCCGCACCAGCGCGCAGAATAACCACGGCGCTAGGCTCGCCATTCCTTTGCAGGCCACTATAGAAGTGGTGCGCAGGTGTTTCGACTGTCCTTGTCTTGAAATTTGTATTATTTAGTGCACTGGCCGAATTGGTAAGCCAAGGTAATGTTGATGTCAGGAGAAAGCCTTACTGTTCAATTAATAGCGTTGCCATGCGATCAAAATAGAAAATGAAATCTTCAGGCGAAGTATCAACGTCTTGGATAATCGTGTTGATCCCTTTTAATTGAGAGGTTTGATCAAGAAGTACAACCCCCTCTCCTAATGGCTCATTCTCGCAATTCAACCCTAGCCTCTTGAGTGCCTGACGGTGGGCTATGGACTTCTGGACCAGCTTTCTCTCGATATATTGCGTCACCATGGCTGAGACCCATTAGCTAAATCAAGGGGAACTAATGTAGTGCGTATAATGTTCAAACTTGAGAGATCGTGCGATATCCGTGGCCTGATATGACCAGAATAGCATTTGTCTTCTGACAGGAACCGTAATAGGACATATTGGAAGATAGTAGGGTAGACAGACACACAGGAATTGAAAAGAAACACTTACTAATGGCTACGGTATTCTCAATGCCTCTTGGCACAATGATGTCTGCTACCTTTCGTTGCGGTTGAACATATGTTTCGAAATTTGGCTTCACAAAGGCAAACCATTGCTTGATGCAGCCTTCGACATCCCTACCGCGCTCTCTGACGTCACGCAAAACTATACAGATACTCTTCAGCGGATCCGAGCCAAGGGAGTCTTTACCTTTTACTTACGTCTTCGCGATAAGCACGTATCTGCATCTGCTTCACAGAAGATCTGCAGACTCAGCACACGATCTCTCAGAGAGACTGGAACGACTTACTTTCATATCAAGCAGCTCCAGAACACGAGGATCATGCAATGCCAGGATGCCCTCAAGAATAAGGACGTGAGGGCTGTATATCGACGTTGTTGCCGCTTCCCGTTGATGGTTGCGAAAGGAATATATTGGGATCTCTGCCCGTCGACTAGATGAATGGTTAGGGATGACGGCGCACGAAGAGGATAAGAGCAAGAGCAAACATACCCTTGCTTGAGGTCCTGCAATCGCTCGACCAAGAGATCAAAATCAATAGCGGCTGGTGCATCCAAATCCAACTCATTCTTATGTGCTTTGATATGATCTTCCTCGTTCAGAGGTTTATAGAAGGAGTCCATGCCTACAATGACCACCCATGGCAGGTTAAGAGCAGAGAGGATGGCCCGCGAAAGGCTCGACTTTCCGGACCCTGAGCTGCCTGCAATCCCGATAATACTGACGTTGTTCCATGGCGGAGAATAATGTGCTCTTGTGCTGATTGACTCCGGAGGAGATATTGACATGGTGATGAGGCTGAACTGGAACTGGGACTGGAGTAGCAGAGTGAGGCTCTGTCATTCGGGGCAGGGAGAGAGAAATTACACAGTCGAATAGGTACAGTGGGTACTCTTGTTGGGTTATGGACAAGGAAATGAAACAGGCATTCATTCCGTCGATAAAACAACTCTGCTGAGGTTCTCTGAGGTTTGATCGAAGCTCTGATCCTCTGATCCTCTGATCCTCCTATATGTATGCAAGCTCGAACCTCCAAGATATAGATAAAGTCCGTTTGTCGGTCCAGTTTGGATTAGGAAGTTGCTGAGGTGTTTTCTTTTTTTGAGGAATGAAAGGAGCCTTATTCAGCAGTCAGGTTGCCCTCCTGTGTGTGTCCTGTGTTCTATGTTCTGTGTTCTGTGTTCTGTGTCCTGTGTAGAGTACAGTACAGTATCTACTATTTAGGTACCTACCTACTTGCTACTTGAGGGACGGAGATGTACATCCTGAGCCAAGGTGTGGAAGAGTGCGTTAAGTCTGCCGTAGTCAGGGGCAGGCACAGGGCGCTCTGCTCGCTCGTAGTTCTACGGAGAACTCCGTAGTCCGTACTCTGCAGTGGCTGAAAGGGAAAATATATTTTCCGATGATCTGCCATGCTGTCACGGTGTCACCTCGGCTGCAACATCCCACCAGGCAACTCTGAGACTCAGAGATGACGACCATCGACGCCGTTGGAGGTGTATGTAGGTGTATCTACGTACCTTACACTTCATATTATCTGCAGCTTAGGTTAATTTTTGACCCACGCCGATCTTGAGCCTGGCTATATTATTCAATCCTTTTCCTCAACCTTCATATCAAACAAAATATACACAACATGGCAGACTCAACAGCAAGCGGAGAAATCGCCATCGATAACCCAGAGGTCCCAAAGCACAGAAAGATGTTCGTTCCTTTAGGTATGTCCAGTTCTCATTCACTTAAATATCGCAATAGCACATACTGATCATCCATCAGAAAATAACCCAGAAGTAATGACCCAGCTCATCCACAACCTGGGTCTCTCACCATCCCTCTCATTCCATGACGTCTTTGGCATCGACGACCCATCTCTTCTGTCCTTCGTCCCGCGCCCAGCATCCGCTCTACTTCTCGTTTTCCCTGTCTCGAAAACATACGAACAACACCGAATGTCCGAAGATAGCTCGAGAGAGGAATATAGTGGTTCTGGAGACAAGGAGCCAGTTGTTTGGTTTAGGCAGACTATCGGAAATAGCTGTGGGTTGATGGCACTGCTGCATGCGGCAACCAATGGTGCTGCCAGGGATTATATCGGTATGGCATCCATCCCTGAAAATTACGTACTGTTAAAGGCGCCGCTGACCCTCATTTGCAGATCCGAGTTCGACTTTGGGCACAATACTGAAAGATGCGATACCCTTGGCCCCGACCGAGCGCGCCGGTCTTCTCTACAACTCTGCAGATTTGGAAGCAGCACATCAATCCTCGGCGCAGCAAGGCGATACACAAGCACCAGGTGCAGCAGATGATATTGACCTACACTACGTGGCCTTCGTAGCTGCGGACGGACATCTGTGGGAACTGGATGGCAGGAGGAAGGGACCTATTGATCGGGGCATGCTGGATAAAGGTGCTGATCCATTGAGTGAGAAGGCTCTGGATCTAGGGCCGAGAAGCTTTATGCAAAGAGAAGCTGAAGGAGGGGAAATGAGGTTTAGTCTTGTGGCTTTGGGACCGAGCTTGGATTAGACAGCGCCCATGGATGGATTTCCAAAGGCGAAAACGAATGCCAAAATATAGGTTACTGCTTGGTACAACTTAAAAGCATGAATTTAAGATGTTCTTGTCACTGATGTCTTCTTCAATCCATTATGTAGCAATGTTGCCAGACTCCAGTATTAATTGGCTACCCCAGAGGAGATTCACAACGGGCCCCAAAAGTTTTCAACTGGAAATCATGTCATCACCGTCTATTCAGTCCTTTATACTAATATTTCTTCTATTTACTACATATTATATCGTTAGTAGTTACCTGTCTGCTAAACGTGTGCCCCCTCCCCTTTCCTTCCAGCACCTGCCTAAGTGTCCAGGGCAGTCGCCTGATAATACCAGTATCATGCTAAAACCATTCCATCCAGGGAATGTGCGGTCGATGAATGCAGTTTGTACTATGTAAATGCTGAAGTAGATTCGTCGCATAGAATATAGCACATACCTCCGAGGCCTAAAGGAATCTCAGCCTTCCCTTCAGCCTCGCCCTAGCGGCCGCAAATCTACATCGGTTGCATCATCGACTCATCATACCATCTCCCATCGCCTCACACATTTCACCCACTTCCTGTCGCACAACTCTTTCTCGCAAGTCCGCTTCCAGTACCATTGATGCGAGCAAGTACATCACAGCTCATCAGAAACTCCCTGAAACTCAAAATGGCACTTCATCCGCCTCCAAGCGCTTCAAGGCTCATCTGTCCGTGTCCCACTCCCACGTGGGGCCCCCACCGTGTTTTGACAGCTCACTGACAACTCATATGCAGTCGCAAATGCGCCAGCCGTGCAATTCAAAGCTGGTGCTCTTGACCGCAGCGACCTCTCTTCCGATCCCTTCGTGCAATTCCACGCATGGTTCTCACAAGCTGAAGAAGCCGCTGCTCCAAGTCCCGAAACGGCGTGCCTCTCGACTGCGTCATTGCCCAGTGGACGAGTCACGAGTCGGTTTGTATACCTGAAGGAACTCGATGCGCGCGGGTTCGTGATATATAGCAATTGGGAAACAAGCCACAAGGCCAAAGATGTTGAGAGTAATCCGCACGCCAGTCTGGCATTTTGGTGGAAGGACGTGGAGAGGCAGGTTAGAGTCGAGGGAAAGGTGGAGAGATTGAGCCGGGAGGAGAGCCAGGAGTACTATGATACGAGAGTCAGAGCGAGCAGAATTGGTGCCTGGGCAAGTAAGCAGACTGAGAGAATTGAGAGCCGAGAGGTTCTGGAGGGGTGGGTAAAGGAGGTGGAGGAGAAGTTTGAGGGACAAGAGCAGATCCCGTGTCCGGAGCATTGGGGTGGGATTAGAATTGTGCCGGATAGGATGGAGTTCTGGCAGGGGAGGGAAAGCAGGCTGCATGATCGGTTTGAGTATGCGAAGAAAGAAGGCAAGGGAGAAGAGGGCTGGGAGATCTCGAGGTTGAGTCCATAGAGCAGTGGAATGCAAACAGGAATTCAGCGCTCGAGAAATGTTGTCCTCGTCTGAATATAGGCTATCAGATTGATTTATGTCCAAATTTGTCTACAGAAAACAATATTTTCCATCATATTGCACAGCTAAGGTAGACCGTACGGTTTTAAAGCGCTTGCTCCATCCTAACTCAACCCGTAAATCAGTCCTGTGGGAGTACGTAAGGCTTCGCATTGTGGTGAAAGGCTAAGTAGTTACAAATACACTGCCACTAAATCAAGCATGGAGATCAGAGAAGTAAACATTAGTCGATACATCGGCATCGAAAAAAAGTGAGGCAAGCCATGTATGATGTCCACAGTCCGAGTGAGATATGTAACAGAGCTTTCCAAATTCGTGATCCGTTAATGTCCTGTACATCATATCGTCGAGAAACAGAAAATTACAATTAGTTTGAAACTTCGGAATCTCCGAAATGGCCATATTTAAAAGTTCAAACTTAATTATAAGTTCATCAGGCTGCTAGGTTAATTTTCCTTCGTTCTACTCGCTGATGTTGTGGTGGCGTTCGAATCCGTTCGAATCGAAAATAGCCGCGGCGGAAGAACAACGACTGCGCGGCTAACGGAAATACTTGGTTCCGAACTCGCTTCCGACTGCTGACAGTCGCCCCTACAGGGCAATACTGTGGTATTGGCTTCAAGATACCGATATTTCAATCATTTCCAGCCCCAAAACACGAATCAACTCTTCCCACAACATTGCAACTGTCAAGAAAGGATTTATTCCGCCTATCTGAACTCACATCTTCTCAATATTATTGCCTCAACAGCTGCCTTGCCTGAAACTGCTTGGTATATCGTGTCGCACCTCACTCAGCCTGCGGTTTACCGCTTCTTCTCGATCATTCCAGCCTGTGTATAACAGCTCCATCCGTTGTCACTGCTTGCGCAGCACATAACTCATCGTCAAACTCATATCTGGTGTCCGCAAAGATAATTCGACTGAAGCACGATATACTTGGCCATTGCTTCACTCTTTTGTCTTCTCCGCCTATGCGCATCGGTTCTATCTTCAACACTCTAGCCGTGGCAATTCACGATGCGCTATACTCGCCATGAGTTGGAACGCTTGCGTGAGTCGCCTTTGGTCGTAAGACCGCTCAATCTACCTCCTGCGGAGGAATATATGGGGTAAGTAGCACAGCAACTCTTGGGGAAGCACTCCCCTTGTGCAAGACAGTGATCTCTGACTGTTTCCAGACTACCTGACGCCGAGCGCAAACTAGCCAACAGAGAGCGACGAGAATCTGCTGGACTCTTGGACCAGACTAACAGGAGATCTGGCTTGGACAAACATTCACGAAGCAGCGCAAGTGTGTACATTCATTGAACTATGTGTGACCCTTCTAATTTTTAATAGACGCAGTGGACATTATTTTAGGGCCTCCAAAGACCTCTTTTGCATCTGCAACCTCAGCACGAAACGCGAAACCTTCAGATCTTCCCGATAGACCATCACTCAATAGGGATTCGGATTCTAGAGATAGATACCCATTCCGAAAGAGTGATGGAGAGAATGACCGTACTCGTGATAATCAGCGTCACAATCTTCGGTCGAGACGATTAGATGCCGATCAAGATAACGAAGGATGGAGCACTGTCAAGCCACGTAAGAGTTTTGGCGCTGAGGGATCCGAGCGTTTCAACGGTCGTATGGGCGGGGATAGACATCGAGATGATTTGCCACCTATGCCGAGGAGAGGAAGTAGAGATGCACGCGACGAGAGGCCTGCCCGTGGATTTGACACATTCTCTCGTGAGAAGGACGCGATAAAAGAATCGGCAGAAGAGACCGAGGGAGCGGGCCGCCGAAATGGATTTGGTAGAGGACGGAATGAGCCATCATGGTTCAAGGATAAGGAAGATTCGGCAACACCAGCCGAGAACCGCAAGAGCAATGGCGACAGATTTACCGATCGTAATCGTGGATGGAGAGAAAAGGATCGTGATGATAAAATTAACGAACGGACAAGTGAACGCAACACTGACAGAAATACCGATCGTGGTGGCGATAGAAACGAAGATAGGACCCGTGGACGCTGGGAGCGAGATGATAGAAGACAGGAGCGGGAGCCAGAATGGATGGACGAGCCAGCGAACGAGAAAAAACGTGCGCACACTGCAGAGGACTTTCAAAAATGGAAAGAGAGCATGAATGCAGGCATTATGAAGACACCTGCCACCGAAGAGCCACCGACCAAAGCAGCCCCTGATACATCTGGCCAGAATTCCTTCTTTGGATTCGACAAGCCCAAGGTAGAGGCTCCCTTGGTTATGGATCCAGGTCCAGACAAGTTTTTGAGCATGTGGTCTTCCCCTAAGGCGGACGGACTTGAGACGCAGTTGCCCTCGAAGAAGGAGGGTCCAATTAAGGCAGCTACTACTGGCAAAGCTTCTCGTTTTACATCTTTCTTTGCCACCCCACAAGAGGATCTACCACGTCGACCGACGGAACCCGCTCCACCTGTTTCAAGCATTGCGTTGAAGGAGGCAAATCCCCAAACCGACAAGGAAAAGGAAGACTTCCAGAGACTTTTACAGAAGTTGCAGAGTCAGAGCATTCTTGGGACGAAGACCCCTACGCCGCCTGCCAATCAAGCTTCCCAGCCAAAGCCTCCACCTCAGAAGCCCATGAACGCACAACTTCAACCACTGGAGCCTTTCCAGCAATACCGTCCTGGATTTCAAGAGCCACCACGTTCTGGGAGCCGGGAATCTCAATCTCAACAGGCTGCGCTTCAAGATTTGCTTGGGAACCGATCCACTGCCGTTAGTCAGCCTTCGTCTCGTCCAGAGACAATGGTGCATGAGCTTGTCAATCAGCGCCAGAGCGCCATTAGCCAGGGTTCAAGCCGTCCAGATCAAGATGGAAACAAGAATGCTGCATTCTTGATGGGACTCATGCAAAATACTCGCGTTGCACCTGAGCCACTTCGTTCAGAGCAGTTGATGATGAGAGGGCCACCTCAATCACAACCTTCAAGACAACAGCAACTCATGATTGAACGTGAGCAAGAGCTTTTGATTCGCGAACAGCGCGAACGTGTTGTGCAACGCCAAAGACAAGAACCACCACCTGGGTTCTTTGATGATACATTTTTGGGTCGTGGTCCAATTCCTCAGCACGAGCCTCCTCGTTCCAAAACTCAACAGCAGCCAACACAGATTCTCCAGCGTCCACCACCTGGTCTTGAGCAGCTGCCACCTGGATGGGCACAACAACAACGTGAACAACAATTGCCACAGACGATATCACAACGTCATCCTCTCCAGCCACCACCGGGTCTTGCCAGCGGTCCAAATCGCGGTATGCCCATGCCTCCTCCGTTGTTCCCTCCTGGCTTCAATATGGCTGGCTTTGGACCACCCCCCGAGAACATGCTCAATGCTCCGCGTAACATGCCACCACCAGGCTTCATGGTTCCACCTCCTGGATTCATGGGTCCACCACCAATGTCCGGCTTCCCTGGCCCCGAGGTATTAGGATACGCCCCATTTGACGGACGCGGAGGACCACCACAACAGGGCAACTTCCGTCGCTAAGATTTTTTTGCATCTTGTTCAGGAAGACGATACATCTAATGCCGGTTATAGCGCTTCTGTCGACTGAATATTGGCTAGACGGAGCACAAATAGCAGAATTGGCTATGACTCTCGGACATACTTGCTAGTGAGATTTGGCTAAGGGTATCGCCGCACGCGGTATGATTGTGAATGAAGGAATGAGAATGAGGGTAGCAAGGCGCACTAGCGATGCAAGGACTGGCGTATGTAGTCTAGCCAGCGATAGTTCTCACACGTGAATGAAATCCTGTACAAGTAGCACAATATCTAAATTTTTTTGGGGCTGCCTGTGGTCTATTATACAGCTCCTCCTGCTCCAGGTATCTACGCACTTAAACTAACCCCACGTACCACCGCCACCCCCTCTGCCCTGCCTCTTCTGCGCACTCAATCTCCAATCATCCTCCGTTGCAAACTTGTTATACAGCGGCTGGATCCTTTCTGCCTTCCTCCGCTTACTCAGTCCTTCCTTCCCTGCAACCTTGAAGAACGTCGGCGCTGCCTCTACCAGCCACTTTGGCTCAATAGTGCTGCAGCAGTGCATGTATTCCTTACTCGTCAGCACGAGCGTATGATATATCACCCACTCCGCCTGCTTGCCAAACAACGCGCTACTGGGATGCAAAGATACTGGTGTGCCTTCAATAAGCGTCTTGTACCCCTCGGATGGGTCCTTCCGTGCTGCGTTCCTGAAGAAGCCCGAGCAGAGCGCCTGCCGCACCTTCTGCGTTGTTCGGCCACACGAGACGATGCGGTGCTTGTACCTCTCCATGATCTTCGCCAACTGATCCCTCACATCCTTCGCGCGCCGCATGCTTCGTGCCTGGATAAAATTCTCGAAGCACCACGGACTCGCGTACTTGGCTTGTTTCCAAGCATTATACACATTGAGCAGCGTCAGATGGTCGCCTGCCGGGTCGTGGAATTTGGCTTTCTTCTGGTCGGCCAAAGCCTGCTTTTCCTTGGGTCGGTAGAAGACCGAGGGCATGGAGAGCATTGCCACGATACTGAGGATTTCGTCAGAGCAGCCCAGGTCGACGGCTGCGATGAGGACTTTCGCGAGTGCGGGCTCCATGGGGAAATCGGCCATTTTGCGGCCGAGACGAGTGAGTAGGCCTTCGTCATCGAGGGCAGAAAGAGCATAGAGTTCTTCGAGGGCTGTGAGCATGGTATTTGTGGGTGGGGGGTCCATGAAGTCGAAATGGAGAAGGTCGTTAATACCCATTGCTTTGAGCATGAGAATGGTGTGGGACAGGTTTTGGCGCTGGATTTCGGGGATGGAGGTGGGAAGCATTTCGGACTGGAAGGCTGCTTCGGTGTAGAGACGGAAGCACTTGCCTGGTCCGGTGCGACCAGCGCGTCCGGAACGTTGGCGTGCTTGTGCTTGGGAGATGGGAGTTACAACGAGAGAGTCCATGCCGAGTTTTGGATCGTAAGCATTTTGCTTCACAAAGCCAGGGTCGATGACGTAGTAAATGTGGTCGATGGTGATGGAGGTTTCGGCAATATTGGTTGCGATGACGACCTTACGACTGCCTGGAGGAGCAGGATCAAAGATCTTACTTTGCATCTCGCTTGGTAATGCTGAATAGACAGGTAGGATGATCAGTTCCGGGACACTTGGTCCAAGTGCTTTCATCCTTTCATAAAGAATCTCGCAACTGGTGTCAATTTCTTCCTGTCCCGTCAAGAAGAGGAGAATATCTCCAGGCGGCTCTGTCAAATGGATCTGCATCACAGTGACTAAAGCTGCGTCTAAATAATCTGATTCAGGCTCTCTCGAATACATAATCTCGACCGGGAATGTCCGTCCCGGAATGGAGAAGATAGGACACTGATTGAAGTATTCTGAGAATTTGTCTGCATCGAGAGTAGCCGAAGTCACAATAACCTTGAGATCAGGCCGTCGTTTGAGTGTCTTCTTGAGTAATGCAAACAACACATCAGTCGCAATTGTCCGTTCGTGAGCCTCGTCCAGCATAATGACAGAATAGCGCTTGACATCGGGGTCCATCAGAACCTCTCTTTGCAGCATTCCATCGGTCATGTACTTGATTTTCGTATTTGGACTTGTACAATCCTCGAAACGGATGGTGTACCCGACCTCTTCTCCAAGCTTGCATCCAACCTCCTCAGCCACGCGCTTAGCCACAGACATTGCAGCCACACGGCGGGGTTGAGTACATCCAATCATCCCATTGTTTGCAAATCCGGCTTCGGCCAGATATTGTGTCAGCTGAGTTGTCTTTCCGGATCCTGTCTCCCCAACCACGATAAGAAGTTGGTTATCTTCGACAGCTTTGATGAGCTCTGAGCGGAATCTAAACACTGGTAAAGACTCTCGTTGCTCTTTGATTGTCATATTAGTACGTCTGCCCATTGGCACATCCTTACTCTGCGTGACTCGTTTCCATTCTGGGACGACTTCGTTTGCCGGATGCTGCTTGATCATCTTGAGATCACTTGCAAATTTCCGCTGATCAGGTGCGGCCATTGGATCATTCCATTGCGCCGATAAATCAACTTTGGCCCCTTCTTCGGCTGCTTTATCCTGTGCCTCTTGTTGTCTTAACTCTCGCCTATCCTTTGCCAATGCTGCTCCAGACATTGCAGCACGATTTAGAGAACCATCGGGTGCTTTGACAACTCGGATAGGTGACAACTCAAGGGATTGTTTGGTCTGACCAGCAAGGAATGGCGGCTCCTCATCTCTGATCTCAATATCAACATCCTCTTCGAGCTCCATTTCGCCCTCTCCATTCAAGGCAGCGTTATAGTCTTCGTCAAGATCCGGATAATCTGAAGCTTTTACCACTCCAGAAGCAATCAGCTGTCTGATCTCCCATCTCTCCGGCGAAGTCATCCGCTTCTTCTGCCTGGGCGGCGGTGCTGTATTATCCTCAAAGGATACGTCTTGGTCGTCGATTAAGCTGCCATAAACACCCTTATTACCTCCTAGCCGCTCCATATTGGCGCCAGATTGTATCCTTGCTTGGGGTGCAAGGTCTCGCCCGGTTTCCTGATCAACCTCTTTCATAGACAATCCAATCTTTCCGTTTTCAATTTTCACTACCTTGATCTTGACTGTCTGACCTCTTGAGACAAGATCAGATGGGTGATTAACTCGTGAGCCCTCCACAAGAGCAGAAATGTGCACTAGGCCATCAACTCGTCCTCTCACTCCGTGTAGATTGACGAAGGCTCCAAAATCCTTCACACCAGTAACGTGACCCTCATAGACTTTGTATAGTACTGGTTCATCATCGATTTCAGGTACCGGCGGCCGTTTGAAGTCTTCATCCTCATCGCGTCTTCTCCTGCTACTCTTCTGTCCATCTCTATGACTTCTGTGTCCATTTCGTGTTCGGCCATATTCATCTTCTTCCTCGTAGCCGTTCCTCCGCTTTGGATCTTTATCGTAATTGTAGCCTTGCGATCTTGACCGATGGCGCCCCTTTCTCCTGCCTCTGTCGTCGAAATCATCATCAGGGCTGCGACTTCGTTTCCTGCTGTCTCTGGGTCTATCATTCCTGGACTTTCCGCCAAGACCCTCTAATAGCGCCATGGTATCATCAATCGCGGTCGCTCCATCCTCCTCGACCAGTGGTTCCACATCTGGTATCGCCAATCCTTTAAACACCTTCTCCTTGCCGGCCTTCGCTCCACTCAACGCCTCGCCATTTGCGCCTCTCTTCCCTTTATATTTTGGATGCATCGTTCGTACAAGTCGATCAATACTCTCCACCAAGCTCCCTGGAAAATCAGCCCCCATAGCATCCAACTTCTCCCGGAAGTCATCCAGCGACTTGGAATCCCCATGCTGGGCAATGACAAACTCGGCGAGTGTTTTGTCGCTGATTCCGAGATGATTTTGTAACTCGGAGGTCACTTTCGAGACCAACGATAGTATCTCTAGGGACTCGAGGTCCTCCATGATGGGTTGATGTGCAAACGCTAGGTTGCGTCTGAAAGACTGAAGATGGAATTCTGGAGACTTAGGCAGTTGAGGCGTCCTGATGGCGGTAAATTAGGCGCAGCCGCGAGTAAGGCTCCTCTCGTCATGTGACTGAGGCTAAAAATCTTGGCAAGGCTGGCAAAACTTGACTTGATGTCTGTTTGTATCTTCGAAACCTTAGGCAAATAGTTTAGGCGCAGTTAATCTCGCAAGCTCCGTGGGGTCGGCCAGCTTATTATCCGTAAGATCCAAGCGCTTAAGCGGGTAGAGACGCTCGATGCCAGCTCATGAGATCAAATGATTTGATCTAAGGTTCAAACTTTAAAGCTGTGATGGCAGGTAATAGATTCTAAGTCAATGAAGCAGGGAGTCAATCATGCAATTTGAGAGGTTCAACGCGCGAAGGGCCGTCAAAGACGCAAGAGAGTCGGGAACTGACGAGGAGGCATCAGAGGTTATTTAACATATTAGGCTTATAAAGTTATAAAAACCCATCTAAACTCTGCAGCGCACCAAAGACCTGTCGACTATTTAAAGTGCTGTGCTGCCTTTTAGTGATTTAATAAAGACACCTAGCATCGATTCAACTTCAAGGGAGGCACTTCAGAATCCCCGTTGATCGCCCAAGACCAGATATTCACCTTGGACCTGAACATCATGGACGATGGGATCCACAGCTGCAACCTGACATGCCCGAGATCTTAGAGCGTCATTATGCCTCACTTTTATTGCAATACAAATACACCATTCCCCGCTTTGGCTGAAGAATGAAAGTGAAGCGTTCTAAGCTTCACGCCACAGCCTCCTGGGTCCCACTTGCCGCGCGTTATCTTATCTGCGGATCAATAATTCTCCGGATGACCGCACTCCTACCTCATCGATGACCGCTACACTGAATGTCGCGGGGCCAAGCTGGAGATGGTCCACTCCTGAAACTCCAGTGAGCAACAGATTTATCCACGTCACTACCCAGCCACCAAAGAGCTATACGTGCTTTTTCTGCTTTGGACTCCATAGGACCCGACAGAACTCCGCAACGTTCACAATAGACTGCGAATTCAGGCCACTTCGCCCAAGATGGGCATGTCGGCTATCCAAGACCAGCGCGACAGTGCGTTTATCTTTTCCCCTCTGTGGAGATGCTGAAGGCTGATTATATTGTTACAGTCATTGTTCGCGTGATAAAGAGCATCACTCAAGGCGACGCAAGGAACCCCAAAGCCAAAGCGCAGAAGCAAGCTGATGTGTGGTAGTGGAAAGTATTGGTTCTCGACGATGACAGCAAGAGGATCCTCGACAATGTTGTTAAAGAAGATGACATTCTCAACCAGAATATCGCGAGTATGTTCTACGCCAGCAGTGTTGGAAGTAGCTAAGATTGGTAGATATCGAGAAGATTGAGGATAAGAGACCGATGAACAGAGACATGGATGCGATATATTTTCTGTCTCCTGAACCCTATGTTGTCGACTGTTTGATGGCGGACTTTGAGCGGCGGCGGTATAGAAGAGCGTTCTTGGTATGGACAGCATTATTGGACCCTCATATCCGAAGGCGCATCGATTCCTCGCCTCAAGCCCAGGAACAACTCGCCGGATTCGACACGTTATCCATAGACTATTTCCCTCGAGAGTCGCGGCTGGTAACATTCCGAGATCCATGGAGCTTCCCAATTCTATATCATCCGGAGTGCAACAATCTTGTTGCGTCACATATGCGAACACTTGCGCAAAAGGTTCGTGGATGGGCACATAAACAAAGATGGAGAAGCTGATTTCATTCGCAGATCACTGGCGTATGCATCTCGCTAGGAGAATATCCCACAGTTCGATATTACAAACCACGAGCTCCAACACACGAAGCGAGCGTGCTATGCTCACATCTTGCAAGATTCGTCCAAGATGAGCTGGATGCATATGCGAAATTTCATTCCAACTTTCCTCCACTATCATCGAGGCCTCAAGGTCTTCTTATCATCACCGACAGGTCTATGGATGTGATTGCCCCACTCGTCCACGAATTTACATATCAAGCCATGGCACATGATCTATTACCAATAAAAGAAACTGACAAGGTACTTTACAAAACGGTGGTAAACCAAGGAGAACCTGGCGAAGAGGAGAAAGATATTGAAATTGGTGAGAAGGATGAAATATGGGTCAAGAATAGGCACACCCATATGAAAGATACCATCGAAAGACTGATGGGTGACTTTCAAAAGTTTATTGACGAGAATCCCCACTTCACGAATCAATCCGATGCATCGAGTTTGAATGCCATTAAGGATATGCTGGCCGGATTGCCACAATTTCAGAATTTGAAGGAGGCATACTCATTACATCTGTCAATGGCGCAAGAGTGCATGAACATATTTCAAAACCGCAAACTTCCTGATATTGCCTCAGTCGAGCAAACTCTTGCCACTGGACTCGACGAAGATTATCGGAAACCAAAGAATATTGCAGATCAGGTTGTACGTCTCCTAGATGATGAGAACATATCACAATCAGATCGCCTACGTCTTATAATGCTTTATATCATCTACAAGGACGGGATCGTCTATGACGATATTCCTCGCCTCCTCGCACATGCAGGTCTCCCTTCGCACAATACGCAAACGATCACCAATCTCGATCTCCTCGGCGTTCGAACTACCAGGTCTTTGAAAGAAACGCGTCAACCGCCGCCACCAATGTTTGCTCGCAAAACTGCCCCCACAGCAGCGAACGAAGAATATGCCCTCTCCCGCTTCGAACCTGCGCTCAAGCTTCTCCTTGAAGACGGCGTTCGTGGAGCTCTCGATCCATCTGTTTTTCCTTACACGAAGCCACCTTTAGAAAGTGAGCTTCGCACAGGTCCCGCCGACACTTCACTCCGCTCTGCAAAACCAACATGGGCGCAGAATCGCAAGTCAGTTCTTGAGTCCAAACAGCGAGTCGTTGTCTTTATGGCTGGCGGCGCAACCTACTCCGAATCACGAGCATGCTACGAGATTTCAAGGACTACCAATCGCGATGTGCTGCTTGTTACAAGCCATATGCTTACTCCATCGCTGTTTATACGACAACTTACGGATTTGTCGGTCGATAGGAAGAAATTAGATCTCCCACCCGACCGACCGCAGAAGAAGGCGCCACAGCATCTTTTTGAAAGTCCGCCACAAGCTGGACTTCCATCTGGACCTGGAGCGCCAAGAGGTGGAGCGCCGAGACAGCCTCCTCAACCGAAGCAAAGTATTAGTTACAACAAGGTCCCCGAGACACCGACAGCGAGGATGGGCGCGCTGTCACTGAGCTCGGGAGGTAGGCCTCAGAATGGATCCCCGCAGGAACCACAGAGGGTGATCCAGGAACCGGGGCTGGGAGGTGGGCATAAAGGGAAGCTGGAAAAGAAGACTAAGGGAGAAAATGAGGGGAAGGAGAAGAAGAAGCGAGGGTTCTTTGGGATAAAGAAGTAACATTGTGGCAAGATGGAAGTGGGAAGAAGATACATGCATGGCGCTAGAGTTGGATGGCTGATGTATATGTGTGACGGATTGTAGTATAAGCGGATGTTAAATGGTTTAGCGGGATGAATATAGGAGATCTACCACATAGGAAAGTTCTCAACTTCGACATCACCATGTGATGTGCACCTGACGAACCCTGTTTCCTCCCAAAAATGTGCGGCGGAAGTGAAATCGTCCAAGAGCAAAAAAGAAGTTGTAGGAGGAAAAGAGGTTCAAGTCTGCTATGGCTCATCTATATCTGCCTAAATTTCCGTTCTCACGTTTTCTCATGAGCAGAGTGAAAAAATAAGTGAATTCTGACTGAGTATGTCTAATCGGGCGTCTACTTTGCAATTGCCCACCCTTAGACGGAAGTCTAGGGTGGAGCGAGTAGACGAAGTCGCCCGATTAGTGGCACTAGGCTATATTTTTTCTAAAATAAGATATCACATTTACAATAATAGCATATATATATATATATATATAACATAACATATGAATAGTATCATCACCAGGATTATTCAGCACCTATCCTTCGTATTCCCATCCTAAAAAGAAACAGACTAGAACTTCTTCATCTCCTTGCACTATATTATAATTTCTCTAGAATAGTGACGAAAGGGTAAAATGAATACCTTACTAATACCTTAATTGTCAAGCCTAGGCAACTGTTTTCTCTGAATATTTCACTTTCGTGTCTGATTTTGATGCTAACGATTTTATGTCAGACATTACTGATTCAATCGAGCTTATAGCGAATACTTCAAGGTAATGAACTACAAGACACACACACACACAAAGAGAATAAAATACATTAAATGTCGATTTAAGACTGATCCGAGCCTCTATATAATACAGAATACAACAGAAAATTTTATCGCTCTCTTCGCTCTCAAAAAGACTGGGGATACAACGCGACTTAATTACTGTTAGCATTCACCTGACAGATTCCCTGTCAAGAAGTGAGATATTGAAAGAAGAAGAATGAAAAAATTGTAGAGGAGACAACATACTGAAATCTGTACTTGATTTAGAAGCTTTTCAGCCGCTCCCTTACGATGAATCCCACCAAGTGTTGTCCTGAAGGCTCAAGTACGCTTCGAGTTTTTCCGTGACCATGTCGAGCAATCTCTGGATTTCATCTATGGGCTTTTAGTTGTTGTCTTCAGTAATGGGAGAGGTCTTTTTTATAACAGAGGATTTATGGGTCTTCTATTTGCAGAAAGCTTGCTCTGCTGAACCAAATTGGTCATTATAGAAGAGCAAGTGCAAAGCAAAATAAAAATGAGACTTACTGCAATCCACACTTCTGAAGTCCTCAGGAGCTATAGAGTGTGTCAATGTCCCAGTGTTGTGCCTGATGCTGTTAGAGTGTCAATTATTTGACAAACAGAGTCGATTGGTTAAATATGACTCCAGACTTACGATCAAGCGATGGACAGTCCGTCTGCCTTGAGAGCTATTTGGATATCTTCTTTGGAATCCTAAATTTGCGCATTGTGATTCCGTGAGTGAAGATGGGCTGTCAAGAGTGAGAAGCTGAACAAGAGACACCGAGATTTGCTTAGCTTTGTACAATTCTGCTTTTTGTGATAGAACAGAGGAGGAGAATGATCTTGAATAATGCTCAAAATGAAGGATGAAGACTTCAATGCGAGGTTTTGATTTATTTATAGACGCAACAGACGCCATTCCAATGGATGTGCAAACTGAAATTTTATGCCAAATGTCTCAGACTCTCGCAAATTTTGGACTAAGAGGCTTAGACAACATAGCAGATTCTTTAATTGAGTTCTTGAAATCACGATATGCTCGCATGAGCGAAGAAATATAACATGCAATGAAGGTACCATACAGCATGATGAAAAGCTAAGAGTCATATGCCATTATTATGAAGAACTTCTTAATATTACCGTATCCATTGTCCTATGATTCTGCATCTTTGAAGGAGTGAGTATCATGAGAATCGCTAGAAATACTCGTTTCCCTTACGTGTTCTCCCCCTCATTCTTAGGAAGAACGTTACTATAGCAACCAACAAGAATGTCAGCGATCTTAACGGCGATATGCGGGGAAATAGTGGGAATGTGAAGACTAAAACGCGGGGAAATAAATAAAAAAAGTCACTTCGATTACGACTCCAGAAATGGCCATAGGCGTACAATATATTGTTGTTGATGAAAAATGTCATCTTTACTTTGCCTAGACGACGCTCGGCAAGAACAGCATCCGCTTTGGAATTATTTGTAGATACATAGACATAAAAAACCTAATTCAGGAATGCTACACTCGTAATTCGCCCAAGTATTCACTCATTTATTGTATCGAAGAATACAGCTGCGTTCTTTCCCACTTTAAAAATATAACTAACCACGGAATAAAGTAAAATTCATTACAAATGAGAGAGAATGGCTCTTATTATGTCCGTGAAGGCAAATGATAGTTAAATTCTTGTTATTACTATTCTTCATTTTCTATCTTTAGCACCTTCTGAATTATCACTTTTCCCTTATACAGCCTCAGCTATGGAATAGTAATGCAAGAGATGACCGATAGTCATTCTCATTGCATGTTTCTGTCCTCTAGCCCATAAAGTATTTTATCACGTATGGAGTTATTAGCAGCCATATTACAAAGTATAAACAGCAGCATTTTGCACACAGAAATGGCAGTGTAGAAGTGTGAAGAGTAACTAAGCAGTAATCTCAAAACATTTCTTTTTCATAACGATATTGCCATTGTTCTTCTTGCCAGACTCAATTCCAGCCTCATAATCTTCGTCTTTCGCGGTCATATTGATGCTGAGTTCAGCTTGAGAAACATCAACTGACTCTGCAATAAGACTATTACTGGGTTGTGCGTCGTTCATGTATGCCAATTCCATCAAAAAATTACGAATTGAAAAGCCCTGAAACTCATGATTACCTTCGTGATTCCCATCACCGCCAGCAGTAGGTAGTCTTTGCAAGTGCAACTGAAGACTCGAATTCCATGATAGCCGTACTCACTACTGATATGTCAACTTTCATGACCAGAGATATATTCATAGTAATTCGCGACTTACTACATTCAGCTGTACTGAAACCAGTTGGAGTGCCATTTGCGACTGGATTATGTCCTAAATTTAATCGTCCATGAGTAAGTAGTCCAGCACTTTCGGGAAATCAAAGTAGGAGAATACATACCAGGACTCTCCACCTTATTACTTGTATCCGAAATAGTGATGGAGTAACTGTGGACTCTGGTGTTTTCATCAACATCACGTCCTCGCTTAGCATCGTCCTGTATTCTCGGCAAGATGGATAGGAGCTGGCTAAAGATGGAGATATGTTTTGAGAAAGCACATCTCGGGTGCAAGTCTTATTAAAGAGCAGTGAACCGTCTTTGCTCATGCAACAGCCGCGAGCTTTGATGAAAGTTTTAGATTCCCAGATGATGTACGAAAGTACAATGACGCGCTTATGAGTGATACGGCGAATTCATTCAGGCAATCTACTGCCTGCATTTCCAGGAATGCTGTGATTCAACCATCAGTAGTTCAAAATCCACTCCTTCTCAGCCTGAGGAGTGTAGAGCAAGAGTTCTGCGCAAGTCAAGGACTACCAGAAACCATGTTGATGAACTGAATATCTGAAAATATATTCATGAGAATCTCCATCTATAATGGGTTGCTTGAAGCGGTGTTTAGATATCTGGCCGGCATTATACTATGCGTGCGAGTCGAAAGTGAAGTATGATATAAGATATGTGCAGTGTCGATGTCAAACGCTGATAATCAACAGAATCTTTACATGTGAAAGCGAGTGTTGTGTGTATTTTTCTCAAACATTTCCTACCCAATCCCCGCCACAAAAGTAAATAAAACTCCGTCACACTTAACAAACGAAGATAGAGAGAAAAATGCATCTGCATCCTCATAAAGTCCTGCTCTGATATATAAAGGCTTTTGGAGGAGAGTTGGGAGCTCAGAGGCTGAAGGGGGAGGAGAGGTGCTGTGGTGGGGGATTTGGCTGTGGGGGACTGAGAGTTTGGGAGATGAGAAGGGAGACTGGCGGTTGATGAACGCCCATAATATGGAGGATATAAGTGTGAAGGAGAGGTCTAACAGAGGCGACAGTGACACAATCCGAACGGCGACTAGCTGTCCATGCATGTGATGGACCTCTCTCCTCTTCACGCCATACTCCTGTATATATCCCATCTTTACCACAAGGGAATCAAATCACATGACGCCCCTTTTCCCCTTCCCCAAACTCGGACACAGTCACGTGGACCACTTCGCATCGATCATCTTCTTCAACCCCCTCCTCCTCTCCTCCAGTACTCTCATCTCCATTTCCCTATCCAGCCTCTTCTCCATCACAAGCCTCCAATTCTTGGTGTTGCAGGGCGTGATGATATATCCGCCAGCCCGTCCAGGAACCCTGACGATCTTGATCCTGAAGTGCGAATACGGATTCGACTCGGGTGCTTCGACGACGAGCATCTCCGGGACGTCTTCATCGGCGGAAGTATCCAAAGCTGTGGTTGTGGTGTCCGGATCGTCGAGAGGGGCGAGCATGGAGGCGAGGATCTGACTGATCTGCGGAGTGGGCTTTGGCTGAGTCTTGGGGTGGTGCTTTTTAATCCGGAAGTTCGGAGCATAGGCATTGTGGGGGAATTGAGCGGAGCTGTCGTTCTTGGGGGATTTCTTCTGTCGGATTGTGAGATCGTGGGGTGGTTTGAAGTCTAGGTATCTGTCAGCATTGTCGCCGAGGTTGTTATTGTGACACAGAGAGGCAGAAGTAGGTCCAAACTCGAACCACAGGAGGCAAGACGTGTCGGCCGGATGGCAATTTCTTACCCAGTGCATCCATCCTTCTCAATCCCAACCGCTGCGCGATTATCATTCTCCGCTTCTCCCTATCAGCAAGGCAAAGCTCATCTCTATCCACAATCATCATGCGCCCCTCGATCTTGAGCGTCAGAGCCCCAAAGTCGTTTTGCAAGAGGACTGCCAATCCGTGCGATTCCTCGAAGAGATCGATGGCGAAGTCGACGGCTGCGTTGTGTTCTGAATCAGTCATCTCGTGACGATGTCTTGGAGGTGAAGCTGGAGCTGTGGTTTTGTTTTGGATGAGCATGTTGATTTTGTTGACTGGAGTCCAGCTAATTGGCGCAGACCAGGCTGGTATAAATCAGCTAAAGCAGCAAGATGAATTGAGGCATTGGGACAAGTTTTGGACTTACTGTCTTTGGTAGATGTGAAATTCGCTGGATCGATAAAGCTAGCATCAGGCTCTGGAGATGACAGTGAGATCATTTCACCAAACGATCTATCCAGAGAAATGAAGTAAAGGCAAAATAGCAAATTACAAGCGATGATAGTGGTTGGGAGGAGACTCGAAGCTGATGTGTCCATTGCCTCTTGGCATCTTAGGAAATAGTATTGTTTCTTTCTTCAAAATCCAGACAGAAAAGTGAATTGAAGAGAACCTCCACCAAGATCAAGCGCGCATTTCCAAGTACCAGTCGGCAAAGCAACCAGATCGCTGGTCACAACAATGTATGAAAGAGTCCCATAAACGTGTTACTCGCATATTGTTACCAACCAATAAATTTCGTGCGGCCAATTGTTCCGATGTCTTGTGTTGTTGCATCTGATGTTGTAACGCCCCCATATCCATCCTAACGCCTCTATCAAGCACATAAGTTCACAGGCATCGCCATTTATCGCTCACTACTCCTCGCAACTTCCGTCTTCCATCTCCGCCGCTCCAGCCTCCCATCCTCCCATCTTCACAACTTCTGCCTCCCTCCCGGAAGCGCCTCTCTCCTCGCCTCCTCAAACTGATACCCGAAGGCCACCGGGTTCGCTCCCGCGCCCGCGCCCACAACCCCATTCGGCAACTTGACCATGCGGCTCGTGAAAAACACCGGATGCTGCGTCGCCGGATCATACTGCATGGAGCGCGGCGGCGCCTGGTACGGCGGTGCCGGCGGCGCCATTTCGCTCTGCGCGCGACGAGGTTGCTGGTTCAGCGGTTGGCGGATTGAGGGGTGGGAGACCTAGTACACTCGAGTATGAGAGGTGGTTCTCAGCCTGTGGTGTAGAATGAGGATCTGACCTTTGGGCGCTGAGGCTGGAGCCCCGAGATCATCGCGCTGTGGAGCCCGTCTCGATCGGTTCCGTCCTGTGCAACTACAATTGCGCCTCAAGCGTCGGTCGGCTCGGTGAAGAAAACAGATTTGAGGATGCGAATAGATATGAGCCAAAGACCCTGCTTTTATATAATCTCTTTTATTTGTTGTTTGTAAGACAATCTAATGCTCGATATTTGTCTGTGGGAGCCAAAACCAGCCCACAAGTATAGTCACCCGTCGTCTTTCGTGGGAGAGGCTCCGTCGGAAGGCTCCGACGGAAGCGTGAGGGAGCCAGTTGTGGGGTAGCTCAGCCTCGGCTGGCGGCTGGAGTTGTGCGTAATGTCATCATTGGTGGTTTTGAGGGCGAGCACGTGCATCTCAGCCTTGCTGCGAGGCTGTGGCGGTGATTCTGGATAGGCATTCCGGATATAGTTCGCCAATCCTTCTCTGTTCTGGGTGGAAATGGCATCGACGGTATTTCCGTATTTTTATCCAAATCCCCAACGACCTACATATGCAGGTCCAAGTGCTGTGTTGAGAATTCAAATCCCAATCCATCAACGCATCTCCTCTGTGCCTCCATTCCAGTGTTGGCAATAGTATACTCAAGCTTGGCAGTATACTCGCCGTGATACTGCTAGTACAAATCTTAGCCGTATATTCATTTTGTTAGGGTTGATAGTATCTATAGCACAAACGATTCAAATAGTGCTGAAAAGGAAAAAAAAATTGATAATCTTAACCGTCGGCGCCAACCAAACGAGCAGCTCTAGGTCGGAACTAGCAATTTGACCGCTTTCGCTACACATATATGCTCTCTAATTATCGCCATAATAAAATTATTAGACTCGATTACAGTTACCAAGAATGAGCTGCCTCTAGACGACTACACTCCTAGTTATTCGTAGATGGATATCTATAAACAGAGAGTAGCGGGAGATTAATGGGGTGATATATGGGGTGATATATATTATTATGGATCTAGTTATCTTTAAGCTATCAGTTTATCCTTGTTAACCTTACTTATGGAGTTTGTAGGTATGACGTAATTGCTACTATTAAGTTTAAAAGGTTATCTTTTATTTATTGTTAGCCTAGATTTAGGTTACATTTGATTGATATTGTACAGCATCCCAATCTTCGTTGGAAATCCAATCGAAGCCTCCTATATTTACCATCTCCGGAAAGGAGCTCAGAAACAGGCCTAGAGCATCTTCATCTAGCATCTCAGCGCCCGACTTATCTTGCAGTCCAGGCGTTGTTTGGCGTGACGTATTCGTTGTTGAATCATGGGGATGTTCAATGCCTTCAAAATAATTAGAGCTCCTGGTTTTATTCACTGTACGGAAGCTTGTAAGTTACTTACGTTCTTTGAGCAACTGGTGCCGTGCCTCGGCACTTTTCCAGCTTTTCCCAAGCACGGTAAGCCAGTGTACGCAAAGCTGCAAGCACTGTTGTGCATGGACAGCATCGGGCCCACCCTGCCTGTACCTGCGCAGTTGGATGGTGGCTGCCATGAAGATGCAGAAAATCAAATCGCAGGGTAGTTCAAGAAGGACGTCGCTGTACTTCTCCAGCACTGTGCAGATATTGTTTGATGCAAAGACACATATCATGAATGGATCGGACGTGGACTGTTGCTGGAATGAACCCTCAGGTCTACTCTGCCAGTGTGTTGTGAAAGGGCGATGAAGCAGGATAGTGGCAAACCACATGAACTAGAGACTATTAACGTGAATGATTTGGATTTCTCTGATGGGTTACTGACCACATAGTTGTTGATTGTTACCGGAACTGATGTAAAATTGTCGGTCAAATCAAGCTTCAGGGGTGAGACTTGCATCGAAGTCTCCCATTCCTGAATTTCTAGCCAGAGCCTCAATCTTATTTCTTCTCCAAACTCTCGATTCTGGCGAATACGCTCTCGATTTCCGAGGGAATAAACTTGGGTTGATATGTGCTCCAGTACGACGGCTAACTTGATGGCTGCGTGAAACGCAGAAAGCGTATGCAACTTCAGGGGAATCCTTGAGCTCGAATTTGACTGGTCTTGCGGAAGTCGATAATACAGTTCATATTCATCAGATTCTTCGACGGATGGGAATGGAGCGTCGGAATCGTCGTATCGCAGCACTGGAGGGCGGCCCATCTCGCATGCCAACATTTGGTCTAATGTGTAGATTGTCCACCACAGGCGGGATTTTATTTCTTTCTCGGCGAGATCTCGGTTGGTCTGGCTGGTTGCTCTTCTGTGAAGCCGCAAATCGATCGCAATCGACGAAGCAAGACCGCACAGGATACTAGCCTGGGAAAATTCAGCAACTCCCAGCTGCTGCAAAGCAAGGATGGCGAACACCTGACAATGCGTAATTGATGATCTCACCACATATTGTGGTACTGGGTTCCGATGCTCATCTCCATCGGTGCCCTCAAGTGCACGAATGGCAGCTTCAAAAAATAGCTCCGGGTTGATGTTCTCGAAGGACCTTGCGTCTTCATTATCCAATTTATCTTGCACTGAAACGGCGATGGAGAAGATGGCGAATATTAACGCCTTTGGCAATTCCCCCATGAGACGCTGATAGTCTTGAGTATCATAAAGTGACTTATATATCAGCGGCCAAATGGGATGTATGCAAGTAAAATAGGCCCTAAAAAGATGGTTTGAGACGTGAGGGGGCAAGGCCAGAGGATTTGAAAATGGCGAATGCCCAATTTCATCCATAATGGTCCCACCCTGACTTTGGATTGAGCGTGATACCGAAGAGCGCGGAATACTAGGCGAAGATTCTTCCTGGCGTTGAAGAGTTGTCGTGTTGAGATCTCTCATAGTCCTACAATGTGGGTTGTTAGGATTACTGGCCCCTACAGTCCAAACCGATGACTTACCGAGTGTTGCGGCGCGAGATCCCATACGTGCACGTCACGCCTTTGGACAGGCACGACCCACAACTGGGGGAGGCTCCATCGCACTGGCTTGATCGTCAATCATATTGTTTGACGACAAGTGTAATATAGCTGCAACTCCTTACCTTGGTCTTCTTTGATCCGCATTGCTGGCATGCTTGAGATATCCGTTTTCGTGGTCGCGTCTTCCGCATCGCACGTTACAATCAGGATGATGTGGATATGGGTTTGTGGCTCTTCGCACAGTAGTAATCAATGGACACTCTTCCACAAATCATCTCAAATGCATTCTCCACCTGTATAATCTCGCATTCATTTCGTTAATGTTTACAAGGTTCACGTTCAAGTTGGAGTTTGATAAGCGCCGAAGATAACCTTGGGGAGACTAAAAGGCGGGGAACGTGGGGCTCTTGGCTTGGCGCTTAGCGCTTGGCATCTTCTACTCTTCATCAATCCAAACATATTGGCCTTCACTACAGACTTAGTCAGGCGTTTTTATTAGCACATACCATCTTTGTTAAACCTGTTTTCTGTCAAAGAGCGGTTGGATAATGGAGTTGTTTCTCCTTGCACGCGGAATACCGTGTTGGCAAACTTAGCAAATTGTAACGTCTCCCTGGGGCAAAGGGTGAAATAGGTACTGCGGCAGGCGCCATAGGAAGTCAGAGCGAATGGAGTAATGGGAGTAAAGAGCTATATCAATCAAAGAGTTCACATCGCTCTATTCAGTAATTGCCATGTAACTGTTATTTGTGCCTTGATGACCATGATCCTGCCTTTCCAGCTCGATCTTCCTGTGGATGGAACAACGATATTCCACTCTCATGCTGATGACCTATTTCACTGAATTCGATGTTGTATGCCAGTGTCGTCATAAGAATACAAGGCCGGTACACAAACACTGTTCACACTGCTACAAAATCCCTTGTAATATTTTTGTTGGATTATTCAAATGATAATTTTATCGTAAGCTGACCTCATGGGCCCATCAGGTTGTAGTTGTGTGGACTGATAGTCTGCCCGTCACTCGAACTATTCTCCAGCCGTGATTCGGTACGTTGGTATACCTAGAGGAATAGGGGTAATACACAGCCATATATATAGAACCCTTACAATTACAATACAAATTACACTTCTATTGATTCACTCGTATATACCTGCATTTACTTTATCAATCAATAATTTTTGAACATTATTAAACCATTTTCCAACTAACTAAACGCTAAACGCTAAACCTGAATATTCTCTATCTCTATGCTTTCTGAAGTTTCTTCTTTCATCTTACTACCATTTGGAAGAGGTGTGGTTTGATCCAATTCCGGTGCAGTGATTTCCAGTAAGATAATTTCCTAAATGGCAAAATTCATGTCAGCTTGACTGCGTTATAGTGTTAAAAGGGAGTACCTGACTTACGGGTCCTTCATATACTTTGCTAAAACAAAACCAAAGCACCGCCAAGACTATAGCAAAGATGCCCAAAACTGCGGAGACATAGTCTAAAAGAAAGAACAATCAGTTATTACTCTCTTTAAAAGGCACACCTGGAACGGGGGGCTTACTCATATTATTTGCATCGACTGGATTGGCTGTCGGAAAGCAGAAAAGCTATGGGAATATCAGATAAATATGCCATGCAAGCCATCAGTGGAGATGTGTCAACTTACTACAGAGGTTACGGCAACGAAGGCAACGGCGACATAATTCAACAAGTACCCGTATCTTCCCAAGCTGAACTGAACTGTTTCTGGTTGAAGGACTTTGCGACCTCGGAAGAGCAATATGACCACAGGTGAGGCGTAAGAAATATTTAGAAGAATAGTTGTGCTTGCTGCATAAGCATTGAAAGCCACAGCGGGACCTATTGAGTTCTAATAAGCCAGTGTAATAGATTGGAATCCCGCCCTGAATATGACCAACCTAGATATAGTAGTCCAAAGCAGGCGCTGAAAACAAAGCAAGCCATAATGGTCCGGGTAGGGACATGGAATCTTCTATCAAGCGTCGAAAAGCTAAAACACTGGGTCAGCTTATCCTCCAACATTCAAAAGGAGGTATATCTCACTATGCAGGCAATGGTGTGCCTTTGTCTCGGGCCATCGCGTATAGCAATCGGCTGACAGTTGTTACTGCAGCATTGGTGCCATTGATGAAGCACACGGCAAGAGCAAGGGAGAGTACCACGGACGCTGCCCGGCTGTTTGTCGCCTGGTATATGATCTCTGTGATTGGCATTCCTGTACTACTCCCAAGAACTCTGTTGACGTCACCAATGCAAAAAAGCATAACTAAGATGAACACAAAGCCACTGTAAAGATGATCAACTCCTGTAAATGTGAATCAAGTAACAGGGAGATTTACGTCACCCCACCAACGACAATTGTATATACCATGGCCCGAGGGATATCTCTTGCTGGATGAGGCAATTCTTCGCTCATGTGGGTGGAGGCATCCGACCCAGTTAACGACAAAGCGGATTGCAGTAGGCCAAGAGTCCAAGCCAAACCGGGAGCCCATCCAGTATCGTTGTTGAAGGTCGTGAAGACATATGCGGCGCTGCGTTTCTCGGCTGTCGCAAGTAGGGTGATGCTGACAACAACAACTCCTAGGATTGACCAGTAAACTGTTTCAATTGTCAGCAGGATTATTTAACCAGGCATGGAACACTTGCGTGCGGCATCACTCCAGTAGCCCAAGATTCTATTCCCGTACAAGTTGGAGACTGTGGTGAAGATAATGATTCCAAGAAAGATGAGATACATTCTCCACTGAGTGGCCTCGTAGACATCACTAGTGCCCATGACAATGGCAGCGGATATTAACATAGCTACAAGCGTCAGTTAGGATCATCATATCTGAACTCTCTACTCACCACCAAAGTAACCAGCAGTGGTGACTAAGGCAAGCCATCCTGCAATACTGGTCCACCCGACACAGAACGACAAGAACTTTTTCCAGGGGTCAGGAGAGAGGCAATAGGCATAGTGGTATTGCCCCCCTGCAGTTGGCCAGATGGAGGCCAGCTCTCCCAAGCTGGCAGTAAGGCAGAGATTACATGCGACGCAGAATATAAAGCCGTATACTAAGGCGACTGGTCCACCGGAAGGAAGGACGAGGCCAAGACCACCAGCGAGAGCGATCCAGGTGCTATGCAATAGTTAAAATCAGGACCAATGGCAAACAGGGATATAATTACTTCAGAATTGCGAATGTCATTGCCACCATATTGAGTTTGTTTAGTCTCCGCTCAAGTTTGACCACGGGTTTGTCATTTTTGCTTGCACCCGAGAAACTCATTGTGGTGATGAGTGGCGACGAGGTTCAGCGGCGATGTGAGCAAAGTGTTGGTTTGATATTCATACACAAATGAGCCTTTTGAAATTGTTCACAAAGAATGTAAGTATATGGTGACTGATATTACCTCCCAGGTCCGCATCGTCCTTCTCCTTATATATCCACAGCTGGGGAAAACCACCAACCTAGTTTGAAGGCTAACAGGATTCTGGAATGGTACGCTCGCCCCGGAGCTTACCCCGCATAATACCCCAGGTTACTTACCCCGCAAATCTTGAAGCGGACAGGCAGTTGAAAGTGTTGGACACATTATTCAATATTGTGGGCACGGAAGAGTAAAGTGTGAAAGCATGTATTATTAATCTATCCTGAATGAAGCTATTCATTGTTGAAGGACAGTAGAATTAAATCAAAGTAAAAAAGGTGATTAATTAATTCTATCTACACTATGAATTGCTGTTTAAATGTGATACAGCGTTTGTATAAGGATTTGAGAACCCTCATGTATTAAGCCGTCGTCTGTGTGAAATATGAGAATTTCACGGAGACCGACGTCGTCATGACCCAAATACCGATTCCTTCCAACATTCAAGTATGCCCTAGTGTCGGCTATTGGCATGAGTGAATATCCTGAGAATAGGTGAATATCCTGCTCTGGATTCACGTTCAACAGCAAGTCATAGAACAGGTCCACAAAATGGAGACTCTCCACGCTGTCTCCTTTACTCGGGTATTGTGGATGATCGCTTCGTCTCATCGCTCGGGTATTTGCAGGTGAGACAAATGACATATTAGACACGCAGCCGCCAACGACTTGAATATCAATGATCACAAACCAATAACATCTCTAGGTTTTGTATTTTGGTCCAGATAAGCAACGTTTTAGGATGATAGTGGCGAAATAAACCTATTCGGGGGTTCCTTCTCCCATTGTGTCAGAGTTACGTATTCCGGGTATCTCTCCGGTTATCTTATATAAGCGGAGCGATACCCAGGAACTTTGATATCAATAGCCGGAGCCGCCGGGTACTGATCCGGAAGACGCTGAATGACCCGCCTTCACATGCGGAGGATTATTATCAGGTAAGTAAGAGTGGCATGCTGATTTAATTAAGCGTCATAAGATAAGCTCCGCACGAATATAAAGCTCCGCGTGGACAAATTTCTGTCGAACTTCTTCTGTCATTCCTCAAGCTCTCTGCCACATCAGTTTGCAGTTATTTACTCTCAATATGGCTTCAATCTCGAAAGATGGATATCAATGGACGGAGAAAGAAGGGCTCCTCCAAGGAGTTCCGAGCATTGGTGTTATTCAACCACCGACCAACCTTTCAGGCACTGGGCACACTTTTGATGTTATCATCATTGGAGCGGGGTATACAGCTTTGACAGCGGCGAGAGATTTGACGAATACAGGCAAGTTATGGAGCTGAAACCATTTCACAAGCTGGTTCAATGGAACTGTACTGACGAAGTCTTTTTGACAGGTCTGAAAGTCCTTTTATTAGAGGCGCGTGATCGCATTGGAGGCCGATCATGGTCTTCAAACATTAACGGCTACCCTTACGAAATGGGAGGGACATGGGTCAATTGGGGCCAGGCACAGGTCTGGAGAGAAATCGTACGGTATGGCATGTCCAGAGAGCTTCAAATCTCCCAGGACTATTCTCGAGGTGTAAATCACTTCGCTCTGTCATCTGCGGGGAAAACGACTATTATGAGCCATGACGAAGAAGTAAGTAATGAACATTCTTTTACATTCCAAGTCTGGGCATTGACAGTGTATTCTAGGATGAAATAACAAATTCGGGCCTCCAAAAGTTTGTCAATGTCGACGGTCACTATGGAAAGAAAGCCATACCATACCCCCATAATGCGGAGCAGAGCCCAGATTTTGTACGATACGATAAACTCAGTGCTGCCGACCGCCTCGCCGAGATCGCAGATATATTGACTCCACAAGAGCGAGCTGCGGTTGAAGGGTTCATCTTGCTCTGTAGTGGTGGAACACTTTCAGAAATGTCCTTTTTTGAGTTCTTGAAATGGTGGGCATTGTCCGGCTACACCTACGAGGGTTGCATCGAATATTTGGTAAAGTACAAGTTCAGTGGAGGCCAGTCCAGTTTCGCAATAAATTTTTGGGAGGAAGCTATGGCAACAAGGAGACTGTCATACGTCTTCAACTGCCCTATCGTTGGCGTGAAAGATGGACAAGGATCTGTCGAGGTTACTGCCGAAGATGGGCGAAAGTTCCGAGCATCCCGTGTGGTGTGCACTATTCCTTTGAACGTCCTGAATACCATCTCGTTCGATCCACCACTCAGCGCTGTCAGGCAAGCTGCAACAAATATTGGCCATGGGAACCAGTGCGTGAAGGTGCATGCCGAGGTGAGTAACAGGGGTTTACGGAGCTGGTCCACGACGAGCCCGGAGTCAAAACTCTCCTATGCTTTTGGAGATGGTACGACAAAGGCCGGATATACGCACATTGTAGCATTTGGAGCGAATGAGAACCATCTAGATAAGCCGGAGAAGGACATCAATGCGACGAAGAAGTTTTTCACAGACCTGGCACCTATGGATATTAAACGAGTGGTATGTCATCTTGTTATTCCCCGCTCCTCATTTTTATATCAGACTGACGTGATAATCCAAGGTATTTCACAACTGGTCGAAAGATCAATACGCGAAGGGAGCATGGTTCTACCCAAAGAAAGACTTTCTCAACCAGTATCTTGATGAGCTCCGTACACCACATAACCACGTCTACTTCGCGAACTCGGACTGGGCTCTCGGATGGCGAAGTTTTATAGATGGTGCCATTGAAGAAGGAACAAGGGCTGCATTCCTTGTAGGAAAGGACCTGGCAACTGTCCGGCCGAGTCTATAAGCTCCGCGTCTTCTTATTCTGTTCGGAATTGTAAATACTGAGAATCTTGCACATTGTAAATACCAGATGATAAATAGATATAACTCTGAGTTTCTACCTCATCTCTAGATTTGTAAGGGGGGTCTTTCATGTCCTCAATCTGGATAGAACGATTTTACGTAAAGGCACCCGAATGTGTTGAATTGAATCAAGGTAAAAGTGATAAAGGTGACTGATTGATTGAATGAAACTATCTAGTCTATGGAGCTCTATTCGTATTTGAATAGAGCGTTTGTAAAAGAGTGTTTGCATGAAGTTTTGAGGACCCTCATGCACCAGAGCCATTTCCCTTCCCATGATTCTCACGGAATCTTCAAACAGAGATGTTGAAATATAAAGTAAAATGCTTAATTGATTGATTATCTAGACTAGGAAAAGGCTCTCATAATATAGAGAGTCTGAAACAAAGGCTCAAAGAGCCATGCATGGAGGATTCTCATGAATTCTCCCAACTGAGAATCCCCAGGTGCCTACAGGCACCAAACCTAAACCCCCTTTATTCAACAAGAGATTCAAACAGAATCCTCCGGGTGCCTAGTGGCACCCACCCTCAATATATCCAACATAATATACCCTAAATGGTTGACCGCTTGAAGGGTTCTCGAATCCGAGTTAGTTGGCAAATGAGTCCATTCGCAGATCCTCGTTCATTTGGATATGAAAATGCGTCAAGAGTCTGGCACGTGTGAATGAATTGCTACTGTCCTTATATGTCACAGACCGTGGCAAGTGGAAGAGCACGTTCTCTGGAGAAGGTGGGATAATCTGAACCCATTCTGAAAGTAATCCGTGATAAGGAGGTACTCATGCGAACTTTGACTAGTCGTTTGTATTAGATATATATAATCGGTGGTTTTCCACAAACCACCTCTCGGAGGTACCCAAGTACAGTTTGTGGAAACCAACGATTATGTACGGGGCAAAATTAGCGTGCGGGGTAGACAAGACATCCCCATTCCTACAAAAGCGGGGGAGGAACCCCAACTTTCGTGTCCGGGCTTAGCCGACGAATATATCGACAACATCATCCTGTGCCGGCGGCTCTGCACCGTGACTAGGTAGATGCACATTATACTTGCAACACCATTGATCGTCTCAGTCAGCATAGCAGGCAAAATATCATTATCTGTGTCCTGGAGCCCTCTCTCTGGTTACCACTATGCCGCCTGACCGCACACAACCCCACGAATATCGTGGCATCAAACGCATTCAACAAGCATGCAAAAATTGCAGGTAAGCTGCAGATTGTGCCGTTTAGAACCTCTCTCATTTACATATCCAATCAGGAGGAAGAAAGCAAAATGCTCCGGCAAGCGACCCATCTGTGGTTACTGCCAACGACTGTCGCAGGATTGCCAATGGGATGATGCCCCTAGACGGATGTCAAACATCTCGAACGAAATTCCAGATGCTGCTGGCAGTGGAAGTAATCAAGGAGCCTTAATTGACGATGTAGGTACGCCAAATATTCTTCTTGTATCCGAAACTGACCCGTGTATTTAGGATGGTTTGCCAGCACGTGTTGCTGCAATCGAGTCGAAGTTGGACCAGTTGATGAATACCCTGAATGCGTAATAATCTTCTTCTACCCTGATCATTACCTTTACTGAGTCGCCTTACACAGATTTCTTCCTACCTTGGCGAACCGAACAAATCCAGGCCCGTCCATCTTGTCACCTGAAAATAATTCCCACAATGCCGTGACCCGAGATGATCCTGCTCCTCAAGCCATTACATCAATGGATACATCAATGGATACATCAATGGACACCTTAGATGTACACGCACTGTGAGTGAGGCTATCCCAATATCAGTGAGTCCTAACTCATTCAAACAGGACATACCAGGCCCTTCCCCCTCCCCAGGTAATGTCGGCTCTTGTTGATGTCTACTTCGCCCGCGTTCAAAACCAACCGTACTCGTTTTTCCACGAGCAAAACTTCAGACAACGACTAGCTGATAATGTGCTACCTGATCATCTCAAATTTGCTGTCTTAGCTGCGGCTCTGCGGTTTTCCGATGACGAATATTATAATGGCGATTATCTCGAGGCAACAGCTGCGTATGCTCGAGAATCATGGAGGCTACTTGTATCGTCTTGGTTCGCCACAGAAAGTGATCCGGATATTTATATATGTCAATCAATAACTCTACTATCCATCGTTGATTTTACAGGTATGTTTCAAGTTCCCGCTCATGCTTATTCTCAAAACTTCCGCTAAATGTTTCTTCAAATCTAGCTGGCAGACGCCATCCTGCTTGGCTAAAAATCGGGATGGCAATTCGGGTTGCGCAAGATCTCTGTCTCATGATGGATCCAGATCCATCTTTGCCATTTGTGGACCAAGAAGAGCGACGTCGAATCTTTTGGTCCATCTATCTCCTCGATAAATTTTGTTCCTGCGGACGATCCAGAGTATCGGCGATATCTGATGCACAGTGTCGGGTCCAAATTCCCTGCGATGAGATGACATTCAGAAACGGGGCTTGGAAGAAGACGATAACTCTTGACCAGTTGTTGTCATCAAGTAGCTCTGAAACTGATCATCCAGGCGACCTAGGATTATTGATTTTAACGGCTTCTATCATCGGCCGATGCGCTCGGTATTGCATCCACGAACGAAATAAAGGCGAGATTCGATTACCGCCATGGGACTCGAAGTCTGATTTCACCAAAATCCACTCGCTGCTTCTTCAACTAGAAACACAATACGATATGGGAGGAGGTATTGGAGATATCCTTAGAAGAGATTGTTTGCGAAATAATGTCATTGACATGCAAATGGCCAGCCCCATAATTTTCTCTCACATCATCTTCCACACCTGCCAATGCCTCCTCAATCACCCGTTTCTGCTCCACCAGCAATTGCAGAAGAGAGATATCAAAGCACCTCCAAGCTTCCTAAATCGCGCCTCTCAGACATGCAGAGAGCACGCCTGCGCAATCTCAGAGCTTCTGGAAGAAACCAGACGCGAAGGTTGCATGACATATTCCTCTTTTATAGGTTACTGCGCAACGGTTTCCGGAGGCGTACATACGCTATTTTTGAATGATGCAGACGTCAACATTCGGCAACTGGCAGCGACATACCTGCAGTCAAATATAACGTTTCTGGAAGAATTTTCACAACACTGGAAAAATGGCAAGATCATGGTACGTGGCCCCACTTCGTGCTTCATCTTTCTCACCTAATCTCACAAATCACAGTGTTCATTGCTGCAGAACCTCTCTGCGCAACCCTTGTCTGTGACTTCGCTAGTTGTTAGCTCTCCACGAGCAGAAGATCTGGATGCAAAGATGATACAAGACTTGTGGGAATCAGTAGACTATACCACTTTGTCCCAGCCCTTGGAGCCAATCACTTCTCAGATTGGCCCTGGTACACCATTCCAAGGCTTTAACTCGCTATTTGATATGGGCTCAGTAGACTTATCAAACTTTGATCTAAGTGGTTTTACACCTGCTCAGATCTCTGGGCAATCGCCTAACCCAAGCCTGGCAGTCGATGGGATGTCACCAATTATCTCATTTTTCAGAGGCACCACGATGAATTTCGGTGGCTAATATTTGTAATATATTTCATCGCGAATGAGCAAGCTAGCGAAACAAAATCTACCCCAGCAATCTTCCTCTAAGTTACAGTGAACAGCACCGTGCCTTCTTCCACTGCGTCTCCTTTCTGAAACATCGCCTTGAAGATCCCCTTGGCATTCGCTAACACGTTCATCTCCATCTTCATGCTCTCAACTACGATTCCAATCTCCCCAGCATTTATGACGTCTCCATCTTTCTTTGGGACACTCAGCACCTTACACGGCATTGGCGCTTTAGGGTTTCGTTCTGAAGCGGCGTTTGCTGCCTCTGTGCGTTTGCGTAGTGATTCGCCATATGATAGTAGCGTATACAGATGGTATTCGACATACGTGCCCAAGGCTGGGATATGTGCGTAGAATCTTTGGTACTTGCCATCATCTGAAGCTGAAGATAGAGACTCACTCGCGGTATATAGTGGATATCTTTGCGAGTTAACTTTGACAGAGAGGTCTTCGAGGCTCCAGATTGATGTCGGGCTCTCCTGGTGTGTGGAGAATTTGTGGGATTGAATCATCACCCGATGCTCCGTGGTGCCGTCGGATGAGCTGCGAATACTCCGGATCTGGGAGCTGAGGTGATTGTAATCACGAGCGACTCGAACACTAGGCTTTAATGCATCTTCGGCGGCGGAATCTGCGACAACGGGCGCTAACTCGAGAGGAATAATGTTGACAGGCTGCGCTTTATACGTTTGGCGCTTTTGGAACGGCCACTCGATAATCATCGTGGCGTCCGATTGACTCGGAATCCGGACGATGTCTGCCTGGACATTCGCCACATCTGCTTTCTGGTTTCGGAATCCAACGGTGATACTGGAGAATGGCGTCTGTGCAGAAGCCGCCTTTACGGCTGCTCTACAATGCATGGATGGAAAGAAGGAGAGAAGCTGGGAGACTTCTCTAAGGTTGTTGACATACGGATTTTGGACGAGAGTTGCCATGTTATCTGGGATAAAACTTGTCGAATATTCAGGGTCGCTGAAGCTAGGATTGAGCAGGCAAGCTTGAAGGAAAGACTGGTTGCTTCTGATCCCGATACAGACGGTATTAGCCATCATCTTGGCCATTTTGGCAATGGCAAGAGCTCGCGTTGGAGCCCAGACCACGATCTTCGCGAGCAGCGAATCAAAGTAGATTGAGACTTGCGATCCGGTCTCGATTCCAGTTTCAAAACGAACGTTGCTGGTTTGGGAGCTTGGCAATATCTCTGATGCCGGTGTCCATCGTCGAATGGTGCCCACATCCGGTAGGAAATCTCGGGAAGGATCTTCTGCGCATAGTCGGCATTCTATGGCATGTCCCACTTGTGGTGCCATGCGATTCTCAAAGTATCCCAAATCATCGAGTCGGCCCCCATTAGCAATGTATACCTGCAAGGCGACTATATCTACTCCTGTAATCTCTTCTGTGATTGGGTGCTCGACTTGGATTCGTGTATTGACCTCGAGGAAGTAGAACTTCGCAGTGTCAACGTCCACAATAAATTCCACTGTCCCCGCGCTCTCGTATTCCAAGAGCTCTCCGATTAAAATAGCGGTTTCGCTCATTTTCTTTCGCAGTTGTGGAGACAGCCACGGCGATGGTGCCTCCTCGATGACTTTCTGATGGCGGCGTTGGATCGAACATTCACGATCCAACAAGGAGACAACCCTCCCATGTCTATCTCCCAAAATCTGTATTTCGATGTGTTTACTACGCTGGATATATTTCTCCAGAATGCAATCCGAGGAGCCAAAGGATCTTTGCGCTTCGGACTGCGCTCTTTCAAGCTCGCCGGCTAGATCTTCCTTTTCGCGAACAATTCTCATTCCTTTCCCACCACCACCCGCTGAGGCTTTGATCAGAATTGGGTAGCCTATACGGTCAGCTTCTATCGAAAGGCGTTGGATACTCTGCTCAGTTCCGCTGTGGCCTGGAATGAGAGGTATCTCTGGCGCATTTTTGAGAAGGTACTCTTTGGCTGAGCGCTTATCACCAAGGACCGCCATGCTGTTCGGGGAGGGCCCGAGAAAAACCAGACCGGCGTCCTGCACCCGCTTGGAAAATTCGGCATTTTCACTCAAGTAACCGTACCCTGGATGAATCGCATCGGCATTGTGATCCAGGGCCACCTGTATCAAAAGCTCGATATTTTGATATGGGTTTCCACCTGGGCCATCTTGGATTGGGCCCAGTGCTACCGCCTGATCTGCCTTTTTAACATGCAATGAAAGTTCGTCCCTAGAAGATAGTTAATACCGCTCGCTAATTTTAATACCGTAAAATGAATGGTTTTCATCTTGACGGAAACATACTGATCTGGAAATACAGCGATAGAAATGATATTCAGCTTCTTGCACGTGTCTATGATTCTGCACGCAATCTCCCCTCGATTTGCGATCAAGATTCGATTAACCTTTCCAGAATCATTTCCGTGCTCACTAAATGTTCTCGAGGGCAGCTTTTCGACTGGTGAGGACACCGAGGAAGCGGCCATGGTTGGTTCTAGCAGACTGCGCGTAATTGAAGTATGGATCTGAGCGAATAAGGGAAATAAATGGTCGTGTCAATAAATATTATGTATACCTGCACAGCATTGAAACTGCTGAAATAAAATAAATCATACTATCACAGATAAGTGCCTATTACATATCCGTTAAAATAATTAACTTGATCTCTAGAATTACCTGGCGTCCCGAGATTCAGCTCGGGACCGGTCCGTCCGGCAATTCATTTGTGACGTCCGAATCCGTGCGACAGCCCAACCACGAGTTTGTACCGACGTCTCACGGCGCATCGCCGCGCGGATACCCGGTTGCAGATTTCCGTCCATGATTCACAATAAGTCTTTGTTTCTTTTGGTTTGCGATTGATAGAATATAGAGTTTGCTCGTATTAATTTATTTTCTGTAATATCACACCTCAAGCGTTGCCAAAATGCCGGGTGTCAGAATCGTCGAAGTCGGGCCTCGCGACGGCCTTCAGAACATATCAAAACTTGTGTCCACAGAAACAAAAATTGAGCTCATCCAGAGGCTTGCAAAGTCAGGCCTTTCGATTATTGAGGCGACGTCGTTTGTTTCTCCGAAATGGATTCCGCAATTGGCGGATGGCGAGCAAGTCTTGCGAGGAATTCGGCCCTTGATCGAATCCTGGGACAAGGCTATCCAATTTCCAGTTCTCGTGCCCAATATCAAAGGGTTAGAATTTGCGCATCGCAGTGGCGCGAAGGAGGTCGCTGTCTTCGTTTCCGCAACGGAGGGCTTTAGTAAGAAGAATATCAACTGTAGCGTTGATGAGTCCCTAATTAGGGTTCAGAAGGTGGCAGAGAGGGCCAGGACCCTTGGCATTAGAATCAGAGGGTAAGTCTTTCCATCTATCGTAGCATACCATTCTCAGTCTGAACATGATGTCAGTTACGTATCCTGTATATTTTCGGATCCTTATGACGGACCTACAAAGCCGTCGCAAGTCATCAAAGTTACGCAGGCACTCCTGGATGCTGGATGCTACGAAGTCAGCCTCGGGGATACACTAGGTGTTGGAACCCCAGGAGATGTGGACATTCTTTTGAAAGAAATTCTCAAGACTATCCCAGCAAATCGTCTCGCCGGGCATTTTCATGATACGTATGGCCAAGCGATTGCCAATGTGGTTAAGAGCTACGAGTTAGGGATCCGGACGTTTGACAGTAGCGTCGCGGGACTTGGAGGGTGTCCCTTTGCAAAGGGAGCAAAGGGGAATCTTTCCACGGAAGACCTGGTATATACTCTGGAGAAAATGGGCATCAATACTGGCGTCAACCTCGAGGCGCTTGTTGCCATTGGCGTATGGATCTCGCAGCAGCTCGGCATTCAAAATGGCAGTCGTGCTGGAGCAGCATTATCAGTAAAATTTATCGAAAAATCTTCTGCTCCATCGCATCCAACTGCCCCAGTACGGACCTGGACGACCTTGGAATCGACCGCTGAATATTGTGTATACCGCAGTGGTGCCACTGTCAAGATCCACCTAACACGACCCAAGAATGGCAATGCCTTGACACTGGCTATGATTAAAGCTCTCACTCTGCTTTTCAAACGATTCTCAATAGATGACAGCATCTTCCGTATCGTTCTAAGCGCCTCCGGAAAGTATTTCTGTACTGGGATGGACCTCAAGAACCAAGGTACCTCGGATGAGATGTTTTCCAGTCTCCGGGAGCTTTTCCATGTCATCGATACATGTCCAAAGACAACCATCGCTGCAATCAACGGCCCTTGTCTTGGAGGCGGAGTCGGGCTTGCGTTCGTATGTGATATACGCCTTGCGACTTCCAGTGCCACATTCAAGCTCAGCGAGGTCCGTCTTGGCCTCTGTCCAGCAACTATCTCGAAGTATGTCATCCGCGAGTGGGGGTTCAGCTTTTCAAGGGCAGCCATGTTGACAGCACGAGATATTCGGCCATCAGAGCTCCATGCTTTGCAGATCATTCACAGCGTTGTTCCAAACCACGAGGCACTTGAGACTGAGCTGGAAAGGCTCTTAAGTGACCTGCGGTTCGCAGCTCCACGAGGTTCTGCTTTGAGCAAGGATCTTGTCAGGGCTGCATGGAGTCATGCGGATGGGCAGGAGCAGGACCGAGTGATAGAGAGCTCTTTCAAGGAGATGATGATGGAGGGCTCAGAGTCTAAGCTTGCGTTCAAAGAGTTTCGCAGAGGAGTCAAAGGTATTGACTGGGAGTCACTGTCGCAGAGATCATATCAACCTAAATTATAGACACTTTCATCTCAAACAGTATGCCTTTTACCCAAACGTTCCACTTGATTTTTGCTGTACACTTTATCAGAACAAATCCAATAATGATATTTGGAAGCTATTCATGACATCTATAGCATTATTTATAAATGAAGTAAAGCATTGTGGGACTACAGTCAATTTGCCATCAGGACGGCTTTCTGTTCTTGATCATGTGACTGTGATCTGAATGACAACCTCGATGATACGCATCCAAAGCGTATTATCCCATACAATACTCTGTCGAAATAGCCTTATTCGCACGTTTCAATAGGCAAACTCCCGTGTTCTTTCCTGGCTCAAAATATCATATTTTGAAATCAGATGCCGAGGTAGGTTCAATCGCTGTGTCGCAACTCACGGTCCGTGTCCGTCCGGACCGAGAAACAGGTACGGACCGCATGTTAATGGGACAATGAACTGATACGGACCGCCTGGAAAATGATTTGTAGGAACGGCAAGAGTAGGTTAATATGTTTTCCCAGTCTTGGAATACTGGGGAGGTCTAGATCATTAGCTACACCACTCTCAAGAATTGACTCTGATATATTCCAACTTTTGGAGCCCTTCAATACTCAATATTGCAAACTAACCTCTTCAAAATGTCAAATCCTCAAGATATTGCTTCGATTACTCCGTTCGCAGAGCCTTTGTGGTATTCGCGCGGCAAAAGTACTCACTATAATGAAACCCACGAACGTCTCCGCGATGAAGTACGAGCGTATGTTGAAGCGAAAATCGCACCCAATTGTGCGGAATGGGAGGAGCAGGGCTTTGTACCACAAGATGTGAATATCCATGCCGCGAAACCTTTGCGTCTTTGCCAAATGCTAAAATATTCAGGTCATCGAGGAACACTCGAGGAGGGGTTACACTGCCGTGGCAATCAATCCATACGCAGTGTCCAGATATATGGGAAATATGAAACTGCCAGGAGGAATCAAACCGACGGAATGGGATGGTTTTCACGATCTTGTTTGTATCGACGAGATTGCTCGATGCGGCTATCTCGGAGTCATTTGGGCATTGGGATGTGGGAATTCCATCGGATGTCCCCCGTTGGTCAATTTTGGTTCCGATGCTCAGAAACAGAAATTTTTGCCGTCTGTAATCCAGGGAGATACTCGGTTTTGCCTTGGCGTAACAGAGCCAGATGGTATGTTTTTGTGTTTCCAGCATCGGGATTCGATGTGTTTCAAGATTCATGGCAACTGACAGTAGAGTAGCCGGATCTGACGTGGCAAATATCTGTACAACAGCTGAGCGAAAGGGGGATTTTTACGTCGTGAATGGTGCAAAGAAATGGATCACCAACGGGATGTGGGCAGACTATTGCATGGCTGCAGTTCGTACTGGAGGGCCTGGTAAAGGGGGGATATCCGCTCTCATAATCCCCCTTAACTCAAAAGGGGTGACTCGACGGAAAATCCTGAATTCAGGAGTTGCAGCAAGTGGTACGTAACTTTGGAATCCTTCGGTCCATCGCTTGCGACTAATATCGCATAGGCTCGACGTATCTTGAATTCGACGACGTGCAAGTGCCTGTTTGGAACCGGCTCGGCGAGGAAAACAAAGGATTCCAAATCATCATGTCAAGTAAGCAAATCTTCTGCCTCAGTGAAACGCATCTAATCCAAGTAGACTTTAATCATGAGCGACTGTGGCTCGCCTGCACGAGTCTCCGAATGGCGCGCGTTTGTTTAGCAGATGCCTACAGCCATGCGCTCACGAGGACTACATTTGGAAAGCACTTGATCGAGCACGATGCAATTCGCACCAAATTTACAACGCTTGGCGCGCGAATCCTTCCTACCCATGCATTCATGGAATCGCTTGTTGCCATGTATGATGCAAATTTGGCATTAAAGGGACCAGATGCTGGAGACCCTAGGTATGGAGGATTGATTGCTTTGCTGAAAGTTGTGGCAGCAAGGACTTTGGAAGAGACAGTGAGGGAGACACAACAGGTTATGGGAGGTCTTGGATATTCTCGCACCGGGAAGGGAGCACGCATTGAACAGATTAGCCGTGATGTAAGAGTTATGGTTGTTGGTGGTGGAAGCGAAGAGATTCTGAATCAACTGGCTTTTCTACAGGAGAAGAAAGACCTTGGTAGTATTCACCAAGAGAGGTCTGGTAAGAGCAGACTGTAGGATATAGATTTCATAGCTTGTGGCTCTCTCTACTTGATTGAATTCAAATACATGTTTAAAATTTTGTCCCCCTCAGAATTTATTATTGAAAAGTAAACAAGTGAATTGCATTACTTACTCTATAGTACTGCGGAATACAAGCTTGTTATATAGATGAGAGTATAAAAGCACAGGGTTTGCAATTCAAATGAATTCATGAGTTTGGACCTGTACTCAAACTCAAACTCATAAACTCACGAGTTATTCATGAGTTGCATGAGCTTTCTTGCTAACCCTGTGAAAGCAGAGCTTAAACAATTTTACCATCGGCAGACTCAAACTGACCAAGTGCAACTCAACATGGACGTAACATTCAGTTAAAAAGCATAAGCATATAAGACATGGATAAAATATTGCATTGACAGTTAATATATTGACTATCACATTCTCGCAAGCCCACGAAAGCCAACATTCCCTTGAATCGGGTCAAGAGTAACAACCTCCAAGCACATCCCAAGTACATCTCTCGTATCCCTCGGATCAATCACACCGTCGTCCAACAAATGTGCTGATGTACGGTAAGACTCCGAGTCTTTTCTCACCTGATCACTAAATTGCCCCACCTTTGCCTTCAATTCCTCCTCATTAATGACTTTGCCCGAATTAGCAGCAGCCTTTCGTGTTATAGTCTCCATTACACCACCCAGTTGGTCGGGTCCCATCACAGAGCAGCGGCTTGTGGGCCAGGAGAACAAAAACCGTGGCGCATAAGGTCTTCCACACATGGCATAATTTCCTGCGCCGTATGAAGCGCCACAGACGATGCTGATATGCGGGACGGTGCTGGTGCTGACCGCGCTCACAAGATGAGCTCCTTTCTTGATCAGTCCTGCCCGCTCCGTTTTAAGACCAACCATAAATCCTGTTACGTTGTGAAGGAAGATGATGGGAGTGCGCCTATGAGTATGAGGTTCAGCACCTCATTCAAAACAGTTGTCAATGATTGGATTTGATAGACGTACCCTTGGTTACAAAGTCGAATAAATTGCGTAGCCTTATCAGCTTCGCCTGGAAGAATTACAGGATGCTGGTTGGCAATGATTCCCGTCAAATGACCTGAGAATGTCAATTTCCACGGTATCATGGTGGATGAGATCGCATACCATGAATATGAGCCCATGCTGTGATCATGGCTTTCCCATACAGAGGCTTGAATTGTTCAATTCGAGAATCATCTACAATACGCAGTAGCACTTCCATCATATCAAGTGGCTGTCGTATATCTGGGTCAACGATTCCCAGCAACTCTTCGCTGTCGAATTTCGGCTCGATGGACCTGTGGATCTTTGTTCGATTGGCCTGCGATTGGACTGCGGAGGTCGTGACAACCCATCCCCTGGCTTTGCGAATAGCATCAAGCCTTTCACCGAATATGAGCAAGAGAAGACCAATAGTGCGGATATGAACTTACTCATCAATCGCCAGCTGATCTGAGAGTCCAGTAACTGTGGAGTGCATATCCGCGCCTCCCAACTCTTCTGCATCTGTAATCTCGCCTGTCGCCATTTTTACCAGAGGTGGTCCTCCCAGAAAGACTTGTGCCTGATCTTGGACAAATATTGTGTAGTCCGACAAAGCTGGATGGTATGCCCCACCTGCGGTCGAAGACCCAAACACAATAGCACAACTTGATTGCCCATTCTTGGATCTTAAGGCAAGATCGCGAAATAGCTGGCCACCTTTATGGAATACACGAAACTGCTGAGGGAGAAAGACTCCAGCCTGCAGTTGCTTATGATCAGGAATCCATGCGTTACGGATGAATAAGAAGTACTTACGGACTGTACGAGGGAGATTAACGGTAAGTTGTTTTCTGATGCTATTGCGGTAATGCGGTTTTGCTTCAGGACTGGTGATCTGTCAGATATGTGGCATGAATAATTCACAATTGATCAGTCCTACCTGTAAATTCGTTCCAGGCTCCGCCTTGTAGTGATGGTATGTGCGCCAACAGCATGCACACGATGCCACTATTCGCGCAAAGGGTTAACGACGACGTCGTAACTTGGGGAAAAGAGCAAGAAATACTTTACAAGCCCAATGCCAGCAACCAAACTCGCTGACGGCGATGAGTCTTCCAATCTATGGCCTGCAAAGCCACAAAGTTCGAGGAAAGGAGTTCCTGGATCAAGAAGAAGGGCGACTCGATCACGTGCTTCAACCTTTTAGCGTGAGACCGGAGGATAGGGGGTGGTTGGGCCGAGCTCACCGAGGAGTTGCCGTGCTGTATGTTTCTCGATCGCGCCTGCGGATTTACTCTCACGACTTGCCTCTGCAGAAGCAATATCAAAATCACCCAAAATCGCATCCCATTTTGATGCTGTTGTCTGAAATGTCGCCGCCTTGGTGTTGACCTTGCTGGCTAGCTGTGGGAAGGTAGGCGCGGTGGTTGCCATGACGAATCTTCCAATCGGCAACCGAAGAAATGAAGCAATTGCAACAAACTGGGTTGTGTAGAAACCAGAAGTGTAAGGCTTGTATTGATATGGTAAGTTAATGGTAAGGATATTTATTCTTTCATTTTTGTAGATCGCATGGGTTTCATTTGAGTAGAGTCGATGCCGCCAACGGGTATTGAGTTCATCATTCTGTACTTGCCGGACCTGGACGGACCGGGTCCGTTCAACGAATGGCAACCACGGCATAACAGAAGATTGCCGTCAACTTTCGCTATTCCGATGGCTTAGCCTTCCGGGACCAAGCTCGGATGAAGGCCTATTGCCTGGTCCAGCTATGAGAACCCGGGTTTAGACTGCAGGCCTGCGCGGAATGCATTCTCATACAATATTCGTTCATCCACTTCGATTTAGGCTTCTTAGACAGCGTAGCGTTCTCAGACTTGTTTTCGTGAAACGGTTTATTTTATCATAGCTTTTTATAGTGTTTTACCAAGCAATGGCAGCACATCTACCAGAAGTACCAACAATGGATCTTTCTATTCTCAGAGGTCCAACAGAGCTTCCACTTTGGGATATCACGCTCAGTCAATTGCTACAGCAGCAAGTGGAGGCCGGCCCGTCAAGACAATTTGTCATTTTTCCAGAAGTCGAATACCGCGCCACATATGAGCAATTATATGCGCGCACTCTTGAAGTTGCGAAAGGGCTTATTGCTGCTGGCGTTCGCAAAGGAGACAATATCGGAATATTAGCTGGGAATTGCCCTCCATATGTTGAACTCTTCTTTGCAGCTTCTCACGTTGGCGTAGCTCTAGTGGTGATAAACGCTACCTATACACCAGCGGAGCTCATGTCTGCTTTAAAACACTCAGGTTTTATTATCCCACGGCATTGCCAGCGCTTAAGCTTACTTATACATCAGGGTGCAAGCTGCTGTTCATAGCATCAGATATTGGAAAATTCTCAAACAAAGAAGCATTGCAGCTGCTGAGCGGCGAAGGATTGAATACAACTTTAGACGAGCTTCAAGAAGTCATTCTTGTGAAGCCATCTAAAGCCTGGAAATTTCGTTCATACGATGAGCTGGTTAAAGCTGGGGAGACGACAACAGACAACACTCTATTCACCAGAATGCGTTCTGTTGATACTCACGATGTCTGCAATCTTCAGTTTACAAGTGGCACGACCGGCAGTCCTAAAGCCGCAATGCTCACGCACCGGTAATAGAACTGCATCTTTTTGCGGGGTGTTTGCTAACTGTGTAAAGCAACATAATCAACAATGGTCGGTTCATTGGCGATAGAATGCGCCTTACTCAGACAGATATCTTGTGCTGCCCCCCGCCTTTATTTCATTGTTTCGGACTCGTCCTTGGCCTTCTGGCCGTCATAACCCATGGAAGTAGTATTGTATTTCCAAGCGAAACTTTCCAGGCAGAAGCAGTGCTACGAGCAGTCACAAAGGAGCGGTGTACTGCACTCCACGGCGTACCGGCCATGTTTTCGGCACAAATGGAGCTTCTACGAGAAAAGGAAATGGACCTCAGCAGCCTGAGGACAGGAATTGCTGCAGGATCCGCGGTGCCAAGGCAATTGCTTGAGGACTTACACAGAACACTGAATTTGCTGGAGATTACAAACACATACGGTTCGCTGATAGCAGTACCACTTTGGAATCGCAATACTAACGGGTGGCATTAGGGATGACAGAGACCTCCCCTGCTAGCTTCATGACCTTCACCGACGATCCCATCGTGAAGCGATTGTCGACGGTCGGCAAAATCCTCCCTCATACGCAAGCGAAGATCATCAACGAGAATGGTGAAATCGTACCTATGGGGTCGCGGGGTGAACTCTGCATCGCCGGCTTCGCTCTACAGAAGGGATACTGGCGAAACCCTCAGAAAACCGCCGAGGTCATGCGAACTGACCAAGAGGGGGTACTGTGGATGCATACAGGAGACGAAGCGGCGTTCGACGAAGACGGCTACTGTCGTATCACAGGGCGTATCAAAGATATTATTATTCGAGGTTTGTTTGATAAATTTCCTGCTCCTTCGATACCCATTGGAGCAATTTCTCACCATGTGCAGGTGGAGAAAACATCTACCCGCTCGAAATCGAAGAGAGACTTGTGCAGCACCATTCCATCATCCAAGCCTCCGTGGTGGGTATCGCCGATGCAAGGTACGGCGAAACAGTCGGTGCGTTCCTTCAGCAGCGCGTATATCAGGACAAACCTTCGCCATCACAGTTGCGTGAATTTGTAAGGGAGACGCTTGGCTGGCACAAGGCGCCGACCCATGTGTGGTGGCTGGGCCCAGATGAAGATTTCCCAAAGACTGGAAGCGGCAAAATCAAGAAGATTGTTTTGAAAGCGAAAGGAGAGGCGTTGTTAAAGAAACCCGCGCGAACGGCAAAGTTGTGACACCCTATTTGAAATAAACTTGGAATGAAACATGTTATATCAATGTGCGCAGACGCAGTAGAAAAATTAATATGAAAGGGATTTATTAACTATATGTGCTATGGACCGTCTCTTCCTTGATATAGATGGTGGTGACAAAGGCTCAAAGAGCCGATGGAAAGATGCATGTAATCATCCATGCATAATGTGAAGATACCCCTGCATCCTCATGAGAATGAGAATGAGAATCCTCCGGTGCCTCTAGGCACCACCCTCTTTATCCAACAGAAAGAAGATCTTCCAAGCAGATATTCAACGTGTCCTTCAGAAGTTCTGAAGCCGCGCAAGTCCCAAAATATTGAATCACATTGACAAGGTGAACATGTGACATGAGTAAGCCGGTAGTAGCTTATAGTCTTGTAATAATCATGCAACGTGAATATATCACCTCTGTTCCTGTTATCTGGCAAGATCATATTGCAATACAATTACTTTAAGTGGACTGCTTCTCTCATTGAGCAACATAACCCCCGTCAACTGGAAGCAGGGCGCCGGTAATAAACTCTGCGTCCTCGCTGGCTAGAAATACCGCCGCTTTTGCAACATTTTTTGTCTCTCCGAAGGCGCCCCAAGGATGTGCGGCAACAAGCTGGGCATGCAAAGTTTCGTTGTCAGAGAAGGGTTTGACCATGGCAGTCGTTATAGCTAAATAGGAGAGTCAGTATATTAAAACTTGCAGTGAAATGGCAAAGAAATGCATCGAACCTCCAGGACATATTGCATTGCAGTGTATTTTGTAACGACCATAGTCGACCGCCACTTGTCTGGTTAGCTGGACGATTGCTCCCTTGCTAGCACAATATGCTGCTAAATCCCCCCCAAAACGTTAGTAACTGTTTCATTTTTCTGAATGAGAGTTTTGAAAAGATGAGAGAGAGACTAACGACATCCAGTAAATCCAATCAATCCTGCAACGCTGGCTATGTTGATAATCCAGCCCCTATCCCCAGACGAGAGCAAATCTTGCTTCATCATCTGTGCAGTAGCATATTTACAGCCAAGGAAAACCCCGCGTGCATTTACACGCATAGTTTTGTCAAAAGTCGAAATAGGGGTGAGATGAATGGGCTGACCGACATTCGTAGCCTTCGTTTGATCAATTTCGGGGGCTATTCCGGCATTATTGACGAGTCTTTTGCAAACAAAAACGTTAGTAACAGCTTTGTGAAGGGCAATGATGAAACCTAACAAACTGCTCCATAGAATCTTGAGATGTTTAGATGGGAATATGAAGATGAAACTTACATGTCCAACCTCCCAAACTTTGTAACTGTCTCCTCTACCAATTTTTCTACCTCCTGCGCCTCTCCAACGTCAGCTTTAACGAAGATACTATAGCCGCCCTCCTTCACGATAGCATCATGTGTAGCTATAGGCGACTCCTCTCCAATAGCATTTTTAGCTGAAGAGTGCACATCGGAGCACACAACCTTAGCACCCTCCCTCGCATAGGCCAAGGCTATCGCTCGGCCGATGCCAGCAGAGCTGCCGGTGACGATAGCGATTTTGCCCTTCAAGCGCCCCGCTGCTGCGATAGCAGTATTCGACATAGTCTTGATGGTATGCTACCGAGACGGACACGGGTTCGTTAATGTAAGTGGCCGACTCTAGCGAGACTGTTTACAAGCTATATCTTTCGGCCCTTTGCTATTATTAAAATTATAATATATGGAATTCGGTTTTGTGTAAGAGAACGAGCGACCAAATGAGCATAAACAGGCTTAACTTTATTGCAACTTGTAGTTGGAGTTAACATGATTAAATGTATTCTCTGTTCTCACTAGTATAACGTCATCGAAATCGCTAGGGCGCATTTTTTGACAGTTCTGACGGCGGGTACTCGGTACTTTGGGCGATCTACGAGGGTGGGCTGTTGTTATATGACCTGTTATACAGTCTCTACTCAATATTCTGGCACGAACACTTTGGCGCCATTTATAGTTTTTGGCTGTTTGCAGAGGCTGTTATTCGCCAATGCGTCATTTCGTTGCTGTATCAACCCACCGATCGTACCAAAATATTGAGCAGAGACTGTATCTATCCCTTTACCAGACATTCCGTCCGTCACAACATCTCCCGCTCTGCACTCCACGGACACATTTATGATAGCTCTGACGGGTACTGGTACTTTGGTGACCTACTGGCTTCGTTCGTACATAGGTGGCGACAGCGACTTGACTACGCGACAGCGAGGGAAGGGCAGAGCGATAGGGGAGGGAGGCCAGAGTGCCAGTCGGTGGAGGATATTGAAGAGAAATGGGTCCTGTTTAGAGAGAAGCAGGAGGAAGTGCAGAAAATTATTGCGGATGGAGCAGCGAAGCATGTCAAAGAGTATGCCTCTACTCCTAGTTAGTCCCCATCACAAGAATGCACATAGCTGACCATTTGGCCAGCTGTAGGATTCGACGAGTATGGACCGGTACTTCAATCTATTAGCAGAGTTTGCTATGCTACTGCGTCGGGCTTATAGATCTTGATAGATCTTGAGTGTTTAGCTAAATATTGTAATTTTGATTATAGATTTTGATAATCATGATTTAATCATGATTATTAGTGATATGAAAATCACATGACTTAAAAATTAAAATTTCTAATAACTCACTTGATTTACTTAAATAGTATAGATTTTTAAATATATTAGCTCCTTAAATAATAAGGCTTAATATTAAGTTAAAGTATAAGTAAGCTTATATATCATCTTATCTTATCATGATCTTATCTAATCTTATCTATCACACTAACTGAATATAGTAATAAGTCTAGATTAGGTTAAGACTTGATTGTAATCAATTAAATCATGATTATCTGATTTTGATTTTGATTTTGATTATGAGTTAAAATCATGATTATAATGAATTTTCTAACCCTAGACTTATAGGCGATTAATTCAATAATCATTCTGTCCCTATCTAACAGAGTTCAGATAAATGAGAGTGATGGCAACATTCGGACATATTTCACCATTGCAGACTGAAAACTTGATTTTCACTACCTGTCTCTTATCTTGGAAGAGTTGTCAGTACACCGCAGTGGCTCGTCAATCCCGGAAGTGGTTAATAAGATGCTGTATTTATCGTTGCCCACGGAATCAAGCCTAATGATTCAAGAGTTCCCCAATTCACTGGACGGAATTACAGATGCGTTTGAGAAGTTGGATCGGGGGGATGCGTTATGGGGTAGTCCTAGAGCTTTAGCTACTGCGAGACTATGCGAGAAGTGAAATATTTTGTTTGTGTCTCGAAAGTGCGTATGGGATTGTGAAACTGTTCGCATTGTCGCAAAACATATGTCTGGGTTTTCAGCCAGCCATGACCTGAGATCATAGCAAGCAGGCAAATATAAATATATGGTATATAATGCAAAACCTAGATTTAATCCATTCTAAACAAATGTCTTGGCTCCTCAGTGTTCCCGAATCAAAGTCTTTCAAGGCTTATTTTGGAGAGCTGGGCTCCTGATGATGATGTGTTAGACGGCCCGTTGGAGAAATCACAGCACTACCCATCAATCGTCATTATTCGTGAAGACAAAACGTTGATAGGGAATCACGGATTTACAAGTGCGACTCTATCGCCACTGTCAGTCCCTGCCGATCCCGACTATTCCGTCCGTACACTATCTTGCCGGCGGCACCAGCCGGCCACCCCACTGCCTTGTACTAGCTACGGGCCACGACCACCTCCTATCAGCTCCAACCAGCTCCATTATCCATATCTAGGTAACTTGGAATTTCAGCTTTTCCCAAAAGCTGGACTCCGATTATATTTCTCTAAAAATTCTTATGACAACGTTTTAACAATCTTCGTTATATTATCACATTAGTAGCAAGCGTCTACTCGGGATTGTCCCAGAAATGATCTGGTGAACATATAAACTACGAGACATTCAATTTTCCTACCCCCCACCAGAAATATCACAAGCCATCCAAATGTCTCCTCAACGGATAATTCACCAGCCACTCCACCCCTCCGTCCTCTCCAAACTCGACCCCGAGTACGTGGCCTTTCACAACACCCACCTCCAATATATCAAGCCATCCGAGACCTTCGAATGGGATCCAGCGGTTCGCGATGTTCCATCCATGCCTCCCGGAGGATCAGCACCCGAGCAAGTAAGCAGTATTCGCGATATCGATCTCCCGAATTGTCGGATCCGTGCCTTTACGCCTGAAGGCACGGCACCGGAACGTGGCTGGCCGGTTTGTATCTGGTTCCACGGCGGTACGTTTATTGCCTTTGTACTGTCTGATTACCGAGATGGAGAGCTGCTGAATATGGTGTTTTGATCCAGGTGGCTGGACGCTTGGTGATATAGACAGCGAGAATAATATCTGTTCTGTCCTGTGCAAGCGTATGGATATTTTTCCTTCCTCCAGGATATAGCCAGCTTATTTTGCGTAATAGGAGCCTCATGTGTAGTCATAACCGTTGATTATCGCCTTGCGCCAGAGCACCCTTTTCCAGCGGCTGTAGATGACGCCGTGGAAGTTCTGGAATGGCTGATTAGCAATGGCGAGATGGAACTCGGCATTAACAAATCACAAATAGCTGTGGGAGGAAGTTCCGCGTAGGTATCGTCCTCTCCCCCACTTGCAAGTATTGACACGATTTCAGAGGCGGAAACCTTGCCGCAACCCTGACACTCAAAGCTGCCTCTGCAAGTCCTCCCATTTCTCTCGTCTTCCAGCTCCTGATCGTCCCTGTCATTGACAATACTGCGACGGCTGCCACTGTCTGGGCTGTCAACCGCAATGCGCCGTGGCTTACCCCCTCTCGTATGACATGGTATCGGCGCATGTATATGCCTAACGAAGATGACTGGAGTTTATGGTCTGCTTCGCCTAACCTCGGTCCGACTGAGTTGATTGCAGAGTCTCCAAAGTCTTGGATCGCTGTTGCGGAGCTGGACATCCTGGCACCTGAAGGAGTTGCGTATGGAGAACTGCTGCGCAAAGCTGGCGTTGAAGTTGGTATTAAGGTTTATGAGGGATCGACGCACTCGATCCTTGCTCTTGATGGTAAGTTTCTCTCCTACGGGCTGATCATTTTACTTGACTTATATTCCGACACTGATTCTCATCGTTTTATACAGGGTAAGTTGTGCGAAACATGTCACGGATGTCAGGTCATGACTGATATTCGATTTGCAGCATTCTCGGTATTGGTAAACAGCTTGTGGCGGATGCGGCTCAGGAACTTGCCCTGGCTTTCAGTACTTCATAGATTATTTCAAACATCAAACATACATGTGTTGTATAGGCAGAACCGACAGTTGTATATTTAGAGAACATACCTAACATGTGGGACTATGCTGTGGAGCATGATCTTTATGCCACCCTCACAAAGTGCTTGACGCAAAACACCATGCCCGTTATTTGGTTGCCTCGCCAGACAAATTAACACCCATTAGCATCAGCTATTAGGGTATTCACTGCCGATCCCATTGATCCCAAGTCTCATATTGTAGCTCTCCCTGTAGGAATGCAGTGAGTTCAGCCTCGAAATTATCAATTGGCAACGGGTTCTCCATCCCCATGAAAGAAAAAAATTCGTTGCTGCCACCTTGCGTATGATTTGCCACATGAGACGCTGCTAGATTGGGGTTTGTCGGTATTTCCAATATAGGAGTGTCGATCAATGCTCTAGGAGTTATAGGACCAACGGATCTTGGCTCTGAGTGGTGGCGAAAATCGTCGGCGCCCTGTTTGCTTGAAACATCTACGTTTTGGCGATTCGAGCGACCCTTATGAAGATCAGAAGAAATTCGGTAGAGAGGCATATGAGAGAGAGATAGGGTCCCCGACTAACCGGAGAATTGGCAGGATGCTCCCGCGGAGTTTTTGCACGGCGAGAGGGGAAATGTGTCTCCGACTGAGAGGCTGCAACTTTGTGTAAGGCTTGTTGCCATTTTATGGCCATTGGCCATGCGTACTGAAGCTTAGTGAGCGCGTTGAGGGAGCTGTGAAGAATGGTTTCAGCTCGTGATCCGAGATGAGGACAGACTATATCGTTAGACTTAAGCTTTGAAAACATAACGTAGAGAGTGGTGATTTATGTGCGGAGTTACATACGTTGGGGAGTCATCCGAAGATAAGATGCAAGGGATCCGCAGATGTAAACGCAAAAGACCTGTCGAGACTTTAGCAGGTACAATACTTCAATCGAATTACAATGATAGACAGTGATTTTCTTACAATGATAGCTGGAAACCCTTCCTCTCCGGAGCGGAGAGGTAAATAGGCATCGATCTGTTCGTGGAGGCCAAGTACGTCCTCGAATAACTCATTCGACATATTTTCCCAAAAATTGGGAGGTGCACCATCCCCGACCTCCGATGTGCCTTGTAACGCAAGAATGATGCTATGATATGGTATCAGTATGAGACTTCAAATCGGCAGTAGAGGTAACCAACTCCTGAAGGTAAATGCGACGTACGACAATATTACTTAACCGCAACACCATGACGATTGCCAAATATGCCTGGGAAGATAGAGATGATTAGATGAGAGTAAACTAGGTAAGAAGTAAAGAGTAAATACAAGATCGAGAGACTCCGCCTTGTACCCGCGTAGATTTCGGATGGACCATCGATGGCGCGCAGGAAGATCTTCCTCCCACCGACGCAAGGCGTTAGACAACTGACTATACTCGCTCATACTCTCCCAGGGTTTCGCGGCAGCGCCAGTTAGCTCACGTTCGCTACGACAGGCTCGCCGTGCCACTTGACCCCATAGATTATGTGCTTGAATCAAGCTGGCGAAGAGGGAGCGACTCGGAGTCGACACAAGTGCTGGATTTGCTGCTGCAGCTTGGGTGCCGAATAGTACCGCACGCTCTCTTGGTATTATGCCAAATGCAAAGTCCGTCTCGTCGCAAGGTAGTTGTGCGGTGATATCACTAAGGGCAAATGAGTATGGGGTACTGTACCCTGAATGGAGGTTGTTTTGGCCTAGATGCAGGTCAGATATATCTGTACTTTAACAGTTTCTAGTATCCATACTTTCAATTATCCAGAAAGTACGCCTAGCCATTTCAGAATCAACAACCTCATCTGCAGTAGCATCTGGAGGTAGACTGTATGTTTCTTCTCGATGCAAGCAGAGAATGCTGGCCACTGCGACACCAATCAACATATATCGCAATGTGGTGAGGATAACATACTTGTTACCGCAATACCCATATGAATCTTCAGCCAGCGGTTATCAGAATGATCAAAGAATCTATCCGCGGGGAAGTTTTGGTACATACGGAACACCGATCCTTGTCGCCATTACCCCACTCAGCAATCGCTAATAAGAAGAATGCTTGTGTGCGGTCCAGAGTTGGCCGATACATCTCATCCGGTACTAATCTGGCAGCTTGGGTGATGAAGTATTCTGTCGCCTTCGCACCACCTCTATATCGCTGCACAAGACTTGGGGTAAATCGAGCCGAGACACTGAGAATGCTCAGCAATAAGAAGACACTGACAGACTCGAAATCCTTCGCTAGACGTTCTAGAAAGATCGCTTTTGGCATAAAGCCTGAAATCATTTAGGTCCAGCGTATTAATATGTAAAGGTAGATGTTGATCTCACCTAACTGAAAATACGAGGTGCTGAATACTTTACAACCCTGAACTACCTCTTCATACGGGGGTAGAAGATCCTGATGAGATGTGGCCCTTGGAGAGGCCGCTGTGTTGAAATCAGCAAGAGATTTTTCGGCATGATGCCCGTTTGATGGAATCGGAGAAACGGCAGAGCTGCGGAAATGCAATGGTCAGTTGAAGAGTTGGTGGCACACGGGGTAATCACAGAAGACATACGCTCTATCACGCTCAGATCTGCACGATCGTGTAGCTCTTGGTTGACGAAACTATTTGGTAGACATTAGATTCAAAAAGATTCGAAATCTTGATTGTGAGAAAGCTCCTGATCACGCACTTGCCGGTCATCGTCCTTTGCGCCTCGGGGAGGAAATATGCTGAGAAGGTCACGGTGAGTCTGGGCTCAAGATGATGCACTGGCTGCTTCAGACAAACGAACCATTCTGCTGCTATTCCAGGACCTGCTTTCAGACAACTGAGACAGGGAGGCATTGAGCTTTCGTGTCTACATTTGCTACGAAGGCGCCTACACCTAAAAGTTACACAAACAGTCAGTCAACAGTCAATCAGCATTGGCTTCGTTCAGCCTTAGTGGCAGTGGCAGATCGATGCACGAATACGAACCTTTTGCAGGCGACAGGTGCTCTTGTGGGCTTATCTGACGCGCTGGAGGCAGTGGAGGGCATCGAAGCAGTGCCGGTAACAGCATTACCTTCACTTGCCGAAACGGCATCGGGCGGCAGGTGGAGGTCCATTATTATTAGAACAATCCAAAAAGATGAGCAGATGAGCAGAGCAACTTGTGCCAGACAGGATGATTCAACTGATGCGACGTGAAGCTAACATGGTTGATAAGGAGCACATACGATATTGCCGGTCGCGCTTGCCGGCCGGCACATTAGACGGGCCGGACTTCAACGGACATCGAAGCTTAATCCGAGACACGACCGGCGATGCGGCAAAATGAATCAAAAGGCAGATATGCGTATTATGCGTATTCATTGTATTTCAAATGCGAATGGAAGAGTAGTGTCTATGAGATCACTCATCACAGAAATCTCTGTTAAGGAGCAGCGCCTAGCGCCTTAAGGGGTGTTAACGGTTATCTAAATATCCATGATCCTCCTACACAAGATCCCCCCCTTTTCACCGTCGCAGCATTCGTGGAAGAGAGTTCTCTTGGAATACATTCAACCTTTTCGAAGCAACTTTCACCAAGAGACATCCAATGCTTCCTAGCTCAGATCTCGACCTCGCCCTCTTGGCAGCGGTGCTTATGGTCGCCGCAACCTACCTATATTGGCCATCCTCCAAGAAGATACCGTTTTGGATCGGCAGCAGTAATGAAAGAGCCGCCTCTGCCTTCCCTGGTTCACAAAGTGGAAAAGATTTTGTGGAGGCCCTGCAGACAACAGTAGGCTCTCCAAATCCCAAACTCCAATTTGTTTTCAGTTAAGTAACTCGCGCTCTCAACAGGGAAAGAAGATCATCTTCTTCTATGGTTCACAAACAGGCACCGCGTAAGTTTCAATACAGTCAAGAGCAGAATTCCAGTAAGACGGTGAAGGACTAACGATTCCACGTGACCTAGTGAGGAGTACGCTACACGCCTTGCAAAAGAAGCAAAAGCCCGATATGGCCTGTCATCGATGGTGTGCGATCCCCAAGAGTGAGTGGTGATCTCCCCACTTGTCTCAAGCTCAACAGTCTAATGACCATTACGAAGGTATGATTTCAATGTGCTTGACCAGGTTCCCAGTGATGCATTGGTCTTCTTCGTCATCGCCACTTACGGCGAGGGTGAGCCGACAGACAATGCTGTGGGATTGATTGATTTTCTGGGAGCTAAGCAGCTTGAGCTGTCAAAGGGTGGCACTTCTTTGCCAAATCTCAAATATGTCCTCTTTTCTCTTGGTAACAGCACTTATGAGAACTTCTGTGCTACCGGACGATTTGTTGATCGACGGCTTAGCGATTTTGGAGCTACTCGAGTCGGTCCTTCTGGCGAGGGTGACGACGATAAGTCCATGGAGGAGAATTATTTGGCATGGAAAGATGAAATGTGGAGTGAGGTCGAGAAGAAAATGGGATGGCAGGAGGGCGTGAATAGTGGCGTTCCAGACTTTGATGTCAAGGAGCTGGCGCCTGCGCACGACTCAAAGATGGTTTACCTCGGCGAGCTCTCCCATCAAGCTTTGGTTGGCTCTCGATCCGTTCACGACACAAGAAACCCCTTTATCTCGCCAATTGTTGAGATGAAAGAGCTCTTTCGAAATGGGGACCGCAACTGCGTATCTGTCGAGTTCGACATTACAAACTCTGGCATGAAGTACCAAACTGGTGATCACGTTGGGGTCTGGCCTCTCAATCCAGAACGCGAGGTCGAACGCTTTCTTCGTATCCTCCAGCTGCATTCGAAGCGTGATCAGACGATTGATGTTAAATCACTTGACCCTGCACTCGCCAAAGTCCCTTTCCCGGTCCCGACTACATACCACAGCATTTTCCGCCATTATTTGGACATCTCTCAGCTTTCGTCACGTCAAGCCATTCAATCTTTGGCAAAGTTCGCCCCAACTGAAAATGCTAGGGAAATGCTGGAAGAACTTGGCGCCGACAAGGATTACTACCACTCTGTTGTCGCAGAAAACGGTCTCAGACTTGCCGATGTACTTCTCCTTGCGGCTGGTGACTCGCTCACAGTCGATCCAAGCATCGCGAAGTATACACCTTGGGCCATTCCTTTTCAACACATTATCTCATGTATTCCCCGTCTCCAGCCTCGATACTACTCGATCTCATCCTCCTCAAGGCTCTTCCCAAACTCCATTCACATCACAGTTGTTGTTGCAAAGTTCAAACCATCTTCGACCGCGAAAGAAATGTACGGATTAGGATCCAACTACCTTTTAAACCTCAAAAGGGCTGCTACAGGCGAAACCAGACCCAGAGATAAGGATTCTCCCGTGTACGTGCTCGATGGGCCACGTAACAAGTATAAGACAGGTACCACCTATGCCGTCCCAATCCATACACGTCTCTCGAAATTCCGCCTTCCCAAAAGTGTCAGAATCCCACTCATTATGATTGGTCCGGGCACTGGAGTCGCACCCTTCCGCGCCTTCATTCAAGAACGTGTCGTTCTTGCTCGACGAGCAAAGGCAAGCAAAGGACCTGATGCGCTTAGAGACTGGGCGACCATGGACCTTTTCTATGGCTGTCGCCGCTCAGACTGCGACTTCCTGTATAAGGACGAATGGGTTGAATATGCCAAAGAACTAGATGGTAAATTTAGACTTCATGTCGCATTATCGAGGGAGCCAGGAAAGCCGAAGAAATATGTGCAGCAGCTCGTAGAAGAGCAGGCAGATATGGTTGTGGAGTCACTTATTCGAAAGAAAGGTATGTGCTATTGTCTGTCTTTATGTCTAGTGATCGATCTCGACTCACGGCATGCAACTATACTCTCGATGCTGATATCTATTTTTCTGACAGGTTATTTGTATATTTGCGGTGATGCCAAGCACATGGCTCGTGAGGTTGAGGCTACATTGGAGTCTATCATCGGCAAATCCATGGGTGGAGGACAAGAGGAAGGGGCGAAAGAGCTGAAATTGCTTAAGGACCGGAAAAGATTGATGTTAGATGTGTGGTCATAATGATATATTTAGTGACGATTATTCCAATATTACCCATTTCAAACCCATCCGCTACATCTCTTGCTTCCTGTCCCGCAATAACAGTAGAGTCATCGCACCAGCGACTTCCACGGCCTGGACCATGGCAACATGTCCTTCTATCCGCTCCACATCTTGCCCATCTCCGACTACACACGCAGTTGTTGGATCAACTATCGTAGTAGCTTGCCCCTCACAAAGTAGACTCACAAACTACAATCACAACCACCGTGACGACATCTAGTACCCCGACTCCAATGTCACTGCTCGCTCCTGCAAACTTTGCCTGGGTCATTATAATTGCCCCTTCATTCCTCGACACTTCTCCTTCGTTCCTTCATTGATGATCGATTCCGTAGAACAGCGATCTTTGAACTATACAAATTGGAGAATAATGCTGCTGGCATGAAGAACGGCTGGATGTTAACTCTATATTATACACTCGGATGGCTCGCAGATTTGGTATTTGGCGTGAATACTCTCAACTCGAATGAACCTTAGTGATAGAAAGAGTCGAGGTGAAATATCATGAGAACTTCGTCTCAGCCTAACTACGATAAAATGTCAAGAGCATTACCCGCTCTGGAGTTCAAAGGACCTCAGGTTCTAGCACTCATCGTTGTCCATGATTGTATTTCAACCCAAATAATTGGTTTACAGTCAGCCAATCCCTGTCCTATTAAAGTGAATCGTAAACCAAATCCTCAGCAAGGCGCGATCGAGGCGTCATGACGCAAGGGAAATGCTCCGGGTGACTGAAACAGCCAGCAATGTCAGCATATGCTCAAATGTAAAATGTGTGGCTCTTACCTCGTGAGACCAGGCGTTAGTTCCACATCAGGCGTGATTTCCTTCCCATCAGGCCCTATTGCTTTTGTAATATCGAGGGTGGCAAGCATAGTCGCTATAACAATCCATACGCTAGCTTCAGCTAAATGGCGACCTGGACAGATTCTGCAACTTGTAAGTTCTTGTATATTGGGTAAATTATGGGTGAGATGTAGTCACTTGCCTACGACCAAATCCGAATTGCCCTATAGGGAACGGTTCACCAGCTCCGCCCTTCGATTGTGGTGTGTATCGATCCGGATTAAAAACGTCCGGGTCCTTGTACGTGTATTCGTCATGTGTCATGGCAAGAGCATTTGCGTATACAAAAGAACTGTGCATTCTGATCAGTTTTGTTCAAAACCAAACATAGTGAAATACGCGCCCTGCAATGCATCTCCGTCAGTAAGAAGTCTAGCAAGAAAATTGCTCATAGGTTCGAATTGAAACACTTACCTTTAGGTATAAACATCCCATTGTAAACGTCGTCCTCGAGTGACTTATGTGGGACACCTGTATGGCACAGAAACTTCAGTAACTGAAATCAGAAGGACGTTAATGATACACATACCAACAGGCGAGACTGGGCCCCATCTAAACTTCAAATATTAGCAAAGCCGTCTGAGCATATGTTACAAAAAATCTTGCCTGACCTGAGAGTCTCTTGCACAATATAGTCAACGTAAGGAAGCGATGAACGGTCGTTGAAGTCTGGCAGTCGGTCATGTCCGATAACTGAGTCGATCTGTTGTTGTGCCTTCTTCTGAATTTCGGGATGCAGAACCATATTAAGGATGAAAACTACAAGAGTCGACCATGTGGTATCTTGACCAGCAGCATAAATAGCTCCCGCGGCCCCTTTAATATCCTCGGGCGTAAACTCGATCGCCTCGCCCCTTTGGGCCTTTAGATTGCTGTTCTCCAAAAGAGTGTGAATGAATGATGGCTGAGCGGTTCCATCCTTCATTTCCTGTTCGACTGCTGCGAAAGGTACGTCGTGGATCTGTTGGATGGCCCATTTCCAATCTCGTGCAAACTTGAGTGACCAGGATCTCGCAAGCCAGTTTGGTAGGTGCTTAAGGAAAGGAAAAAAGTCTACGACAGTTCCAGCGGGGGCGCCACCATGACCAAGAGCGTAAGAGGCGTCAATGGCCATCTGGATATACGAATCATTGTCATCCTTGATGTTTACTCCGAATCCAATACCGAGCACAATAGCAGTCGCAAATCTTCTCATTTGACGTTCCCAGTCATCCGGATTCTTCATGATTCCTCCAATCAGCTGGTGAGTTTCATGTTCCTGGAGATCTTGATACTGTAGACAGTTCGGTTTGGTAAAGGAGCCTTGGATCAGCTTCCGGTGCATCTGAAATCTAGGACCCCATCTGAGAAATGTCAAGGTCATTCCCCAACCCATTACTTCGAACAAAACAAAGCGTGGCCTGTCACAGTAGTTTGATCCACGCTTGTCCAGCAGATCCACGGCTGCTTTGACGCTGTTCAAGACCACAACCGGCTGGCCCAGGATATTGAAATAGAGAACATCCGAGTCGTATTCCTTTGACCATTTCGCGTAGGCAATCTCCGGCTTGTTACTCGGCACAACACGTAGGTGTCCGAGGAGAGGTTCTCCTGGAGGGCCTGGTGGTAAGGGATATGGAGTGGTCTTGCGGAATAAAATGATTGAAGGGATCTTCCAGAGGACGACGGCCAGGAGCAAGTACACAACGGTCTCGAGAGCGGACAGAGCCATTACTTGTGATTCAAGAGGCAGCTGCGCTTTTTCGAGATATATCGTGATGTCGAGTGCGTTTGTGCGTGGATTGACAGGTGGGAAGAGACAAGCTCAGTGTGAGTGTGTGCAGGTTTAGTTCGACTTCGCGACTATGGAAAGTTGGCGAAGGTAAACTGGTAAAGTAGGTGTCTGTGGCTATAGAGAGACATATCATGGCTGTGCTGGGATTATGAAAACATATCTTCCCCAGTAAAACCTCGCCGTCATAGACTCATAGAATTCTGTTCAGCCCAGTCCGGCAATTGAGGTGGATGCCATGTGGATGATGTGGGCGTGTCTGAATCGTGACATCGCGACATCGTAACATGTTTATCAGTTATCACAGGCTCACAGCCACTCCTTATCAGCTAGGAGTAGTTGCCGGCTGCCGCCAAAATAAGCGCGGCCGGCAATTGATTATCTAGAGATCCCGACTATTGCCGCCTCCATGCCGCCTTTCGTGGTCACTTGAGACGCAATCCTCTGGCAAACATAGCCTGCGATTGCGATTATCAAATGGATCTCAGCGTCGCATTTGTTCCGGCAGGCAGGCAGGCAGGCAGGCCGGCAGCTCAAGCTCAAGCTCAAGGTCGCTCCACCTAGCTATGCCACCACAGTGGTATTAATAACTGGCATTAAGCTTTATTTGTTTCTGCACCATCAGATCATAATCTACTACTCCCCGTTTTTCAAATCCTCCCTCACTTTGTCACCACTCCCATAATGGTCGCAACCACATTTGGAGCAAGCGCTCAAGTTGCGTTGTCGACGACGCCGACACCAGAAGATCCCTATCGCTATCAGGTCGGCTTTGGGAATCGATTCGCAACAGAAGCAATGTGAGTTTGTCAATTGAGGCGCATTCTTTCTAGGCATTGACAACTGATCTGTACCACAGCCCGGGCACTCTTCCACATGCTTGCAACACGCCCCAGAAGTGCAAATATGACCTCTACTCAGAACAAGTAGGAACGCTATCAATCTCCTCTATTTCCAATAGCTAATATCGAAAGTTGAATGGTTCACCGTTTATTTCCACTCGTGCCTCATTACAACATGTGTAGGTCGCAAAGTTCCAGACGGTAGCCAGGACATATGCTCATTAATATTTGCAGATGGTTCTATCGAATACGCCCCTCAGTGGCTACCAATGGATTGACTAAGAAGAGCCCGAATCCAGATGTATGCCTCCATACCATCATTCATTAAACAAATCTGTATTGACAATTATTTCTTACAGTTAGAGGCAAATTTCTCGCTCAGCAATCCAAAAGTCCAATATATCCCGTCACAAGTTGCCTGGGATCCGTTCTTGATTCCGTCGTCTTCCGACACTGTGGATTTCGTAGATGGACTCAAGACAATTGGAGGCCAAGGGGATCCAACTCTCCGCGAAGGTTTGGCCATTCACGTATATACAGCAAATGTCTCAATGGGAAATAGGGCTTACTGCAGTAATGATGGCGACATGTTGATTCTTCCTCAAGAAGGACGCCTAGACATTCAGACTGAGCATGGCCGCATCATGGGCCGACCCGGCGAGTTGGTCGTAATCCAGGCTGGAATCCGTTTCAAGGTTACTCTCCCAGACGGACCTGTACGAGGATATATTCAAGAGGTTTTCGGCTCCCATTACGAGCTACCCGAGCTGGGACCAGTCGGTTCAAATGGGATGGCTTTGCCACGAGACTTCCAAATACCTGTTGCATCGTTCGATATAGATCAGTCGCCCTGGGAGATTGTCTACAAGCTCGCTGGTGAGCTCTACAGCTGCAAACAAAATCACACGCCCTTTGACGTCGTTGCCTGGCATGGAACATATGCGCCCTACAAATATGCCATCGAAAAGTTCATCAACTATGGCTGCTTAGACAGGGACCAGGCCGATCCTACAATCTATTGCATCCTCCTGGCCAAGTCAAAGGTTCCAGGTGTGTCAATTTCGGAGTTTCTGGCTTTCACGCCTAAATGGAGCGTAACATCCAACACGTTCCGCCCGCCCTACTATCACAGGAATATGGCCTCAGAAGTCATGGGACTTATTTATGGAAAATATGGAGGCAGCAGCCATGTTCTAGAGCCCGGTGGAATGAGTTACGAGGCGAGCTTCATGCCACACGGCGAAACCTATGAGACTTTCAAGGAGGCATCTACGTCAGAGCTTACTCAACAACGCATTTGTGAAGACACCTTGGCATTTATGTTCCATATCACCGTCCAATTCTCGCTTACAGACTTTGCTTTACAGCGGTCAGGGGTGTTGCATTGTGAGTTTCCCTCCACTGTTGGAACATGCCTTTCGAACAATACTAATTTTGTCAAAGTTTCTCCAGACAACCAGTGGGATGATGTTCAAGGACACTTTATGGATCACCTCGATGAAATAAATGCCGATTTGAAGGCAGCGGGGTTCCCCATCCTGGGTCGAGGCTCGGTATAAGTTGCAGAGAGGCGAATATATGTGCTTGCACCTCTTGCAGAGTACATGTAAAATACGCATTCGATGCAGTGTTACGGAATTTCTCGCAGCGTTCTTATACGCGGCTAGTGTAGGGACTTGGTCTTAAATATTAGCCATAATGTATCTGATTATCTGTCTTCATCGCCCGTTCATCATCGCCGTCGCTATGAATATCGTGAACTGTGCCAATTACCCTATTTCTGAACCCCCATTTTCTCAGTTTCCAACCAATGTTTCAGCGCCATGCGTATCGCTATCGAACCTGAGCAATAAGCACTCTACGGGGCCAGCTATTTTTCAAAAAAATTATGCACAGGAGATATATGGCGGGGGCCGTGGGCTAATTTCACGGGGACTGCCTTGTAGATTGCGCCAAACCCACCCCGTGGGCTGGGAGACCCGTTAATGGGTCGAGTTTTCGGGTGGCTTTGGAGCAGTCTACTGCCTTGACCCCACTTATAATATGAGATTCCTTTTCTCACGCAACAATATATGCACATTATCATAATCAAGATATGTCAATTTGATTCAGTCAATTGACCAGAGCAGATCTATAAAGTTTTACCATATTAAACAAATTACTTCTAGAGCACTATCAACACCGACCATGTGAATGGAACCCTCTAAAGTCGACGACAACAAAAATTCCCGCGCAATTCCGATGCTCATGAGAAACGGAAGAAGGTCGGGCTGACGAGGAAATCACAACCGGCCGCCCCTGAGACGGATCTCAAGCGTCCTGAAAGGAACGTATAAAATAGCACTGATAGACATAGCCATCTCGAACCCAATGTCCCCGGTGGTCTCAGCAATAGGTCCGACATACCAGATCTGAGCCATGCAGGGAACGACCATACCAAAAGACATCACGCCTGCAGCCAGCGCAGCAATTCCACTTGGCAACTCTTGTGCGACGTTCCAGCTAGAGTGCTTATAGGAACTGCAATCGCCCTTGCGGAAAACGAGATGCTCTGTCGTGACAATGGCAATAAAGGCCGCTGCCCAGTACCCAATAATGCCGATAAAGTTCTCCAAGGAGGCGAAGAAACTCTCCGCGGCCTTGATGGAGACGGGGATGATGATAGCGGTCATGATGACTGAAAATACCGCACGAGGCACACGCACGAGTATGGGGAGCAGCATCTGGAAGTTGAGCGTGATGGAATACAGCGACGCTGCGACGTTTCCGAGAATGGAGAAGGCGAGGAGGACAACGATGAATTTTCCGAAGCCCCCGGCTGAGATCAACATTGCCGCGAGGACGCCACCCGCTGAGCCTGTTTCATTGCCCTCTGCCCAGGAGGGGACGTTGGGGACGGCTCCGCCGATCGCTGCGCCGAGGACCATGAGCGGGACTGTGGGGAGGAAAAGTCCCAGGTAGGTGTAGGCGAAGATTTTTATGCTATCAGGAGTCAATATCTTCGCATTTTGGGATGGACTTTGACACTTACGAGGGAGCATCGGGTCGAATATATGTAGCGAAATCCGAACTCAAAGCGCCCCAGGGAATGATGAAGCCGGCAATGAGCCCGCCATAAGATAATACTGTTCCAGCAAGAGGCGCTTCCACCTCGGCTTGCTCGCTGAGATGCTTGCCTCCACAGCCGGTCGCGATGATGATGGCTATGAGACTTGGAATCCAAGCATACCGTTCGAATTGATGGAGGACCTTGATACCACAGAAAGAAATGAAGAGGGCAACAATGGCGATGATCACAATGCCAACGTTCCAGCTGATGCTGCCTGGAGTAACTGAGGCCAAGGTTTGGCCGCCAATAACGCAATCGATAACACAGAATCCTGTGATGGTGGCAAGGTTCAAGAGAACTGGGACCGTGACGCCGTATTTTCTGGATATTCAGTCAGCCTTCTGCACCGGCTTTGCCATTGTTTATGAGACTCACCCAAAGCTGAAACGGGCCTGAATCATCTGGCGCAGGCCAGTCTTGGGTCCCAGGGTTGACAGGTAGGCTGGTGGGATAGTACAGAGCATGCTGAAGAACAGGATGACAAGAGAAGCGTCCCGTAGACGCAAGCCATAACTCAGTGTCCCTGCCATACCAGTGATAATTCTATCATATTGCGTAAGCATAAAAGTACATTCGACCCAGAAATGGAAAAATTAAACATACGGCAAAACCGAGACGCTCATTGTGAACCACACGGTGAAAATGTTGACAAGTCGTGTATCAGTGCGTTCCTCGATGGGAACAGGGGCTATGCCTCGAACTTCGACACTCCATGAGACTAATCTGGACAACCAGGAACGACCCTTATAGAGTGCATTTGACGCTGTCGACTCGGCGACAACAACATCGGAAGTAGTCGAAGCATCATTCTTTTCGATGTCGATGTCCCTCATCATTGACTTCTCAGTCTGTGGTTTCTCAGTCTGTGGCTGAATGGCGGCCGACATTTCGAAATATGCTATATGATAATAATGGTAATAATGTGCCGATAATATGGAGCCATCTCCCTCTTCTCCGACTACATGCGCCGACTATAAACTTCGTTCCAAGACTTTCTTGAAAGAGTGGTGAGTCTGATAATCACTGATAATCTGATTGCATTGATTGCAAGATAAGCTTGCCGGGACTAAGTTGTACTAATTTGCCGGAAGCTCGATAACTTTCTAGTTCCTACCCAAGATAAATGAACACGATACGATCGATCTCGATAGCTAATGTGGAATCCTAAAGTTGGTATCTCCTATCATTAAAAAAAATTAGTGCGTCCTTTTGCCATATTACTGTATTATCAAGAGGCTTATGTTTGATCACGTGCCGAATATCGACGTTCTCCCTTCTCAAAGAGAGAGACTTAATTTATTTCATGTATTGTATTGACCTTACAAGTTACAACGGATTGGACAAGTCTGGCCATTCAACTCGATGATGGACAATAACAATAAAAATCACGTCAACGAGGATGCGGCCATTACAGTAATCAACAATAGCTCAACCTCAACCGACTTAGTTGACGAGTCGACTTCATCAACATCAACATCAACGTCGACAGCCGAAATTGCAGAATTACCGTACAGCATCTATAGCACGAAAGAGAAATGGTTTATTGTTGGTGTTGTAGCCGTTGCAGGTCTCTTCAGGTGAGTTCGGGCTTCCCGTTAAATGACACAACATGTTGATATGAGACTAGCCCACTGCCAGCCAACATATATTTTCCCGCAATTCCTACCCTCACTGAAGTATTTCATACCTCAACAGAGCTCTTAAATTTAACCGTTACAGTTTATCTTGCCATGCAAGGATTATGTAAATCGCTGCCTCATGAGAATCATACGTCGCACTGTTCGCTGACTCTTTCATACAGCGCCTATGGCATGGGGACCATTATCCGACCACTTCGGCAGAAGACCCGTCTTCCTTGCGTGCCTCGTAATTCTTATTTTGTCATGTGTCGGACTTGCCCTTACGCCGACTTCAGCCTTCTGGCTCCTTATGCTGCTTCGATGCGTTCAGGCTGTTGGTTGCGCCAGTACAATCGCTCTAGGTACGAGACTACATTCCTCGTTCTTGATATCCGTCCTCACACCGCAGATAGGGGCTGGGGTGATTGGTGACATTTCGGAGCCGTGGCAGAGGGGCAGTTATTTCGCCATGTTCAACCTTGGTCCTATGGTATGTGCCTATGCTCTCGGCCATGCTGACCATCACTAACACTGCTGAGCTTGCTCCGTGTATTGGACCGGCAATAGGCGGTGCCCTCTCTGAAAATTTAGGATGGAGGTACGTTGAGTAATGTAATTGGGATGTTCGAAAGAAGGATCGAAGAGCTGACCGAGTATTGCTGCATAGGTCCATTTTCTGGTTCCTCGTAATATTTTCTGCTGCCTGTTTCATGTTCATCTTATTGTAAGATTTTCATCCCCAGCCCATGGCCACTTCCTTCTTCCTAACGTGTCTCAGATTTCTCCCAGAGACTCTGCGATCTTTGGTTGGAAACGGCAGTACCCAGCCCTCAGCACTTTACCGTCCACTTATTCCAATCATTGGGCATCAGGAGCAGATGGCTCCTCAAGACACAGCCAAACCATATCGCCATCGCCTCGCCAATCCTTTCCGGCTGTTCCTATATCTCGATGTTGACATCACCCTATTATTCACTGGTGTCGTATACGCTGTCAACTATACTATTACGGCAACAATCGCCTCCTCCTTTGCTGATGCTTACCCTTACCTGACGGAGACTAATCTTGGATTATGCTACCTTTCCACAGGGGGTGGTATGATAATTGGCAGCACACTGACTGGGAAGCTTCTCGATCGTGAATACCGGGTCATCAAAGAAAGGATTGCTCGTGACCATCAAGACGATCCCGAGGCCACCAAGTTGGGCTTTCCAATCGAAATAGCGCGCCTCCGGACCATGCCAATCCATTTGGTAATTTTTGTCGCCTGTGTCATTGGCTGGGGATGGTGTTTGGAAAAGAAGGTATCTATTGCAGGTCCTTTAATTCTGCAGGCCGTGCGTAAGTGTGTTCTTTCTTCCTCTATGAGACTTTATCTTAGCTGGCTTAGTTGGGTATACTTCAATCGCTATCCTCAATACCACGATGACGCTCATGATTGATATATTGCAATCGCAAAGCTCTTCGGTGACGGCCTGTGTAGGTGTCTTCTAACCCATTTACCATTTCGGCTATACGCTAATCGCAATGCTTTAGACAAATTTAGTACGCTGCTCGCTCGCAGCGATCCTGGTTTCGGTCATAGACAAGATAACAACACCACTAGGATTAGGATGGACGTACGTGTTGCTTGGCGGCATCTGCATCTTCCTCTTACCTTTGATGTTACTCGAGATGAGAATTGGCCCTAGGCAACGCTTGAAGAGGAAGCTTTCGGAAGACTTGGTTCCTCCAGAGCCTTGTACACCACCAAGCCTTGAGAAGCCTGAATAGTTCTGGAATTAAAGATATCAGAAACATGGTTCAAGAGATGTAAATATAAAAGAACATGGTAGGTCATTATGAATCAAAGCGCAGCATTCATGGAGTTTGGATGGTCAAAACAAAAAGGGATATCAGGATAGACATTATAGAAGCATAGAAAGATTGATGCTCGGGACATGAGAATGCCATTACAGACAGGATGTGAAAAACGATGTCAAGATGGCAGGTGATGGTGAGATCAATATATACATGGACTTCGTCACATCAGATAAGCCAGTTGCAGCAGTGCGGGGCCGTCATGTCATGTCCATAAGGTGAAGATATTTGGTCAACTTGAAGCTCTTTCGGGAGATCAAGATCAACACGATAGCAGCATACAATATTGATATCAATGGGCAAGTGAAGGAGCAATTATAATATCATCATTTCTAGTGCTACCTCATCGCCATCCGGCTGTTAACTTCCCCAAGGCTTCTGCTTCCGACACAACATCTGCGTACTTCGCATTTAGGTCAAAAAGATTCGAGTTTTGTATTTCCACAGTTCTGTCCCCACAAGCAGCCCCGACGACCTATTCACGTCCATTAGATCAGTTGTTTCGCAGTCTCGACAGACATGGTAGGGACTCACCATCGGCCTGAAGCCATGCTGCATGGCATCAAGCGTCGTAGCGCGAACGCAGCCGCTCGTGCTCACTCCACAGATGACCAGCGTGTCGACATTCAAGCCCTGCAGTTCCGACGCGAGCGACGTCCCAAAGAAGGCGCTGGCGTACTTCTTCACGACGACCGTGTCCGTCTCTCCCGGCTCCAGACCCTCGACGCAAGCATCGAGCCCCCGCGCATCGCCCCTCTGCCAAACATCGAGCACCTTCGCCTTCCTCCAGAACAAGCCTGCGTCCGCCATCTCGGGATGCGTGTACTCGACTTTGCTCCATACGACGGGCACGTGTCCGTCGCGCGCAGCGGCCAGCAGACGTCGCATCGAGTCCGGGGATGCAGCGCCGCTGGGGTTGGCGCTGATGTCGAGCGGGGACCCCGGCGTCCAGTAGGCCGTGCAGACGTCGATGAGGAGCAGCGCAGGGCGGGCGCCCCAGCCCATCTTGTTCGAGAAGCCCGAGGTCTGGTAGCTCGAGGACGCGGGATGGTGTTCATGGGATGGGCTGGACATTGTGGGATGATGGGATTGGATTGGGGACACAACGCAGAATAGCAGAATGGTATTTCAGGTAGAGCTCTCAGAGGATTATGAGGAAATAAGGTACAAGGTATCTCAATTGGTTTCTATTGTTGGCCATGTTAGCGTAGAAGTTCACAGTTCACACCAATGCAACGGTTGTGGTTGTAGATTAAGTAAATGAATGCCGGCCGGGCGGCAAGGGGCATCGGGATACCGTTATCAGTTATCGCTTATCGTCCTGGAGATTTAAAGTAATCCGGAAATCCGCTGAGTCAAGACATCTTGCCCTTGTACGCCGCCTCGTTATAAGAGTGGGCGCCGGACAATTGTTTCTCCTCTGAGCTGACTAGTGGATAAGGAGTCGTTGAATTAGGCTCACTAGTTCGGCATACGGAGAGGAGGGAATTGAATCGTCTTTCGGCGGACTCATACCAAGGGTTTTATATAGGGGATCTTAGGCGCGTTTCGGGGATGGGAGGTGTTGGTATCTCTCCCTCTCTCTCCCTCTTCTCTCCCTTTTTAAAACTCTACGTCCTCTCCTCCATCTCCTCCATCTCCTCCATTTTGTGCATACCCTCACAGCCCCCTCCGATCATCAACATCAATCTCAATCGTCCTCCTCTCCCCCTCCCCCTCCCTCTCCCTGTTTTCCTTGCCCCCACTCTTCTTCCCCAAACCATCAAACTCCAAAAACCCACCACTCCCCCTCCGTCTCCCCTTCTCCGCCTCCCTCGCCTCCCGCAGAAGCCTCCCCGGATGATAGAAGTTGAAGATAATCACGGCGACAGCCATCAACAGTCCCTCCAAGGCGATACAAAACCGTTCATTCGTTATCAAATACCCCCTCCACCCCTGCAACAACTCCATACTCCTATAAATCCCACGGATCACCATGCAGGTGACGCTCAACATCGTCGCCGCCGCCAATTTCAACAGCGGGCGATTAGCCTGGAGTGTGGACAATCCACGGAACAACACGGACTCCATGAGCGTGACGAAGACGACCGTCGAGGCCAGCTGGAATATTATCCCCGTCACCATGATGGTGGTCGCGGTCGCGGTGTCCTTCCCCTTTGAGAATGCGGCGCCGGCCATCCCGCCGCCGACGCCTTGGAGGAGGAGAGAGAGGAAGTCGACGCACATGAAGATGATGAGGTAGAGACGCGGTTTTAAAGGCGAGGTGTGTTGGCCGAGGATGGGGATCATCATGGCGAGGACGGCGTAGATGCCTGCTGTTGTGAAGGCGGGCGCTGGGAGGAGTTCGCACGGGTTCTGTCCTCTTGTATGAGAACGGTCTTCTTGAACGATAATCTGCAATCCCGTTGAAACTGACCTTGCCTTGCGACAAAGCGACAAAGCGACAAACAAAGCAACTCACCCATAATCAAACCCGCCAACTGCGCCCCGAAGGCCGGCACACTATACGGACAACTATGGCTCGCCACGCGACTCGCCCAGCCACTCGCCTCCCCCAGTGCCCCAAACACAAACGCCAGCAGCCACCACGCGCGGTGCCGCCGGGCTTGGTAGCAGTGGCCGGCGAAGGAGGCGACGAAGAGGACCGCGAAGGTCAACCCCCAGGCTAAGGAGGGGCGGTAGCCGAAGGGGTTGGGGGATCCGGCGGTTCCATTCTAGACAGGGCGGCGTGGGGGGGAGCGCGGTGGGGGGGTTTGGACATGATTTGGACGAGGGAGGAGGAGCTGAGGAGTGGAGCCTTGAATACGAGACAATAGAGCGGCGTAGGAGGGGCGGAGGGTTTGAAGCGTGGAAGACGGAGAGGGAGATGAGGGTTGGAAGGAACGATAGATATATGTACTGCGTATATCACTTCCTCCGCTCGCTGTTCCTGTCAGCAATGAGCTTGGCTGCCGCCCAACATGTAAAAGTCGAGATGAAGAATTCGGGCAGGGCACGAGGGGATTTACCGTTTATCCATTTATCCGTTATTTGGTGGGTAAATGCAGTACACAGTCGTCGTTATCGTTGTCGTGTCGGTGATGGAGGGTGCTCTTGACGCAGTATGCATGCATGCTGCCATTGGTCGGTCGTCGTCGCGTTACCAGCCTTGTGCTCGCGAGACATAAGGATAGATATCGATTAGCCATCTATTCCTTAATACAGATGGTAGTAACAGAGGCTTCAAGAGCTGATGGAAATGTGCATGGAGCTGTCTATCGATGCAGAATATGAAGATTCCCCGAGATTCTCATATTCTTAAGAATCTATTGCCGTTTTGGTATTGCCGGATGGAGATGGCTGACGGTCGGACGGGAAGATGGGCTGGGATGCATCATAGAGAGTTGTAGAGCTGTTCTGGCTATTGCGATTGATTCATCCATTAATTTCCAAGCCGAGGCTATCCATCCAAGCATTAAACGTCTCATACAAAGGAAGGGTATCTATCTCCGCCTCGCGTTGCTCTGCTTCACCAGCCCATCCCCCATCCCTCCTCTCCATCCTCATTAACAACCACAACCACCCCCTAATAATAAGTCTTCTCCTCCCAAATCGGCGGCCTCGCCCCCTCCTCGCTCTCCGCCGTCCACACCACCCGCCCCTCCGCATCCAGCTCCGCGCCCTCGTCCGTGATCGGGATGACCTTGCCCGTATGCGCAATCTCCTGCCTGCTGACGCCCATCACGTCGCGCGGGATCCACAGCAGCGGCGTCGCGCTGCGCACGCTCGGCGGGAAGTACGCGTCGCGCTCCACCGCGGCCGAGTACAGCGCGTCCGCGTCGACGAAGTCGTGCGGCACCAGCGCCCGCAGCGTCGCGTAGTCCGAGTAGATGTGCGGCTGCAGGAACCTGACGAGCATGTTGGGCGGCGCGGCGGGCGCGGCCGGCTCCGGGGCGGCGGCCTTCTCGTCGGGCGCGGTCGCGGCCGAGGCGTCCGCGCCGACGACGGCGGCGGACGGGCGCAGGGATTCCTCCTCCGCCTCGAGCGTCTTGGGGAGGTTGTACAGGAGCGGGTCCAGGGCGGAGTTCATGGCGATGTGGAAGAGGACGGTGACGACGAGGGCGACGATCATGATGACCATGGGGCCGATGGAGACGGAGACGGCGAAGAGGCCGATCATGCAGACTTCCGCGAGGTAGACGCCCGTGATGAGGTGTTGGAGGGCGCGGGGGTAGATCAGGCCCTTGGTGTCGATGTTGGTGTCGGTCACGAAGAGGATGTTGTAGCGGTAGGCGAGGTAGAAGAGGGCGATGCCGGCGGCGGCGAAACCGAGGACGAGGGGTGCGATGAGAGAATATGTGATGGCTGGGTACGTTAGTCGTCAGTCAAGTGAGGCGCAGGGACAGAACTTACCGATCACGGTAATGTTAGAATAGACAGGCAAGACACTGCCCCACGAGATTGCGCTCAGGTTCGTCCATTTCTTGTACATGGATCTTGGTGTAGAAGTCAAGAATTTGTAGAGAATGCTGAAGATGATGAATCCCACGACCTGAGACAGAACTCCCGAGGAGACGGTCAGCCCTTGGAGGATAAAGTAGGAAATGTAGAAGTTGGAAGCCAATGGCAGCTTGTTGGCCAGGAGAGATGCGGCGGAAGTCGGGTTATCGATGATCTGCTGAACAACAGCAGAAGCCCCAGAGCCGAGCGTGACAACAAGGAAGACCTGGATGACCTGGAATGCGAAATATGCGTTCTGGGTGAACAGCTCGACGCGTGCAAGAGTTGGCTCGCCGGCCAACTTTGCCAGAATTCTCATGACGATGGGGACTAAGGACATCAAGACAGCCAACAAGATAGATGGCAGGAGACCAGAAACGACGCCGAGGATCACCGTTGGGATATTGTTGATCCAGCTCAGCCACGAGATCTTGGCGAGCTGCGGCACGTTGGAAATAATACCAACCATAGCCACGGGGATGGCCCAGAAGATGATCAAGGCGGCAATGATGCCCTGGACGGCATATCTGCGCACGATCTTCTGCCACCAAGAGATCCTAAGGGAGCTCCAGACAATCTCGTCCGGATGCATACCAATGTAGCGTGGGGACATGTGAAGCGCCTGGTGATGAGACAGAATCTGGTACGCGGCCTGGGCATCGGACTGGTGGGTAAACTCGATGAAGACGGCATTGACCGCCTTCTCGCCTCCCTCCTTGTAGGTCGCCTGTGCGGCATTGGTCTCTGGGATGAGCTTCTCGAGCTGTTCGCGGCACCAGTTGATGGAATCGACCTTGGCGCCGACCAAACCAAACTTTCCAATCTTGTGTGTGGGGCGCATCTTCGGTGGAATCCATCGAGCAGCGATAGATCCAGACTCGGAATCGGCCGTTGTGCTGACCAGCTCCTCGTCGGCCTCCGCTCCCTTCTTGATGGCCTTCAGGCGTTCTTTATTGGCCAACTTGATCAGCTTTGTCTCGGCGGCCTCAAGCTTGTATGCGATCTTGTCGCGCTCCTCCGCCAGCTCGTCGACCTTTTTCGAATCCCTTGTGATCCAGATATGCTTGACGGAATCCCCAAAGACCTTGCGAAGCTTGGCCTCGTCGAGATATATCGAGGGGACGGACGTGAACAGCACGGTCTTGGAAGAGAGGCGGTTGGAATAGATGGGCGACAGCAGGAAGGCCTGGCGCAGGTTGATGTAGAAGATGCTCTCGCGGCAGACCATGAGCAGGACGAAGGCGAAGTAGATCCACCCGATGAAGGCATGTGCATACATGCGATGCTTCCCGCTGCTCTCCTTGCTATCCAGGTTGCCGAAGGCCAACTGATTGAGACCCGTGAGTCCCTTGCCGCCAGTCGCGTTGACTGGGAACAGAACGGGCCATGTCAGGATGCAGCCGAAGAAGGCGATCGATGCGCAGATGCGAAGATAACGAAGGAAAAGATAGGAGTCGAGGGACTGGTGCTGCAGAGCATAGGTGTCGGGGATCTTCCAGAAGGCGCCGAACCAATTGAAGAGACCGGTTGGGAGAGCGGGCGACCTCTCTCTGTCTCGCGTCAGCGGCAATACTCAGGAGGGGCGGGCGGTTCGCGACGGGGAGACATACTGTTCGCGCAACGTCCCGAGGTACGTCCTCGGAGCGTAGTAGCGGCGGTGAGACCTGCGCAAGATCAAGAAGATGATGAGATATATGGCAGCAATAATCAGAGTCGGAATGAGTGTTGCGACGAGACCTGAGACGGAGGTGTCGTTGACCTCGGGGTCTGTTGGAGCAGGATCGTCTCTCCTGAAGAGGTCCATGGTTGCGGGTGGGCTCCTCTCACAATTGGAGTTCAGGGTCGAACCTCGGTAGAGATGTGGGCGACTCTGCCTGTCGACAACTCTCTCCTCTCTCTTATATCAACCTGAATATAAGAAATAACGAAAGGATGGAGAAGAAAAAGATGGATGAGGGACAGAAAAGAAGAAGAAGAAGAAGAAGTAGAAGAAGTAGAAGAAGTAGAAGAAGTAGAAGAAGAAGAAGAAATGCAACTGCATGCTGTGCCCTTGGTGGAGCGACGACACGCAGCTGTTCTCTGCTGCAACGCGGCACAGACCAGGCCAAGCTCTGAGCTGAGTGAGGATCTTGGATTTTTAGGTTCTGAGCCCAGGTCGCTGGCGTGCCAGGGGGTCCAGGGGGTGTTGAGGGGTGTCAGGGGTGTCAGGCCAGGGATCCCCTCAATGGAGCGCTGTGGAGTACTCCGCAGATACTCATCTCGTGTGGATAGCCATAGTGTGTACCTACGGAGCACATACAAATTGGCAGGCGGGGCAGGTACCGGGTCTGTCTGTCTGTCTGTCTGTCTGGATCAAGGCGAGTCAAGGCTGATCGCACTTTGCGGTGAGTTTTCTAGGAAACCTGACGTCAGGAGTGCGATGTGGATGGATCTGACTTATCATGAGCATGAGTCTGGTAGTCTATGCAGGGCATTATTTAGAGAAGACATTAGCTATTATTACATTATTGAGAAGACATTACCTATTATTGCATTATTGAGAAGACATTACCTATTATTGAGATATGAGATATTGAGATATCATTGAGACATGAGACATGAGACATGAGACATGAGACATCCAAGACACCTGAGACATCTATATAGACTATAGACAAATCTTGCTCAGAGATCCTCTAGCGCCTGCTCTAGTCACGCAGTAGCGAGTGCGTGGGTGGACTTGCCTGGATGCCAGTGGAGAGTCAGTGGAGTGTCAGTGGAGTCTCAGTGGAGGGTCAGTGGAGTCTCAGTGGAGTCCCAGTGGCAATTGCTGGCAATGGCTGGTAATGTCTGGCATGCACTCACTGTCTGATGCGCTGTGATGCGCTGTGATGCGCTGTGATGCGCTGTGATACGCTGTAATATGCTGTAATATGCTGTGTTTCGTCGCCCCTCGATAGCGTGTTGACAGCGTGTCAGTCAGTGGCGGCGGCTGTGACTTGTCCACCCCTGATTCCCTGATGGATTACCTAAACCATTGGACCACTACTGCACCACTACTGCACCACTACTGCGGGACGGTGGGACGGTGGGACTTCAGGTGTGTCTTTCAGCTGTGTCGATCGTCAAAACCCACATCTTTTACCACATCTTTTACCACATCTTTTACCTTGGTTGGGAGCTGTCTGGGGAGCTGTCTAATGAGCTCCTGACGATCACTATATAGTGTACGGAGTATACTATGTACATACATACTGTCTATCCTGTGTACATGTCCTTGGCCTACGTCTGCATCGAATACATCCTCGCATCCTATCCTTACATCCTTGTGCTGTGCAAAACCCACGACTTCCTTGATTTCTTCTCACTGCAGGCATGATGCACCGGCAGAGAATGACCATCAGCCAATCCCTAGAGAGCTGATTCGATGATCACCAAATATACAGTACATGCCTCCTAGCGATGCACGACCGCAAGATTCCGCCCTCTCAGCATCGATCAATCCACGACATCTTGCCTGGCTGACGGCTCCACCCACGACGACCTTTTCTTCTGCCTATGCTTGAAGCCGAACATCTTGGAAACCTACAGGAGACCAATACCCATCACCACATAACACATCGGCCGGATGGTGTAGTTGGTTATCACGTGTCCTTAACATCTCACATGACTTGTGCGGACAAGGTCCTGGGATCGAACCCCAGTCTGGTCATCTCTTTTGCATTTTGCCTCTTCTTGCCCCTTCATATTTTTGCAATTCACAGCATTCCATGTCCGGAGAAGGGAAATAGAGTGCGTAGAAGACTTATTTCACTTCGCTTCCTTCGTTGTGAACCTGCAAACGAGGAACTCGCTCGCTTAACGCCTTCCCTTCCACTCCAACGACACCTTGGAATAAACAAACGTCATGAAGAGAGAAAGGCCTGCCTTGGATATCTCCCACACTTCCAGGATGTACCACTATATTTATCTCCCGAGCAAAAAGGACGATTTGGAGATTTCGACAATTAAGATCCTAGGACACATCAACTTGCACGCCGAGAACGACTACATGGCATACCACAACTCCTACAATCAGTCCATAACCATCACCAGCCGAAGATATGAGAAGGCATATTCACTAGACCTAGACCATGGTACAAAACATCCTATATCGCCCGTACCCACTAATAAAGGAAATCCTCCAGCAATTCTCCAGCAATAATCGTCGGAACCAAACCTGAGCTCTGCTCAGAGTCGGAGGAAGCGATTTGAGACGCGGAAGCGAAGTGCGACACCTCACGAAAAATTTGCCATTTGGCGGTGAAGCCTCACATTTTCTACTATAA